>Ga0209164_1000162_pt1 | contig 211670 bp, 141 predicted proteins | sample MTBNYHSulfiMetaG_FD_187458 | JGI IMG/M metagenome (GOLD analysis project Ga0209164, IMG submission 187458) | Enrichment culture microbial communities from rom New York Harbor, USA that are MTBE-degrading - MTBE-NYH (New York Harbor Sulfidogenic)... | ecosystem: Environmental > Aquatic > Marine...
ACGATTACGACAAATACCATGAAATAGAAGGAATTTGGCGGAGAATACCTGGCTACCGGTCGAAACGGCCGACTACGAAAACGATTACGACAACGACAACGACTGGGGAGAATGGGGTCGGACCAAGGCAAGCGATTGAATTTGTGTATATTACGCGAGATTTCCACAGGGTTTTTAGCCTTAGAAGGCGGTTTTTGGGGGTAAAAACGGGAGGTTACGCTCTCCGGATATGCCGCAAACACTCCTTTCAGTTGCCTCCAATTGACAATCATGATCCGCGCTCGCCCGATGTGAATGGAAAGATGCCACCGGGTGGCCCAGTATGGGCGACCATATTCGAAACAGGTTCATATTCACCGATCGTTCTGGTCGGCCTTTCAGGCCTCGGGCGTTTTTCAGGGGGGAATCTTTCCGGGGGCTCACTCCGTTCGCCCACGGCTAGCAGACGGATCGGCCCTCCGGGCCTGAGGAGGGCGGGATCTTCTGTCTCGGGATTGGCTCGCTGACGCTATGGTTGTCGTAATGGCGATCCGTGATGCGCATCCGGGGTCAAGAGCCAATTCGACATCGTTGTCGCTGTCGTGGTCGTCATCGTGATCGTAGTCGAATAAATGACTACCGATGGGAAAGATGAAGAGTTCGACCACGACCACGACCACGACAACGAAAAGGAACGGATAAAGCACGCAAGACAACCACTTCGCCTCGGCGAGAGAAAATGATTCGGTTTTTTTCATCCTGATCGCACTCGCTTCGTAGTCGTGGTCGAAACATCCTGATCGACCGATGACGGAATCCTGTCTCCCCAATAATTCCTGTCGCGCGATCGGGCCGTTTCGAAAAATCGATTACGATGACGACGACGACAATGACCACGACCACGAGAACCGGGGGGAGCATTTTTTTTGCCGGTTGCAATCGGGGAGGCGATTGGCTAGACTTTGGCCGGAACCATTCCGGATCGGGTGGGAGAAGCAATCTATCCCGGACAGGGCAGGGGAGGGACCGTCCGCATGAGCCGTGAGCCGGCCATCTGCGTCATCGGGGATACCCACGGGCACCTGCAGCTGGGCCTGTGCATGGCCGCGCGGTGGCAGCGCGAGCTGGGCACGGCCTTCGAAGCGGTGTTGCTGTGCGGCGACGTGGGGACGTTCACCGCCGAGGATCAGCTGGACAACGCCACCCGACGTCACGCCAAGGCCAATCCGTGCGAGCTGGAGTTCCTCTACCAGTGGGCCGCCGCGCCCCAGCCGCCCTGGCTGGCGGCCATCTTCGCCGACCCGGCGGACGGCGGGCTGGGCCTGGACTGCCCCGTGATCATGGTCCACGGCAACCACGAGGGCTTCGACCACCTGGCGCGGCTGGTGCCGCCGGCCTTCCCGCCCGCGCCGGTGGCGCCGGCCGAGCTGCCGGCGGTGGAGGCGGGCGGTCACATCCGCTACCTGCCCAGCGGCTGGCGCTGCCGCACGGCCAGCGGGCGGGTGGTGGCCGGCATCGGCGGCATCGAGCCGGGCCGGCTGGCGCAGTATCATCCCCTGGCCTATATGGACGCCGACGCCGTGCTCCATCTTCTCGAGCAGCCGCCGGCCGACGTCCTCGTCACCCACCAGGGCCCGGCCGGCCCGGCCGGCGACGACGGCTCGGAGAGCCTGCAGCTCCTTCTGGAGGCGGGCGGGCCGCGGGTCTGGTTTCATGGGCACTCTATGGCCCGGCCGGAGATGGTACGCGCCGGACCCGGCAGCCGCACCCTGGTGGTGCCCCTGGGCGACATCGCCTTCGCCGGACGGGGTCCGGCGGCCGACGACCCGGGGGAGATGGGCTGGGCCGTGCTGGACGCGGGGGAGGATTTCGCCGTGCGGCGCGAGCGGCCGGATTTCTGGCGCGACTACCGCCGCCGGAAATGGACGGCCGTGGACGAGCGCCGCCTCGTCTGCCCCGACCTGGCCCGCCGGCTGTGAGGGGCGGGCGGAAGAAACGGCCGACGGTACCCCGGATGAGTGCGCTCGTCGGCCTGCCCCGGCGTAGTCCCGCCCGGCGGGACGAAGTCGGGAGAGCGCTTTGTTTCGATACGGCGAAGCGGCGGCGGGGCGAAACGGCGAATGGGCGGTGAGGCAAGACGGCGAATAACGCCACCGCCGGGCTTGCCCCGGCGGATGCGATGACTGGATGCCAGAAAAGAGCATTGGAAGGGAACGGCCACCACCGGCCTTGTGCCGGTGGGGCCATGTCATATTGTCCAAATGATGAGCGGTCAATGGGCGGAAGGCGTCGTTCAGGGCAACAATCTCTGGCCAACAACCTGTTCACCGTGCGTGGAACGTATCCGGAGAACACCGCTCCACCGGCGCGAGGCCGGTGGTGGCGGTTGTCCGGACGACCGATCCGCTGGCCGTCAGTCATGGCCCCGCCGGCGCAAGGCCGGCGGTGGCCCGCGAACTCAGACCCCCTGCCCGGGGCGCGGGGCGTACTCCGGGTTCTCCCTGTCCTCCGCAGCTCAACGAGCGAAGAAGGACGAACCGGGGGACGATCATGGCCCTGCGGCACGGATCCCGCCATCCGTCAGGAGGCGCCCGCGTCGGACGGAACAAACACCGTTACCGGTGATTATGCAGCGGCCACTCCGGCCCGGGGCGCCCGGAAGGTTCGCCGAATTTGTTTCTCCATCCGCCTCACGGCAGAAGGCGCCGGACGCGCGCGGGTGTACTCCGGGTTTGCCAAACCCGGAATTCTGCAACGCTGTGAGGCGACGGAACAGATCCTCCTCCCGGCAGGAGGCGGCCAATGGCGCGGCGATGTCCAAATGAGAAGAACCGTTTCCCGGCAGCCTGCGCCGGACGTGCGCGGGAACGTATTTACACTCGTCCGGCGTTGCGCTAAAATAGGATCAACTGTTTCCGATGGTATGTTGTTCCGGGGCTGAGCGGATTCGCTTCTGCCGTCCATTCCGACAGGGTCAGATGTGAGGCACCCTCCGGGTGGCTGAACACGGTGTACCTCCCCCCTGGCCAGCTCACCCCTTGACTGCGGCGGTGGCCGACACCATGGGCGGTCCCGTGCGTGTATTCCGGCAGCTCACGCCTGGAGGAGAGGTCAAATGCGCAAACCGGTTCTGCTGCTGATTATCCTGATCCTGCTGGTGCCGGCGGTGTGGGCCGGAAATGAGGTTTGGACCACCAATGGCCCTTTCGGCGGCCTTATCCTGGATACGGCGGTGGATTACCAGACCCCCAACGTGGTCTATACCGCCACCTATGGCGGCGGCGTGTTCAAGAGCGCCAACTGGGGCCGCACCTGGTACGCCGTCAACTCCGGTCTGACGGATCCCGATGTGGTCAGCCTGATCATCCATCCGAACCGGCATGAAACCCTTTTCGCCGGCACAGGCAGCGGCGGCGTGTTCCGCAGTCTCGACGGCGGCCGCACCTGGACGGCCGTCAACAACGGGCTGTCCGGCACGGAGTTCTATGCCCTGGCCATCAACCCCAAGTTCCCCAACGTCATGTACGCCGGCAACCTGAGCTTCGGCGGAGGGATCTACAAATCCGTCAACGGCGGCGATTCCTGGACGTTCTCCAGCACGGGGCTGACCAGCGAATACATCACCAGCCTCACCATCCATCCCGAAACGACCAACCTGATGTTCGCCGGCACCCACGACCAGGGCGTCTTTCGCAGTGCCGACGGCGGCGCGACCTGGACACCGGTGAACAGCGGCCTGGCCCATACCAGCGTGTGGGCCGTCCTGACGGATCCGCGGGATCCGCTGGTTGTCTTCGCCGCCTCCGATGGCGGCGTGTACAAAACCAGCGACGGCGGCGACAGCTGGGTGAACGTCACCAGCGGTCCCTTCGCCGGCAGCATGCTGGATCTGGCCTTTGCCGCCGATTCCTTCGACACCGTCTATGCCAGTGGCAGCAACGGCGTCATCCTCTCCCGGGACGGCGGCGATTCATGGGCCTTTGCCGCCGATGGTTTGTCCTATTTCAGAATACCCTGCCTGGCCGTGGATGGGCGCGAACCCGGCACTCTCTATGCCGGCAGCTGGGGCGACGGCATGTACCGGACCGCCGACGGGGGTGACCACTGGATCGCCGCCTCCACCGGCCTGTCCGGTACCCGCGTCAATTGCCTGGTGCTGGACCCGCGTACCGACCGGACCGCCTACGCGGGCATCGCCGGCGCCCTGGCGTACACCCGGGACGGCGGCCGAAGCTGGCGCAACGCCACCGGCATTCATGGCGCCAATGTGCAGTCCATCGCCATCGATCCCCAGAGTCCCGACCAGTTGTATGCCGGTGCCCTCTCCGGTTTTTTCCGGAGCACCGATGCCGGAGTTTCCTGGGTTCCCGTGGGCAGTGGCTTGCCCGGTGAATACGTCCGCAGCGTGGTCGTCGATCCGGCCGCGCCGCAGGTGTTGTATGCCGGCGTCTCCGCCCACGGTACAGGCGAGGCCGTGGTCTACAAGAGCGCCGACGGCGGACGCTACTGGCTGCCGTCGGGCACCGGCCTGCCCGACGCGGATGTCATGGCCCTGGCCCTCAATCCGCTGGACAGCCAGGAGCTGTATGCGGCTCTGTGGGGGGGCGGTGTGTACAAAAGCGTTGACGCCGGAAGTTCCTGGTTCGAGGTTAACACCGGTATTTTCAACCAACTGGCGGTCACGCTGGCGGTGCATCCCCTGGCCGACGGCGTGGTCTATGTCGGCACCAACGGCAACGGGGTATACAAGACCGTCAACGGGGGGAACAGCTGGTTCGAAGTGAACAACGGCCTGGCCGATTCCTATATTTTGAGTGTGGCTATGGATCCTCTTCAGCCCGAGGTACTCCTGGCCGGTACCTACAACCACTGTTTCCGCACCGAAAACGGGGGCGCGAGCTGGGCCCCCCTCAGTCCGGTGTTCGAGGAAGCCCTGGTGCCGGCTGTGGCCCTGGGCCGCCACTCGCCCCGCACCGATTACGTGGGCACGGGGGGTGGCGTATTCGCCAGCAGCGAGAACAGCGACATGGTCCAGGTGTACTACCGGGCACCGGCCACCGTGGGCGTGGACGACACCCTGGCCTCCCAGATCCTGCCGGCGGCCAGCCTGGTCATCGCGCCGGGACCGGACAGCCTGCCCGACGTTTCACCAGCCGATCCGGTGCTCATCGAGATCGGGCTGCCGCCCGGTGTGCGGCTGAGCCAGACGCTGGCCACCGGCGACCTGGCCGATTTCGATCTGCAGCCGGCGGGCAAATATATCCCACCCCTGGCCGTAACCGAATTCGGCTTTGACCGGGCGGCCTCGACCTACAAACCGGTGGCGGGTACATTCGCCAATCCCGAATTGGGGCCCCAGGCCGTCCAACTGTTCCGCTACGTGGCCGGCGAGGACCGCATCTGGATCCGGCTGACCCAGAGCACCAGCGACTGGACTGCCGGCACCGCCGGAAATTTTCTCGCTTTCGCCATCGGCCTGGGGGCAGGGGTCTGGCCGCCCACGGAGAACAGCAACTGGGGCGCGACCGGGTTGTACCGGCAGGAGAATTCCCAGTTCTTCGCGGACCTGCGCGGCTATGATACGGCTTCAAAACAGGGTGATTTTCCGGTTACCGTCCGGGTGCTGTCCCAGTCGTCCGGCCAGCCGCTGTCCGTGCCGGTGGAGCCCGACGCTGTCAACCTGTTCCAGCTGGACCCCGGGCAGTCCGTGGATCTCTATCCGGGCCTGCAGACCGGGGGGGTCATCACCGATTTCACCACCGCCGACCTGGATGGCGACGGCCGCGAGGACATCGTCACCATTGACGGCGAGGGCGGTCGTCTCTACTGGTCCCTGCGCCTGCGTGACGGCCTGTCGGATCAGCGCTGGTGGCGGGATTTCCCGGGTAGCCGGCTGGTGACGGTGGAAGCCACCGAATTCACCGGCGACGGCCGGCCGGATCTGCTGGTCACCGACAGCGCGGGCAGCCTGCACCTGATCCCCTGGGAAAACCTGTGGGGGATCGGGAAATCGGTGGCGGCTCCGGTGCCCGAAAGGACCATGGCCGTCCCCGGCACGGTGACGGCGTCCATCATGCAGGATGTGGATGGCGACGGGGCCAAGGATTACGTCTACACCGACAGCGACGCCAACTCACTCAATGTGACGCACGGGCAGGCCTTTTCGCTGACCGAATCCACGCTGTCGGGCGCCGGACCGGTGGCCCTGGCGGCGGGCGATTTCAACGGCGACACCTGGCCGGATGTGGCGGTGGCCAACGACGTCGCCGGTTCCGTTTCCGTTTTCCTCAATGACGGCGCCGGGCAATGGAGCCGTCAGGATTACACCTACACCGGCACCCGGCCGACCGATATCGAAACAGCCGATTTCAACCGGGACAACCGGGCCGATGTGGCCCTGGCCCTGGCCGGGAGCAAGTCCGTGGTCGTCTGGACGTCGGGCGCCGGCGGCACATTCACGCCGGCCCAGGGGCAGACCCTCTATTTCCAGAATCCGCCGTCGGCCATCCAGGCCGGCAATTTCGACGGCCTCCACGGGCCGGATCTGCTGGTGGCCTTCGCCGACTACCACAAGCTGGCCCTCTGCGTGTCCGACGAGACGGGCCGGCTGTCCTATGCCTTCAGCATCAACACCTTGGGCGACCTGGAACTGGATGCCTTCAATCATGTCACGCTGACGGAAAACAATATCCTGTCCGTGGCCGGCGGCACCGGTTTCGGCGGCGTCTGCTCCATCAGCGGCGTCGCCGCCATCGCCGACCAGCCCTTCAACCTGGTGCATTTCCCCCGCAGCCAGGACCTGTCCTTCTCCATCGTCAATCTGGACGAGCAGACCGCCCTGCTGAACCTGGAGCTATACGACGACGACGGCACGCTGCAGCAACATGTCACGGCCACCGTCGAGCCGGACCGGCAGTTCGTCCGCTACCTGACCGATAGTCAGCTGCTGGGCGCCGCCGCCGATCATCCTCGTCGCTGGGCCCGCGCCTTCGTGACCCAGGCCGACACCTACGGTTTCTGGCTGGCCAACGAGAGCAGCACCCTGACCTATCTGGACGGGCTGCCTCTGCCCGATATCCGGGACGCCGGCACCGTCTTCGTGTTGCCGGAGTCGCCGGTGGGCATGGACGACCAGGTGCAGGTCACCCTGATCAATCCGGCCCAGAATCCGGCGGCGGTCCGGGTGATGCGGGTGGGGGACGGACAGGAGCTGGCCTCATGGTCCCTGACTCTCGCCGGGCGGGCCCGCCAGGTATTCGATGTGGCTACGCGCTTCCCCGGCATCGGTGCCGATGAATTTCTGCTGGTCCAGTCCGACGCACCCATCATCGCCGACGAGCTCTTCGGCGACGAGGAGCGTCTGGCCGCCCTGGCGGCGCTGCCCGTCACGGACGCCGTCAGCTGGCTGAGCTGCCCCCACGTGGCGGTGGGTGACCTGGGAGCGGATTACGAGACCAGCCTGACCCTGGTCAGCGCCATGAGCGAGGCAATGGAGGTCGACCTGTACTTGCTGGACGACGGCGGCAACGTGCTGGCCCAGCGGCTGGATCTGTCTCTCGACAGCTGGAGCAAGCTTCGTCTGGATGTGGCGGAGCTGTTTGGCCTGACGCAGCCGACGACGGGCCACCTCCTGGTCCTCACCGACAAACCGGCCCTGTTCGGCGGGACGGTCACCTTCGGCGAGGCGGGCGGCGGGCGGTTCATGTCCAGCCTACCGCTGCTGCAGGAACCGGGCGGACGCTTCCTCATCGGTCACATCGCCAACGGCGCCATGGGCGGGATGACCTTTTTCACCGGTGTCAGTATCGTCAACCTGAACGAGGAGACGCGGAGCGTCCGCCTGTCCGCCTATCACCAGGACGGCTACCTGCTGGCCCAGACCACCCTGGACGTGGCCGGGCGAGGCCGGGAGATCTTCCTCCTGGATGATCGGCTGGCGGGCCTGACGGACATTTTCGGCGGCTATCTCATCGTCGAGACCATGCCGTTGGCCACGGAGGATCTGCTGGTCTTCGCCCTGTTCGGCAACAGCACCCTGGAGTTCCTGAGCGCCGTCGCCGCCCGGAAGCTGGAGTAAACCGGAATGTGGAGGGCGCCCCCTCGCCCGGCCGCCGCAACTCCGCATTGCAGAGCGCCGGAGATCGGGCGCTTTGCTTCCAGCGCAACGATCGTGCGGCGAAACTGTGTCCGATGAATACCGCCACCGCCGGGCGAGCAGTACCCCGGGTTCGCCGAACCCGGGGGAAAAACTGTCCCTTTTCAGACAGTTATTGTTGAAGATCTGCCACCGGCCGGGTGATCTTCGGCCGCCGGCGTGTCCTGACCCTCGTGATCCTTCACTTCACCTCGATAACATCCATCTGGATGAACTGGCCGTTGTACGGCTGGGGCGCGGGCGGCACACCAGGCACAACAATGGGTTTTCCCTGATCGTCGACATTGCCGATGAGGCGCCCGTCCTGGGCGTCGGCCGACAGGATGACCGTCGCGCCACCGCGGACGGTGATGGTTTTGGTGTAATCGATGAGCCAGCAGCGGCGGATGCCGGCACGACCGGCGTTGAGAAAGTAGGTTTGGGGTGGACTCGTAATCTCCAGTTTGTAAATATTATAATTTCCATTAGCGGATCGGCCGCCGGTATACCACAGGCCTTCCTGCTGCCCGCCGGCATAGGACTGCTGTTCCACCACGCCGCGAAAACGGAGGGTGACCTGGTAAGTGCGGTTCGGATCCCCGCCCAGGATGGTGCTTTTCACCGGCCGGGGAGTGACGGCGTTGCATGTCGCCCCCTGAACCTGGCAGGGCATCTCCCAGCGCAGGCCATGGAGGGTGCCGGCCACGACCTGGGCCTGGCCGGTGAGTCCTCCCGGGGTATCCGACGGCTGGCCCACGGTAAATCCGGCATTTTTCCCCTGCTCGATACCGAACCAGGGGTAGACCTGATCACCGTTCACGCTGATGGTCCCGGCGATAATGAAATCACCCGAATAGGAGGGAATGGCGCTGCCGAGGTTCCGGTCCAGGATCCAGCCCTCCCAGAGCTGGGTGTTGCCGGCGGGGTGGCGGTGCAGAACCAGATGCCGGCCGACCAGATACCCCTCCACCGGCGTACCCAGCAGTGTGCCGGATATCCGCTGGGTCTGGGGATCGAGGGTGTAGACGAGCAGGCCGGTATAGCCGTTCCCATTGACCCACCAGGTGGTGGGCAGCGCGGCCTGGCTATACATGGACATCAGGAACATGAAGGATCCCAGCAGAAGAAGGCTGTAAAACTGTCTGTGCGTCATCGTGATCTCCTTTGGTGAAATGAAAGATGGATGAAACGGCGGCGACTCGGCAGACCGGCCCCGGCAAAGGGAGAAGTCCACCAGGAGTACCTCTCAATAAGGGATGGATTGGGGAAAGAATGGCAGTCGAAGCGTGGCCGGCACCCCCACCGCTTCTGCAGGCAGGTACCATGATCCGGCTGCTCCCTGGATAATCTCGCCGGCTCAGGGGGCGCCTTTCCTTGAACGATCTGAACAATCATTTTTCCAGTGTAACACAACCGGCCAGTCGTCAGCCGGTTTTCTCCGGCCGGCGGTGAGGTGGCTGGATCCGCCGGCTTCGGCCTGCCCTCCGTAGCCCTACAGAGCGAAGGGGGATGACGCCGGACACGTCGTCCATGGCAGGACTCCATATCCAACCGGCGGATGAAGACGCGAAAAATTCGGCTTCGCCTTCGGTGCAGGCGAGGTGCCCCGGCCCGTCCGCCTCAGCGCGGATTGCGCAGCTCCACCCGCACGGCGCGGGACTGGCCCAGGTTCAGGACCCGCTGCGCCCCCAGCACCAGGGGGCTGTGTTTCTCCAGGTGCACCTCGTTGGTCACCGTGTCGAGGTGGAGGGTGAACTCGGGACCATCGCCCGGCCACACGTCGATGTCGCTGCGGATCTGCGCCGGCAGCGCCTCGCCCGTGGGCACCCAGTCGATCTGGACGAAGCCCTCGTCCCGCTCGCCCACCAAGGCCTGGAACACCGGCTCGCGGATCAGCACCTGGTAATGGGGCTCCGCCAAGGTATGGATCACCTCGCCGCCCGAGAACCACGGCGAGACCTTGATCCCCGTGACCGCGGCCAGGCCGCGCGCCCAGTCGTTCATGCCGATAAAGGTGGCCAGCACCAGGGGCAGGGCCAGGGCGGCCCAGGTATAGCCGAGGATGGTTTTGATTCGTTGCCACATGGCCGCCTCCTTACTGGATCAGGCTGCCGGTGGTCACCAGCAGCACGATGCGATAGAGGGCTCCCTGGATCATGCCGGTGCCGAACACCACCAGGAACAGGAAAGCGGGATACAGGAACAACATCCGCGCCCGGGCGGGCTTGTGTCCCACGGGCGTCCCCTTGACGTGAAAGGAGATGGCCCCGCGGGGACACGCGTCGACGCATTTGCCGCACTTGGTGCAGGAGAGCCGGGTCTTGCCGTCGGCGACGCTCCGGGCATCCAGGGAGAAGGTGGGGCAGACGCGGATGCACTGGCCGCAGTCGGTGCATTTTTCGCGGTCGATGCGGATATCGAAGGCGTTGATCTTGTTGCTGAAGGACTGAAACGCGCCCATGGGGCAGAACAGGCCGCACTGGGTGCGGCGGCGGGTCAGGATGGGCAGGGCCACCACCAGGCCGACGAACAGGGAGCCGAACATGATGGTCTGGATGAGCACCCGGGTGGAGGTCACCGCCTCGAACTCCGTCACGGCCTTGAAGGGGCAAAGCCATTCGCAGTAGGACGGCGACAGCGTCCAGGCCGAAAGCAGCACCATGGCCCCCAGGACGGCGTAGGGCAGGTACGTCCAGTGATGCCCGATCTTGCGCAGCAGCGGCTTGCGGCGCAGGCGGGAAAAACCGTCCTCCAGCCCGCCGAAGAAGCAGCCCCAGCTGCAGAAGCCGCGGCCCAGGGCCAGGGTCACGCCGATCCAGAGGGCGAACATGGTGGCGATGTTGGCGAAGCCGTCCAGGATGGAACCGGGGAAGATGATGGTGCGGGTGAAGGCGGCCGGGATGATGGTCATGGGGATGACCATGTGGCAGAAGGGCGTCTGCCCGGTGGCCATGTCCTCGTGGGTCAGGGCCATGCTGCCGCGCACCTCGATGAGGTTGGCGATGAAGGTCAGCACGAAGCAGAATGCCATGGTAATGAAGAAAATGGCCCGGTAACGGTCCGTCCGGCCGGTGTGGACCATCCGGAAAAAGAGGACGCTGATCAGGACAAAGGTCAGGATCAGCGGGACGAGTTGCCGGGGATCGCTGGACGCGCCGCCGCCCAGGAGCATGAACGCCGTCAGCAATATGAACGGCAGGACTTTCAGCAGGCTTTTCCAGACGGGCGGCCGGTTCGCACTCCGCGATCCGGCAGTGGATGTGTCACTCATGAATGGATGCCTCCTTCGGTAATCATCACAAGACCCAGGTACAGGTAATAGACGCCGATGACGCCGGCCGTCAGGCGGGCCACCGGGCGCAGCACGTCAATCCGGCGGACCACCCCCGCCAGGGGCAGGGGCAGCAGAAACAGGGACGTGCCCAGGAAAAAGGCCAGGAAAAAGAGCAGGCTGTGCCCCAGGGACGGCGCCTGGGCCGTCTCCGTCAGGGCCAGCAGGAAAGGCGGGCAGAGGCTCAGGCCCGTCAGCAGGCCCAGCCACAGCGGCAGGGGCATGCCCAGCCGTTGCCCCAGGCGGCGCCAGCGCGGCGCGGTCCCCTCGGCGGCACATTTCAGGTGGAACAGACCGAAACCGTAAGCGATGAGGAGCAGCGCCAGGACGAGCCGGGCGGCGCCGAAAAGGATCTCGCGGCCGGCTGACGGCTGGAGCAGCAACCAGCCGACGGTCCAGGCCGCCGCGGCGAAGATCAGGTAGCCGGCCAGGCGGCCCAGCAGAAAAAGTCCCAGTTCGCCCAGGTTGCGCCGGTGGGAGTGGGCTTCGGCCACGAAATAGGGGAGCAGGATCGGCGCGCAGAACGCCAGGCAGGATGTGCCCGTGCTGAGTCCCAGCAGAAACCCTTCGATCATACCCCATCCCCGACCGTCGCCCCGGGCGACGTTAGAAAACATTCCTGGAAACGAAACCTATCATCCATCTACGATGAAGGACCTGGATTTGTTCCCGGACATTGGATAGCTGTGGATATCCATGCAGAATCATCGGGCGAATGATTGTTGGCTGAGACTTGATGAGGTGGAAGCGAGGGGAGGAATCTACCTTCAGCCAGCGGCGGATGACACCAGATCCGTTGCGGTCTTCACCATCATCGCCGCCGCCTCCGAGCCGGTGGATGGCGGCCTCGCCGGGCCACGCGCCGTCACAGCATGTTCCGCACCGTGCCCATGCGTACCTCGTTCATGGCCTTCATGACATTGGACAATATGTTATATAGCTGATTGGCTTTCTGTTCGAAATTCATAAACGTGGTCGAGGCCATCTGCCTTTTGTTGCGCACGCTTTTCTGCATGCCCCCCACTTCATGGTTCGTTTCACTCAACCCCTGCTGGCCCGGTCGATGGGAGGCCGATTCCGCCCCGATGGCCAGCGCCAACCGGCCGTGCAGGCCACGCAGGTCGTCCAGGTGTCGGCTGAGGTTTTGGCTGAATGTGGACATTTCCGACGTGTCGGGCTGTTCTTGTTTCACCAGCCGGCCGATGCCGTCCATGGTTTTCTCCGTGGCCGACAGTTCCCCCCGGAAGGGCTCGACGGCCGACGCATCCGCCAGGTGCGGCGCCAGCCGGGTCAGTCCGAGCTCGACCTCCTGCTTGATGGTTCCGTAATTGTCCACGTGGGCGCGGACACTGCCCAGCAGGTCCCGCATGGAGGCGGCGTCCGTCTGGGTCATCAGCCGCATTTTCTGGAGCGAGCCATCCGTCAGGGCTTCGCTCTGCCGGGGCGAGCCGGGCAGCGCCGTTTCTGTTTTCGACCTGGCTCCGGGCCCCTGGCTACCCGGGATGCCGGCAGTCCCATGGGCACCGGTCTTCGACACCTGACCGGCGGTTTTGTGTTGGGTCTTATCCACATCGGCCGGATCAGGTTGGGGGTGAGAATGGCCCCCGACGCCACCTATTCTGGTCATGATTGCTCCTGTATCGCAGACAATATAGAATGCTTTAACTGTTTATCGGTGAGACGGCCAATAAATTGCTCATTATTTACACCGCCGGCCGGAACCATGGCCCCGCCGGAGGGGCGCCCGGAGATCGGGCTGGAAATCCGCTTCTTCAGGTATCGGATCAGCGAAGTAAGAGCCGAAAGGTTAACCTATCCGCTGGGTGTACCGTATACTGTCGCGATGATGGCCAACAGCGACGATATGTCGGTGGTGAAGGAAATCCCGGTGAAATCTGCGGCGCCGCCTGACCTCGGCCGGCGGCCGTGGAGACCGACCGTCCAGCGACATGAAAAGGAGACGCAGCATGTTTGAAGAACTGGAGAGGATCAACGAACGGCCCGCGCCGTTCCAGTATTACACCGCCGGCGATCTGTGGACCGATGCGCATACCTCGCGGCGGATGCTGGCGTTCCATCTCGACGAGAATGTGGACGTTTCGTCGCGCAACGCGGCATTCATCCGCCGCTCGGTGGACTGGATCGCCGCGGAGTTCCCCCTCGGCCGGGATTTCACCATCGCCGATTTCGGTTGCGGCCCCGGATTGTACGCCACCGCGTTGGCGAAACGCGGCGCGACGGTGACGGGCATCGATTTCTCGGGGCGGTCCATCGCCTATGCCCGGGCGGTGGCCGCCCGTGAGGGGCTGGACATCCGCTACGTGCAGCAGAACTATCTGGAGTTCGAGACCGAAGACCGGTACGACCTGGTGCTGATGATCATGGGTGATTTCTGCACCCTGAGCCCCGTCCAGCGGCGCGGGCTGCTGGGCATATTCCGCACGGTGCTGAAACCGGGCGCTTCGGTCCTGCTGGATGTGTATTCCCTGGCGGCCTTCGCCCGGAAGAAGGAGGAGGCGTCGTATGGGCGTAATCTGCTGGACGGATTCTGGTCGCCCGACACGTATTACGGCTTTCTGAACACCTTCACCTACCCCGAAGAGAAGGTCGCGCTGGACAAGTACACCATCATCGGGAAGGAGCGCACCCGGACGGTCTACAACTGGTTTCAATATTTTTCGCCCGCGGATCTGGAGCGGGAGTTTGCCGCGGCGGGCTTTGCGGTGCAGAGACTCCTTGCCGATGTGGCGGGTAGGCCGTTCGACCCCGAAGCGGCCGAATTTGCCGCCATCGCTGTCCGGGTGTAGGGCGGTCCAGCCCCGTACAGGCCGTCATCGATCGTTGAAAGATGATGCATGGCATCGTAACGGGTGCCTGTTTCGCCGCCGTTTCCGGCCGGCCTTTCAGGCCTCGGTGATTCCGGAGGGCATTCACTCCGGGGTCTCGCTGCGTCCGTTCTGGCCTGTCGGCGGGCGTCCCTTCGAAACTCAACGCCGGCGGCAGACCTGGCCTCAACCATCACAAAAAGGTCCGTAGGGCCCCACGACTGCCACGGATGAACGTCGAGGTGACTGAAGCAGAGGCGGAGTACCGGCTGGCCGGGGGGAACTTTTGCCACGGGCGAAGCGAAGCCGGGCCAGGCTTGTCGCCGGGTCTATATCAAACTGTTCCCAATGCACTACAAGTTCACCGGCGATACGAAGCAGGGCCAGTCTTGTCGCCGGGGGTGAGTGCAGCGAGTCTTTGGCAAAGATTCCCCCTCAAGCTGGAGGCCCGGAGGGCCGCACAGTCTTGTAGCCGGGGGCAAACGGAGTGAGCCCCCGGAAAGGATGCCCCATTGGTGGAATGGAGGCCTGAAAGGCCGGCCAGAAACACAAGCAGCGATAGAGAATAGTGAATCCGATTGGAATCATCCTCCGAATCTGGACTGGATGCCAGAGGTAGCTCATCCGGATTTTTGATCCGGCAGGCGGGCTTGCGTCAAGAGCACTTCCGGTGAGGGTGCCTTACCCAGGTCTCGCCGCGTGGTTGATGCGCGGCCGACGTTCCCCTTCGCCATACAATTACCGTCCTGCGGGCGGTAAAACCGGGGAGGGGAAGATCGGTTCGTCTTGTGGCGCTGAAGGAGCTCATCCCGGCGGGCCCCTGTCCTTCTCCGTTCATTCTTCAAGGAGGAGGATAGGGAAAGCGACCGTCCGGTAATGGATGAATGATTCTTGAAATTCCTTCGGTTTTCGTGACCGGGCGTTCGGTCGATACATATCCCGCCGGCCACGCCAATCCTGCCCGGCCCGGAACCGGGTCATTCAGCCGGCTCGATTGGGGCCGTCCCGATTGGGCGCCGCAACCACACCGGGGGATGATTTCGGCTTTCCCCCACGCCGTGGACTGAGGTATGATAATGGCGCCTGCGTTCTGTGCATCCGGGGCCGATGGCCGTGGACCCTCGGCCGGTTTCAGCGGGCGGCATGTCCGGCTGACGGCGGCCGGGGATTTCCGGCGGAGAAAATCATGTCAAAACTGATCCACCTGATCTATTGCAGCGCCGCCAGCACATCCTTCCCGCCGGAGAACCTGCAGCGGCTGCTGGAGCGGGCCCGGCGGCGGAACACGGAACTGGGGATCACGGGCATGCTGCTTTACGCCGACGGCAGCTTCTTCCAGGTACTGGAGGGGGAAGAGCCCATCATCGACGGCCTGTTCGACCGGATTGTCCGCGATCAGCGCCACCAGGACATCACCCTCATCATCCGCGAGCCTATTGCCCGGCGGGCCTTCGCCGACTGGACCATGGGCTACGCCGCCATCACCTCCGCCGAGATCGGCGACATTCTCGGCGAGGAGGAGGCATTCCGGCTGCCGGGCGCATCCTTCAAAGGGCTGGGTGGCGGGCGGGCCCAGAAGCTGCTGGAGGCTTTCCAGCACGGGCGCTGGCGGACGAAACTCAGTGACGTGGATGGACCCGCCCTGCCGTCGACCCCGCCGCCGCCCGAGCGCCGTCGCCCCGCGGCCCCCGGCACCGGCCGCAAGCAGCACACCCGCTCTGCCGCCGCCGGGTACACGTTCGCCTTCCAGCCCATCGTGGACATGGCCGCCGGGCAGATCGTCGCCTATGAGGCCCTGCTGCGCGGTCTCCACAACGAACCGGCGGAGCAGGTTCTGCGGCAGGCCGATCCGGCGGAACGGCAGGCCCTCAACCGGCACAGCCCGGGCGCGGCCATCGAGCTGGCGGCGCACCTGGGGCTTTCCGCCCGCCTGAACCTCAACCTGATGCCGCGGACCATGGAAGATTTCCCGAGCGTCATCGCCGCCCTGCTGGCGGCGGCGCAGCGCTGTCACCTCCGGCCCGAACAGATCGTGCTGGAAATTCTGGAGCGGGAAATGATCGGCGACTTCGATCGTTTCAACGCCATCGTCAATGAATACCGCAGCTCGGGGATCGTCTTCGCCATCGATGATTTCGGGGCGGGGTATGCCGGCCTGAACCTGCTGTCGGAGTTCCAGCCCCATCTCATCAAGATCGACATGCACCTGGTGCGGGGTGTGGGCCACAAGGGTCCGCGCCAGGCCATCATCCGCGGCATCCTGCGCACCTGTTTCGACCTGGGCATCGGCATTATCGCCGAAGGGGTCGAAACAAAAGACGAGTACAAATGGTTGCGCAGCGAGGGGATCGATCTCTTCCAGGGCTACCTGTTCGCCAAACCCGCCTTCGAGGCGTTGCCCCGGGAATGCTGCCTGCCGGAATGAACCGCCGACGGCAAGACCGCCCGCTTTGGATCTGCCGGTAACAAATGACATCGATACTTGTAAGAGCGTGATCATCTGTTTTTAATACATCGAATCATCATGATGTCTACGGAATTGACGCCCGAAACCTGTATTCGTAACCGTTGGGCAACCAGTGGCGCGCCGGGACGATCCACCTGGGCGGCAAACACTCCGCCTCTCACGGAAAGGTCCACGACCTGTTTGTGGCATGCTCGCCCCTGGTTCGCTGATTGTTGCATCACCCGTACCCGCTCCTTTACCTGATCGCCAGCGTTCCCTTCTGTTTCGTGAATTTCTGATTTCATCGCAGTGGCCGTATCCGCTGCTGTTTGTGCGTTGGACCCGCCGGGTGATAAGGTGTCACCCGGTTGGCTATCCGCCGGTATGTGCCGGTGCAACGGTGGGGCGTCCATGGCGGACGCTGGCCGTCATGACGTTCAGTCGATCCGGTTGACCGGATTCTTTACAAGGTCTGACAGGGAGGTCAAGGCATGAAGACCAAGATTGTAATGATGGCATGTGTTGTATGTTGTCTCGTCGTTATGATACTCGAGGGGGGTGCCGTCTTGGCCCAGGCGACGGAAGGATTGCCCCAGGTCGAGCCGCCGGCGGCTCCCGAGTCGGACCCGACGGCGGAAAAACGGGCGGTCTGGGGTACCCGGGAGGGGGACCGCCTGTATATTTCCAAAGGCTGCATCGGTTGTCATGGCACCAGCGGATATGGCGGGGTAGGCCCTGACCTGGCCAAGACGGTTCTGATTCCGGATGAATTTAACCAGCAGGTTCGCAATCCCCGCAGCCAGATGCCCCCTTTTCCGGAATCGATCATCACGGATCAGGAAATTTCCAAGGTTTACGCCTATCTGCAACTGGTTCCACCCGAGCTATCGTACCGCTGGGAAGCTCCGGAAGGCGAGCAGAAGGAAGAGTCCTGCATCGACTGCCATCGCAAGTACCATCCGGTCCTCGTGGCCCAGCGAGATTGGGGTGAGATTGGGGTCGGACCAAGACAACATATTGAAAAGTAAGGTTTTAACTCAAATACCACCCTGATTGATTGGGGTAGGATCAAGACAATATATTGAAAATAAAGGATTTTAGCTGAATGTGCTACCCTGATTTCAGCCATTTTTTATCGAAAAAGTACAGGCCACTGAGATTGGGGTCGGACCAAGACAACATATTGAAAAGTAAGGTTTTAACTCAAATACCACCCTGATTGATTGGGGTAGGATCAAGACAATATATTGAAAATAAAGGATTTTAGCTGAATGTGCTACCCTGATTTCAGCCATTTTTTATCGAAAAAGTACAGGCCACTCATCTTTCCGCCAGATAAAGAACCCAACCGAGTGGGACAACTGATTGCCAGGCCCTAAAATCGCAACTGGTTGAGATGTCAATATGTAAAACCTGTCTCTAAGATCATGCCCGCTATTCAGACTGTGAGACCTTTTGCAGATATGATTATGAGAACGCATTATATTCCAGATAAAAGTCACCTCCATAGGGGATAGACCGGGCAGACGGCTTGGAAGATTCCGTGAAAGATCCGCGGCATTGCGCTGATCATCATTCGACAGCCTTTTCCAATAACCAAACGTTGTCAAGCATTGGAAGCTCATTGTCTAGAGGCATTTCTTTTTGGTAGGGAATCCGACTTTCTTTCAGATGCCAAGTATCATCCTGTCCGTGCAATTCCCGTTTCCAGCCTCGTGCGCCCAGTTCTTGTTTTACTCGTGAGACAAAATGCTCGCTTCCAACGGCGATGGACCCACTCCATTTCTCGTCACGGGTCAGAAGTGGATTGCCACGGTCCAAGCTGACGGACACCATTTTTTCCCAGGATTTCTGAAATTCCTGCCAGTTCTGTTTATTGAACAACTTCACCAGGCGATCCTGATCCAACAGATGACCGTCCTGCCGTGGGGAGTGTCCCTCACAGTAACCGCCGGAGGGCCATTGCTCCGGATGTTCAACGGCGCCAGCCCGAACCATATTAAGATCTATGTAGAGTAGGCATTGCTTCAAATGATTTCCGGATTCAATCGCTGTGGCATGATAGCGATCTTCCCAGAACGCACCATGTCTCCCTTTCCTGTTGTTGTATTCTTGGGCAGTGCGTCCGGCAAGAAGCTGCATCGCCCGGGGAATCTCGTTATCCGTGCCATTGTCCTGAACCAGCAGATGGATATGATTGTGGGTCACGGTATAATTCAAAATACTCAGGTTAAACCGGTTCTTGGCCTCGAACAACCAGTACAGCCAACGCTCTCTGTCTCGTTGAAATTTGAGCATGAATTCACGCTGGTGACAGCGGTGAGTGATATGCCATATGTATCCTGGGAGAAAATGCCGGTTTGCTCGCGGCATATAGACCTCCAACTATAAATATTGGCGGAAGATCTGCTGAATATACAAGACCGGACTGGCAAAATACAAGGGTTTCCTGACCAGCTTCAAGACTTATTCTATAAGCCGGAAAGTGGCGTTTTAGCCTCAAGACAGATATCTTCACGAATATAATTGGTTTAAATTCAATATGTTGGCTTGGTCCTATCCTGGCACAATCAAGCTTAATTAGTTTAAATTCAATATGTTGGCTTGGTCCGACCCCATCCCCAGACCTCCAACTATAAATATTGGCGGAAGATCTGCTGAATATACAAGAGCGGACTGGCAAAATACAAGGGTTTCCTGACCAGCTTCAAGACTTATTCTATAAGCTGGAAAGTGGCGTTTTAGCCTCAAGACAGATGTCTTCACGAATATAATTGGTTTAAATTCAATATGTTGGCTTGGTCCTATCCTGGCACAATCAAGCTTAATTAGTTTAAATTCAATATGTTGGCTTGGTCCGACCCCATCCCCCCGTCCGGGTGGTACGATAAGGACGAAACTTTTGGTCGCGGCGACCGAAAAATCCCCCAATGGGGCACGTGGCGGCCCTGCTGACGAACATCATGGAATTGGGTACGGGCTGATCCGGCGGGGGGGAGAACAGGGATGATCACCCGCGGCCGGCCCTGTGGGCGGGCCATACGTACGATCCAGGAGGATTCAGACAGATGAGCAAAATCAATCCGTTCAAGAACTTTTCCCTGGAGCACCTGCGCCAGCTGCGGGGCGGCGCCCAGGAGGCCGGGAAGGAGCAAGCCCCGCCGGCCCAGGAATTGAAGAAGGCGAACGTGGCCGATCCTGCGCGGGTGGCCGACGCCAAACTGGACGGCAAGGGCGGCGATAGCCAGGCCCTGAAGGATCATGAACCCTTCGCCAAGGACAGCATCATGGAATACAAGACCCGGCCGGATCCCCTGGGCCGCCAGGAGGACTACCGTTCTCTCAAGCACCTCGAACCCCGTACCGCCGGTCCCACCGGCCTCACCATCTCCCCGACCCTGCACGACAGCCTGAAATCCGGCGGCGTCACCATCCAGCCACACCTCAAGGCGGACGTCTCCCCGGCCGGCCTGACCATCAAGCCGGGCCTGCAGGAAGGCCTCGGCCCGCGGGGCGCGACGGTCACCGTCCAGCCCAAGGAAGACCCGGGCGCGGGGGGTGTCACCATCACGCCGGGGCTGCGGGAGGCGATCCGGCAACAGCCGCTGACCGTGACCCACAGGGTCCAGGACGATCCCGGCTCGTCCGGTGTCACCATCAAGCCACCCCTCAGGGAAGACGTCTCTCCGACCGGCCTGACCATCAGGCCGGGGCTGCAGGAAGGCCTGGGCCCGCGGGGCGCGACGGTCACCGTCCACCCCAAGGAAGACCTCGGCGCCGGTGGTGTGACCATCACGCCGGGGCTGCGGGAGGCTATCCGGCAACAGCCGCTGACCGTGACCCACAGGGTCCAGGACGATCCCGGCTCGTCCGGTGTCACCATCACGCCACCCCTCAAGGAAGACGTCTCTCCGACCGGCCTGACCATCAAGCCCGGTCTGCAGGAAGGCCTGGGCCCGCGGGGCTTGACGGTCACCGTCCAGCCCAAGGAAGACCTCGGCGCGGGCGGAGTCACCATCACGCCGGGCCTGCGGGAGAGTGCCCACCAGGAAGCCAATCCTCTGACATACAAGGTCATGGGCGATCCCGGCCGGGGCGGCGTCACCATCGCACCGGGCGTGCAGGGACAGTATATCAGCCCCGCCCCCGGCGACGACCTGGCACCCGATGGCGTGACCATCACACCCGAGATCAAGGACGACTACAAGCGATAGGCAGATGACCATTGCGCCCCTTTGCTCAGCCGTCAGACTTCGTGGACGACGGGCTGGCTCCGCCTCCCGGTGACCATTCATGACGGAATTCGTTCCCGGCCCCCAACCTGACGTCTCCTCGAACCGTGCGGACACGCGCCAGGGTCAGGACGACCTTTCCCGCGCTGTCCGCTGGTATGAGCAGGGGCATCCCCGGGAGGCCGAGGAACACTGCCGGCGCATCCTGGACGCCGCTCCGGACCGGGCCGACGCCTGGAGCCTGCTGGGGGTGACCCGCCGGGCGCAGGGACGTCCGGCCGGGGCTGTGGACGCCCTTCGCCGGGCCCTGGCGCTGCGACCCCATTATCCCGAGGCGTACAACAACCTGGGCATCGCCTTCTTCCAGCTGGACCACCTGGCGGTGGCCGAGGACGCCCTGTTGTCGGCCCTGCAGCTGCGTCCCGGCTATACCCGGGCCCTGCAGAACCTGGCCATCCTGCGCCAGGCCCGGGGACGTTTTGCCGACGCACTGGAATGCGCCCGTCAGGCGGCCGCCGCCGCCCCCGCCGAGATCCAGCCCCGCCTGGACCTGGCCACCTTCCTCCTGGCCGCCGGGCACTGGGTTGAGGGCTGGTCCGCCTACGAAGTACGGCTGGATCTGAACGCGGCGTCCTGGACGTGGCTGACGGTGCCCCGCTGGCAAGGCGAGACCCTCGACGGCCGGACCCTCCTGCTGGTGGCCGAGCAGGGCCTGGGCGACATCATCCATTTTGTCCGCTATGCCCGGACCCTGAAAGAGCGCCACGCCTGCCGGCTCATCCTGGCCGTCCAGCCCGATCTGCACCCGCTGCTGGAGCAGGTCTCCGCCGTCGATGGCTTCGTCCTCCCGGGCGATCCGGCCTCGTGCGCCGGCGTGGACGTGTATTGCCCGTTGATGTCCCTGCCCGGCCTGCTGGGCGAAACCGGCCATGGTGACTGGTCGGACGCCGTCCCCTATCTTCAAGCCCGCCCGGAACGGGTGGCGGAGTGGCGGCGGCGCCTGGCCGGCGAGGAGGGGTTCCGCGTGGGCATTGTCTGGCAGGGCAATCCCCGCCATCCGGCCGACTGGCTGCGCAGCTTCCCCCTGGCGGCGCTGGATCCGCTGCGGCGGTTGCACGGCATCCGCCTCATCAGCCTGCAGCAGGGCGCCGGCACGGAGCAGCTCGACGCCTGGGCGGGCATCCCGACCATCATGCCCCTGGGCGAGGAACTGGACGCCGCCACCGGCCGGTTCGAGGAGACGGCGGCCGTCCTGGCCAGCCTGGACCTTCTCATCTGCGCCGACACGGCTGTGGCTCACCTGGCCGGGGCCATGGGCCGCCCCGTCTGGCTGGCCCTGGGCCGGGCGCCCGACTGGCGCTGGGGTCCCACGGGCGAGCGTACGCCCTGGTATCCCGCCATGCGGCTGTTCCGGCGGCAGGAATCGGACCGCTGGCCGGACCTCTTTGCGGCCATGGCCCGCGAACTCGTCGCCGCCGACAACCCGGTGCGTGACCGATCCCCCCGGGAATACCACCTGCTGGACGGCGGCCTCAACCGGCTGGCCCAGACCCGCCAGGGCGTGATGATGTATCCGCGCCACGACCGCTACGTGGGCCGGTCCCTGGAACTGTACGGCGAGTTTTCACCGGGCGAGACGGAGTTGCTGCAGCAGGTGGCGGGGCCGGGCATGACCGTGGTGGACGCCGGCGCCCACATCGGGGCCCACACCCTGCTCCTGTCCCGCCGGGTCGGCCCCGAGGGCATTGTGCATGCGTTCGAGCCGCAGCCGTTTCTGTACCGCATGCTGTGCGCCAACCTGTCCCTGAACGGTGTGACCAACGTCATGGCTCACCCCGAAGCCCTGGGGAGGGAGCCGGGCACGGCCTGGCTGCCGCCGGTGGATTACAGCCGTGAAGGGAACTTCGGGGGCGTCGCCCTGGGCGATGATCCATCCGGCGAGCGGGTCGCCGTGGTGGCCCTCGACCGCCTGGCGCTGCCAGCCTGTCATCTCCTGAAGATCGACGTGGAGGGGATGGAACGGGCGGTGCTGGCCGGAGCCGGGGAAACCATCCACCGCCACCGGCCGGTCCTCTATGTGGAGAACGATCGGGCCGATGGATCGGCGGAGCTGATCCGTGCACTGATGGATCTGGGCTACCGCCTCTACTGGCACCTGGCGCCGCTGTTCAGTGCAGACAACTACTACGCCAACCCGACCAACGAATTCGGCCGCCTGGTGTCGGCCAACATGCTGGGAATTCCCGCTGAACGGGAGTTTCCGGTGGTCGGCTTGCGCCCCGTCACCTCGCCGGCCAGCCGCTGGGACGATCCGGACGCTGAATAAGTCTTTTCCCCTTCAATCCACCGGCCCGACCGGTTCCGATTCATCGGATATTTCCTGGTCGAGGCGATCCGCCCGGATCACGTAGATGTCACCCTCGCTGAACGCCTTCCAATCAGCGCGCACGTCCTGCAACGCGAAGCGCGCCCGCCCCTGCAGCATCGCCCGCAGTTCGCCGGTGAACGGTTCGAAATAGTCGGGCGGAATGCCGTTGCGGATCGCCCGGTAGTCACCCGTATCCACCACCAGCCAGCGAACGTCGTGGCGCCGGCAGAAATCGGCCACCTGCGTCAGGTCGGTGGCGTAGTAGGCGGCGAAAAACTCCCGCGTGCAGCGGGCGACGGTCGCCCAATACGCCCGGAAAAAGGGGTGACTCAGCTCATAGTTGATGAAGACGGACCGCCGGGCGAAAACGGGGATGCCGTCCACCAGGTCGGGCGGACCGGCCACCAGGTCAGCGGCGGGGATCGTTTTCAGGAATTCGTACACCGGGCCGTACCGGGAAAAATCGTGCAGGTGGGCATAGCGGATCTGGGTGAAGGCCAGCCCGGCGATGGTCACCATGGCCCCCATCAGCAGCGCCCGCCGCGCCGTGCGGCCGCGGGCGGCAGGGGAGCGGCGCTCGACGAACCGTTCCAGTTCGCGCCCGGCGCCGTACACCAGGAGCGTCAGGGTCAGCACCCCAAGAGCCAGCAGCGGATAGCGGCTGTAGCGGTCCGGCCACAGGATGGTCGGCAGCAGGAACGCCGCCAGGCCATACAGGACCAGGGCCGCTCCGGCCAGGCACAGCCATTCCGCCGGGATTCGGAAAGCACCGCGCCGCTGGAACAGCCACAAGCCCCACAGGCCCAGGACGGCGACGCCGACGGCCAGGGGGGCCACGAGTGTCCGCGGGATCAGGCCCCGGCGCCCCAGGAACTCGAGCCATTTACCCGCCAGCATGCCGTCGGCCAGGGATTTGCCGGCGGAGTCCCAGATGGGCCGGACTGGCCACTGGGCGTAGCGGCCGCCCGCGTGAAAGGCCGGGTTCGCCACGACCTCCGCATGGGAAACCATGGGGCCAATGTCGGGATTTTGTCGCCACGCCCGGTTGGCGAACAGGATACCCGCCGCCAGCGTGCCGCCCATCACCAGCGCGCCAACGGCCGCGCGGTGGGCGCCCATTCGACGCAACAGGCGGGTCCGCACCAGGACCGTCAGGGCGAAGGTGCCCGCCAGCAGCAGGCACACCGGCGGATAGATCAGGGCGGCCAGAATGATCAGGACCGCCGTGATCCAATATCGCTGCTTCGTCAGGGAATAGAGACCGGCAACCACGAGGGGCAGGCCGAAGGCGCGGGCATGGCCACCGGCCATCCAGATGAGGGGCATTTGCGACGCCAGGAAAATAACCACCGCCAGCCAACCGGTCCATTTCGAGGCCGCCGTCCGGAAGACGATGAGAAACAGGTACGCGACCGATACGCCCAGGAGCAGCACGGCTAGCAGGTTGCCGGCCGGGACGGGGTCCAACACAAACGAGATGACGTAGTAGACGGCGATAAAACCCGCCGGCTGGATGTGGCGGGAGTATTCCACCAGGAGATCACCGGGAAACAGTTCCGGCTGCTGGAACTGCCGCATCCAGAACAGGTGCTGGCCGACGTCGTTGTTGATGACGTACGGCTCGGTGAAGGCATCCCGCCAGACCAGCAGGCCGCCCGCGACGCCCAGCAGGCAGGCCGCGGCCACCAGCCAGCGGCGGGATGGGATCCGGCCCGCCGTCCCGGCGAGAGGTGCGTCGACAGCCGTTGATAGAGGATTCACCGTTGCCTGGCTGGTACCGCCAGCGGGCTGGATGTCGGGTTCGGGCGTTCTGTCCGTCATGGGTATATCTTAATGGCCCATCGGCAGGGAGACAAGGGCAATGATCTGCGGCGCCTTTCGTTTGTGATCGCCGGCCGGGCGCGGGGAGTCCTCCGGGTTTGACCTGTCCTCCACAGCTCGAAAGAGCGAAGGAGGACAAACCCGGGGAACAGCAGGGCATTCAACACACAACGCGTCCTGAAGGGACGTCCGTCGCCATGGATATCCATCGGCCCCTGATCGTTTTCCACCATTATGTCGCCCCTGGCAGGGTTCCTCTCTCTTCTATTGTCCTTTCCCAGGGCGGCGGGCGGCCGCCGCGCGTCCCACGCGCGGCCGCCTTTGCCCTTCGCGATACAATCGCCGCCTTGCAGGCGGCAGAAATTACAACATATTGCGGGATTGACGGATAATTTTCGACAATGTCCATTCATCAGGCCCAGAGGGCCGCTCCGAGGGTAGCCGGGGGTGAGCGGAGCGAGCCCCCGGTAAGAATGCCCGTAATCATGGAGAGAGGCCCGAAGGGCCGGCCAGAAAGAAGGTGATTACGGAAATGTTCCAGAAAATGTGGAACAATCCAATAACCCGAAGGGTAGAGTTCCACGGGCTTGCCCGTGGGTATTTATAGGGGTCCTTCCGGCACCACCCGGGCCGGGCATCGTCCCATTTTCCCCCCAAAAAGGGCCGTTTAAGGCCAAAAATCCTGTGGAAAACACGCTTAAAATACAACAATACAATTATTTGGCTTGGTCCGACCCCATTCATTCCCTGCCTATCCTCACCCCGGCCGAGTCAGCCGCCCCTCCGGCATACTGTACCCGGCTATCTCTGGTTAATTGTTTTCCTTTGGACGGCCTCGTAGTAAAATATTATCACTATTACGTAAATACATGACATCATCACTGGATACCAACATGTTTCAGCCGGCCCTGTCCGCAACAACCATGCGGCTGCTGATCCCGGCGGTCATGAGCCCTGGTATCCTGTTGCCGCAATCATCTCCGGCCGAGGGTGCATCTTACGTGCACCGATGTAATGACGCCGGCCGGGCAGCTGGACCGGTGGTTGACCGGGGAGGAATTATGAGATCCATCATTATCTTCGTCGAAGCATTTCTTCTGTTTACCTTGCTGGTACACGGCGCCATTTCCCAGGCGGAGCGCGACGCCCTCATCGCGTTGTACAATTCCACCGACGGTGACAATTGGACCATCAACGACGACTGGCTGGGCCCGCCAGGGACGGAGTGCAACTGGTATGGAGTAAGCTGTGACAGTGGGCGAAACCATGTCATCAGTTTGAAGTTGTTCTATGATAAGTTGAATGGTGTAATCCCGCCTGAAATCGGCAACCTCATCTATCTGGAAGAATTGGACCTTAACTGGACCCAGTTGAAGGGCAGCATTCCTTCCGAGATCGGCAACCTGACCAATCTCTGGAACCTGGACCTGCATATGACTCAACTCTCGGGAAATATTCCCACCCAGATCGGCAATCTGGTGAAACTGCGCCGGCTGTATATAGGATGGAGCGAACTGGATGGATCCATCCCGACCGAGATCGGATTTTTAACAGACCTCGAATACTTGAACCTGTACGCTAATCAATTGAGCGGAAGCATCCCCACTGAGATATGGGGGCTGACTGCTCTCAATCACTTGGATCTTGGTCAAAACCAGCTGGCAGGCGGCATCCCGTCCGAAGTGGCAAACCTGGTCAATCTTGAGAGCCTCGGTCTGGAGAGCAATAAACTCAATGGTTCTATTCCATCTGACATCGTCTATCTAACTAATCTCAAAGTCTTATCGCTGAATTATAACGATCTGGATGGTGAGATTCCAGCGAACATAGGCGATTTGACAAATCTTGAGAATTTGGATCTTTCGGGAAATCGACTGTCCGGTACGATCCCTGTATCAATCGCTAATCTAGCCAATTTATCAAGGCTGCTTTTAGGTAATAACTCATTAAGCGGAAAAATTCCACCAGAGCTCGGTAATTTGATCAACCTTGAATATCTGATGCTATCCATGAACCAATTGACTGGTGAAATACCCACAGAAATCGGCAATTTATCCCCTCTTATCTGGCTGGAATTGAGCTACAACAGTCTCCAAGGCAATATCCCGCCGGAGATCGGGAATTTAACCGCTCTCCGGATATTACAGCTGGACAACAATCAATTCAGCGGCACCATTCCTACGCAACTGGGCAATTTGAAACTTGTTAGAGAATTATTTTTACACAGCAATCAATTGACTGGCAGCATCCCATCTGAATTTGGAAATATGGAAAGTCTGGTCAGGGCGTTGCTAAACTCCAACCACTTGAACGGGTACATACCCTCCGAACTGGGCAATATGGCGAATCTTGAACAATTGTTCCTCGGCAAAAATCTTCTCAGTGGAACTATCCCCACAGAAATTGGAAATTTGCCGAAATTGACGTCATTGTTTCTTTCAAGCAACCATTTAAGCGGTAGTATTCCGTCTCAGATAGGAAATCTCTCAAATCTAACAGGTTTAAATCTGTGCTGTAACCAATTGAGCGGAGTTATCCCATCAACATTATGGGATCTCTCCGAATTGAGTCAACTTAGTCTTGATGCCAACCAACTAACAGGAAACATACCCTCAAATATCATCAATCTCTCGAACCTCTCTATACTAGGCCTTAGTAATAATCTTTTCTCAGGCAATATCCCTACTGAAATAGGCAATCTCGTCAATCTGAGTTCTCTGCACCTGAATTCCAATCAGCTGAACGGTGTAATTCCAACTGAAATGATGGATTTGGCTAGCTTGTCATATTTAAGGCTGGATTGGAACGCACTTTATTCAATGGATGAAGATCTGACTTCATATATCAACAATTACTATACGTGGTTCTATCTTTCCAACGATTTTCGAACCATGCAGTCAACAGCTCCTGAAAATCTTTCATCTTCGGGTACTCTGGCGACATCTTCTGACTGGTCCTGGCTACCCATCAGCCAGAACCCGGAAACGGCCGGCGGTTACGAGATTCTTGAAACTCAGCTGTCCAAGAACGGCCCCCAGGTCGTCTACACCACCGACAGTAAGGCCGACGACTGGTGCCGTATCTGCCTGTACCCGGAGCGACACTACGAGTTCGCCATCCGGACGTTCACCGATCCCCACGACTACAACGACAACCGGGTGGTGAGCGAGGCGAGCCCGGTGGTGGTGGTGGACACGGGTCCGGCCGACAGCTGGGTGCAGGTGCACTTCGACGAGACGCAGGCGGGGCCGGTCTTTCCCGGCAGCGCCTCGCAGCTGGTGCCGGCCACGGCACTGACGTTCGCCGTGCCGCCCGAGGCGTTCGCCGAGGCGTCGCCGGCCGAACCGATCATCATATGGCTGACCCTGCCCGACGGGGCCCGCCTGAGCCAGACCCTGGCCACCGGCACGGAGACCACCACGGCGCCCCTGCCGTCGGCGGGCGAGATCGTCCATGACCTGGCCGTAACGGAATATGTGCTGGACAAGCACGGGGTGCCCGGGCCGTTGGGCGGCAAGGACGTGAGTGCCGTCAGCCCCCACGCCGTGCAGCTGTTCCGCTACGTGGCCGGCGAGCGGGCGGTGTGGCTGCGGGTAACGGAGAGCACCGCCGGCTGGACGCCCGCCACGGGCGATTTTATCGGCTTCACCATCGGCCTGCCGGCGGGCACCTGGCCCGACACGGCGGCCAGCAACTGGGGCGCGGCGGGCATCGGACAGCAGGCCTCCACCCTCTTCTACCTGGACCTGCGGAACTACACCTTCGACGAGGCATCGCCCGATTTCCCCGTCCGCCTCTGTTCTTTTTACCAGTCGGACGGCACGGGCCGCGACACGGGCTTCGCCCCCGAGCACATCTCCCTGTTCACCCGCAGTGAGGAGGTGGGCGACCTGGCGGTGAGCTCCACCGTCAACGAGGCCATCGGCGATCATACCCGGGTGGACCTGGACGGCGACGGGGTCCAGGACCTGGTGACGGTCAGTCCCGACGAGGCCCGGCTGACGTGGCGCTACGGCACGGTCGACGGGGTCTACACCGCTGGTGATTACCGCGATGTGACTGGTCTGGTGCCGCGCACGGTGGCGGCGGGGGACGTCACCGGCGACGCCCGGCCCGACATCCTGGTGGGCGACGGCGCCGGCGAGCTGCTCATCTTCGACTGGGTGTCGCTATTCACCGTCAAGGATACGCGGCGACCCATCGCCCCCGACAGGCGCGTGAAACTGGCGGCGGTGCCGGCCGATGCGTGCCTGGCCGACGTCAACGCCGACGGGCGGCCCGACTTCCTGTACGTCAGCCCCGACACGGGCCAGCTGGGCGTGCGCTATGGGGATGCGTACACCGCCGGCGACGTCTACACCGCCGGCCCGGGCCCGGTGGCCCTGGTCACGGGCGATTTCGACGGCGACGGGATGGTGGACGTGGCCGTGGCCAACCGCGACGACGGCACGGTGGTGCTGTTCGTCAATGACGGATCCGGTGGATTCCTGCCGGCCGGCACCACCGACCTGGGCGGCTGGCCGGCCGACCTGGCCGCCGGGCGCTTCGGCGACGACCCGTGGCTCGACCTGGCCTTGGGGCTGGCCGAACCGCCGGGGACGAGCCCCGGCGCGGTGGCCGTCCTCATGGGCGGCCCCGACAAGGAGTTCACCCTGACCAAGATCTACACCCAGCATACGCCCTCGGCAGTGGTGGTGGACAACTTCGACGGGCTGCACTTCGCCGACATCCTGGTGGGCTTCGCCGACTACGAACAGCTGGGCCTGTACGTAAGCACGGCCACGGGGCAGATGGAATACGCCTATCACCTGAACACCATCGCCGACCTGGTGGTGGACCCGGCGACGGGGGCCCGGCTGGCCGAGGACGGCATCAACAGCGTGGGCGCCGGCACGGGCGCCGGCGGGGTGAGCCGGCGCGAGGGGGTGGCCGCCATCAGCCGCCGCGGCTACAACGTCATCCACTTTCCGCGCAGCCGCCACATCTCCTACTCGGTGGTGAACCTGGGTGACACGGACCGCCTGCTGAACCTGGAGCTATACGACACAGTGACGGAAGAACTGCCGGGCGATGTCAAGCGCTACACGGGCCAGTGGCTGACCTCCGGTGCCGACACCCTGGCGCCGGGCACCCAGTACGCCCGCTACCCGGGCGGGCTGCTGGGGCCGGGGGTGGATGACGAAACCTGCTGGATCCGGGCCTTCGTGACGGGCGACGACATGTACGGCCTGTGGCTGGTGAACGATCCGGGCGACCTCCACTACCTGGACGGCATGGCCCTGCCCGACGTGTGGTCCACCATGAGCGACTTCGTGCTGCCGGTGCTGGACACGGCCGGCGGGCACGACACGGAAGTGGTCCTCATCAACCCGCTGGAATGTACGGCCATGGTGCGCGTCGAACGGGTGGACGAGGCAGGCACCGTCACCGACGTTCTTCCCCTGCAGCTGAACGCCCGCGGGCGGGCGGCGCTGGACGCGGCCACGGTGTTCCCCGGCGCGGCGGCCACCGACTACCTGCACGTGCGCAGCGACCAGCCCCTCATCGGGCTGGAGCTGTTCGGCGACGACCAGGCCCGGGCCTGCGCGCCGGGAATCAAGGCCGTGCCCCTGTTGCCGGACAAGCAGTCGGCGTCGGCCGGCGAGCCGCTCTTCGCGCCCCACATGGCCACGGGCAACCTGGGGGCCGACTACGTGTCGGTGCTGGACCTGGTCAACACAGGCAGCCTGCCCCTGGCGGTCGAGGTTTCGCTTTGTAATGACATGGGCGCGGTGATTGCCAGTCAGGATACCACCATTCCCGCCGGCGGCAAACGGCACCTGGACCTGGCCGCGTTTCTGGGCCTCACCGGCGGCACCACCGGCTACCTGCGCCTGGACCCGGGCGGCACGCCCGGTCTGGCCGGCTGCATCACTTTCGGCGAGGCGGCGCCGGGTCGCTTCCTGGCCTGCCTGCCCCTGCAGCGGGCGGCGCACAACCGCTTCCTGCTGGGCCACATGGCCAACGGCACCCTGGGGGCCATGGGCTACTTCACCGGCCTGGCCATCGTCAATCCCGCGCCGGACCTGGAGGTGGCGGCCGACCTCCGGGTCACGGCCTGTGACCAGAACGGATTGCCATTGGACAGCCGCAAGCTGATCCTGGGCGGGACGGATACCCAAACCAACCAGAAGCAGCCGCAGCGGTCGGTGTTCCTGCTCCACGACTTCATGCCCGGGCTGACGGCCATCTTCGGCGGCTACCTCATCGTCGAGAACCGCAGTGCCACCGACGGCATCCTGGTCTTCGCCCTGTTCGGCGACACGGCGGCGACCTTCCTGAGCGCCATCCCGGCCACGCCGCTGCCGGCGGCGGCGGATTAGCGGGGCAATGGTGTCAGCGGATCCTCTGTGTGCGTCTGGCCTGCCCTCCGCAGTTTCGTCATCGACGAAGCGGAGGAGGGACGGCGCTTTTAAAAGAGGAAGTTGTGCCGCACGCCGGAGAAATTTCCCTTCATTGTCTTGCTATTCTTCCAAAATCAAAGTGCTTTCTAGCAAGCGCACACAGGTTTCATCCGGCGACAGGTCGGGCGACGATGCACGGCTTCTTCAGTCCCGCAGGGACGGACGCCGGCAGCCCAGGGAGAGCGCAGCGAACCCTGGGTGCGCCGGGCATAACAACAAGGCGTCCTGAAGGGACGCCCGTCTGAAAGCCCCCCAGGACACGAAGGGATCTCTGGCCGGCCTTTCAGGCCTCCCCTCAACCGGGGGCACCCTTTCCGTGGGCTCACGCCGTTCGCCCACGGCTACCCGACGAGCCGGCCCTCCGGGCCTCGAGATTCAACCCAGCCAACATATTGGGGTCGAACCTGGCTATCTTACACAATATAAATAGTTTATCTGTTAATGATTGGTGGAGCGTTTGGATCGGATCTGACTATCCTGTTCCATATAAAAAGGTTACATTCCATACGGAGGTGAATTTTTAGCGTAAACGCACGTTTTTCATGGCAAAATCGCGCTTACTGGCCCCAAAACCCTAACCAGCAAGATGGAATGAGATGGTGGAAAAAACCCGCCATTTTGCCCCTAAAAACCGGCTTCTAAGATAAAAAAACGACTTGGATCTGTGACTATTCCATTTATTTACAGATATTTGCCTTGGTCCGATCCCACTGGCATAAGGTAAAAAACGACCTGGATCTGTGGCTATTCCGTTTATTTACAGATATTTGCCTTGGTCCGACCCCATTCAAAGATTTGCCACCCCGGGCCGGGGCGGCGGGAAAAGTCCCCCGCGTACGGAAGGCCCGCCCGAACATTTTTTCATAAACAATCCCCGAACTTTTCGACCGTTTTCCAGCGGCCACATGTATGCAGGCAATCACGACGGGGGAGGCCATCATGCCTTCGACGTTCATCTGTTTGCTGATCCATGTCATTTTCGGGGCACTGGAACGCGGGCCGTCCACCCGGCCGGAATGGCAGGCGGAACGATGGTCATACCTGGCCGGCATCCTGGGGGATGGTCCTGGCTGTGGGCGGGGTGGTTGATTATGTTCACCGGCGGGTGGGGGCAAAGCCGGTACACCGGCCGGGTGATCGCCCGAGGGAAGCGAAGGGCGGTTCCTGGGAATGGATCCATGAACAATGGTCGTGTCCCGGATTGACGCAGGCTACGGGGCGTTCCCGGTGAGTGTTTCCACCCGGGAAACGGTCCATCGGTACATTGGACGCCAGGCGGAGCATCACCGGCGGTGGACGTTACGGGAGGAATATGAGGCGCTGCCGAGGCAACATTACCTTCCGTTCGATCCCCGGTAATTGTAGAGGGGATGCTTCCCCGCGCCCCTGCCCGGGGCGCGGGAACGTAATCTGGGCCGCGATCCGGGGGCCGCGCCGCTGGCGCCGCCCCCGGCTACTGGCCTTGCGTCCCTGTCCGGGGCGCCGGAAAAGACATGCCTCCCGGCAGGGGACGACTGCGGGTGCTGCCGTATTCCGGGCTCGCCCTGTCCTCCGCAGCTCGAGAGAGCGAAGGAGGACCAACCCGGAACGGATGTTGAACGCGGCTGCTCGCGCCCAGGCAAGCGAATACCCGCGCACGGACCGTCACGATGCAGGCGCAGCCTGAGTGCGCTGGCCAGACAGCGCTTTGTTTTCTGCGAAACGGCGGAGGGGCGAGCTGGTGTAACGGGGCACGTCCAGATTTGGGGTATGTCGACCACCGCGCCCCGCCGGGCTTGCCCCGGCGGAAGCGAGGACTGAATGCCAGCCGGAACGACCTTGTCAATAGTGGCCACCACCGGCCTTGCCTGCCATGGCGTAGTCCCGCCCGGCGGGACGAAGACGGGTGCCGGTGGAGCTGTGTTCCTCTTCTACGTTTCGCATGCTGTGAAAATGAAGAAGTTCAACGATTGTTACCTTTGAATCTGCCGTCTCTTTATCGACGATAGAGCCACTGGTCAAGATGACATCGTCCCACCGGCGCAGGGCCGGTGGTGGCGGTTAGCCCACAAGCTATCTGGCTGACCGTCAGTCATGGCCCCGCCGGCACGAGGCCGGCGGTGGCCGGCGAACGAAGCTCGCGCCGGCGACCAGGAGTGCGCTGGCCAGACAGCGCTTTGTTTTCTGCGAAACGGCGGAGGGGCGTAGCCCGCGCCGGCCGGTGCCGCTATCCGAACATCCCGCCGGACGGACCCTCAGCGGCTCTGGGCCGGCACGGCGCTGAGGAAATTCAGCTCGGCGTCGCCGAAGAGCTCGAAGGCCAGCACCGGCCCGTCCGTGAAGATGCGCAGGAAGCCGCTGGACTGATCGGGCAGCTCACCGATCCCTTCGATGGTCTGCAGCAGCCGGACGTATTTTTCCCCCGGCGCCAGCGTCCGGGTCACCTGTCCCAGCAGCGCGCCGTCACTGGCATGCACGCTGATGACGGCCTGCAGGCGGGTGGTGCCCGGGTTGACGATGGCCACGCCGGTGAAGAAATCCGTCGATCCCACCACGCCGTTGGCCACCTGGGCGAAGTAGATGTCGCTGGCCCCGCCGGCCTGGAGGGGCAGGGTGGCCTCGTACTGGTTGGCGCCGGGCTGACCGAACGTCAGGCAGCCGAGGAGTCCGGGACCATGGCTGTTCACCATGAGCCAGCCGTCGCTGTTGACGCCGGCCGGCAGGCCCAGATCCGTGTCCCGCAGCCGCAGGATGCCCCGGGCCGGCAGACTCACCTGGATGGGATCGGCCATGGGGCTGCCGTCGGCGTTGAAGGGCGCCAGGGTTACATTGGTGCCGCCGGCGGAGGGATTGATCAGGTTCACCTCGGTGTAGTACAGGCCGGGGAAGAGAGTGATGTGGGCGGCGTACAGGGTCGGCGCGGCGCCGGACACGGGCAGCATGTTCACGGAGCTGATGGAGTCGTCTTCCTTGCGGATCAACGCGTTGGCGGCGATGCCCACGTCGGATTCCAGATACAGGTAGCCGTCGAACAGGGTCTTGGTGCCGAACAGGCCGGCCAGGTCGGTGCGCAGAAACCCGTTGGCGGCGATGGTGTAACTGCCGCCGTCGTACGTGCCGTTTTCGTCATAGCCGGTGACGGTGACCTCGGCGGCCTGGGTGTTGGGATTGACGATAAAAAGATCGGTGGTGTAATCGTCGAGGCCCTGGACGCGGGGAATGACGCCGGCGGTGGTGGTCTCCACGGACACGTCGGCGCCGTCCATGCCGGCCATGCCGCTGTCGTACAGCTGGGACAGGAAAAACCCGAGCAGTCCGGGACGATCGACGGTGGCGGCCACCCAGGCTTCCGTAGCCGTCTGGAAGCCGAGCATGCCTTCGGCCTGGTAGGCCCCCTGCTGGCCGGCACCCCAAGCCATGGGATCGGCCTCGGCCAGCACCGTGCCGTCGGGATCATAGGCGGTGAAGGTCACCGCGGCTTCGGTGGGCCCGGCATTGACGAAGCCGTACCCTTCGGTGCCTTCGCCGGGCACGAAAGCCAGGCGCGGAAAGATGACCCGCTGGTTGATGGCGGAGATGTCCAGGATTTTCAGCGATCCGGAATTGCCATCGGCTTCGAAGGCCAGGTCACCCCAGGTGCACACACCATGACACTGGCCCGCCGTTTCGTGAATCCCCACCGCCCTGGGACGCAGCGGATTGGAAATGTCCACCAGCAGCAGCCCGCCGTCCATATCGGGCACAAACACATGATTGCGGTCGACCCACGGATTCCAGCAGGCCGAGCCGGCCGTGTCACAGGACGCCACCACCCGCGGCCGGGCGGGGTCGCTGATGTCCACCACCTGCAGTCCGGCATCCCAGCAGGTCAGGTAGGCATAGTTTTCGAGGACGAACACGCCGAAGGCGCCGCCGGGGGTATTGGCCCGCCCCACCTCCACCGGCAGGGCCGGCGTGGAGATGTCCACGATCTGGAGATCGCCCGTGTCGGCGGCGATGTAGGCCAGGTTGTCCCGGACGAAGACCCCGTGGGCATAGCCGGCGGTGGGGAAGGCACCGACGATGACCGGCTGGGCCGGATTGCGGATGTCGATGATCTGCACCCCGGTGTACCAGTCGGCCACGTAGGCGTAGTCGCCCAGGACGAACACGTCCTCGGCGTAGCCGGGCGTGTCGCAGCCGCCCACCAGCTGCGGCTGGGCCGGATTGGTGACGTCGATGATCTTCAGGCCGGCGTCGTAATCGGCCACGAAGATGAAATCGTCCCGCTGGCAGACGTCAAAGGCATTGTTGGTGGCGAATTGGGTGACGTGGGCAGGATGCGCCGGGTCGGACACGTCCACCACCTGGATGCCCTGGCCGGAGCGGGCCACGTAGGCGTAGTCGCCTTGTGCGGCCACGCTGTTGGCGTAGCCGGAGCGGGTGATGTAGCCCAGGCGGGGCGGATTGCGCGGCAGATCGGCGGCGGGGAAGAACTCCACCCGGTCCACCCAGCCGCAATCCAGACGGTCCTTGGCTGCCTGGTCCTTCTCGTAGGCCCAGCGCAGGGTGTTGTTCCCGGGGCGCAGGTACACGGAGCAATACTGCCAGTCCGTCTCGCCGCTGATCTCCATCAGCCACATGTTGAAACGGTAGAAGCGGAGGAAATCGAAATCGGTCTCGCTGGACACTTTCCAGTAGAAGCTCAGCCAGCCGGGTCCGGTCACGTTGAATTCGAAGAACGTGCTGGACATGTCGGGGATGGGGCCGCTGCAGGCGGCGGCGCCGCCGTAGACGCTCTCGGCGGTCTGGCCGTACCAGTGCCCCCAGGGGTCGGAGCTGCCGCCGATCCAGCTGGTAGTGGGCCGGTCGATGGCTTCGCTCAGGGGCACGGTGTGGCCAACGGCCGCGTCATACACGATCTCCACGGTTTGGGACTGGTCCATGCGGGCGACGATGTCTCGCTGGACCACGGGGGTCCCGTCCACGTTCCAGTGGCTGAAGAGAACGCCCTGGTGATGGGGCGGCACTTCGAAATGCGCTTCAATACCGGCCCTGTAGATCCGGACACAATCGGTCTCGCCGTCGCCGAAGCCCAGGGTGTCGGGCGGTTCGATGCGCACCGGGACCTGGGTCACGTTCCGGGAGTGAAGGGTCAGATCCACGGTCGGCCCGCTGGCCGAGGGGGGGTGAATGTTCACCACGGCCAGGTCGATCTCCTGGCCGAACCCGACGATGTCGTCCATGCTGTAGTAGCCGTCCCAGTCGCCGCCCCAGCCCAGGTTGGCATGAATCTGGTCGAGGCTGCCCATGGTGCGGTAGCCGTCCAGGACGAGGGCGTGACCCGGGCCGTTGTCGGCCCAGGTGCCCAGCAGGCACGGCCAGCCGTAATCGATCTGGTTGCGGAACAGGTCGAACCAGGCGTCCCATGAACCATAGTTGACCCAGTACACCTTGACCGCGTCGGTGCTGTATTTGAAGAATTCCACCAGGGAATTGTTCTTGTTGACGGGCGCACCGGAACCGGACAGGCCGTAGGACATGTCGATGGAGATGCCCACGTCGGACATCAGCCGCGCCATGGCATCGATGTTGGCCTGAGGTTCGGCGCCGGTATAATCATTGAGCATCAAGCCCCAGTCGTATGTATGCCCGAAATCGGCGCCCAGGATCTGGCTGTTCCATTCGTATTCATGATAGCCCTGGCCCTCGGCCGGATACGCCCAGTAGTTCATCAGCTGGGCCTGGGACGTGGCCGAGCAGCCGGTGAGGGTCTGCTGGCCGCTGACCGAGGGGGTGTACAGGTTGAAGGGATGGCCCTGGTCCCAGTGGGAGGTGAGCATGGGGCCGACGTCCTTGTCCACCTTCAGGCCGAGGCCGTCCTTTTCGAGCAGCAGGTTCCAGACTGTTTCGTTGGAACGGATGCGCCGGTCCACGTCGGCCAGTGGCCGGATGGCTTTCCGGCCGTCCATTGTCGCCGCGGTATAGCCGAGATAGGCCAGCGTCCGGCGGTAGCGGTGCGCCATGGTCATGAGGAATGGATGGTCCCGCATGACCTCGAAATCGGCGGTGAAGGAAATGTATTTTACCGGGGCCAGCTCGGACACCAGGGGCAACACCATGAAACCGCCCGGTTCGAAACTGGCTACATAGGCCACGGTTTCCCCCTCCATCTCCCAGTAGACGAGTTCCGTGAGTTCCGGCGGTTCGGCGAATTTCTGCTGGCGGGCTTCAAACCGGAGCCAGTGGCGGGCGGCCGCCTCCGCCTGTTCGGGCGTAATCCAGTCGGCCAGCGAAGTCCCGGCAGCACCTACCATCACCATCACAACGACAAGGAAACGAAGGAAATGCATCATGACCACTCCTCTGCGGTTCAATAAATAAAGTTGATTTCTCAACATCTTTATCCCAAAGCAGTTATCCGAATGATGCCTATTCTATACGGCGCCGTTCACCAATGCAACAGCAGATACGCCGGCCAGACAAATCGGGGACCGGCGGAACATCACCGGGTTGGGTGGTCACGGTCCGTCGATCCGGGCGGCATTCCGGCGGGCGGGCAGAGGATGGTAAAGCAGGCGCCGCGCTCCGGCCGGGATTCCAGGGAAAAATCGAAGTGATGGCGCAGCAGGATTTCCTGGACCAGGGTCAGCCCGATCCCCTGGCCGTCCGGTTTGGTGCTGAAGAAAGGGGAGAAGAGCTTTTCGCGGACCTCGGGGGGGACACCCGGGCCGTCGTCCTCCACGCGGATCCGGCAGCCGCCGTCGGCCAGAGCGTCGAAACCGAGGTTGATGGTGCCGCCCCCGTCCATGGCCTCCCCGGCGTTGCGCAGCAGGTTCACGAAAACGCGCTCCATCTGGGAGCGGTCCAGGGCCACCTCGGGCACGGGACCGTTCACGTCCCAGGTCACGCGGATGCCCTGCCGCTTCAGATCGGCCTCCATCAGGGAAACGACGTCCGCCATGAGACGGCGGGGATCAGCGGCCCGGCGCTCCGGATCGGGAACCCGCACCACCTCGGCGAAATGGCTCATAAATCGGTTGAGCTCGCGGGCCCGGCCGATGACGGTCCGCAGGGCCGTTTGGAAATCGCCGCGATCGTCGGTGGTCAGCTGGGGCGCGTAGGCCAGACACGACTGAAGGAGCGAACCGGTGGCCGCCACCGTGTTGTTCACCTCGTGACTCATCATCCGGATGAGCTTGCCGTAGGATGCCTTCTCCGACCGCCGCAACTCCTCGGTGAGCTCGTCCAGCAGGTAGAACCGGCGGGGAAAGCCCCGGTCCATGAACCGGGCACAACGGCAGCGGACACGCCGGCCACCCTGCAGGGAGCGAACCTTGGTCTGCCCCACCCCCAGGGTCGCCAGGAACGAAGGCAGCTGGCCCGGCAGGTCGGACAGTTTCCGGCCGGCCGTGTCACTCTCCGTGAGGTGCAGCATGCGTCCGGCGGCGGGATTGGCCTGGACCACCATACCGTCATGATCCAGGGTGATGACACCCGTGGGCGAGGAATGCAGGATTTTCTGCATGAAATAATCCTGTTCCGCGGTGTGCTGGCGCTCGTGCCGCAGACGGTCGAGCATCCGGTTGTATACCTGGATCAGCCGGTCGAGCTCCGGCTGGCCCGTCTCGGAGAAGCGGACGGTGAAATCGCCGTCGGCGATGTAATCCCGGCCGGCGTGGATAAGGTCCAGGGTGCCGAACAGGCGCAGCACCAGGCGGATGCCGTACCAGAGGGACAGGGCCAGGGCCGCCTCCACCGCCAGAATCCAGATCCGCTCCGCCCGCAGCAGGTACACCATGGTGCCGGCCACCGCCAGGTGGATGACGATGAGGTAGAGGATAAATCGGGTCTTCTGTTGCACGAAACCTCGGACACCGGGCGGGCGGGGCCGCCCATCAGAGTGAAATGCCGTATTTTTCCATGCGGCGGTACAGGGCCGTGCGGCTGATGCCGAGCGCTTTGGCCGCCCTGGTGATGTGCCCGTCGTAAAAGCGGAGACTCTTCAGAATCATGGCCCGCTCCATTTCGTCCAGGGTCATTGCGTTCACCTCGGGCAGCACGCGGCGGGCGTCTTCCCGGCTGCCCACGGCCAGTGTCCGCCGGATGGCCTCGGGCGTGATGACGTCCTCGTCAGACATGAGGACGGTGCGTTCGATGGTTTGCATGAGCTGGCGCACGTTGCCGGGCCACGGCTGATCCAGGAGCCAGCTTTCGGCCGCCGGGGTCAGAACCAGTTGACGGCGGTAGGCGGTGGACAGGCGTTGCAGAAAGTGGCGGGCCTGCAGCGGGATATCGTCGGGACGCTGGCGCAGGGACGGCAGATGGAGGCTGATGAGGTTCAACCGGTAAAGCAGGTCCTCGCGGAAAGCACCCTCGTCCACCGCCCGCGGCAGATCCTGGTTGGTGGCGGAGATCACCCGGATGTTGATGCGGCGGGTCTGGCTGGTGCCCAGCACCTCGAAGGAGCGGTCCTGTAGCACCCGCAGCAGTTTCACCTGGGCGCCCGGTTCCAGGTCGCCGATCTCGTCCAGGAAAATGGTGCCGCCGTCGGCCAGCGGAAAGCGACCGGTACGATCGCGATGGGCGTCGGTAAAAGCGCCCCTGACATGGCCGAACATCTCGCTTTCGAAGAGGGAGGTGGGGATGCCGCCGAGGTTTACCTTGACGAACGGCTTCTCCCGCCGCGGGCTGTTGCGGTGGATCAGTTCGGCCAGCAGTTCCTTGCCGGTGCCGCTCTCACCGGTGATGAGCACCGAAGCGTCGGTGCCGCTCACGCGGCTGACCAGGTCCAGGATCCGCAGCACCTGGGGATCGGCGCCGATGAAACCCCGAAAATCGCCTTTCCGGTCGATGTCTTCGCGGCAGGTGGCACCGGCGTCCGCCGTCCGTTCGCGCGCCGCCGCCAGCCCGAGGGCCGTGGCCACGGCCTGACGCAACTGCTCGTTGGACCAGGGCTTGGTGATGAAATCGGCCGCCCCGGCCCGGATGCCCTCCACGGCCAGCTGGATGCTGCCCCAGGCGGTGATGAGAATGACGGGCAGATCCGGTCGCCGTGACTTGATTTTTTTCAGCAGCGCCAGGCCCTCCCGGCCGCTGGTGTTGCGCGAAAAGTTCATGTCCTGCAAAACCAGATCGCAACCGGCCGCCTCGATCCGTTTCAGGGCACTCTCTGCCGAGGAGACGGCGAACGGCGCATAGCCGGCCTGCCGCAGCAGCAGTTCGAGGGAGACGGTGATGGACGGGTCGTCGTCGACAATGAGAATGGACTGTTTCATGGCACCGGTTCCTTGCCGGGGGTGTCTTTACAGGAAAATGGATCGGCGATTCCGGTTCGGTCCCGGGACCGGCGGTCGCTACAGGAAGTCTCCGGAACGGCCGGTCCATTTTCAGAGAGGTTTACGTAATGGGAAATCCGAAAGTTCCTTTCATTACTCGTGATGGAGCGCTTCCGCCGGCTGGATGCGCGTCGCCAACCAGCCGGGATACAGGCCGCTCAGAACGGCGAAGCCCAGGATGACGAGCACCGAGAGGATGATACTCAGCGAGTAGATCCGGAGACTGAATTCACCCAGCTGGTCCAGCAGAGGAAACTGGATGATGACGATGACTCCCAGCAGCAGGCCGAAGGAACAGATGACCAGCAGTTCGGTCAGGATCTGGCGGAAGATGCTGCGCACGGACGCCCCCTGGGCCCGGCGCAGCCCGATCTCCATAGTTCGCTGGGTGACGTTCTGCCACATGACGCCGGTGAGTCCAAAGGCCACCATGACGATGAGGAAACCCACGATGATGGCTCCGATGGTGACCGGCATCAGCGTGTCCCTCAATGCCCGTTCCCGAATGGCCGCCAGGAATTCCGCCGCGAAACTCCAGTCGGGAGCCAGCTGTTTCAGCCGGGCCAGCAGTTTTTCCTCGAACACGGCCGACGTGCCGGGGCGGACGCGCAACAGGAGGGTCTGGGGCACGATATCATTCTCCACATCCCGCATCGGGCTGAACATCAGCATGATGTTTTCGGCCACCGACAGATCTCCCTTCTTCCGAAAGGAGGGAACGACCCCCACCACCCGGTAATCTGTATGTCCATGGATATACTTGCCGAGAGGGGACTCGTCGCCGAAATACGCTTCGGCCAGCTCCCGGTTGATGACCACCGGTCGCCAGTCGAGGGCCTCGTCGGCCTGCTCGAACCACCGTCCTTCAGCGACATGCAGGTCCAGCACCTTGTCCAGGTCGAGGGTGGCCGGCACCATCTGCCACTGGATCTGGCGGTCCGTGTCATCGTCCCACCAGCCGGAACTGGTGAACGGCGGGAAAAACGTGGCCGCCGCCGCTTCCACTTCGGGGAACTGGTCCACTGCGCGCAGCAGCTCCCGGGCCTGCAGCATGTTCCGTTCGCCATCCGCCGGATCGAGTGAGCGTGCATAATTCATATCCACCGAAATGACATTCCGGTACTCATAACCCAGCGGTTGGCGGAAATTGTCGGTGTAGTGCAGGCTCATCAGGCTGATGAAGAACAGCGCCAGAAAGGATCCGAACACTTCCAGGATCAACAGGACGTTGGATTTCTTGCGGTTCCAGATGAGCTTCAACAGATGGCGGGTCATCGTTCACCTCCTCGCAGCGCCTGCGCCGGATGCAGGCGGGACATTCGCCACGCCGGGTACACCCCGGACATCATCCCGAAGAACAGGGCCAGGGCCAGGCCGGCCAGGATCACGCGCCAGTTCACCGTCAGTTGCGCATAAGGCAGCAAACCGCTGTCATTGATGGCCTGCAGCAGGAAAAAGGCCAGCACCACGGCCACCAGGCCGCCTGTCAGGGTCAGCAGGACATTTTCCGTCACGAACTGGACCACCAGGGCCCGCGACGAGGCGCCGAAGGCCTTGCGGACGCCGATTTCGCTCTCCCGCTCCATGATCCGGCTGATGTTGATGTTCACCAGGTTCAGGGTGGGGATGAACATGAACAGGACCATCATGAAAAAGATGATGACAAAGAATCCGGTTACACCGGCCTTTCCAAAGGAGCCTGATTCCCGGACAATGGACTCCAGGTACAATTCCGCCCAGGACTCCACCCGGTTGTATTCCTTGGCATTGGCCTCCTGAAAAAGGCGCACCCGGGCGGCGAACTCCTGCTTGACCATGGGGATGTCCGCCGGGTCCGGGACCAGGATCAGTCCCCGGCAGCTGCCGAAATTCTGGGCGCGGAACGTGTCCGTCAGCAGCAGCGACAGGGGGGCCCAGACATCGGCGAAGCAGACATTGCGCAGGCGCGAGACGTTGGCCACCACGCCCGTGACTCGGAAGCGGCGACCGTCCAGGTCCATGAATTTGCCCGTGGCCGGCTCGCCGCCGAAGTACTGGTCGCGCGTCGCCTCGTTGATGACGATGACATGACGGGCTTGCCGGACATCTTCTGGCCCAAAAGGGCCGCCTTCCAGGAATTCGAAATCCATCATGTCCCAGAACGACGCTTCGGTGTGCTTGATGTTCAGCGGCAGCTTGGCCTGGTTGATGTAGGCGTTGGATTCCCGCCCTTCGGTCAGGATGCAGTCGGCCGCGGCGCCGGGCAGATCGCGCAGGCAGCTTTCCAGGAAGGCATAGCCGGGGGAGCTGTTGATGAACATCTGTTCACCGAACAACTGGACGCGGAAGACGCCGAGAATCCGGTTGAAACGGGATTCGGGCGGATGATTGCCCAGCATGTGGTCCAAAACGGAAGACGTCAGGATCAGGACCAGCAGGGTGAACACGATGGCGAACAGACTGATGAAGGTGAAGAACTTCCGCCGGAGAAAGACCTTGAAGGCGATTTTGAGGTAATTTTTCCACATGCGTCACCCCCTGCCGTTGACCTGGCGCCCGTCGAACAAGCGCACGATGTGCCGGGTCTGCTCGGCCAGGCGCTGGTCGTGGGTCACCATGATGATGGCCGTGCCCTGTTGCCGGTTGAGATTGTGGAGGATGTCCATGATCTCATCGCCCATCTGGCTGTCGAGGTTGCCCGTGGGCTCGTCGGCCAGCAGCATCCGCGGCTGGCCCACGATGGCCCGGGCGATGGCCACCCGCTGCTGCTGGCCGCCCGACAGCTGCCGCGGAAAATGACGGGCCCGGGCCGTCAGGCCCACCTGGTCCAGGGCCGCCAGCGCGCGGCGGCGGCGCTCGGCGCCCGGCATCTGCCGGTACAGCAGCGGGATCTCGACGTTGTCCACCACGTTCAGGTCGCTGATGAGGTGGAAGGTCTGGAAGATGAACCCGATATGCCGGTTGCGGATATGGGCCATCTCCTTGTCCTTGAGCGCCGTCACTTTCTCGCCGTCGATAACCACCTCGCCGCCGGTGGGTTCGTCCAGCAGCCCCATCACGTTCAGCAGCGTACTCTTGCCGGAGCCGGAGGGGCCCATGATGGAAATGAATTCGCCGGAATCCACCTCCAGGTTGATGTTGGACAGGGCTACAGTCTCGATGCGGTCCGTCCGGTAGATTTTTTCAATGTGCTTCAGCTCCATCATGGTGATCACCTCAATCCGTAATTTCGATGGATTCCAGGTGGAGGTAGCCCTCCATACTGGAGATAATGATTTCATCGTTTTCCATGAGACCGTCCACGATCTCCATGGTGTCGAAGCTCTGCAGGCCGATCCTGACGGACGTCCGCCAGGCCTTGTTGACGCGGATCACGAACAGGTCCTCCCGATTTTTGCCGGTGAAGGCTGGCCCGCGCTTCACCCGCAGCGTCCGCTCCTTGCGCGCCGTGACGATCTGGACGTCCACCCGGAGGTTGGATTTCAGCAGGGTATGATCCGGCTGGGCCAGCTGGATATCCAGGGTGATGATACCGTTCTCGATGGTGGGGCGGATGCCGCCGATCCAGCCGTCCAGGTGATCCTCGCCGATGGTGATGATGGCTGGCAGATCCTTGTACAGCCGCTGGGCGTGGAGGTCGGAGATGGTGGCTTCCACCCGGAAGGTGTTCATGTCGGCGATGCGCGCCAGGTCGTCCCCCTTGCGGACGGCCGTCCCCTCCTTCTCCACCACCCAGGTAAGGACGCCGGCAACGGCGGCGCGGGCCGAAGACAGTTCCAGTTCCCGCCGGGCCTGGGCCTGTTCCTTGATCAGGATGGCGATTTCCAGGTCCAGTCCCTCGAGGCGCACGGCCGTCGACCGCCGGGCGTTGTCCTGGGCTTCGGCCAGCTCGCGCAGCTCGAGGGCGACTTTCTCCTCCTGCCAGAGGATGTGATCCAGCTGCGCCCGGGAGACCAGGTCTTCGTCGAACAGCTCGCGGTGGCGGGCCGTGTTGGCCTGGGCCGCCTTGAAATCGAGCTCCTTGACGCGTTGCTGGCCGTCGAGGCCGATGAGATTGTTTTCCAGGTCCAGTCGCACCTGGTTCTTCTGGTTCCGCTTCAGCTCGATCTGGCGCCCGAGTCGTTCCAGGTCCAGGATGGTCTCTTCGGCGTCCAGCTCGAGGATCAGGTCACCGGCCTGCAGCCGTTCACCCGGCTGGCAATGCACGCGCCTGACCCGGGCGTCGATGGGGCTGGCCACCACCTGTTCGGTGTTGGGGACAATCTTGCCGCTGGCCTCGATGGTGCTCACCACCGGGCCGACGGTCACCCGGGCGGTGCGGATGCGCGAGCGGCTGAGGGTCGGCCGCAGCAGGTCCGGCGCCCAGGCCAGGGTCGCCAGAACCAGGGCGGTCAGTCCGGCCAGCAGGATGCCGCGGCGGATCCAGCGCCGGCGGCGTTCAGCGATGCTCAGTTCACGATCCATGGCAGCCTCCGACTGGGGTGATAGCAACCGGCGTACCAATTCCACCGGGGGCAGAAAAATAAACTAAATAATTCATTTTCAACAGATTGCCGGGATGATGATGGCGGGCCGTTCGTTCGGATTCACACGCCGTTGTCCGGAACCGGACGTTTTGATGACGGGAAGGGCCAGGGGAGCCCGGGCCGGTTACGGATAAGGGGTGGACATGGTGCCGGTGCCCGGGTGAAAATACGGAAAAGGATCGTCCAGCGAAACTTCCGTCCCCGTGGATACGAATAAAGGAGAAAGGATAGCGGGGGATCCACCATGGCCTCCATACTCATCACGGGTGCCGGCCGCGGCTTCGGCCGGGAACTTTTCCGGGTCTACTGCCGGCGGGGTTGGACCGTCTTCCCCCTGGTCCGCCGGCCCGAGGTGGTGGAGGATCTGGTTCGGGAAGCACCCTGCCGCCCCATTCTGGTGGACATCACCGCCCCGGATGTGGAAGAGGTGGTGACGTCCGTTCTGGGGCGGCACACCTCCGCCCTCGACGTGCTCATCAACAATGCCGGCAGCATCAAAAAATTGCGGGGGCTGACCGCAACGGATCCGGCCGACATGGAGGCCCTGTACCGGGTCCACTGCGTGGGCGCCCTGCGCGTGACCCGCGCCTGCCTGCCGTTTTTGGGGCGGTCCGCCCGGGCCACGGTGATCAACATCAGTTCGCGCTGGAGCTCCATCACCCGCACCGTGGCCGGTCACGGCTGCGGCATCTACGCCTACCAGATGGCCAAGTGCGCCCAGAACATGCTCTCGGCTTGCCTGGATCTGGAACTGCAGCCCCGGGGGATCCGGGTGTTCGCCGTGCACCCCGGACGCCTGAAGACCATGGTGGCGGCGCCCGATGCCGACACGGACCCGCCGGTGGCCGCCGCCCGCCTGGCCGACTGGATCGAGAACGTCGACCGGGCGGCGGGGTGCGCCTGCCATGATGTGATGGAAGAGGGAATCATCCCCTGGTGAAAAGGCGACCGGTTTTGCCACCGGGGGCCCGGCCACGAAGGAGCAGTCCGATGTATGTCCACAACACCCCCGGCCGGGTGGGCCGCCGGATCTTCCTGGTGGTGGCGGTGCTCTACGCCTGGCTGGTCCATGAGATCCTGACGGCCTACCCGTACCTGGACAACCGCAGCTGGTGGAGTTACGGCATCGTCACCCTGGCCTGCGTGGTCACCTACCTGCAGTACAAGTCCAGCGGGCTGCTCTTCGATTTCATGGTGGCCATGACCCTGATCTGGTGGTTCCTGGGCGGTCTCGGCCTGGCCGGGGCCTGTTTTGTGTATTTCCCCATCGTGACCGGCGTCCTGGGGGCGGCCTGTTTCGCCCTGAACAGCCGCCCGGCGGCTCTCCTGGCCTGGCTGCTGAGCGGACTCTGGATCGCGCTGGCCAATCCCCTTCCGGCGGTGGAATGGGGCGTGAAACATTATCTCCTGCTGGGTTCCTCCGCCCTGATGCTGCTGCTGGGCACCGCCAGCGTGTGGCTCCGGTCGAGGCGGCCGCTGGGCCGTATCGATCTGCTGCTCTGTTCCTTTTCGGGCAACACGGCCCATTTCAGCGACAGTTTCGTCGCGGGAGCCCGGGACGGCGGGGCCGAGGTGCGGGTGCAGCGTTTTCATTACTACAAGGATTTTCAGGCCGACCTGGCCGGGGACGCCCTGGTCATCGCCTTTCCCATCGCCGGATTCAAGCCGCCCTGGCCGTTCTTGAATTACCTCGTCTTCCGGCTGCCCCGCGGCCGCGGCAAGCCGGCCGGCATCCTGTACACCTGCATCGGCGGGGCGGAGAACGCCGGCCTGCTCTGCTGGCTGATCCTGACCCTGAAAGGCTACCGGGTTACCGGCCGCAACTGGGCCGCCTACCCGGTCAACGTGGCCACATTCCGCCTGGGGCCGCGCCGGCTGTGGCAGTGGCTGGACCGCCTCGGGCCGTCCCGGGTGGTCGCCGAAAACCAGTACCAGGCCGGCCGTGATTTCGCCGCCGGCGAGACCTTTGGCATCCCCTGGGTCTTCGGCCTGACGCCCGGCTTTCTGCTGGGCATCCTGGTGGACAACAAGTGGATCGACCGGGTTCTCTACCGGAATCACGTGATCAAAAAGCGCTGCAACCAGTGCGGCATCTGCGTCCGCTACTGCCCGGCCGGGCGGCTGTACTGGCGCAAGGGTTACCCCCGCGCCCGGGGCGAGTGCGCCCTGTGTCTCGGCTGTGTGAACCTTTGCCCGACCCGGGCCATGCACCTCTTCGGTTTTACGGAATACGGCCAGCCCTACCCGCCGCGCTGGCGCAAGGGGGTTGTCCGGAGGAAGCCGGCGGCGGCCCCGTCACCGGCGGCCTCGCCCGCTGCCGGCCATCCCGCCGAAGGAAAATGACCTTCCCCTCGCCGCAGTTGGAACAACCGAACGGGCTGGAGCGTAAGTCTGGCAACATGTCGCGGCGAAAGCATCCCCAAGGTGCCGGCCGGAGGTGTTCGAAATCCACGGCAACAAGGAGTAGCCATGACCGATGCCGCCCCATCCCTGTCGACCGGCCGCCTGTGCGGCCTGGGCCTCCTCGCCTGGCTGACCATGCTGGGCGTGGATTTCTTTCTGCACGGCGGCCTGCTGGCCGGTTTCTACGTTGAGCCCGGACCGTTCCTGCTGCCGCCGGCCGAGGCGTTTCGCCTGATCCCCCTGGGGTACCTGGCTTTTCTTCTGCTGGCCATAATGTTGCTTTGGCTGATGGTCCGCCTGGGTGTGGCGGGCTGTCGTCCCGGACTGATGTTCGGGCTGCAGCTGGGCGCCCTCGTCTGGGGCGCCCTGGTGCTGGGATTGGCCTCCGTGACCTCGGCGCCGTGGGCCCTGCTGGCCGGCTGGTTTGCCGGGCAAAGCCTGGAGATGGGCGTGGCCGGTGCCGTGATGGGCAGCGGACTGGCCGGTCGTCGCCTGGGCGGACTTCTGTGGCGTGTGGCCGTTCTGGTGCTGGTTCTCCTGGTCCTGACCGTCGTTCTCCAGTCGGTCGGCCTGGCCCCGGCCCTGAAGGTGGACGCGCCCCAGGGCTGAGGACGGACGCCACCCCCGCCCGACGGGGTACAGATTTCCCGGTCAATATGCTTCTTGCGGACGGCCGCCATCCCATTTACAATGAAATCGGTCAAGCCATCCACCCACCACCGCGGATGGGGCGCCTCCGCCGTCGCCGTCCGGCCCCACTCCGCGGGAATCTGCCGGCCGCGGGTCGTCCCGCGGGATGAGGTGCCCATGACGCAATGCCCCAGCCGCCACAGCCGCAGGGTGCCCCTGGCCGTGCTTGGCATGGCCGCCCTGTGCTGCCTGTTTCCCAGCCTGATTTATACGCATGGGAGCGGCGTTCCCCCCAACGAACCGGCCCGCCTGGAGCGGGATGCAGCCTCTGTCCGGTTATGGTACATGGACCGGGTGATCTTCGCAGCGAACCTGGACGAGGCCGGGCAGGGGGCCGAATTCGTCTCGCTGGTGGAAAGCCGGAACGACCGCGTGGAACAGGTCTTCAAGTGGACCCGGCGGGGGCAATCCCTGACGCTGACGGGTGCGGTGGCCGGAGGACCGGAGGCCTTCCCCTGCGCCGTGGCGCCGCCCCACGACGGCCCGCGCCTGGTGCGGCACGCCCTGGGCCTCAGCCACAGCCGCCTCAACCGGGCCGTCTACGACCGGACCGGCGACTGGGTCTTGTCCGTGGACACGCCGGCGGCGGTGGACATCCGGCCTGTGGCGGAGGAAGTCGGCCCGCGCCGGTTCGCCCTCAGTGCCGCCGGCCAGGAGATCATCCTGCGCTTCCGGCCGCGCTATTATCAGAAGCACCGCGGACTGGAGTTCTATGAGCCCTGGACGTACCGGGCCTGGGACCGGCCGGTGGTGGGCTGGTGCTCCTGGTTCGCCCATTTTCGCGACATCAGCGGGGAGAAGATCCGCGCCGCCGCCGACGTGCTGGCCGCGGAGCTGCGGCCGTGGGGGCTGGAATACCTGCAGATGGACGACGGCTACCAGCAGGAACCCGCCGGCCGGCCGGCGACCTGGCTCGAGCCCAACGACAAGTTCCCGGCGGGCCTGCCCGCGCTGAGCGGGTACATTCGGCAGAAGGGCCTGCGTCCGGGGATCTGGACCTATACCAGTTTCCACCAGGCGGATTTCGCCCGGGACAATCCCGGCTATTTCGTGCGGAACCATCAAGGGGAGCCCGTCTGGGGCAATTGGGTGGGCTACGTCCTCGACGCGGCCAATCCCGCCACCCTGGCCGACATCATCCGGCCCATCTACCGGGGATTTCGCGAAACGGGCTGGGACTATTTCAAGGTGGACGCCCTGCGCCACCTCCGCTACGAGGGCTACAACAGCCATGCCCGCTACTTCGATGAGCGGGGCGTGGACCGGGTGGCGGCCTATCGCGGCCTGGTCCGGGCCATCCGCGAGGAGATCGGCGCCGACTGCTTCATGCTGGGTTGCTGGGGCATCCGGCCCGAGCTGGTGGGCCTTATCGACGGCTGCCGCATCGGCACCGACGGCTTCGGCTACGGCGGCCTGGCCCAGTACAACTCCTTCAACAATGTGGTCTGGCGCAACGATCCCGACCACATCGAGCTGACCCCCGCCGAGGCCTGGCGCTCCAGCATGGTGACCTCCCTGACGGGCTCCCTCTTCATGCTCACCGACAAGCCCGAGGTGTACCGCACCCCGCTGGCGGACGCCGCCCGGCGCGCCATCCCCGTGCCGGTGACGGTGCCCGGCCAGATCTACGATGTCGACCCCGCCCGTTCAGCCATGCTGCATCGCGCCGACACCGAGCTGAGCGGCAGCGGCCCGCGGGCCCTGGACGCCGACCAGGCGCCCGTCTGCCACCTCTACTTGCTGGAGATAAACCGGCCCTTCGAGCGCTGGGTCGTGCTGGGTCGCACCGGCGGGGCCGACGGCACCATCCGCTTCGAACATCTCGGCCTGGACGCTGACCGGGAATACCTGGTGTTCGAGTTCTGGACCGGCACGTGGCGTGGCTCCTTCACCGGGTCGTTCGAACCGGGTCCCATCTCTCCCCGCTTCAACTGCCAGCTGTTTGTCATCCGCGAACGGCAGCCCCGCCCCCAGCTGCTGGCCACCAGCCGCCACATCACCGCCGGCGGGGTGGACCTGGCGGATGTCGCCTGGACCGGGGACACCCTGGCGGGCGTTTCCCGGCTGGTGAGGGGCGACCCGTACGTGCTGCACGTAACGGAACCGGCCGGCTACAGATTGCGGGCTGTCGTCTGCGACGGGGCGACGGTCGCCGGCAACGAGCCGGTGGCCGGTACGCGCCGGATCCGCCTCGAAACGGAAAAGAGCGGGCCGGTGACGTGGACGCTGACGTATGAACGAGAACGCTGACGGCCCGCCGGGGCGCGGCGCCGGAAAGAAGGTGAGTTCATGAGACAGATCATCCGAACCCTGCTGCCGGTGGCGGTACTGCTGGCCGGTGCGTGCGGCGGCCCCGAACCGGCGCCGCAGGTTCCCGCCAACACGCCGCCCCTGCGGGCCAATCCCTATATCCGCCTGCCGCTGGGCGCCGTCAGGCCGGACGGCTGGCTGGCCGACCAGCTGCGGGTCCAGGCCGACGGCCTGACGGGCCACCTGGACGAGTTCTGGCCCGACCTGATCCACTCCGCCTGGCAGGGCGGGGCAGGCGAGGCCTGGGAACGAACGCCCTACTACCTGGACGGGCTGGTCCCCCTGGCCTATCTTCTGGAGGACGAGGGGCTGCTGGCCAAGGTGCGGCAGTGGCTGGAACCGATCCTGAAGAGCGCCCGCCCCGACGGCTGGTTCGGGCCGGCCGCCAACGACGACCGCTGGCCTCTGGCCGTGGCCCTGAAGGTGCTGCGCCAGTACTATGAAGGGAGCGGCGACGAGCGGGCGTGGACCGTCATCCGCGGCTACTTCCGCTATCTCCATGACCATCCGCCCGACTGGCCCGACGACACGTGGCGCGGCGTGCGGGCCATGGAGCACGCCGTGACCGGCTACTGGCTGTACCGCCAAACCGGGGATCCGGCTGTGCTCGAGACCATCGCCTCCATCTTCCGGAACAGTTATGACTGGACCGCCTATTACGAGATGTTTCCCTGGGACGCCGCCGCCGTGCGCGAAGGGCGCGTCCCCCACAACTGGGAGGCCGACGGCCTGACGGCCCACGTGGTGAACAACGCCATGGCGGTGAAGTACCCGGGCCTGTGGTTCCAGCAGTCCGGCGACGAGCGCCATCGACGGGCGGTCCTCGACGGGCTGGAAAAATACGATGAGAACCACGGCCAGGTGGGCGGCCGCTTTTCGGGGGACGAGCACCTGTCGGGGAAGCGGCCGACCCAGGGGACGGAGATGTGCGCCGTGGTGGAGCTGATGTTTTCCCTGGAAAACCTGCTGGAAGTGCTGGGCGAGCCGGCCCTGGCCGACCGGCTGGAACTGCTGGCCTACAACAGCCTGCCGGGGACCATGACGGCCGACGGCTGGGCGCACCAGTACGACCAGCAGGCCAACCAGGTGCTGGTCTCGGTGGCCGGGCGGGACTGGAGCACCAACGGCGACACATCCAACATCTACGGCCTCATGCCCAACTATCCGTGCTGCCTGGCCAACATGCACCAGGGCTGGCCCAAGTTCGTGCAGCACCTGTGGCTGGCCACCCCCGACGGCGGCCTGGCGGCCATGGCCTACGGTCCCTGCCGGGTGGAGGCGCGGGTGGCGGACGGTGTTCCGGTGACGGTGACGGAGGAGACGGACTATCCCTTTGACGGCGTTATCCGACTGACGGTCCGTCTGGCCAAACCGGCCCGGTTTCCGCTGTCCCTCCGCATCCCCGGCTGGGCGGCCGGCGCCGCCGTCCGGGTGGGCCAGGATGAGCTCCGGCCGGCCGCCGGCCAGATGCTGCGCCTCGAGCGGACGTGGCGCGACGGGGACCAGGTGCGACTGGAATTTCCCATGGCCATCCGCCTCGAGGAACGGTTCAACGGTGCCGTGGCCGTGCGGCGCGGGCCCCTCTATTTCGCCCTGCGCATCGGCACGGAGTACGAGCGCATCCGTTTGGAAAGCAAGCGCATCACCAGCATCGATTACCTGGGCAGTACCGACTGGGCCATCCGGCCCGTCACGCCCTGGAACTACGCCCTTGTCCTCGATGCGGCCGATCCGGCGGGTGGCTTTGCCGTGCGGCGCCATCCCCTGCGCCCCGTGCCGTTCGCCGACATCGGGGAGCCGGTCTACCGGGGCGAGGCGGGGTATCAGCCGTGGGCGCACGAGGCGCCGCTGGTGCTGACGGTAGCCGGGCGGGCTGTGCCCGGCTGGGGCCTGCGGCACCATTCGGCCGATGATCCGCCGGCCGCACCCGTGGTGGAAGGGCCGGCCCAGGATCTCACCCTGGTGCCGTACGGCTGCACCCGCCTGCGCATCGCCGAATTCCCCGTCATCCGCACGGAATGATCGGTCACGGCACTCGGTCGGAATGAATCGCACGGTTGGATACGGAACAGAAGAGACGCGCCGCCGAGGATCGCGGAGGCGCCTGGTCCCGAAGGCCAGGGGAGGATTGCGGTCGGGATCGCCTTCACGGATAACGGGCAACAGATAGCCGGAAAACGAGGCCGAATCCCATGGGCCTGCCCGGTCATTTCCGGGAATTCACCGGCTGTTCCCGCCGCGTCATTTTCGGTAACAGGCCGACGAGACCTTCAGTTCTTCTTTCTGCTGGGGAAGACCGTGTCCTTCAGTTTGCCCTTGTCCCAGATTTCGGTACGGGAGAGAGAGCCGTCGATCCAGTACTCGGGGAACTGGCCGTCGGGCACACCGTTCACGTAGCGGCCCGACCCGGCCAGACCGCCCTGCTCGTGGTAGACCCGGAACTCGCCGTCCAGCTTGCCGTGAGTGAACTTCGCCTCGCAGCAGACCCGGCCGTTGGTGTATTTCATCAGGTAGGACCCGTGCAGCACCTTGTCGCCGTGGTTGCCGCCGTTGGCCTCCACCACCCACCGCCAGGTCACGGCGCTGCCCATCCAGACGTTGGGATGCCCGGGCGGGGTGAAACCGCGCACCCAGGTTTTGGGGGTTTTGGACATGACCTTGTAGTAGGTGAATTTTTCGTATGTCCGGTCGCCGCCGAGAAGGCTGATGCGACCCTCGTAGGTTTTGAGCTCCATGGCGCCGATGCCGGCCAGGGTCACCACGGCCGACTCACTCCACGGACCGACGGTCAGCGGGTCGGTCTGGAGCACCTCGGCCTGGCTGATCCGTAATTCGATGGAGTCCTCGCTGTCGGCAAAGGCTTGAAGCGGGAGGACGTCCAGCCATTTGAGGCGCGTGTTGTCCCGTTTGGGTGGGACGTCGAACGATTTTTGTCCGGTGCCCCCCTTCTCCCTGATTTCGATCTTCAGCCGGTAGCCGGCGAATTCGGGGCAGCGGTCCAGCTTGGAGCGGGCCCAGCGGATCTCCAGCTCCTCGTCGGGTTTCAGGTCGGCCAGCTCCGCCCGGGCGCCCATGGGCAGAAAAGGTGCCTGCTGGGGCGGAATGAGGGCGACGATGACGAGCTCCGCCTTGTTCTGGATGTCGTAGTCCCGCTTGACGAAGCCGCCGATGACCTGCAGGGGGCACTGGCCGGGTTTGCTGGTGGCGGCGGGAAAGCTGAATCCCTGCCGGTCGACAGGTCCGGTCAGTTCCCGCCAGCGGGGGGAACCCACCTCACGGACCTGGACGGTGATGCCGGAGGCCTTGAGGTTTTTCAGGAAGAAAACGACCTGGCTCTCTGCGGCTTTCTTGAGGTCACCGGGGACCGTCAGGGTATAGCAGGGCGTGCTGAGCGGGTGGATATCCACGGCGCGTTGCACCTGGCGGGGTTTGGCCGCCAGGTCGAGGGGGGTGGCCCCCTTGTTCAGGTCGGTGTCGAAACCGGACCAGATGTTGCCGGCGTTGTCCACGGCGAAATCGGTGTACAGGCGGCCGAGCCGGCCGCTGGAAACGGCCAGTTTGACCAGGGCTTCGGTCCCGCCCCAGGTGCGCTGGAGCTGGGTCATGAAATCGGGCAGAAAGGCGTCCGGTCCGCCGCTGTAGGAACCTTTGAGATGTTCGAAGAAGAACGAGCCGCCATAGCCGTGATGCTGGAGCATCTCCACCCCTTTGATGAGGCCGACCACCGTGCCGCCGACGTCCAGCGGGCGCCGGTAGATGGCCCAGTAACCGTCACGGCTGGTGAGGAGGGGCTCCGGGTCGATGCCGGCGCTGGAGCGTCGCTGGTAGAGCGGCTTGATCTCCTGCTCGAGGGTCACGGCGGCCGCCTCGGTGCACCAGACCGTGTCGTTGCCGGTGACATAACCGGCCTGGATGGCGTGGAAAAGCTCATGGATGAGGGTGATCTGCAGATTGACCCCCTCCGTGGTGGCACCGAGATCCGTGTGGCGGTCCAGCGGACCGGCCCGGTCCAGATTGATGCTCAGCCAGGCCCGGCGGGTCAGGGCTCCCTCGAAGAGGCCGACGGCGTTGGCCTGCTTGCTCCAGGGGCGGCGCAGATAGACATTGATGCGCTGGTCCAGCGGCTTGAAACCACGCGTATTGACCAGGTACCCGTACGCGAATTCCAGCTCGTCCTCGATGCAAAGGGCACCCGGCCAGGCCCACTCGTCGCGCAGCCAGCCGCCCTTGAACTCCCGTTCGATGGCCCGGATTTCCTGCAGCAGCGCCTGGCTGGACGCATAGGGCGGCGGCACGCCCGGCGCGGGGGCCGGGGGCAGAGTGCCGGCCCGCAGGTGCTTCCACAGGTCTTCCAGCTGCCGGAAGGCCTCGCGCGTGCGTTCGCTGCTGCTGTAGCTGTGCATGGCAGCAGGCCACAGGATGTTGAACTTGCCGGAGCGGCTGATGAACCCGTTCCATTCCTTGCCCTCCGTCTCTTCGGCCGATTCGTGGTCGGCCTTGACCACCAGGGCGCCGCTGATGAGGGTGGCGCCGACGACGAGCAGGCCCACCAGGTTGTGATGGGTGCGGAAGCGCAGGGTCGAACCCTGCCGTTCCACGGGCACTTCCCGCAGCTGGCCGTCGTCGCCCGTGAGCCGGACACCGGTCCAGTCCCAGTACTCGGGGGCGACGCCGAGTCGCTGCAGGTCGAACTCCACCGTCAGGGGCTTGCGCAGCCGGTCGTCGGGACCCATGCCGCCGTCGAGGCGCAGACCGGCCACCACCTCCATGTTGCGTTCATCGAGACGGGTCCGGAAAGAGCGCAGTTCACCGGCGTCGAGGGCCCGGGCCTGGAACCGGCGCGGCTGGTCCAGGGCGCCCGCGGCCGCCGTCAGCCGCACGCCGGGCAGTGGCTCATCGTCCAGGGGCGGGGATTGATAGCCGGCATGGGAATTGCCGGCCGGGGGCGGTGGGTATTCGTCGCCGCCGAGGAGGGTGTCGGCGGGATCCAGCGGGGTCACTTCCGGCGGCGGAGCTCCGGCGTCCGAACCGGCGGGGCCTTGCGGCCAGTACCACCACAGGGCCAGTCCGGCGACCACCAGCAGGAGGAACAAAAACAGGATGCCCAGGACCAGGAAGGCGGTCCGGCACCCGCCGCCGGATTTGCGCCGCGGCGGACCCACCGGCGGTTGCCCTGTCCCCTGGCGGGGGGTGGTGGGGGGTGTCGGCCGGGCCGGGGTTTGCCGGCGGTCGGCGCAGTTCCGGCACATGTTGTAGCCGGCGGGCAGGGTCACGCCGCAGACGCGGCAGGCGGACGCCGGGTTTGGCGTTGCGGGCGCAGGGGCCGGGGCTGGCCGGCTTGCGGCACATTTCCGGCACATGTTGTAGCCGGCGGGCAGGGCCACGCCGCAGACACGGCAGACGGACGCCGGATTTGGCGTTGCGGGCGCAGGGGCCGGGGCTGGCCGGCGGTCGGCGCAGTTCCGGCACATGTTGTAGCCGGCGGGCAATGCCACGCCGCAGACGCGGCAGACGGACGGCGGATTCGGGTTCGCCGGCGGAGGGGCCGGGGCTGGCCGGCTTGCGGCACATTTCCGGCACAGGTTGTAGCCGGCGGGCAGGGCCACGCCGCAGACACGGCAGGCGGCGGCCGGAGGCGGGGCGGCGGCCGGGGCCGGAGCGGAGGCCAGGGATTGACCGCAGTGGCTGCAAAAACGCTGGTTGGGTTCGGCCGGCTGGTGACATCGCGGGCACTGTGCCATGAAGGAACTCCTGGATCATGATGTACGAGACAAGGCGGCTCTCCGCACTGTGGGATCCGGCTGATCATAGTATATCCGCCGGCGGCGAGGCAAGAGATTCCCGTGGGGAGATACCGGGATGATTGGGGATGGCTGACCGGCCGCATCGCGAGGGGCGATTGTGCCAACAATCCGGGGCCGGCGGCGCGGCCGGTACATGTCCCGGATCGTCATGCGCAAGCCGATGGGGGTCACGGGGGATATTTTTGCGGAAAAGTTATTTTGACCATCCAACTTTTCGGCGCGACTTTCCGTATATGGGTACGACACTCCAACACACGAAAAATCAATCAACAAGGAGTATTGTCATGAATACCCGATGGACTCATCTGCTTCAAAACGTGGTTGTTTTTTTCGTCATCCTGGCCGTTGGCGCCATGATGGGCCGGGCGGCGCCGTCGCCCGAACCGGCGGCGGCCTATGCGGTCCAGACGGCACCCGTCATCGACGGTGACCTGGGCGATGACACCTGGCAGCGGGACAGCCTGACGGACGGGCTGTTCGCCACCTACTCCCCCATGAAGGGGCAAACCCTCCCCTTTCGCACCCGGGTCTGGGTGGCCTACGACCGGGAGAATCTGTATATCGCCTTTCATTGCCTGGATCCCGAGCCGGACAAGATCAAGACGTCCGTCGCCAAGCGCGACACCATCTTTTCCGACGACTGGGTGGGCCTCATCATCGACACGTTCAACAGCAACAAGAACGGCTACGAGTTGTTCGTCAATCCCAGCGGCATGCAGGGCGACGCCCTGTTCACCATCAGCAACGGCGAAGACATGTCGCCCGACTGGGTGTGGGAGAGCGCCGGCCGGGTGCGCGCGGACGGGTATGCCGTGGAAGTGCGGCTGCCGCTTCGCAACATCCGCTTCCAGAGCGGCGATCTCAGTCACATGGGCATCTGGTGCTTCCGACGGATCAGCCGGCTGGGCATCAGCGGCAGCTGGCCGGAGTTGCCCGAGGGGGTGAACCCGTTGCAGGCCACTCACCCGGTCAGTTTCCGCAACCTGGCGTCGAGCCGCAATCTGGAAATCCTGCCCAGCTTCACCTACAGCCGGAACACGCTGCGCGAATCCCCGGCCGTCTGGGGTGAGGCGGACCGGAAAGCCAACATCGGCGTGGGCGTCAAATACGCCCTGACCTCCTCCATCAATGCCGAGATGACCGTCAATCCGGATTTCAGCCAGGTGGAGAGCGACGCTTTCCAGGTGCTGGTCAATCAGCGCTACCCGGTCTTCTATGAGGAGAAGCGACCCTTCTTCATGGAGACCAACGGTATCTTCAACCTGGCCGGGACGGGGGGCGACACCAACATGTGGCGGGCCATCCACACCCGCACCATCATCGATCCCGACTGGGGCGTAAAGATGATGGGCGACGCCGGTCGCACCACGTTCGGCGTCCTGGCTGCCAGCGACGGTTGGCCCGGTCAGGAATGGGACGGCGAGGTCAATCCCCATGTCGGCCAAAACGCCAACTATGTCATCGGCCGGGCGCTCTACAGCCTGACGGACACCAACTACATCGGCGGGATCTTCAGCGACCGGGAATTTGCCGGCGGCTTCAACCGGGTGGCCGGCGGCGACGCCATGTTCCGTTTCGGCCAGCATCATCGCCTGGGCGGCATGTTCCTCTACTCGGCCAGTCGCGACGAGGACACCCTGGACAAAACCGAGGGCTTCGCCGGCAGCATCACCTACAATTACAACACCACGAATTTCGGCGTATGGGCCTGCGTGGAGGAGTATTCCGGCGATTTCCGGATGGACACGGCCTTCTACCGGGAAGCGGGCTTCCGCAAGGCCACCCTGTATATTGGTCCGCAATTTCAGCCCACGTCGAAGAAATGGTCGTGGATCAAGAAGGTCAATCCTTTCGTGTTCGGTTTTGTCAAGAAAGACACCGCCACGGGCATCAATGACGCCCTGTTTTTGCCGGCCATCCGGTTCAATTTCACCAAGATGGCCTGGTTCCGGTTCGACTGGCTGCTGATGCGCGAGGGCTGGTCCGGACGGTCCTTCCGCTACCAGCAGTTCCGTATGCGGGGCAACATCCAGGCCACCAACTGGCTCGGTTTCGGCGGCTCCCTGCACCGCGGAGAGGATCTTTACTATGACGCTGACGATCCATTCGTGGGGGACAGCCTGTCGGCCGGACTGGATTTCACCCTGCAACCCAATCGCTACCTGAAGCAGACCTTTTCCTGGTACCAGACCCGGCTGACCCGACCCGGTGACCAGGAGCGGATGTACACCGTCAACATCATCAATTCCCAGACCACCTTCCAGCTGAACAAGCACTTCTTCGTCCGCGCCACCGCCCGCTACGACAGTTACCAGCACAAGCTCCTCACGGACTTCCTGGCTTCCTACACCTACGTGCCCGGCACGGTGGTCCATTTCGGGTACGGCACCCTGTTCGAAAAGCAGGAATGGCAGGATGACGGCTGGGCCAAAGGGGCCGGCGCTTTCACCGCCTCGCAGCGCAGCCTCTTTTTCAAGGTCTCGTACCGGTGGCAGCTGTAGGAATCCCCCGAACATTCGCCGGTCCGGCCGAAGCCGGGGCGGCGGAGCAGATGAGTCGCGCCCGCTTCTGGCGGGCGTTTTTTGTTGACGGGGTAAAGAGAGGGCGGGATGGCGTCGTCTCAACGCTGCAGGTTGTTGGCCGCCCAGCGGATCTTGCGTGCCAGGACCAGCAGGGAATCCCGGTGGAGGTCATCCACGGCGATGGTGGGCGGACCGAAGAGCTGGCGCAAGGTCTGTCCGGACACCTCGCGCACCAGCGCCTGCAGGACCTCGGCCCGGGCGGCGGGGTCCAGAACCATATAATCGGCGCGAAAGGTCTCTTCGTCGAAATCGTCGGCAACGATGCGGTCCATGCACAGATAGAGACAGCACGAGTGGATCGCCCCGGCCTCGTCATGGATCTGCTGCCAGGGGGCCTGGCCGGCCATGTCCGGCCGGTGCTCTGCATGGATCGTCAGACTCTGGGTCAAAAAGGCCAGGTTGTCGGCGTGGACGGCGATGCGGTACATGCTGGGCAACACCGTGAAGGGCAGGCCCAGCCGCCCGTACCGACGACGCATGGCTTCCCGGGCGGCGGCCGAGTAGTTCACATACGCGCAGGCCAGTTTGAGGCGGCGGTATACATCCGCCCGTTCACCGGGCGGCCGCCGCGAGTAATCGGTGATGGACTCCCACAGCAGGCCGTTGCGCACCAACTCCACCGGCCGGCCGGCCTGGTAAAGCATGGAGCGGGCAAACTGGTGGAAATCCGTGCGGGGGAGGGCGGGCACGTCCACCATGACCGTGGCGTGCGCCGGCCAGGCAGGATCCGCCGGATTGACCTCGCGGACAAACAGTTCGAAATGGTCTGTCGCCCGGTCGAAGATCAGGTACTCCAGCAGGCAGGGCGTCTCCGGCAGCTCCACGCGGCTCCGGTGACGAACGACGGCGTTGCCCGGCTGTCCGGTATCCGCTTTCAGGGCGACGACTTCGTGGCGGTGCACTTTTCGCTGGGCCAGGTCCAGCACCAGCAGTTGCATGCAGACGGGCTCCGCCGCGTCCGCTTCGGCCAGCCGCCCGGCCACCGCGCCGGAAAACAGGAACAGGGTTTCGGCCGGGGTGTGCCCCCCGGCGGCAAGCCCGGGCGCCGGCAGGCTGACCGTGGCCAGGCAGAGGAGGATCGTCCGGATCATGGTCCACCTCCGAAGATGTGCCGCGATTCAATGATCGGCACCCTATGTGACACCCATACGGATGTTTTGTTCGGGGCGGATGTTCATGAAATGACCAACGGGCGGCGGACGCCGCCGGCGGTCGGCGGACCGGACGGGCGGCGACCTATTCCGGCGGGTCGTCGATGCGGGTGGTGGCCGCCGAATTCAGGAAACTGTGGCCGATATCCTCGAAGGTGTCGTGGGACAGGGCATAGTGGTGCAGAAATCGTTCCTGCAGCCGGTTGCCATCGTAGACCGCACCCGCCGCCGGCCGATGGTCGGCCAACGCCAGCCGGACCTTCTCCCGGCAGCGTGGCGCCAGGTCGGCGTAGTCCATCAGCGACGCCGGATCCGCCACCGCCGGCAGTCCGTCCAGGGCGCGCAGCAGGATCAGGCCCGGTTTCATTTCCCGGTAGAGGGAGAGCAACCGGTGGTAGTTGATCTGGCGGATCCGGGGATGGAACGTATAGTACACCGGCCGGAACCGGACGGACCATTCGAAGGCGGCGGGCGCGATCAGCTGATTCACATGGCGGGCCGGCACATGGAAGCGTTCCTGAACCTCCTTGACCAGACCGTACAGCGCCTCGTAACGGGGGTATTTCTCCAGGCTCTGGACGAAATCGATGATCTCGTTGGTCACGCCGTCGCTATAGAAAACCCAGCGCGGATCGGGGCGCGTCCGTTCCAGGACCCGGTAGATGAACTCGGAGCAGTACAGATGGTCAGCGTCGGGCGGGTCGTTGTCCAGCCGAAAATCGGAATCGAAGATCACCCGGCCGTGGAGCAGTTTGTCGGTGACGGCCAGCATGGTCTCCCGGGAGACCGGTGGATCCGGCCGCACCACCAGCACGTTGAGCACGGGGAAGACCTGGTCGTGGAAGTGAAAATCGCTGACCCACTCCCGCAGGGGATGCCGCTTGATACAGTGCGACTGGCGGCTGGGGCCGTTGTGGGGCTGGCAATCGGTGACATACACGCCGTCCGCTTCGCGGCTGATGATGCCCACATGGGAATAGCCGCCCAGCGAGGAGAACGCCGACAGCAGGGAACTGGCGCCGCCCATGAGACGCAGGATGATGTCGCCCGAACGCAACTCCTGGCGACTGATGAGTTCATGGATGGAGTCCGCGGCCGGCGGACGGGCAAAGGGATCGTCGTCGAGCAGGGCGGCGAAGACCCGGCGCTCACGGTCGAAGCGGGACCGGAAAACCGGCGAGATCTCCTCTTCGTGGAAGGCGTGATAAATGAACCAGCCCCCGGCGGCTAGCAGCAAAACCATGGTTGTGAGGCTGGCATATCTGAGGATCGGGGATCGCTGTATAGTCACTGTCGTTCGGCTCGTGCACTTGGGATTCGGGTGTTGCGGTCGAGAACATCCCAGTCGATTCCGGTGCGGAGTGGGGTCCGCCTGCGGTCGACCGCTATGCTTGTACCGGAATCCATTGTATGATAAACAGGCAGTCGGAGCAACGGCCAATGTGCGGTTGAGCATGCGCCGAACACGAGGGCAGTGTCTTTGCCCTGGCCCGGCGGGTCGGTCGGGACGAGAATGGGGAAGGAGGTCCGATGGTGGCGGGAAAACTCCGGCCACAGCCATGGCGGCACAATCCGTACCCGCCGCCCGGCCGGGTGCTGGCGGGGGCGATCCTGATGGTGTGCGGCGCATTGGCCGGACTGTGCGTCATGCACTGTTCCGCTCCCGAACCGGTGGCGGACCGGCCGGCGGCCCATGCGGCGCGGACCGGCAACGCCGCATCTTGGCGGCCGGAACCCCTCCCTGTGGCATCCGGCAAACCCGCGGTGGCCGTTTCCGGTCCAGCCGGCATGGACATCCCCTACGGCCCCCATGCCCGCCAGCGCCTGGACCTCTGGCGGCCGGCGGTGCCGGGGCCGGTGCCGGTGGTGCTCTATTTTCACGGTGGCGGCTTCCGGAGTGGCGACAAAACCGGCCTCAATCCCGGACTGCGCGAGGCGCTGCTGCAGGCCGGGCTGGCCGTGGCGGCGGTCAATTACCGCCTGACGGACACGGCGCCCTTTCCGGCACCCATGGCGGACGGTGCCCGGGCCGTCCAGTTTCTCCGGCAGCAGGCGGAGCGATATGGCCTGGATCCGCAGCACGTCGGCGCCACCGGCCATTCCGCCGGCGCCGGGATCGCCCTCTGGCTGGCCTTGCATGACGATCTGGCCGAACCGGCGAGCGACGACCCCGTACGGCGGCAATCGAGCCGGCTGGCGGCGGCGGCGGTGTTTGACGGCCAGACGACGTATGACCCACGCCGGCTGCAGGAATTGTTCGGCCGGACCAGCCAGCCGCCCGCCGCCCTGCTCAGGCTGTTCGGCCTGCGCCGGGCATCGGACATGGACGATCCCCGCTATTTTCCCCTGTTCGAGGCGGCCTCCCCGCTCCACCACGCCAGCGCCGACGACCCGCCGGTGATGCTGCTGTATCACCAGTCCGACCGGTCCTTGTCGGCGGATCCGCGGGACCCGCGCAACATCCATCATCCCCTGTTCGGCCGTATTCTCAAGGCCAGGCTCGATACTCTCGGTGTGACATGCCGCGTGGTGACAACAGCCGATCTCGCCGACGGTCAGACTTCCCTGCGCGGGGTGGCCATCGCCTTCCTGGCCGAACGTCTGTCACGATCTGTCGCCGTTTCGGGAACGCCGGAAAAATGACGGTGAACCATTACGCAGTTGCCCCGCCCGGGCGCATCATGTATGATACGGTCAAGAAACACAGCGAAGGGTTCCGGCTCAGGCATTGGGGATACATAACCGGCCGATGATCGAGGGGTTCGCCATACTGTCACCACGGGTCAGGATGGCCGGCCGCCGGGAACAAAAATTCTGGATCGAGGTGGCCGATGACACGGACCAGCGGTTGGATTCAGGTGCCAGACGCCCGGCTTTTTTTTGAGATGCAGGGGCAGGGCCGGTCGGTGATCCTGTTGCATGGCGGTTTCATGGACCGGCGTCTGTGGGATCCGCAATTCGATGAACTGGCCGAACACTTTCAGGTGGTACGGTACGATGCGCGGGGACACGGGCGCTCGGAGGCTTCCCTGGCGGAGTTCAGCTATGACCAGGACCTGGTGGCCGTCCTGGATCAGTTGGAGCTGGAATCCGCAGTGCTGGCGGCTTTTTCCCGCAGCTGCAACGCCGCGCTCACCCTCGCCTTGCGGCATCCGCGGCGGGTGGACGGGCTGGTGTTGGCCGCGCCGGGTTTCAACAGTTTTCCTTACAGCGCCGAATATGTCGACTACCTGCACGATCTGCTGCAAACCGGCGAGAGCGGCCGCACCGAGCAGGCCATCGGGGCCATCATGGACAATCCCTACTGGCGGCTGGAGGAGAGCCGGGCGAAAGAACGGGAATGGCTGGAGGGTATCATGCGGGAAAACGGTCATCTCTTCCGGTGGTATCTGGAGTCCACCCACCGGGAAGAAGTGCCCCTGCTGCCGCATCTGGGCGAAATCGGGGCGCCGACGCTGCTGGTGATGCCGGAGCGGGATTCTCCGGACAATCAGCGGGTGTTCCGGATGCTCGACGACCGGTTGCCGGCGGTGCAGGGCGTGACGGTGCCGGAGGCCGGCCATTTTGTGACGGTGGATCAGTCGGGGATCTTCAACCGGGAAGTCATTGGCTTCATTCAGGGGCTGGGCTGACCGACGGCCGCATCTACTGCCGTTTTCCTGGCCACCGCGGCGCCCGGCCGGGCCAATTCAGACAAGCGAGGCACAGATGATCATCAAGGTCGAAACACCCGACGCGCCCCGTCCGGCCGGGCATTACGCCCAGGCCGTCATCCACGGCGAGACCGTCTACGTGGCCGGGCAATTGCCCGTCCGTCCCCACACCGGCGAGTGCTGCACCGGCGACATCGAGGCCCAGACGGAGCAGGTGCTGCACAACCTGGCGGCCGTGCTGGCCGCGGCCGGCAGCGGCCTCGACCAGGTCCTGAAAACGACGGTCTACATCACGGATATCGGTTTGTGGGACCGGGTGAATGACGTCTACGGCCGGGTCTTCGGCGACCATCGCCCCGCCCGGGCGGTGGTGCCGGTGCCGGAACTGCATCACGGTTTTCTGGTGGAAATCGAGGCCGTGGCCGTCCGTCGCGCCGGCTGAAAAACCGGCGCACGGCGGCCCGGTTTTCAGGGAACGATCCACAGATTGTCCCGCAGCACGAGCTGCCGGTCGTCGATGAATATGGCCTGGCCGCAACCGCCGGGACGGAAATCGGCCACGATGTCCACGTGCTGGGCGGATTTGTTGCAGACGCCGGCGGCAATCAGTTTTTGGATTTCCCGCTGCCCGCTTTCGGAATTTGGCTCGCGCACATAACATTCGGGATAGCTCGAACCGATGGCGATATGGAAGGTGCCGCCCACCTTTTCTACGAACAGGGGGTGCTTCAGGGCGGTCTGGATGCCGTTGTTCATGCCGAGGGCCACTTCCCCCAGCCGGTGCGAGCCGGCATCCGTCTCGATGATGTTGCGCAGGGTATCGAATCCCTCTTCGGCGTGGTATTGGGTGATGACGCCGCCGCTGAATTTCAGGTAGATGCCGCGGATGGTCACGCCATCGTAGAACACGGGCAGATCCACGAAAATTTCACCCTGGACGCTGTTGGCGTCGGGGCTCGTATAGACCTCGCCGTCGGGGAAATTCCGGATACCGGTGCATTTGACGGCGTAGCGCCCGGCGATATCCATGGTCAGCTCCAGGGACCGGTCGTCGCCGGGGTGCCGGGTGACCACCCGCACGGAGCGGCCCCGCTCCAGCAGCTCATAAATGGGTTCTTCCGCTTTTTCCAGCAGTTTGGGATCCACGGTGGAGGCGCTGACGATAATGTCCGTGTACTGGGCCAGGCTCATGCCCTCGATGTCGGCAAAGGCCTGGGTGGGATACAGGGTCAGTACCCAGTTTTTGGCCAGGCGGATGTTTTTGAACGGCTCGTCGGCCCGCGCCAGGGCCTGGCCGGTCTTCTCGGGCAGGTTGGCCACCAGTTCCGGCCGTTCCGAACCCAGGATTTCGATGTACTTGTTCATGGCCTCGTACCGGCTGTGGTGCCAGTGGGGCACCCGCTGAATCTGGTCCACCGTGCCGTGCCGGGCGATGGACGCGCCCCAGACCCGGCCGCGGAAATTGTCGGGCGGGACCAGGCAGATGTCGGCGATGGCGCCGGCGGCGAAAATCTTGTCCTGCAGGATGGACATGAGGGGCCAGGTGATGGGTTCCCCCTTGACCATGACCACGTCCGCGGGCTGGATGCCGCCCATGGAATGATCGAGCAGGTAATCGGCCCATATCTCCAGTTTGCGGTGGGGTATGCTGACGGTCATAAATCCTCCTTCGGCGAATATGGTCAGCCCGGCGGCGGCCTCCGGCACCGGTCATGGTAGCAGATAACGCGGCCCGATCCAAGCGAAGAGCGGGCGAGGGGGCGCTGGCGCCGTCACGCCTCGCCGGCGGAGCCGCTGAAGGCCGCCTCCGGTTCCTGGGGCAGCAAGGGCGGGAACGCCTTCTCGCTCTTGCGCTGGGTGCGCCCGATGAGATTGAGCAGGTCTTCCACGATGAGAAACTGGCAGGGCACCAGCAGCAGGACGATAAACGTGGCGAACAGGATACCGAAGCCGAGTGAGATGGCCATGGGCACAAGAAAGCGGGCCTGCACCGACGTTTCCAGGATCATGGGGGACAGGCCAAAAAATGTCGTGAGGGTGGTCAGAAGAATGGGCCGGAAACGGCGGGCGCCGGCCTCGGTGATGGCCTCGAACGGATTCTTGCCCCGCCGGGTATAGCGGTTGGTGGTATCGATGAGGATCAGTGAGTCGTTGACCACCACGCCCGTCAGGGCCACAATGCCCATCATGCTCATGATGCTCAGCTCATAGCCCATGGCCACGTGGCCCAGGACCGCACCCACCACGCCGAAGGGGATGGCGCTCATCACCAGCACGGGCTGGACGTAGCTTTTGAAGGGGATGGCCAGCAGGGCGTAGATGATGAACTGGGCCAGCAGGAAGCCGATACCGAGGCTGGCGAAGGTTTCGCGCTGCTCGCGCTGTTCGCCTTCCAGGGAGTAGCTCAGTCCGGGGTATTTTTGCAGCAGGGCCGGCAGGGGACCATCCTCGGCCTGTAGGGACGCCAGCACCTTGCCGGCGTTGGCCTGGCCGGGGACGACGTCCGCCGTCACGTTGAGGACGCGGCGGGCGTCGGCGCGGCGGATCTCGGTGTAGGAGCGGCCGCGGATGATCTCCGCTGCCTCGGTCAGGGGGATTTCCCCGCCCTGCGCGGTGCGGATCACCAGCTCCTCGATGTTGTGGAGGGATTTCCGCTCCGCTTCGGGCAGGCGCACCATGATGCGGATCTCGTCCCGGCCGCGCTGCTGGCGGATGGCCTCGTAGCCGAAAAAGGCGGACCGGACCTGACGTCCGATCTCGGCGGCCACCAGGCCCAGGCTGCGGGCCTCGGGTTTGATCTTGAAATCGATCTGCGGCTTGCCGTTGGCGAAACCGTCGTCGATGTCGCGCACGCCCTGGAACTCGCGCAAGTTTTCGGCCAGCTCGGCGGCGGACGTTTCCAGGATGGCAGGATCGGGATGGCTCAGCTCCACGTCGATGGGCGAACCGGCGGCGGGGCCGATGTTGTATCTGAAGGTCAGTGTTTCCAGGCCCGGGATGTCGCCCACGGAGTCCCGCCACTCGTTGGTGAGCTGTTCGGCCGTGACCTGGCGCTGGTCACTGGGCACCAGGCGGATCATGACGTTGGCCATGTGCCCGCCGCTGAGAGCGAGCTCCGTGCCGCCCGACGGACCGCCGCCCTGGGGCGGCGTGCCCACCTGGGTCAGGATACCGCGGGTGATGGAATCGCCGCCGTGGGGCGCCAGCACGTCGCGGGCGATCTGCAACAGCGTTTCCTTGACCTCGACGGTTTCGGACACCGGCGAACCGAAGGGGAGTTCGGCCGAGGCGATGATCATGTCCGACTCCACCTTGGGCAGGAAGCTGAATTCGATGCGGCCGCCGATGACCAGTCCGACGATGGTGATGAGGATGGCCAGTCCGGCGGCGATGGTCAGGTAGCGCCAGCGCAGGGCGACGCGCAGGAACGGCGTGTAGATGTTGCGGATGTACCAGTCGAGCCCGCGACTGAAGGCCTGCTGGCGCTGGTGGAGCCAGGCGCCGAATCCTTCCCGCTGCGGCGGTTTCTGATGGGCCAGGTGAGCCGGCAGGATGTACAGGGCCTCCACCAGGGAGACGATGAACACGGCGATGACGATGGCCGGGATGACACCGAAGAACTTGCCGGAGGCGCCGGGCACGAAAAAGAGCGGTGAGAAGGCCACCACGTTGGTCAGGATGGCGAAGGTGACGGGGCCGGCGATCTCGCGGGCGCCCTTGATGGCGGCGTCCATGTAGCTGAGCCCCCGCTGCCGCTGCTCGTAGATGTTTTCGCCCACCACGATGGCGTCGTCCACGACGATGCCCAGCGTGACGATGAACGCGAACAGGGAGATCATGTTGATGGAGACGTCCATGGCCGGCAGGGCCAGCATGGAGCCGAGAAAGGAGATGGGAATGCCCAGGGTCACCCAGAAAGCCAGGCGCAGTTCCAGAAACAGGCCCAGGATGAGCAGGACCAGGGCCAGCCCCAGACCGGCGTTGCGCATCAGCAGGTTAATGCGGTCCCAGAAGATTTCGGAGCGGTCGTCCCAGATGGCCACCTTCACCCGGGGGGGCAACAGGCCACCGGCTTCGAGTTCAGCCACGTGTTCCTTGACGGCGGCGGCCACGTCCAGCGGGGTCTGGTCGCCGACCCGGTAGACCACCACCTCGGCCGCCTGCTGGCCGTTGTAATAGGTCGCCTGGTCGGTGTCACGGAATCCGTCGATCACCGTGCCGATGTCCTTGACCCGGACCTGGGTGCCGTTGTCCAGGCTGACGACGGGGATGGTTTCGAACTGGTAACCCAGATCCCGACGCTCGGCCAGCCGCAGGAGCACCTCGCCGCTGTCGGTCTTGACGCCGCCGCCGGGCAGTTCCACGGCGGTGCGGGACACGGTGCGGGCGACGTCCTCCAGGGTCAGGTTATGGGCGCGCAGCTGGGCCTGGGGCACTTCGATGCTGATTTCCAGCGGGCGGACACCGGCCAGTTCAACCAGCGTGATGCGTGGATCCCGCAGCAGATCCTGGCGGATTTCCTCGGCGACGCGGCGGATGAGCTTTTCGCTCTGGTCGCCGTACACCACCAGGGTGACCACCTGCTGGCGGTTGGTGAGCAGGCTGACGATGGGCCGTTCGGCATCCTGGGGGAAGGTGATGATGCGGTCCACGGCGTTCTTGATATCCTGCAGGGCCTTGTTGTTATCGATCCCCAGCAGCAGCTCCACCCGGACGATACCGTTCCCCTCGTAGGCGGTGCCGGTGACGCGCTTGACGCCGTCCAGCCCGCGGACGGCCTCCTCGATGGCCAGAATGATGCCCTGTTCCACTTCCGCCGGGCTGGCGCCGGGATAGGGCACGGAGATCTGGATGATGTCCAGGTCGAATTCGGGGAAGACCTCCTGCTTGACCTGGGTGGCGATAATGGCCCCGCCGGCCAGCAGAACGACCATGAGGAGGTTGGCGGCCACGGGATTGCGGGCCATCCATGAAATGGAGCCGCCCGAATACTCTCGTTTCTTCATCGGCCTATTCCTCCCCGGCCGCTGGATCCGTCGACGGGGCCGTCAGGGTGTCGCCGGTTTCCGGTCCGTCCGGTCCGTTGGTGCGCAGGGCCATCCCCTGCGCCGGTTTGGCGATGCTGCTGGTCACGATCCGCTCACCGGGCCGCAGCCCGTTCCGCACGAACACCGCCTCCTCGTTGCGCCAGTCGATCTCCACTTCGCGAATGTCCAGCCGGTCCTCCGGGTCCATGACATAGACCGTATCTCCCTGGTGCACCGCCAGCCGCGGAATCCGGAAAACCTCGTCCAGCTGTCGCCCGTCGATGGCCACATGGACATAACTGCCCAGCAAGAGCGGCAGCCGGCGGGAATCGCGATTGAGCGGATCCTGCACGCGGACCAGCAGACGGGCCATCCGCCCGGCGGGGTCGAGATCGGCCTGCAGCCGGAAGACCTCGCCGTGCCGCCGGACCTCGGACTCGGTGCCGGTGCTCTGGATGACCGTCACCCGCGAACTGCGCGCGGAGTTGACGCCGGGGATGAAGATCCAGTCCAGGCGGTCGACAGGCACCGATACCTGGACCCAGAATTCGTCGGTGCTGACCAGTTTGGCCAGGTTGGACTGGGGGGTGACCTGCTGGCCGATGTCGGTGTACTCTTCCAGGACCATGGCGTTGAAGGGGGCCGTGATGACCGTCCGTTCCAGGTTCAGGCGGGCCAGGGCGAGGCCGCTTTGGGCCGCTTCCAGGGCCACCCGGGCGTTCTGGATGTGGGGGATGCGCAGGGCCAGCTGGCGGCCCGATTCCGAGACGGGGATGTCGGCTTCCAGCAGCTCCCATTCCTTTTCGGCGATGGCCCTGCGTCCTTCCTCCACTTTCAGCTCGAAACGGGCGCGTTCCACGTTGGCCAGTTGCTGCTCCACCGCCAGCTCATAGTTGCGGGGATCGATCCGGACCATCTCCTCGCCCTCGCGGAACGATCCGCCGGGGACCAGGCCCGGGTTCTGGTAAATGAGGCGGCCCGAGACTTCCGGCTGGAGCACGATGGTCTTGGCCGGGATAACCGTTCCCATGGCCGTGACCACCACCTGTTCGGGGCCGGCACTGACGGGCATGGTTTTTACCAGCACGGCCCGGGGCGGGGTTTTGGCTTTCTTGGCCTCGGGGCGGGTCTGGACCAGGAAATCCGAGAAGAGAAGCGCTCCGCCCAGCACCAGCAGGGGCAGACTGATCTTAAGGATGAGTCGGGTTGCTTTCATTGGTCAACTCCATGGTCTTGTCTTGCGGCCAGACCGGATGACGTTGCAGGGCGTTGCTCCAGGTGCCGCCCAGGGCGCGATGGATCTGGATGCGGTAGGAGATCAGCTGCCGCCGGGCGCTGATGTAGGACCGCTCCAGCTGCTGCTGCGACTGGAGCGCCGTCAGCACGGGGAGATAGTCGCTGAGGCCGTTGGCATAGCGGGCCCGGGCCCGGATGAGGGTGGCGCGGGCCAGTTCCAGTTGCGCGTCCAGGTCGCGCAGCTGCTGCCGCTGGTACTCCTCCTGGGCCAGGGCGTCCTCCACCTCGCGGACGGCCTGAAGGAGCACGCTGCCGTAAGCGTTGATCAGTTCAGCCACCCGGGCCTCGTTCCGGTCGACCTCGGCCTTGCGCCGGTCGCCGTCGAACAGGGGCGCGGTCAGATTGGCCGCCAGGGAGTAGATCCAGTTGGAAAAAATGTCCTGGAGCTGCCGCCCCTGGAAGCCGGTGCGGGCGCTGAGGCGCAGGGCCGGGTAGCGGTCGGCCACGGCCGCCGCCAGGCGCCGGTCGGCGGCCATGATCCGCAGGTAGGCCGCGCGGACGTCGGGCCGCTTGTTGAGCAGATCGGCCGGCATGCCGGCGGCCGGCAGTTCAGGCACATCGGGCAGGGCGGCCGGGATTTCCAGCTGGACGGTGCCGGGCGATTTCCCCTGCAGGGTGGCCAGCTGGTGCTCCAGCACCTGGCGCCGGGAACGGGCCGGGGCGATCTGGGCCCGGGTGACGGCCAGCTGCTGGCGTTGCTGATAGACATCCACGGCCGACGCCAGACCCTGGCCGAAACGAAGTTCCACCAGTTCCAGATAGGTCTGCCCCACGTTCAGCTGCTGCGCCACCAGTTTCAGCTGGGCTTCCTGCTCCACAGCGGCGAACCAGGTTTCGGCCACCTGGGCGGCCATGGAAATGGCCATGGCTTCGAGGTCCTGGCGACTGGCCAGCAGATCGAAATCGGCCGCCTGTGTCAGGGAGGCGATGCGCCCCCACAGATCGACTTCATAGCTGGCCGACAGATTGAGGGGAAACTGGTTGGTGGCGAAGCTGCGCTCGCCCAGATCCTCGCCGGCAAAGAAGGAGGACCGGGTGCGGGAGGCGGAGGCCTCGCCGGTCAGTTCAGGGTAACGGCGGGCACCGGCCTGGACGGCCAGGGCCGAAAACTGGTCCAGCCGGTTCCAGGCGGCCCGGATGTCCAGGTTGTCCGAGAGCGTGTCCTCGATCAGGCCGGTGAGGAGCGGCTGCTGAAAGGAGTCCCACCAGCGGTCCACCCCGTCGGTGGCGGTCCCGCCGCGGCTGTACGATTCGGGCAGTTGCACCGGTGGGGCCACCGATTCCCGCGGCTGGTGGACGGTGCAGGCCGAAAGGGCCGCTGCGGCCATCAGAAAACACAGGGTCACGGTTCGCATGGATGGTGACGATGTCGTTGCAGGGTTCATTCTGTCATCTCGGTGAATGATCGGTTTTTCAGTCCGGCACGCAGCGTCTGCCGGACGGACGGCCGGCTGTCGCCAGGCCAGGGATGGGGCCCACTCAGGCTGCGGAAGCGGGTCGTAATGGTTGCCTGAAAAGAACGTGTCCTCGACCCGGCCCAGGGGATGACCTGTTTCGTCGATTTTCGGATCCCGGCCGGACCATTACCCCATCACCCCCCCTTTAGTTGCAATGCGGCCGGATGGCGTTTCGGCGGCCGGCGTCTTTTTGGCCGGAAAACAACATCGCGGCCCGATCTTGACTTTTCAGTAATACGAAGTAATAATGGCGCAGGACGGACCGGGAGGTGCCGATGAAGAATCCGCCCAAACCGAAAAAAAAAGAGATCATCACGTTCAAGGTGGATGAAGACCTGTATGAGGCGCTGCAAAAACTGCCCAACCGTTCCGAATTCATCCGGCGGTCGGTGATCGCCGCGTTGGAGCATGTCTGTCCGCTCTGCCATGGCGCGGGATTCCTGTCCTCCAACCAGCAACGCCACTGGGACGAATTCCAGGCCGACCATCCCTGGCGGCACTGCAACCACTGCCAGGAGTTGCGGCTGGTCTGCCAGCCGTCGGAATCCCGGGCGAAAAATTAGCCCTGGCCGGAATGGCCGCGGCAGGAGCGAATCATGTCACCAACCGCAGCATCGGACCGGGCAGGGGAATGGATGAACCCGGTCATTGTGACACGGGATGTTACCTTCGCCTATGACGGGGCGAACGTGCTGGAGGATGTGAACCTGACCATCCCCGAGCGGGAATTCGTGAGCGTGGTCGGCCCCAACGGCGGCGGCAAGACCACCCTGCTGAAGCTGATCCTCGGCCTGTTGTCCCCGGACAAGGGGCGTGTCCGGGTATGGGGCCGGGCGCCCCGCGAAGTGCGCAACCAGATGGGCTATGTGCCCCAGCATGCCACGCTGGATCCGCAATTTCCCGTCAGCGTCATGGATGTGACCCTCATGGGCCGCCTCAACAAAAGCCGGAAATTCGGGCCCTACAGCCGGGAAGACAAGGAAGCGGCCGGCCGCGCGCTGGACGAGGTGGGCATGTCCGACCAGCGCCACCGTCCCTTCGCCGCCCTGTCGGGTGGCCAGCGGCAGCGGGTGCTCATCGCCCGGGCCATCGCCCTGGAGCCGGGTTTGCTGCTCCTGGATGAACCGGCGGCCAACCTGGATGTTTCCGTCGAGAAAAACCTGTTCGAACTGCTGCATCATCTCAACGAGCGCATGACCATCGTGCTGGTGTCCCATGACATTGGCTTTGTGTCCCGCCATGTCGGCCGGGTGGTCTGCGTCAACCGCCGGGTGGTGATCCATCCCACCAGCGAGTTGAACGGTACCCTTGTCAGAAAATTGTACGGCGACGGGATGCGGCTCATCCGCCATGACCAGCACATCGAGGAGAGGCAAGGAACGTGATGGAATTCTACCAGGCCGTGCTGGAGTTTCCCTTCGTCCGCTATGCCCTGCTGGCCGGCATCCTGGTGAGCATGGCCTGCGGCATCATCGGCACCTATGTGGTGGTCCGGCGCATTACCTACATCGCCGGCGGCATCGCCCATTGCGTCCTGGGCGGCATGGGGCTGGCCAGCTACCTGCAGCAGGTGCATGGCTGGTCGTTCGCCCATCCGTTCGTCGGCGCCCTGGTGGCCGCCCTGGCGGCGGCCATGATCATCGGCTACGTCAGCCTGAAGGCCCGCCAGCGGGAGGACACCATCATCAGCGCCCTGTGGGCCGTCGGGATGGCCGTGGGCGTCATTTTCATCTCGCAGACGCCCGGCTACAACCAGGATCTCATGAGTTATCTTTTCGGCAACATCCTGATGGTGTCGGGCACCGATCTGTGGCTCATCCTGGGGCTCAACACCCTCATCGGCGCCGTGGCCCTGTTTTTTCACAACCAGCTGCGGGCCATCTGTTTCGACGAGGAGCACGCCCGGATTCGCGGCGTGCCTGTAGACGCCCTTTTCATTCTGCTGCTGTGCCTCACGGCGCTGACGGTGGTCCTGCTGGTGACGGTGGTGGGTATCGTCATGGTCATCGCCCTGCTGACCATCCCCGTGGCCATCGCCGGCCAGTTCACCCGCTCCCTCGGACGCATGATGGGACTCTCCATCCTGCTGAGCATGGGCTTCACCACCGGCGGGCTGGCCGTCAGCTACGCGCCGGACTGGCCGCCGGGCGCTGTCATCATCCTGCTGGCCGGCGGGGTCTACATGCTGGTCCTGGCCGGCGGACGGCTCTTCGGCCGGCGATCCGTATCATAGCCCGCGCCGGCCAGGCGCGGCTGTGGAGTGCGGTGGCTGGACACCGCTTTGTTTTTAGCGACATGGCCAAGCGGTCAATCCCTGATGCCGGTGGGGCCATGTTTCTCAACGGCAGAATGGTCATCGTGGTGATGGCGCGTTTCACGGCCCACAATCCTGGCCATCATCCTTTTTCCGGTCTGTGAGATGTCGTTGCGGAACACCGCTCCACCGGCGCGAGGCCGGTGGTGGCGGCAGGCAACGGGGGCGTCCTGCTGGCCGTCAGTCACGGCCCCGCCGGCACAAGGCCGGCGGTGGCCGGACGCATTTTTGGAGTGCGCTCGCCAGAGAGCGCTTTGTTTTCAATGTCTTGAAGAACGAGCGAAACAGAGAACCCGCGACGGGGCGAACGGGCAACGGGACTGCAACATGCACATCCTGGAATGGAACGTGTCGGCCACCGCTCCCCGCCGGGCTTGCCCCGGCGGAAGCGAGGACTGAAAGCCAGAAAAGAGCATTGGCGTGGAATGGCCACCACCGGCCTTGTGCCGGTGGGGCCATGTTCCATTTCTCAGCGGTAAGGAAGTCATCAAAGGGGGCGTGCATTTCATGGGTAATACATCCGGTCCATGACCATTTTTTCTGTTTGCGGGATATTGTTGCGGAACACCGCTCCACCGGCGCCAGGCCGGCGGTGGCGGTTGTCCGGACGTGCGATTCACTGGCCGTCAGTCACGGCCCCGCCGGCACAAGGCCGGCGGTGGCCGGACGCATGTACAGGAGTGCGCTCGCCAGAGAGCGCTTTGTTTTCTGAAACAACGGACGGGCCCCGGCTTCGCCCCGCCCGGCGGGGCTGCGGCGGGGGCGGGCGACTGGCGGTGTTGGAGACGGGCGTTCCTGCAGAACATTTTTCCATCATACCCCCCCGCCGCCTAGGCCCATAACGGTGGGGAAAACCCGGCGTGACCGTGCCCCTCAGCATCTCCGGCGCGACAAACGGCGGGCGGTGGACCGGATGACGGCCTGCAGCCGGGGAAACCGGGTGACGGGGGTTTCCACGAAACGATGGAAGGCGTCACGCGGAGCTTCCAGAGCCGGCGGTCTCAGCGCGGCCAGGCTGTCCGCCAGGTCCGCTATGGACACTTCCATCCCACCGGCCGGGAAATGGACCAGCTCGTTAAAACCGGCCAGCAACTGTTCATGAAACCGGGCGCGCACCTCTTGCAGGGCGGGACTCTCTGCCCGCCCCGGCGAACGGTCCGCCGGCGCCTTGCGGTTTCGGCCCAGAAAGGGATTGGTATTGATTTCCCACACCTGCGGCTGTCCGTCCTGCAGGCCGTAATCGATCCGGCCATAGGAGATTCCGGCCAGCTCAAAGATCGGTCGCAGGACGTCCGCATGGGGATTGTCGGCCATGTAGGCCAGCATCTCGTCCCGGAATTCATCGGCCACGGGGCGGGATGATTTGACCACCCAGCGGCGGTCGACGTGGAGATAACGCGGCAGGATCCGGTCGCCCATGATCATGGCCGAGTACTTGCGGTAGTGGCCGGTCTGGTCGATGGTGATACAAAATTCGACGATAAGGAGGTCGTCGGTCCGGTAGCCCAGCCACCGCTTTTCGCGAATGGCACAGCGCAACTCATCGGGGGAGTTCAGGAGAGGTGTCAGCGCGCCGGTGTGCTGCCGGTCCTGGCGCAGAAAGACCGGATAGCGCAATTTGTTCCAGGGATCGGACAGGCGAATGGCGCGAAAGTGATTGACCCCCTTTTGGTGCAGTGCTCGCAGCAATTCAAAGCGGCCCAGGCAGCGGTCGGGCGGATTCAGAATTCCCGCCGGGGATCGCCCGCCGGCCAACCGTTCATGGACGGGGAGCAACACCTGTCGCTGGGCGGGTGTCAGACGGTCCAGATCCATGAAGATGGTGGCGTGGCGGCGCAGTGTTTTCGTTCGGTACAGATCGTCGTAATACACCAGCCGCACGGATTCCGCAAGGGAGCGGCCCCGTTCAGCCAGGTAGCCGCTCAGGGTGTGCCGGCCGCGCCGGGTCATCAATATCTGCAGCATAATCTCCTGCCTTCGCCCGGCGGGCGACGAGGGTGACGACGGTGATGTCCTCGGTGACGTTGACGACGGTCTTGAACATGTCGGGGATATCGCCCACCGCCTTGTGGAGAATATACCCCTCCATGGGGATCCCGGCGGCCAGCCAGAACGGCATGGCCCGAAACGTCGCGCTGTCGGGCACGCCGGGAGCGCCGAAACTGAGCATTATTTTGCCCAGAACAAATCCGGTGATGGCCAGGGGGGTCAGTTCGATGGACATCATGTGGGCGATGATCAGCAGCTGAAACGGTGAGGCGATGACATGAGACGGTCGAAACATGGTAACGGAGATGGAGAGCACCAGCTCCGCCAGGTGCCGGGGCAGCCCCAGGCGATGGATGGCCGTTTCCAGTACCAGCGGCATGCAGGCCAGGGAGGAACGGGTCGTCAGCGCCATGGTCTGGGCCGGCAGCATGGCACGGGTAAAATGACCGGGGGCCACTCGGCCGAAGAGAAATATGACGGGATAGAGAAGCAGGGTGGCCAGCAGCAGGATGCCGGATGTGTAGGCGATCAGCTGCAGGACCGCCGGTGCCAGGGAGAGACCGGTCCGCCAGGCCAGAGGGGCGATCAATCCCAAGATGGCAGCCGGCAACAGCAACAGCAGGAGATTGAGTCCGCGCACGGCCCCATCGGCCATCCATGCCAGCCCCTGTTTCACTCGCCGCCGCGTCTTCTCCCGGCAGCGCAACAGGACACCGCCGGACACCAGGGAAATTACCAGGATCGGAAAAACGGCCTGCTGGTTGAAACGAGTGAGAAATTTCCAGAAACCGGATGCCGGCAGCGAATCGACGGTGAAGGGATCCGGGTTGACTGACCCGGTGGCCGGAGATCCGCTGGAGGGTGTCGTCGTGACCATCTCACCGGGAGTGGGCAACACGCTGACGAAGCGGGGAGTGAACCAGACCCCCAGTCCGAGGGTGACCGTCAACAGCAGCAGGAGGAGCAGGCCATGGACCAGAAACGTGGTGGCCCCCATCCTGGCGGCCAGTCGGCCGGTGGGGAATGACAGGACGGCGTGGACCAGACAGGCGGCGATAATCGGGAGGATGACGAGGGTGATCAGGACGGTCCAGATTTGGCCGACCGTCCAGGCTGCGACGAGCAGTCCCCGCAGGAACGATCCGGGAAAATAATGGGCCAGCAGACCGACACCGAGACCGGTGCCCAGCCCGGCCAGGGAGCCGGCAAAGAGATAGTTCCGCGGGAGGCGGAGCAGGCCGGACAGGATGGTGTTCTGGTTGTCTGCTCCGCCAGAGCTGTTGACCATAGACATTACCGTTGACGGTCGCCGGCCGGCAGACCGCCCGTCGCGCGTCTCACGCCGCCGGGGTCGCCGCCGTCACCCGGTGGCGGCCATGGCCTCCACATCGGCCACGCTCTTGGGGATGGGCTTGCCCAGGACCCGCTGCCCCGTGTCGGTCACCAGCACGTCGTCCTCGATGCGGATGCCGCCGAAGTCCTTGTACGTCTCGACCTTGTGGTAATCGATGAACTGCGTGAATTTCCCTTCGCCGCGCCACTGGTCGATGAGGGCGGGGATGAAATAGATCCCCGGCTCCACCGTCAGCACGAAGCCCGGCTCCAGCTCCCGCCCCAGGCGCAGGTAGGCCAGTCCGAACTGGTCGCTGCGGGTGGTCTTGGTGTCATAGCCGACGTAATTTTCACCCAGGTTTTCCATGTCGTGGACATCCAGCCCCATCATGTGTCCCAGGCCATGGGGGAAGAACAGGGCGTGCGCGCCCTGCGCCACCGCTTCGGCCGGATCCCCCTTCATCAACCCCACGCCCTTCAGGCCCTCGGCGATGACCCGGGCGGCGTGGAGGTGCACCTCGCGGTACTTCAGGCCCGGACGGATGGCCTCGATGGACGTGTTGATGGCCTGCAGCACGATCTCGTAGATCTCCTTCTGCCGGTCGTTGAATTTTCCGCCCACGGGCGTGGTGCGGGTGATGTCGGCGGCGTAGCCCATTTCCGTTTCGGCCCCGGCGTCCATGATGAGCAGGCGCCCCTCGCGCAGCTGATTGCCGTGATAGTGGTTGTGGAGCGTCTGGCCGTTGATGGTGCAGATGATGGGGAAGGATACGGTGCCCCCGCCGGCCAGGGCGATACCCTCCGCCTTGCCGGCGATTTCCCGCTCGTACACGCCCGGCTTGGCCATGCGCATGGCCGTGGTGTGCATGTCGTAGGCCACGGCCAGTGCCTGTTCGATCTGCCCGATCTCCCCGGCGGTCTTGATGGCGCGCTGGGCCACCACGGCCCGGGTGAGGATCAACGAGGCGTAGGGCTTCAGGTGATCCGGCTGGATGCCCAGCAGCCGGCCGAGAGTCAAGGCCGTCTCGGCGCGGTAAGGCGGCAGAAAATGCACCGGGCGGCCGGCGGTGAGGCACTGGCGGATATACGCCGCCAACTCGGCCGAGGGGCGGATCTCTGTCACGCCCACCTGGCGGCCCAGGTCGGCCAGGGAAGGCTGTGGGCCCATCCAGATGATATCCTCCATGGTCACATCGTCCCCGAAAAGGATCGACTGGCCGGAGTCGAAATCCACCACGGCGGCCAGTCCGGGCATGGCCAGGCCGAAATAGTAGAGAAACGTGCTGTCCTGACGGTAATGGTAGGGGTTGGCCGTGTAGTTCATGGGTGATTCGTTGTTCCCCGGAAACAGGGCCACACCGGAACCGATTTTCTGCTGCAGTGTTTCCCTGCGGCTGGCATAGGTGGCTGCATCAAACATAACTTTCTCCTTTTTCTATTGGGTGCGTCGATCAGATGTCAAGAACGGGCAGTATATCAAATTTGCCGAACGGAATCATCATTTCCCCGGTGACCCTTTCAATTCTGTCAGATTTGTGTTTCCCTGACGGCGGGGCCTGTGCTATACTCCGCCGTTTTGCAGCCGGCGTATCATGGGGTCCGGCCGGCGCATGACCTGTATACGCAGAACGGAAAGGAAGTTTCAATTTCATGCCGTCTCCCAAACATCCGGCTTTCCGCCTCTCGCCACCCTGGAGAATCACCCTGATCTATGCCGCCGCCGCCCTGGGCTGGATTCTGGTGTCGGACCGCCTGCTGGGCGGCCTGGTGACGGCCCCGGAGGACCGGCTTCTCTGGCAATCGCTCAAGGGGGGTGTGTTTGTCCTGCTGACCGCCATGGTGCTGTTTATGCTGACGAGCCGATATCTCCGGCGCTGCGAGCGCTCCGAAAGCCGCTTGCGTGAACAGGAAGCCCGGCTGCAGGCCATCGTCAAGGGATTCGACGGACTCATCTATGTCTGTTCCCGGGATTACCATATCGAATACATGAACGACCGCCTTGTGGCGCGCACCGGTCGTGATGCCCACGGCGAGCTCTGCTACCGGGTGTTGCATGATCGGGACGAGGTCTGCCCCTGGTGCGTCAATGACCGGGTGTTCGCCGGCCAGAAGGTGGAGTGGGAGATCCAGAGCCCCAAGGACCAGCGCTGGTACCATGTCATGAATACACCCTTCGTGCATGCCGACGGCCGGATCGCCAAACAGGCCATGATCCTGGATATCACCGCGCGCAAGCAAATGGAGAGCCGGCTGCTCGAAGCCAGGCGCTTCGAATCGGTGGCCGCCTTTGCCGGCGAGATCGCCGCCGACTTCCAGCGGCTGCTGACCTCCATCATGGGCCGCCTGTCGCAGGTCCAGCTGCTGGGTGATTATGACGACCAGCAGATCCGCGTGCTGGCGGAGATGGAGCAGGATCTCATCCGGGCCAAGGACCTGACCAACCAGCTGGGGCATGTTTCACGACGACGGGAGCATGACGACGTCGTGCACGAAATGGATCATCTGGCGGTGGCCGCGGCCGAGGTGCCACCCGAGAACGGATCCCTGGCCCGTGGCGAGCGTATCCTGCTGCTGGACGACGAAGAGATCGGTCGCCGGGTGGCGGCGGGCATGCTCTCCCGGCTGGGGTTCCGGGTGAACGTGGCCCGCACCGGCCAGGAAGCCCTGGACATGTGCCGGGAGGCGGTCCGGGAGTCGCGTCCCTTCGCCTGCGCCTTTCTGGACGGCGCCACCGGCAGCGACGACAATCCCGATATGGTCCGGCAATTTCAGCGGCTGGATCCGGATATCCGCATCATCCTGGTGGGCGATCCCGCCACGCCGCCGCCGGCGTCCGCGGCGGCGGAAAACGGTGTCCGGGCCCGCCTGCCCAAGCCATACCGGATCCAGGAATTCGACCGGGTGCTGAGCGAGGTTCTGGCGCCGAATTGACGCCGGCGCCGACAGCGGCCTGGTCCCGGGCGTGCGGTGGCTCGGGCTGTTCACGGGGGCGAATGCTCATGAGCCGAAAATTCGACCATCGGGCGGAAATGACGGTCCGGCGCAAGGTCGGCCGTGCGGTGCATCAATACGGCATGCTGCGCGACGGGGACCGCATCCTGGTGGCGGTGAGCGGCGGCAAAGACTCCCTGGTGCTGCTGGACATCCTGCGAAAGATCCCCGGCTGGGCTCCCGTCCGCTTCGAACTGGTCGCCTTTACCCTGGACCAGGGGTTCCCCGGCTTCGATGCCGACGTGGTGCGCCGCCAGGTGGAACGCCTCGGCGTGGAGCCGGTGGTGGAGCGCGCGCCCATCCATGACATTCTGACGGCCAAGGCGGACGATGTCTCCACCTGGTGCGCCCTCTGTTCCCGCCTGCGGCGGGGGGCCATCTACGAGGCGGCACCGCGTCTGGGCTGCAACCGCATCGCCCTGGGGCATCACGCCGACGATCTCATCGAAACCCTGCTGCTGAACATGTTCTTCACGGGCGAACTCAAGACCATGCCACCGGTACTGCGGGCCGAAGACGGGCGCAACGTGGTGATCCGGCCCCTCTGCCAGCTCTTCGAACGGGAAGTGGCCGACTATTTCGGGACGCTGGGCCTGACGGCGGTGGACGCGGGCTGTCCCGACAAGAAGATCCTGCTGCGCCGTCGCCGCTGGGTCAAGGACCGCCTGGCGGAATGGGAACAGACCCATCCGCAGGTGCGCCACAGCCTGCTCGCCGCCCTGCGTCACGTGCGCGAGGATTTTCTGCTGGATCCCCGCTTTCTCCCCGCCCTGGACTGAGTCCCGGGTTGGGCGGACGACACCCGCGGCGCCGTGGCAACGGGTGCCGCCGGGCGGGGAGACCGGCCGTAAAATTTTTTCTTTGCATTTGGGTGGATTTTGCATACAATAGGCGCCTTCTGGACGGAACGGCCTGGTCTTTACAATCGCGGAATTCATGTTCGGCCGGAGAGGTGTCCGAGTGGCTGAAGGAGCACGCTTGGAAAGCGTGTGTAGGGGTAACTCTACCGTGGGTTCGAATCCCACCCTCTCCGCCAGTTTTTCCGGGCCGTCCCCTGTCGTGGCGGCCCGATTGTTTTCCGGCGGTCACGCCCCGCGAACGCCGCAGATGGACGCCGGCGGTCCCGCGCAAAAAAGTCTTGTAAAAACTGCTGGAAACGCACATAATAGTCAATCGTTTCATACGATTTTGTCCGTTTTTTCTGATGGAACGGATCCGGGCCCGGGGTCGCCGCCCGGATGTTTGCCGGTGATATCAATCATCCCATGAACGGAGGAGCAAGATCTATGCGTGAGCTGGTGGAATGTGTGCCCAATTTCAGTGAAGGTCGTGACCGCCTGGTCATCGACAGAATCGTCGCCGCCATCGCCGAGGTGGACGGGGTCAAGGTGTTCGATGTGGATCCGGGGGCCGATACCAACCGGACCGTCGTCACTTTCATCGGTCCGCCGGAGGCCGTGGCCCAGGCGGCGTTCGCCGGCATCAGACAGGCTGCCGAGCTCATCGACATGCGCAAGCACTCGGGCGCCCATCCCCGCATGGGGGCCACCGACGTGTGTCCGTTTATCCCTGTTTCCGGCGTGACCATGGAGGACTGCACCCGCCTCGCCCGGCAGGTGGGACAGCGGGTGGCCGAGGAACTCCGGATCCCCGTCTACCTGTACGAGGATTCGGCGACACGGCCGGAGCGGCGCAATCTGGCCGACATTCGCCAGGGGGAATACGAGGGGCTGGTGGTCAAGCTGAGCGACCCGGAATGGGCTCCCGATTTCGGCGAGGCCCGGTTCAACCCGCAATCGGGCGCCACGGTCATGGGCGCGCGCGAATTCCTCATCGCCTACAACATCAATTTCAACACCCGCGACCGCAAGCTGGTCAATGACATCGCCCTGAATATCCGGGAGCGGGGGCGGGCCAAACGGGATGACGAAGGCAAGATCGTGCGCGAGACGGACGGCACCAAGGTCATGGTGCCCGGCGTATTTGCCGGGCTGAAGGCTATCGGCTGGTATATCGAGGAGTACGGCTGCGCCCAGCTTTCCATGAACATCACCAATTACAAGGAGTCACCGGTTCACGAGATTTTCGACGAAGTCTGCCGCCAGGCGGCGGAACGGGGCCTGCGCGTCACCGGCAGCGAGCTGGTGGGGCTGATTCCCAAGGCGGCCGTGCTGTCGGCGGGCGATCACTTTCTGCGCAAGCAGGGGAAATCCACGGGTGTGCCCGAGGAAGAGCGGGTCCATATCGCCGTGAAGTCCCTGGGACTCGATGAACTGGTGCCCTTCGAGGCCCGCAAGAAGATCATCGAGTATGCCGTGGAGGAAGAGAACCCGCCCCGCCTGGTCCGCATGAACCTGCGCGATTTCGCCAATGAACTGTCCACCGATTCACCGGCGCCCGGGGGCGGCTCGGTGGCCTCCCTGGCCGGAGCGCTGGGGGCGGCGCTGGCCGCCATGGTCTCCAATCTCACCATGGGCAAAAAAGGCTACGAGGAGGTCCAGGAGGAGATGGTGCAGATCGGTATAGCCGGCCAGCAGCTCAAGGACGAGTTTCTGGCAGACATCGATCTCGATACCGAGGCCTTCGACCGGCTGATGGACGCCTTCCGCCTGCCCAAAAAATCCGACGAGGAAAAGGCGGCCCGCGACGCAGCCGTCGTCGAGGCCACCAAGGGGGCCATCGCCGTGCCGCTGCGGGTTCTGAAGAGGACCATCGCCGCCCTCGGCCTGATCCGGTCCGTGGCCGAAAAGGGGAACCAGAACTCCCTCAGCGACGCCGGCGTCGGCGGCCTGATGGCCCTGGCGGCGGCCCGCGGCGCCTGCTACAACGTCCTCATCAATTTGCAGGGCCTGGCCGATGCCGGGTATGTGAGCCGGACCCGCGCCGAGGCGGCCGAGGCGTTGCAGGTGGCCACCGACCTGGCCCAGGAGGTCGCGACGCTGGTGGAAAAACAGCTGGCGGGTGAAGACACGGCGGCCGGCTAGGGGCCGGCGGCCGGCGGCAACAGAAGGACAAAACCGGTGTTCCCGGCCGTTCGGGCAGGGAGTGCCGCTGGTGGCTTGATATTCCGCGGATTCCCCTTGAACCGGAGCTTCCTTTGGGGTATAATCCCACCTTGATGGTGGGCCTTTGCCCACTTTTTTTGTGAATGGCGGTATGATTGACGAAAATGAACGTGGAAAAAGTCGGCCGAATCATCCAGGAAGCGACGGATCTTTGTCAGGTGGAACTCTATCATTTTGAGTGGTTGGCCGGGGGCCGGCACAACATCCTGCGGGTGTTTATCGACCGGCCGGGAGGCGTGACCGTCGCCGACTGCCAACGGGTCAGCCGTGAGCTGGGCGTGCTGCTGGATGTGGAGGATCCCATTCCGCAGCGCTATACCCTGGAGGTTTCCTCGCCCGGTCTGGACCGGCGGCTCTATACCTTGGACCACCTGCGCGCCAATGTCGGCCGGGAGGTGGATCTGAAGCTCCGGCGCGCAACGGCCGGGGAACCGCGCAAATGGCAGGGCACCCTGGCGGCGGTGGACGACAGCGCCGTGACCCTGGAGTGCGATGGCACCCCGAAACGGTTTCTTCACGACGACGTCGAGTGGACCCGCTTGCGGATAAATTTTTAAGAAACGAGGAAGGTATGTCTAATCTGTTGATCCAAACCATTGACCAGATTAGCCGGGAAAAAAATCTGGACCCCGAGATCATAATTCATGCCATCGAGGACGCCATGGTGGCGGCGGCCAAAAAATACTTCAAGACCAAGGAAGAGATCCGCGCCCGCCTGGACCGCGAGACCGGCGTCATCGAGATCTTCGCCGTCAAGAGCATCGTGGAGGAAGTGGAAAATCCGGCCCTGGAGATCGCCCTTGACGAGGCCAAGGAGCTGGATGAGGACTTCGAGGCGGGGGACATGGTGGAAATCCCCAAGCCCACCCACGGACTCGGCCGGATCTCCGCCCAGATCGCCAAGCAGGTCATCATTCAGCGGGTGCGCGACGCCGAGCGCGAACGGGTCTACGAAAATTTCATCGAGAAGGTGGGCAGCCTGCTGACCGGAACGGTGAAGCGTTATGAAGACAAGAACGTGGTTTTTGAAGTCGGCGAGGCCGAAGCCTATCTGCCGTACAAGGAACAGGTGCCGTCCGAAAATTATGGTCGCGGCGAACGCATGCGACTGGTGGTTCTTAAGGTGAGCAAGTCGGCCAAGGAGCCGCAGATCCTCGTGTCCCGCGCCCATCCCGACCTGGTGAAACGGCTGTTCGAGCTGGAAGTCCCCGAAGTGTACGAGGGGACGGTCCAGATCAAGTGCGTGGTCCGCGAACCGGGCGAGCGTACCAAAATCGCCGTCATGAGCCGGGAAACGGATGTGGACCCGGTAGGCGCCTGCGTCGGCATGAAAGGATCCCGCATCATGACCATCATCAAGGAGATGCGGGGAGAGAAGATCGACATTATCGAATGGGCCGAGGACCCGGTGGATTTCGCGGTGAACGCCCTCAGCCCGGCGGAGATCGTGCGGGTGCTGATCCAGGATCCCTCGGAGCGGGTTATGGAAGTGATCGTCGATACGGACAACCTGTCCCTGGCCATCGGCAAGAAGGGCCAGAACGTCCGGCTGGCGGCGCGGCTGATCGGCTGGCACATCGATATCAAGAGCGAAGAAGAAAAACGCCGCGAGATCGAGGGCGATCTGCTGGGCGACTTTGAGGAAGAGGAAGTCGAGGAAATGGAAGCCGAGGCAATGGAAGACCTCGAGGAAATCGGGGACGTTGAAGAAATGGAAACGGCCGTCGACGAAACGGCCGTCGAAGAAACGGCCGAGGTCGAGGCCGACATTGCCGCCGGGGAAACGGATGCCGAATCCGGCACGGCGCCAGAAGAACCGGAAGAACCGGAAGAAACCGGCGGCGAAGAGGAAACGGAGCCGCCAGCCGGGGAAGCGGCCGGGGATGACGAAGATGCCGGCGAGACGCCGGAAGAAAAAACCGCCGGCTAGGCGCCGGGACTCGGTTTTGGGGCCAAGTGTTGACCGTTCCGCCTATTATCTGGTTTTGGATTTGAGGAGCATATGGACAAAGTAACGGTGAATCAGCTTGCTGAAGAATTCAAACTTGACAGCAAGACGATTCTGAAAGAGCTGAAAAAGATCGGGGTCATGGTGTTTTCCGCCAATCAGCCCATCGATCCGCGTTTCGTGGGCAAGGTGACGGCGCATCTGAAACTGCTGTCCAACCTGGCGGAAGAGGAAGTCAAGCGGGCGGAACGCAAGCGTCAGGTCACCAAAAAACGAACCACCCGGCCCAAGCAGAAGCGCGTGGAGCCGCCGTCCATCGAGGGCGCCATCTCTACGGATATGACCATCCGGAAAGCCAAGAAGGTCGAGCCGGAACCCGAGGAAGACGTCATGGAAGTGACGGCCGAGGAAGCCACGGAAATGGCAGCCGAGGAAGCCGTTGAAGCCGTTGATGTGGGTGCCGCAGGTCAGGTTCAGGTGGACGAAAGCGAGGAGGTGACCCTCGAGGCCAAGGTCACCGTGGCGCCGGCCGAACCGGAGAAGGTCGAGGAAACCCGCGAGAAAGAGGATGCGGCCCTCCCGCCCCGCAAGGCACGGGAAGAGGAAGAGGAAGTTCCGGGCCGGCGGAAGAAAGCGGCCAAGAAGGCCGCCCGCAGCAAGGCGCTGGAGAAGGACATCGACGAGTACCTCCTCGGAGAGGAAGAAGCGGAACCCCTGGCATTCGAGGAAAAAGAGGAGAAAAAGGAAAAGCCGGCCCCCATTATCCGCGAAGTCAAGAAAGAGAAAAAGAAGGCCAAGGTTCTCAAGAAATCCGCTGCCGCCAGGCCGGCTTCCGATGAATCCCTGACCAGGGGGCTGGGTCTGTTCGCTCCCCAGGACGCGCGCCGCAAGAAGAAACGCCGCCGCCCGCGCGCGGCGGTGGCCGAGCAGAAGGTCGAAAAGAAACGCGAACGTCCCAAGGATTTGAAAAAAATCAGTATTCCCGAAGGCCTGACCGTCAAGGAAGTGGCCGAACGGATGGATATCCCGCCCAAGGACATCCTCAAGAACCTGTTCATGCGGGGAGTGGTGGTCAATATCAATCAGATCCTGGACACCGACGTCGTTCGGGAGATCGGGCTGGAACTGGGTTTCGAGGTGGAGGAAATCAGCTACGAGGAAGAGCTGATGGATGCTGAAATCCTTGATGCCGAATCGGGTGACTACATGCCGCGGCCGCCCGTCATCACCGTCATGGGCCACGTCGACCACGGCAAAACCTCCCTCCTGGACGCGGTGCGCAATACCATGGTGGCCGAAGGGGAGGCGGGCGGTATTACCCAGCATATCGGCGCCTACCAGGTGACGGTCAACGACCGGAAGGTGACCTTCATCGACACGCCGGGTCACGAGGCGTTCACCATGATGCGCGCCCGCGGCGCCAAGGTGACCGACATCGTCATCCTGGTGGTGGCGGCCGACGACGGCGTCATGCCCCAGACGGTGGAGGCCATCCAGCATGCCCGGGCGGCCAATGTGCCCATCATCGTCGCCATCAACAAGATCGACAAGCCCAATGCCAATCCCGACAAGGTGAAGCAGGACCTGTCGGCCCTGGAGCTGGTACCTGAGCAATGGGGCGGCAGCACGGTTTTCGTGGAAGTGTCCGCCAAGAAAGCCACCAACATCGACCAGATGCTGGAGATGGTTCTCCTGGTGGCCGACATGCTGGAATTGCAGGCCATTCCCCACACCAAGGCCAGCGGCACGGTCATCGAGTCCAGGCTGGACAAGACCCGCGGCCCGGTGGCCACCCTGCTGGTGCAGCACGGCACCCTGTTCGAGCGGGACATCATCGTGTCCGGCGCCACCACGGGCAAGATCCGGGCCATGTACGACGAGAAAAACACCCGTCTCGACCAGGCCGAACCCTCCTCGCCGGTGCTGGTCATGGGGCTGGACAACGTCCTGGAGGCCGGCGAGCGCTTTTTCGCCACCGACGACGCCACCAAGGCCCGCCAGCTGAGTGTCTACCGCCAGGAAAAGCAGCGCGAGGAGATTCTCAGCAAGATGGACAACCGCGTCTCGCTGGACAAGCTCTTTCAGCAGTTGCAGGAAGGCCAGATCAAGGAGCTGCCCATCATCCTCAAGGTGGATGTGCAGGGTTCCAAGGACGCCATCGAATCCATGCTCAACAAGCAGAGTACCGAAAAGGTGAAAATCACCATCATGCACAGTGCCGTGGGCCCCATCCATGAGAATGACGTCCTGCTGGCCTCGGCCTCCAACGCCATCATCGTCGGTTTCAACGTCAAGCCGGTGAAAAGCGCCGAGGAGCTGGCCAAGCGGGAGCATGTGGACATCCGCTTCTACAATGTCATCTACAACATCGCCGATGAGATCCGGAAAGCCATGGAAGGCCTGCTTGACTACACCGAGAAGGAGAACGTCATCGGCACGGTGGAAGTGCGGGATACGTTCCGCGTTCCCGGCGCCGGGACCGTCATCGGCGGGTACGTCACCGACGGCCATGTGCGTCGCGACGCCCGCGGCCGGCTGTTCCGCGACGGCGTAAAGATCTACGAAGGCAGGATTTCGTCCCTGCGCCGCTTCAAGGAAGATGTCACCGAGGTCAAGAGTGGCTACGAGTGCGGCCTGGGGCTCGAAAACTACAACGATATCAAGGTCGGGGATGAACTGCAGGTCTTCACCGTGGAGAAGGTGAAGGACACCCTCGAATCGTAGTATGAGCCAGGACGTTCGGATCATTATCTGCGTGATGGAGCTGGAATGCTTCTTTCCCGATGTGCATTCCCTCAAGGAAAAGCGGATGATTCTGCGCAAGATCAAGGACCGGATCGGACGCCGCTTCAATGTGTCCATCGCTGAAGTCGGATACCAGGACCTGTGGCAGCGGTCCGTCATCGCCATCGCTGCCGTGAACAGCGACCGGCGGTTGCTGGAACAGGTGAAGGACAGAATCCTGGACGAAACCGAGCAGATCATTCCGGGGGGTCTGGCGAATTTTACTGTGGACTTTCTCTAGACGATTCCTGTATCATCAGCCTGATGTTTAAAGGGGAAACCATTCGGAATAAGCATCTTGGCAGGACGATCCTCTGGGCGTGGATGGCCCTGCTGCTCGTGGTGGCATCCTCGCCCGCCCACGCCCGCGATCGTCAGGCGGCCCGCCGCACTTTCGACGAGGCGGCCCGCGATGAAGAGAGCCTGCGCGCCGCGTCCCCCAAGCAGCAGACCTTTGCCCGATACCGCGACATCATCCAGGCCTACCGCAAGGTGCTGGATCTGGATCCGACCTACGGCGCCTGCGATGACGCCCTCTACCGGGCGGCCGGTCTGTGTCGCGAGGCCGGTCAGCGTTTCCGAGCCGACGAGTATCTGACGCGAGCCGTTCACTATCTCACCTGGTTGCGGCGGGAATATCCCTATTCGCCGTTGCGCGACGACGCCCTGCTGTTGCTGGGGGATATCCAGGCGGTGGACCTGGGCGACCGGGCCGCCGCCCGCGAGTCCTACGAGGAGTTTCTGCGCCGCTATTCCAAATCGGACCGCATCGACGAAGCGGTGCGCAAACTCAACGACCTGGAGCCGTCGACGCCGCCGGCCACCCCGCCGGTAACACCCGCGACGGCGGCCCAGGAGCTGGCGGTCGGGCTGTCGGCGCGCCTGACGGATATCCGTTTCTGGTCCACGTCGGATTACACCCGGGTGGTCATGGACCTGGACCGTGAAGTGGACTTCGTGCAGAAGGAGATCGACAATCCGTACCGGATCTATTTTGACTTTCAGCACACCATCCTCAGCCACGAGGTCAAGAACCGCGATTTTTCCATCGGCGACGCCTTCCTGCATCGGATCCGGGTGGGGCAGAACCAGACGGACATCGCCCGGGTCGTGCTCGATTTCAAGACCCGGGGCTCCTTTTCGGTGTTTCCGCTTTACAATCCTTTCCGGGTGGTCATCGATATCAAGGATGCCGACAAGGGCAAGACCCTGCGTGAACGGAAGGAGAAGCTGGCCAGGATATTCAGCGGACGGGCCGAATCGACGGCGCCGCCGGCCGGGAGCGTCCCGGCCCCCAAAAAGGACCCGCCCGGCGACAGCGCCACGGCCGCTCCGCCTCCGGCCAGGTCCGGTGACGAAAGTGCTCCCTTGCGCCCTTCGGGACCCACGGCTTCGGGCGAGCACACCCTGCCGCGCATTCTGGGCATGAAAGTGGGCAAGATCGTCATCGATCCGGGGCACGGCGGCAAGGATTCGGGCTCCATCGGCTACCGCGGGCTCATGGAAAAGGATCTGGTGCTGTCCATCGCCCGCCAGCTGAAAGACGAGATCGAGCGGCGGCTGAACGTTGAGGTCATCCTGACGCGCGACCGCGATGTCTTCCTGCCGCTGGAGCAGCGGACGGCCATCGCCAACATGGCCGGCGCCGACCTGTTCATTTCCATCCATGCCAACGCCGACAACAACAACCGTGTGGCCGGCATCGAAACATTCTATCTGGGCCTGACCCGGGACAAGCGCAGCCAGCTGCTGGCCTCCATCGAGAACGCCGCCTCCCAGCAGAGCCTGGCCAAGCTGGAGAGCTCCATCAAGAAGATCACCATGTACGAGAAAATGAACGAATCGAAGGATTTTGCCACCAAGGTCCATCAGGAGTTCTTCAAAACGCTGCATCAGCTGCATCCCGCCACCAAGGACCGCGGCGTCAAAAAGGCACCCTTCGTCGTCCTCATCGGGACGGATGTACCTTCCATCCTGCTGGAGATCGGCTATATCAGCAACCGTCGCGAAGCCCAGATCATCTCCAGCGCCAGTAACCAGAAGAAGCTGGCGGTGGCCATCTGTAGCGGGATCGAGGAGTACCTGGTCAACCTCGGCACCCTCGCCCGGGACAGTCGTACCCAGGGGGACGTCAAGGATCAGGGCCATGGCCAGTAGGCGGTTCGCCAGGCTGCTGCTGCTGCCGCTGCTGATGGCCGGCGGGGCGGTGCTTTCGGCCGCGGAAGTGGTGCCCCTGGGCGATGGCATTCCCCGTACGCCGGCCGTTGTGCCGGAGGTGATCTATGACGGCGAGTTCGCCGAGCTGATCAAACCCCTGCCGCTGGTGAATTATTCCCGCACCCAGCGCCGGTTCAACCGCCAGGATCTGACCATTCATATGTTCATGTTCACCGATCCGGAGCACGCTTTCAGCGCCTTCACCACCATGCGGCGGAGCGGCGCCAAACCGTACACCGGACGCCTGGACTGCTACCTGCAGGAAAAAGACATGATCTTCTGCGCGGGAAAATATGTGATCCAGACCCGTTTCCCGGGGTTCCCGCTGCTTCATTTTACGGCCTACCTCGAATGGCTGCAGACGCAGTTTCCCCAGCAGGTGACTGTGCCGGCCAATTACTTGCGGCTGCCCGATTCCGGCCAGCTGGGCTATACGCCGCAGCACCTGGTGGCGGATTTCCAGGTGAACCGGATCTGGCCGGCGGCGCCGGCCGGCCTGTTCGGGCTGGACCGGGGCAACCGGCTGACCATCGCCCGCTACCGGCGTGGGGTCGAGGAGTGCTGGGCCGGATGGCTGCGGGTCCATCCCGCCGGGGAAAAAGCTGCGGTGCTGTCGGTCGGCGGCTGGACCGGCTGGCAGGTCGACCTGAGGTCCATGGACAACCGGTACGCCGTGACCATTGCGCCGCCCGATGCCGGGGCCTGGGCGCAGATCCTGCAGTCGAGCCTGGCCCGTCAGTCGTCGGGCACCGGAACGGGCGCGGTGGCCGGCGAGGGCTATTTTCGCCGGGACCAGTTCACCTACAGCAATATTATTTTCAGCGGATTACAGCTTGTCTTCCTTTTTCTGGGCCTGGCGGTGGTGGCCGCGGTGGGGGTTTTCCTGGCGAGCCGGCTGATCCGGAAATTGCGCGGACCGCGCTCCACTGAAGACGCCGACGCCGTCTGCCGGCTGCGCCTGGACGGAGTGCCGGCGCGAGAGGAAAAAAATGGAAACAATTCCCGGCTTGTCCGGTAAAATAGGATTTTGGAGGAACACCTTTATGAACTGCAAAAAGAACGGCCTGAACCCATCCGGCGGCGGTGTGAGCCGCCGGGAATTTTTTCGGGATGTGGTGCTGCCGGCCTCGGCCGCTTTGGCCGCCGGCGGGATGCTGGGCGGTTGCGGCGGGGACCCGGGCGCCGGCGGCGGCTTCGTGGCCGACAAGCGGGTCTCCGGGACAGCGGCGACGACGGACATGGTGGTCGTCCGTAACGGCGAGCCCGCCGAGCTGGTCCGGCAGGCCCTGGACAAACTGGGCGGCATGAAACGGTTCATCGCCCGGGGAGACGTGGTGGTGCTCAAGCCGAACATCGGTTTCAACCGCATGCCCCAGCAGGCCGCCAACACCAATCCCGATGTGGTGCGTGAACTGGCCCGGCAGGTCATCGAGGCCGGCGCCGGGAAGGTCATCGTGTTCGATCATACCCTCTACGAGGCCCGCAGCTGCTACAACCGGAGCGGTATCGCCCGGGCGGTGCAGGATCTGGGCGTCGAGCTGGAATATGCCGAGGAACGGAAATTCGTGGACGTGGACATCAAGGGGCAGTATCTCAAGACCTGGCCCTTCTACCGGGAGGTGCTGGAGGCGGACAAGGTCATCAACATCCCCGTGGCCAAGCAGCACAGCCTGGCCCAGTACAGCATGGGCATGAAGAACATGATGGGTGTCATCGGCGGCCGTCGCGACAGCCTCCATCAGAACATGGACATGGCCCTGCCCGACATCTCGCTGTACCTCCGGCCGACCCTGACCGTCCTGGACGCGTACCGCATCCTGCTGCGAAACGGTCCGCAGGGCGGCTCCCTCAACGATGTGGCCACCGTCAAGACCCTGGCGGCCGGCATCGACCCCGTGGCCGTCGACGCCTTCGGCTGCACCCTCTTCGATGTGGATCCGGCCCGGATCGGCTACATCCGCACCGGGCAGGAGGTCAACCTGGGGACCATGGACTGGCGGGGTCTTCGTATCGAAGAGGTCAGCCTGTAACATGTTCCACGAGGGTAATTCCATGCGTAAACTGTTTCGACTGGCCCGGCTGCGGCGCCTGAGCCAGACCCTGTTTCTGGTTCTTTTTCTGGTGCTTTTCGCCATGACCACGCTGCCCGTGGACACGGCGGACATCATGGAAGAGGCCTATACCCTGCAGGCACCGGTCGCCTGGTTTTTTCACCTGGATCCCCTGCTGGCGTTGTCCCATTTCCTGGCCACGCGTGATTTCCTGCTGGACTTTCTGTGGGTGATCCCCGTGGTGCTGCTGGCCGTCCTGCTCAACCGGACGTTCTGCGGCTGGGTCTGTCCCCTGGGTACGATCCATCATCTGTTTTCCCGCGGTCGCAAGAGCCTCAACCGGAAGCTCCGGCGCGAACGCTGGAAATGGCGCCCGACGCGCAACGTCAAATACGTCGTGCTCTTCGTTGTGCTGGCGGCGGCCGTCCTGGGCGCCAACTGGGTCGGCTGGCTGGATCCCTTCTCGTTTCTCACCCGCTCCCTGGCCGTGGTGGTCCATCCCGCGCTGGGGACGACGCTGGACGGCCTGGTCCGGCTGCTGGACGGCGTGGGGCTGACCCCCGTTTCCGATTTTCTGCTCGACGCGCTGCGGGGAACGGTCACCCCTTTCCAGAGCCGGTTTTTCGTGCACGCCTTTCTTATCGGCGGTCTCCTCTTTCTGGTGTTGTGGCTGAACCGGGTGGAAACCCGCTTCTGGTGCCGGTATCTCTGCCCGCTGGGGGCTCTCCTCGGCACCTGTGCCGTGCGCGCGCCCCTGGTCCTGGAGAAGGATGACGAAAAATGCACGCGCTGCAAGCTGTGCCTCAAGCACTGCCAGGGTGGCGACCAGCCTATCGCCGGCGAAAACTGGATCCCCAGCGAGTGCCATTTCTGCTACAACTGCGTGGATGTCTGCCCCGAGAACGCCCTGGCGTTCCGTTTCCGCCGCCGCCCGGCGGCGGTCGGGGAACGGGAGTACATGCCCGACGTCGATCGCCGGGTCGTGCTGGGTGGCCTGGTGGGCGGCCTCTTCCTGGCCCCCCTGCAGTCCATCGGCGCCGAAAACCTGGAGAAGGGCGAGGCGGCCTACAAGATCTCCAACCGGCTGATCCGGCCGCCGGGTGCCGTGGCCGAGCCGGAGTTCCTGCGCAAGTGCGTCAAGTGCGGGGCCTGCATGAAGGCCTGCCCTACCAACGCCCTGCATCCCACCAGCTGGGAGGCGGGGATCGGCGGCATGTGGACCCCCATGCTGGTGCCGAAAGTGGGGTACTGTGATGACCGCTGCACCCTGTGCGGACAGGTCTGCCCCACCGAGGCCATCCGCGAGGTGACCCTCGACGAGAAGCTCGGCCTGCACGGCCGGGAACCCATCAAGATCGGCCTGGCCTACGTGGACCGCAACCGCTGTCTCCCCTGGGCCCAGGGCGTGCCCTGCATCGTGTGCGAGGAGGTCTGCCCCACAGTGAAAGGCGAGAAGGCCATCAAGCTCATTCCGGACACGGTGCGCACGCCCGACGGCCGCATGGTGGACGTCCGCAAGCCGACCATCGACCAGGAATTCTGCATCGGCTGCGGTATCTGCGAGAACAAGTGCCCGGTGAAAGACAGCAGCGCCATCATCGTCACCTGCGTGGGCGAAACCCGGTCCCGTTACAACCGGATCAGCGTGTCCTCGGTGTGATTCATTCTATATTGTTGCCCTTTACCGCTTTATACGGTATGATGAATCCGTATGAAAAGCCTCAACTTTTTGCGCAGAATCCATCTCTTTCGGGATTTCACCGACGAAGAGCTGCGGGACATCGCTCCCGTCCTCCAGGAACGGGACTACCGCCGTGGCGAGATCGTGCTGCTGGCGGAGGAGACGTCCAAGTATATGTACATCGTCAAGTACGGCGAGGTCAAGGTCGTCCAGAGCAGCAAGAACGGGCGTGAAAACATCCTGGCCTTCCATCATTCGGGTGAGACCTTCGGCGAGCTCGCCCTGCTGGACGGACAGACCAGTCCGGCCACGGTCGTCGCCAAGGAGGACTGCAAGGTCGTGGTCATCTCCCGCGAGGATTTTCACCGCGTCCTGATGCTGAACCAGAAAGTCCTGCGCTGCCTCATCGAGATTCTGAGCCAGAAGCTGCGCGAGTCCTGGAAAATCATCCAGGCGCTGAAATATACCGACGCCGAAACGCGGCTGAAATTCATCCTCATCAACCTCTCGCTTTCCGACGGCGTGCAGAAGCCGGAAGGAACCCTGATCAACACCAAGGTCACCCATCAGGATCTGGCGGAGATGGCGGGCACCTCCCGGGAGACCATCAGCCGGCTGATTTCCAAGCTGCAGCAGCAGCAATTGCTCAAGGTGGACGCCCATCGGTTCACCCTGCTGGACGATCCATACTGGAGGGAACGGTAGGCATGAGTGCCGAAGACGATGCCTGGCGCCGGCGTTTGCGGCAACTGAAGCATGATCTTGTTTCGCCGTTGACAACCATCCGTGGACAGCTGGACCTGTTGCTGCTCAAGGAAAAACAGCTGTCGGCCGAAGGCGGCGAACGGGTTCGCAAGGCCATCCTGTCCTGCCAGCAGATCGCCGGCCTGCTGGACCAAGTGGAGAAAGATATCCGGAAAGAAACGTAAGATGGCGGCATCCATCCTGATTGTCGAAGATGAACCCAGCGTGCGGGAGATTTTGTGCTGGCGCCTCACCGAGGAAGGCTATCGTTGCGTGACGGTGCCCGGCGCCCGGGAGGCTCTCCAGGCTCTCGAGGGGGGTGATGCATTTGAGCTGATGATCAGTGATATCCGCATGCCGGGCATGAGCGGCGTGGACCTGTTGAAGACCGTGCGGCAGATGGTGCCGGACATGGCGGTGGTGATGGTCACGGCCGTGTCGGACGTCAACACGGCCATCGAGACGCTCCGGCTGGGCGCCTGTGACTACATCACCAAGCCGTTCAATCTGGATGAGGTCTGCATCGCCGTGGAACGGGCGCTGGAAAAACGCGACCTGATCCTGCGGAATCGTGATTATCAGTTGCATCTCGAAGAGAAGGTGGAAGAGCAGACCCGGGAGCTGCGCACCCTGTACCTGGACGCCTTCAAATCGCTGGTCTCGGCGCTGGAGGCCAAGGACAAGTACACCGAGGGACATTCCCGCCGGGTGACCATTTATGCCGTCCTCATCGCCCGCACGATGGGGCTCGACCCGGCGGTGATCCAGAAAATTCACCTGGCGGGACTGATGCACGACATCGGCAAGATCGGGATCCCCGAAACGTTGCTCAACAAGTCCGCCACCCTGACCCCGGAAGAATATGCCTCCCTGAACCGTCATCCCATCATCAGCTCACGCATTCTCCGCCCGATTCTGCGGGACCCGGACGTGCTCGATTTCGTGCGGCATCACCACGAAAATTACGACGGCAGCGGCGGTCCGGAAGGTCTGGCCGGGGAGGATATCCCCCTGGGCGCGCGGATCCTGGCCGTGGCCGACGCCTTCGATGCCATCACCTCCGACCGGCCGTACCGGGAAGCGGGCACGGTCCCCTACGCCGTCGATGAGATCAGCCGCAATGCCGGCATCCAGTTCGATCCGAAAGTGGTGGCGGCCTTCCGCGAATTTGCGGTGGAATATTTTGCCGGCGTGGAATTTCTGCGCCCCGTGGTGATGCGGATTTTCCCCGAATTGCAGAACAGCACGCCCGATTTCGACCAGGTGCTCGCCCAGGAGAGGCGCTGAAACGGAACCCGTCGCCGGTTTTCGGCGGGATTGCCGTCCCGAACCCTGCGCCCGGCGTGGGGCGGACGCATGACAAGCGATGCCCACGAGCCCATCAGGATCTCGATCATGGGTGTATCTGGATTCCTCGGGAGGACCGACGCGGGCATGAACCAGCCACGATTCATCCGGCGCCCCATCGAGGCCGAGCTCAGGCAGAGCATCCGCCGCACTGCCGTCACGGCGTTGCTGGGGCCCTGCCGTATCGGCAAGACCACCCTCCTCGAGAAGATCTATCATGAGTTCACCGATGCCGTCCTCATCGACCTGAACGACCGGCGGATCCTGCGCCTGATCCGCGAGAGTCCGGAAATTTTCCGGCAAACACACATCGAGCCCCATGGCATCATCCTCCTGGACAACTTTCATCATGTTACCCATGGCGGGCGCCTGCTGCAGCTGATTCTGGAGCGGCATCCCGACAAAAGGATCGTCCTGACCGGGTCCCTCAGCCTGGAGCGGACCGTGGGGGCGTTGGGTCTGGTGCGGCCGCACCTGGCCCATCATGTGCTCATGCCCCTTTCTTTCGGCGAGCTGGTCCGCTGGCAGGATCCCCGCCTGGCGGAACGCTTCCATGAACTGACGGCGCGGCTGGCCGAGGCCCGCTTCCATGATACGCTGCCGGAGATTCCCGCCGACCTGAATCTGGCCCTGAAACAGATCTTCGAGCGCTATATGCTCATGGGCGGTTATCCCCAGGTCCATCATCGGCCGGCCCCTGTTTCGCCGCCCGGGCAGCTGGCGGCCATCCGCGGCGCTTTTCGGGGAAAGGTGCAGGGCGACCGGATGCCCTCCGTCCGGGAAGATGAATCGCTCTTCCTGAAGTATCTGGCGGCCAATACGGGCCGCGTGCTGGGTCCGGAAGAGATCGGCCGCGCCTTGCGCTGTGACGGGCAGCACGCCTTCGGCCTGCTGCAGTATTGGGAGGCGGCCTTCGTGTTGCGGCGGATGGATCCCTTCGACAAGGAGGCGCCGCCGGGTGTCGGCCAGGTGTATTTCATCGATCCGGGAATCCGCAATGCCTGGCTGGAGAACTTCGCGCCCTTTGCCGAACGCCGCGACCGGTCCGCCTTGCTGGCGACGGCGGTGGCCGCCATGCTCACCGCCCGGGGAGTGAAACTCACCTATTGGCCGGATGCCGCGGACGGCATCCATTTCGTCATGGATGACGGCCTGGAGCGCATTCCCCTGGCCATCCTGGCGGGACGAACCCCCGATTCGCCCGCGGACACCTTCGGTCCCTTTCTGGAACGGTACGAACCGCCGCGGCTGATGATTCTCAACGCCTCCATCGCCCGCCACCAGCGGGTCGGCTCGTGCCGGATCTGCCTGCTCCCCTATTGGCTGGTCTGAAACAGCCGGATCCCGTCACGTCCCGCGGCCGGTGATCACAGGTTGCCGGCCAGCACTTGCATCAGCAGCGCCAGGTCGACGGCATCGATCACCGTGTCCTGGTTCAGATCCGCATTTCCGGCAAAGGTGATGGCCGCGCCGGCCAGGTAGTTGGCCAGGTCCAGGGCGTCCTGGGCATCAGTAGTGCCGTCGCCGTTGACGTCGCCGCAGGTGCTCACCAGCACGACCGTAATGTACTGGGCGAATTCCGACGTGTTGCCGTTCAGATCGTTACAGGTGGCGGTAACCAGGTCGCCGGGGATCAGTTGCCGGAAGCAGGTAAACAACCAGCTGCTGTCGGCGGCCGGCACAGCCTGTCCCAGAAAGAGGGCCCCTTCACCGTAGCCGGACGGATCCGGCAGGGCCAGAAAGACTTCCACCACCGCCTTGGTCGGATCTGTGTCGATGTCGATGGCACCGGCCACGGTGGTGGTTCCGGCGCAGTAGTCGGCGATATAGATCATGGGAAAATTCACGTCCTGGTTGGCGCCGCTGTCCGGATCGGTCAGGTCGTTTACCGTCACCCCGTCATCATCCAGATCGATGCCCAGTCCCCCGTTGGTGTAGATATCGTTGCCGCCGATGACATTCCCGTCAGCGTTGGTGGCGGAAGAGGGATGTTCCCAGACGGTCACGCCGTTCACGCCGTTGTAGGCGATGACGTTGGTCAGCACATGGTTGTTCGGGGCGTAGCCGCCCGCATACTGGGTACCGTACTGGCCGATGCTGACCCCGTCGTGGGTGTTGCCCAGCATGCCGAGGGAGATGTCCAGGCCGATCAGATTGTTCGATACGGTGTTGGTGGCGGTGGACCACTGCTCGATCTCCGACCAGTAGCCAACAATGCCCACGCCGTCGTAGTCGTTGCCGGAGATGAGGTTGCCGTCCACCAGGTTGTCATGGGTGCCCTCGCCCAGGTAGACGCCGTCGTGGGCGTTGCCCAGGTCCACCAGGCCGGTGATGTCGGTGCCGATGTAATTGTGCAGGACCTGGTTGAAGGCGACATCGGCGATGCCCGGCCGGGAGATGATGGCCACGCCTTCGGCGTAATTGGCCGAGATGAGGTTGGCATCCACGATGTTCATCTGGGCGATTCCCGGGTCCGTGCCCAGGATGTCCACGCCGGCCCACAGCTGGGCCAGGTTGGAGCCGTTGCCCTGGCTCAGGATGCCGTTGACATCGAGACCGATGATGTTGCCGTAGATGAGATTGTTGATGGCGGTATGATCCGCCGACCCGGATTCGATACGGATCCCGTCCTGCTGGAAGTTTTTGATGACGAGCCCCTGGATGGTGTTGTTGGCCGATTTGATGACGAGACCGTGCTTGGCCAATGTTGTATCGGACCCGTCCAGGATGATCTGCAGCGTCAGGGTGGAAGGCGGACTCGCCCCCGCCGCGGCCCCCGGCTGGGAGAAGCCATCGATAATCACCCCCATGGGGTCCGTCAGCGTCGGCAACTGGCTGAGCGGGGTGATGGTGAAGGGCCCGCTGCCGGGGATGCTGAAATTGATGATGTCCGCCGTGCCGGGTGTGGCCGTGTTGGCCAGGTTGATGGCGTCGCGCAGGCTGCCCACCCCGCTGTCGTTGGTGTTGGTGACGATGTAAACCGCCGCATCGGCCGATCCCGGTAACACCAGCAGCAGCACCAGCAATAGACTACTGAAAATAAAGGCTTTCCCCACATTACCCTCCTTGGGCAAACACCCTGGTTTTGCCCGCTGATATAAGATGTAAATACGGAAATGTAAATTAATACCATTGTAACATAGGGCGGATTTCTTGCGGAAAACATTTGTGAAAATATTCTTTTCTGTCTGTGGGGAGCCCCGGTTGCACCGGAAACGAGGGCGGGGTATAATGATTCTGGTTCAGAACCCATTTTCAGTAGAAGGACGTGGACATGACGACAACACGCACATGGTGTCTCATCGCCGCTCTCGTGCTGCTTCTCGGCACCACCGGCCTGGCCCGCATCAAGCTGGTGGCCCTGCCGGAGCGGGCGGCGTCCATCATCCGCCTCGACAACCCCCAGGCGACCCTCATCGAGGAGGAGCGGGTGCTCACCCTGCAACAGGGCGTCAACCAGGTGGATTTTTCCTGGAACGGCGTTTCCATCGACGCCGACTCCATCCGCCTGGCCTTGCTGTCCCATCCCGGCCAGGTGCGGCTCCTCAACGTCAGCTATCCTCCCGGCGAGGCGGCCCTGGTCTGGGAGATCGCCTGCGACGCCGCCTGCGAGGAGCGGGTGCGCATCAGCTACCTGCTGCTGGGCATCGACTGCCTGGTCACCTATACGGCCGTGGCCGACCGGGCGGAGACGCAGGTCAGCCTGAAAAGTTTTCTGGTGCTTCGCAATTTTTCCGGCGAGGACTTCGAACGGGCCCGGGTGATGCTCGGCTACGGCGAGGCTTTCGAGGAGGGGATCCGCCACGAGGCCACCAAACAGCTCCTCTTTCTGCAACTGCCCCGGGTGCCCGTCACCAAGATCTGGACGTTCGACGCGGCCCGCCTGCCGTGGGACCCGGCCGAGCTGGACAACCGGAACGTGGGCATCCCGGTGAGTTACCGCCTGGTGAACAGCCGCCAGACGCCCGGGCTGGGCCAGAACGCCCTGCGGGGCGGCAAGGTGCGCCTGTTTCAGGCCGACGGCCACGGCGGCACCATCTTCCTGGGCGAGGACATCACCCCGCTGGTGCCGGTGGGCGAGAAGACCGAGCTCTACATCGGCGACAGCCGTGACATCGTGGTGACCCAGCGCCGCATGAAGGAGGAGCAGGTCAACATCCGCCGCAACCAGGACAACCGTATCGTGCTCTTCGACACCGAGGAGGTCATCACCGCCGTCATCGAGAACTTCAAGGACACGCCGGCGGTGCTTACCATGGTGCAACATATCGAGGGGCAGTGGGAGATGCTGTCCTGCAACATGGAGTACACGCGGCGGGATGTATCCACCCTGGAATTCGAGATCCAGCTGCCGGCGCGGGGTCAGCGGGAACTGACCATGACCTTTCGCCGGCAGAACCTGCGGCCGGACCGGACCATCGATCCACGCCGCATCCAGTGACCGGGAGGCCGACATGAACACCAACAGCACGACCATTCACCGCATCATCAGCCTGCTGGCCCTGGCCGGAGTTTTGACAGTCTGGTGCCTCCCCAAGGTGGACCTGGTGACCCTGCCCAAGCGGGACACGGTCCAGGTGACCATCTACAATTCGGCCGACCTGACCCTGGTCCGCGACCAGCGGGCCCTGACCCTGGCGGAGGGGCTCAACGAATTGCAGTTCTCGTGGGCCAATACCCTCATCGATCCCACCAGTCTGGAGATGCTGCCCCGGGCCCAGGCGGACCGCATCGACATCCAGGCCCTCGTCTTTCCGCCGCGCGTCACGAACCTGGGCCTGTGGCGGATCCAAAGCGGTGTCGGCGGCAAGGTTCCCATGGAGATCACCTACCTGACCAGCGGCCTGTCGTGGCGGGCCTTTTACATGGGCACCCTCACCTCCGACGAGAAGACCATGCGGCTGCAGGGCTATGTGCGGGTGACCAACCACAGCGGCGAGGACTACGAAAACGCCCAGGTGCGCCTCATCGTCGGCCAGGTGCACCTGCTGGACGAGATCGCCGACCTGGCCCGGCGCGATCCGCCGTACGGCCGGCCGTTGACAAGAGGTCCTGAAATCGTGGCCGAAGTGGAAACCGAGAGCATCAAGATGCGCCAGGCCAAGGAGGTCATGATGGCCCCGGGGGTGGCGGCCGGGCGGCCCAAGGAGATCGTCAAGGAGGGTCTGAGCGAGTACTTCCTGTACACCATCGAGGGGACGGAGACCATCCCCCACGGCTGGTCCAAGCGGCTGCCCAGCTTCGAGGCCGGGGCGGTGCCGGTGGTGAACCTGTACAAGTTCGAGGAGGAACGCTACGGTTCTGCGGTGGTCCGCTTTCTCAGCTTCCGCAACGACGCGGCCCACCAGCTGGGTGATACGCCCATCCCCGGCGGCACCCTCAAGGTCTATCGCCGGGTGGACGAGGCCGGCCACCTGAGTTACGAGGGGCAGTCGGCCTTCAAGTACATCCCGGTGGGTGAGGACGTGGAACTGAACCTCGGTCCCGTGGCCGACGTGGTGGTGGAGACGGACCTGATGGATTTTCGCACCGACAATTTTCTCTTTGACCGCAAGGGGAACATCGCCGGCTGGGACGAGTTCCGCGAATACCGTATCCGGGTCAAGAACACGCGCGCCCTGAACGTGAAAGTGGAGATCCGCCGCAACATCCCGGCGGCCGAATGGGAGCTGAGCCGCCAGGACCAGGTGGGGGCCTATGAAAAGGTGGACCTGGATACGGTTCAATTTACCCTCTCCCTGTCGCCGCAGTCGGTGGAGGAGTTTCGCTACGTCCTCGTCACCCGCCACGGCACCCGGGCCGATTGACGCACCGGCGATAGGGCGTAGCCCCCGCCGGCCGGGTGAATGTGGAGTGCGCCGGCTCGACGGCGCTTTGTATTGATCGAAACGGCGATGGGGCGAAAGGGCGAATCGGCGACGTAGTCCGCACCGGCCGGGCGCGGGAAAGTAGTCCGGGTTCGCCGAACCCGGATCTCCGTCCCCGCTGCAAGCCCTTGGTAAAATCCGCCTTCCGGCAGAAGGCGCCGGCGGATGGTATCCGTAGCCCCCGCCGGCCGGGTGAATGTGGAGTGCGCTCGCTGGAGAGCGCTTTGTTTTCAGAGACATGGCCAAACAGTCAAACTCTGATGCCGGTGGCGTCATGTTTCTCATCGGCAGAGCGGTCATGTCGCATTTCGCGGCTCACAATCCAGGACATCATTCCTTTTTCGGTCTGTGAGCTGTCGTTGCGGAACACCGCTCCACCGGCGCGAGGCCGGTGGTGGCGGTTGCTTGGACGACCGATCCGCTGGCCGTCAATCATGGCCCCGCCGGCACGAGGCCGGCGGTGGCCGAAGGTCGCAGTCCTCGCCGGCCTGTGGAGTGCGCTGGCCAGACAGCGCTTTGTTTTCATGGTATTGCATTCAGTTCTGAAAGAGAAATGGCGAGGGGGCGAATGGGCGAAACGGCGAGGTACCCCGGGTTCGCCCTGTCCCCCGCAGCTCGAGAGAGAAGGAGGACGAACCCGCGACTCCTGCCGCCCGGCCTGTGGTCCACCAGGTCTGCCAGCCCCTGTTCCTTCAAATGCCATGAATCCGTGGCCCGGTCACTTTCTGCCTCACAGCTGAAAAAAGGGCGCATTCCTGCGGCCATGCCTGATAGAATAACATTCAGTCACCATCATCAGCGGCTGGTGGAACAGCCCGATGACTGTGGCAGAGCCGCCGGCCGGCGACGGTGCCGGGCCGGGAACCCATGGCGGCTATCAACCGCGTTCGCCAGGCGAGCCTATGAACCTGCATGGGCGGACGCGGGTCCCCGAAACAGATCGTGAACGAGGTGGACGTATGAGAGGTTTCGTTCTGTGTTTGCTCCTGTTTCTTTGGCCGTGCCTTTATGGCGAGGAGACACCGGCCAAGGGAGATCTGAACGAAGACAGGGTGGTGGATGCCGTGGACACCGTATGGCTGGCCAATTACCAGGTGGGCAACCTGGGGCCGCTGTATGAGGCCGGGGAATGTTACGTCTGGGACAGCATCGTCGGCGCGCTGCGCTACGTGCCGGCCGGGACGTTCACCCAGGGATACGGACCCGAAGATCCATGCCCCTACTCCGAAGAGACGCCGTTCAGTCACACGCTGACGAAGAATCTGGCGGTGATGCAGACGGAGGTGACGCGGCGGATGTGGGCGGATCTCAAGGCGCGGCAGGCGACGTTGCCGGCCGACCCGACGGAGACGGACTACGGCGCGGGATTGGAAAACCCGGTCCAGTCAGTGACGTGGTACAAGGCGGTGCTGTTCGCCAACCTGCTGAGCGTGGAGCAGGGGTTGACGCGCTGCTATTACACCGATGCCGTCTTCACGACCCCCCTGGATGCGACCAACTACGTTACCGATTCGGTCTTTTGCGACTGGTTGGCTGACGGCTTTCGCCTGCCCACGGAAGGGGAGTGGGAATATTTCTGCCGGGCGGGGACGACGACGCCGTTTTCGGTGACAGAACCGAATTTTATTACCTGTGGCGAGTATTGCAACGAAGGTGATTTGCCCGGTCTGGAGAGTGTGGCCTGGTATTGTGCCAACATGTATGACCCGGTGGGGAATGATTCCACAAAGCCGGTGGCCCTGAAAGACGCCAATCCATGGGGCTTGTATGATGTGCACGGCAACGTGCGGGAATGGTGCTGGGACTGGTACGATTCGACGTATCCAGACAGTCCGGTGACCGATTACCACGGGGGCTCCGATGAGTATTACCGGGTTCTCCGCGGCGGCAGCTATATCGCTTTCTCCCTCAGCTGTCGATCCGCGTATCGCTACTCCAGCAGCCCGGACAGCTGTATCCCGCGATTCGGCTTCCGACTTTGCCGGTCTGTGAATTGAAACCCGGCCTGCTCCCTGCGGACAACGGTCGTCGGATGAACAGGCGAACCGGTGTGTGCAGGTGTGCGCCGGCTGGCCTGTTCCCCGCAGACCCGTCCCTGAGGGAGAAGAGGGGGGATTGGTGCTTTTTTTGAACAAAAGGGCGAGGGGGCGACGGAATATCGTGGCAATCCGGTTACGACCGGACACGGAACAGTACTACGGGTTTGCCCTGTCCTCCAAAGCTCAGAGAGCGAAGGGGAACGAACCCGGAACTCTGATCCTGCTTAAAACCGATTCTGAAATCGATGAAATATCAGGGATCAGGACACAATTCTTTCTACTTGTTGAATGGATAAAGAGAACGTATACTTTGCCTGTCTAGGAAAAAAGACTATGAATATCGTCACCGGATCGGGAGCAGGTTTCTAAACTTGGCAGGACCCGTACTGTATTGCCTCGGACGCTACTGTGTCCGCCGAACCGGGCGATGTGGGTATGTCTGTTTGAATACGCGGAAAATATCCAAAATTACGGCCGTGAAGGAGATGAGCGCATGAGATGCTCCATTCTGTGTCTGGTCGTGATTGTTTTGCCCTGCCTCTTCGGTCAGGAAATCGTGCCGGCCAGAGGTGACCTGAACCATGACGGGGTGGAAGATGCCACCGACAGTGTTCTGCTGATTAATTTCCAGGCCGGCAACCTCGACTCGCTATATGAGGCCGGTGATTTTTTTCAAGTGGACAGTATTGTGGGCGTGCTGCGCTATGTGCCGGCAGGGACGTTTCTCCAGGGTTTTAGGGCGCCTGATCCATGCGCTGATCCGCCGCCCTTCACCCACACACTGACGGCGGAGCTGGCGGTCATGCAGACGGAAGTCACGCGCGCGATGTGGGTGGCGCTAAAGGCTCGACAGGCGTCATTGCCGGCTGATCCGACGAATGAAACTTACGGCGCGGGGATGGACAACCCGGTACAGACGGTTACGTGGTATGAGTCGGTGTTGTTTGCCAATCTGCTAAGTACAGAGCAGGGTTTCTCGTGTTGCTATTACACAGATTCGAGCTTCACTATCCCCCTGGATGCAACCAACTACGAGACGGATGAGATCTGCTGCGACTGGTCGGCCGATGGCTACCGCCTGCCTACGGAAGGGGAGTGGGAGTATTTCTGCCGGGCGGGAACAACGACGCCTTTTTCCGTGGATGAACCGGATTTCACCATCTGCATGGGGTATTGTAACTCTGATGATTTGCCCGCTCTGAATAGTGTAGCTTGGTACTGCGCCAACCAGCATAATCCCGCGGGTAACAATACGACAAAGCCGGCAGGGCTGAAAAACGCCAATCCTTGGGGCCTGGCTGATGTGCACGGGAACGTTTGGGAATGGTGCTGGGACTGGTACGGCTCGTATCCATCGGCCAGCGAGACTGACTTTAGAGGTACGGACAGTGGCATGGAACGGGTGGTACGCGGTGGCAGCTGGAGTGGCTACGCTTTCGAATGCCGGGCGGCACATCGCTATGTCTGCCTGCCGGCAGGTAGCGCCCAAATGTTCGGGTTCCGTCTTTGTCGAAGAGTGAATTGAATCCCGGCACCATCCCAGCCAACGCGGACGGCACAGGAGCGAACCTGTCCCCGGATCCGTGGCATGGGATTCCGGTTTCCGGAAAACCGAGGTGAAACAACGTGATGAAAAGAAATCCGGGGCGACAGAAAGTCATCCCCTCGACCGGAGTGAAACGGTGTAAAGGCCCGTCTGTCTGTCAGGCGATGATGGAGATGGACACATGAAGGGAATGACGTTGATTTTGATGGTGCTATTCCTGCCCTGCCTGTTCGGTCAGGAGATCGGGCTGGCCATGGGTGATCTGAACCGCGACGGAGTGGTGGATGCCGCGGATATGGTCGTATTGGCCAATTACCAGGCGGGCAACCTGAGCACGTTATTTGAGGCGGGTGATCTTTACCAGGTGGACACCATCGTGGGCATGCTGCGTTACGTGCCTGCGGGAACGTTCAACCAGGGTCTCAGCACCGATGAACCATGCAGTACGTCCGGAGCGGAGCCCTTCATCCACTCGCTGTCGAAGAATTTGGCAGTTATGCAAACGGAGGTGACGCGACGCATGTGGGCGGCGTTGAAGGTGCGGCAGATGTCGTTGCCAGCCGACCCAACGGATGTCAGCTGGGGCGCGGGGATGACAAATCCGGTACAGTCGGTCACCTGGTATGAAGCCGTGTTTTTCGCCAATCTGCTGAGCGAGGAGAAGGGACTGGCACGGTGCTATTACACCGACGCGGCCTTCACTGTGCCCATTGATGCCACGAACTACACGTCGGGCCCGTTTTACTGCGACTGGTCGGCCAACGGCTACCGCCTGCCCACGGAGGGGGAGTGGGAGTACTTTTGCCGGGCGGGGACGACAGGTTCGTTTTCCGTGGATGAACCCTACTACACTTCCTGCGATCCTTATTGTTGGGAGGGCGCCCTACCTAATTTGGAACGTGTGGCCTGGTATTGTGCCAACCGGTATGATCTGGCAGGGAACAACACGGCGAAGCCGGTAGGGCTGAAGGCCGCCAACCCGTGGTGGCTGTTTGATGTTCATGGGAATATAGGGGAATGGTGTTGGGACTGGTTCGGCTCATATCCCATGGGTCGTGTCACGGACTTTAGAGGTTCAAACAGTGGCACCCATCGGGTTATGCGCAGCGGCTACTGGAACAATATCCCCGACAGCCTTCGGTCGGGGGGGCGCGGCCAATTCACTCCGGACAATCGTCGCTACTGTTCCGGTTTCCGCCTCTGCCGGTCAGTGGATTGAGCCCGGGCTTCGTTCCGCCGGGCGGGGCTGTGGCGGACAGGTCGCAGTCGGCGTACCGTCGCCCGCACCGGCCGGGCGTGGGACAGTACACCGGGTTCGCCCTGTCCTCCGCCCCAATCCACGTGGCGCACGATTGGTACTTTTGGCGAACACAGGATTACGGTGTTTCCTTCAGCGGATTTTCGAAGACGAACAGCAGGGGGCGGCTGTCCCCCGGATCGGTGGAGCGGGGGTCGCCGTTGTTGTCCAGGATGATGTACAGATGGTCGTCATCCATCACCAGACCTTCGCCGTGACCGTAGCGCATGTCCATATACTCCCAGCGCGGATCCCGTTCCACGTGGGCGTACGACCAGGCGTCCACCTCCTCGCAGCCCGCCATGCCCAGGCGCAGGCTGGCCACGAGGTAGGCGTTGCGCTGGAGGACGTACACGGTCTCATGGTAGAAACAGATGTCGGAAAAGTCCGGTGTGGTCCCCTCGGGAAAGGTGAAACGGCTCTCGTCGCAATTCACGGCCCGGATGAAGGGGGGGGACTGGTTGAAATCGGCCTCGATGATACCCCGCGGCTGGCGCTCGGCACAGAGCAGAAAGCGCCCCTTGTTCACCAGGGCAATCCCCTCCAGGTAGGCGTTGTCGATCTGGAACAGGCCGGCAGCCTGGCCGTCGGCCGTCATGTCGGGCGATACCCACTGGGCGGTCCCTCCGTTCGCCTGGACACGCAGGACGCGGCAATAGGTCTCGCTGACCAGGTAAAAATGGCCGTCACCGTCGACGGTGATGCCCTCGAAATCCATCCGCCGGTGCCCGGCATCGTACTCCGGCGGGTCGAATTCCAGGTAGGGCGTCAGGGCGGCCCCCGCCGCGTTCCAGTCGATGCGATAGATGGCGTGGTCATGGCGGTCCGAAACGGTGAGCAGGGCATCCTCCCAGATGGCCAGCCCGGAAGGCTGAAAATTCACCGGTCCGTCAACGGGCAGGCTGTGAAGCAGAACCAGCTTCTGGACCTCCACCGTTTCGGGGTCGGGGGCCGTGCATCCGGCCAGGAGCAATACGGGGATCATCAACAGGGTGTAGCGCAACACACAGGTTCCTTTCTGGCAGATCCTATTTTCGATGGTTGAACCGCCGTGGCCGGACGCGGCCGGCCAAAACCCCTCCTGCCCTCCACGGCACCGGGCGTCGCGGCCGGTGGCCGGATCGCCGGCCATTGTCCGCACCTGCCGGCTGACCTGTATTGTATCAGGCGGAGGAGTGACTGACAAATGTCCTTTTTGCCAAGCGGCCCTGCACGGCGAGGTCCCGGCGCCCCGGTGCGGGTTCGTGGGAGTGGCACCGAGCCGCGGTGACTGCAAAATAATGTGGTCACTTTCAATAACTTGACAATAGCCTGTCGTGAAAATATACTGATTTTTTCCCGAGCGTCACCACGGCTACCGGATGGGTTCCCTTTGGCCGCCGGCGCTCCGCATCCCGCCATCCCAGACCGACAGGAAACCGGAATGAAGGAAAAATTCGATCCGCAAAAAAATGTTCTCCGCACCATGAAGCAGATCGGCTTCGTGCCCCGCAAGGCCGCCAAACCCCAGCTGTATCAGCGTCTGGGCTTTCGCAGCGGGCTGGAGATTCATCAGCAGCTGCTGACGGACCAGAAACTCTTCTGCCGCTGCCCCGCCGGATTGTACCAGAATGAGGGGCAATACGACGCCGAGCTCATCCGCCACATGCGGCCCACCCTCAGCGAACTGGGCGAATACGACGGCACGGCCCTCATGGAGTTCAAGACCCGCAAGAACATCATTTACCGCATCAAGAACGAAACGGCCTGCACCTACGATATCGACGATACGCCGCCGTTCCCCCTCAATCGCCAGGCCCTGGACATCGCCCTGGAAATTTCCCTGCTTCTCCAGACCAGCATTGTCGGCGAACTGCACATCACCCGCAAGCAGTATCTGGACGGCAGCATCCCCACCGGCTTCCAGCGCACGGCCATCGTGGGCATCGACGGCGAAATCCCCCTCGGCCGCAAGAAAATCCGCATCACCCAGCTGAGCCTGGAAGAGGACTCCTGCCGCGAGGTGTCGGACGTCGGTCACTGGCGGGTCTACACCACCGACCGTCTGGGCATGCCCCTGGTGGAGACGGTGACGTACCCCGACATGAAAACGCCCGACGAGGTGGCCGAGACAGCCCATTACCTGCGCTTCCTGGCCCGCAGCACCGGCAAGGTGCGGACGGGCATGGGCGCCGCCCGGCAGGACGTCAACGTCAGCATCAGCGGCGGCACCCGGGTGGAGATCAAGGGCGTCGCCCATATCCGCTGGATCCCCGAGCTCACCCATGTGGAGGCCTTTCGCCAGAAGGCCCTGCTCCATATCCGCACGGTGTTGCGTGAGCGGGTCACGGATGTGGCGGCCTGGTCGACGGCCACCCGGGAGATCAACTCCACCGAGCTGCCGCCGGAGCGGATTCCCCTCCCGCGGCCGGAGCGGCGCAAGGTGCGGGTGGCAGCCGTGAACCTGCCGGAATTCCGCGGCCTCCTGTCCTGTTTCACCCAGCCGGGCCAGGTGTTCGCCGACGAGATCAGCCATCGCCTCAAAGTAATCGCCTGCCTGGAGAAACCCAACATGGCCAGTTCCGAAGATCCGGAGCCGCGGCTGACGGAAGAGGACTGGGCCATGATCCGTGAGGTCCTGGGGGCCGGCCCGCGGGACGCCCAGGTGGTGATCTGGGCGTCGCCCGAGGACATGCCCACGGCCCTGGAGACGGTGGCCGAACGGTGCCGCCTGGCCTTCGACGGCGTGCCCAACGAGACGCGCCAGGCCCTGTCCGACGGCACCACCTGGTTCGAGCGGGTGCTGCCCGGTCCCGACCGGATGTACCCCGACACGGACTCGGCGCCCATCCCCATCACTGGCGCCAAGATCCGCGAGATCGAGGCCCGGCTGCCCTCCTCGGTGGCCAGCCGGATCCGGCAGTTCGAGCGCTGGGGGATCCCGGCGGACACCCACCCCTACCTCCTGCGCAACAACCTGTTCCTGCTGCTCCAGCGGGTCATCGACGACTTCGACGTCAACCCCGTGTTCGTCGGCTCGGTCCTGGGCCATACCCTGAAACATATCGAAGGCACCCTGCCTTCGGCGGGCGGCTTCACGTACGAAAAAGTCTATGATTTGTTCGACTTTGTCCACCAGCGGGGCCTGGAGCGGGAGATCATCCGACGCATGCTGCCGGAGGTGTATCAGCATCCCAAAATGGATTTCGAATCGGTGCTCATCACCATCGATTACCGCGAGGCGGCGGAGAGAGAAATCCTTTCCCACGTGCCGGTGCTGATGCAAAAGTTCAACGAGATCAACACGTCCGACGACGAGCAGGCGGTGAGTCGCTGGATGATGGGCAAATTGCGCGGGCTGGCGCTGGGCAACATGTCCCTGGCCCATCTCTGGCAGAAAGTGGAGGAGATGCGACATGCTGGATCTGTTTAAAGGCTACAAGGGCAGGGCCCTGACTGCCCTGAAAAAGTTCAAGGTGCGCGTGTGGAGCGAAGCCCTCATCCAGACGACCCGCGGCGAATTCCGGGGCATCATTCTCCCCCGCTCGGAAAACGATGACGATGGGCATCTCGTGCTGAAGCTGGCCACCGGTTACAACGTCGGCATCGCCGTGGACACCATCCAGGACATGAAGGAATACGGCTACAAGGAAGCCCATTACAAGATTCCCGAAAAGGAGTTTCCCGTTTCGCCGGACAAGCCCAATATCAAGCTGCTCGGTACGGGCGGCACCATCGCCTCACGCCTCGATTACCGCACCGGGGCGGTGATCCCGGCCTTCTCTCCGGGCGAGCTTTACGGGGCCGTGCCCGAGCTGGCCGATATCTGCAACCTGACCACGGAGAAGCTGTTTGCCGTGTTCAGTGAAAACATGGGCCCCCAGCAGTACAAGGTGCTGGCCCAGGCCATCGGCGACGAGATCCGCAAGGGGATCGACGGCATCGTCATCGGCCACGGCACCGACACCATGCACCATACGGCCTCCGCGCTGGCGTTCATGGTCCAGAACTCGCCTGTGCCCATCGTCATGGTGGGGTCGCAGCGCTCGTCGGACCGCCCCTCGTCCGACGCCGCCCTGAACCTGATCCATTCCACCACCGCCGCCGCCCAGTCGGACATTGCCGAGGTGATGGTCTGCATGTTCGGCCCTACTTCCGACGAATACGCACTGCTGCACCGCGGCACGCGGGTGCGCAAGATGCATTCGTCCTACCGCTCCACGTTCCGCACCATCGGCGACATCCCCCTGGCCATGGTGGAGCGGGACCGCATCACCCCCCTGACCACCGACTACAACCGGCGCCGCAACGACCGCCAGGTGGAGGTGTACCCCTATTTCGAAGAGAAAGTGACGCTCCTCTACTACTACCCCAACATGCAGCCCGACATCATCGACTCCCTGGTGGCCAATGGCTACAAGGGCATCGTCATCGCCGGCACGGGGCTGGGGCACGTCAACAAGCCGGTCTACCCGGCCATCGAGCGCGCCGCCGCCGCCGGGGTGCACATCTACATGACGGTGCAGACCTTGTGGGGCTACGTCCACATGTTCGTCTACGACACGGGCCGCGATCTGATGGCCAAGGGGATCATCCCCGCCGAAAACATGCTGCCCGAAGTGGCCTACATCAAGCTGGGCTGGGCCCTGGGCCAGACCGACGATCCCGAGCGGGTCCGGCAGCTCATGCTCACGCCCATCTGTCACGAGATCACCGAACGGGAACCCTACAACGGCTACCTGGTCTTCCAGGGCGGAATACCCGAAGTGGAGGACTTCCTCAAGCGACATCACAAGTAGCCGCCGGGTCCGTCCTGCGGCCCGCCCCTCATCCAATCCTTGCACATTGCGCCGGCTCTTCGTATAATGGTCTCCATTCGGGACGGCCGACGGTCCCGCAGCAACCTGTCAGACGATGAATCATCTGTTGTACATGAAGCATTCAGGCCCCACGGCCGCTCCTGGCCGGCCTTGCGCCGACCGGGCGGTGGCAGGGACCTGGGATCCGGTTGCCGATCCACGATATGAAATCTGCCATATTCAAAGAGACAGGGACTTTAAGGAGTAAACCATGAACTACGCTGAGCGACTGGAAAACGTGGCGGTTCTGGGCGCCGCCGGCAAGATGGGCAGTGGCATTGTCCTGCTCACCGCGCTGGAGCTGGCGGATCTGGCCCTCGATCCGGAGAACCGCGGCAAGACGTTCGTTCTCCATGCCCTCGATGTTTCCGAAGAAGCCCTGGCCGGGCTGCAGGGGTACCTGCGCGGCCAGATCCGGCGGGCGGCCGAGAAAAAGACGGTCTGGCTGCGCCAGGTGTATTCCCACCGGGAGGATCTGGTGGAGAATTACGAGATCATCGATCAGTACATCGCCGATGTGCTGGCCGTGGTGCGGCCCACCACTCGGCTGGAAGCCGCCTACCATTCGACGCTGATCTTCGAGGCCGCGCCCGAGTCGGTGGACCTGAAGGTGAAGCTGCTCGGCCAGATCAAGGCGCACAACGCATCGGATTTCTGGGTGTTCACCAACACGTCCTCCATCCCCATCCGGGAAATCGACGAGCAGGTGGGGCTGGACGGGCGGATCCTCGGCTTCCATTTCTACAATCCGCCGGCGGTGCAGAAGCTGGTGGAGGTCATCACCTCCGCCAACACCCGCGGCGCGCTGGTGGAGTTCGCCCAGCAGTATGCCGGCAAACTGCGCAAAACCATCGTGCCGGCCAACGACATTGCCGGATTCATCGGCAACGGCCATTTCATGCGCGACATCCTCCACGGCGTGGCCGAGGTGGATCGCCTGGGTGCGGAGTTCCCCTTCACCGAGGCGGTGTACATGATCAACAAGGTCAGCCAGGAGTTCCTCATCCGCCCCATGGGCATCTTCCAGCTCGTCGACTACGTAGGGCTGGACGTCTGCCAGTGCATCCTGCGGGTCATGAACGAGCGGATCCCGGGTGAAGACCTGCACAGCCCCCTCCTGGACCAGCTCCTGGAGATGGGCGTGCGCGGCGGCCAGTACGCCGACGGGTCGCAGAAGGACGGCATCCTGCAGTACCAGAAGGGGCGCCCCGCCGGGGTGTTCGATCCCGGCAGCCGGCAGTATGTGCCGCTGGAACAGATCGCGCCGAAGTGTGACGCGCATCTGGGCGCGCCGCCCGCGGCCATGGTGCCCTGGAAGGTCATGCTGGGGCATCCCGACCGGGCAGCGGCGCTGGAGCAGATCTTCCGGCAGATGATGGAGATGGGGACGCCCGGCGCCGAACTGGCGGCCCGCTACGGGCGCCGCTCACGGGCCATCGGTGAAAAACTGGTGACGGACGGTGTGGCCGCCTCGGCCGATGACGTCAACAAGGTGCTGCTGACCGGTTTCTATCATGTCTACGGCCCCATCAACGAGTATTTCGAGTGAAAGGTGAACACCATGAAAAAAATGCGTAAAAAAGTGTATATGACCGCCGGATACAATACCATTTCCCTGGGTACGGGCCGCAAGGAGTTCCATCCCAAGAAACCGCGGCCCGGTCTCGAGGAATACATCACCGAGGCCGGCCAGGGTGTGCTGGAGCAGATCGGCGGCGCCGCAAACGTGGATGAGGGGATCATCGGCAACTTCATGGCCGCCCGCTTCAACAAGCAGGGGAACCTGGCCGCGCTGATTCCCGCCATCGACGAGGGGCTGCGCTGGAAGCCCTGCTCCCGGGTGGAAGGCGCCTGCGGCTCCGGCGGCCTGGCCCTGACCGGCGCCGTGAAATCGGTGCTGGCCGAAACGGCCGACGTGGTGCTGGCCATCGGTGTCGAGGTCCAGAACACCGTGAAGGCCATCTACGGCGCCGACATCCTGGCCGGGGCGGGCTGGTACCGCGGCGAGCGCAAAAACGGCCATGCCTATTTCTTTCCCAACCAGTTCAGTGACCGTGCCGGCGCGTACTTCGCGAAATACGGCCGCGACCGGACCCGCCGGGCGTTCGCCCGCTGGTTCCGCAATGCCGTGGAAAACGCCCGCCTGTGCCCCACCGCCCAGGAGTACCATAACCAGGTGGCGGACCTGGAGGCGCTGGCCCTGACGGAGCCCAATCCCAAGGTCTTCTGCGAGCACATCAACGTGTTCGACTGTTCCAAGGTCTCCGACGCCGCCGCCGGCATCGCCGTGGTGTCGGAGGCGGGGCTGGCCCGCCTGGGGCTGAAACCGGCGGATGCGGTGGAAGTGGTGGGCTTCGCCCAGGTGGAGGCCGACCTGACCACACCGCCGGACGACAACACGAGACTCGAAACCACGGCCCGCGCCGTCGGGCAGGCGCTGGACCACGCCGGCATCACCCGGGACGACCTGGCCACGGTGGAATGCCATGACTGCTTCACCATCTCCGGTCTGCTGAGCGTGGAGGCCATCGGTTTCGCCGACCAGGGCGCGGGGCCCGAGTTCATTCTGGACGGCCAGACGGCCCGCGACGGGCGGATCCCCTTCAACACCACCGGCGGCCTCATCGGCTGGGGCCACCCTACCGGCGGCACGGGTGTGCGCCAGGCGGTGACCCTCTGGCAGCAGTTGTCCGGCCGGGCCGGCGACGCCCAGATCCATATCCCGTCCGACCGGCCTTACGGGCTGTCCATCAATATGGGCGGCAACGACAAAACGGTGATAGCCGTGGTCTACCGGCAGGTCCGCTGATCCGCGATTTGCCCCTCATGAAGACCAAAGGACAGGCCGGTGGGCCTGTCCTTTTTTACAGGTGGGGCAGGGGACTCCCCGGGCCTCCGGCACACGGCGGACAGGGAAATTCCTGCGGCGTCGACGGACGTCGCCGTCAGGCCTCGCTTGGGCCGGGTTCGCCGCGGCCGGTTACGGATTGCCGGCGTCAAAATTCCGCAGGATTTTCCCGGCCGGTACCCAGGACGGGGCGCTGCCGTCATCCCATTTGACCAGGTACGAGAGCTGGCACACGTCCTCGACGACGCCCGGGTAGAACTTGGCACCGTTGTTCCAGATGGCCAGGACCTTGTCCCCGGCGTTCAGGCCCGGATCGCCGGGCAGCTCATGCAGGTCGGCCGCGGCCAGGGTGGCCCGGTCGCCGTCGGCATAGATGACGTCCCACTCATCGCCGTTGGCGGCGGTCACCGTGGCCAGATAATACGTGCCGGACCAGCGGGCACACACCATCTGGCCCGGCTGCAAGGCCATGGCCATGCCCATCAGGCACAAACCGACAAACAGCAGCAGACCGAGTTTTGTCATGGTGTCTCCTGTCAGGGTCAAGATAAGGCAATCGTTGGTCGTTTTACCGTTCAGGATAATCGTCGGCGACAACGGAGCGGTGTTGATGGTGCTCATGGTAAATAAAAACAGTCGGTCAGGCAAGGGGATTCATTTCTCACGCCACAAATACCCGCTCGCCCCGGACACCCGATGACCGGCGGAGGCGTGCCTGGGCGTATGAAAAGGAACATTTTGTCCCTGGCGTCCGTACAACGTTCCATGAAAGGGATCTGCCGGAGCTTGTGGCTCCCGGTGATCCTCCGCATGGCGAAACGGCATGAAACAACTGGTTCTGATCCTGCTTTTTCTGGGCATCGGCGCCCTGGTGGGCGGCTATCTGGGCCGTCCCGCCGCGGTGCCGGTGGCGGCAGCCCCGGCGACCGACCATCTGGAGTCCGAACTGGGGGTGGCGCTGGAGCTGATCCGGCACCAGGCGGCCGTCCGGCCCGATGAACGCCACCTGCTGGGCAGCGCCATCCGCTACCTGCTGCGGCGTCTGGATCCGCACACCACGTTTTTCGAGCCGGCGGAATTTCGTCGCCTGCTGGAAGAGAACCGCGGACGCTATTTCGGCCTGGGGGTCAGCGTCCGGCTCATGCGCCGCGTCAGCGGCCAGGTGATGATCATCGCTCCGCCGCGGCCCGGCTCGCCGGCTGCCCTGGCCGGACTGCGGGCCGGCGACGTCATCTGCCGCATCGACGGGGCGGCGGTGGATGACTGGGATCTGGCCACCGTCGTCGCCCACCTCAAGGGGGAGGCCGGCACGACGGTGAGTGTGTCCATTCTCCGCCCGGGCGAAACGGGGCTGCTGGATTTTCAGATCCGGCGCGCGGAGATTCCCGAGCTCACCATCCCGTACAGCTTCTGTATCCGCCCCGGCATCGGCTATGTCCGGCTTGAATATTTTTCGGAAACCACCCACCAGGAGCTGCGCAATGCCCTGCGCCGGCTGGATTATCACCGACTCGACGGACTGATCCTCGACCTGCGCGACAATCCGGGCGGTCTGATGGTTCAGGCCATCCGGGTGGCCCAGGAATTTCTGCCCCGGGGCGCCGCCATCGTATCGACCCGCGGCCGGGACCCGGCCGACCGTCAGGAATACGCCGCCTTCGAGCAGGGCGACCTGAAAGTGCCCCTGGTGGTCCTGATCAACGGGCAGTCGGCCAGCGCCGCCGAGATCGTGGCCAGCGCCATCCAGGACAACGACCGCGGCCTGGTGGCGGGCGAGCGTAGTTTCGGCAAGGGCCTGGTCCAGACCGTCTACCGCCTGGCCGACGGTTCCGGACTGAGCCTGACCACGGCCCGCTATTATGCGCCCAGCGGCCGGTGCCTGCAGCGGCCCTTCGGGGATTCCATCCACCGCTATTACCGCCACCGGCCGACCGTGCCGGCGGAGGCGGGGGAGGAACGGTATACCTTCGGCCAACGCAAGGTGTACGGCGGCGGCGGCGTCATGCCGGATATTCCGGTGGCGCCGGATGAGACGGACCATTTCCGGCGCCTGCTGCAGGTGCGGGATGCGTTCTTCCGCTTTATCGGCCAGGCCCGCGGGGGAGAGGTGCCGTCCCTGCCGGCGGAAGTGTTCGGGCAGGCGGAAAATGCCCGGCACTTCATGGTCACGGCCGCCGTGAAAGAGGATTTTGCGCATTTCCTGGCGGATATCGGTGTACCGGTCACCGCCGGGGACCTGGCCCGCCACGACGAATTCATCGAACGGGGCCTCCGGGCCGAGGTCGTCACCCGCCTGCTGGGGCTCAACGACGGCTACCGGATTCGGGCTGACGGCGACCAGCAGATCCGGCGCGCCCTGGATGTGATGCCCCAGTCCCGCCATCTGCTGCTCCGGACGCGCCGCCTCCTGGCGGAGCGCCGGTCGCTGTTCACCCCGGAATCGTTCTGAAAAGGCGAAACGGCAAAGGGTTCCGGACTTGCCATATCCTCCGAAACTCCCATGAGCGAAGGAGGGCAAACCCGGGCCGTGTTCTCTGGAGTCTGCGCTGATGATGTTGCGCCTTCCGTCAGCCGGCGCCGGCGGTGGGTGAACGAACCGGTCGACCGGGCAGGGTATCCGCTCTCATGTACTGGCCGGTATTCTATCCCTTTCGCCCGAAATCTATATTGCCGGTGAGGACGGCTTTCGGTATAATCACCCTTTTTGAAAAACGTCATGGCTGAATGCCTGCGGTAACACCGGCCTTGGCCGGGCAGAAGTGAATTCACAAGGAGCGAAGGCTGATGCAAGAAGTGATGGTTGGACAGCGGAGAGAATGTTTTTCCATAGCCCTCCTGCTGCTGGGGCTGCTGGCGGTCCTGCCGGGCGCCGCGCTGGCCCTGGAGCCGCCCACGCCCGAGCAGGTCGAACAGTACCGCCGGGATGGATCGTGGGAAAGACGAGTGGCGGCGGCCCGGGAACTGGGCAACCATCGGGCGGCGCCCTGGCTCATGGAGCGGACGCAATACAACCTGGAGCGACTGCTGTTGCACCGGCAGGGGCTGGACGACAAGGCCCTGGACGAGGTGCTGGCACCGCCGCCGGCCTGGCGGGGCATGCCCACCAAGGGCACGGTGAGGGTCGTGGCCCTGCTCATCGCCTTTGCCGATTTCCCGCCCGGCAACAGTGTCGAATTCATGGAGTCGAAGCTGTTCGGCGCCGGCGAAACGGGCATGCCGTTCCCGTACGAAAGCCTTCACAATTATTACGAACGCTCCTCCTACGGCCAGCTGGACATCCAGGGGGATATTCTCGGCTGGTATACGACTCCCTATCCGCGCAGCCAGGTGGTGAAGTCCCGTCCCGGCCGCGAAGCGCTCATCGCCGAGGCGCTGGCCCACTACGACGCCGCCGGCCATGATTTCAGCCAGTACGACAACGACGGCGACGGTACCATCGACTACCTGGTGGTCATCTGGACCGGCCCCCACGAGGGCTGGGCCGAGTTCTGGTGGGGCTACATGACCAACTACGTCAACTCCGGTCTGGTGCTGGACGGCAAGGTGCTGGACACCTATTCCTGGCAGTGGGAATCCTATTATTCGCTCCCCCAGGGCCCCGGTGACTTCAGCCCCACGACGGTGATCCACGAGACCGGTCATGCCCTGGGGCTGCCCGACTATTACGACTACGACGGCAATATCGGCCCCTCCGGCGGCGTGGGCGGCCTGGACATGATGGATGGCACCCGGGGAGACCACAACTGCTTCAGCAAGTTCATGCTGGAGTGGCTGACACCGGTGGTGGTGAACTCCTCGGCGCCGGGGACGGTTCTGCCGCCGGCCGGCGAATTCCCCGAGGCCATCATCCTGATGCCCGAAATGACACCGGGCAAGACCTTCGGCGAATACTTCATGATCCAGAACCGCTGGCGGGCGGCCAACGACTGGCTCTACCCGGCCAGCGGCCTGCTCATCTGGCACGTGGACTCCCGGCTGAACGATTCGGGCTCCAATTTCCGATTCGACAATTCCTATACGGAGCACAAGTTGCTGCGCCTGGTGGAAGCCGACGGGCTGAACCAGATCGAGGCGGGTGTCCCGGCCGGTCTGCCGGACTATTTCCAGGAAGGCGACGAATTCAGCCCCGACAAGGCACCGCGCAGCGACCGCTATGACGGCACGCCCACGGGCAAGGCGGTCCGCCACATCGATCTGGATGTGGAGACCCGGCTCGTGACGTTCGATATCGAGGACGATTATGAGGACGTGACACCGCCCGACGGGCTCCCTGCCACCCCCCAGGTGCCCGATGGCCCCACTGTGCGCCGGCCGGTGATCACCTTCGCCTGGGACGACGGCACCTGCTTCGACGCCGAGAGCGGGATCATCGGCTACGAGCTGGAAGTGACGGAACTGCCGGCCAAAGCATTGATTTATTTTGATTTTATCGGAAACATCACCGAAAAAACCTTCACCAGCACCCAAAACGGATACACCTACCAGGCCCGCCTCCGGGCCGTGAACGGGTCGGGCCTGCGGGGCGTATGGACGCCGTACAGCGAGCCCGTCATCATCGACCTGCCGCCCCTGAGCCAGGCGCTGGACAACTACGTGCTGGACTGGTTCGTCGGCGGCGACAGCCCCTGGTATGGCCAGGAGGAGGTTCACTATTATCCCGGCGACAGCGCCGCCCGGAGCGGTTTCATCGGTGACGGGAGCCATTCCTATTTCGGCGCCTGGGTCGAGGGGCCGGGCATTCTCTCGTTCTACTGGCAGGTGTCGTCGGAATTCAACTGGGATTTCCTGTATTTCATCGTGGACGAGGAGGCTGTCCTGACCCTGTCCGGCCTGCGGAAGTGGGAGCGCCGGATTGTGGAGATCGGGGAGGGGGTCCACAGCCTGGTCTGGGCCTATGTGAAGGACCAGGCCGTGTCCACCGGCCAGGATGCCGGCTGGGTGGACCAGGTGCACTATTTCGCCCCCACACCGGGCGATCTGAACTATACGGGCGCCTTCGAGGCGGCCGACCTGGCCATCCTGGCCAATTTCCGGGTGGGTAACCTGACCTCCGGGCCGGAGCCTTTCGTGGCGCCGGCGGAGCTGGCCGACGTGGACGGTTCGGGGGACGTGGACGCCGCCGATCAGGTACTGCTGGCCCATGCCCTGGCCGGCATGCTCGATTAGCCGCGCCAGGCAGCGGCCCTTGGCCGGATCGCCGGACCGGCGGGGCGACAGAAGGCCGGCGGTTCGAAGACAGATGGGGCGGCGCCGGGCCGACCGATGACGGCAACCGGCGGCGGCCGATTCGTTATGCCGGTTATTGGGCGCGGCGCGAAGCCAGCGTCATCCGCCGGATCACCACCGGCTCCTGCGGTTCGTGAAAGGCCACCTTCCGCTCTTCACCGACGAATTTTTCGTTGACGGGGAGGTTGCCGATCTTCTCCAGGACGTCGTACCCCTCCACCAGCTGGCCGAACACCGTGTACTTGCCGTCGAGATGCGGCCGCGGCGCCAGGCAGATGTAGAATTCGGTGCTGCCGCTGTCGGGATCCTCGTCGCGGGCCATGCCCACCGTTCCGACCACGTGCGGCCGGGAATTGAACTCCGCCTTGACGGTGGGGCCGGCGGTGCCTTCGCCGTCGCCGGCCTGGATGACATGCCCCTTGACCACGCGGTAAAAGGTCTTGCCGTCGTAGAAGCCCTCCCGCACCAGTTTCCGGAAATGAGCGCCATGCAGCGGCGCATCCTCCTCGAAAAAGCGGAACGTCATGACGCCATGGGTCGTCTCGATGACACAGATGGTTTCCTCGCGGGTGTTATCGGCGCCCGGCAGCGTTCCGGTGAAGGCGAATACCGTCACCCACAGCGCCAATGACCAGCAGGCAGGCAGATGTTTTCTGGACATAGGTCAACTCCTGGTGATGTGGGGACATGGTATCACGGCCGGTCGGTCGGGGTCCAGGTTTCCGGCGGCTGTATTCCAGCCGGCGTCCGGCCGTCAGCGACGCACATCCATCTGGTGGATCTGGTGATAAAATGTGTCGCCCATCCAGATGTACACCCCGTCGAAGGCCAGCCCTTGTGGACGCCCGATGGTGCCCGTCCCGTCATGCCCTGCACAATCGAAGAAATCGACCACCGTCCCGGAGGTGTCCAGACGATAGATCTTCTTGGTGAAGGCATCGATGTGCCAGAGACAGGTGCCGTCAAAGGCCAGGTCCTGGGGATCCGGGCCCGGCGAGTCGAAAGAAGCGAGCACGTTGCCCGCCGTGTCCAGCCTGTGGATCATCTGGTTTTCGCTGTCGGAAACCCAGAGGCAGCTGCCGTCCCAGGCCAGCCCCTCGGGATGGCCGACCGGTGCGGTGAACTCGGTGATGCCACTGCCGCCCGGACTGATCTCCAACAACTTGTCCTGCTGATCGTCCACCACCCACAGCCGCTGGCCATCGTGGGTCATCCCCCGGGAGCGCTGGGCCGGCGAAAGGAATGTTTCCACCACGGTGCCGTTGCGGTCCATCTTGAAGATTTCATTGTCGTAATCCACCAGATACAAGTAGATCCCGTCGAAGGCCATGCCGAAATGGGCGAATGTCGGGGAGTCGAAGGAGCCGACGACATTGCCCGCCGTGTTCAGCTTGTAGATCTCATCGCTGTGGTAATCGGAGTGCCAAAGGTACGTGCCGTCGAAGGCAAGGCCCTGGGGGGAGATGCCCGGCGAATCGAAGGAGAAGAGCACGTTGCCGGTGGCCATGTCCAGCTTGTAAATTTTCCGGGCGACATCATCGGCCAGCCACAGGTGGCTGCCGTCGAAGGCCATGCCGCTGGGCCAGCTCCCGGGAGTGGGGATGGAGCCCAATACATTTCCTGCGGTATCGAGCCGGTATATTTTTTTGTCCAGGACTTCGGCCACCCAGAATGCACTGCCGTCCCAGGCCACACCGCGGGGCCAGGGATACCACCGGTAGGTCAGCGGGATGGTGGCCCCGCCAGCCTGGCTGAGATCGAGACGGTAGATGGTGGGTTCGAAGCCGAAGGCGTCGGCCCACCACAGGTTGGCGCCGTCGCAGGCCAATCCCTGCGGATCGATCCCCGGGGCGGCGACGGTGTCGAGAACGTTGCCGGCCGGATCGATCTTGGTGAGCTGGTTATCCTGGCCGTCCAGGATCCACAGATCCGTCCCCTGGCAGGCCAGCCCCCGCGGATCGCCCTGGTCCTCCAGGGTGGCGAGAACCCCGGCGACGGGCGGTGGGTCCGGTCGCGGCGGCAGGCTGGTCAACTGGAAGGAGTCCCCGGCCGTGACGGTGAATCCGAGTACGGCCAGGTACAGATCGGCGGCGGAATCGATCCGGATGGCGCCGCTGAATCCGTCGGGCACATCGGGGAAAATGCCGTCCGCGCCGGCGAAAAAGCGGGCCGCATAGCCGTCGTAATCCAGTGTGTGCTGTCCGATTTCAGTGCCCTCCCTGTCCAGCAGGGTGAGGCTGACGGGAAATCCACCCGGCAGGTCAGCGGCACAAAAGGCGAAGCCCGTGTTGGCCAGATCCGTTTTTTCGACGAGAAAGAAGAATCGGTCGCTCCGCTGGCTTTGGGGTGTGGCCGTGGAATCCAGCAGGGGACCATCGGGACAGTAGCGGTAGGAAAACGCCGTGGCCAGGGCGTCGGTGGCGGCAGATTTGTCGCCGGCCAGACGGAGATAGCCCGCCTGCAGGGGGTCGTGGCTCGAGAGCACGAATTTGCGGGTTTGGCGGGGTTGCAGGGTCAGGGGGAAGGCATGGCCGCCCTGGGGCACGCCGTCCAGCGACCAGGCCGTGGGCCAGGGGTCGTCCAGCCCCTGCAACAGTTCCACGTTGCCGCTCCACGCCGCGTCGGTGTGGTTGCCGGCCAGAAAGGTGCATTCATAGCCGCCGCCCAGGGCCACGTGCGGGTAAACGACGGCCGGCGACGCTCCGCTCCCGGCGGGCGGAAGATGCGCCGGCGGCAGGCTGGTGAGCTGGAAGGCGTTTTCGCCGGTGGCCGTCATGCTGAGGACGGCCAGGCAGATGTCGGCCGCAGATTCGATGAGAACTGCGCCCAGGAAGCCCTCGGGCACGGCAGGGAAGATGCCGTCGGCGCCGGCGAAAAACCGGGCGGTGTGCCCGTCGTAATTCATGACCGCCTGGTCGAACAGGTTCCCGTCGGCATCGTAGAGGGTCAGGGTGACGTCGAAGTCCCGCTGGCGGTCGGCGGAGCAGTAGGCCAATCCCGTGTTGATGATGTCGCTTTTTTCGGCCAGGAACCAGAAGCGACTGCCCGGCTGGCTCTGCGGGGTGGCCGTGGAGTCCACCAGGTCACCGGCGGGTTGGTAGTTGTAGAAGAGAGCCGTGGCCAGCGTGTCCCGGGCCGGGAGTTGTTCGCTCATCACGCGCAGGTAACCGGCCTGGAGAGGCTTGTCGCTGGTCATGATGAACTTCCGGGTGGCCCCGGGGGCCAGGGTGACGTCTACCGAGAAGCCCGCCTGCGGCTCACCATCCAGGCACCAGGGGACGGACCAGGCTGCCTCGAACCCCTGGCGAAGCTCCATCCGACCGTGCCATTCCCTGTCGGTGCGGTTGCCGGCCATAAAAATGCACGTATACCCACCGCCCAGGGCGATCTGGGGGTAAACAATATCCGTGGCCGAAGGGGAACGGGGAAGTACCTGCAGGTAGTCCTCGCGCTGCAGGGTGTCCTCGCCGTCGGGCCCGCTCACGGTCAGGGTGACCGTGTAGTTGCCGGGCCGTTCATAGGTGTGGATCGGGTAATGTGTGTCCGCTGCAGGCGGGGATGTGCCGTCACCGAAATCCCAGTTCCAGGCGGACACCTTGCCCGATGACAGATCCACCAAACCGGTGGTCAGGGGGAACACCCCCGCGGCTTCGTCCGCCATGAAGTCGGCGGCGGGGGGCATGCTGCCCGACTGGTGAAAATAATAGGCGCCGATGTCCACCGGAGTCAGGTCGGGATCCCTCTCCAGTCGCGGGTCGCCGGAGTCGATGCAGGGCGAGTCGGCCTGCAGGGCGTAGTCCTGCGCCAGGTGATTCATGAGGCGCGGATCCCCGGTCAGGTCAAGTCCTGTCGGGGCCATGCCTGAATAGTCGATGCCGTTTTGCCACAAGATGTTGAATTGCATGACTTCCGGCGTGTACTGCAGCAGGGCTTCCACGCCCTTGTCATTCCAGGCGATGATGTTGTTGACGATCCGCAGCCGGTCGTTGCCCAGGTAGCCGCCGATGCCCGCCCCGGCGTGATGCAGGAGGTCGTTGTTGTGGATGGTCGGGCCGCCACCGTCACAGCGGATTGCCCCCAGGCCGTTGCTGTCGATGACGTTGCGGATGATCTCCGGCCGGGTGTCGCCGTGGTGGATCTCCATGCGGATGCCATAGCCGCCGTTGGCGCAGATCCAGTTGTTCCGGATGGTAGGGCTCGACTCACCCAGGGGGTCCGTGGGTACGCAGATCCAGCCCGAACAGCCTTCCGCCAGGCAGAAAATGCCATCCTCGCTGTTCCAGCGGATCTGGCAGTACTCGATCACGCTGAAATTGTCGTCGGCCTCGCATTTGCAATCCCAGGATGTGCACAGGATGGCAGTAGCGGCGTATTCGATCCGGCAGTATCGGACCGTGACCCGGTTGCCTGTCCGGGCGAACTTCAGGCCCGTCCAGTCGCCGGGGGCCGGGCTGGCCGCCTGGGAGGTGAACACGATCAGGGCCTCGGGTGTGCCTTCGGCGAACAGGCGGCCGTACTCGGTGACGACCAGCCCGGTGCCGGCGGCGAACCGGATCTCCGTTCCAGCTTCGATTCGCAGTTGCTGGCTGGACTCGATGGTGATGTTCCCCTGAACGAGGTACGGCGATCCGCCGGGAGTCCAGGTGCCGGAGACGGCCCCGGCTTCGATGATGGTCTGGGCGGCAAGGGACAGGGTGCCCAATCCCGCCAGGAGCAAGCCCAGAAAGAGCCTGCCCATATGAGAGTGGAAAAACATAACCGGCCTCCTGCCGAAAGGGATGATGAGATGGCTGGATGTGGAATGCCTTGTGCCGAAAGGGAATGGCTGCATGGTTGTCGATTCCGCGACGAGACCCGCCACGGGCAGGTGTCACCTGACGTGTGTACTGCCCGCGGGATAGGTAACAAACACGCTGTTCACCAGGACGATATCCGCCCCGCGCGTTGGATTCTCTTCGGGCAGATCCGTGTAGGGGGCATAGGCGTCGCGGCGGCCATCGCTGCCGATGCTGAGCAGGCAGTAACCGGCGCCGTCGGGCTGGGACTCGAACACGAACGGATGGCCCCAGGCATCCAGCGTCGGCAAATTCCGGGCGTACACATCATTCTGCAATATCTGGTTCAGCTCTCCGATGGTCGCAGCTTCCGGATAGCGGCCATGATCCGTCTGGTAGGCTTCCACGGCCGTCATGATCTGCCGCATGTCCCCCATGCTTTTTTTGGCGGAGACCTTCTCCCTGGCCTCGAGGAGGCTGGGGACGGCGATGGCGGCGATGATGCCGATGATCATCAGGAGACCCACGCCCACGCTGACACCCACCACGACCCACACCCAGCCAGGAGTGCCGGCTTTTCTCCGGCTGGCTTCCTGGATGAGCTCGTCCCGGCTCATGCTTTCCAGGGGCCGGGTGCCGATCTCGGGCAGGGCGTTCACGGCGTCGCACGTTTTGGCGGCCATGATGGGCCATATCACCAGCAGGGGGATGAAGGTCAGGCAGCCCAGGTAAGGGAAGCCGCTCATGACGCTCAGGACGGAGAAAGAGGTGAACAGCCCCGTCGACAGGCGGGGCAGGGCCAGCTGGTGGCGGTCGAGCAGGGCATTGTAGTCCCTGGCGAAGCCGGCGAAGGCGACGAAGACCCAGTACAGCCCGAAAAAGGGCACGAACAGCAACCCCACCGCCTTGCCGGGCGTGGTGCGGGCGTGACCGTCCTGGATGGCCGACCACATCTTGTAGACCAGCAGGCAGGTCACGATGATTTCGTAGATGAGGGCCAGGATGAAGATCAGCGCGAAGATGGGCAGCATTACTTCGGCCGAGTCCGATCCTCCCGCCTGCGGGTCGAACGCCGCCCAGATGCCCAGAGCCAGTATCACCAGAATAAGGAAGATCAGGCCCAGAATGGATGCCATAAAAAACGCTTTGGACATGCGTTGTGACGGTTTTGTCATCGTGCACCTCCTGCCGGATCGGTCGGAAACCGCCCCCCGGTCACGGGTCGACCAACATATTCGCGGCTCCGCCGCAGCGGCAATTCAAATATAGGGGAAAGGAACGTCTCTCACCGTATATCCAAGGCCAGGCAGAGTCAAGACAAATCCATGGCCGGATTCGGCGACGGTCACCCGCCGGGATCGTATCCGCTTGCGTTCACGGTTTCCGGCGGCGACGGCTGGGCGAGCCCCGTCATTTCCCCAGCTCGCCCAACCGATACTGGGCCGCGGCGCGAACCGATTCCACCATGTCTTCCACGGCGATGCGGGACAGCAAGGCCGGGTCGGTAATCCGGGCGATGGCCGCCTCCCGGACTCTATCGTCCCGGTCCTCCCGGGCCACTTTGGCCAGAATGGCTGGATCGGACAGTTGGGCCACCGCCGTTTTGCGGACATTGAAGTCCTGATCTTGCAGGGCGATGGCGGCGAGGGCCTCGGGATCCGAAATGCGGGTCGTAGCCAATATCCGCAGGTCAATGTACTCATCCGTGGTGGCAATCCGGATCAGGACAGCCTGATCGTCCAGCCGGCGCAAGGCTTTTTCGCGGATGGACGGGCTGGTGGCCTCCAGGGCGAGGCGGGCCAGGGCGGCGGGATCGGTCACTCTTTCCACCACGGCGTCGAGGACCGCCTCGTCCATGTCCGGCACCGCCAGCCGGGACAGCCGGGCGGCATCCGTCACCCTTTCCGCGGCGGCCCGGCGGGTGGGCGGTTGATAGTCCGCGGCGGCGATGCCGGCCAGGACCGATTGGGACAACTGGTCAAACAGCGGCTCCAGCAGGTCCAGATACTTTACGGCTGCGGGCTGAAAGCCCAAGTGGCCCGTTGACCATGGAAAATCCGTCGACCAGTGGGCGGTGAGTGGCTGGCGCCGTTTCTTCAGACGGATGGCGCAACGGAAGCTCTCGCCCGGCTTGCTGCCGCTCAGGCTGCCCCAGTAAGACTGGCTGGTCTTGTGCCAGTTCAGCTCCATGGCCGTCACTTCGCCCACCTCCGCCGCCACCGGCGGTTGCGCCAGAACGTGAAAGACCTCCCACAGCGCACCTCGCAAGCGTCCACGATGCTCCTTTTCCAGGCTGTCGAAAGGGGTGAGTATCTTCATCAGCAGGCGGGCCTGGGCATCCCTGGCGGCGGCCTGTTCGAGGCCGGAGCGATCCCCCAGCCGCTGAATGATAAACTCCACATCTTCCCGGTGAGGAGACAGCAGGGCCAGCCGGGCCAGGACGGCCGGATCATTCAGCTTGGCCAGGGCGGCGTGGCGGATGTCCTTGTTGGGATCCTCCAGAGCGATGGCCGTCAGCAGTTCCGGGTCCTCCAGACGGGCGAAGGCGGCCACCCGTACATCATCATAGCGGGTCAGCCGGATCAGTTTGGCCAGGGCCGCCGGGTCCGACAGGCGGGTGACGGCGGCGGCCCGGACATCGCGGTGGCTGCTTTCGAGGGCGACCCGGGTCAACTCGCCCGGTTCGGTCAGTTTCATGACGGCGACAAGTCGCACCGTCGGGTCACGGTCCTCCAGGGCATAGGTGGCCAGGCTGTGCGGGTCGTTCAGCGATTCGACGGTCCGCTTGCGCTCCTCCACGCCCGGGCCGCAGGCGGTCCAGAGGATGACGGCCACATACAGCAGGGCGAAGCGCCGGCAACCCCAACGGCACGAATGATGGGCTGGACACCGGCGACGCCGGTGTCCAATGAGCTTGATCCGGCGGATGGCCATACAGAACCTCCTCGTTCGAGGTGAATGGAGCCGGGTGTGCGTCGCCCACACCGATACGGGGTCCGGAAGGATCCCGGCCGGTCTGGAATTGACCGCGTCACCGCATGAAGCCTGATGGTTTCACGTCCGTCCATACCGTATGATCCGGCGGCAGAGTAGGGGATGTCCATTCACAATCTGTTTGGGATAACCGCTCCTATTATAGCACAGCGAACACGGGCAACGGTCGTGTCGACGGGAGGAGAACATGTTCCGGAGCGTCATCGCCCGCCTTTGCCGGTGAACGGATGTTCAGGCATCCATGAGGAACGCATGCATGGCCCGGGCGGCGACGCGGCCGGCGCCCATGGCCAGGATGACGGTGGCCGCGCCGGTAACAATGTCGCCGCCGGCCCAGACCCGGTCCATGGATGTTCTGCCCGTGGCCTCGTCGGCGATGATGTTGCCCCACTTGCCCGTTTCCAGCTCCGGGGTGGTGGCGGGGATGAGAGGGTTGGGCGAGTTGCCGATGGCCACCACGTAGGCGTCCATGGGCAGGGTGAAGTTGGAGTCGGCGACGGGAACGGGCCGGCGGCGACCCGATTTGTCCGGTTCGCCCAGTTCCATGCGGATGCATTCCATCTCGCGCAGCCAGCCGTCGTCGTCGCCGATGAGGCGGACGGGCAGCGTCAAAAAATGGAAGACGACGCCCTCCTCCACGGCGTTCTCGTACTCTTCCAGGCGGGCGGGCAGCTCCGTTTCCGAGCGGCGGTAGATGATACAGACCTCGTCGGCGCCGAGGCGGACGGCGGTGCGGGCACAATCCATGGCCACATTGCCGCCGCCGATGACGGCCACCCGCCGGTGGGCCTTGACGGGCGTGGCGGCGTGGGGGAAGCGGAAGCCCTTCATCAGGTTCATGCGGGTCAGGTATTCGTTGGCCGAATAGACGCCGTTCAGGTTTTCGCCGGGCAGCTCCATGAACCAGGGCAGGCCGGCGCCGGTGCCGACGAAAGCGGCGTCGTACTCCTCCAGCAGCCGGGCCAGGGTTCGGGTCTTGCCCACCACATAGTTGGTGACCACCTTCACCCCCAGCTTCTGCAGGTACTCGATCTCGCGGCGAACCACCATCTTGGGCAGGCGGAACTCGGGGATGCCGTACACCAGGACGCCGCCCGGCTCGTGCAGGGCCTCGAACACGGTCACGTCATGCCCCTGCAGGATGAGGTCGCCGGCCACGGTGATGCCCGCCGGACCCGAGCCGATGATGGCCACCTTCTTGCCGGTGGACGGGTCTTTCTCCGGCAGCTCCATCTTGGCTTTCTTGACCTCCATCTCGGCGGCGAACCGCTCCAGGCGGCCAATGGCCACCGGCGCGCCTTTTTTGTTGAGGACGCACTTCACCTCGCACTGCTCCTCCTGGGGGCAGACCCGGCCGCACACCGCCGGCAGGCAGTTCTTTTCCTTGATGATGCGGATGGCGCCGGTGAACTCCCGGTTGGCGATACATTTGATGAACCCGGGAATGTTGATTTCCACCGGGCAGCCGTCCACGCAGAGAGGTTTCTTGCACTGGAGGCAGCGGGCGGCTTCGGCCACGGCCAGCTCCGGGTCGTAGCCGAAGGCCACCTCCTCGAAATTGCGGCGCCGGATATGGGGCGGCTGCTTGGGCATCTCGCGCCGGTGGAGATCCAGGCCTTTGCGGGGTTGCTGGGTCATTGTCTCATCCCTCCACAACCAGAGTCGTGAACCAGGAACGCTTCCTCGTGCAGGTACTGCTTGCGGCGCTTGAGGAGCTCGTCCCAGTCCACCTGGCGTCCGTCGAAATCGGGGCCGTCGACGCAGGCGAATTTCACGCGGCCGTCCACCGTGACGCGGCACACACCGCACATGCCCGTGCCATCGATCATGATGGGGTTCAGGCTGACCATGACGGGCACATGCAGCGGCTCCAGCTCGCGGGCGGTTTTGGCCAGCAGGTAGGTGCAGCCGTTGACGTACACCTGGCCCGGCTGGTGGTCGGGTTTCTGCAGAACATCCAGCGTCCGCGACACATGCCCCCGGACGCCGGCGCTGCCGTCCCGGGTGATGCAGAAAAGCTCATGACTGAACTCGTTCAGCTTTTCCTGCCAGTACAGCAGGTAGCTGCTGCGCGCTTCCAGGAAGGTCAGCACGCGGTTGCCCCGCTCGTGCAATGCCCGCACCAGCGGGTAGATGGAGCCGATGCCGTAGCAGCCGCCGATGCAGGCCACGGTGCCGTAGTTGTCCAGGGCGGTGGGTTTGCCCAGCGGTCCCACCACCGTGGGCACCGCCTCGCCCGCCCGCAGCCGGGACAGGCGGTCGGTGGAGGCGCCCACCACCATGAACACCACGGTGACGGTGCCGGCCGCCCGGTCCCAGTCGGCCACGGAGAGCGGAATCCGTTCCGCCTCGTCGTCGGCACGGACGATGACGAAATTGCCGGGCTGAATCTCGGCGGCGACGTCGGGCGCGGCCACCGTCAGCAGGTGGAGGTTGGGGGCGATCATCTCGCGGGTGACGACGTCATACATGGCTCCTCCTGATGTGCACGGGGCAGGGATTGCTTTCGAACCGGACGGTATCCGGGCTCACCAGGTAGACGAAACCCGGCTGGATCAGGGAGCGCACCTGCAGCGGGAAGGTGGCCTGGTGGCCGGCCGATTCCAGCGTGATGACGTCCTTTGCCTTCAGCCCCAGTTTGGCGGCATCGGCCGGATGGATCAGGACGGTGTTTTCGGGCAGGATCCGCCGCATGCCGGCACTGACGGCATTCAGGGAGATGTTCTGGAAGAGCTGGGGAGATTTTTCCTGGACCAGGGCATAGGGGAAGGACGGGCTGGGGGGCGCCACCCGGGCCTGACCGCGGGATTGGGCTGCCGGGCGGGTTACCGTGGGCCTCAACTCGGCGGGGATGTGGTCGCAGACCTCGCCCAGGATGAATTTCACCTCTTTCTGGTTCAGCGCCTTGGCGATCCGGGTAAATATCTCCTGATTCGCCAGCGTCTTGCCGGGAGGGGGGACCACGGCACGGAAGGTTTTGCGCTCATGGCTGCCCAGGGTAAAGGAGCCGGAGATCTCGCCCCAGGTGGCGGCCGGGAACACCAGGTCGGCCGAGAGCCTTTCGGGGGGCGGGAAGGGGCTCTGGTGAACGATGTAATCCACCGGCGGCCGCTCCCCGAAGGGGGCATCGCCCACCTGGTAGAGCAGATCGATGGCGCCGGCGTGGATCATGCCAGCCAGCTCGGCGTGAGGGAGGGGGTGCGTCAGGGAGAGAAGTCCGAACACATTGGCCGAGGGGAGGGTGACGTGCACCCGGGCACCCGTCAGCTCGATGATGCGGCGGATCTCGTCCAGCAGGTCGCTCCCTTCCGTCAGGTCCAGCAGCTGGTGGCCCAGGATGAAGGTGGGCGCCGTGGACACCCGGATGGTCTGGACCATCTCGCGGATCAGGGCATTGGCCCGGCTCCCCTTTTCCAGAAAATTGAGCATCTGCCGGAAGAAGGCGCGTTCCTTGCCGGGGGGCAGGGTGAGCTGTTGCGCCGTGACACGGGTGGTGGTGTCGTTGAACCAGCCGATCTGGTAGTACGGCACTCCCCGGGCGGCGGCACGCTTCACGGCCAGGGTGACGGGGGCGTACCCGTAATTGCCGTTCAGAAAGAGGGAGATGATGGAATCGGAGTGTTCGATCTCCGCGGCGGCGATGGAGGCTTCGGCCAGGCGGGCCATCTGGATGAGATTGTCCGTCACGCTGGAACCGGAAATGTGCCGGGTTCCCAGGACCTGGCGGGCGAAATGGTTGGCCGCGGCCAGTTCCTCGAGGCTCAGGTCAGGCGAGAGGTATACGGCGATGCGGTGACCGTCCGTGTGGCGCAGCCGCCCCGCCGCCTGGTCGATGGCCGCCGGCCAGTCGATGACGGCGTACCCTTCGGGAAAGCGCTGCCGCGGTTCCAGCAGCCGCTGCGGGGAATTGACCAGCTCGCCGATGCAAAACCGTCCCTTGACACACAATTCGCCGCCCGACTGGTGCGGATCGCCCGGCGGCAGGGCGCCCATCACGTGCCGGTCCCGGGTCAGCAGCTGCAGATCGCAGTTCAGGTCACAAAACGGACAGACCGACGGGTGGTAGGCGTCGGGCGTGCCCCACCATTTGCGGTTCTTTTCGTAATTGGCGCCGGTGGGGCAGACGGAGATGCAGGCGCCGCAGAATTCGCAGTCCGCCTCGAGGTGTGTGCCGTGGTAGGCCGGGCCGATGGTCACCCGCTTGCCGCGCTGGTTGAGGCTGATGATGTGGCTGTGGCGGTGCTCCTGGCAGATGCGCACGCAGCGGCCGCAGTAGATGCACAGGTTGTAATCCCTGTCGAAAAACGGATCCTCCTTTTCCACCTCGAATCCCTGGTAGTAGACCGGGAAGATCATTTCCTTGACACTGAGGAACTTGACCACGCGCTGCAGCTCGCAGTCCTGGTCCTTGGGGCACCAGCGGCAGCCGGTGGTGGCCCCCACCTTGCGGATGGTGCTCTGGTAGGTGGCGCATTCCTCTTCTTCGTCGCACAGCAGGCAGCCCACGGGGTGATCGCTGAGGATCAGCTGGACGATTTCCTTGCGCATGTCGTTGATGGGCTGGATGTCGGACCGCACCACCATGCCGGCCTTCACGGCGGTGGTGCAGGCGGTGGGATAGCCGCGCAGGCCCTCCACCTCGACGATGCACAGGCGGCAACCGCCGTAGGAGGTCAGTTCCGGGTGGGAGCAGAGGTGAGGGATGTAGATGCCGTTGGCCCCCGCCGCTTCGAGGATGGTCTGATCGGGCGTGGCCTGGATTTCCCGGTCGTCGATTCTGATGATCATGATGCCTCCCCCGAACGGATGATGATGGCATCGCCGGCAATGGCGTCGAACCGGCAGATCTCATAGCAGGCACGGCACTTGATGCATTTTTCCGGATCCAGGTTGTGGGGTTTGGACCGTGGACCGGTGATGGCGCCGGTGGGGCACACGCTGACGCAGCGCTGGCAGCCGGTGCACTTGCCCTCGACGACGTAGTATTCGATGAGGTCCCGGCAGACCAGGGCGGGGCAGAATTTGCGCACGATGTGATCCTCGTACTCCTCGCGGAAGTAGCGCAGGGTGGTCAGCACGGGATTGGGCGCCGTCTGGCCCAGACCGCACAATGAGGTGGACGTGATGGTCCGCGCCAGAAACTCGAGTTTGGCCAGGTCGGCCAGCTCCGCCTGGCCGGTGCAGATCCGGTCGAGGATTTCCACCATGTGCCGTGTGCCGACCCGGCAGGGCGTGCATTTGCCGCACGACTCCTGGACGGTGAAATTCAGGAAATAGCGGGCCAGGTCCACCATGCAGGTGTCCTCGTCCAGGACGATCATGCCGCCCGAGCCCATGATGGACCCGGCCCGGGCCAGGCTTTCGTAATCGACGGGCGAATCGAGCAGGTCGGCCGGCAGGCAGCCGCCCGAGGGCCCGCCCGTCTGCACCGCCTTGAATTTCTTGTCGTGGGGGATCCCGCCGCCGATATCGTAGATGACCTCGCGCAGGGTGATGCCCATGGGCACTTCCACCAGGCCGGTGTTGCGGATCTTGCCCACCAGGGAGAAGATCTTGGTCCCTTTGCTGGTGTCGGTGCCGATACCGGCGAACCAGGCGGCGCCGCGCTGGATGATGGCCGGCACGTTGGCCCAGGTTTCCACGTTGTTGATGTTGGTGGGCATGCCCCACAGCCCGCTCTCGGCCGGGTAGGGCGGCCGGGGGCGGGGGCGTCCGACATTGCCCTCGATGGACGCCATCAGGGCCGTCTCCTCACCGCAGACGAAGGCGCCGGCGCCCTGGACCACTTCGGCGTGAAAATCGAAACCGGTGCCCAGGATGTCGTCGCCCATGAGGCCGTATTCTTCGGCCTGTCGCAGGGCCAGCTGGATGCGGCGCACGGCCAGCGGGTATTCGCTGCGGACGTAGACAAAGCCTTTGGCGGCACCGATGGCCCGGGCGCCGATGACCATCCCCTCCAGGACGGCATGGGGGTCCGACTCCAGGATGCTGCGGTCCATGAAGGCCCCGGGATCGCCTTCGTCGCCGTTGCAGACGATGTATTTGACCGGGCCCGGCGACCGCCGGCACAGCTCCCACTTGCGGCCGGTGGGGAACCCGGCCCCGCCGCGACCCCGCAGGCCCGCGGCCGTGATTTCGGCGATGATCATGTCGGGAGACATCCCGCTGAGGGCTTTTTCCAGTGCCTGGTAGCCGTCCAGGGCGATGTACTCGTCGATGCTTTCCGGATCCAGCCGGCCGCGGTGGCGCAGCACCAGCAGGCGCTGGTGACCGAAAAAGCCGATGTCCATCATATGGGGGACGGGCGGTTCTTCCGCCGCGGGGGCATACAGCCGTCGCGCCAGGGGCCGGCCGTGGACCAGGTGCTCCTCGACGATGGCCGGCGCATCGGCCGGTTGAACCTGCTGGTAGAACACCCCGTCCGGTTCCACGATAACCACGGGCCCCCGGGCGCACATGCCCTGGCAGCCGGTGCTTTGCACCGTGATCCGCGCGCCCAGATCCCGGGTCGCGATTTCACGTTCCAGCGCCTGCCGGACCTGGAACGAGCGGTTGTCGACACACCCCGTTCCCGCGCAGACAAGCAAGCGGTAAGGCTGTTTTTCCAACTCCCTCTCCTTTCCGGACCGGGCCGCGGCTCCGTCCGGTCCGCCCTCAGCACGTCCGTTCGTTGCCGAACGCCAGGGCGTATTTTTTCACGATCCTGCCCTTGCCCAGATGATCCCGGCAGATGACGGCGACCTTTTCGGCCGTCAGGTCCACATACTTCACCGGGGGCTCGCCGGTGAGCGCCACCGTGATCATGGGTTCCCGGCAGCACAGGCCGGCGCAGCCGGTGGTGCCCACCCGCACATCGGGCAGTTTCTGTTTCTCCATCTCCCGGGCCAGGGCCGCCTGGATATCCAGGGCACCGGCGGCGATGCCGCAGGTGCCCAGATGAACCGTGACGGTGGCCCGGGACCGGCTCCGGCGCAGATCGGCCGTCCGGCGGATCTTGTCGCGGATTTTTTCCAGTTCACCGGTTTTCAGTTTCTTCATGCCTCACCTCGCAGCCCGGCCGCGGCCGGGGCCGCGGTATCTTCCTTTCCCTGCTCGTATTGATCCAGGATGGTGTCCACCTTGGTGACGTTGGTCTGGCCGTGGTAATGGCCGTCCACGACGACAATGGGCGCCAGGGCGCAGGCGCCCAGGCAATTGACCGTTTCCAGGGTGAAGCGGCGGTCGGCGGTGGTATGGCCGGCCTTGACGCACAAGCGGTCTTCCGCCCGGCGCAGCACATTGGCGGCGCCGCGCACGAAGCAGGCCGTCCCCGTGCACACCATGACCGAATGCTCGCCGCGCGGCTCCAGGCTGAAGGCGGCGTAAAAGGTGGCGATACTGTAGATTTTGCTGAAAGGGATCTTCAGGCGCTGGCTGACGGTCTCCAGGACCTCCCGGGGCAGGTAGTTGTGTTCATGCTGGATTTCCGTCAGGATCTGGATGATGCGGTTGGGATCGCCGTCATGTTTTTTCAGCAGGGCCTCGATGCTTTTCATTTCCACCTCCTCCTTGGGGCCCGAACGTGGCCGACCCGTCGCCGGTGCCGCGCCCCCCTCGGCGCGCCGCCGAATGGCGGAGCGGGTCCATGGCACAGAGGGGCTGGCGGCCGTATTTTCTGCGTCGTCGGCGGCCGGCGCCCGGGTCCGGGCCGGGTGGCCCGACCGGATACCCGGCGACGCTAGTCTTTGTCCGGTCTCGCCTGCGTCCGGAATTTGTCCGAAAAATAGACGCAGTCGATGAGGTCCGCTTCACCGTAGGCGCAGTCTTCGGCGAAGGTCTCGCAGGTCGGCGCGCCGCACAGACCGCAATCCTTGCGCGGCAGCTTCATGATGATGCGTTCCTTCTGGCGCATGCGCTTGATGGAGGTGGTGATGTCGTGGCTGGAGGAGCGGGTGTGCCGCGGCAGAACGGGGTGTTCCATGAAGTAATGGCCCGCTTCCAGTTTGCGCAGCACGTCCGCCTTGTCCTTGAGCTGCCAGGGTCCGTATTTCCGTTCGAGGAGGATGGAGTTGTGGCGCAGGATGTAGGGGTTTTCACAGCAGAAGGCCCCGCCCAGGCATTCCTGGTTGCAGGCCAGCGGCTCGATGATGTCGATATTGCGCAGTCGGGAGTTTTCGATGTCGTCCAGGATCTTCTTCACGTTTTGCAGGCCGGCCACGGAAAGGCATCGCTCCTCGCCCAGTTCCCGGGTGACGTGGCTCAGTACCGCCCAGTCGCGGCTGAAATGGAAGTCGCCATTGCCCGGATGTTCCTTCTCGCCCTGCATCTCGATGATCTCGGGGAGGAGGACATTGTAGAGATCCTTGATGGAGAGGGCGCTGTCGATCCAGGAATGCTCCTTTTCGGCCGGCTGGATGATGGAAACGATCTTGGCCGGGCAGGGGCTGATGTAGAGCACACCCACCTCTTCGGGCTTCAGGTTCAGTTTGTCGGGATACGTGAGCTTGATCTCTTTGGCGACGATCTCGCGGGGCACGTCCAGGGGGGAGATGAGGTTGACCAGGTTCGGGTAGCTGACCTGGATCATGCGGATGACCGTCGGGCAATAGGTAATGATGAGGGGGCGCATCTCCGGGTGGGTGCGGGCGTAATGGGCCAGGGCGTAACCCAGTTCCTGGCAGACCCGGGAACAGTCCACCACCTCCTCGAAGCCGATCTTCTCCATGGCCCGGTGAATCAGGTCGGGGTGAATCTCCGGGCCGAAATGGGTGTAGAAGACCGGCGACGGAATGGCCACCTGGTATTTGAAACGGGTGAAGGTATCGATCTCATCGATGAGGGGCACGAACACCTTCTCGGGACAGACGCTGATGCATTCGCCGCAGTCGATGCACAATTCGGGCATGAAGGTGATGCGGCCGTTGCGCATCCGGATGGCCCGCGTGGGGCAGGCGCGGATACAGTGCAACCGGCCGGTGCATCGCTCCGGAATGATCTGGTGGGCGTGATAGAATGCCTGCTCCATGAAGCCTACTTTTTGAGGAAAAATTTCATTTCCAGCCTCGTGCCTTGCCCGACCACCGAAGTCAGGTCCATGACGTCCGAGTTGCGCCGGATGTTGGGCAGCCCCATGCCGGCGCCGAAGCCCATGGCCCGCTGCTCCTCGGTGGCGGTGGAATAGCCTTCCTGCATGGCCAGTTTCACGTCGGGGATGCCTTTCCCCTCGTCATCCACCAGCAAGCTGATCTCTTCATTGCCGGCCGTCAGGCGAATGCGCGCCCGCAGGGCGTGCATGACCACGTTCATCTCCGCCTCGTAGGTGGAGATGGCGATGCGGCGGATCAGCCCGGGATCGTAGCCGATGGTTTTGAGAATGGACTTGATGCCGGTGGAGACCATGCCGGCGTTGGCGAAATCGTGGCCGTCGATGCTGAATTCGTGGATGGTGAAATTGTCGTTGGGGGCGCCGGTCAGGCCGGTGTCGACGGGCTGGAAATCCTGATAAATCAGCGGCGCGATCTTGACGCACGCCTCGAACATGTCGGCCTGGGTGGTCATCAGGAGCAGCCCTTTCTCCCGGGCGATCTTCTGATGGGCCTCCGAAGGGCGCTTGCCCCGCAGGAAGATCACCGCCCGGAAATCGGCCATGTAGGCCGAAATGCTGGCCTGGGGCGTGCACAATCCGGTGAGCAGCACCGAATCCGGCTTGCCGTAGGCCAAAACGTCGCTCATCAGGTCCGACGCATACACTCCGGAAACGGTACTGTCGGCGGCATCCTCGCCCGAGCTGATGTCGGCGTTCAGCGCTTCCCTGATCCTGCCGAGCCTGATTCTGACGTGGGATTCATAGTCCATGGGCGGAAGGTCACGGCTGCAAGCCCAGTTCCACCAGCCGGCCGGCCAGGGCATAACTGGGGTGGGGCGACGACAGGATGATGACATGAAACCGGTTGGCCAGGTCGATGGTATCCGGGGGTACGGTTTTGCCATGGACCACCACCACCGCGGCGATATCCACCAGATTGGCGGCCGAGACGATGTTCTTGTGCGTCTGCACCGTCAGCCAGATGCTGTCGGGCTGGGCGTTGGCCATGACGTCGGAGAGCATGTCGGAGATGTACACGCCGCTGACGGTGCGGTCCTCCATCTCGGTGAGCGTTTGCAGCTCCAGCGCATCGATTATTTTTTGAAGCTCCATCGAATCCTCCTGAATGAAGTTTATAAAAAATGGCGTGATCAACCGGTCTGCAGGTCCGTCAGTTCCACGTCCTTGATGACCTCGGCGTAACACTTGCCGATATCCGAAACCAGTTCATGGGACACGATCCGGATTTGGGACCGGGCCGACTGCCGGCGCTGGTTGAAGTAGGTTTCGAGGATGGCGATCTTTTCCGGCGTCAGCTGTTTTTTCTCCTCCACGGGACGGTAGCCGTACGCCACATAGACCCAGGTTCGTTGGGGCGCCAGTTGCCGCTGGAGCCGGTTGACGCGGCAGGCCTCGTCGCAACCGGTGCACAGCATCAGGCCCAGCAATTCATCATACGGCACCTCCCGGCCGCAGGTGGCGCAGACCAGATCGAAGCGGATGGACTGGGCGGTTTCGATGACGTTCCACAGGTGTTCGCCGTCCCGCCATTGCTGGAGCGGCGGACTGGCCTCGAATGACATATAGGTGACGATCTGGCCGGTGAGGGAACATTTTTCGGTCACAATGAAGCCGGGCACGACATGAGTCATCGCCCACACGTGTGGACACGTTTCTTTGGCCATTCTGTTCCTCCGTGATAAAACTGACTATATTATATTAATTAACAGCATATATGTCAAGTTAAGTTTAACCCGTGGCGATCTGTTCCGAACAGAAGTGTGGTGTTTTGTAATATTATATAATAATAAAACATATATATAACATATTTTTGGGTAAGATCTCCGCTCCAGTATTCATGTAATTTTCCAATTATGCAATAATTTGCTGTGGATCAATTAACTGTTTCGTACACTATATTAACACCGGTCCCCTCCCGGGTCGGGGCCGTGCCACCGGATTCCGGGTTTCGTCGACGGCGGGCATGGCCGGGCAAGGTTCGGGAATACAGGATGTCTGTCCGCTTTGGCTTCGCCGGACGGACCAATCCGACGGGAGGATCATGCCGGTAAACAGGGATTGATCCGGAATATTTACTCCACCCGACGGGCAGGCCGCCTGCCGGGGGCCGATGATAATTTTTATAAGGTTCTCTAGATGCTGCAGTTGTATGCTGGTCCGGCCGCTGGTGCAATTATTGCCTCCGCCGCCGGACGGAGATCCCATAAAAAATTGCCCGGATCTTCGTTGCGGACCGTATTGCGGTGGCACCGGTTAAGTACCAGTTCATGAGGCCATTATCGCCGGCCGGGAATCCTCCTCCCCTGCGGGCCATCCGGCAGGAAATAAACTTACAGAAAAATCACTTGTAGTTTCGAAATCGGTGGATACAATAGATATTTATTCGAGGACAGTCAGGCAGAAATTCTTTTTCGAAATAAGATCTCAGAGGAGAGGTATTTCTATGAAGAAACGGCTTATTTTCAACCTGTTTCTGGGGATGCTGCTGACGGCGGCCCTGCTGGGCCAGGGCGTCACCACATCCCAGTTCACCGGCAAGGCCATGACGGTGAACAATCTGCCCGTTCCCGGCGTGGAGATCACCGCCGTGCATCAGCCCACCGGGACAACCTATACCACCTTCACCGGTGAGGATGGGCGCTTTTTCATTCCGGCCGTGCGTGTCGGCGGTCCGTACAGACTGACCGCCACCCTGGAGAGCTTCCACACGGAGGAAATCACCAACGTCATCACCCGCCTGGGTGAGTCCAAGGAAGTGAATTTCACCATGCGGATCGAAACCCAGGATCTGGGTGAGGTCACCGTCGTCGCTTCCGACGACATCATCAGCACCACCCGCACCGGCGCCACCCATGCCGTGCCCGAGGAGGCGGTGGAGCGGATGCCCTCCATCACCCGCAACTTTTCCGATTTCACCCGCCTGGTGCCCCAGGTGGCCGTGGCGGAACAGTTCAGCGAGCAGGCCTACAACGTGGCCGGCAAGAACAACCGCTACAACAACGTGCAGATCGACGGCGCCGTCAACAACGACCTGTTCGGCCTGACCGACTCCGGCACGCCCGGCGGCCAGACCAACACGTCGCCCATCTCCCTGGACGCCATCCAGGAGTTCCAGGTGGTCATCGCCCCCTATGATGTCCGTCAGGGCGGCTTCACCGGCGGCGGCATCAACGCCATCACCCGCAGCGGCACCAACGATTTCCACGGGTCGGTCTTCTGGTACGGCCGCAACGACAGCCTGGTGGGGAACGGTCCCGACGATTACGAGGTCAAGGAGTTCAAGGAGAACCAGTTCGGCTTCCGCCTGGGTGGCCCCATCGTCAAGGACACCGCCTTCTTCTTCGTCAATGGCGAGTTCACCCGCCGCTCCACACCCAACGATTACTTCATCGACTTCAGCGGCAGCCAGGGCGACTTCAATGTCACTGAAGCGGACCTGCAGCGTTTCATCGCCATCTGCCAGGGCTACGGTTTCGATCCCGGCGGCTACGGCGAGTTCACCGAAGACCAGACCAGCAACAAGTTCTTCGGCCGCTTTGACTGGAACATCAACAACCAGCACCGCCTGACGGTGCGCCACAACTTCGTGGACGGCGACAACGACGCCCTGTACCGCACCAGCGGCGTCTTCAGCCTGGACAATTCAGCCTATACCTACGTCAACCGCACCAACTCCACCGTCGCCCAGCTGGACAGCGTGTTCGGCGAAGGCCTCTACAACCAGTTCCGCGTCAACTACACCCGCATTCGCGACAAGCGTGACGTGGCCGCCCTCTTCCCGCTGGTGGAAGTGCGGACCAGCTCCGGCGCCAGCCTGGAAGCGGGCACGGACAAGTACTCCGGCGCCAACGCCCTGGACCAGGACATCATCGAACTCACCGACGACGTCACCCTCTACCGGGGCGATCACACCATCGTCATCGGCACCCACAACGAGTTCTTCCGCTTCAGCAACCTGTTCATCCGCGACTACACCGGCAGCTACCGCTTCGGCAGCCTGGACGAGTTCGAGGCCGGCCGGCCCAACCGCTATGAATACAGCTACTCCACCGTCGAGGGCCAGCCCAACTGGCGCGCCGAGTTCTGGGTGGCCCAGCTGGGCTTCTACGTCGGCGACACCTGGAACCTGCGCCCCAACTTCAGCCTGACATACGGTTTGCGCATGGACGTGCCCATCGTCATGGATGAGCCCACGGCCAATCCCGCCGTGTTCGAGGAATTCGGCAAGCGCACCGACGTGGTGCCCAGCGGCAACATCCAGTGGTCGCCCCGCATGGGCTTCAACTGGAGTGTCACCGAGACGGCCAACACCATTGTCCGCGGCGGCCTGGGCATCTTCTCCGGCCGCGTGCCCTACGTCTGGATCTCCAACCAGTTCTCCAACACGGGCAACGAGTTCACCCGGCTGTACGTGTCCGGCACCAGCCGCACGCCCGACTTCTCGCCCGACTGGGAGAACCAGCCCACATCAGGCTTCCCCGCTTCCACCAACGAGATCGACCTCACCGACGAGGAGTTCACCTATCCGCAGGTCCTGCGCTGGAATATGGCCCTCGATCGCGAACTCCCCTGGGGTTTCAAGGCCACGGTGGAGTCCATCTATTCCAAGAACATCAACGAGATCCTCTACCAGAACCTGAACCTGGTGCAAACCGGCACCCTGTTCGACGGCCGCAATGTGTATTCCTCCCAGACCAGTGAGTACAGCGACGTCATCTACCTGACCAACACCTCCAGGGGGTACCAGTACAACCTCAGCTTTCAGCTGCAGAACTACTTCCCCAAGGGGTGGGTGAGCGGTTCCTACACCTACGGTATCTCCAAGGACGTCAACAGCGGCACCAGCTCCCAGGCCCGCTCCAACTTCCAGTACAACCACATCAGCTTCGATCCCAACAACCCGGCCCTGACCTACGCCAACAATGACGTGCGGCATCGCATCGCCCTGGGCGGCTCCTACACCTTCGACTACTTCAAGGATTTCCCGACCACCATCAGCGCCTTCTACAACGGCCGTTCCGGTCGCCCCTTCAACTATCGCTACTACAACGACGTCAACGGTGACGGCAGCTACTACAACGACCTGATCTACGTCCCCCTCGACGAAAACGACATCATCCTGACCCGTGGCACCTGGGACGAGCTGAACGCCTACATCAACAGCGACCCGGCCCTGCGCGATGCCCGCGGCACCATTCTCGAGCGGAACGCCGCCCGCGAGCCGTGGTACCACCGTATGGATCTCCGCCTCCTGCAGGAGTTCAAGCTGCCCGGCTCCGACGAGCACAAGATCCAGTTCTCCTGGGACATCATCAACTTCCTGAACCTGCTCAACAGCGACTGGGGCGTCTACACCTACGGGTACTACCGCGGCCTGGCCCCGCTGACCTACCAGGGCATCGACGCCGCCACCGGCAAGCCCAAGATGAGCTTCTATTACGAAGACCTGAGTGTCAGCCAGATGGGTTCCCGCTGGCAGATGCAGTTCGGTCTCCGTTACCTGTTCTAGTATCGGTACGGCCGGCGGGCCGTTTTCTGATCAGCCCAAGGCCGGACCCCCCGGGGATCCGGCCTTTTTTCATGGGACAACCATCCCGCCGGCGGCCCCGACCACCGCACGGGCCGGAAACCGGTCGGCGGGACGCGCATCCTAATTCATGACAGCCATTATGTTCCAGACAATGAACGGCCGGTAGCCGGCAACGGAGAGCCGGCCCATGAAAAGAGGCAATGATGAGCAAGGGAATCAAGCGTGTGGCGATCATTCTGGGCATCCTCATCGTGCTGGTGGCGGCAGCCGGCGGTCTGCTGCTGGTTTTCCTGCCCACCGAGAAGATCCGTGACCTGGTGGTGGCGCAGAGCGAGGAACTGCTGCGGCGGCCGGTGGACGTGGAGAGCATGTCCGTCTCGTGGTGGGGCGGCTTCGGCGTGTCCCTGCAGGGGATGACCGTGGGCAATCCCGGGGGATTCGACGGCGAGCCGCTGCTGCGGGCCGCATCGCTGGACGTGAAGCTGCAGTTCTGGCCCCTGCTGTCCGGCGACTACCAGGTGGACCGCCTGGTCCTGCGTGAGCCACGGATCCACCTGCTGCGCCGGAGTGACGGCCGCGACAATTTCACCTTTCCCCGAACCGAGGAAAGTTCGCCGGAACCGGCGTCGGAACCGTCGTCGGAACCGGCGGAGACCGGTGAGGCCCCCCGTCTCAATTTCGACCGGCTGGAGATCGTCGACGCCACGGTGACCTGGGTGGATGAGGGTGCCGGTCAACGGGTGACCGTCGACGACCTCGACCTGGCCACGGAGATCCTGCTGGCGGGGGCGGAAGAGTTGCGGGCGGCGGGCACGCTGGCCCTGGCGGGCGTGCACGGGGCGACGGACGCGGGCGAGTCCGCCTACGGGCTGCGTTTCGACTACCAGGTGGCGCTGGACCGGACGGCCGACCGGTTGCAGGTGACGGACACCACCCTGGCCCTGTCCCGCACCGGTTCCCACGCCGCCGCCGGCGAGTTGCAGCTGGACGGAACGGTGAACGGTCTGTTGCGGGCCCTGACCGGTGAAGCGGCCGCTATGGGCGAACGGGCGGACATGGATCTCCAGCTGACGGGCGAGCTGGACCTGGCCTTGGCGGCGCCCTATCTGGCGGCGGCCGGCCATCCCGACCTGACCGGCCGCCTGCGCCTGGACCTGGCGGTGACCGGCCGCCCCGGCGACGGTGCCACCTGGCGGCCGAAGGGCACCGTCACCATCGGCGACGCCGCCTACCGGGACGATCTGCTCCGCCTGCCGGTAGAGCGCTTTGCCGCCAAAATGACTGTGGCGCCGGAGCGGATCACCATCGACGAGATGACGGCGCGCCTGGGCGAGAATGATCTGCAGTTTTCGGGAACGCTGGATCACCCCTTTCCCGCCCTGCTCCCCTTTGGCGGCGAGCCGGCGAAAACAGCGCGGAAGCCGTTTTTCACTTTCCGCCTGACGTCCAGCCGGCTGAATGTGGATGAGTTTCTGCCCCAGGCAGTCCCGGGCGCCGGAATCCCCGCCGAAGTGTCCGGCCAAGCGGACGTGTCGCCCGTGGTGCTGCCCGACATCGACGGCGACGGGCGCTTCCAGGTTCAGGAGCTGATCTACAACCGCATGACCCTGCGCGACGTCAGCGGCCGGGTGTCACTGCGCAACCGGACCATCCGCTGCACCGACGTCACCGGAAATGCCTTCGGCGGGCGTCTCCGGGCCGAGGCGACGGCCGACCTCTCCGCGCCGGCGCGGCCGGAGTATGCGGGGAATTTCATCGCCGAGGAGGTGGAGGTCAACGAGGTCCTGGGGCGGTTCACTGAATTGGGCGGTCACCTCTTCGGCAAGGTCACCCTGCGCGGCGACTATCGCGCCAGCGGCCTGGCGCAGGAGACCATCCTGCGCTCGTTGCGCTCGGACGGGAACACGCGCATGGAGCAGGGCAAGCTGGTCACGTCGGGGGTGGTCCACACGGTGCTCGCCGGCCTGGCGAGTCAGGTGGGGGAGTCGTTCGCCAAAGAGCAGCCCCTGCAGGATCTCATGACCCGTTTCCGGGTGGCCGACGGCAAGGTCTTTTTCGACGGCCTGGCCTTCGAAGTGAGCCCCATGGGCCGGGTCAACGTCGACGGCTGGTATTCCTTTGACGGTCAGGTGGATTATTCCGGCAAGATCCTGCTGTCGGAGGAGTGGTCGGCCCGGCTGCTGCCGCAACAGGGCTCCCTGGGCCAGATCGGCCGCCTGTTTTCCGGCGGCCGGCAGAGCACCCGGCTGGAGCTGCCGCTGAAGATCACCGGGTCGCTGGAATCGCCGCGCATGAACCTGGACTACAAGGCCATGCTGCAGAATGCCGGCCAGAACCTGCTGGAGGGCGGCGCGTCGCAGCTGCTGCGCCAGCTCAGCGGGCAGGGCGATAAAACGGACGATCCGCCGAAAAAATAGCACTCACCCGGACGGACGACCTTCCAGCTCTTCCCAGATCAGGGCGGCCGCGCCGAGGATGGCCGCGCTCTCCGGTGGCAAGCCGGACGGCCGGATGTCCACCGTCCCCTGAAACACTGGCAGCAGGTTTTTCGCCAGGCTCCGGCGGGTGGGGGCGAAGATCAGGTCGCCGGCCTGGGCCAGTCCGCCCAGCAGGAAGATGGCCGCCGGCGAGGTATGGGCGACGCTGTCGGCCAGTTGCCGGCCGAGGATGTCGCCTGTCCGCCGGAAGGCCCGGATCGCCACGGCGTCGCCGTCCCGGGCGGCCCGGGCGATGGCGGCGGCGGTGATGTCCTTCGGCGCGACGCTCCGCAGGTCGCTGACCGTATCGGAACGGGACAGCAGCTCCAGAAACGTGCGCCGCAGCCCCGTCGCCGAGGCGTAGGTCTCCAGGCAGCCGCGGCGGCCGCAGCCGCAGCGCCGGCCGTTGCGGACGGCGATGGTGTGGCCCAGCTCGCCGGCGAAGCCGGAAGCGCCGTACACCAGCCGGCCGTGGCTGACGATGCCGCTCCCCAGGCCGGTGCCCAGGGTGATGACCAGGAAATCGGTGAGGTCGCGGGCGTCGCCGAAGCGCATCTCGCCCAGGGCGGCGGCGTTGGCGTCATTGGTCAGGGCCATGGGCAGGGGAACGTGTTTTTCGAATTCCTTGACGAAGGGGACGATGCCTTTCCAGTGCAGGTTGGGCGGGTGCTCGATGGTGCCGCGGTAGTAGTTGCCGTTGGGCGCGCCGATGCCCATCCCCTGCAGCTGCAGGTCTGGCCGCTCGGCCAGGTGCCGGCGGATGGCCGCCGCCAGGCGCTGGAGGTAGACGGCCAATGCCTGGTGTGAGTCGGTGGACAGGCGCCCGGTGGCATGACAGTGGCCGGCGCTGTCGACAAAGCCGAAGACCGTGTTGGTGCCCCCCATATCGATGCCGGCCACCACTCCCCTGCGTGAATTCATGATGTCAGTCCTCTTGGAATGGATAATGAACGCGCGGATGTCCGGGGCATTGTCGCGCCCGGGGCGGCCGGTAGCGTCAGAACCGGCCGGCGGGTTGATGCACGGGCAACGGTTCCGGCTGCCCGGTCGTCATGCTCCGGTTGTAGATGCAGCCGGGGTCGCCGGCCCGAATGTCGCCGGTGCAGGCGTCGGCCCGCGCCCGGCAGCCGCCGCAGATAGAACGGTAGCGGCAGCGGCCGCAGTTGTCAAGAAATGTTTCCCGCCGGTGAAGGGTATGGAAATAGGGGTTGTTCTGCCAGATCTCCTTGAGTGAGGACGTTTTGAGGTTGCCGACGACCCGATGGGGAATGTAGACGCAGGGCGTCACGTCGCCGTTGGGCTGGATGGCGCAGTAGCAGCGGGCCGCGCCGCAGCCGCCGATGTACTTGGCCAGGACCCGCGTTTTCCGCCCGCCGCCCGAGCCGGCGTGGCCCACCGCCATGAGTCCGTCGGGGTCGGCGTACATATAGCAGGCGCGGGCGAACTGGGGGGCGGTGCTCATGATGCCGATCCGGCCGCTCTGCAGCCAGCCGTTGAGGATACGCAGAACCTCTTCCCGCTGCTCGGGGAGGAGATCGCCGATGTCGTTTTTGATGCCGCGTCCCACCGGGATGTAGTTGAAATGGACGAAGGTGGAGCAGCCCAGTTCCACGGCCAGCCGGATCATCTCCTCGAGTTCATGAACGTTGAACCGGGAGAGGCAGGCGGCCATGCCCACCCGGATGCCCGGCGTGGCGGCCAGAGCCTGGATGCCGTCCATGGCGCGCTGCCAGGCGCCGGGGATGCCGCGGAACTCGTCATGGCGGTGGGGGACGACGGAATCGATGCTGATTTCCACGTATTTCACGCCGGCTTCGGCCAGCCGGGCGGCGGTTTCGCCGGTGATGGTGGTGCCGTTGCTGGCCACGGTGACGTGGATGTCCCGCTGCCGGCAGCGGTCAACGACCTCCCAGAAATGCCGGCCCAGCAGCGGTTCGCCGCCGGACAGCGCCAGAAAGGGCACGTATTCGCGGCCCATCTCATCCACGATCCGCAGTTTCTCGGCCAGACTCAGTTCGTCGGGCCGGGGCTGTCGGCACGCCTCCTGGTAGCAATGCCGGCAGTGCAGGTTGCAGGCCTGGGTGAAGTTCCAGACCACTATGAGGGGCATGGCGAAGCGCTGCGGCATGGTCAGGCCGTATTGCTCCAGGCTGCGCAAGGTGTTGACCAGGGCCCGCAGGGTGGGCGTGTGATGGAAGAGCTTGAATTTCAGCCGTTCGGCGTCGAGACCGTATTTGCGGATGGTGTGGTCTATCAGCCAGTGGAACGGCGCGTAGAGGAGCCGTTCCCGCTCCGGGCAATCCGGATTGCCGTACGAGAACATCAGCCGCTCGAACGTGGTCCGGTGGCGATGGTTGCCGCGCGCCAACCAGCCGGCGATTCTTTGAACCCGCGGCTGGAGCAATAACTTTTCCAGTGGATGTTCCTGTTTTTCAAGCAGATCGACGCCTCGTTCATCCATCATGGCCCCCTGGTTACGACGATCTCGTGCCGGGATGTTCGATTCGCTGTTCGCCGGAAAGTCCGGGTTCAGTGGCGGTGGCAGAGGCCAGAGATGGCGAATTCCCTACGGTTGCGACCGCTGGTACCGGCGCTGACTGTAGGCCTCGGCAGTAGGTCTCCCCGTCGCATGCCCGTCCGATGCTCGTGAAGCGCTATGCAAACATCCGGGTTCCAAAAAAGTACCGTTGCCCTTGCCAAGAATTGCTCATTCATTCTATCAGCTACAATTATGTAATGTCAAATTCCCTTTCTGCTGGAAATGGCGGCCGACCTCCGGGTCACGACCTGTGACCAGCACGGCATCCAGCCGGACCGCCGCAAGCTCATTCTCGGCGGGACGGAGCCTGAGACAGGCAAGCGCCCCCAGCGGTCGGTGTTTCTGTTCCACGACTTCATGCCCGGGCTGTCGGCCATCTTCGGCGGGTACCTCGTCGTGGAGAACCAGAGCGCCACCGACGGCATCCTGGTCTTCGCCCTGTTCGGCGACACGGCGGCGACCTTAATGAGCGCCATCCCCGCCACACCGTTGGCGGAGGACGAATAGCGGGCACAAGGGTGTCAAAAGCTCTTTTATGGAGTGCGCCGGCTCGACGGCGCTTTGTTTTCAGTGAAACAGCGAATGGGCGAGGGGGTGTAACGGGGCACGTCCAGTTTTGGGGTATGTCGACCACCGCTCCCCGCCGGGCTTGCCCCGGCGGAAGCGAGGACTGAATGCCAGCAAGAACGATCTTGTCAATAGTGGCCACCACCGGCCTTGTGCCGGTGGAGCTGTGTTCCTCCTCTACGTTTCGCATGCTGTGAAAATGAAGAAGTTCAACGATTGTTACCTTTAAATCTGCCATCTCTTCATGGACGATAGATCCACTGGTCAAGATGACATCGCCCCACCGGCGCAAGGCCGGTGGTGGCGGTTAGCCCACAAGCTATTTTGCTGGCAGTCAGTCATGGCCCCGCTGGCACGAGGCCAGCGGTGGCCACCCGGGTAGCCAGCTTCTGCCAGGCGCAGCCTGTGGGGCTGAGCGCAGCGAGCCCCCGGAAAGAATGCCCGTAAGAAGATAATGAGGCCCGAAGGGCCGGCCAGAAAAGAGGTTATTACGGAAATGTTCCAGATAATTTGGAACAATCTAATAACCCGAAGGGCAGAGTTCCACGGGCTTACCCGTGGGTATCTATAGGGCTCCTTCCGATAACACCCGGCCGGGCATCGTCCCATTCCCCCCCCCAAAAAAAGGGCCGTTTAAGGTCAAAAATCCTGGAAAACTTGATAAAATACTATATTACAGTAATTTGACATACTCCAACCTCATTCGTCATTGCCAGACCCGGCCGCCGGGCTCTCATGAAGCAGGCTCTGGTAAATGAGATCGATCCAGTCTTCACGCGAAAAATAGCCGTGAGCGTACGCCGCCCACTCGCTGAGCAGGCCGGACCGCTGCATGGCGGCCGCGTCCAGGCCCTGCGCCATGGCCTCGCGCACGGACCGCAGGGATGCATGGACCATCCAGGCATAATCACGCAGCTCGGTCATGGTCACCTCGGGGCCGTGCCCCGTCACGACGCGCACATCCGGCGGCATCATGTCGGCGATGCGGTCCAGGGCGGCGGCGAAGCCGGCCACATTGCCGCCCGTCTCGAAATCGATGGCCGGGAAACCGTTGGCAAACATGCAGTCACCGACGTGCAGCACATTGGCCTCGCGGAAATGGACTACCACATCGCCGTCGGTGTGCCCGGCCGGCAGGTGGATGAGGTCGATGATCGCCCCGTTGAAATGAACCGTCATGCGTTCTCTGAACACCACATCCGGCAAGGCGTGCTCCGGGTAGGCCGGGTGCGTTTCGTCCCAGAAGGGCAGCATTTTGTCCTCGGCCAGGCGCCGCCGCACATTCTCATGGGCGATGATGAGGGCCTCCTTGCCGAGAAGGAGGTTGCCGCCGGTATGGTCGGCGTGCCAGTGGGTGTTGATGATGAGGCGGACCGTCGCCCCGCCCAGTTCATGGATGGTGGCCCGCAGGCGCGGAGTGAGGCGTTCCTTCACCACATCGCACAGCAGGACACCGTCGGGACCCACCGAGGCGATGACGGAATTGCCGTCCGCCTCGATCTTGTACAGATGATCGGCCAGCCGGACGACGGGAAACGGTTCCGCTGCGGCCGGTGACCGGGCGAGGGCCGTGACCGGGAGAAGGAGAATTCCGAAGAGGGCGGCCAGGTGCCATCGCCGCTGACGAAGAATGTCTCGCATCTCATTTCTCCGGCTTCAGATCATGGATGACCCGGGCATCCACCCAGTAGATATCCCGGTTCCCCCGGCGGGTGCTGGTATAGAAGAGATACCTGCCGTCGGGGGTGACGGTGGGCCGGTTCTCGGACTTGTCCGAGTTGATCTCACCGCCCAGGTGCACCGGTTGGCCCCACGAACCGTCACCCCGGCGAAACGTGACGTAGAGATCGTCGTCGCCCCGGCCGCCGGGCATGGTGGAACAGTAGATCATGTAGCTCTCGTCGGGCGCGATATAGGTGTCCCACTCGTGGTGTTCCGTGTTGAGCACCTTCCCCAGGTTGACGGCCTTTCCGTAACGACCACTGCTGAATTCGGCCATGTAGAGATCCGACTGGCCGAAGCCGCCCGGCCGCCGGCTGAAGAAATAGACGTTGCCGTTGCCGGCCAGGCAGGGATAGCTGTCGTGGTAGCGGGTGTTGACGGGGGCGGGCAGGGGTTCGGGTTCGGTCCAGCCACCGGCCGTCTTCACGACGCGCCAGATGTTGGCCCCCTCGCCCTCGGATCCGAACTCCTTCAGAAAGATGGAGGAGGCGAACACCAGGGTCTTGCCGTCAGGGGCGATGGTGTAATCACCCACCCGGTACGTTTCGACGAACGGCAGCGGCGCGGGGCGGGTCCACCCGCCATCCACCCGCTCCATGATGTACAGGTAAGGCTTCCCGTCGATCCAGCGCTGGAAGATGAAATAGTCCATGTCCTTGCCCCAGTCGGAGCAGCCTTCGCTGTGGTCGGTGGAAATGATGCCGGGCGCGAAAATTGCCGGAGTCGTGCCCGGCGGTGTCTGGCCGAGGTAGGGGCCGCTCAGCTGGGGAGAATCCGGGGTCGTTGACTGGGCGTGCCCGAAGACGCAACCGAGCAGGCAGATGAGGGGCAAGACCCGTGCCGGGATCAGTCCTTTTTTCATTCGATCTCCTTGATCCAGATGTCCGGATTGCCTCCGCGCGTGGAAGAGAAGGCGATCCGCCGGCCGTCGGGCGACCAGGACGGCCAGGAGTTGTCGAAGTCGGCGGTGAAGCGCATGAGTTCACCGGACGCCAGGGTGAGGATCCAGATGTCTCTCCGGCCGTCACGCCGGGACATGAACGCGACGTGGGTGCCGTCGGGTGACCAGCAGGCATGGTCGTCGTCGGCCGGGTGAGTGGTCAACTGAATCGGTTCGCCTCCCGCTGCGGCCGCCAGCCACAGGTCCGGGTTGCCGCTGCGGGTGGATGTGAAGACGATTTTCGAGCCGTTGGGCGACCAGACCGGATGGTAATTATCGGCGTCATGGTGCGTCAGTTGCTCCTGCGGACCGCCGGCCAACGGCAGGATCCAGATGTCGCCGTTGCCGCTGCGCAATGATCCGCAGGCGATGCGGGTCCCGTCGGGGGACCAGCAGGGGTGGTAGTCGATGGTGCCGGATTCCCCGATCCGCCGGCACGGGCCTCCGGCGGCAGGGATGATGTAAATCCGGGGTGGGCCCTCCGGCCGGGCGTCGAAACAGATTTCCCGGCCGTCGGGCGACCAGCAGATATGATGATCGCCCGGGACACCCGTCTCCAGCAGCACGGCCTCACCGCCCGCGGCGGGGACCAGCCAGATCTTCGGCTCGCCGCTCCGCTGGGAGGTGAACGCCAGCATCCGGCCGTCGGGCGACCACGTGGCGTGATAGTCAGGGGCGGGATGGGTGGTGATCCGCCGGAAAGTGGTCTCCGCCGGGGCTGATGCCGCCTGTGCCGGAGCGCTCTCCATCAGCATAAACAATGCACTGAGGGAAAACCCGGCCATCAACAGCAGAAACAAACGGATGCTGTTGCCATCATGTCTTCCGTGAATCATTCTTGCGAACTCCACAGCTGCACTCCTCATTTGTTCCCTTCCGGTAATGGTTGGCCGATGACGGCGGCATCCACCCAGTAGATGTCGCTTTTCCCCCGCTCCCCGGCGGTGAAAAACAGATACTTGCCATCGGGGGACAGCAAGGGTAAGCCGACCTCCATCCCGACGTCGACGGCTTGTGGCTCCTGCCAGGTGCCGTCCTCCCCACGACAAGAGACGAAGAGGAACGATCCGGCGGCACCTTCCACCCCTTCCGAGCAGAAGAGAAGGCAGTTCCCGTCCGGCGTGATGTAGGGGTAAGTGTTTCTTTGCCCGGTGTTGAGCGGGGCCGGCAGCTTCTCCGCCGGGCCGTACCCCTCGTTTTCGGGATGGATGACGACGATGCTTTCCCGGCCCATGCCGGCGGAGATATCCATGGTGTAGATGGTCCCGTCGGCCGCGGCGGAAATGTACATGGTCTTCATGGGGTTGAACGGATCGCCCGGATTCTGCGGTTCACCCCAGCCGTCTTTCTGCCGGGGGACAAACCAGATGTTCATGGGCGGTCCGCCGCCGGGCAGCGGCCGGTCTGAAGTGAAATAGAGCCGATCGCCCCGCGGCGTGATGCGCGGCTCGAAGCACATGTGGCCGACGCTGAACGGGGCGGCTTCCGGCGGGGTCCAGGCGCCGTCGACGAGTTTCGTCATCAGGATCACCGGGCGGCGGAGCTCCGGATCCCGGCGGGTGAAGTAGAACTCGCTCCCGTCGGGCGCAAAACAGCAGCTGAATTCATGGGCTGCGGTGGATACGACGCCCGGCGCGAAGACGGCGGGAGTGGTGCCGGGTGGCGTCTGGCCGAGGTAAGGCCCCTTCAGAACTGGAAAATCTGTGCCCCCATGGCCGGACATCACCAGCAAACATATCAAAAAAACGGCGACCAGTATCGGTTTGCACATGGGTTGTTCCTCTCTAAAATTATTTCAGATCCAGCTTCTTCAGCATCTCCCGGGCGTTGGCGTTTTGGGGATTCAGCGCCAGGGATTTCCGGTAATGGGCGACGGCGTTTTCATTGTCGCCGCTCTTCATGTACGCCTCGGCCAGGCTGTCATGGGCGTTGGCCGAGGCGGGGTGGAGCTCCACGTTCAGCTGGAAGATGGCCAGGGCGTCGGCCGCCCGGTCATCGGCCAGCAGCCGGTAGCCCACGGCGTTGAATTCGGTTTCGTCGACGTACAGCCCGCTGTCGGCGTCGGCCCGGATTTCCCGAAACGTGTTCAGTCCGGCGGCCAGCCCGTCCTGGCGGATGGCCCGCTCGACGCGGTACGCCGCCGAACTGCTGATGATCCGTTCCACCTGGTCCAGGCGCTGCCGGATCATGGCGACGTCGGTGTCGCGCACGGCCAGGAAGCGCTTGTAGTAATCCCTCGCCTTTTCGAACTCACCCAGTCCCCGGCAGAGTTCGCCAAGACGCCACAGGGCGTTGAGCGATTGGGGGTAAAGGCTTAGCTGGTATTCGAACAGGGCCATGGCTTCGCGGGGCTTGCCCTGCTGGCTCAATTCATCCCCCTCGAACGTCAGGATGTGATTGGGCGGATTCACCCGAAAGCCGTATTTTGCCGAGAGCCGGCCGTAGTACTCCTTCACATCAGACGCGCGGGCCGCCTGGAAATCGTCGGGCGGCTTGTGACCGGGGAAGAGGGCGCGCAGGCTGTCGCGCAAGGGAAGGGGCGCGATGAAATAGCCGGACGGCTCCCGCACGTCCAGGGTGAAGCGGAAATCCGCCGGTTTGTGAACCTGCAGCAGGGCGGCCAGGCGGCGGACGTAGTCCAGGTCCGCTGGCCGTTCATTCGTCTCGCAGCCGATGTAGAGAAAATTCGGTAACGTGGCCGTCTCCTTGAAAAATGTCTCGGCCCGGGGAAAAAGAACCTTGGCGTTTTCCGGGTTCATGAACGGATTTTCGCAGATGATGGCCTGAAAGAGCTGCGGCCGGCGGATGAGGGTATGCAGGCTGAACACCGCCGCGGCCTGGGGTCCGGCCAGCATCCGGAAAGTGTTGGTCCGGTATGTCCTGTCTATGAAGGGGATAATCTCCTGCTCCAGGCATTGCAGGAAGTTGTCGGCCCCGCCGCTCTCGCGGCGCGGTCCGGTCCGGGCCGGCAGCAGGTCCCGGTAGCGGTTGGTGTTGGCCACGCCGACGATGATGACAGGCGGTATCTCGCCCGTGCGTCCCAGTTTCTCGGTGATCATGGTGGCATGGGTGAAATAGTTGTAGAGATCCACGTACAGGAGGTACAGCACCGGGTAACGCAACTGGGTGTCTTCGTACTCCGACGGCAGGTGGATGTAGAGCGGCCGGTCCTCGTCCAGGATGTCGGAGTGAACGACCTTGTAGGTACCGATGACGATGTCTTCGCCGTCCTTTTGGGCAAGGCATACCCAGGTCGTCGACGTCAGGAGCAGCATCGTGATAAGGGTCAGGCAGCGGGTGGTGTTTTTCATGAGGTCCTCCGGTACGTGTGTCATGTCAGGCGGATGTTTCCGCCTGGTTGGTCCGGCGCCAAAGTGATCACAGAGCGCCGGTATCCGTGGACGGCGGCCTGGACATGGCGTGACAGTCCGAATGTACGGGATGTCGGGGATGCGGGACAAGTCCATGTCATGATGAGGTATACGATGTGTGAAAAATACCACATTGCATAAATTCCGGAAGGTGCCATGGATTGACCGGCGGTCAGATACCGTGATGAGCGGCGGTAGGGCGGGGCTGGACGACACGCGTTGAGGCGGATTGTCCCGTGACGGAGGTGGTTGCCGGTGGCGGGAGCCGATGGCCTCCGCCGGCCGGTTGAGTCATTCACAACGCAGTGATTTTACCGGCGGGGCGATAGCGGCGCGCGCCGTGTGCACGCTGACGGTCAGCATGGCGATCCCCAGCGCCGTCAGGCCGGCCATGAGGAAGATCCCCAGATCCGGCCGAATCCGATAGGCGAAATTCTCCAGCCAACGGTTCATGAGCAGGTAGGCCGCGGGCCACGCCACCACATTGGACAGCAGGACCCAGCGGGCGAACCCCCGTGTGAGCAGGAACAGGATCTCCGGCAACGAGGCGCCCAGCACCTTGCGGATGCCGATCTCCCGGGCGCGCTGTACCGATTCTTCATCTGCCCAGTCCTCCTTCCATGAGAGATATTCTACCAAAATCCTCTCATTCAGGATGGACCAAGATACGGGGGGCAGGTCAGGGGGTGAAGGTTGGGGCACTGTGCTCGTGATGGCGTGTCGAAACCAGGCCAGGGGCAAATATCACCGGTGTCCTGCCCGGGGGCGGTTGGCCGAGATACGGACGTCCGGATGAGGCGACTGTCTTTTTCTCAGACAGACTCATGGGTGCCAGCAGCAGCATCAGAAGCAACAACATGCCTGCTGTTTTCATCTTCAAAACCACGGGCGGAAGGCTATCTCTCCCGCGGCCAGGAGAAGTGCTGCTGGACCACCCGCCAGGCACCGTTCCGTTTTTCCAGCACCCCGGTCCAGCGCACGTTCTCCCAGTTGGCGGGTTTTCCCTGCCACGTGTTGAAATCGTCCACCACGCAATAGAACCAGGCCACCTCCCCGCATCTGGCGAAGCGGACGCGGAGGTCGCGGATCTCGTGGCTGATGGCCGTGAAGTCGGGGCTGGCCCAGAAAGCGGCGCTCTCCTTCACGGCGCTGATGCCGAACTTGACCCGATCGTAGGGCGTCACGCTGATGAAGTCCTCGTCGTCGGCGATGGCGCCGTAGAACCGGTCAAAGTCTTTGGTGACGGCCCAGCCGAAGACGCTGTGCAACACGTTCTCAATGGCGCGCTCCTCGGCGGCGCGGTCCACCGCGCGATCCTGCCCGTCCGTGAACGGCAGGGCGGCCACTACGAACAGGACAGCCACAATGAGTAAAAAATACCGGCGGATCATATCCCGTTTCCCCTTCCGTAAAGATGGTTCATTGGCCCAGACTCTCCTTTGCCAGACGGATGCCGTAGTCGAGCCAGATGCGCTCGATGTAGTTGGCCGTGCCCGCTTTCAGGCCTTCCAGGGCGGCCAGGCGCAGCTCATGGGCGGCCTTGTTCCGCGGGTCCGCCTGGAGCACCACCTCCGTCAGGCGCAGCGCCCGGACGTACTCCCGCGCGCCGACGAGCGCCCTGGTCCGGCCGAGGATGGCGTCGGCACCGGCCAGGTCCACCAGGTCGGGGTAGACGCTGCTGGGCGGCACGTCGTACATGTCGGCCGGGTTCTCTTCGAACCAGCCGATGTTCTCGTGGTAGATGCCGCGCACCGTCCAGTGTACCTGGCCGAAGTAGGGGCGGACATTGAATCTGTCGGGCAGCCTGATCTCCCGCATCAGGGTGTGGACGTCCTGGCCGGCGTTGATGCCGCGGATGGTCTCGTCGTGGACGTACTGCAGCGCGTCGCGGAAATCGGTTACCGTCCGTTGCACCAGGTCCGGGGTGACCACCGGCGAGCCGTGGCCCATGAGAAACCAGGCGGGCTTGTATGACAGGGCCAGGTCCAGGGCGGCGATGTAGCCCAGCACGGGGCGGGTGTTGGTGCCGCGCAGGGTGGCGTTGTTGATGAAGTATTCGTAATAGTTGTCGCCCACGAACACGGCGCGCAGTTCGGGGATCCAGATGGTGGTGTGGTCGGGCGTTTCCCCCGGCGTGTGGACCATTTTGAAGTGGATCCCGCCCAGCGCGAAGGTGTACTCGTCGGCAAAGGTCACGGTGGGCAACGGCGCATGAAGGGGCTCGACCTCCTCGGGCGCGGGCAGGGGCCGGCGGGCCCAGATGGCGGCGCGCCGGTCGTAGAAGGGGGCCAGGCGCTTGCGGTACTCGTTGTAGGTGTTGAACTCCCGCTGGGCGATGACGGGGATGTCGGCGCCGGCCCGCCACTGGTCGAGGTGGTCCCAGTGGTCCTGGTGGGCGTGGGTCAGCAGGATGGCCTTGAGGGGGCATTGGGCCAGCACCTTTCGGAAGTACTGCGGCGCGGCGTTGGCGCCGGCCGGGTCGATGAGGACGCTCCCCGCCGGTGTCGTGACCAGATAAGCGTTGCACGACCCCTCCATGCGGTACAGATTGTCGTCCAGTTTGAGATAGGCCAGGTAGGTGTCGAAGAGCCATTGCCGCAGGGCCTCGTCCGCGGTCAGCTTGTCCGCCCACGTGGGAATCTTGTCCCAGGCGTAATCGAAGATCACCGCCGTCAGGTCGTTGAACGACGACACCTGAAGGCCCGGGTCCAGCTGCTCGTGCTGGGTGAAGGGATAGCCATGGGTGAGGGGCAGAGGCCGGATCCGCTCCGGTTTGACCCGGGCGCTGATGACGGCGCTCAGCACAGCCTGGTGCAGGAACAGCTGTTGGCGGAACGAGGCACAGGCCGTCCGCTGGTAGTCTTCGTCCTGCAGCCGCTCCGTCAGCAGCCGGGCCCACTCGGCGGCGATGCCCAGCCGCGGGTTGAAGGCGAACACCTCGCAGTTGTAGTAGGGCTGCATGGCCACCTGGTCGACGACGGTCTGCCGGGTGGGCAGGGTCCGGTAGTCGAGCCCCGTGGCTTCGTAGATGGGCGCCCAGTAGGCGTTGGGCGCCGTGCCCGGCGGCAGGCTGATGCCGTTGGACAGGGAGACGGACCGCACCGCCACGTCGGCGGCGGCGTCCAGCGCCAGGGCGGCGGGCTCGGCCAGGACGATGACGCCGGGATCGAACCAGGCCACTCTGGACACCTTGTCCCGGACGGCCTGCTCCACCTGGGCCGCGGCAAAGGCCTTGATGGCCAGGGGGTAGGACCGGAAGGCCTCATCCATTTCCACGGGCAGCAAGACGACGCCGTCCGTCCTGAGGTCGGTGCAGGGAAAATGCGCCGGATCACCCAGGACGACACAGATCCGGCTCCCGGCATACTTCCCGCCGTGGTCGCGGATACTCTTGATGAGGGCCGCCACGGCGCGGGCCTGCTCGTGGGTGGACACCCAGGTGGCGATGGCCAGGGATTCCGCCCCGTGCCCCATTACGGTGTCATCAGCGGCGGCGCTCGCCAACGGATGGGCCCATAGGGCGCCCGTCATCAACAGACACAGGATGGCCGGCAGGAGCCGGTGGCAGATTCGCAGGTCATTCATGAATGCGTCTCCTCGAAAGCTTGATCGTGATATGGCGTGGCCATGAACGGGTGTGATCCGTTCATCTGTTCATCCGTATTCAGGTTGGCTGACCGGTTCAGCATGAATTCGGTTCCAGCACTTTCGTAGCGGCCATGTGGTCGTCACCCGGATGTCCGTGCAGAGTCGGGCATGGCCAAGTGTATGTTTTTACGGGAATTACAGGGAATGTTTCAGAAAGTGCCCAGCGGGCGGTTTCGAAGGATGAACGGCGGATGGCTGTTGCTGGCACGATCCGCCCGGCCCGAAACGCAGCCGCCTGACCCAGGCATCGGATCTTAGTTTGGGGTCGGACCAGGTTGGCTTGTTAGCTTGGGGTCGGACCAAGACAAAATACTGAAATAAAATGTGTTAATCTGTAAATCGTGGCTCTTTTCAGCCTTGGAAGCCATTTTTCGGCCGTGAAATGGTGTTGGCCAGATTGACACCAAAACATGGCTGGTGGTGTGCGCCGGCCATGACAAGGTGTGGAGAATGTCGCCATCGTTGGGTGCAAAAGCAGGCGACCATGCCGGTCTCCAGAGAAATTCCGTCTGATTTTTGCCCCAAAAAGGGCTTCCAACGGTCAAAATCAGGTCAATAATATAGAGTAAAACATTATTTATCAATGAATAGTCTTGGTCCGACCTCAATGTGTTTATTGGTTAAAACATTATTTTTCAAGTAATTGCCTTGGTCCGACCCCAATCTTCGGCCCGGAGGGCCGAAAAGTCTTGTAGCCGTGGGCGAACGGAGTGAGTCCACGGAAAGAGTGCCCCAAAAATAGGATTGAGGCCCGCAGGGCCGGCCAGAAAAACCGGCCAGAAGGGGCCCGGAGGGAGTTGCCCCATATGGTTATCTACCGGGAAACACCCCCCAAGTCATCTCCATTTTTGCCTCAAGAAGGGTTTTGTAAGGCCGGAAATCGGTCTATTTTTCGCCCTAAACTATTTTTTTTTAACTGATTGGCTGGGGCCGATCCTAATATCCCCCCTGATTTTACCGGGATATTCGTAAAATCGTAATCCATTACGCCGTTTCACAAAAGAAGTTGTGGTAAGTTCAGAAAAACACGAAATCTTTGCCACGGAGCAGCCGATAATGTGCTGGAACGATTCTGCCCAAACCATCAACGACCGCCTTCGCCGGTCCGTGTTCTGCCTGGACAATGGCGTGCCCGAGGAGGGAAGCATGGTGTCAACATCAGAACCGGGTGCTCGTCGCCCACCGGCCGGCATACGGGAAATGCTGGTCCGGAGCTTGCCATGGCGAGGCCTGGCGGTGGCGGCATGGATCTTCCTCGCAACACTGGGTGTGCTGGGCCAACATCGGCTGACCGTCACGTTCCCCGAGCGGGCCGGCGCCGCCCGGATTGGGGAATACGCTGTGGCCGGGGTGCCGTTGCCGCGGGACTGGAACGTCACCGCTGCCACGCAACTGCGGCTGTGCACACCCGGCGGGTCGCCCGTCCCGGCCCAGTTTGAGGTGCTGACCCGCTGGGGCGCGGCGCCCGATGCGGCCGGCGCGCCCATCCAGTGGCTGCTGGCCGGCGCTCTGGTCAACCTGCCCGACGGCGGCTGCCTCAGTCTTATCCTTGATGACCAGGGCCCTGGACCGTCGCCGCCCGGCATCGTCATCGACCAGGCGACTCCCGGCGTGCTGCGGGTGGATACAGGCGCGGCGCTGTTCGAGCTGGACACCGGCGGCGGCCTGACCCTCTTCCGCCAGGTGACGGTGGCCGGGCAGCCGCTGCTGGACCCCCTGGCGCCACGGGAGGCCATCCGGTACGACCCCGCCGGCGGGGATTCCATGGTGCCCGGCGGGAATCCTGATTTCACGCCGCGGGCGGTGACGGCCACGGTGGAGCGGGTCGGGCCGCTGGCAGCTGTCATCCGGCTGGCGGGGAGCATCCCCGACGAGGCCGGCCGGGCCATCCTCGACGCCACCCTGCGCTACCACTTCACCGCCGGACGGGCCGATGTGCGGGTGGACGTCACGGTGGAGAACAACCAGCCGGTGCTGACGGGCGAGTGGGACCAGCCCCTCAATGTCCATGACCAGGGGGCCGTCAACAGCGTCTACGTGGGTGGACTGGCCGTGGGCCTGCGCCCGCGGCCCGGGACCGGGCCGCTGACGGTGCGCCTGGAGGGGGGCGTCAGCGTGACCGCGCCGGCGCAGCCGGTGATCCTGCACCAGGATTCGTCCGGCACGGATTTCTGGGACACCTACGTCGGCCTGGTGGGCTGGCCCGGTCATGAGGCTGCGGCGGCGCCCCGCCTGCAGTCGTTCTGTGTCCACGAGGGATTCCGGATCACCGGGGCGGGGCCGGAGGTGACGGGCCGCCGGGCCCGGGGCTGGCTGACGGCGGGCTACGGCGCGGCGGCACCCGGCGTGGCCGTGGCTGTCCGCGGCTTCAGCGAGAATTTTCCCAAGCAGCTGCGGGTGGATCCGGACGGCCTGGTCCAGGTGGATCTCTTCCCCGAAGGCGGACGCTTCCGCCACAACCTGCGTGTGGGCGAGGAGAAAACCCACTCGCTGCTCTTCGTGTTCGCCGCCGGTGAGATGTCCGCCGAAGAGGCCGAGCGGCGGGCGCAGGCCTTTCAGCAGCCGCTCCTGGGCCGCCTTTCACCGGGGGACTATTGCCGCAGCGGCGCCCTGGGCGAGGTGCCGCCGGCCGACGTGGCCCGCTGGCCTTTCTATGAGCGCTATACGCGGATCGCTTTCGAGCCGAATCCCGATTTCGATCCGGCCGTGCATGACCCCAACTTCGGCAATTCCACCCTGCGGGACGCCATCGAGCGCTATAACTTTTTCGGCTGGCAGGATTACGGCGACGTCCCCCTGGACTACGAGGCCTTCGGGCCCCACCAGGCCGGGCAGATGAATCTCAAGTACTGGTTTTTGAACGGGATGCTGGTGCAGTCCTGCCGCTCCGGGCTGGACGGCTGGCTGGACCTGGCCCTGCCGGCCGCCTGGCACCTGGCCGACATCGACTACCTCCACATCCCCGACGAGGGGATCGGGCACTGGTCCCACGGCGCCTATTTCGGCCACAGCCAGCACGACGAACCGGGCAACGTCAATCCCAACCGCAACTCCAACTCGCCCAGCGTCGACCTCTTTTTCGGCGTGCCGGGGCTGCTGCTGGCCTACCGGCTGTCGGGCGAGCAGCTTTTTCGCGAGGTGGCCGGCGAAGGCCTGGCGGCCATGCAGAACCTGTCGCAATTCAGCGATTTCGACGCGCCGGTCCTGGAACGGGAGCGGGCCAACCTCATCTGCGCCTACATCGAAGGCTATCGCCAGACGGGCGACGCGCGCTGGCGGGACGAACTGCGCAACATCGTCGGCCGGACGGCCGACCTGGCCGGCAAGGGCTGGCTGACGGACCCGGCCGTCTACGGCGCCGCCAACCCGGGCGCCTACCAGCGCATGTTCATGTTCGCCCAGGTAATGTGGGCCCTGGGCCGCTACCTGGACCTGGCCGCCGAGTACGGCTGGCCCGACGACCTGGGGGTGGTGCCGTTTCTGACCGCCGGCGCCGATTTCGTGACCCAGCACGCCATGGTGGAATACCGGCCGGGGCGGGCGGCCGTGCCCTACGACGTGGTGTTCGATGGCAGCGATCCCTCGTACCTGGACATCAACAACTGGGCCCTGACCATGGCCGACGCCCTGGCCTACGCCTGGAAATACAGCGGTCACGCGCCCTATCTTGACGCCGCCGGCATGTTCTATGCCACCGGCACCATCGACCCGGTGTGGGAGGACGACCCGCCCGTCTACCTGGGCAGCAAGGACCTGGTCAACGCCGGCAACTGGGGCCTGGTCTACATGAACCAGCTGGCCGCCCTGCCGGCAGGCGATCTGAACGCCGACGGCCGGCTGACGGCAGCCGACCTGCTGCTGCACGATCTCCTGCGGGCGGGACTTCTGGCCGCCGGGACGCCCCCTTTCACCGCGCCGCGCGCCGCCGCCGACCTGGACCACGACGGCCTCCTCACCGCCGCCGACCGGCAGCGGCTGGCGGATCGCCTGGTGAAATAAACCGGAATGCCGGGTGCGCATCGCGCTTGTGGTGGGTCACCGAAGATATAGGTTGAGATGATCAGGTCCGGGCTGAAGCGTGTTGGGATCCCTGACCGCAGCCGGTATCCTTCACTTCGATTTTTCCCTTATAATGGCCACGTATTCCTCGAACAAGGGCCGGCGGCGGTCGCCCGTCTCCCGGACAATGCACAGGGCGGCTTCGAACGCCTGCCGGGCCTCGGCCAACCGGCCGGCGGACTGACAGGCTACTCCCAGGGCTTCAAAGGCATCCGGCCAGCGGGGGGCTTCGGTCGTCAGAAACCGGAAGAGGGCGATGGCTTCCTCCGTTTTTTTCTCATACCAGAGCAGGGAAAATCCGGCGTTGAGCACCGGTTCACGGGGCAGGCCGCAGTCGAAGCCGTAGGCCTGGCCGAGCGCTTTGTAATAGACCTGGATGGCTGGTGGACCGGCGGCAGCCGTAGCCACCGGCAGCCGCCAGCGGCGGTAGATGAACTCCAGCCCGGCAAACAGGCCCTTGGCCGCCACCGGTTCATGCTCTTCCTGTTCCATGACGACGCAATCCCAGTCCAGACCCGCCGGGGCTGTGGCCAGCAGCTGGCGGAGAAGGGGCATTCCCTGGGCCCGCGGCGTGGTCCCCTCCGTCACGGCGTAAAAGGATTTGCCGAGGGAGTCACGGCAGGCGAATTCCCGGGCACCCAGGTCGTACCACGTGCGATCGAAGCCCGTGCCGGCGGCGATGTAACCGTGGAACAATTCCGGCCGGGTGAAGAGAAGCCACATGACCGTGGACGCACCGCTGCAGAATCCGTATAAAACCCGGTGGGGCTGTGTTCGGTAGCGGGCGTCGATGAACGGCACAAGCTCCTTTTCCAAAAAATCCACAAATTTCATGTAGCCGCCGTCCGGTTGCAGGGATACCCACTGATCCCGCTCGCGATGGGTGTTGGCGATGCCCACCACGATCATCTCCGGCATACGGTCGGGTGACAGGAAATCGACGGCGCCCGCGGCGAAGCCGAACATGGACTCGCCGTCCAGAACCACCAGCACCGGATAGCGCCGGCCGGATTTTTCATAGCCCAACGGCACATGGATAAAGATATCCCGGGTTTCGCCGAGGATGGATGAACCCACCCGGGCGAGAACACTCCGGTCGTGGACAACGGCGGTGCCGGGATCATTGCTCCCCGCCCAAGCCAGTCCACAGAGGGTGATCCAGATGATTCCGGCGACCATTCGTTGGCTGCCCATACTGCACCTCATGTGAAGATTTCATTGTTTGAAAGTTGATTTTTCTACGATTGGGCGCCACATTTGTTCAGTCGAAATGACGAATGGCGATCCCTCTTGTCATGGCCAAACCAGCCCACTGGAAATCAGACGGTCCAGGATGTGGGCCCATTCGACCGCTCGCAAATCATGGATTCATCCGTCTGCGGAGACCGTGGTCCATTACCGATAGCTTTGGGCAAGGGGCGACGTATATGGCGTGCGGCACGCAGTGCCGCTTTGTACGGGCGGCCGGGCTCGTCGCGAAGCCGCCGTGAAAGCACAGCTCCGCTGCGTACTACACTCCAAAAACGACTCTCCTTCAACGGGATAAACCGGGTGCCCGTGAAAATTTCCTTTCTCCCTGCATCCCTCATCCTTCTGCCTGATCCGCGTCCATCCGCTTTTCATCCGCAGATATCTGCGTTCAAAAACAAAGCGCTCCCCAGTGAGCGCACTCCTGGTGTCATCCGTTAACGGACAACTTTGGCAAAAAGTGCGACGGCGTTCTACCTTTTCTGCCGTACCTTTCGGGCCCTTGTCTATACCATAATCCTTACCTGGCTGAACCTTCAGCGCCCGCCGCCGATGCCGCGAGCCAGGCGTTCGGCCTCCTCCCGGTTTTCGATACCGTGAATGAGGGCCCGGTCACTATCGATTCGTTCCTGGACAACAGGCGCCGACACAAGCCGGCCATCCAGGAAGATGGCCAGGGGCCGGCCCACGGATTCTGCAGTGATTTCAGCGAATTTCGCTCGGCCCTCCTGCGTCAAAACGATCTCGATGGTATATTGGCCGTATTCATCCGGCCGGGCACTTGCTGAGGCGATGTGGGTGTTGGTCATCAGCACTTCCTCCCCAATATGAATTTCCTGTCCGGTATCCGTGGTTTTCATGGGGGTCAGGCCGGGCTCGGGAGTATTCCAGGCGGGGCGGAATTCTACCTTTACGGCCGGGGAAGGTTGCCGGTCTGCTTCCGGCGGCTCCTCAGATTCCAGCAAGCCGCAACCAACACACAGCAGACAACATGCAACAATCATATACACTATTACCTTCATGGCACCTCCTTGGCCAGAATCCATCGTCGCGGCGACATCGACGCACGCAGGAAAGCTTTCCGGTCTGATCCGTCAACGAATGGAATGGGCTTTGGTCCCACTATACCGGATTTGTGTCTGAATGCAAGGCGGTATTGGGCATCGGTCCAACGGAAAACTTCGTTACACTTTGTTACCGAACGGCAATACTAAAGGGGCGGGGCTGGGCTATGATGAGGGCGTTTCACGGGTGGTGCGCGTGGCGACGGATCCTGGCCGCACGCACCCGGCGGGGCTCCGAAGACCCGTCATTCCATTCCATCTCTGATGGGTAGCCTTGGCAACATATCGCGCAAATTTCCATTGGTTCACCATATCAGCCGGGCCGGCGGCCTACGGGCCGGTCCGCCAACATTCAAGGAGGTCAAGGGCATGAAACGCAGTATTGTCCTTTGGTTCATCCTGCTTGTGTTCACCTCACTGGCCGTCGGCGGGATCACGCTGGACGTCCAGGAACACGTGCTGGACAACGGGCTGAAGATCCTCATGATCCCCCAGCCCGGGGCACCACTGGTGACCTGTCATCTGTACTACAAGGTGGGCTCCGTCAACGAGCGGCCCGGCATCACGGGCATCGCCCATCTGCATGAGCACATGATGTTCAAGGGCACCAAAATCATGGGCGTCACCGATTACGAAAAAGACGCCGCCATCGACCGGCAGATCGATGCCGTCATGGACAAGATCTACCGGGAAATGTACTGGACCGCCGACGGCGGCGATCCGGCCAAGATCGCCGGGTGGAAAAAAGAGTACGAGGCGCTGGTCCTGTCGCAGAAACCGTACATCGTCAAGGACGCCCTCTGGGAACTGTACATGAAGAACGGCGGCACCGGTCTCAACGCCTCCACCGGCAACGAGATGACCGGCTACTACGTGACCCTGCCGGCCAACAAGGTGGAACTGCAGATGCTGCTGGAGTCGGACCGGATGGCCAACGCCTACTTCCGCGAGTTTTACTCGGAAAAGGATGTGGTCATGGAAGAGCGCCGTCTCAGCGAGAACCGGGCCGGCTACCTCTTCGGCGAGCAGGTCAACGCCGCCTTCTACGTGGCGACGCCCTATCACTGGGGGGTCATCGGCTGGATGGACGACCTGCGCAAGATCACCAAAGAGGACATGATCGAGTTCAACCGGAAGTATTATGTCCCCAACAACGCCGTGGCCATCTACGTGGGCGACTTCCAGCCGGCCGACATCATCGCCATGGCCGAGAAGTACTTCGGTCGTGTGCCCCGCGGCAAGGACGTGGAGCCCATCCGCACCTACGTTCCCGAGCAGGACTGCGAGAAGCGGATCTCCGGCAAGGGGAACGCCCCCACCAGCCTGCAGATCATGTTTCACATTCCGCCGGAGGGCCATCCTGACACGGCTCCGCTGTCCATCCTGGCGGCCGTGCTCGGTTCGGGCGGCGGCGGCGGGCGCCGTTTCGGCGGGGGTGGCGGCATGACGGGTCGCCTGCCCAAAATCCTCATCAAGGAGAAGGAGCTGGCCGTCAGTGTGTCCGCCTACAGCCGGCCGCAGTGGTATGCCGGCGAATTTCAGTTCCGGGCCATGCCCCGCTTCGACAAGAACGTCCCCCTGGAAGATCTGGAAAAGGCCATCTGGGAGGAAATCGAGCGGATCAAGCAAGACGGCGTGACGGAGGAAGAGATCCAGATGGCCCAAAACCGCTCCGAGGCCATGTTCGTGCGCAGCCTGAGCATGTCCCGCGGCGTGGCGCGGCGGGTGGCCGAGGCGGAACTGACGCGCGGCTGGCGCAGTCTCCTCACCGATCTGGACGCCCTGAAGCAGGTGACCAGCGCCGATATCCAGCGGGTGGCCGCCCAGTATCTGGTCAAGAACAACAGCCTGACGGCTCTCTATGAGCGTGAGGGCGGCGGAGCCCGCCGCGGTCCGGGGCGCCGGCCGGGCGGACGTCCGGAGGGGCCGCCCGCCGGACAATCGGATGCGGCACAAGGAGGTGTGGAATGAACAAACACCTGACCATCACCCTGATCTGCCTGCTGCTGGCCGGCCTGGCCGTGCTGGGACAGGCGCAACGGCCCGAGGAACTTACGTTCAAACCGCTGCAGTATGATCCGCCCAACCCGGCGGACTACCGCATGGAGTGCGCCAACGGGCTGCGCGCCTATATCCAGGAGGATCGCGGACTGCCGCAGTTCAGCATCACCGCCCTGGTCAATTTCGGTGAGCTGTATGTGCCCCAGGACAAGAAAGGCCTGGGCGCCCTGATGAGCGAAACCCTCGTCCAGGGCGGCACCGCGTCCCGCGACGGCGAAGCCATCGAGGAGAGGATCAATTTTCTGGGCGGCTCCCTCAATTTCCGGGTGGATGAACGCACCGCCACCCTCAGCCTGTGGGTGCTGAGCAAGGATATGGACGAAGGGCTGGAACTGTTTTTCGACGTGCTGAAGAACCCGGAATTTCGGGAGGAGCCCCTGAACCTGGCCCGCTTCCGCCTCATCGCCCAGCTGCGCCAGGCCAACGATGAGCCCCGCAACGTGTTGCAGCGCGAATACGAGAAGCTGCTCTACGGCGATCACCCCCTCACCTGGCAGTCCAACCGGAATACCTACCAGAGCGTCACTCCGGCCGATCTGAAGGCGGTTCACGATACCTTTTTCTTTCCCAAAAACATCATCCTGGCGGCGTCTGGCGATTTCGACGCCACTGCCCTGAAAGCCAAAATCGACGGTTTTGTGGCCGACTGGCCCAACAAGGATCTGGCGGCCGCTGCCTTCGCCACGGAGTTCCCGACGCCCGAGCCGGGCGTCTATTTCATCCAGAAGGACATCAACCAGGGCTATATCAGCCTGGGGCACCTGGGCATCGAGGAGACCAACCCCGATTACTATGCCGTGCAGGTGATGAACTTCATCCTCGGCGGCGGCAGCTTCACGTCGCGCATCACCACCAAGGTGCGTTCGGATGAAGGCCTGTCCTATAACCAGGGCAGCCGGTTCGCCACGCGCTGGGGATTCCCCGGGCCGTTCTCCGGCTATGTGCAGACCAAATCGGCGACAGTGGGCTACGCCATCTCCCTGATCCAGGCCGAATTCGACCGCATCCGCCGCGAGCCGGTCACAGACCGGGAGATGGACACCGCCATCAACTACTACCTCGAGAGCTTTCCCAGTGCCTTTGAATCGGCCCAGCGGACCATGGCCACCTTCGCGGAAATGGAGATGACGGGCAAACCCATGGATTACTACGCCAAATACCGCGACAACATCCGCGCCGTCACCCGGGAGAGGGTCCAGGAAGTCGCCCGGAAGTACATCCATCCCGAGCAGATGGTGATCCTGATTGTGGGCGACTGGGAACCGTGCAACCAGGGCGGCGACAAGTGGGCCGGCCCGCTGGACAAGCTGGGACCGGTACATCATCTGAGCCTGGCCGATCCCCTGACCGGCGAGGTGCCGAAACAATAGTCTCTTTTCGTGTCGTTTGATCTGCGGGGACAGCGGCCGGGGCCGTTGTCCCCGCTGTTGTTTCCGGTGAGGCGTGCGCCGAAGAATGGGCCGGTTTGGGCGGATCAGTAATCCAGCTGTCCCTTGAAGGTCAGCTGATCCAGGCGGAAACGGGCCTCGGGCACCACCCGGTAGGAGGCGGGAGCGGCCGGTTCCTCGAGCGCCGCCCGCCGCAACAGGATGGAGCGCTGGCGCATGGAATGATCGCCGCTGAGGATGGCTGCCCAGCGTGGTCCCTGGGCGGGGCTGCGCACGACGAACTCGATGGTCTGGAACTTGACCTGCCGGTCGGCGGGCGTGAGGAAGGGGCGGCCGTCGGGCAGGGTGCGGGGGAAGACGAACTTGGCGCCGGTGCCGTCGGGCGTGGGCGGGATGTACTTTTTGAGATAGATTTTCTTGCCGGAATCCGTGGCCAGGTACGTCTGGCCGACCAGTTCGGCGGTGGCGAGTTTTTCCAGCTGGTTGCGGATGTCCAGCAGGGTGGAGGCGCCGGCCGGAATGGAATCGAGGGTCAGGGCCACCACGATTTCATCATACTCATGCTCGATGAAATCCCGATATTTTGTAAATTTACGGATATCTCCCTTGGCAGCCAGGGCGACGTACGCCTGGCGCACCACATGGGCCGAAAACAGCGACAGGCGGAAAACGGTGGTGATTTCCCGTTCGCTGTCGGTGCCGTAGCGGACGCTTTCCCCGATATCGTTGGACGTGACCCACTTGAATTCATAGCACCAGGGGGATTCCTCCATGAAGCGCCGCGCCTCTTTTTCGGTCCAGCGGGTGTAGGATTTTTCCTCCCAGAACTGGGCCATCACTCCGGCCGTGGACCCCAGCACAAACGAAACGACGAGGATGGAGATCATGCGCATAAGATACCTCCTCCCGGTATGGCGTCACCGGGGAATTCAAAGGTCTTCGGGCCGTGGAGATCACCTCGGCCCGCATTTTTGCCATGTGAACGCATCGAGCAAATTTCTTTACTTTTAGTATAGATTGATGTGGCCGCTAAACGGTTCACCGGATGCAGGCACTTCGGAAAAACGTGCCGGCCGGCGAGAGGTTTTTCGGTGTACAGAAAAGACCTCCGCTGAAGAGGTGTGGTGCGGGGAAGTCCAATCATCATATCACTTTGCATAACTCAAACATAAACAAAAACATATGTTCTCCCGGACATCTGTCAGGAAGTCGTTGAATTTGAGAAATTATCCTCCTATAATCATTCTTCATCCTGATTCAAAACCGCTGCTCTTCTGTTGTCGGGATGGAGGAATCCGTCGGGTTGAGGATGGGCCATGCAGGGGAGAACACAACCGCCGATGATGCCGCAACCCGCGGTGTATCCGGCACCGCCGCCGCGCCGCCGTCGCGGCTGTCGCAACTGCTGCCTGCTGACCCTGCTGTTGCTGGTTTTGCTGGTGGCCGGCTTCTTCGTGGCCGGCTGGTGGTATTTTTCCGAGCCGGCGCATCCGGTGGAGGAGGAATACGAAACCATCCCCGAGTACTTCGGCCGGGCAGGGATTCCCGGACCCATGGACGCCGGGTCGGGCCCGGGGGAGGTGCGCCATGGCTAAACGCTTTGGCCTCTTGTTGTTGCTGGCGGCGTTGACCGGCCTGGTGTCGGCCGCCGTGAGTCCGGACGTGGCGGCCCTTTACCGCGACCAATACCGGAGCCGGCTGCATTACCTGCGGGTGAACATCTACACCCAGCCGTACGAGGTGGCCATCACCCCCGAAGGGACCCGACGGCCGTCGGGCGTGGGCCGGGAGGCCCTCTTATCGGCGGGCGAACCGGTGCGGGTGAAGCAGGTGGACTTCGGCGAGAGCACGGCGACGCTTCTGGTGTCCACGCCCAACGGCTCCCGGGGGGTGACCGTGCGGTTCACGTTTCCCGAGCCGCTGGACCCGCCGTTTACGGCCGCGCCCGAGTTCACCGCGGCGGTGGCGGAGATTCTTACCCCCCAAGCCGGCACCGGCCGCGCCGCCGGCGAGGAAAAGCCGCCCGATCCCGAAGAGGAACCGGCGGAAAGCGAGCCGGAGGAGCCCGAGCCCGAAAAACCCGCCCGGGAGGAGGTCCGCCTGCTGGTGGAGCCGGGCGCCGACGAATTGCCCGGCGACGGTGACGCGGTCACCACCATCACCATCTCGGCCCGGGACCTTGACGGACGACTGCTGGATCACCTGTCCGGGCCGGTGGCCGTGCGCATCAACGCCGGCCGGCTGTCGGCCGAGCAGGCGCAGATGGTCAACGGCATGGCCCGCCTGAATCTGCAGGTGCCCATCCTGGACGACGAGGCCAAGCTGATGCAGCGCTCCATCCAGCTGACCTACGTCATCGTCCGCAAGATCCTGGGGCAGGGGAGCGCCGCCGACGCCCGCGAGATCGCCATCGAGGCCGCCCGCCAGGGGCCCAACCTGGCGGCGCTGTCCACCGTGAAGGGGGACAAGCCATGGGTCTATATCATTGCTGAATTTCAGGGCGTGAAGGGAAAGGCCAAAATCCATCTCACGCCGGCGCCGACACCGGTGTCGGGCATTTCCGGCTACTATGAAGGGGAAGACATCACCGGTTCCTCCACCTGGACCTTCGACACCAGTACCATGATTCTGAAGCAGAAAGGGTACCGTGACGAAATTCCGGTGGAATATACGGGCAAGGGGGCCATGGGCTTCTACGAGGTGAGCGTGGGGGGTATCGGCACCTCTCTGATGCCCCTGCCGGGTGACAGCTTCTACCTCATCGCGCCGCCTATCCTGTTTCATCGAGTGGCCCAGGCGTCGGCGGAGCCCGGTGTGCCCGAAACCTTCCAGCCCAAACCGACGGTCAGCCTGACGGCCCGCCAGAACCCCCTGGCCGCCGACGGCGAGAGCACCACCGAGATCCTGTTTCAGTACAAGGACGCCCAGGGCCGGCCACGGGGCGGTGTGCGCCTCGACTGGAAGCTGGACCGCTTCGGCACCCTGAGCGCCGCCCAGAAGGGTATGTTGCTGCGGACTGAATCCGTCACCCGCGCCGACGGGACGGCCCGGGCCCTCTACCGCGCGCCGCAGATGGACGCCCGGGATATGCAGGAGACGGGCTCCATCAAGAACCGTGACGTCACCGTGGAATACGCCGACGGCCAGGAACCGGGGCGGGTCACCTGCCAGATCGGCCTGCTCAAATCGGCACCACTGCAACTGGTGGTGGAGAAACCGGGGGTGGAACGGATGGCGCTGCCTGTCCGGATCGGCAGCCTTAACGGCACTATCACCGGCCGGGTCTTCCTGCAGATGACCCGTTTCCGCGCGCCCGGCGTGGCCGAGCGACTCCCCCTCAACGACGCCGCTGTCAAGCTGGAAGGGGACGAGAAGGTCCTGAAATGGGCCGCCGTGGACGAGGTGGTCACCGATGAGGAGGGCCGGTTCACCCTGACCATGCACATGAACAACTGGCCGAAGTGGGACAAGGAATTCAGGGAGCCGTTCGTGGTGACGCCGTCGGCCCGTTTCCTGGGGCTGCAGCACAACGCCACCAAGTACCTGGACCAGTGGCCGGCGGCGGCGGAAGTGCGCCTGAAAGGTCGGGATTTCATCCTTTTTGCCCAGTCCACCCTGGCCCGTCTCAGCGCCGAAGACGCTGAAGCCCTGCAGGAAAAACTGGAACTCTTCAGCTGGATGATCATGGTCCTCAAGGACGCCCGCAAGGACGCCGGGGTGGCCGTGGGCGAGTTCCTGGACCATGCCTGGACCCTGCTCAAAGCGGTGGGCAGCTACTTCTACGCCAATTCAAAGCTGGAAAAATACATCAACGAGAAATACAAGACGCTGGAGACCAGCAGCGGCCTGCGCAAGCTGCGGGAACTCAAGGCCCGTTTCGAGCGCAGCCAGCGCCATTCGGGCAGCGTCACCAACCAGATCTTCGCCTGGCTGGCCCAGAAACTGGCCCTGGGCACAGCGCCCTCCAACACCCCGGCGGGCGGCGGCGCCGGCGGCCGTTTCGCCTACGGCAGCCTGAACCGCTTTTTGATTCCGCAGATCCTGAAAAAGCTGACGGACATGATCACCACCTGGGTCAACAGCCAGGTCAAGCCGTCGGTGGACAGCGTCGTGGCCGAAGCCCTGCTGGAGCCCTACGACCGGCTGGGCGACCAGTACCTGCTCCTGCTGCTGGACAACGAGGATTATGCGCAGATCCACCGCGGTTTCACGTCGGCCTACGCCGGGTTGAAAACACGTCACCAGTACCAGGGGATCGAATTCCAGCGCGTGACGGAGTGGCGGATCGCCGAAACCTACCTGACAGTGCTCATCGACACCATCAGCGAATGCGGCCAGACGGCCCTGAAGATCCTGTCCGTGACCTTCATGCAGCCCGAGCTGCTGGTGATGGCCAACAAGCTGGACAAGATCCAGCAAACCCTCGACAACGTCATCGCCGGCGCCCGCTTCGCCGAGGAGTGCTACCGCTTTGTGACCATCCTGGACAAATCGCTGCAGGCGGTGCTGACGGCTGCGGCCGGGGCGTCGGGGGTGACGGTGACGGCCGAACTGGTCCCGGGCAATGGCGCAGTGCCGGCGGCCGTGCCCTACCGGACGGCCGGATTCGCCCAGGCCGCCGCAGAGATGACGCCCGTGGCGGCGCTGGATCTGGCCGACACCTACGACTGGGACGCCTTCGAGCTGAACGGCGCACCGGCAGTGTCCGAAACCATGGCCTATCTGGTGGAACTGCCCAACATCCATGACCTGTGGCTGGCCGAGGCACTCCCGGCGCTGGTGGACCTGAACCTGGCCCAGCCCGAGCGGCTGGTCCGTTTCCGCGAAGCGCAGGCGCGGTGGGCGACCGCCGGGACCGAATGCCGTCACCTGATCCTGGCCATGGGCGACGCGGCCGGAGCCCGGCAGCCGGACCGGCGCTGGACCCTGGCGGTGAGCGAGTTGCGGGAAGCCGCGGCAGAATATCAGTCGGTGATGGAAGAGACCTGTCGCGCCGCCGCCCAACTGCCGCCGGCGGGCGATGTGGCCCTGGCGGACCAGGTCGGCCGGCGGGTCCATGGCGGAGGCATCCCGCCCATCCCCGCCTGGCTCTGGTTGACCGCCGGCGGTCTGCTGCTGGTGGTGGCCCTGGGTGGCGTGCTCCTGGTGCTGGTTGTCCGCTCCCGGCGGAAATCGAAGACCGGTCGCGCCGGCGGGCTGCAAACGGCCGTTGCAGCCCCGATCGCACCGGCGGGACAACCGGCCGCACGTCCGTCCGCCCCGCAACCGATGGCCGCTGTCACCCCACGGCCGGCCCCCACGCCCGCCCCCCGGCAGCCGACACCCACCGCGGCGCCGGCGACACCCGCCGCCATCCCGACGCCGGCCGGGCCGAAACTGCGGGCGTCCGACGGGCGGAGCTATGTCCTCACGGCCAAATGCACCACCCTCGGCGCCGCGGCCGACAACGCCATCATCATCCCGACAGCCGGTGTCCAGCCGCGCCTCGCCCGCATCTGGCGCACGGCCGAAGGCCGCTTCTTCATCGAGAACCTGGGCGATCCGCATCAGGTCCTGGTGAACGGCCAGCCCCGGGACAAGGCCTGGCTGACGACCGGCACCGTCATCGACCTGCCCGGATGGCGGGCGCGGGTGGAATGAAGGCGGGGAAGGGGACACGGATCCGACGGATCCAACGGATTACCACGGATCAGACAGTTGAAGTGAACGAAAATCTCGCGGATGAGCCCGTGGATCAGGAGTGGGGCGCCGACCCCCCGGTCTGGTGACAGGCGTTTTCATCCCGCTGCGGACACTCGTTTCAGGCCAGGATACACTCCGTAACCCACCAGAACAGTTTTCGCCGTTTCTCTGCCGGGAATATTTCCTTTTCATCGGTTATCCTTCATCCTTATGCCTTTAACTTCCATCTGCAGTGACCGCTCAGGCTGCGGACATCCGTGATTCAGGGCTGACGTAAAAATCCTTGAACTTTTAAACAAATTCTCCCGTATGAGACCGTGCAGAGATTGTTTGAGAATTAAATGAATTCTATTCCTGTCCGGCGCAGATGCTGGCGGACAGGACCGAGGGAGACACCCCATGAAGTTTCTGACACGCCAGGAGGAGATGATCCTGCTGGCCGTGTGGCAACTGGGCGACAACGCGTACCTGGTGACCATCCGCCAGCTCCTGTCCCGAATCACGGGGAAAAAGTGGTCCATGGGCGCCGCCTACGTACCCCTGAACCGACTGTTCCAGAAGGGCTATCTGCAGGACCGGATCGGTGAGCCCAACGCCCGCCGTGGCCGCAACAAGATCAAGTACTACCGGCTCACCGCGCAGGGAATCGACGCCCTGGAAGAGTTGAGCGCCATGAACCGGGCGCTGTGGCAGGATTTTCCCGCCACGGCGGAAGGGGAGGAGTCCGTCTGATGGGCCGTCATGGCATCACACCCCCCGTGGTCGCCACCTGGCTGCTGCGGGTGATTCTGCCGCCGGATGAGATCCCTTACCTGCTGGGTGATTTCAGGGAGGAGTACGTCGAGATGTTCAGTCGGAAGGGACGTATGCGGGCCTGGCTCGGGTATTGGGGCCAGGTGCTGTCGTCGCTGCCACTTTTCGTGAAGGATGTGCTGTACTGGAGAGTGAACATGTTCCTGAAAAACTTCATCACCGCCACCCGCACCGCCCTGAAGCACAAGACCGCCTCGTTCATCAACCTGGCCGGCCTGTCCCTGGGGATCGCCTGCTGCCTGCTGATCCTTGTTTTTGTACGGTTCGAAACCAGTTTCGATGATTTTCACGAGCATGGCGACACTGTGTACCGGTTGACCCTGGAGCTTACCGATGGCGAGAACACGCGGACCATGGCCTACACCATGCTGCCCCTGGGGCCGGCGCTGGCGCGTGATTATCCGGAACTCGAGGCGGTGGCCAGACTGTCGTACAAAAACGCCCTGTTCAGCATGGCGGACCGTAATTTCAGGCAAAATCTTTATTACTGCGATCCGGACATCTTCAACATCCTCACCTTGCCGTTCGTGGAAGGCAATCCCGCCACGGCCCTGAATGAACCCTATTCACTGGTGATATCGGCGGAAACCGCCCGGAAGTTTTTCGAGGGATCGCCAGCCCTGGGGCAGACCATCAGCCTGAACAACACGATGCCTTACACGGTGACGGGGGTCATGGCCGACGTACCCCCCAATTCCCACCTGGACATGGACATCCTGGCCTCGTTCGCCTCGCTGGCCAATGCCGAACGCGTGAAAGGCGAGTACTGGGACAGGATCGGGTCGGATGCCACATATGTCCGCCTGCCGGGAGGCATGGATCCGGCGGTCCTGGAACGGCAAATGCCTGATTTCCTCAGGAAATACAGGGACTTCGAGGAAGGTGAGAACATGATTCTCCACCTGCAGGCCCTGGGGGATATTCATTTCTCCAGGCTGGACTACGAACTGGCCCGGACGACGGACCCGAACCTGGTCACGGCGTTCTCGGCCATCGCCCTCTTCATTCTGCTCCTCGCCTGCATCAACTTCATGAACCTCACCACGGCCTGCTCCATGGGCCGGGCCAAGGAAGTGGGGCTGCGCAAGGTGGCCGGGGCCCGCCGCTCCCAGCTGATGGGACAGTTTCTGACGGAATCGATGATCATGGCCCTGGCGGCGACGGCGCTGGCGGTGCTGGTGGTGCTGCTGGCGTTGCCATACTTCAACCAGCTCATCGGCCGGGAGCTGGCCTTCAGTCCCCTGCGCGACCTGTCCCTGACGCTGGGCCTGGTGTCAGTCATTGTTGCCGTGGGCCTGGGCGCCGGATTCTACCCGGCCGTTATCCTGTCGGCTTTCCGACCGGTGAAGGTTTTGCAGGGGAAGCCGTGGACCGCCGCCAGGGGCAGGGTGTTCAGGACCAGTCTGGTGGTCTTTCAGTTTTCCATTGCCGTCATCTTTCTGGTAAGCACCATCGTGGTCTACAACCAGCTGGATTTCCTTCGCTCGAAGGACGTTGGATTTCCGGCCGATGAGGTGCTGGTCTGCTGGCTGTGGGAAGATCCGGAACCTGAGTCTGTGGAACGCTTCCGCCGCGAGCTGCAGGGCCATAGTGCTATCCGGGACGCCAGCGCCGCCTTCGGCACCCCGGCCGGTTCATCCAGCGCCAGTCGCACGTACAAACCCGAAGACCGTCCGCAGGAACAAGGTCTCGACATGCTGACCATCTTTACGGATTATCATTTTCTGGACACCCTGGGCCTCCAGCTGGTCCAGGGGCGCAACTTCTCCCGGGATTTCGCGACGGACGCGGACAAAGCGTACATCATCAACGAGACGGCGGCCCGGGCGCTGGGCTGGGAAGAGCCCGTGGGCAAACGGCTGTTTTCCGACTACCGGGCCGAAGGGACCATCATCGGGGTGGTGCGGGATTTCAACTTTTATTCGCTGCGGGTGAGCATCGAACCCATGATCCTGACCATTTCACCGGAATGGCATAATTCCATGGCCATCCGCGTCCAGCCGGACCGGGCGGCCGACGCCATCGCGTTTCTGGAATCCAGATGGCCGGAATACGCGCCGCGCTACCCGCTGGACTATCACCTGATCTCCGATGAATTCCGCCGGCATTATACCTTCGAGCAGAGACTGGGGACCTTTTTCGTGTGCAGTTCCATCCTGGCCATCAGCATCAGCTGTCTGGGCATCCTGGGACTGATCTCGTACACGGTGGCCCGGCGGACCAAGGAAGTGGGCATCCGCAAGACTCTGGGCGCATCCGTGCCCGGTATCGTGGCCCTGCTGGTACGTTCCTACATCTGCTGGGTGTTGGCCGCCTTTGTCATCGCTTCGCCCCTGGCCTGGGTGCTCATGGACGGGTGGCTGTCCGAATTCGCCTATCGGACCGATATCGGCTGGGCACCGTTCGTCCTGGCCGGCGCCACCACCCTGTTCATCGCCCTGGCGACGGTGATCTGGCGGGCCCTGCGCGCGGCCCTGTCCAACCCGACGGACACCCTGCGCTACGAATGAGCCCGGTCCTCAGGGGGAGTGGGACACGATGCACGGATTGGACGGATGTTCACGGATCGGAGCGGGGGGTTACGCCCGACTGCCGCGGATGAAACCACATCCGGCTGCCATTGCCGGCTCCTTCCGAAACCGTGAGGGGCCAGCCTGAGTGTAGGATTTTTCAAGGTGTTGAAGATTTCAGGGAACCTCGTTCTTTATTTCCTTCATCCTTTTTCCTTCCGCCTGATTTCTGCCGGTCTGATCCGTGAACATCCGTCCAATCCGTTGAATCCGTGTGCCATCCAGTATCCTGCTGCTGCGCCGGCGAGGAAAGAGCGGACCCCGCCGACTTTCTGACGGCCCTCTACTACCTCCTTCAGACCGGGTGTGAGCCGGTCGGCCATGAAATTCTCGCCGGAATCGACGATCTCTGCGCCTCCCCGGCACATCCAACCTGTTGCGGCAATTGCCGGCACAGCGCCACGAGGGAGGGGATCGCCATGACTGCCGACCAAAGGCCCTGCCATCAGCCGGCCACAACGGGAGCGGACGCGCGGTGGATGAATGTCGTGCTGTGGCTGGCCGCCGTCTACAATGTGGCCTGGGGCGGGCTGGTGGTGCTGTTTCCCCTGGCGCCCTTCGCCTGGGCCGGCATGACGGCGCCGCGTTATCCGGAAATCTGGCAGTGCGTGGGGATGATGGTGGGCGTGTACGGTGTGGGATACGCCATAGCCGCCTTTAATCCGGTCCGCCACTGGGCCATCATCCTGGTGGGGCTGCTGGGCAAGCTTCTTGGACCATTAGGGTTTGTTTATGCTGCATCACAGGGCAAGCTGCCCTGGATCGTCGGCTGGACCATCCTGACCAACGATCTCATCTGGTGGGGACCGTTCGTCGTGATCCTCTGGCGAATCCGGCAGGCATTTTTGGAATCCAACAGATTGACTAAATTTTGTCTAGAAAATGTTGTGACAAAGAGGAGTCTGAAATGACAAATTTGAAACATATATCAAAGAATCAACGCACCCTGGTGGTATTTCTTAGACACACCGGTTGCACCTTCTGCCGGGAAGCCATGGCCGACATCGGGGCCCGGCGGGCGGAAATCGAAAGCAAGGGCGTGCGGATCGCGCTGGTCCACATGAGTGATGATGCCGAATTCCGGTCCATATTGCCGCGCTTCGGCCTGGAAGGTGTCATGACCATCAGCGATCCGGAACGGGAACTCTACCGCGAATTCGACCTGCAGCGCGGGCGATGGTGGCAACTGGTCGGTCCCCATGTGTGGTGGCGGGGTATCAAGGCCTGGTTCCATGGCAATGGCATCGGCCGAATCTCGGGTGATGTGTTTCAGATGCCCGGGACGTTTCTGATCCACAACGGCGAGGTCATCAAGAGCTACCGCCACAAATCGGCGGCCGACCGGCCCGATTATGTGGACATGGCGGTGTGCGAACTGCCGCGGGAGCATGTGACAGGATGAAGAACCGGGTGGACAAGACCGAGGTGATGGTCATCGGCGCCGGCATGGCCGGTTTGCTGGCCGCCCGACGCCTCCAGGACGCCGGCCTGGACGTGAAGGTCCTCGAAAAGGCGCGCGGTGTGGGAGGCCGGATGACCGTCCGCCGTTCCGCGGCCGGCACCTGGGATCACGGCGCCCAGTACTTCACCGCCCGGGAGACCGTCTTTCGGGAACTGGCCGGGCAATGGCTCCGCCAGGGCCTGTTGCGGGAATGGGGCGACGGTTTCTCCGACGCGGCCGGACAGCCGGTGGGCGCCGTGGAGAGGCGCTATTGCGGGCGGCATGGCATGAACGAGGTGGCCAAGCACCTGGCACAGGGCCTGACGGTAACCACGTCCTGGCCGGTATGGGCCATCGGTCCGGCCGACGGCGGCTGGCGGGTGGTTTCGGATGTGGGCCGGGAATGGTTCGCCGGGGCCCTGTTGGTGACGGCGCCCGTTCCCCAGGCCCTGGCCTTGCTGGACCAGGGGGAGATCCCCGTGACGGGTGTCCAGCGGGAGCAACTGGCGTCTCTCACCTACCGCAAGTGCCTGACCCTGCTGCTGGCCCTGGACAGCCCCGGCCGGCTGCCCCATCCCGGCGGCCTGTTTGGGCCGGGCGAGCCCATCGAATGGCTGGCCGACAATCGCCGCAAGGGCATTTCGGACGACGGTCATGCCGTCACCATCCATGCCGGACCGGGATTCAGTGTCCGGCACTGGGACGATCCGCCCGAAGAAATCTGCCGTCTCCTGACGGCTGCCGCCTCGCCCTGGCTGGGGGCGGATATCCAAAGCTTTCAGCTGCACCGCTGGCGCTACAGCCAGCCGCTGGTCGTCTATCCCGAGCGGTTTTTTCGCGTCGACGCGCCGGCCCCCCTGCTGCTGGCCGGGGACGCCTTCGGCGGCCCGCGGGTGGAAGGGGCGGCCCTGTCCGGCCTGGCGGCGGCCGATGAGTTGCTGAATCAGTGGAATGATAGGAGATGATCCATGTCCAAAAATATTCTGGTACTGATGCTGCACGGCAGCGGTGATCCCCGGTGGCGGGAACCTTTCGAGGAGCTGGCCCGCTCGTTCCAGCGCAACGGACATGCCTCGACACTGCAACTGGCCTATCTGCAGCATACGGAACCCACCCTGGCCGACGTGGTGCGACGGGGTGTGCGGGCGAGGGTGAGCCGGTTCCGGATTTTGCCCCTCTTTCTTTCCTCCGGCGGCCACGTCAGCCGGGATCTGCCCCGGCTGTGCGAGGAGATGAAAGCCGAGTTTCCCACCATCGAGGTGGAGCTGCTGCCGCCCCTGGGCGAACATCCCGATTTTCAGCGGATGCTGCGGGAGATCGTCACCGGCTACCTGGACCAGCCCTGAGCCCGTCGGGCCGCCTTGCGCTCGTGGGCCGCGTCCGGGCACGAATACGGCCCTGGCGGCGCGAATCATTTGCCCGCGGCGCACATCCAACACCGGCAGGCAGACCGCGCCCAACGCGGTGGGCCACGCCAAGAGGAGGAAACAGACTATGATGCGAACGGGAAAACGAACCACCCAGTGGCTGGTGGGTGCCCTCATCGCCGTGTTCGCCGTGACCATGCTGCTGGAGGTCATGGCCGCGGAGCGCGAGGGGGCGGTGACCATGCGCGGCAATCCGCTGACGCTGTTGGGGAATGAGGTCAAGGAAGGCCAGGCGGCGCCTGATTTCACCGTGCTGGGCAATGACATGAAACCCGTCACCCTGGCCGATACCCATGGCATCCGGGTCTTCCTGACGGTGCCTTCCCTGGACACGGGCGTGTGCGACGCCGAGGTCCGGCGTTTCAACGAGGAGGCGGCCAGCCTGGACAACGTGACCATCTACGCTGTTTCCGCCGACCTGCCCTTCGCCCAGAAGCGCTGGTGCGGCAACGCCGGCATCGACCGGGTGATCACCCTGTCCGACCACCGCGACATGTCCTTCGCCGCGGCGTACGGTGTGCACATCCAGGGGCTCCGCCTGCTGGCCCGGGCCGTGTTCGTGGTGGACCAGAACAACAACGTGGTCTACACCGAGCTGGTGCCCGAAATCGCCCAGCCGCCCGATTACGACGCCGCCCTGGCCGCCGTCCGCCGGCTGCAGTAGTGCAAGCATCCTGCTTGCAACCACACTCAAGCTGGAAGCTTGAACTACTGTGGCACAAGCATCCTGCTTGCAACCACGACAGCGATTCCGGGGAAAAAATGCCTCGAGCGGCGACGGTTAGGGGGCTACTGAAAAATATCCAATCTATTGTGCAACCATTCAAAAGTTTGGGCGTCTATACTTTTTGAGCAGACTGACAAACCTCCTTTATGGAATGGGAATCCTCCGGTGGATTCCCATTCGCTTTTAACCTTTCAGCTATTTGGGGAAACTCCCGCCAATACGTATGCTTCAAGCCTCTGGTTGAGTCATGGGGGTGGCAATTTCGGACGAGGAGACGGGGTGGATACTGCGCGGCGGAAAGCGTGATCAGTCGATGCGTTCCCAGGTGCGCGGGACCGGGTCCTGCCGCCCCATGCCCGTGATGCAGGGCGGCCGCAAGCCGAACTGGAACCGGCGGCCTTCGAACCCGCCGACGAGTTGGAGGTCCCGCAGGCGAAAGCTGAAATAACCGGTGATTTGGCCTTCCATCAGATGCAGGACTTGTTCGGGAAAACCCATCCGGCGCAGATGGGCCTCGCCGTAGTCACGGCGCATCAGGCGAACGCGACCGAACCATGCGGTCCCCTTGTACCGCTCCTCACCGTCGGCCGACCGGCAGATGCCCCGAACCCACGGCCCCAACTGGAAGAGCTCCACCCGGCGATCCCCGTCGCGCCAGCGTCCGGAAACGGGCGTCGCCCAACCGCCCACCAGCCAGACCAGCACCCCCAGGCCCAGGGCGCTGAGGAAGAGCCAGCGAAACAGTTCATTCAGTTCAGACATTCCGCGCTCACAGTCAAGGTTTTTCAATATTATAGAGCGAACCGGCCGGGATGGCAAGGGGAGCGGGATACTCGGGATTTCCAAAACTTTCATATAGATTTAACTTGCATTTTCGCCCGGTCTGCCGCTATGGTTAAGGGAATGAATCCAGCATTTCCGGGAGGTGACATGCCCAAGCAGAATGGACTGAACCGGCGACAATTTATCGGCCGCAGCCTGACCGGCGCCGCAGGGGCCGGGCTGGCCACCGGTGGTGTGTTCGGAGTGGCCGCTGCGCCGGAGGACGACGCGCCGCGGATTCGTCAGTACCGGCCACTGGGCCGGACCGGTTTCCAGGCGTCGGACATCGGCAGCGGCGGGCCGACCGATCCCCATATCCTGCGGGCGGTGCTGGATGCGGGCGTCAACTACATCGACACGGCCGAGTCGTATGGCCGGGGGAACTCCGAGGAGATTGTCGGTGAGGTCCTCAAGAACCGGAACCGCAAAAAGTATTTCATCACCACCAAGCTGCACGTCGAAAAGGAGCCCGGCAAGCAGGAGATCCTGGACCGTTTCGCCAAGTGCCGCGAACGGCTGCAGACCGGGTACGTGGACTGCCTCATGATGCATGGCGCCCCCAACACCAGGCAGGTGAAAATGGAATCCTTCCATGAAGCCGTGCGGCAACTCAAGGCCGATGGCCAGCTGCGCTTCGCCGGCCTGTCCAACCACGGTCCCCGGGACCGGGAGAACTACGAACCCATGGACACGGTCCTGCTGGCGGCCGCCGAGGACGGCCGCTTCGACGTCATGCTGCTGGTCTACAACTTCGTCCAGCGGGAACAGGGCGAGCGGGTGCTGCGGGCCTGCCGGGAGAAGAATATCGGCGCCACCCTCATGAAAACCAATCCGGTGGGCAAATACCTGGGCGTCCAGGAGGAGATCCGCTCCATCGAGGACCAGGGGCGGCCGGTGCCCGACAGTTACGAGCAGGCGCTGAAACGCTATGAAGCGGAAATGGAGTCGGCCCAGGCTTTTCTCCGGGCCGGCAACCTGCGCGAGCCGGAGGAGATCCGCGATGCGGCCATCCGTTTCGTGCTCAAGAACGAGGCGGTCAGCAGCGTCTGCATCCGCTTCAGCAACTTCGACGTGGTGGATGCCCATCTCCGGCTTTCGGGCAGCGAGTTGACGGGGAAGGACGACAAGAAACTGTCCCTTTTCCGGGAGCGGTGCGGCCGCCTTTACTGCCGCCATGCCTGCGGCGAGTGTGAGGCGTCGTGCCCGCGGGGAGTGCCCGTGAACACAATCATGCGCTACGACCACTATTTCCAGGCCCAGCAGCGGGAAAAGGAAGCCATGGCCAAATACGCGGCGTTGCCGGGCGAAGGCGCGGCGGCCTGTCGTGACTGTGCCGGCGACTGCCAGCGGGCCTGCCCCCACGGCGTACTCATCCAGGCCATGCTGGACCTGGCCCACCGCCGTCTGACGCTGGTGTAGCCGGCGTTCGCCGGACGGGACGGCTGCGCGCCGGCCCCGCCGAAACGCGGCGGCATTTTTCCACTTCATCTCTGCACACCACGCCAGATGATGCCGGCAACCCGCCGGTATCAGCGGCAGGAATTTGCCCTGCCTCGCTTCATTCCCATAATAAAGTCGTTGACTTTTCCTGGCCGGTATATTATATTCGTATACGTGCACTGATATATTAAAAACAACCATACGTAAAGGTACAGGATGAAGGGAAGAGTGTTGATTCTGGATGAATTCATTGCCCAGACCGGCATCTCGCGGGAAACCCTGCGGGAATGGGAGCAGCTCAAGCTGCTCCGGCCGGTGGGGCTGACAGAGGAGCAGGTCCCGTTTTACACCGATCGATCGGTGCAGGAAGCGGAGCATATCCGCAAGCTCACGGAACTGGGCTACGATCTCGAGGAAGTGGAGAAAATCCTCAAGAAGATCGGACTGCCCCAGGGCAACGACGGAGAGGAGCGCCGGCGGGAGCCGGAAAATTTTCTGACGGTGGGCGCTTTGGCCGACAAGGTGGGCGTCAGTCCGCGCACCATCAAGCACTGGGAGGACAAAGGCATTATTGTTCCTGACATGCGGAGCGAGGGCGGCTTCCGTCTCTATTCGGAGGCGTACATCTACCTGTGCAAACTCATCAAGGATCTGCAATTGTTCAACTTCACCCTCGAGGAGATCAAGTCCATTTCCGATTCTTTCCGGGAATTCCTGGAACTGCAGGAAAATCTCTTCACCGTCCCCAAGGCAGACGCCGCCGGCCGGCTGGACGCCATGCTCGGCGCCATCGACGATTTCTTCGCCAAGATGGACCAGTTCAAGGAAGGCATCCAGCGCTGGGAAAACCTGCTGAAGAAGAAACGGAAAGAGATCCTCAATCTAAGGACCCGCAATCGCAAACGGCCGGAGCCGGCCCCGGGAGAGCAACATGCCGCGAATGGTATTTATTGAACCCAAATCGCCCAATCTGCATATTTTCAGCCAGTTTGTCCTGCCTCGTCTCGGCACGTTCATTCTGGGAACCCTGATGCGGCAGCGCGGCTGGGACGTCGAGATCATCGTGGAGGAAATCCGGCCCGTGGATTTCGCCCGGCATGCCGCGGCGGACCTGGTGGGCATCTCCACCATCACCTCCACGGCGCCCCGCGCTTATGCCATCGCCGACCGGTTTCGCGAGATGGGCATCCCCGTCATCATGGGCGGTCCCCACGTGACGTTCCTGGCGGACGAGGCCCTGGAGCATGCCGATTACGTGATCCGGGGCGAAGGTGAAAAGGCCCTCATGGCCTTTATCGACGCCTGGGAAACGGACAGGGACTTCGCCCGTGTGCCGAACCTGTCCATCAGGCGGAACGGCCGGGCGGTTCATCAGGCGCTGGTGCCCTACGTGGAAAACCTGGATGATTTGCCGTTTCCCGATTTCACTCTTTCCCCGGGGAGCATCTCCAAAGTGGCGGGCCGGCGCATCATTCCCGTCCAGACCTCGCGCGGGTGTCCCTTCGACTGCTCGTTTTGTTCGGTCACCGGCATGTTCGGCCGGCGTTACCGCTTCCGGTCCACCGAGAATATCATCCGCGAGTTGCGCCAGTACAATCACCGGTTCACCTATATCTTTTTCTATGATGATCATTTCACGGCCAATCCCCGGCGGGCCAAGGAACTGCTGCGGGCCATGATCGCCGAGCGGTTCAGGTTCCGCTGGTCCACCCAGGTGCGGGTGGACATCGCCCGCGACCCGGAGCTGGTGCGGTTGATGAAGAAGGCCGGCTGTCACACCCTCTTCATCGGGCTGGAATCGGTGAACCCGGAGAGCCTCAAGGCCATGAAAAAGGAGCAGACGGTAGACGAGATCACCCAGGCCATCCGCGTGCTGCGAAAAAACCGCATCCACGTCCACGGCATGTTCGTCTACGGGTTCGACCATGACGACTGGGACACCGTCAGGGAAACCATCCGCTTCGCCAAGAAAGCCCAGCTGACGTCCACCCAGTTCATGATCCTGACGCCGCTGCCGGGCTCTGAATTTTACCGCAAAATCGCCGAGGAGAATCGTATCCTATTCCAGGACTGGAGCCTCTTCGACGCCCATCACGCCGTCTTCAAGCCCAAGCGGTTCACCCTGGCCGAGCTGCAATGGGCGCAGATCCGCAGCCACGCCAAGTTCTATTCCATCCCCCAGAGCATCAAGAAATTCTTCCAGGGCCGCTGGCTGGACTGCAGCCTGGCCCATTATGCCCGCCGCCTGAACCGCTTCTGGAAACGGAAAAACCGGATCTACCTCAAGGTGCTGGATCTGCTGCGCCCACACCACAATATCGAGATCTCCGTGACCTACCGCGAGCCGGTGCGCCTGGACGATCGCGTGGTCCCCCATGCGGTCAAACGGCATGCCGTCGGCGAACACGAGGAAATGTCCCGCAAATAAGCCGCTAGACGCCGCTTTTGGCCGTTCATCCATTTTTCGAACTGTCCGCCCACCGCCTGCGTACTGTTGGCATGTCGATACCCCCACTCCCGAAAACTGGATCCCCGACCGACCGGTCTGGGCTGTTCGGGACTGGCGCGACGTGGACAGCAGGCACATCATCTGGCCGATCGAAGGAGATCACCATGACATCTTGCACGCGAAGGACGACCCTGTTGCTGGTGGGGCTCGCCGCCATCCTCTTCGCCTGCGGCGATCCGCCCGCCGCCGATAATTTCCCGGTGCTGTCGGGACCCTACCTCGGGCAGACTCCGCCGGGCGACGACCCTGTACTCTTTGCGCCGGGCGTCATCGCCTCGGGGATGCCTCTGCGGGACGTGGCCATCACCCCCGACGGGAAGGAGTTCTATTACGGTGTGAACCTTGGCGGCGAAAGCGTCACCACCATCCTCTGCACCCGTGAGGTCGGCGGCCGCTGGACGCCGCCCGAAGTGGCCCCCTTCGCCGCCGATCCCTCCGTCGACACCATCGAACCGGCCATTTCACCCGACGGCCAGAGGTTCTTTTTCGTGTCCAACCGAGGGGCGGAAGGAGCAGCCCCGGCGGACAACAATTACGACATCTGGGTCATGGACCGGCAGGGCGAACAGTGGGGCGAACCCGTCAACGTGGGGCCGCCCGTCTCCACCAAAGCCCAGGAGTATTTCCCCTCCGTGACCCGTGACGGCACCCTCTACTTCTGCCGGGCCGAGCCGTCGGGCGTCCATTTGTTCTACCGTTCGCGGCTGCAAAACGGGCGGTATATCACGGCCGAGCGCCTGGGCCCGCGGGTCAATGCCGCGCGTACCCAGTTCAACGCCTTCATCGATCCCGACGAGCGCTTCTACATCATCTGTGCCTTCGGGCTGGCGGACAGCGTGGGGTCCACCGACTACTACATCTGCTACCGCGACGAGCAGGATCGCTGGACCCGGCCCATCAACCTCGGCCCGAAGATCAACACTGCGTCGGGCGCTGAATTTTCACCGTATGTCTCGCCGGATGGGCAGTACTTCTTCTTCATGTCCACCCGCGTCGACAAGAGCGGATTTCTCACCGACGGCCGGCTGACCTATGCCGGCATCCGGCGCATGTTCCGGCAACCGGGCAACGGCAATTCGGACATCTACTGGGTCAAGGCCGGCTTCATCGAGGCTCTGCGGCCCGGGTCCGAGGCGTTTGCCGCGGACGAGGCGCCGCCGGATCCGACGGAAAAGGAGTAGCTCATGCCGCACAAGGAGTGGGGAAAAGGACATATCCTGCTGTCCCTCGGGCTGATGGGGGCGGCCGTCGTGCTGGGGCTGGCCGGCTGCGGCGCCGGGACGGCGGAGCGGACAGACGCTGCGCTGATGTCGGCTGCCGGACCCTATCTGGGCCTGACGGTGCCGGCCGAAGAGCCGGCGCTCTTCGCCCCGGGACTGGTCTGCACCGGCCGTTATGAACGGGACATGGCCGTCTCGGCCGATGGCCGGGAGCTCTTCTACGGTGTGATGATGCCCGGCGTGGTGACCCTCATGACCATGCGGCTGGCGGATGATGGCTGGACGGAGCCGGAGGTGGTGGACTTCGCCACCGACCTGACGTACATGCACCTGGAGCCGTGCCTTTCCCCTGACGGTAAGAGGCTGTTCTTCCTGACGACGCGGCCCACGGCTGGTGAGGAGCCGGCGCCGGGCTGGGGTTGCCAGAATATCTTCGTTGCCCACCGCCGGCCCGGTGGCGGCTGGGGCGAGCCCCGCGATCCCGGGCCCGCCATCAATACTACAGAGGCTGAGTACTTCCCCTCCATGACCCGGGACGGGGTGCTGTATTTCACCCGCAGCGCTCCGCGGCAGCCGGCCGCCGTCTGGCGCGCCCGACCCGACGGCCGGGGCGGTTTCCGGCCCGCCGAGCGGGTGGCGCTGCCGGCCGGGGCGGAGGAAAGCATCTTCAACGCCTGCGTGGCCCCCGACGAATCCTGCCTGGTGGCGTGCGTTACCGGCCGCGGCGACAGCCTGGCCCCGGGCAAGGCCAATTACTATGTGTATTTCCGGGGAGAGGATGGTGCCTGGAGCGAGGCTGTCAACCCGGGGCCCACGGTGAATCCGCCGGGGGTGGGCGCCGTCTCGCCTTCCATCTCGGCTGATGGGCGGGTGTTCTTCTTCGCGGCGCAACAGCGGAACCCCCGCTGGTTTTCAGCGGACCGGCGGCTGACACTCGCCGGGCTGGAGCGGATTTACGCCTCGCCAGGCAACGGTAACGGTGATATTTACTGGGTCAGCGCCGAAATCATCACCCGTCTGCGGCCGTGATGGTTCAACGGGGAGTCTTTTCGACGTCCGTGTGCAGTGTCACCTGGCGGGCTTGTCCCTGCCGCAGAAAACGGACGGTGATGGGTTCACTGGGGGGGATGTTCTTGAGGCCCCGGGTCACGTCTTCGGCCGAACGCACGGGGCTGCCGTTCAGTGCCACAATCAGGTCGCCGGCCTGCAGTCCGGCCTGGGCCGCCGGGAAGCCCGGCAGGACGTAGGTCACCAGCGCTCCGCTGGCGCCTGCCTGGCCCAGCGCCTTGAGCAACTGGGGCGAGGGGGTTTTGATGAACACGCCGGTGGAGCGCAATGAGGCCAGGGCCGGCGCCTGGGGCGCGCCGGCGGGGTGCAGCACCAGCCGTCCCGACGGGTCGGCCATGATCTGCTGCAGCGCATCCATGCTCATGCGCCGGGCCGGGGACGGATCGGCCGGCGGCTGGGCCAGGATCGCTTGCGGGTGGAGGGACTGTCCGTCACGTTGAACGTTCAGGGCGAGGCGGGTGTTGGGGCTGTACTGGCGCAGCCGGATGACCATCTCCCGGGCGGACGAAACCGGATCGCCGGCGATGCTGCGGACGACGTCTCCGGGTTGAAGTCCGGCCACATCCGATGGAGAGTGGGGCACGACACCGCGGATATAGACCTGGGAGACGCCGTCGGCCCGCACCCGGTCCCCCAGGAAGACACCCAGGTAGCCGGGTTGGATGTCGATCCGGTTCTCGGCGATGAAATCCACCCGGCGGCGGATGTCCGCGGCATCGATCAGCCGCCAGTGTCGCGAGACTTGCGGCAGCGGTGCCACCGGGTAACAGAAGCCGTTGAATTCGCCGTCCAGGGAGAGCACGGGGAGCAGCAGCGGCGGCAGGGGGGCGCGGGTCAGCGGTGTCAGCTGGCGGGCCGATGTGCCGGTACCGGCGCGGGCGGCGACAATCTGAAAGACCTGCTCGCCCGGTACGCACAGCAGGCGGGTGTCGGCCGGCAGGGCTTCCCGGTGGGCCAGGCGGACTTCCATCCGGCTCAGGGCGGGCGACGTGTCATGTTCCACCGGCTCTGTCAGCAACAGACCGATCCGCTCGTCGATGCCGACGGAGCGGTAAGGGATGGGGGGTCTGCCCGGCTGGAGGACCTGGATTTCCAGATCCCCGCTGCGCAGGTTGTCCCAGAGCCACTGCAGGCCCAGCACGACGACCGTGGGCTCCTCGTTCAGGATGATGCCGGGCAGGATGGTTTCCTGGCGGATGGCCAGGCTGTCGGAACCGTCCATCACCGAGCCCTCGATGACGAACACGTTGGCCGAAGGGGGATTGACCGTTGCGCTCCACTGGAACTGGGCCACGATCTGCGAGATCCGGACCGGCACCACGGGCAGCCGGAGGGTGGCGGGCGGGGGGTCGTCGCCGGCGCTGCGGACGGGTGTCCACAGCAGCAGCACCGCCAGGGCAAGGCAGAGCATCGTCCGGGAAAAGGGTGAATAAAGGGGCTTCATGTTAATGGCTCACCTCATGCAGATACACGTTTTCCATGGCCTGGAAGTCCTGAATGCGATAGGTCGCCGGCATCTGGACGAACACGTCCTCACCGGTGCGGCGGTCCTTGGAAATGAAGCGGATATATTCGTCGCCGCCGGACGAGTAGACGTCCGGTTCCAGGGGGATTTCCATGATGGGGATCTCCTGGGACGCCATCTCGCTCCGGAGCATGGCCGGCTCCGGCGGGCCGGTCCAGTCGACGGCGCGGAAAATGACGGTCACGCCCACCGCCAGGAGGAACGTGGCGGCCAGCAGCAGCGCCTGCCGCGGAAAAGGCCGGCGGAACCGCCGGGCGGCGTGGCGATCCTCATTCAGTCGCTGGCCGAGCCGGGCTTCGAAATTGTCGGGCGCCGTTACGCGGGGCAGGGCGCTGACCAGCCGGCCGAGGGCTTCCACACCGGCATAATAGTCCCGGCAGTCGCCGCATCGGACCAGGTGGCGGCGGACGGCCGCCCGCGCCTCGCCGGGCAAGGATCCCGCCCGGTATTCATCCACCACGTGTCGTATCTGCTGGCAATCCATCACTCCATACCTCCCGTGATATAGCCGCCCAGTTTTTCCTTCAGGGCCTGACGCGCCCGGTGCAGCCTGGATTTCAACGTGCCGATCTTGATCTCTGTGATCAGGCTGATCTCATCGAGGGGCAACTGCTCCATCTCCTTGAGCAGGAAGATCTGCTTCTGATCCTCCGGCAAGGTGTCGATGGCGGCCATGATCAGCTGCCCGACCTCCAGCTGGAGCACCTGCTCTTCGGGATCAGGGATGCTTTGCATGGTGGGCGGCGTCCCCTTGGCGGCCTCTTCCGTGTAGTCCCCGGGAATGGCCCCGGCCGTCAGGAGCGACGTCGACCGCCGCTTCCGCTTGCGGATTTCATCGATGGCCAGGTTGGTGGCGATACGGTAGATCCAGGTGGAAAACTTCAGCCGGGTATCGTAGTTCCGCAGATTGCGGTACACCCGCAGGAAGACCTCCTGGGCCATGTCCACCGCCGCGTCGTAATCGCCGAGCATGCGGCAGAGATAGTTCACCATCAGATGCTTGTACCGGGACACCAGCTCGTAAAAAGCGTCCTCGCGGCCGTTTTGCAGGCGCAGCATCAGGGTGTTATCGTCGATATTCGACACGGTTTCCGCCACTTCCGGCGTCTTGAGCATGGGCGCGTCTCGCTCTCGATTGTAACATATCCCAAAGATCAGGGGTTCGCCGAACCGCTGTGCAATTTCCGTTGCATCAGCCCTCCCATGGAGTATTACGTATCCACGGGCGAATGGTTCCCGAAGGCGTGTTCGCGGCGCCTATGGGCAAACGGGCCGCTCCGGCACCGCGGCGCCCCACAGAAAGATGGGCAATTCCCCGGCGCGATGGTATCATGACTCCATGATGATGAACGCCATACCCGGGAACGAACGCTCCGCCGGCCGGCCGGCCGTACAGGCACGGCACGGCATGGTGGCCACCAGCCAGCCGCTGGCCGTGCGGATCGGTGTGGATATCCTGCAATCGGGCGGCAGCGCCGTGGACGCCGCCATCGCCGTCAACGCCGCCCTGGGCCTCATGGAGCCCATGTCGTGTGGTCTCGGCGGTGACCTGTTCGCCATCGTTTGGGAGGCGCGCGCGCGGCGGCTGCACGGCCTGAACGCCAGCGGGCCGGCTCCCGAAGCGGCGGATCCCGGCCGGCTGCGCGCGGCGGGCCTGACCGCCATGCCCCAGGCGGGCCCCCTCACCTGGACCGTGCCGGGTTGTGTCGCCGGCTGGGCGGCGCTGCACCGGCGCTTCGGCCGGCTCCCGCTGGCCGAGTTGCTGGCCCCGGCCATCCGCTATGCCGAAGAGGGCTTTGCCGTGACCGAGGTGATTGCCGCCGCCTGGCAGGCCGGGGTCGAGGCGTTCGGTGACGATCCGGATTTCCGCCGGACCTACGCCCCCGCCGGCCGGGCGCCCGCCGCCGGCGAGACGTTCGCCAATCCCAACCTGGCAGATACCTACCGCCTCCTGGCCGGGCAGGGTCCGGCGGCGTTTTACGAGGGATCCCTGGCCACGGCCCTGGTGGAGTATTCCGTACGACAGGGCGGTCTGTTGCGGCAGGCAGACCTGGCGGCCTTCCGGCCGGAATGGGTGGCGCCGCGGTCGGTCCGCTACCGGGGGCACGACGTGTGGCAGCTGCCGCCCAACGGCCAGGGGCTGGCTGTGTTGCAAATGCTGGCCATGCTGGAGACGCTGGATGTGGCCGCCCTGGGCCATCAGACAGCCGATTACCTGCATACCCTCATCGAGATCAAGAAGATCGTCTACGAGGACCGGGCGCGGCATTATGCCGATCCCCGCTTTTACGACGCCCCCGTCGCCGGGCTCCTGTCGCCCGGTTATACCCGTCGGCGCCTGGCCCTGCTGCAAGGGGACCGGGCCGGCCTGGCATTCACCGGCGGCGATCCGCGCCTGGCGATGGGCGATACGGTCTACCTCACGGTGGTGGACGGCGACCGGAATGCGGTCTCCCTGATCCAGAGCATTTACAAGGACTTCGGATCCGGGCTCGGTCCTGCCGGTCTCGGTTTCTGCCTGCAGAACCGCGGCGCCCTGTTCAGCCTCGATCCGGAGCATCCCAACGCCCTGGCCCCGGGCAAGCGACCGTTCCACACCATCATCCCCGCCCTGGTCACGCGCGACGGCGAGCCGGTCTTCGTGTTCGGCGTCATGGGCGGCGCCATGCAACCCCAGGGCCAGGTCCAGATCCTGAGTCATATTTTCGATTTCGGGCTGGACATCCAGGCGGCCGGCGATGCGCCGCGCTTCCGCCACGACGGATCGTCGGGCCCCGATGGGGGCCGGATGACCGACGGCGGCACGGTGACGCTGGAGGAGGGCATCCCCCCTGCCGTCGCCCGGGAACTGTCCACCCGCGGCCATCAGGTGTCGTTCGGTTGCGGCGGATTCGGCGGCTATCAGGGCATCTGGATCGACGGCCGGCGCGGCCTTCTCGTCGGCGCCAGCGAGTCCCGCAAGGATGGCTGCGCCCTGGGGTTTTGATCCGTCGGCGCCGGCGGTCCGGCTCCGACCCGCCCCGGGGCGGCCAACGGTCGGTAAGAATATTCGGGGCATGTAACAAATTGTAACATCCCCGCCGGGGCCGTCGGCGGCCGGTGTCGGGAAAAACTGGTTATTTTCAGTGTTTTCAGGATATTCAGACTGCGAATTCTTGGGCACCGGTTTTGCATTCATTTCCCATGGCCGTCGAAATCGGGGCGGCCGTCCATCCGGTGAACGCCGAGGAGGTTAACATGAATCGACTCCATCTGATATTGGCGCTGGTTCTCATGGTGCCGGGCATCTGGGGCCTGGCCCAGGAAGGGCAGAACCAGCCCATCTACGACCCCCAGGACCCCATCGGGCGCGTGCTGCCGCCCAATCTGTATTTCGTCCTGGACGTGTCGGGCAGCATGAGCACCCTGCCGGCCGGGCAGGGATCCGGCCTGGATGTGTGGGGTGTCGGCACCACCACCCCCCTCCTGGGCGAATCCGACGGCGACTCCGTTGCGGGCATCAACTCGTCTATGGATATCGTCAAGGCGGCCATTTACTCCCTGGTCAATTACGAATCCCTGAAGGTCCGCTGGTCGCTCTTTACGTACACCGCCGGCGGCGACACGTACGACACCCGGTCTTATCTGCTGAACAACAACATCCGGTATGCGCCCCGCCTGCTCTATTACTCCCAGAAAGTGACCCTCAGCCGGCAGAATCTGAATTCCGGCTCCCTGTTGCGCGGGCGCTATGCCGATTACTATTACGGCCGCCACTATTTCGAGCGGGGCAGAATCGTCGAAAATCTGGGCCGCGGCGAGTATCTCATCCGCTGGGAATACCAGGGCTATTATGACAGCAACGGCAACTGGCGGACGGTGAACGACCTGAGCGAGCCGTTTCAGGCCGGCACCATCTATTATTACGACGGCCGCTGGCGGTCGGCCACCCTGAGCAATCCCGAGATCATGTATCAGAACCTGCAGACGTTGCGCGGCTCCGATTGCACGACCTCCTATTCCAGCATTCACGACAAGCTGCTGGTGGGTCCGCCGCGCAATGCCGCCGATCCCACCGACTACGACCAGTGGTTCGCCACCAGCCTCCATCCACAATACGGCAATGCCCGGCAGATCCAGGAATGGGTGGACAAGAAAATGCCCACGGTGGCCGATCCCATCAACGGTTCGGTCCAGTTCGACAGCTGGAGCCGGCCGTTCCTCAAGGAAGTGACGGCCAACGGCAGCACCCCTATCGAGCTGTCGCTGACGGGCGTCTCCCGGTTTACCCACGGCCAGTATCAGCGCGGCACCAGTTTCTACAGCAATACACCCTTGCACGGTATCGACTATGACACGGGCCAGTGGCGCACCTGGACCCCGGAGAAGGATGTGGACCCCTACTTCGACTGCCGCATCCACAACTGCCTGCTCCTCACCGACGGCGTCGACACCTGCACCGGCCAGAGCCGAGCGGTGCAGCAGGCCGGGATCATGAAGAACACCTTCGGCATCAACACCTGGGTCATCGGCTTCGGCGACCAAAGCTCATCGGAGATTGCTGCCCTGAACGACATCGCCGCGGCCGGCGGCACTGATTACGCCCTCTTCGCCGACAACCTGGGCGATCTGCTCTATGCCGTGAACAATATCCTGGCGCGGCTCCCTTCCACCGAGATCAGCGGCGACACGGAACCGGTGCTCGGCTACATCGATCCGGAGACGCCGCCCGACGGCGGCTGGCCCATGGCCATGCCGGGGGATGCGGCCGGCGAAAAGAAGGTGCTGGTGCAGAACATCATGGTCAACGCCTCCCTGTCCTACAGCCCGGTGTTCAAGGGGCATCTGCGCATGTTCCAGGCCGTCACCGAGCGCCCCGGCTACGACGACCAGATCGAGTTTCTGAGCGACTTCAGCCGCAATTCCACCAATCTCATCTTCGATTTCTCCGAAGTCCTGGAGGACAACCTCAGCAAGCAGAATTACAACCGCAATGTCTGGACCCACATGGGCGGGGCGAAAGTATCCTTTGTGACCAACAATCGGAACACCTTCAAGACGGCCGGCCTGTCCGCCATCTCCACTGCCCTGATGGACGAGTACATTCAGTGGGTCCGTTTCCAGCCTCTCGGGCCCATCACCTATTCCACGCCGGTCTTCGTGGCGCCCCCGCCCAAGGACGCCTACAACGCGCCGGATTACAAGGTCTTTGCCGAGAACAATGAGACCCGCAAGAATATGGTCCTCGTAGGCGCCAACGACGGGATGCTCCACTGTTTCGACGCCAGCAACGGCGAGGAGCTGTGGTCCTTCATTCCGCCGGTGTTCCTCGAGGATACGCTGGTGGACAACGCCTTCAATGACCGGGACAGCGACGTCACCGGCGTGGCCAAGCCGCGCCTCTTCATGCAGGTCTTCGCCGAGGGGAACGGCGAGCGACAGGGTCAGCCGGACGTCTATGGCACACGCGTCTACAACCGCCGTCCGCACTACTACTTTGTCGCCGCCTCGCCGCGGGTCATCGAGGCCCGGAGCAGCAGCGGCACCTGGCATACGCTGCTGGTGTTCGGCACGGGGGGGTTCGTCAACGAGTACTACTGCCTGGACATCACCGATCCCCTGAGTCCCCAGCTCATGTGGCGGTTCAACGATGCCGACGTCGGGGCCGACGAAGTATTGGGCGAAGCCTGGTCCACACCGGCCCTCGGTCGTTTTGCCACCACGGATCCGGACTATCTCCTGGGCCGGTTCTGTGCCGTGTTCGGTTCCGGGTTCAACCTGAACCCTGCCTGGAGCAACGCGGAAAAACGCGGCAAGAGTCTGTATGTCGTGGATATTTTTACCGGTACCAAGCTCACGGCCTGGACCCTGCCCGATACTTCCCAGACGTCTTTCGGCGCCAACCCCACCTCGCTGGTTTCGACGGTGGGCAATTGCATTTTCAGCGATCCGGTGCTGTGGGAACCGCCCTCCACCGCCGACGGCAAGACGGATGTCATCTATTTCGGCGACTACCAGGGCAAGCTGTACCGGGCCACGGTGGATCTGGACAACACGGCATCGAAGATCGCCGTCGAGCATATCTTTACCAGCAAGAACGGCACGCCTATGTACTCCGGTGTTTTTCCGGCCGAGCTGCAGTTGCCCGGTTCGGCCAAGCAGACCTATCTGACGTTTGCCGAATACGGTTCACCCGTGGATCCCCTGCTTTCCGGCAACCAGCTGAATCCGGCCATCTACGTGCTGGTGGAGGATCTGCTGCCCACAGGCCGCGCCGCCACGGTCAGCGACCTGGCCCAGGTATCGGCCGACGGCCAGAGCTGCTCCTTCAATCCGGCCACGTCCGCCGGCTTCTACCAGGAGCTGGACCGGACCAAGCTGGAATCGGTGCCCTTCCGGCCGGCCATTTTCTGGAACGAAAAGTACCAGCGCTACTGGGTGGCCGCCACTTCCTATCAGTTCAAACCCAGCGGCGGCGGCACCACCGTCTGTGATCCCGCCACCCACACCGTCGGCGGCGGCCAATCCTTCGCCTACATTTACAACCTGCAGACCGGCGTCTATTTCAATTCGGTGCCCGTACCCCTGGGCAGCGGCACGGTTTTTTACGGCCGTGCTTCCGGCTTCCACAAGGGGCTGCGCGGCGAAGGCTGGATCGACATCGGCACGGGGGAGACCTGGGGCTGGGGCTACAGCCAGACCCAGGACAAGTTCACCTCCTTCCAGGACCCCAATTCCAGCGACCAGCGGTATGCTGAGAAGAATCCGACCTTTGATATGCGCCTGCACAAGTATTACTGGCGGGAGTTCAAGTAGGTTGCGCTGAATCATGATCACGGCGGGAAGAGGCGGACGGCTCCGCTTCTTCCCGCTTTGTTATCGTTGCCCCGGGTTTCCGGCCGACGTTCGTGTGTTCCCCGACCGGACGGGGAACGTCATCCGAAGTGAGAAAGCATGCCGGATCATTCTCTTCCCCGAAGATCGGCCCTGGATAAAAGCCTTGAGTTTGAGGTCCCGGTAATGTGAAAATAGGGGTGTCGGCCACAGGCCGAACCACCCTGGAGCGAGGTGCCGCATGAAATATTGGACCATTCTGACCTTGATCCTTGTCCTGAGCGGGACCGCCGGTGCCGCCAACATCCTGGTGCTCAACCTGGACACCGATCCGTACAACGCCAACTCCCCCAATGCCACCAGTTCCGCCGCCACCATCAGCCAGCTGCTGACGGACATGGGCGTGGCTCACACCACGGCCTTCGTCGGCCGCAACGACCACACCACCCTGGCCGACAGCGGCTATTATGCGCCCTACGACCTGGTCTTTATCGGCGTCGGTGTGAATTGCATCATCCAGGTGGCCCATGTCTTCGACGCCGACGAGGGGCAGGCCCTGGTGGATTATCTGGAAGCCGGCGGCATGGTCTACATGGAAGGGGGCGATGTCTGGTACCAGGATCCGCAATACAACGCCGGTTTCGACTTCAGTGACGCTTTCCGGGTCAATCCGCGGGCCGAAATGGGTCCGGCCGATCTGGATGTGCTGGAAGGAGCGGGTATTGCCAGCGGGCTCGATTTCGATTACGGCGGCGACAACTGCTTCATCGACGTCATCAACCACCGGCAGGGCACCAGCTTCAGGGTCTTCGAGAACGTGAACCAGTACCAGGAAGTGTCTACCGTGGCCGTCAGCTACTCATCGACTACCTCCAAGACCATTGCCTGTTCCTTCGAATTCAACGGGCTGGTGGACGGTACCGGCAACAACACCAAGGCCTATCTGCTGGGCGTGTACCTGGACTTTTTCGGGATCGTGGCCGGCACCCTGGGCGACGTGAACGACGACGGCCAGATCAACGCCGATGACGTCCTGCTGCTGGGGAACTATCTGGCGGACAACATCGCTCCGGCCATGATGAACCTGGGGGCGGCCGACGTGGATGAGTCCGGCACCATCGAGCTGCTGGACAAGGTCATCCTGCACAATTACGTGGCCGGCAACATCGGATCCCTGCCGTTCACGCCGTAAACGGCCGTTGTCCGTGAGACCGGCGGCAGGCATTGTTTGACGTGGGAGTGAGTTATGAACGTGTTATGTCGATTCCTTATTCAACTTGTGGTGCTGGGCGGTTTGCTCGGCCAGGCGGTGTTCGCGGCGGATGAGACGAAAAAGGAGGAACCGCCCAAGAAACAGTCCCAGAATCTGCCGGATGCGGCCCGCGCCAAAGAGCAGCCCAAGGATAAATCCGGCAAAGTATATACCAACCAGGATCTGAAAACGGCCAAGGGGAACATTGCCACCTCATCGCTGTCCGGGAAAACCACCACTGAAGAGCCTGATCACGCCAACGATCCCCTGTATTCCGGCGAGGCGGAGCGTCAGCTGGCGGTCGTCAAGGATCTGGAAGCGGTACTGGCCGATCTGGACACGGCCCAGCATATGCATCAACAGGCCCAGGAATCCCTGGCTGCCTTGCCCGACCGCCTGCTGGCGGCGGTGGGTGACGCGGAGAAGCTGCGGAACATTCGCCAGGAAAAGGGGCTGCTGGAAAAGGAGGCCGCCTACTGGGCCGATCGGGTGCGCCAGGCCGAGCGCCGTCTGGATGCCCTCAAGAGGGAGATGACAGCCAAAGGCCAGCCGACGGATTTGATCGACCAGGCCCGGGAACGGCTGAAGAAACAGAAGGAAGGCGAGGCCGCAACCAAGGAAGGGGGTACCCGGGTGCGTTCCATCGGTGGCTGATCTCCGAGCCGGGAGGCATTTTTCCCGCCGCAGTGTTTCCGCATACCAGCGGACACAATTCAATCCCTGAAAATGCAGAGAGATTTGGACGGCATCCGGTCCGCCGGATGGTTTCTCAGGCCGGGTCGGCGTTCCGGCCGGGACGGTCGCCGGTTGTCCGGTCCAGCTTGCGGTAGAGGGTTTTGCGGCTGATGCCGAGCACCCGGGCGGTTTTCTGCTTGTCGTGACCACAGGCGGCCAGGGTCTGCCGGATGACCGCCTGTTCGATCTCGGCCAGCGTCCGGCCCAGGGGCACCACCAGCTGATGGAGGCTGTCGTCGCGCGACAGCTCCGGCAGGCAGGGGACCAGGTCGCCGGCGGTCAACAGTGACCCGGTGGCGCTCCGGCCCGCCTTTTCCAGGAGATGACGCAGCTCCCGGATGTTGCCCGGCCAGTGGTGGCGCCGCAGCAGGGCTTCCGCTTCGGGTGTCAGACCGGTGGGCCGCGGCCCTTCCTCGCGGCCCAGGTTTTTCAGAAAGACGGACACCAGGTGGGGAATATCCTCGGCATGTTCGCGCAGCGGCGGCACCGGAATCTGGAGGCGGGCGATGGCCGTCCAGAGCTCTTCGTAAAAACGGCCCTGCTCCCGCCGGGCCGCTATATCGGACCCGACACTGAAGATGAGACGGTGGTTGAGATAGATCCGGTGGCGCGAGCCTTCGGGAAAAAGGTGGCCCAGCTCCAGCAGCTCCAGCAGTTCCGCCTGGCTCTCCGGTGCGAGTTCATCCACTTCATGGAAATAGAGCGTACCGCCGCGGGTGGTCTCGAAAATGCCCGGCACGGAGTATTCCCGGGCGGTGCGATCCTGGAACCGGCGGCCGAAGACCTTCTCCCGGAAAAGGGCCGGCGTCATGTCGCGGCAGGTAATTTTGCGAAACAGCGTCTGGTCGCGGCGGCTGTTCTTGTGGATGAACTCGGCCAGGAAGGAACGGCCGCTGCCCGTTTCGCCTGTGATGCAGACCGGGAGCTCGGCGGCGGCGGCATCCAGGGCGGCGCGGATGGTGTCCTGGTAGCGGCTGCCACTGCCGGCGACGACACTGACCGGCTGGATTTCCTGCAGGCGCTGCTTGAGATGCAGGATTTCCTCGACCAGCTGGTTGCGTTCGAAATACAGTCCGGCCTGGCGCAGGATGGATTCCAAAACGGCCAGGTCGTCGGCCTGCGGCCGGGGACCGGGCTGGCGCCAGCGCAGCACCATCACGCCGAAAAGGGCGCTCTTGATGAGCAGGGGCGCCAGAACGATGGTGGCGGCGTCGAAGGTCTTGCGCAGGCGATAGCCGTCATGGGCCTGCTGGCTGTCTCCCGAGACGAGAACATGATTGCCGGCGGCCAGTTTGGTGAACATCTCGCTGTCGGGGGAGAAGGAGAGCTGTTCGGGAATGGCGGCCTCGTCCTCGTGCGGGTCGCGCGTGCGCCGAATGGTGAAGTGCACGGTATGGCCGGGCAGGTCGAAGTGACCGAAACCGGCGGTGTCGGCCCCCAGCAGGTCCAGCAGGTGGTCCAGCAGCAGGGCCAGCACCTGGTCCATATCGCGACGCCGATAGAGGGCATCGATGAGCTTGAGCAGCAGTTGGGAAAGTTTGACCTCCCGCTCCTTTTCCAGGTAGAGGCGGGCGTACTGAAAGGCCACGGCGATCTGGTCGGCCAGGGCCTGGATGAACTGGCGCTCGGCCGGTGTCCAGTGGTGGGGATGGTGGCTGTGATGCAGGCCGATGAGGGCCAGCAGCTCCTCGCCCAGCGATATGGGCACGATAAGCAGGGACTGGGTGCCGAAGGCGGAGCAGAGGCGGTGGAGCTCGGGATGGGTCTCTTCGTACTGGAGGTCGTTCACCGAATAGGGCTGGTACTTGAAGCTGGAGGTGAGCAGGAACGAGCGGTTGACGGGCAATTCCAGGCCGAGGGAGGGCGGGAGATCGGCCGACCGGAGGTACTCGTGGTCGATCTTGAGGGTGCCCTGGTGGGAATAGACCATGAGATTGCAGCGGTCCACGCCCATCAGCCGGCCCAGTTCGGTGACGGTGGCCTGCAGGAATCCGTCCAGCCGGATGGCCCGGCTGACCAGCGGCGAAATCTTGCCGACCAGGCGTTCCCAGGCCTCATAAAACGCCAGTTTCTGGCGGAGATCCTGTTCCTTCAGGGGGACTGTGGTGGGGGGGGTGTTCTCCATGGTTTCCGCGTGTCTCGGGTTTGGGCGCCGGCGGGGCGGACCGCCGCTGCCAACCTCACCTTAAGCCCGGCGGCAGGATTTGTCAATGAAAATGTGTGTCATTTTGACACATGACGAAGGCCTCCAGGCGTTTCGTGTATCAAATTGGCACGAAGTGGGTTGACATGCCGGGTGGAGCGTGGGATAATCCCTTTTTTCTGGTCACATCCTGGGGCCGGTACACCCGTGCCCGCCGGCATGTCCGTACAGGAGGATAGTTATGGGCTTCACCCTTGGCATCGATATCGGCTCCGTCAGCATCAAGGCGGCCCTGGTGGGCGACGCAAGCGAGCGGGAGCGCTGCCGGCAGCTGGCGTCCACCGGGAACGGCTTGCGGCTGGTGACGGACGATCAGACCACGCGGCCGGGCGGCCTGCCGCCCGTGCTGCTGACGGAGTATACCCGCATCAAGGGGCAACCCCTCCCGGCGGCCCTGGAGCTTCTGGAGGGCATCACCCGGGTGATCCCCCTGACCGAGATCACAGGCGTGCGGACCACCGGCTCGGCCGGCAAGCTCCTGGCCGAGGTGCTGGGTCTGAACGCCGAGAATGAATTCATGGCCATCGCCCGGGGCGTGCAGGAACTCTACCCCGATGTGCGGACCGTGTTCGAGATGGGGGGCGAGAAATCCAAGTACATCCTGCTGGAAAAGGAAGCGGACACCGACCGGCTGGGTATCGCCGATTATGAGGCCAGCGGCGACTGCGCCGCCGGCACCGGTTCGTTTATCGACCAGCAGGCCGGCCGGCTGCAGTACAAGATCGAGGAGGTGGGCGACATCGTCATGGCGGCCGAAAAGGCGGCCATGGTGGCCGGGCGCTGTTCGGTTTTCGCCAAGTCGGACATGATCCACGCCCAGCAGAAAGGCTACTCCCCGGCCGAAATCCTGCGCGGCCTGTGCGACGCCGTGGCCCGCAACTTCAAGAGCGCCATCACCAAGGGCAAGGACATCCGGCCGCGGGTGGCCTTCATCGGCGGTGTGGCCTACAACTCGGGCGTGGTGCAGGCCATGGCCGAAGCCTTCGGTTTGAAAAAAGGCGAACTGGACTGCCCGACGCTGGGCTGCTGGCTGGGGGCGGTGGGTTCGGCGTTTTTCGAGGGCGAAAGCACGGCCCAAACCCCGTTGCGTGATGTGCAGCCGCTGCGGGAGTACCTGGGGCTGGTCCAGCGGGATTTTCCCAGCACCGGTCCGCTGAGCATGGAGAACGTGGTGTTGCTGCGGGACCGGATCCCGCCCTATTCCTTTGATGGAAAAACCCTGCCGGTGCCGGCGTACCTCGGCATCGACATCGGTTCGGTAAGCACCAATCTGGTGGTCTCCGACACGGCCGGCAACGTCATCAAGGAAATCTATCTGCGCACCAAGAGCCGGCCCATCGAAGTGGTGAACGACGGCCTGCGCGAGATCGCCGCCGAGCTGGCCGACAAGATCGAGGTGCGGGGCGTGGCCACCACCGGTTCGGGCCGCGAACTCATCGGCATGCTGGTGGGCGCCGACATGGTGGTGGACGAGATCACCGCCCACAAGACCGGCGCCAGCACCATCGGCAAGCGGCTCCTCGGTGTGGCGGTGGACACCATTTTCGAGATCGGCGGCCAGGACTCCAAGTTTATCAGCCTGCAGGACGGCATCGTCGTGGATTTCGCCATGAACGAGGCGTGCGCCGCCGGCACCGGCTCCTTTCTGGAGGAGCGGGCCGAGGAACTGGGCATCAATATCAAAGGCGAGTTCGCCGAGCTGGCCCTGTCCAGCCAGGCGCCCACCAAGCTGGGTGAGCGCTGCACCGTGTTCATGGAGCAGGACGTCAACAATTACCTGCAGAAAGGCGCCCGGCTGGAGGACGTGGTGGCCGGCCTGGCCAATTCCATCGTCTACAACTACATCAACCGGGTGGTGCTGGGCCGCCATATCGGCGAGGTCATCTTCTTCCAGGGCGGCACGGCCTACAATGACGCCGTGGCCGCCGCCTTCGCCAAGGTGCTGGGCCAGAAGATCATTGTTCCGCCCTTCAACGGCGTGATGGGCGCCGTCGGCGCCGCCCTGCTGGTGCAGGAGAAGATGGAAAACACCGGCGAGACCACCCGCTTTCGTGGCTACGATCTGGAAGCGGTGGATTACACCCTGCGCGAATTCACCTGCAAGGGTTGCACCAACTTCTGCAATATCCAGGAGTTCCGGGTGATGAACGAACGGGTCTACTGGGGCGACAAGTGCAGCGACCGTTTTCGCAAGCGGGCCAAGATCAAAAAGGAGCCGGTCATCGAAGACCTGGTCGCCTTGCGGCGGCAATGGCTGCTGGAAGGATATGAAGAACCCGCCGGCCAGCGGCCTGTCATCGGGATTCCCCAGACCATGTACACGCTGGACCGGTTTCAGCTCTGGTACACCTTTTTCCGCGAACTGGGCTACGACGTGCGGCTGTCCCCCCAGACCAACCGGGCCATCACCAATGCCGGCGAGGACACGGTGATCTCCGAACCGTGCTTCCCCATCAAGGTGGCCCATGGCCATGTGAAATGGCTCATCGAACAGGGGGTACAGCACATCTTCCTGCCCAACATCATCAACGGCGAAACCCCCTATCCCGAGGTGGAGAGCTTCATGTGCCCCTGGGGCCAGACCCTCCCCTTCGTCATCAAGGCGGCGCCGGCTTTCCAGCGCCATGAGGAACTCTTCCTGGCGCCGACCCTCCATCTGCGGGACGGCGAGCAGAGTGTGGCCCGGGAACTGGCGGACTATTTCCGCTCGTCGCCCCTCAAACACAAACGCGCCGGGATCGAACGGGCGCTGGCCGCCGGCTACCGGGCCCAGAGCCGCTTTTTCGCGCGGCTGCGCGAGGCCGGCCAGCGCGCGGTGGCCCGCTTGCAGGAGACGGGCGAGATCGGCATCGTGCTGGTGGGCCGGCCCTACAACGTCAACGATGCCGGAGTAAATCTCGATGTGCCCAAGAAGCTGCGGGACTACTATGGCGTCAATGTCATCCCCATGGATTTTCTGCCTGTGGACGACGTCCGCATCGACGACGTCAACGAAAACATGTTCTGGAACTACGGCCGCAAGATCATTGCCGCCGCCAAGATCATCCGCGAGAATCCGTTGCTGCACATGATCTACATCACCAATTTCAAGTGCGGCCCCGATTCCTACGTCAAGCATTTTATCGGCAAGGCTTCGGGCAAACCGTTTCTGGTGCTCCAGTTTGACGGCCACAGCAACGACGCGGGCGTCATGACCCGCTGTGAAGCCTACCTGGACAGCAAAGGAGTGTTACGATGGTGGAGCAAGAACGAACAACAGACGCCGGCCATGGCAACAACCTAGGCGGACGGACCCTCTGGATTCCCCGCATGAGCTACGGCGGGGCCAAGACCTTCGCCGCGGCCTTCCGCTCCATCGGCATCGAGGCCTACGAATGTCCGGAAGCCGATGTGCGGGCCATGGAGCTGGGTTCCCGGGTGACTTCGGGCGAGGAGTGCTATCCCGAGATGGTCACCCTGGGCACCTTCCTCCGCCTGGCCGAGGGGGAGAATTTCGACCCGGACCGCAACGCCTTTTTCATGCCCACCGCCGGCGGCCCCTGCCGCTTCGGCCAGTACGCGCCCTTTGTCAAGAAGATCCTGGTGGACGAGGGGCTGGACAACATTTACGTTCTTTCCCCCACCAGCAAGGACGGTTACAAGGAACTGGGCGGCAGCGCCGGGGAGCTGATGCGTTCCGCCTGGCGGGCGCTGGTGATTTCCGATCTCCTGCGCAAATTTCTGCACAAGACCCGCCCCTACGAAAACACCCGGGGCGACGCCGACCAGGCCCACGAAGACAGCCTCGATGACATGTGCGCCGTCCTGGAAAAACCGGGCCTGACGCCCAAGGCCAAGCTGGCCGGGCTGGTGACGGCCATGACCCGCTGCCGGGACCGTTTCCGCGCTGTCCCGGGCGACTACTCCGAGGCCCGTCCCCTCATCGGTGTCGTCGGCGAGATCTTCTGCCGGCTCAACACGTTCAGCAACGAAAATCTCATCCGGCGCATCGAGGCGGCCGGCGGCGAGGCCTGGCTGTCGGACATCACCGAATGGGTCTGGTACACCAATTTCGAGACCTTCAAACGCCTGCGCCGGGCGCGCAAGCAGGTGTCGCTGGATATGCTGGGCGCTGTGGTCAAGAACAGGATCCAGCACCGGGACGAACATGCCATCCTGCACGTGGTGCAAGAGGACCTGACGGGCTATGACGAACCGGCCAATATCCGGACCGTTCTGGACTATGCCATGCCCTATCTGCCGCATTACGGCGCGCTGGGCGAGATGGTACTCAGTGTCGGCAAGGCCATTTACCTGTATCACAAGGGGGCCGACGGTATCGTGGACATCAGTCCCTTTACCTGCATGAACGGCATCACCTGTGAGGCCGTGTACCCCAAGGTCAGCCAGGATCACGACAGCATCCCCATCAAGAATTTCTTTTTCGATGGAACACAGAAAGACCTGGACACGGCCGTGGGCATCTTCCTGGAACTGGCGCGCACCTACGGTCGCCGCAAGCGTCGGAAACGGAGCCTGCCGGCCTATTTCGGTGTATCGACTGCTGTCCGCTGACGCCGCCGGTCGGGTGCGGGGGTACCGCCGCGGCCGTTGGGCGATGGCAACAGGGTGATTTTTCCGTCATGGCAACCATGTGGCCGAGGCGCACCGGTGACCGGCGTGGCCGGTCGGATGCACCGGGGTTGGGTTGACGAGGTGGGGTATGGGTGAGCTGTTTGCCTTGCTGTCTGCCGTCACCTGGTCGGCGGCGGTGATTCTCTTCAAGCGGTCAGGGGAGACCCTCCGGCCGTTCACCCTCAATTTTTTCCGGGTGGCCGTATCCACTGTTCTCCTGGTGGCGACCCTTTACCTGACCGGTGACCGTCTGCTGCGTGCCGCGCCCGTGTCTGACTATCTCATCTTGCTCCTCAGCGGCTTCATCGCCATCATCATCTCCGATACCCTTTTCCACCAGAGCCTGAACATGCTGGGCGCCGGCATTGCCGCCATTGTCGAGTCCGTGTATTCGCCCTTCATGGTGATGCTGGGTTATGTGCTCCTGGCCGAGGAGATCACCATGGTGCAGTCGGGCGGCATGCTGCTGGTGATTGCCGGCATCGTCATGGTGGCCGTCCGGCCCGGCGCCATGGTGGTGCGGGGCCGGCAGCTGGCCCTGGGCACGCTGTGGGGTGTCCTGGCCATGTTCACCCTGGCCCTGGGCATCGTCATCGCCAAGCCGGTGCTGGAGCATTCGTCCGTATTGTGGGCCACGGCGGTCCGGCAGACCGGCTGCCTGCTGATGATGGTCCTTCTGGCCGCGGTATCGCCGCGCCGGCGGCTGATCTTCGCCGTGTTCCGGCCGTCCGCGGCGTGGAAAACCGCCCTGCCCGGAACGGTCCTCGGCTCCTATCTGGCCCTGTTGTGCTGGATTGCCGGCATGAAATACACCCAGGTCGGGGTGGCGGCCATCCTCAACCAGACCAGCACCTTTTTCATCATCCTGCTGGCGGTGATCTTTCTGGGCGAGCGGTTCACCCGGCGTCAGGTGCTGGCCTTCCTGGTCGCCATGGCCGGGCTGGCGCTGGTGATATCCGGTTGATGCACGGGCGCCGGAACGGCACGGAACCTAAGGGTTCGCTTCCGCGGTCGGCGGGGTGGGGAGCGCCTGCAATTCCTTCCTGAAGAAATCCAGAATATTCTCGTCGTATTTGTAGCGGTCCGGTCCGAACAGTTCGGACTTGGGAAAGGGCAGGGTGAGAATCTCCTTTTCCTGACACGAAAAATAGGTGTAGAGGCGGCGCGTTTCCTTGGACAGGGCCGCCGATTTCTGGTCGCTGCTGGCGATGAAGAGCACGGTCTTGTCGGCCAGAGCCTCCGGGGGCAGGGTCTGGCCGGTTTCGGCGGGCGAGCTGCCGCAGAAAAGGTGATGGAACAGGGTGACCATGTAAGAGATGATGCTGGTCTTGATACCCAGGGTCTGCTTTACCTTGATGGCGATGAAATCCTCGATGGAGTGAAAGACGGAGTCCAGCACCAGGGCCTTGACGGTTGGCTGGTCATGACCGGCATGCAGGGCGGCGTAGGCGCCGATATCCACTCCGTAAAGGCCGATGCGGCGGAAATCCACCTCGGGCCGCTGGATGAGCATGTCCATGGCCCCTTTCACGTCCAGGGATTCCTTCCAGCCCAACGAGGTGTGTGCCTGCGGCGCGGTGCCGTGGCCGCGTAAATTGAACAACAGTACATTGAAACCCGATTCCTTCAGCCGCGCGGCCAGGCCCAGGTTGTTGGAGCGGTCGGAGCCGTAGCCGTGGCAGATGATGACCAGGGGGGCCAGATTGCCGCTGCGGAAATACCAGCCCTCGATGGGCTCGCCGCCGGCGCCGGTCCAGCTGACATCTTCCGCCGCCAGATGATAATCGCCCGGCGACACCACCTCACTGGTCCGGTCGGGAGTGGTGATGTCGTGATACACCAGACCGCTGACCAACAATATCAGCAGCAGGATCACGCCCAGCACCGGCAGAATGAGCTTCATGGCCAGGTACAAACGGAAATGCCGTTCCGCGAAACGGACCGGTTTGGTGTCGGCTTGTGGGCGAGACTCATCCATCCGCATGACATCATCATAGCACAAGGGGCGTCGATTCAAGAACCAAAAGTACAGGGAAGCGCCCGGCCAAACAGCGGCCCAAGGTTCAGCGGGCATCGCCCGCGCGGGCGACGTGGGCCGGTGCCGCGGCGGAGATCGGCCCGGAGGGACGCACCGGCCGGGCCGGATGCGCCGGCAGGGGCTTCAGCAACGGCCAGGGTAATTTCAGGAAATGGGTCCACGAATAGAAGATCACGCCGTCGGCGCCGGCCCGGAGCGCGGCCTGGACCTGGAAGGCCGCTTCGCGAAAGATCTGCGGCTTGTAGAGGCCGATGCCCGGCAGCAGGCGGACGTCGGTGTTGAGGCGGCGCCAGTTCTGCAGGAGGTCGCTGAAATCGGGCGACGGCGGTCGGCCCGGGCCTTCAGGGGCGTGGCCGATGGTCCAGTACAGTTGCGGGGAGATCTCGTCCAGCAGGCCCTGCTCCAGCCAGCCGCAACCGTCCTGGAAGACCTCGTGATAGCTTTCCAGGCCACGGGAGCGGTCCGTTCGCTTGCAGATGCCCAGCGGCGTCACGCCGAACCGGATGCGGGGCCGGACGGCCTTGACGCTGTCCCGGATGGCTGTCAGGGTGGCGGTGATGTTCTGCCGTCGCCAGTCGGCCGGCGGGAGGTTCTGTGGATTGTACCGGCGCCGGGTGGCGGAATCGTCGAACGGGCGGGTGGGGTAGCGGAGGAAATCCAGCTGGAAGCCGTCCAGCGGATATTTGCGGACCAGGTCGGCGGCCACGGCGGCCAGGTATTCCCGAACCGCGGGGATGCCGGGATCCAGAAAGGTCTCGGGCCCCGCTGGCAGCGCCCATTCCGGATGCCGGCGGAGCGGGTGGCGGGCGGCGGCGGCGCCGTTCAGGCGGGTGGAGCGGTCGGCCACCAGGCAGGTGTTGAACCAGGCGGTCACTTTCAGGCCGCGGCGCTGTGCCTCGGCGATCAGCTCGGCCAGGGGGTCCCAGCCGGGCTCGGCCCCGTCCGGGCCCCGCAGAGAGGGCGACCAGGGTTCCAGCCCGGAATCGTAGAAGGCGTCGCCGCGGGCCCGCACCTGGAAGTAGAGAGTGGTGACGTGCCGCTCTCCGGCCAACCGGACCAGTTCCCGCAATTCGGCCTGCTGGTTGGCCCGGCCGTCGGTTTTGGGGAAATCGATGCGGTGGGCCGTGGCCACCCAGACACCGTAGTCCTGGCCCGGCACGCAGTGCCAGCACAGGAACAGCATGAGTCCCAGCAGCGGCAGCCGTGTCAGCATGGCGGGATCGGTTTTCCTGCTCATCGCCACCGATTGAAGCGCAACGACCGGCCGATGGCAAGAAAAATCTGTCTGGCTGGAGTGGATTTGCCGATGGCTGTCCGGGCGGCGCCGACATCATGCCTGACCCGGGGGTTGGAAGTGTCGCCGGGGGGGATTCTTCTGACGAGCGGCGGCCGGTGGATATGGTACAATCGGGGTGAAGGCGCAAACCGCCGGGAGGAGATGTGGCCAAACGATTGTCCGTCGTCGACATGGACCGCTGTGTGGGCTGCCAGTCGTGCATGTTCGCCTGCGCCCGCCGCCAGGGGGACGGCGGACTGGGCACGGCCTGCATCGGCGTCCGCTCCGCCGGTGGCATCCGCAAGGGCTTTGTGGTGGTGGTCTGCCGGGCCTGCCCCGATCCGCCCTGCGCCAACGTGTGCCCCACCGATGCGCTGCAGATCCGGCCCGGGGGCGGCGTGCGCCTGAGGCCGGAGCGCTGTATCGCCTGCGGCCGCTGCGCCGAGGCCTGCCCCTTCGGCGCCGTGTTCCGCGACCATCACACCGGCAAGCCGCTGATCTGCGTGTACTGCGGCTATTGCGCCCGGTTTTGTCCCTATGATGTCATCGAGTTGCAGGAAACGGGAGTACTCCACCATGCCGACGGATGACACATGGCAGCGCGTGCTGACCATCGATCTGACCCGCAAGGAGTTCGCCGTTGACGTCCGTTCCGACGTGTTTGGGACGGACATCGGCGGCACCGGTGCGGCCATCCGCCTGCTGACGGAGACCTGCCCGGCCGGCGCCGACGCCCGGGGCCCCGACAACCCGGTGGTCCTGGCCGTGGGGCCGCTGGTGGGCCTGTTCCCGCTGGCCTCCAAGACGGTGGCCATGTTCAAGTCGCCCCACACGGGCAATCTGGGCGAGAGCCACGCCGGCGGCCGCAGCGCCGTGTCCATCCGCATGGCCGGCTACGGCGCCATCATTATCCGCGGTGCCAGCGCTTCGCCCGTCTATCTGGTGCTGGAGGACGGCCGGGTGCATTTCCGCGATGCCTCGGCCCTGTGGGGGTTGCGCAGCAGTTACACCGTCGGCTCGGTACTGCGGCAACGGGAGGGCGGCTCCGGCTGCCGCTCCATCATGCGCATCGGCCGGGCCGGCGAGGTGGGCGTGACCTACGCCGGCGTCATCACCGAGACCTATCGGCACTTTGGCCGTCTGGGTCTGGGGGCCGTTTTCGGGGCCAAGAAACTGAAGGGACTGGTGGTGATCGGCCGCCGTTCACTGCCCGTGGCCGATCCCCGCGCCTACCGTCAGCTGTATGATGGCCTTTACCAGGCGGCCACATCCTCGCCCCTCATGCGCAAATACCACGAGCTGGGCACGGCCATGAACGTCCTGCCCCTGAACAGCATCGGCGGCCTGCCCACGCGCAACCTGCAGGCGGGGGTGTTCGACGGCGCCGAGACCATTTCCGGCGAACATCTGGCCCGCCACCACCTGGGACGCCGCCTGGCCTGCGCCCACTGCCCCGTGGCCTGCATCCACCTGGCCGCCCTGCGCACGCCGTATCCCCGGGATCCCTATTTCTACAAGACCGAGATGATCGGCTACGACCATGAATTGATCTACGCCCTGGGCAGCATGCTGGGCGTTGGCCGCACCGATGACCTGCTGCGCCTGCTGGACGAGGTGGAGGTGCAGGGGCTGGATGTCATGAGCACCGGGGTGGTGCTGGCCTGGGCCACCGAGGCGCTGGAAAGGGGCCTGATCTCCGGGCGGGAAACGGACGGCCTGCCCCTGGCCTGGGGCGAGGCGGGGCCGTATCGGGAAGCCATCCGTCGCATCGTCAGCCAGCCCAACGAGTTCTACCGGGCGCTGGCCCGCGGCGTGGACCATGCCGCCGCCCGTTACGGCGGGGCGGACTTCGCCCTGGCCTTCGGCGGCAACGAGATGCCCGGCTACCATACGGGTCCGGCCGCCCATGCCGGCTGGCTCACCGGTGCCCGGCACAGCCATCTGGACAACGCCGGCTACGGTCTCGACCAGAAGGCCGCGGCAGCGGGTGAAACGTTATCGCCCGACGGGGTCGCCCGGGCGCTGCTGGCCGAGGAGCGCTGGCGCCAGGTGCTCACCAGCCTGGTCATCTGCCTGTTCGCCCGCGGCATCTACGACGAGGCGACGGTCCAGGCCGCCCTGGCGGTGGCCGGTCTGGACCTGGCCCCGGGCGACATTCACGACGCCGGGGCGCGCATCCTGCGGGCCAAGCACGCCTTCAAGGTGCGGGAAGGCTTCCGCGCCGACGAACTGCGCCTGCCGGCGCGCATCTTCGAGACGGCCAGCCCGGCCGGCCCCTTCGACGAGGCCTTCCTGCGCGAAACCGTTGCCTGTTACATGGCCAACCTGTGACCCCGCACCCGATGGCTCCGCCATCCCCAGTGGCACCGTCATCCTGCCGGTAGCTCCATCATCCGGTAGCTCCGGCATCTTGCCGGAGGCTCCGTTATCCCCTGTAGCTCCGTCATCCTGCCGGTAACTCCATCATCCGGTAGCTCCGTCATCCGGTAGCTCCGGCATCCCCAGTGGCACCGGCATCCTGCCGGTAGCTCCATTATCCCTGTAGCTCCGGCATCTTGCCGGAGGGATTTTCTGAAGGATGGACCCATCATGGGGAGTGGGTCTGTTTCTCCGCAATCCGCAAGGCCCGCCGCCCTGGTAAAGGACGAGAGAAGAAAAGTGAGCCCTGCCAAGGGCGAGCTAATTGTTTGATTCCATATGGATTGCATATTTGTCATCCATATTGTGGCAATTTCAGATTACACACCATTCTCTGGCCGGCCCTGCGGGCCTTTCCACTGGGCCGCCGGCAGGGCGGCGATAATACAGCCAAGGGCAAGGTTGACCGACTGGCTGCTCTTCTCTTTGGCCGCCTGCAAGGCGGCGATTGTATAGCGAAGGGCAAGGGTGGTCGCGCGTCTCTCGCGCGGCCACCCGCTGCCCTGGAACCGACGGGCCCCGTCCCATCCAGCCCTGCAGGGGCGTCATAACCCGTTGATCGTGAATCCATTGTACTATGAGGGGTTTCGATCGTTGGTCACCATTTCTGGCCGACCCGCCGGGTCGACCCCCCGCCAATGATGAATGCCGGGAAGAAGGCCCGAAGGGCCGACACGTCCGCTAGCCGGGGGTGACCGCAGCGAGCCCCCGGAAAGAGCGCCCCGAAAGAGACCAGAGGCCTGAAAGCCCGGCCAGAAATGGATGGCGATTTTCGGCGACCATGTTTATTTCCGGCCATGGTAGAATGAAAAAGCGATCAACGGTTGATGACGCCCATACAAGGTTTGAGCCGACTGGACCCATCGGTTCTGCTATGAAAAGAATTTTTAGAATTCTACATGTGATTTTTCTGATATATGGATTCACTTATATAATTGACGAATTTTACATTTGGTATAGATATTATCTTACAAGAATAGATTTTGAATTCTATTTTATGATTTTATTATGGATACTTGGTCTGGGTTCATTTATACTCTATTTCTGGATCAGTTTGAGATATAAGCGCTTCACTTTAAAGTACATTATATTTGCCCATCTGGGCTGGTGCGTCTATTTCACGGGGTATTGGTTTTACCGATATCCAATTGGGATAAACAGAAAGTTTAGTGTAAATCTGGCAAATGCAGATGTGGTATTAGACACCTTCGATTTATTGACTCTTGGATTATATTTTACCTTTTTGGTGGTTTGGGCGATAATCCCTTTTATGAAGTTTCGCGAAAATAAACTACAAAATGACAGTGACTTACGGCGATAATATATAGATCGATCCATATGTTTCTCTATATGATATCCTCTGAAATCCAAGCCATATAGCATTGGGAGACAAAACAATCGAAGTCTATATATAATTCACTTGCACAAGGCGTTAGATTAGTTAGTGCCTGACCGGAAACCGTTGGGATGCCCGTAAAATGGGCCGGATCGGCGCCGGAGGCCGCTCGAATCATCCGGCCGTTTGGCCGGAAAAGAGGGTTCAAAAAAGTTACTATAACACCATATAACATATTGACATGAAACAAGATGCATGTTACACTGCCGTTTGATTTTACCGCGAATCCATCTCACATTCGACGGAGAACGGCATGAGAAAAATCATCAACCCGCAGCGCCAGTTCGGGCAGTTGCCCATCGCCCGGATCGAGTTCAATCCCCGCTCCCGCGACAG
>Ga0209164_1000164_pt1 | contig 210285 bp, 199 predicted proteins | sample MTBNYHSulfiMetaG_FD_187458 | JGI IMG/M metagenome (GOLD analysis project Ga0209164, IMG submission 187458) | Enrichment culture microbial communities from rom New York Harbor, USA that are MTBE-degrading - MTBE-NYH (New York Harbor Sulfidogenic)... | ecosystem: Environmental > Aquatic > Marine...
CTCCGGGCCGATCGATCTCGGCGACCATGCGCACAGCGCTCTCGCGCAGCTCTTGCGGGTACTTCATCCCTCGGGGCATCGGGCTCCTCCTGAATCTCGGAGCCTCCACTTTACCCGGCGCGCTTCAAAACCCGAGATCGAGCGCGTGCACCAGGACAACCTGGGCGTCTACGGGGCTCGCAAGGTGTGGAAACAGATGAAGCGCGAGGGCATCGACGTCGCGCGCTGCACGGTCGCGCGGCTGATGCGCGATCAGGGCCTGCAAGGCGTGCGCCGCGGTGCGTATCGGGTGACGACTCACTCCGATGGCCGCACGGATCGGCCGGCGGATCTCGTGGAGCGCGACTTCACCGCGAGCCGGCCGAACCAACTGTGGGTCGCCGACATCACCTATGTGGCGACGTGGAAGGGCTTCGTCTACGTCGCCTTCGTCATCGACGTGTTCTCGAGGATGATCGTCGGCTGGCGGGTCTCGAGCTCGCTTCGAAGTGATCTGGCCCTCGACGCGCTCGAGATGGCGACGTGGGCGCGCGGTGACGGCGCCCGAGGCGTGATCCATCACTCGGATCGAGGAGTGCAATACCTCTCGATCCGCTACACGGAACGTCTCGCGGAGGCCGGTGCTGTGGCCTCGGTCGGCAGCAAGGGAGACAGCTACGACAACGCGATGGCCGAGACGATCAACGGCCTCTACAAGACCGAGGTGATCCGCAGGCAAGGACCCTGGAGAAGCATCGATGACGTCGAGTACGCCACGCTGGAGTGGGTCGACTGGTTCAACAACCGTCGGCTGCTGGAGCCCCTCGGCGACATACCACCGGTCGAGTTCGAGGGTCTCTACTGGCTCGAGCAGGCCGCGAACGATACAGTCGGACCCAAGGAATCGAGTCTCCACTGAACCCGGGGCGATTCAGGATGCGCGTCAAGAGCAGTTAGGAGAGGTCCATGGCAACCCTTACAGACTACGACCAGCTTCGCTATCACAGGCAAATGATCGTGCAAGATTGGGGCGAAGCGGGCCAGCTCAGACTCAAGTCATCGTCGGTCTTCATTGTCGGGGCCGGAGGACTTGGAAGTCCTGTCTCCATGTACTTGGCGGTCGCGGGTGTTGGAGAGATTCGGATCTGCGATTCAGACCGTATCGAATTGTCTAACCTGAACCGCCAGATCCTGCACAACGATTCGAGAATCGGTGAACCAAAAGCGGCGTCGGCAGAACGAACCATCAAGGACTTGAACCCGGCGATTCGGGTCATCACATACTCAGACCACTTGGACGCAGATACGGTCGACCGTATTGTGGGCAATCCGGATATCGTCGTGGATTGCGTTGACAACTATGACACCAGGTATGTTCTCAACACCTACTGCATCAAGCAAGGGATCCCCCTTGTTCACGCTGGGGTCGTGGGCATACGCGGACAGGTCACGTTTCTCCATCCGCCACGGACTCCGTGCCTCAGGTGCATCTTTCCTGAAGCACCACCTCGTGTAGTCCCGCCTGTGGTTGGTGCGACCGCGGGTCTGATGGGGTGCATCGAGGCCCTCGAAGTGCTCAAGTATCTGACGGGCGTCGGCACTCCTCTGGCGGGGAAGCTGCTGATTTTGGATGGGGAACAGATGAGCTTTGACACCCTCGCCGTGGGGCGAAGGCAGTCCTGCCCGGACTGCGGGCATATGGAAGAACCGGATGTTCGAACATCCGAATAGACCTTGATCCAGAACTCATCGCCCACGACGAAGGCGTAGCTCGCCTCGCAGATTCTGATAGGGTGGACAGTACGGCTCTTCACTTGCGTTCGAGCGTGCGTCCGAAGACGAGCGATCTGTACTGGGTGAATTCAATCGGTCGTTGCAACACCTCGACAACGAGGAGTTGCGATGGGATCAAGAAGGGATCGGCGCAGCGATCGTGCAGTGCGACCTCCCATGCGTTCGCCCGGTCGGCCTCCGGGCTGGCGCCGGGAGCATCTCCAGCAGTTCTGGGAAGCAATAGCTCACGGGCTGTCAAGCTGCGAGTCGGCCCTCGACATCGCCTTGGTGCCCGATTGCGCTCGCTGCCCCGTTGCTCTCAACTTCCTTCCAAGAGCGCCAATCTACTTGCGTAAAGCAGCATTGAGCGCTACTTTATGAAAGTGAAATGGCGATTCAAGACGTGACAGCCCCTGAAGAGGTCTCGGCGTTCGTCGAACAGCTTCAGGCAACGGGTACCTACACGTTCTCTCACGCGGATGCGCGAGCCGCACTCCCGACGTCCGAGATAGCGGTCGACAACGCCCTGCGTCGGCTCAAGAAGCGTGGTCGCGTAGTGACTCCGCGTCGTGGCTTCTACGTGATCGTGCCTACCGAGTACACTACGGCCGGCTCGCCGCCGCCCTCGTGGTTCATCGACGCACTGATGGGCTTTCTCGGCCAGCCCTACTACGTGGGCCTGCTATCCGCAGCGGCCATCCACGGTGCTTCTCATCAGCAGCCGATGACGTTTCAGGTCGTCACCGACCGTCCCACCCGCGAGGGCGTGGCCGGACGCGCGCGCATCACCTTCCACATGAGTCGTCAGGTCGGGGAGACTCCCGCCACCCAGGTTCAGACGGAGACTGGCACCATGCTCGTATCCACGCCCGAATCCACGGCCTTCGATCTCGTTCGCTTCTCGGCGGCCTGCGGTGGCTGGAGCAATGTCGCCACGGTGCTGCTCGAGCTCGCCGAGCGCCTCGAACCCGAAGCTCTCGGCGCGATTGCGCAGCTGCGCAAGACCCCCGAGATCCAGCGCCTCGGCTATCTGCTGGACCGAACGGGCCGGCCCCGGCTCGCCGACCCGTTGCTGCGTGTCCTTGGCTCCAGGCGGTACCGGCCCGTTGCGCTCGCCGCCGACGCGCCTCGGGGCGGCGCCGATGCCGTCAGTCCCTGGCGCGTGATCCCGAATCTGGAAGTGGAGACTGATCTGTGATTCCACGGGCCCACATCACGGCTTGGAGGGCGTCTGCGCCGTGGCCCCAAGACGAGCAGGTCGAGCAGGACCTGGTCCTGTCCAGAGCCCTCACCGCGATCTTCAGCCGTCCTTCCTTGCGAGAGGCGCTGGCCTTCCGCGGCGGGACCGCGCTGCACAAGCTCCACTTCGATCCTCCGGGGCGCTACTCGGAGGACCTTGATCTCGTGCAGGTCGAGGCCGGCCCGATCGGTCCGGTGCTCGCGGAACTTCGCGAGGCGCTCGACCTGTGGCTGGGTGTTCCGGCGTTGGACCAGCGTGCTGACAGCGTCAAGCTGCTCTACCGATTCGAGACTACCACGTTGCCGGTGCAACGCATGCGGGTCAAGGTGGAGATCAACACCCGGGAGCACTTCAGCGTCGACGGGCTCCGGCAGGTGCCGTTCGCTATGGCGAGCCCGTGGCACTCGGCCGATGAGCTGGTCACGACATTCACGCTCGAGGAGCTGCTTGCCACCAAGATGCGGGCGCTCTTTCAGCGGCGCAAGGGCCGTGACCTCTACGACCTGTGGCTCGGGCTCACCACCCTCGACCCCGATGAGGCGCATATCATCGAGTGTCTCGGCGAGTATCTGGCGCGAGCCGAGACCGCGATCTCGCGCGCGGAGTTAGAGGCGAATATGGTGGACAAGCTAGCATCTCCTGACTTCCGCGCCGACGTGATTCCGCTGCTTCGGGACCCCGCGGGCTACGACGTAGACGACGCTGCGTTGCTCGTGCACGACCGTCTCATTGCTCGTCTTCCCGGCGAGCCGTGGAAGGGTCTCACCTGAGCGGCATCGGGACGGTCGGTTGGTAAGCGCGGGCGCGGTGGGGACCCCCGGATTTGTCGCCCAAATACATGGTGACTGTTGGTACTCGTTGGTACCTATCCAGCAGGATCGCGTGGCCGGCAAGCGGACGATCGCGGTGCGTATCGGCGCCCGGGCGACGAAGGCCGAGTACCTGCTGTGCGTGATTGGAGCGTACCTCGCCGTGGTTGCGGGCGTCCTGGCCGGAGTGGTGCCTGCGCCTGCGCTTGTTGCGTTGCTCTCGGCACCGCTTGCAGTCATGTCTGTGCGGGTCGTCCTCACTCAGGCGGGGCGCCCGCTCAATGAGGCGCTCGCTCTTACCGGTCAGCTCGCGCTGTCCTTCGGGATTCTGCTCGCGCTAGCGCTTGTGGTCGCCTGACAGTCAGCCACAAGTGATCGAAGACGGTGGTCCCGGAGAAGCGCCGCTAAGGATTTGGCAACGAGAGGGTAGGCTGTGGGACACGAACTGCCGGTAGCGCAGCGGGGCCGTCCGTAAAATGAGTACCGCCTGAAGTGTTTGGGTCTCCTCGAGATGACGGAGACCGCATGGAAGCAAGTCAGATTCACCGAAGCGTACGTCATCCACATCCTTGGTCAAGTCAGTCGCAGCAGTATGACGACGCGCGAGTCTCCAACATCCACAGCTGTCCGCTGTCGGGGTGTAGGATTGACGTACGAGCGACAGCAGATAGCGCCGCTCTGGTCAGGTATTCTCGGGCAGCAAGCGGGCGTAGGCGTTGCAGGTTACGCCCATGAGCGTTGCCCGCAGCCCTCACCACAGCGGATTTGTGGAGAACTGGCTGAGAACGCGCAGATCGACCGTATGTCAGCCCGTCAGCGGGCATCCAGCGGTCACCAGACGAAGGTGGTGACTGTCATGTTGCCTGTCGATGGTCGTGTGATTGCTCCGCCATCAGTTGGATCCGAGTGGTGGGCAAGCGCGATCCCGTGTGACGTCATGCCCTTGGTGCTGGCACCCGCATCGGACGGTGGCTGGTTCGGTGGCTTGCACGTAGTGGCGTGGCTCCCCGAGCTCTTCACAGAAGGTGTGAGCCGCCAGCAGGCAGCTGACATACTCGAGCGCTGTGCTTCGGCCCGGACGCCGTGTCTGGCTGCCGCCCTGCTGCCCTACGACGGAACTGCCACCGTCGCGCGCTACGCCGGAGGCCTCGTCAGGACGCCTGAGGGCTGGCGCATCTGGGGCGCGCTGAACGACTCCGACGTGCCAGTGCTTACCTCGCCTGCACCGGTATCCGCCCGTCCCGGGACAACGCTCGTCACTGATGTCCGAAGCGACCTGGACGCAGCCGCGTTCCGGAGAGGAGTGCTCGACACCATCGAGGCGATACGCGCCGGCGATGTCTACGTCCTGAATCTCACTCGCCGCCTCGTCGGACGCGCAGCTTCGACTCCCGTGCATGCGTTCGCCAGCCTCCTTTCGCGTTCGGAAGCGGATATGGCCGCCTTCTGGACGACCAGCGGTCTCACGATCGTGTCCGCGTCCCCTGAACGCTTCATCCGAATCGCGGGTGGCCGCATCGAGGTGTGCCCCATCAAAGGCACTCGGCCTAGGGCCGAGGGCGAGCGAGACATCGCTATGGTGACCGACCTTCTTGCCTCCGAGAAGGAACGGGCGGAGCACGTCATGATCGTCGACTTGGAGCGCAACGATATCGGGAAGGTCTGTTGTCCGGGAACGGTGACGGTCAGCCCGTTGCTTGATGTGGTCGCAACGCCCTACTGCCATCAGATGGTTTCGCGCGTTCGAGGAATCCTCGACGCGGACGCTTCCCTTGGCGAAGTGCTGGAGTCCACCTTCCCATGCGGGTCCGTCACAGGGGCGCCGAAGATCGCTGCCATGCGCAAGATCGCCGCTCTCGAAGGGTCATCGCGGGACGCGTACACGGGGTCATTGGTGGTCGCCATCCCCGGGGAGTTGGACTCGGCCGTGCTTATCCGCACTGCCGAGTATCGCGGAACCGAGGTGCAGTGGGGCACCGGGGGAGGCATCACCGTGGATTCGGATCCCGCCGAAGAGTGGCTCGAGACGATCTTGAAAGCGTCACCTCTTCTCGGCGACGGCTTGCCCCGAGTCGCTCTGCGTGAGACGTGCCGCGCGGTCGACGGCCAGGTGCCGCTTCTCGCGCGGCATCTTGCGCGTCTTGCTGCCGGAGGTTGCGGCCCGTCTACCCTCATGCGTGTGCGGGCATCTGTGGAGGCGGCCGTTTGCCGATCGGCCCATCGGACGCGCCTGTCCGTGACCGTCGAACCATCGGGGAAGGTGGAGGCGCTCACATCAGTCCAAGCATCTTCGCTCGAAGTTCCCGGCGGCCCTGTGCTTGCGCCGGTGCGGTCACCCACGCCGCTCCTACCGTCTGGCGCCGCCAAGCCGGCCGACCGCAGACTGTGGGACCGTGTGCTGCAGGAAGCGATCGAAAGGGATGCCGATCACGCCGTGCTGATCGACGACCGGGGGAGACTGATCGATGGTGCAGCGGCCAGCGTCTGGATTCGTATTGGCGAGCGCCTCCTCACGCCCCCGGCGCCCCCGGCTGTGGATGGTATCGCGCGAGGGCTCGTCTTCGACTACGCGAGGGAGTGTGGCTTCGAAGCGGTCGTGAGCGAGATCACGGTCGAACAGCTTGCCGACGCAGATGAGGTGTTCCTCACGAATGCACTCGCGGGGGTCGTCCCGGTGCGGGGGCGAGGGGGGCCCGGCTCGACCGCGCTCAGAGAGCGCCTCGAACGATTGCTCCGCGCTCGCGCTCGGTCAGGGGAATGTCAGCTCTGACCGACGCGTATACTATCGTGAGGCGCACCTGAGATGAGCGGACAACGCTTCGCGATGCCGCCCATCTCAAGAGAGGTCAGGAACAACCTCGGTGAACAATCGCGTACAGGCCGCAGAGGTTCTCGCCAGTCATGCAGGTGATGCTCTATGGGTCGCGCACTGTCGCGCCGTTGCGTGTGCGGCTGAGGCGATCGGCTCGGCGCTGACGGCAGCCCAGCGTGTCGATCTCGACCTGCTCTGGTCCACTGCGCTGCTGCACGACATCGGTCGCTCAGTCACTCACGATCCTGTGTTGCATGGCGTCGAAGGCTATCGGCTACTCAGTGGAATGGGCCACGATGAGGCTGCCTTTGTGTGCGCGTCTCATGTCCTGTTCGGATTGAATGCCGCGGAGGCCATCGAGTGCGGTCTTCCCGCGCGTGACTTCATTCCCCGTACCCTCGAGCAGCGCATCGTGCCGCTCGCGGACTTCCTGATCGACGTCGACAGGCCCACGACGCTGCAGCAGCGCTTCGAATCACTTCGCGCACGCAACGAATCCAGCCCGTGGTTCTTGGCGCGCCTCGATCGCGCTCATGCCGTCAGTATCGCGTTCATGGAGCAGCTCGAAGAGCAGTTGGACGGCTCCATTGAGACCCTGGTCGCGCGGTTCGTCGGGTGTTCGTAGGCTCAAGTTGGAACTGCACCGTCTAGCTCTCTTCTTCTCGTGAAACGCCCCGGGTTTGGCAGAGGCACTCATGCCGAGATCGCGCGCCGGATTTGGTGCCCGATTTGGTGCCCAAATACATGGTGACTGTTGGGACTCGTTGGTACCTATTGGGACTCGCCGCAGCTCTGCTGTACCAACGAGTCCCAACGAGTCCCAATAGTCACAAGCACAATCAGGATTCGAATTCCCTTGGGGGCACCAAGTTTCCGCAGGTCACAGGCCTGGGTAGCCCGATTTCGAGTGCGAAATCGGGCTACGAATGTCTTGCGGCTGAGAGCGGTTGCAGGGTAAAGGCGCAGCTCAGAGGGGGCGCCGGTGCCCGCGCGTGGCCCAATAGCAGTTCTTCCTGCTGAGAAGCGCCCGCAGTCCCTTAAACGAATCAGATAGCCCATAGATGATATCGTTAATGACTCACTGAGTCGTTCTCTCCCACGTCGCGTCACGCCCGCCCTTTGTGCACCTGATCTCACCATTGTCTCGAAGCTCGCCGAGCACGCGCACGATCGTGGGACGGCTCACTCCCGGACAGGCTCGCTCGACGTCGGCGTACCGGAAGGTCGCCGGGAGGTGCCGGATGCAGTCGATCACCATCTCGCGCTTCGCCCCGCGCCCTGTCCCCATCTGCCCGACTCGCTGCTCGAACTCCAGGTACGCTGCGATGAGAACGCCGTGCGAGTACTGGAGCCAGGGAACGAGGTCGTGTCGGCCCTCGTGCCATCCGTCCGACGAGGCTTTGAGTGCCTCGTAGTACGTCTCCTTCGAGTCCTCGATGACCTTCTCAAGACTGATGTAGCGGCCGACATCATAGCCGGCCTGGTAGAGGAGCATGAGGTTCAGGATGCGCGACATTCGTCCGTTGCCGTCGGAGAACGGGTGGATGCACAGGAAGTCGAGCACGAATGCGGGGACTGCGATCAGCGAGTCCACCTGCCCGCCCGACACGAGCGACTGATAGCCCGTGACGAGTTCGTTCATGGCGGTGTCGACGACGTGCGGTGCAACAGGGCTGAACCTCAATCGGTGCGTGCCGTCGGGCAGGACATCGACGATGTCGTTGGTCGTGTTCTTCCACGTCCCGCACTGAGTGGGTGAGAATTGGTAGAGGCCCCGGTGGAGCTGAAGCACGAGACCGGTCGAGACGTCCATGCCGAGCGCGTTTGCGTGGACGGTCGACAGTACGTCGCGATAGCCGGCGATCTCCTGTTCTGAGCGGTCTCTCGGCGTCGTCTTCTCGGCAGCGAGTTCGACCACACGCCCCGAGGCCGCAGTCACACCCTCGATCCTGTTGGACGATTCGATGCTCTGGACTCGCGCCACCTCGCGAAGCGCGCTCAACGCCTGAGGCGACTGCTTTTCGAAGAGCTGTTGCTTGCCCCTGTACTCACCGAGGAGGCCGATAGAGCGGACCGTGGACATGGGCACGGTCATCTGCTCGAGGTGACCGGGTTTGAATGAACCGCGCATGCCATCTCCTCACGGGAATGAATCGCAGGACACCCAGATGATATCGTTAATGCGTCATGATGTCATTCACGGATTACGCAATCGTGGAGGCCGCCGCGCGCTAGATTCGTTGCCCGATTTGTCGCCCAAGTACATGGTGACTGTTGGTACGCGTTGTTACCTATTGGGACTCGCCGCAGCTCCGCTGTACCAACGAGTCCCAATAGTCACGAGCACAATCAGGATTCGAATTCCCTTGGGGGCACCAGATACCCGCAGCCCGTCTGCTATCGAGCAGGCGGGCTGACCTGTGCGCCACCTCATCGCCCCCACGGGTAAGAACCTGGCATGAGCAGCACGCACACCGACCCCACCGCGGAGAGCCCAACATCCCCCGCGCCGTCACGCGGAGTCGCCGGCGCCACCCCGGAGCCTGTCGCTCCGCATGCAGACGGGGCGGCCCGCCCGACCCGGAGCGGCTGCGCATCGGTGGCCCTCGGCGTGCTTCTCGTGCTCGTCGGCGTCCCCATGCTCGTCTGCCCCGGACCCAGCGTGGCCGCGGTGGCGGCAGGCGTCGGTATGATTGCAGTCGGTCTGGGACTCCGACGCTCCGGCGAGGACACCTGATGCAGTCGCGCGCGAGCACGCTCATCGCGCGGCCCCCTGAAGCCGTCTTCGCGTTCATGGCCGATTCGGCCAACGACCACCGCTGGCGGAGCCATCTCACATCCTCGCGCGGCCGGGTGGCTGCGGTGGGCGATGTCGTCGTCCAGACGTATACGGCGGGCGCGCGATCGAAGGTCGTCGAACTCGAGGTCACTGAGCTGATGCCGCCGGAGCGTCTCGTGTTCCGCGTGAGGGGACCGGTCCGGGCGCGGCTCGCCTACCAGTGCCGGCCCGAGTCGGGAGGGACGCGCGTCTCGGTGTCGCTCTCGGCCGAACTCGGTGGATTTGCGAGCCTTGCCGAGGGTCGCGTGGAGACCGAAGCGGCCAAACTCACCCGTGCCGACCTCGCCGCGCTCAAACGCGTGCTCGAATCCGTGGGATAATCCTCTCGTAACCTGAGAGGTGCTCCATGCGCGTCCGAAACAGCGTCTACATCGATCGGTCGCCTGCCGACGTCTTCGCGTTCATCGCCGATCGAGGCAACGACCGCCTCTGGCGCCGCGAGGTGGATGCCAGCCGCTCCGACAGCGGCTCCGGGTCGGAACCGGGCGCCCGGGTCCACCAGACGCTCATGTACCAGGGCCGTCGTGCCGAGGTCACCTTCGTGATGACCGATGTGGTGCCTGAGCAGCGGCTGTGCTTCCGTATCCACAGCGGCATCCGGGCACACGGCTGCTTCGATCTTCGGCCCGACGGCAACGGCACCTTCGTCGAATTCTCCGTGACCATCGAGCTCAAGGGCGACGAGGTCATGCTCGCCCGTTACATCGAGCAGGCGGTCGCGCACTCCTCAGAGGCGGACCTCGAGCAGCTGAAACTCGTGCTCGAGCGCTCGGCCTGACGGCTTCAGGCTTGTTATGATTCTGTCGACATGAGTGTGAGGCGCGTGTCCGCTCGTCGGCACGCGGCCGCCCATGCGCGAATCGGAGGCCCGATGACCGACTGCACACGTAGCGTCCGCACCGTGCTGGTCATGCTCCTGGTGGCGGCCGCACTCACGGCGGGGCCGGGCTGTCTTCCTGACAAGGAGACCGGCAGACCCGAGGACACCCTCCCGGTGAGTCTGGCCGTCAGTCAGGAGGCACTCTCTGCGCTCGCGTATGTGGCGCGCGATGAGGGCATCTTCGAGCGTGCGGGTCTGTCGGTGACCTTCACCGAGTACTCGAGTAGCCAGCTCGCACTCGAGGCGCTCTTGGCAGGAGAAGCGGACGCCGCGCTCTGCGCCGACACACCAATCGTGCTTGCCGCACTCGACGGGCGACCGACCACCATCCTCGCCACGGTGGCGACGCACACGAACGACATTCAGATCGTCGCCCGCGCCGACGCGGGTATCTCTGCGCCCGAAGACGTGCGCGGCAAGCGGATCGGGACGCGCGAGGGCACTGCGGCGCACTTCTTCCTGCACGGCTTCCTCATCAAGTACGGCATGTCCGAGGAGGACTTGGATGTGCGCTTCGACTCGTTCGAGGGCGTGACGGCGTCGCTCGTCGCAGGTGAGCTGGACGCGGTCTCCCTCCGGCAACCGTTCACGAGCCAGCTTGCCGCAGCGTTGGGCGATGACTTCGTTCTGTTCGAGGAGCACGGCCTGTACGACAAGACGATGAATCTCTGCGTGCGCGCCGATTCGAACACGCCCGACCAGGAGACACGCCGCCGTCTGGTGCAGGCGTTCCTCGACGCCGAGAGCGTCACGTCGGCTGACACGAGCGGTCGGACGAAGGCCGAGGTTGCCGCCGCGCTCAACCTGCCTCCCGGAGACCTCTGTGACTGCATGTTCCGGGAGGGTTCGGTCAGCCTGCGTCAGTCACTTGTGATGGCGCTGGAGGAGCAGGCGCGCTGGGCCCGGCAGAGCGGCGTCGTCGAACCCGAGGATGGGTTCGATGCACTCAGCCTGCTCGACACGAGCGTTCTTGACGTGCTCGCCCCGGAGCGGGTGGCGGTCATCAGATGAAGATCAGCACCCGCATCAGGCTGAGCGCGGCCGCAGCGGTACTGATCGCGCTGTCTGCTGGCGCGGTACTCTATCTCGGGTCACTCGCGGTTGAGAGGGCGATCGAGCGAAACGATCGGGTCGCCGAGTCGCTCAACCAGATCTTCGAGCTGTCGATGCTCACCACCGACTACCTCGTGCACTACGAGCCACGCGCCGAGCGCCAATGGCGGGTGCAGCACGAGCAGCTCACCCCGGTCCTGGACTCACTCGGGTTCCAGACGGACGAGGACCGTGCCCTTGTGGAGCGTATCCGCGTCAACCATGACGACGCGTACCTGCTCTTCGACGAAATCACCGTGGCACACGGGCACGGTGAGGCGGGCACAGTGGACCCCGCGGTGTCTCGTGAGTACGAGGCGCGTCTCGCCGCGCGCCTCCTCATCGTCATGCAGTCGATGGTGTCCGATGCTGTGACGCTCGGTGAGCACTCGAGCCAGGCGGCGCGAGAGGCGCAGCAACGGACCTTCGTTCTCGTCCTCGCACTGTCGGCGGTCGGCGTTGCCACCATGATCGGCATCGGCTGGTCCACAACGCACACGGTCATCCGGCCGCTCGTCACCCTGAGGGACAGCGTGCGGCAGGTGGGGCTCGGCAAGCTCGACACGCGAAGCGGGGTGCGGAGCGCCGATGAGGTGGGCGAACTCGCCACGGCCTTCGATGGCATGGTCGCCGACCTGCAGGAGTCGTACGCGATGCTCGAATGGGAGGTGGCCGAGCGCACCGCGGCCCAGCACGAGCTCGCCCAGTACCGCGATCACCTGGAGCAGCTCGTGGAGGTCAGGACAAGCGAGCTCGTGACGGTGAACGAGGACCTTCGCCAGGCCACGAGGGCGAAGGACGACTTCATGACCTCGATGAGCCACGAGCTGCGCACGCCGCTGAACTCGATCATCGGGTTCACCGACATCATGCTCAAGGGCCTTGCCGGCGAGGTGAACGAGGAACAGAAGCGGCAGCTCACGATGGTCCTGCACTCGGGGCAGCAGCTTCTCGCGCTCGTGAACGACGTGCTCGACCTGGCGCGTCTCGAGGCGGGCCAGGCAGCACTTGCAGTGGTGACGGTTCCGCTTTCCGAGGTGGTTGGCAATCTCGTTGAGATGATGTCGCCACTCGCCGACAGTCAGCGCCTCACGCTGGGCTGGAGCATCGATGCCGACGTGCCGGCAAGCATTGAGACCGACCGCGGCAAACTCGAGCAGATCATGCTCAACCTGCTCTCAAACGCCATCAAGTTCACCCGGGACGGCTCGGTAGACGTGCGCGTCCGGCGCTCCCGGATCGAGGAGGTCATCCTTCTCGAGGTCACCGACACCGGCATGGGCATACCCGCCGCCGAGACCGAGGCGATCTTCGAACACTTCCGGCAGGCGAGCGGTCAGCAGCGGACAGCGCAGCAGGGGACAGGACTCGGGCTGGCGATCTCGCGCAGACTCGCCGAGGCGCTCGGCGGCACCATCAGCGTCACGAGCGTCGTGGGGCGGGGCTCGACCTTCACGGTGGTGCTCCCCCTCGAACCGCCGGTGGCCTGACCGGGCGCATCGCGTTCGCACGGTCGGATTATGTTCCGGGCGCGTGGGTATGTAGTGATGAGCGGTGCTCATGGAGGGATGAGCGGTCGCCACGGTGTCCGTTCGGCGGGATTGTGTGACGCACATCAAACTCTTCCGAATCGCAAGAGAGCCGAAGTGCGGTGGGCGGTAGAGTTGACATAGGGCCGCAGTGCGGTCGAGGGGGCTATGAGACGCCGGGTGCAGACGGTCACCGATGCCTGGTGGAGAGCCAATGGTGAGACCGACCCGACCTGCCGGGTCGGTCTTTGTCATCCCGGGGCGGATGGGTCAGCCCGTCTGCCTGGGGCGCTCGGACAGGAGGGGGAGGTCCTGCGGCCCGGTGCGGAGAGATTGCGAGCGGAGCGCATCGGGGGCGGGTACAAGGGATGTCGGTTGGGGAGGTGACCAAGCATGAAGGCTTCGACGCGTGTTCGCGTGGCGGCGTTTCTCGTCCTCGTCATGATCCTGGTGATGACGTTCGCGCCGCTCGCGTTCGCAAAGGGCAGCGGTGGAGGCACTGGTGCCGTCGGTGATGGGGCTCCACCGTGGGTCGAGAACCCGGGAAAGGACGTCCCCGGTGCGGCCTGGAGCAAGCCGGGTAACTGGGAGGAGCCGGGACTGATCGGCTAGTCTCGCTCAATGGCCGCAGAGAAGCGGGGTCTTCGGACCCCGCCCCTCTGCGATGAAGGCCCCCTATCGCATCTGCGTGCTCAACATCTCTTCACGCGATGCCGATGAATGTAGCTGACGAAGTGGATCGGCTGCGCACGTCCTCGCGCACTCCCAGGGAGTCCGGAGGCGGTGCGAGCCGGGCCGCGTCGACCCGTACCACCGCAGCGTGCGAGTCGCGTTCCCATCGAGGGGCGCCGCAGACACGTCGACAGGAGTCAGGTCGTGGTTCGCTACGTTCGCAGCCCGCACGTGGCGGTGTGGCTGGTGTTCGCGGTCCTTCTCGGGCTGGGCGCACCGCTGGCATCGGTCGCATCCCCGCGTGCCGAATCGTGGATCGCGGTCTCCGCCGCCACGCCGCTGCGCACCGGGGCGATCGAGGTCGCTGTGCCTACGGCGCTCGACCCGCTCGAACTCCAGCGAGAGCTCCTTGAGACCGTCCTGACTGCTTCGGCCGCGGCGGCATCCGGTGACGTCACCGTCCTGGTGACCGTTCGCGACCCCGACGCACCGGAGCGTGAGCTCGTGCGCGTGGCCGGGGCCGACCGCTACGAGACCGCGCTCCAGGCCTCGGCGAATGCGTTCGCGGGTGGAGCCCCGGCGGTGGTGCTCGCCACCGGCGCCAACTGGCCCGACGCACTCGGCGGCAGCGCGCTTGCGGGCGCCGTGCGCGGTCCCCTGCTGCTGACCACGCCCAAGCGCCTTCCCGATGCGGTGCGCGCGGAGATCGCGCGGCTCGGCGCATCGAGGGTCTACATCCTCGGCGGAACTGCGGCCGTCGCCTCGACGGTTGAGAGCGACCTCGTCGGCATGCTCGGCCGCTCGGGGGTCGTGCGCCTCGGAGGTCCCGACCGGTACGAGACCGCGCGGCTGGTGGCCGAGGAGACCGTCCGCGTCTTCGGCGGCGGGTACTCGGGCGATGCGCTCGTGGCGACCGGCGCCAACTTCCCCGACGCCACCGGTGGCGCGGCGCTCGCTGCCGCGCTCGGCCGGCCGATCCTGCTCGCCAACCCGGGCAGCGGCGCGGTGTACATCCCGGCAGCCACCCGGCGCGTGACGATCATCGGGGGGACCGCGGCGGTCTCCTCGGGAGTCGAGCAGACGCTCAAGGCCAGGCTCGGCGCGTCCAACGTGGCCCGCGCGGGCGGCACCAATCGCTACGAGACCGCCGTGCTGGTGGCGCAGATGGGAGTGGCGGGCGGCATGACCTGGGACGGCGTGAGCATCGCCACGGGCGCCAACTTCCCCGACGCGCTCGCCGGTGGTGCGATGCTCGGCGCGCGCGGCAGCGTGATGCTGCTCACGCGGCCGGACGTGCTCAGTGCCGAGGTCGAGGCGGTCATCGTCGCCAATCGCGAGGGGATCGAGACCGTGTTCATCTTCGGCGGCACCAATGCGGTCTCCACGGATGTTGAGGATGCGTTGCGCGCGGCACTCATGATGTGAGGTTGCAGGCACCCGTTCCACCCCCAGCCGCCTCAAGCGTCTGTGCGCACGCGCCGATAACGCATGTACATGCGCCGTTCGCAGGACCGTGTGCGGCACACGCTGAGTCGGTCGAAGGCACCCAGTCCGATGGCGACCGAACCATGAGCGTCATCCCACGGAGGGGCACATGCACAGAACCACGGGTCTGCCTGAGAGCCTACTCCGCGTGGCGCTCGTGTGTCTCATCGTCGTCGGTCTGGTGTTCCCGACGGTGGCTGCGGATGCGGCGCCGGCGCGCGATGCCGCTGCGGCCGAGCCGGTGTCGCCGCTTCACGACTCCGACGATGCGCGCATTCCACCGGGCGTCGGTGTGCTCGCGGAGCCCCAGGCCGCCGTCACCACGCCGAGCGGCGACTACCGCATCGACGCGCTGCTCTCCGGCTACTACCTGAGCGGTACGTCGGTCACCTACAGCTTCTACGAGAGCGGCGTGTTCGGCGGCAGCTACTACGGATCCGAGACCGGGGTCGGCGAGGTCTCCGAGGCGGTCAAGGCCAACGCGCGGCAGATCATGGCCTGGTACGGCTCGATCATGGACGTCGAGTTCACCGAGGTCGCCGAGACTCCAACGGCGATCGGCATCATCCGTTTCATGGTTTCCGACGCGCCTCCGTACGCCTATTCGTACTTCCCGCAGGGGACGAGCATGTTCTACGTCGCGAGCGACGTGCATCTCAACCCCGCGTACGACCGCCTCGGCGATCTCAACGGCTTCCGTCACCCGCCGGGTATGCACGGGTACGCCTCGCTCGTCCACGAGATCGGGCATGCGCTCGGGCTCAAGCACCCATTCGAGCCGCTGGGCAGCCGGACCACCGTGTTGCCTACCGCCGAGGACAACAGCACCAACAGCGTGATGTCGTACACGTGCACGGGGCGCTCGCCGGCAACCGCGATGGCCTACGACGTGGCGGCTCTCCAGTACATGTACGGATCGCGCGAGCGCAACGCGGGCGATGACGTGTACGCCTTCACCTCGGTTGGCACCGGACAGCACACGGTCGGCGGTGTCACGTACTTCGAGACGCCGTACCTGACGAAGCAGACGATCTGGGACAGTGCCGGGATCGACACGCTCGACGCGTCGCCGCTTCCCGCCGCCGCCGGTGGTTACCGGCTCGACCTCCGCGGCGGAGGATGGCTCATCGGCAACAGCCAGAGCCTCGTGACGTCGTACGATCACGGGAGCACGCTGGCTTTGGCGTCGACCATCGAGGATGTCGTCAACTCGGGGAGCGACGACACCATCTACGCCAACTCGGCGGCCAACACGTTCGGTGGCTACACGACGGGACGCGCGGTCGGGGCGGACTGGATCATGGGGGCGTCCGCCGCGGACACGCTGGAGCTTGCCGGTTATCGGCCGTCGGGTGTCACCCAGCAGCGCGTGGGTGACAACCTGTTGATCGGCCTGCAGGACCGTGGCTCGGTGACCATCGCGGGCTACTACACGGGTTCGACGCCTGCGATCGTCTACGGCGCCAACACACCGCCGGTGGCAGCCGTCGAGGTCTCGGGCGAAAGTGGCCGGGCGCCGTTCGGCCTCACTGCCAGCGGCACTGCCTCGAGCGACCCGGATGGCATGCTCGCCGCGTACGCCTGGGAGTTCGGTGACGGCGGCACCGCCGCCGGGAGCGTCGCGCAGCACGTCTATGCGGAGCCAGGCGAGTACACGGTCCGGCTGACGGTGACCGACGACGATGGCGCTACCGCGCAGGCCGCCGCGCAGGTGACCGTGCTGCCCGCCTTCAGCGTGCAGGCGCTCTCTGGCGTCAACCGCTACGAGACCGCGGTCCAGGTGTCTGAGAGCGCGTTCCCCGGCGGTGCCGATGCCGTTGTGATCGCCACCGGGCGCAACTGGCCGGACGCCCTCGGCGGCACGTCGCTCGCCGGCGCCCTCGGCGCGCCGGTGCTCCTGGTTGACACCAACAGCGTGCCGTCCGACGTGATGGACGAGATCGAGCGCCTGGGCGCGTCGACCGCCATCATCCTGGGCGGAGAAGGCGCGGTCGGAGCGGCGGTTGAAGACGCGCTTGCAGCCGAACTCGGGAGCGGCAACGTAGAACGCATCGGCGGGTCCAACCGGTACGTCACCGCCGACCTGGTCGCGGCTCGCACGCGGGCCGTGCTCGGTTCGGCGTGGGACGGCACCGCCTTCGTGGCCACCGGCGCCAACTTCCCCGATGCGCTTGCTGCGGCGCCGCTTGCCGCCGCACAGGGTTGGCCGCTCTACCTCGCGCACCCCGCAAGCGGTCTCTCCGAGGCGACCAAAGCCGCGCTGGCTGGTGCGACCGACGTGCTCGTCTTAGGTGGCGAGGCGGTCGTCACGCCTGCGACAAAGATCTACCTCGACACGACACTCGGCTCCGCACATGTGACGCGGCTCGCCGGCAACGACCGCTACAAGACCGCCGTGGCGGTCGCCACGTACGCCGTTGCGCAGGCGGGTCACACCTGGAACAGCGTGGGAATCACCACCGGCCAGAACTTCCCGGACGCGCTCGCGGGCGGTGTGCTCCAGGGGGTAACCGGCAGCGTGATGCTGCTGACACCATCCACGACGCTCAGTGCCGACGCCGCTGCAGCGCTCGCCGCCAACAAGGACTGCATCACGAGCGTGACGGTCTATGGCGGCGGGAGCGCGGTGAGCGACGTGGTACGCGCGGCGGTGGCGAGCGCACTCCAGTAGCGCGGGGCCTCCGCGCTTTCCCGCCGAGGTCACGCTCCTCGGCCTGTACCCGCACGCCAGGTGGGTGCAGAATGGACTGCGGAGGCGGGTGGATCTCCCGCGGTCGCAGGACGGGCCGGGATCCACCCGCGAGTGGGGACGTCCCGGGGATGGCGCGCGTGCGCGAACTACCGACAGACACGGTCGATGACACGGCCTCATCAGAGCTGGAGCATGCTGGCAGCGTGGTGGGCAGCCGACAATCCCTCGCGGCGCATCGTGCGGTGGCGCTCGTGGCCGCGGAGGCCGACGCCGATCTCTCCGTCGTCGTCCAGGCGCTCAAGTCGACACTCGGCCTGAGCCGGGCATGCATCCACCTGCTCGGCCGGGACGCCGACGAGGGAACGCTTCGGCTCGGCGCCGATGCCGGGGCGCACGCCGCCTTTCTGCTCGATGCCGAGTCGCTACCGCTCGACTCCGACACGCCGGCCTCCCGCGCCGTGACCGCGGGTGAGGCCACGTGGCAGGGCGATCAGTACGACGTGAGCGTTGCGGATCACGAGAGCGCGAGTGGTGTCGGCCGCTGGCGCGCGGCCGCGCAGGGCCAGGCCTCGGCTACAGTGCCGCTGCGAGTATGCGGGCGCATCACGGGAGCGCTCACCCTCGAGTGGCCCGAGCCGCATGGCTTCGATGAGGCCGAGCGCGGGGACATCGAAGCGATCGCTGCAGCCGTGGCGCTCGCAGTCGAGGCGGTGAGCCGCCTCTCGGTGCCGGAGTTCGGGCCCGGGTTGCGGAGCGCTCCCGCGCGCGCCGCAGCGTTCCTGGTGTCACCGGAGGGGGCGGTCTCTCCGGCGGGCCCCGGCGCGGCGGCCGGCGCGGCGGTGGCGCGTGTCTCAGTTGCCACGACCGGCGCCGATGCCGGTGGCGCCGGGCTTCCCTTTGCCGACGTCTTCGGCTGCGATGGCGGTGTCACCGCGGTCGTCCTGGGCGCCGCCGGCGCACCGCATGGCAGCGTTGAGGACTACGCCGAGGCGGTTCGCCATATGCTGCGCGGGTGGCTTGCGCGCGGCATCAGCCCCGCCGACGCGCTCGGGTCGCTCGCCGCATGGGCCGCCGCGCAGCGCGGCGCGGGGGAGTGGCTCGCGGTGACCGCGGTCGTGCTGGATCCCGCACGACGTTTCGTCGTCACCGGTTCCGTGGGTCCGGCGGTGGCGATGTTCCTCGGCGCCGAGGGCAGGCTTGATGTGGACATCGAGGGCACGCCGCTTCTTGGCGCGGGGGTCGCGGTCAGAGCATCCGAGCGTGCCCGGTTGCTGCTGCCCCACGACCGCGTGGTGCTGATCTCGTCGGATCGTGCGGACTGCCACGAGCGCGACGGCATGTCGGCGCTCGGCGAGCGGCTGCAGCGGACTCGCGGCATCGACACCGCCCGGGCCGTGATCCTGCGGGATGCGCCTGCCGAGTTGCGCTGCGAGGCCACCGCCGTGGTGGAGATGTTCGCGTCGGCGTGAGGGAGTGTGGCCGGTAGGACCGCGTGCCGGTTCGGCCGTGGGGCTGCTAGAATGTCTTTCGCACCGCCATCGGGCGATTAACTCAGCGGGAGAGTGCCTCCCTTACAAGGAGGAAGTCACTGGTTCAAATCCAGTATCGCCCACCACACAACACTGAGACCCCGGGATCGCTCCCGGGGTCTCTCGTGTGTCGTGCGCTTGTCGAGACGGGCTACCGGGCGTTGTCCGGATTGCCCCAGTCGCCGCCCGTGCGGTCCCCGTCACCGGAGTAGGGCATGTCGCCCGCGGGACGGCCGTGCTGGACCTGGTCGCCGACTGCCGCTGCCACGGCGGGTAGGGCGATTGTGAGTGTCATTGCGAGAATGATGGCTGCAACGATAGTGCGTTTCACCGACTCCTCCTCCGTGAGACAGTTGTCTCGGGCACGTGGTGAGGCTATCGGTGGGAGCGCATCGCTCTTGAGTGGGATCCGACAGACGGTCGGGACGGGCGGCGGATTCCGGCTCTCGGTGTGAGCCGGGCTACCAAGTTCTGCCTGAGCGGCGGCGGATCGCATGCCGCGAGCCGGTGTCCGCAGGCTGCGAGTCGCGGAATCAGGGTACGTACGGAGCGGGGCTTGGGGCGCCGTTGCATCGCGTAGCGAGAGACGGAGGGACGCAATGAAAAGCGTGCGAGCCGCACTGCTGATCGTGCTGCTGGCGCTGGCGCTTACCGGATCCGCCTGCGGACCCGATGGTCTGGTCTCACGCCTGAACCTGCTGGGGCAGGAACGCTTCACCGTGGGCGACCAGACCTACGGTCTCGAGCAGGTTGTGTACACATCCTCGGAAGTGGAGCTGGCGTTCGTGCGAGCCGTGCCCTCCGGCCAGATCGACCAGTCGGATGCCGACGCCATCGCGGCGGTCGCGGGCATCGAGCTCGTCGATGCCGATGGCGGGAGGGTTCCCGTTCGCGAGGTGATTGCGCGGCCGCAGGAGCACGAGAGCGGTTTGGTGGTGCTGATCTTCGACGTGAGCGGGCACCCCGAGCCATGGATGCTCGAGTGGCCGGGTCACGAGCCGTACAGCATCAACTAGCCGGCGCGTGTCCCGCGCAGCCCTATCCGCCCCGGACGTGGCACGCGGCGCAGTACGTCGGGTCGTGACACTCGAAGCAGCCCGTGGCGCCCTCGTCACGGACGACGCCGTTATGCTGCGACAGCCACGGTGCCCCCGGATCGCCCTGCGGGTGGTGGCATGCGTTGCAGAAGTCGGCCGCCTCGGCCTGGGCTTCGCTTTCCGCGTGGCAGGTAGCGCAGGTCTCGGGCTTCTCACGTCCGAGATCACCATGCTCCTCCACGAAGCCTGCCGGGTGTGGCATCTCCACGCCGTGGCAGTCGGTGCAGTAGGCCTTCTCGTGGCATGTGTAGCAGGTGTTCACCGTCTGCTCGTAGCCCATGTCCCACGTGGCGAGGTGCTCGATCTCCTCAAAGCCCTCTGCCCACGCCTCGGCTTCGATCACACGCGAGGCCTCCTCGGCATAGGCCGCCGCATGACCACCGCTCTCGCCGAACTGCTCGTACCAGCCTTCGGCGTCGTGACTTGCCGGCACGAGGTCGAAGGTGGCCGGATGGCACGCCTCACACGCGCCCGGCGCCCCGGCATCGGCCTCAAGACCGTGGCAGCGGAAGCACGCGTCCATCACCATCCAGTTCTCGTGGTACTTGGAGCCCTCGAGTACGAAGGTGATGTCCTCTTCCGGATGCGCCACACGGTTGTGGCACGACGTGCACGTGATCCCCTCGGCGGTATGCGCGTCGTGGTCGATGAGGATGCCGCGGGTGGGCGTGACCTGGCGCGTGTCGAGCGAGTGGCACTGCGTGCAGTACTCGTCGGTCATCTCGAAGGAGATCGCGCTGTTCTCGTTCATCGGCAGGTGGAACGTGCCCATGACCGTGGGGATGAGGTCCGGCGCCACCTCGAGCTTCATCAGGATGAACTCGACCGGGCTGCCGTTCACGGGCTCGTGGCACGAGACGCACGAGATCATCACATGCGAGCCCGCATCGAAGGCGAGTGTGTTGTCGTCATGCACCATGTGGCACGGCTGCGTGCAGAACCAGTTGGTGGACGTGCCGATGGTGCTCACGGCGGTGAAGACCAGCGCCGCGATGGCGAGGACGCCGAGCCAGACGATCAGCCGGGGGCGCGCCTCTGGGCTGGTGAACAAGGTCCTGAGCCGTGACATCGCGCACCACCTCGTTACCGGGATGAGGTCGTCTCAAGTGTACCCGATGGCGCCGCGCCGCGGTCATATCCGATGTCGTCGGCGGCAGGGATACCCCCAGGCGTGTCGTACTCCGAGAACAACGACCCCACGCGCAGGGAACGCAGATGCTCTCGTTCGCACTCGGCCTCACAGGTTTCGCGCTCGTCGTCGCCGTTGCGGCGTCGCGTGACCCCATCGGCTGGGGCTACCTGCTCTCGACCGACGTCGCCGAGGTTGCCGACGCGCGGCTCGAGGAGCCCGTAGCGGGCCTGCCGCCGCTCTACGTGCTCGCAGCGCTGATCGCGGGCGCCGGGCTCGTGCTCGGCCTACCCGTGGACTCACCCGTGGTGCGCTGGGCCGTGGGCGTGGTGTTCGCAACCTTCCTGCTCGCGACGATGTGGGACCTTCGTCGCCGTCGCGGGGCGCTTGCCGTCTACATCACCCTGCGCCGCGCCGAGATCGGGTTCGAGCCCAGGGGCGGCGTGATCGAGGTCCCCAAGCTCATGTTTCTCGTCATGAACCAGCCCACCCCGCTCGTGTGGCTACTGACCGCGCTCGCCCTCGGCCTCACGGTCGCCGCAGCTCTCCCGGCGCACTCGTGGGTGGGAGTTCTCCCGCTGTCGATACTGGCGCTTGCCGCCGTTTGGGTCTGGGTCCGCAACCGCCAGAGTCCGTGGGAGCCACTGGCGCGTCGGCTGCGCCGCGCCGGCCTGCGGGGCGGGGAGAGGCTGCTCGAGCACCTCGAGCACGCGCTCGACCTCGATCCCGAGGTCGCGATGTTGCGCCATGAGGCCGACTCTATGGCGGCGCGGGTGATGAGCGGGCGCGGGTAGGGACGCGGAACGGCGCGCGCCCACCGCGAGGCTCATGTGCACACGTTCACAAGAAATGCTCATGCTTCGTCGGGCTTCTTCATGCTTGCAGGAGACATATCCTGTCTGCCGAATAGCGCTCTCATCCCCCGGTAGAAGGGACGAATCCGATGGGCATGGGCATTCGCCTCGAAGCGACAGACGAGACACTCGGCATGCGGCTGCATGAGGTCAATCGCCAGCGCGCCGTCGAGCGGTCGCTGGAGCGGCTCCGTCACGGTCTCAAGGCCAACTGGCACTACCTTTCGCAGGAGGATCTGATGACGCTGCGCTGGCTGATCGGCGAGCTGTGGGCCGTCAGCAGCCGCGGCGATTGGGAGATCCTCCACTTCAGCAAGCTCGACGCCGAGGACACCCGCCGCATCATCAGCCTCGCGGATCGGCTTCGCCGTCACGGCACGCAGCACGCGGCCACACTCACCGCGGTCCGCGAGATTCTTCTGCATGCAAGCGGCGCGCCCGCCACAGGTATGACGGGCGGTGCCGTCACAGCGCACTGAGCCGTGCGCGCCACGTCGCGCCCCCGCACTCGGTCCGCCACTGGGGTTCCCGGTGGCGGACCGAGTCTTTGTCGGTTCGTTTAGGCTGCCGTCACCGGCAGCGACTGGGCCTCGATGTAGACGTGCGTGCACTCCGGGAAGCGCTCGGTGAGGGACGCCTCGATGCGCGCGATCGACTGATGCATGCGCTCGGCTGACGTTCCCGGCCTGAAGCTCACGCCGAGGTTCACGAGCAGCTCGTGCGGCCCCATGTACATCGTGAGGATCTGCCCCGCACGATCCACGTCGGCGTCGGCCTCCACGAGCCGCCGCATCTCGGCGATCGTCGCCTCATCGGCGCCCTCGCCGAGTAGCAGCCCCTTGGTCTCGGCGGCGAGCACCCAGGCTACGGACATCAGCAGCAGACCGATGGCGATGGAGGCGACGCCATCCAGATACGGATTCCCGAACAGGTGGCCGAAGAACACGCCGAGGAACGCGAAGATGAGGCCGAGCATAGCCGCCGAGTCTTCCAGCACGATGGTGTACAGGCCCGGATCCTTCGACTCGCGGATGAACTGCCAGGGGCTGCGCGAGCCCTTGGCCTTCCAGAACTGGCGTATGGCCACAGAGAACGAGAAGCCCTCCACCACGAGCGCGATGGCGAGCACGATGTAGTTCACGGTGGGGTCGGAAAGCTCGGCGCCGGGCGCCACGTGCCGGATGTGCGCGATGCCCTCGTAGAGCGACATGCCGCCACCGATACCGAAGATCGACATCGCCACCACGAGGCTCCAGAAGTAGAGCGCCTTGCCGTGACCGAAGGGGTGGCCCTCATCGGCGGGGATCGCTGCGCGCTTCATGCCGAACAGAAGCAGCCCACCGTTGCCCGTGTCCACGAGCGAGTGGATACCCTCCGAGATCATCGCCGACGATCCCGTGATGGCCGCGGCGATGAACTTGATGATTGCGATCGCCAGGTTGGCCAGAATCGCCGCGATGACCGCCGCCTTGGACTCTCCGTGCCCTGCCATGTCGCTCCCGTTCAGTCGTGCCGGCGTGTTGCCAGCAGCCCGGTGTACACGCTCTCGAGACGCTCGATCGCTCCGCCAAGGTCGTGCACGCGCACGTCGGCGAGGCACGAACGGCCCATTCGCTCGCGAAGCACGTCGTCGTCGGCAAGGCGCGCGAACGCCGCAGCCATCGAGTCGGGGTCGTAGGGCGCCACCATGAAGCCGTTGCGCTCGTGGCGCGCCATCTCTGGCACGGCGAGCGCAACGGCGCCCACCACCGGCGTGCCGGAGGCCATCGCCTCGAGCACCACGATGCCCTGCGTCTCGATGGTACTCGCAGTGGCGTAGATGTCGGCCTCCCGGTAGCTCTCGGCGAGGTATTCCCGGCTGACGAAGCCCTCGAAGCGCACGCGTTCGCCGATGCCGAGGCGGTCGATGAGTTCGCGCAGGTACAGCGCAGCCGGTCCCTCGCCGAGGAGATGCAGCTCCCAACCGGGACGCTCGGCGGCGAAGCGCGCGAACGCCTCCACCACCACCTCGGCGTTCTTCTCGAAACCGAGACGGCCGCAGTGCATGATGCGCCGACGCAGCGACCAGCTGGTCTTGGGTGCGAACTCGGCCAGGTCGATGCCGTTGGTGTAGTCGACAGCCGGCGGCTTGAGCCCGTGGCCTCGCAGAAGCTTGATGAGCGCGCGGGAGGGCGCGAGCACGAGGTCCGAGCGGTTGTAGAGCATCCGGGTGACCAGCCAGGAGAACCGCGTCTCCCGCGTGCGGCGCGGCCCGCGGTCGAGCCTGAGTAGACGGGAGAGCCCCGCGTACTGCAGGAAGCCCGGTATGTAACTGTGGTAGGTCTGGACGAGCGGCACGCCGAGACGCCTCGCAGCGATCACGCCCGTGACGCCCACCGGCAGCGGCGTGTGCACGTGCACGATGTCGGGGGAGAAGCTCCGGAGCTGGCGGAGCATGCGGGGAAGCCAGCGGAACGCCACGTGGGTCTCGGCGTTGCTCGCGGCGCTCCATGCGGGGTAGCGCTCCACCCGGATGTGCTCGCTGCCGCCCGGGTCGTCGTCGCCGTACCGGGGGCAGAGGATGAGGAACTCATGCCCGCGCTCCGCCAACCCGCGCGTGTGCCGTACGATGGCGGTGACGATGCCGTTCGTCTCGGGCAGATACGTGTCGGTGATGTATGCGATCCTCACACGCACGATGGTAGCGCAGCGGCAGGCCGGTTGGGTCCCGCGCGGCCGGATGGCCGTGACGCCGGCCCCGCGCGCCTGCGCGCAAGATGCCCGAGCGCTACTCTCGCTGCTTGCCGCCGCGCTCCTGGCGGCCGGCCTCGCCGCCGGCTGCGCCGCCGAGCCTGAGCCCGAGCGGGTCACCATCACCCTCGGCGACGTGTCGGTGAGCGTGGAGATCGCGGACGACGACGCCGAGCGCGGCCGCGGCCTGCAGGACCACGAGCCGCTTGCGCCCGGGGAGGGCATGCTGTTCGTCTTCGACGTAGCGGCTCCGCGCACGTTCGCGATGAAGGATGTCGACTTCCCCATCGACATCGTGTTCATCGCCGAGGACCTCACCGTGAGCGCCATCGAGCCGCTCTCGCCCGGTGAGGAGCGACTCGTCAACAGTCCGGGCCAGAGTCGCTATGTGATCGAGTTGCCGCAGGGGTGGGCCGTCGGGCAGGGTATCGGCGTGGGGAGCGCGTTCGTCCCGCCCGAGTGAGCGCTACCGCATCTTCTCGAGCCACACGAGCGTCAGGCGATCGTCCACGCACTCGCGCCGGGTCTCGCGGTAGCCGAGCGATGCGTACAGCCCGAGCGATGCGGTGCTGAGGTGCCCCGTGAAGAGCTCGAAGCGTGCCGCCTCGGGGAAGACGTCCTCGATAGCTGTCGCGAGCGCCCGCGCGATCCCCCGGCCCTGCCGCCCTGGCTCGACGGCGAGCCGTGCGAGATAGCACGTGCCGTCAGGTCGGAGCTCCCCCTGGATGGTGCCCACGACCGTGCCGTCGGCGTCCTCGGCCTTGAGGACCACCCGGGTCTCGTAGCACGCACGATGCTCGTCGAGCGATTCGGTGACCGGCGGGAGGGCGGGGTCATCGTAGAGGACCGCCACGGGAGCGAATGCGCGGCGGATGAGCGCGAGGACCTGTTCAGCGTCCTCGACGGTCGCACGCGTGATGGAGACGTCGCCGTTCATACAACGATTCTCGCAGATGGAGTCCTGTGACTAGAAGTGGAACGGCGTGGCCGAGCTGAAGATCCGCTTAGCCGGCTTGATGCGCACCACCGAACCTGCAGCGCACACCTGGCGCTGGAGAAGGACCGTCATCTCGTACCTGCGACGGCGCTTCCTCGGATGCGTGGTGGCCAGCCTACGCATGCGTTCACCTGCCTCTTCGCTGGTGGGGGCTCCGCGCCCGCGGGCGCGGACGTGCGGGTACGCGCGCGTTCGGTCGACGCGCGCGGGCTGCCAGAGAGGTGAGTAGTGGACCTGGCCGGTGGCGCTCGGGCTCTGCCGGCGGGTGATGAGAGGGTGCTCGGCGGATGCGGTACCCATCGGCGCCAGTGTAGCGTACGAACGGCCGTTCGTCACCTGACGGCGACCGCCGGTCACCCTCAGGTTCCCCTCGGCAGTTGTCGTCTGCGCCCGGCGGCGCGATGATACGTCCGTTACCGTCCTGCACCGAGCGTCAGCCCGCTACCGAGGAGTCCCGTGCCCGAGCCGCGCCCCGTAACCCTTCGAGACGTCGATCTGCCCGGCACGCGGTTGCGTTACGCCGAGTGCGGTGACGGACCGCCGCTCATCATCGTGCCGGCCACCGTCTCGCTCGCCGAGGACTGGACGCCCATGATCCGGTTCATGGCGCAGCGCTATCACACGCACTTCTTCGAGATGCCCGGTCACGGCGCGAGCACGCCGCTTGCCGAGGGGTTCTCGAGCGCCCGGCTCGCGCAGGTGATCGGGGACCTGGCCGATCACATCGGCGCGGAGCGCTTCTCGCTCATGGGCTTCTCGTTCGGCGGCATCCTCACACTCAGGGCCCTTCAGCACCTTGGCGACCGCGTGGAGAAGGTCGGGCTGCTCTCGCCGTGCGTGGGCAGCCGTGCGCTCACCCGGCCCGCGGTGGACCGCGCGCTCGTGTCTGCGACAATCGCCGCGCTCGGCCACCGGCCGCCGCGCCGGGCGCTCGCGTGGCTGCTCGGCGACGAGACTGCTGTTCGGCTCGTGGCGTGGTTCATGTGCAACATCGGCGGCTTCGAGACCCCCACCGACCTGCGGTCCCGACTGATGTCGTACTCGGAGGCGACGATCGCGGTGCTCGTGGCCCAGGTACGCGAGATCCTCACCACCACCGAGGAGGACCTTGCCGGACCGTACCCGCAGCCGTGCTTCTTCGGCATGTCGGCGCATGACCCGCTCCTGGACTACGCGCTCACTGAGCGGTTCGTGCGGGAGAACTTTGCCGACCTCATATCGGAGCGCTTCGACTGGCCGTACCACGCGCCTCCCGAGCCGCTCACGTTCGAGGACTTCGTGCGCGACTACGGGCGTCTGCTGGACGCGGATGCGGTGCGCGTGTCGGCGGGTGCGGGCAGGGGTATCTAACCGATGTCGGCCGTGCGTGCGCGCGGCCTCAAGGAAGGAGCAGACGATGCTGAAGCGGTTCGTACTCGTGGCGGTCCTCGTGCTCGTGCTCGCGGTGTCGGTCGCATGCGCCGCCGACGAGCCCGCGTCGGAGCCAGAGCCCACGCCCGGTGAGGCGACCGGTCTCGACGGTGAGGCGCTCGTGCAGGAGAAGTGCACGGTATGCCACTCCATCGACCAGGTCTACGCCGAGGACGCCGATGCTGTCGGTTGGGCTGCGATCGTGGATGAGATGATCGCGAAGGGCGCACAGGTCTCGGAAGCTGAGGCCGCGGCCATCGCCGAGTACCTGTCACTGCGCTAGACCGAGAGGTGGCGGGCGTGGGACGGGTGCATGTCGGCACCTGCTCGTGGGCGGATAGGACCATGATCGAGTCATGGTACCCGCCCGATGTCTCTACGCCCGCAGCTCGTCTTCGCTACTACGCCGGGCACTTCGACACGGTGGAGGCCGACGCGCCGTTCTACGCGATCCCCGACCGGCGTGTCGTGGAGAACTGGGCGAAGCGCACCCCGCCCGGGTTCGTCTTCCACGTCAAGGCGTTCGGCATGATGACGCAACACGCCGCCGACGAGCGGGCGCTCCATCCCGAGCTGCGGGAGTATCCGCACGCGGTGGAGCGCGGAAGGGTGAAGCGCCCCTCGCCCGAGATGGTCGATCTGGCGTTCGACCTGTTCCTCGAGGCGCTCGAGCCTTTGGAGGAGGCGGGTAAGCTCGGCGGCATCCTCATGCAGTTCCCGCCGTTCTTCACCGCGCTCGACGACGCCGTGCTCGAGGACAACCTCGCCTACATCGACTACGCGCGCGGCAAGCTCGGCAAGCGGCGGATGCTCGTGGAGTTCCGGCACCCGTCGTGGGTGGAGGAGCACCGCGTGCGCGACACACTCGCGTTCCTGGCCGAGCGGGACATCAGCTACGTGGCCGTCGATGCGCCGCAGTTCCCCACGCGCACCACGATGCCGCCGCTTGTGGCCGCCACGAGTCCGGTTGGTTACGTCCGTCTACACGGGCGCAACCGCGACACGTACTTCGCACGCAACATCTCGGCGGCAGACCGCTTCGACTACCTGTACAGCGAAGAAGAGCTCGAAGAGTGGGGGCCACGGGTGGCCGAGCTCGCCGAGGGCACGGATGTCACCTACGTGATGTTCAACAACTGCAAGTACGACTACGCGCCGAGAAACGCGCGCGAGCTCGCCGAGATCCTCGGCCCGGAGCTGGTCGAGCCGGTCGAGACGTCAGTGAGTGACGAGCAGCTGGGGCTCGGGCTGTAGGGGGCGCCTTGTGCGCTACCCCACGTAGTCGTTCCGCACGTCCTGCACGAGCTCCCCGTCGCGCACCTCGAGGATGCGATCGGTCTGCTGCGCCACCGCGCGGTCGTGCGTGACGATGAGGAACGTCGTGCCCAACTCGGCGTTGATGCGCCGGAAGAGCTCGTAGACCGCCTCGGTATTCGTGGTGTCGAGGTTGCCGGTGGGCTCGTCGGCCAGGATGAGCCGCGGGCGGTTCATGAGCGCGCGCCCGATCGCCACGCGCTGTTTCTGACCGCCCGAGAGCTGGTTGGCGTTCTTGCGCTCGAGGCCCTCGAGGCCCAGGAGCGCGAGCGTCTCGAGCGCGCGTTCGCGCTCGGCTTCGCTGACGGAACGGCCCGCGATCTGCGCCGGCATCGTGAGGTTCTCCCACACGCTGAACTCGGGCAGCAGGTAGTGGAACTGGAAGACGAAGCCGAGCGTCTCGTTGCGCAGCCGCGCCCGACCCTTGCGGCCGAGCGCGGTCGTGTCCTCGCCGGTGAGCGTGACGCGCCCGCTCGTGGGCGTGTCGAGGAGGCCGATGAGGTTGAGGAGCGTGGACTTGCCCGAGCCCGACTGCCCTACGATCGAGGCGAACTCACCTTCGGCCACGGTGAAGCTCACGCCCTTGAGCGCGCGCGTGGCGGCCTCGCCCTCGCCGTACACCTTCTCGATGGCGTCGACCACGAGGAGATCAGCCATTCTGGATCACCTCGATCGGGTCGAGACGCGAGGTCGCTCGCGCGGGGATGACCGAGGAGAGCAGCGCCACCGCGATGCCGATGGTTGCCGAGATTGCGATGAAGGTGGGCTCGGGACGGATGGAGAAGGGCACCGGCGCGAAGCTGAAGCCCCAGATGAGGCCGTAGCCGAGCGCGATACCGCCGAGCGTGCCGCCGGCGCCCAAGAGCGCCGCCTGCCAGAGGAAGATCCGGCCCGCGGCGCCGTCGCCCATGCCGATTGCCTTCAGGATGCCGATCTGCCGTGTCTTCTGCACCGCGCTGATGGCGAGCGTGGAGGCGATGCCGAGCGCCACGGCCACGAGCACGAACACCTGGATCATGATCGACGAGCCCGACTGCGCCGCCAGGCCCGACAGCAGCTCGGCGTTCTCCTCCTGCCAGTCCACGGCCTCGACGTCGAGTTCGTCTGCGAGGCGCGGGGCGATCTCTGAGGAGGCGAACACGTCGGCGAGCTGGATCTGGATCGCGGTGTACTCGTCGTCGGCCGATGCCTCGTCGACGAACGCGAAGCTGGTGTTCGCCGCTGCCTGTCCGAGGTCGAAGATGCCGCTCACGGTAAGCTCGGCCACGCGCCCGTCGGGGAGCAGTAGCGTGACATCGTCACCCGCCGAGACATCGTATTCGTCGGCGAACCCGACGCCCACGAGCGCCTCGCCCTCGTCGAGCCGGTAGGTGCCCGAGACGAGCTTCTCGGAGAGCTTGTAGATGGCGTCGAGCCCGTCCGCGTCCGCGCTCGTGATGCGCAGCGGCACGCTGTCCTCGCCGCTCGCGTAGATGGCGGAGAGCGTCCGCACGGGCACGGCCGCGGTGATGCCGGTTCCCGCGGCGCCGCTCAGCGCCTCCTCAGCGGTGACGGCTTCATCGGCGAGTGAGCCCTGAAGCGTCGTCTCGCCGTCGGGTGGCAGCAGCGTGATGTGGGGGCTCGAACCGACGGTGCTGTCGACGAGGTCGGCCTGCAGGCTCGTGATGAGCGAGCCGACGAAGATCTGCGTGGCGATACCCACCGCGATGCCCGCGATGATGAGTGCGGACTGCCCCGGCGAGCTCTTGAGGAAGCGCGCGGCGATCTTGAGGCTCAGCATCGGCTAGACCATCCCGTCTGCGAGTGCGGGGATGGCGTGCGGGTCGAGCATCATCTCGTCGGGCCAGCCGTTGTGCTCGCGCGCGAAGGCGGCGCCGCCCACCCAGATGCGCAGGCCGGGATGCGCCGCATGAAGCTCGTCCACGTAGGTCTTGAGGGCCAGGCGGTGGAAGTGCGTGTACGCCGAGAGGACCACGGCGTCGGCGCCGAGTTCTCTGACGGCATGAAGCAACTCGTCAGCCGGTACGCTCGCGCCGAGCAGGTGCGCCGTCCAGCCGACGAGCGTGAAGCGGTCGGCGATCATGCGCAGGCCGAGGTCGTGGTACTCCTCGGAGGGCGTGGCGAGCACGACGCTGCGGCCGATCGGGGCCGGTGCACGCTCGGCAACGAGCGGTTGGCACGCCTCAATGATCGTGCGGACAACGGCCGTGGCGTAGTGCTCCTGCCAGACCTCGGTCTCGCCCGCCTGCCACGCGGCGCCAACGTCGATGAGTAAAGCCGCGAGGAGGTCGTAGAGAGCGGGTATCGAGATGGCTCCGCCGCTCACGGCGTCGAGCGCGGCCGTGACCGCCCCGACGCGGTCGCGCGCCGCGATGCGCTCGGTGAGTATCGTGTGAAGTGCCCGGATGGCGTCGGTCATGGGTGCTCCCTCCTGCCCGAAACAGGATAGCCGTTCGGGTGCCGCTACGTAAGCGACGGTTCGCGGCCCTCTGCGCGCGAAGCGGCTGTGCGGCTGCAGACTGTGTATGGACAACGCCCGCCTCGGCAGATAGAATCCGTATGCTGTCCGCCCGAGGCGGACGCCCCGATGCGGGGGTGTAGCTCAGTTTGGTTAGAGCGCCGGCCTGTCAAGCCGGAGGTCGCGGGTTCGAGCCCCGTCACTCCCGCCATACGCGATTACGAAGCCGCCCATCCAGGCGGCTTCTGCGTTTCTGACAGGCGAAGCGTGGCAGGCCGTCCGGCTCGGGTACAATAAGCGGCACACGCGTCACGCACACTTGCACGACGCAGCGATTCGCACGCTACGGCCGCAGGCGCCCGCAGGCCAGGGGGGCCGCGGCCAGACACGAACCAGCAGACGACATCCGGGCGGCTCCGCCGCCTACACCCTGAACCGACGGCGAAAGGGAGCGACATGACACCAGCTGACGCCAACTGCGGGGAAACACCCGCCACCGACGCGAGCGCGAGCAGCGCCCCCCTCGAGCGCTGGGCCGAGATGGCGCACGGCAGCGGCATCGTGGACGGCGAGCTCTACGGCCGCTACGAGGTCAAGCGCGGTTTGCGCGACGTGTCCGGCAAGGGCGTGCTGGCCGGCCTCACGCGGATCGGCGATGTTGTGGGCTCGGCTTCTGATGGCAGCACGTACACGCCGATCCCCGGCGAGCTCTACTACCGTGGCATCGAGATCAACGAACTCGTCGCCGGCTTCCAGGCGGCGGATCGCTTCGGCTTCGAGGAGACCTGCTACCTCGTGCTCTTCGGTGAACTGCCGAACGCGGAGGAACTGGCGCGGTTCGAGGCGTACCTCGCCGAGCGCAGGATCCTGCCGCGTCACTTCGTCAACGACGCGATCCTGCGCATGCCGAGCCGTGACGTGATGAACGCGATGGGGCGTGCGGTGCTCGCCCTGTACACCCGCGATGAGAACCCGGACGACTCGTCCATCCCGGCGGTGCTGCGCCAGAGCCTGCAGGTGATCGCCACGTTCCCGGTGCTCGCGGTCTACGCCTATCAGGCGCACGCCAACCAGTTCCACGACCGCAGCCTCATCATCCACTCGCCGCAGGCGGGCCTCTCCACCGCTGAGAACATCCTGCACATGCTGCGCTCGGACAGCTGCTACACAGACCTTGAGGCCAAGGTGCTCGACCTGGCGCTGGTGCTCCACGCCGAGCACGGCGGCGGCAACAACTCGTCGTTCACCGCGCACGTCGTCTCCTCGAGCGGCACCGACACGTACGCGACCATCGCGGCCTCCCTCGGCTCGCTCAAAGGCCCCAAGCACGGCGGCGCCAACATCAAGATGGTGCGCATGTTCGACGACCTGAAGTCGCAGGTGGCCGACTGGGGCGATGACGAGGAGATCGAGTCGTACCTGCTCAAGGTGCTTGCCAAGGAGGCGTTCGACCGCTCGGGCCTCATCTACGGCATGGGACACCCCGTGTACTCGGTATCCGACCCGCGCACCATCATCCTGCGCGACTACGCCCGCGACCTCGCTGTCTCCAAGGGTCTTGCCGACGAGTACCGGCTGCTGACGAAGGTGGAGGATGTGGCGCCCCACGCCATCGCGAAGACGCGGAAGGTGTACAAGGGCGTCAGCGCCAACGTGGACTTCTACTCCGGCTACGTCTACCGGATGCTCGGCATCCCCGAGGAGCTCTACACGCCGCTGTTCGCCGTGTCCCGCGTGGTCGGGTGGAGTGCGCACCGCATCGAGGAGCTCGCCAGCGGCGGTAAGATCATCCGCCCGGCGTACAAGAGCGTGTCCGACCGGCGCAAGTACGTGCCGATCGAGCAGCGGTAGGTGCCGCCCGGCGGCATGAGCGCACTCTTCATCGACGCCGACGCCTGCCCCGTGACGCGCGAGGCCATCTCGGCCGGCCGCTCGCACGGCTGGCAGGTGGTGATCGTCGCCAACGCCACACAGAACCTCGAGCGCTATGCATCGCGTGCAGGCGTGGAGGCCGTGCAGGTGAGCGGGGGGCGTGACGCCGCCGACTTCGCCGTGGTGGAGCGGCTCGCCACGGGTGATGTGGTGGTCACGCAGGACATCGGCCTTGCGGCTATGGCCCTCGGCAGGGGCGCAGGCGCGGTGAGTCCGCGGGGCCGGATCTTCCACCTCGCCACCATCGACGCAGAACTCGCGGTGCGTCACGCCCAGGCCAAGCTGCGCCGCGCCGGTGGCAGGCACGGAGGGCCGCCGAAGTTCTCCGACGAGGACCGCGAGCACTTCGTCGATCAGCTGGAGCGGCTGCTTCGCGGCACCGCAGGCGCGGCGCCGCGCGTGCAGGAGTAGTCGCGGGGCGCACCGGCGACCGCGACTCGTCAGGACGCCCACGCGGGTCGCGCTACGCGAACCAGTAGCCACTCAGTAGCGCCGCTCCCATGAGCGAGCCGATGCCGAGGACGGCACGCGCCTCGCGCGCGGGAACCCGGTCAACGACCACTGCCACGAGCCGCACCGCCACGTCGGCGAGCCACGCTGCCCCCACAACGGCGAACACGATGGGCTCGCGCGTCACGAGACACGCCGTGCCGAGTGCGACGAACATGCCGCCGAACACGGCTCGGATCTCCGACGTGCCGAGCGGCGACGCCGCCACCACGCCCGCCCATATGAGCGATCGTGGCCGGATCGCCGCCCCGATGCCGACCGCAACCATGAGCGCCGCTGCCGCAAGCGCCGGGGCCAACCGCCAGTCCATTGGCGTCCTCTCGTCACGTACCGGTGCAGACCTCATACCCACTGGGTCACTCGGCTGCACAGATTGGATATGACGTAGGAACAGTCCGGTGTTTCGACGGAAAGGGGTACGGGATGAAGCTCGAAGGGAAGGTGGCGGTCATCACAGGCGCGGGCTCCGGCATGGGTCGTGCGATGGCAAACCTGTTCGCCTCCCACGGCGCCAAGATCGTGGCGGCCGAGTGGAACGAGGCGACGCCTGCAGAGGTCATCGAGGAGGTCAAGGCGGCGGGTGGTGAGATCGTCGGCGTGCAGGGCAACGTCGCCCTCAAGGCCGACTGCGAGGCGATCATCGACAAGGCGGTCGAGGCCTTCGGTACGGTGGACGTTCTCTGCAACAATGCGGGCGTGATGGACCTCAATGCCGGCGCCGCGGAGACCGACGACGCGATGTGGGAACGCGTGCTCGGCATCAACACGTACGGTCCGTTCTACCTCACGCGCAAGGCGATCCCCGTCATGAAGGCGGGCGGCGGCGGCTCGATCATCAACACCGCATCGGTCGCCGGTGTGGGCGGTGGCGCCGCGGGATGCGCCTATACGGTGTCCAAGCACGGTGTGATCGGACTTACCAAGAACACCGCGTTCCGGTACACGCAGGAGGGGATCCGCTGCAACGCGATCGTCGCGGGTGCGGTGGAGACGAACATCATGCAGAGCGTGGATGCCACGAAGATGGACCCGGCCGGTGTTGCCCGGTCGCAGACATGGTATGCGGCCATTCCGGGTCAGCTGAAGGCGACGGACATCGCCGACCTGGCGCTGTTCCTCGCCTCCGACGATTCCAAGATGATCAACGGGGCGTGCATCCCGGCGGACGCCGGCTGGACGGCGGCGTAGCACGCGGTGTCAGCGCTCGAAACGACGGACCGCCTTCGGGCCGCCCGTCGTGTGTGCTCACTCGGCAACGTCGCGTTCGAGCGTGTCGATCAACTCGAAGCGCTCCTCGCCGGAAAGCGCCTTCAGATAGGCTTCGACATCCTCGCACGGGGCGTCATGAGGCAGGCCGAGCGCGTTCTTGATCGCGCGATCGAGGCGATGGCGATTGCCCGCGTCGTTTTCCAGGTCGAGCACCCGGAACAGCCAGCCCATGTGCCTCATGTAGCACGTCATCGTGCGGCCTCCGTCAAATCCAACCACGTTCCTGGTAGAGTACGTACCCCCGCGCGAGCGCCTCAGCCACCTGTTTGCGTATCTCGGGTGTGAGCTTCCTGATGTGAAAGCACGACTTGCCCTTGAGCGTGGCGAGCAGCTGCGCGCCGAAGAGCGCTGTCATCTCGGTCTCGGCGTACACCGGCATGAAGTAGAAGCCCACGTAGCTCTTCTGGATGATGAGGCCCGCGAAGAAGACCTCCGTGCGCTTGCGCCCCTCGATCACGATGTCACGCTCGGACCAGAGGTCGTAGTAGCCGGGCTCGTCGCGTCGGACCGTGAAGTGTGCTGCGTATGGCTCGAGCAGCGTCTTGAGCTCGTTGAAGAGCGGGATGAGTTCGGGGTTCTTGACGGTCACGCGACCTCCCTTCCCGTTAGTACAGCAATGCCGCGACGGCCGCCCGCACGCCGGCCGATAGGGCGACCTCGCCGCCGAAGTAGATGACCTCGGCGATCTCATCGCGGTGCGAGAGGATGGCTGCGGCCGCATCGGTGTTGAGCGAGGCCGACGGAGTGAGCAGCATCACCGAGCTCCGTTGTCCTACGAGCACGCCGCCCGACAGCGCGTCGGGGTAGTTCTGGCCGGTCGCCAGCCCCATGCCCTCCCAGCGAAGCCCGGCTGTCTGCGTGCCGTACGTCGCGACATCGATCGCCGTCCGGTACCGGTCCTCGCCGGACAAACGCTCCACGGAATCCAACTCGCCATCGAGGTAGGTCTCCACCGCCGATGGCACGGCGTTCGGGCCGCCGAGCACGAGCGCGTCAGTCGCACCGATGTCGCCGATCGCCGATGCCGTGCCCGCGGTGAGGCCCGTGGCCGTCGAGAGAAGGAGTGGCCAGCCCTTGCGGTAGGCGAGCGGTGATGCCGCGAGCGCATCCGGGAAGTTCGTACCGGTCGCCACGAACAGGGTGCCGTCGTACCGGTCGCCGAGCAGCTCTACGGTGCGCAGTGCGATCGCTTCGGCGGTGAGGTACCGGTCCGCACCCTCGAGGCGCTCCACGACCCCAACGCCCGGTCGGGCGAGGATGGCCGCCTCGACCGCCGGGCTGACGGCCAGGTCACCGCCGACGATGAAGACGCGGTCGGCGCCCAGCCGGTCGAGCTCGGCGGCGACCTCGGCAGGGAGCGCCCCGGGCTCGGTGAGCAGGATGGGGCCGTGCACCGCACCTGCGAGCGCGGACGCTCCGAGCGCGTCCGGCCAGTTGCGGCCGGTGGCAACGATGGCGCTCAGGTGCCCCTCGGCGTCTTTGAAGGCGAGTCCGTTCGGGAACGCGGCCACTGATGCCGCGATCCCGGTCTTGATGCGGTCATCTCCCTGTATCGGCGTCTCCACGCTTTCCATGTCGAGCATCGCGGTCGCGCTGTCACTCCAGTTGGGGATACCGTCGGTATCGGGAACATCGGAGGAGAACGCCGTGTAGTAGTACGTCCCGCCCGGGTCCACACCGACGTCGAGCACGTGCCAGCCGTCGCCCTTGTACACGAGCGTCTGGCCGCTGCCGCCGGCAGGGTCGGTCGCGTACCCGCTCGTCGAGCGATAGATGCGTGTCACATCGAAGTCCGGATCGGTCGGATTGGACCAGATCAGCTGCGCGTCGAGGCCCTCGCGATGTGCGGTGAGCCGCAGCGGGGCGAGCGGAGCATCCACGTCCAGCGGCGGCGGTCCGACGTAGAAGAGCGCGAAGAGCGACGTGTGCTGCCACCAGTAGTCCACGATGCGGTTGCCGACCGGATCGTAGGAGTAGTCACCGATCGCGACCCACGCTTCTGTTCCCGGGTCGTACCAGTAGGGGCGCACGTCGGGCACTGCAGGCGGCACCCACTCACCCAGGCCGATCTTCGCCCGTGCGTCCGGACTCCAGCCGCCGGCGATCGGGAGCCGGTCGACCATGGCGGTGGACTGGTCCTCGTCCTCGAGGCCGGGCATCACATTCATGAACCATACGTTCACGTCGTAGCACTCGCTCGCATACGACATGCCCGGGGGCGGCTCGGGAACGCTCGCCCACGGCAGACGCTCCACCTCCACCTGGACGGCGGGCGAGGTTCCGGGCAGGAACGGCGCCTCCGAGTACGCGCCGAACCCCGGCTGCATGCCGGTGAGCGAGAGACTCGTGTCGCCGCCGAACGTCTGGATGAAGCGTGGCATGTCCCGCAGCTCCATCGGCGGGCCGAAGTGTTCGTCGAAGAAGCTCACCACCGGCGGGTCCAGATCGATGTTGTCGGGTCCGTCGCCGTCCGGGTCGTCCACGCCGTGGATGATGCCGGATACGACATCGGGCACCTCGCCGCCCACCTCGACTTCGAACGACTCGTACTCGTGCGTGAAACTGTCCTCGTCGAGCAGCCCGTCGCCGTCCTCGTCGCCGATGTGGAACATCACGGCCTGCGGGCCCGCGAACGAGAAGAGCTCGTGGGTGGTGGTGATGTCGTCAGGCGCGCCGCTCGCCTTATCGGCGGCCGTGGTGATGTGTCCGGTGCCCGCGCCGCTGTCCACGGGCTTGAGCGCGTTCAGTATCGCTTGCGTGAGCACGCCGTTGGAGATCGGCTCCTCGTACGCGAAGTCATCGGCTGCGCTCGCCGTGACTGCCTCGAGATGTCCCGGCCTGAGCGGTTTCCCGTCCTTGTCCTTCACGCGTTTCAGGTCTGGCACGAAGCTGCCCGAGAAGCAGCTGTCGAGGATCACGACGATCGTGCATGACTCCGGGAAGCCCGAGAGCCACGTGGTCAGCTGGTCGTCGGTCACCGGCTTGTTCCCGGCTACCTTGATGGTGTCGTCAACGGCGAACGAGTCGTCCTTGTCGCCGTCGTTGTTGATGTCGACCCCGCCGTCAGCGGCATCCACGACACCATCACCGTTCGTGTCCTTGCCGAGCGAGGCGCCCACCGTCCGCGGGGGACCGGGGTTGATGACGCGCACCTCCACGAGGCCGTTCTCGTCCTTGGTGACCGCACGGTCCGACTTACCGTCGCCGTCGCTGTCCCAGAAGGTGCAGTTGTACCAGCCGGCCGCCGGTGTGGTGAGCTTGCTGCCATCGGCGCGGAAGTCCTTCTCCTTGATGACGATGGCCGTCTCATCGCCGTCTGCGTCGATGATGCCGCCCTTGTAGCCCTTGTCCTTGTGGTAGCCGCCGCCGTGTCCCGAGAAGTAGAAGATGAACTCGTCGCCCGGCTTCGACTGTGCTTTCGCTGCGTCGATCGCACCCTGGATCGCTGCGGGAGTCGCCGCGTCGCCCTTGAGTGAGTTCATGTCGGCCGCATCCCACGACTCCGGATGTGCCCGGAGCGCGCCGGTCAGGTCATCGACGTCCTTCTCCGGGTAGTCGAGGCCGTTCTTGACGCCCACGAAGACGCCTCTGAAGCGCGTGGACTTGGTGTTGTCGATCACCTTCGACTCGGTGTGTTTGATGTCGGCATCCTCGATGACGCCGTCAGCATCGGTGTCCCACCAGTACTCGTCGTACTTCCCGTCGCCCTCCCAGTCGATCCCGGCCGCGTCACCACCGCCGGGCAGCGGTATGGGGGTGACCTTGGTCTTCCCCGGTACACCCCTGGCCGAGTGCGTCGGGTGGCTCGGCAGCAAGACGACCTCATCCACGGTGCCGTCCTCGTCCCAGTCGTGCCACACCTCGTCGGTGTTGCCGTCGCCGTCGAGGTCGACGGCCCAGGTGTCGGTCTTGCCGTCCCCGTCGGCATCCTGCGGAATCCACTGGGTCTGGCCTTCGCGCACGCCGAACGCGGTGAGTGGACCTGCAATCGCGGCGACCATGGCCATCGCAGTGGCGATGCAGACAAGCCGAAGCATGCGAGCCCGCAGCTCGAACCGTGACATGGTATGCCCCCTTACCCCCGCGGTCTCCCGCGATGAACCCCCTCGATGCTACATACCCTGCGTGTGGCATGCTGCATCTCCCTCGGTGAGAAACGGGCGCCAATGGGGCCGCCGCGCAATGCCGACTACGCTCCGGAGTCCGCGGCGCGACGGTTGCGGCCTCGAGCGCGTGGGTACTACAGTGATGGCGTAGCCAGGACTACGGCACAAGGAGCGCGATATGGGCGAGAACGGCGAGTACGGCACCACGCTGGCACCACCCGCGGCCGCACCGCCGCAGGCGCCGCCCGCTGGGACTCCGGGTGCGGCCGCACCGGCCCCGCGCAAGAAGCGCAAGGGGTGCCTGATCGCGCTCGTCGTGGCGGTGGTGCTCGTGCTGCTCGCCGCAATCGGTGTCGCGCTCGTACTCGGTCAGATGGCCAAACCCGACGATGAGGAAGTGGCCTACTCGGAGGCCGACTTCCAGAGCGCGGTGGCCAAGGCCGGAGTGACCTGGCCGGAGCTCCCCGAAGGAGCCGACCCCGACGACTACGAGCGGATCTACGCCGGTGAGCAGCCCCTCGACGCGGTGTTCACCGAGGCAGAACTCTCGGCGCTGATGTCGTTCAACCACTCCTCGTCGTACTGGCCCATCAAGAGCATGCAGGTGGATCTGGCTCCGGGCGGTGTCGGTGAGGCTTCGGCGGTCGTCTCGTACGCGGGCCGCGACTGGCCGGTGAGTGTTTCGGGAAGCGCTGCGGCGTCGAACAGCAGGCTCGATGTCGAATTCTCGTCGGCCGAAGTGGCTGGCATCGACGTGCCTGCGGAGTACCTGCCGCTCGGTGCGGAGTTCCTGGAGAACGTGGTCAACGCTCGCCTCGCACGGATCCCGGGACTGCGCATCGACTCGGCTGAGATCACCGAGGAGGGCGTCCACTTCATCGGGACCATCTGGGAGACTGCCGAATACGTGGAAGTGCAGTAGCAGAAGGGCGCGGAAGCCGGTCGGCTCCCGCGCCCCGTGACGTGCGCCTGGTTCAGGCCTACTGCGGAATCAGCACGTTCGCGAACACAAGCCACGCCAGGAGCGACTTGGCGGTGAGGCTCAGGAACACGTACGTGGCCTCGCCGAACAGGTAGTCCTTCCACTTGCCGACCTGCTTGTACTGCAGGACCTGGTTGATGGCGAAGCTGTTGAAGAACACGAACATCGACACGAAGATCCAGTACACGAAGCTCGGCGTCATGTCGCTCGCGCCGGGGCCCCAGAGGTAGTCGGCGATGGCGATCCAGGGGAAGATGCCGGCAACACAGCCGAAGATGAACGCGGTCCAGTCGGGCTTTCCGGGCTGCTCGTACTTCTCCATGAGCCAGCCGAAGAGGATCATCGACGCATTCACGCCGAAGATGGCCGTGAGCGCGGCGATGTCGGTGATGCCCACGAGCGACGAGATGAGCACGACCATCAGAGACGAACTGAGTGAGTACTCGATCCAGCGGAAGTGGTTGTGGTTCTGCTTCAGCCCCTCGACGTACTTGCCGTACGCCGGACCGGCGATCACGAAGTGCGCAAGCGCCGAGAAGAACAGGAAGAGCGCAACGCCCATACCCAGGTCGAACTGGAAGTACTCCTGCGCCGGGCTGAAGACGCCGGGTCCCGGTCGGGTGTTCATCCACGACGCGGTCACCTGGATCGCATACGGCTCCGCGAGTGAGACCACCGCGATCCCCTGCGCGAGGTGGAAGAAGCCCATGACGGCGTTGTAGATCCGCAGCCGCTTGAAGCGTCTTTCGGTATCGGCCATGTCAGTTCCTTTCGGGTCGTGGTGCCTGTCGGATTCGTACCCGTTGTGTCGCGTGCGAGCAACCCCCACTCACGAGGCGCGGTCTTCTGTCGGGTAAGAATCTGACGGGCAGCGGTACACTTGTGGCGGACTCTATGGCCCAGGAGGGGGGACCGGATGGCGATGACACACAAGCCTGCTCTCGACGACCCGTCGTTCTACGTGAACAGGGAGCTCGCGCTTCTCGCCTTCCAGGACCGCGTGCTCGAAGAAGCCGTGGACCCACGCAACCCTCTCCTCGAGCGAGCCAAGTACCTCGCCATCTTCAGCTCCAACATCTCCGAGTTCTACATGGTGCGTGTGGCGGGTCTTCGCCAGCAGATCGCCGCGAGCGTCACCGGGCTCTCGGACGACGGACTCACCGCTGCCGAGCAGCTCGCGGCCGTCAGGGAGCGCGTGCCGCAGATGCTCGGCCGGGCGCGCGAGACGTTCCACGGTCTCAGGGCCGAGCTCGCCGATGCCGGTATCCACCTGCTGGACTACGCCAGCCTGAACGACGAGCAGCGCGCGGTTGCCGACGAGTACTTCAGGGTGGACGTGTTCCCCGTCCTCACTCCGCTCGCGTTCGATCCGGGGCGCCCGTTCCCGCACATCTCCAACCGCAGCATGAACCTCGCCGTGGTGGTGAAAGGACCTGACGGGCAGGAGCGCTTCGCGCGCGTGAAGGTGCCCAGTGCTCTCCCGCGCCTTGTTCCGCTCGAGACCAAGGAGTCGCGTGGTACGCGCGAGCATGCGTTCGTATGGCTCGAGCAACTGGTCATCGCCCATGTCGGCACGCTGTTCCCCGGGTTCGAGGTCATCGCCGCGCATCCGTTCCGCATCACCCGCGATGCCGAGATGGTCATCCAGGAGCTCGAAGCCGACGACCTGCTCGAGACGATCGAGCAGGGTGTGCGCCAGCGGCGCTTCGGCTCCGTTGTGAGGATGACCGTGGATCCGACGATGCCGCCGTTCATCCGCGACATCCTGGTCGAGAACCTGAAGATGGATGCGGCCGATGTGGTCACGATCGAGCCGCCACTCGGCATGAGCGAGCTGTTCGCAATCGCCAGGATCGATCGCCCGGACCTCAAGTACGCCACGTTCGTTCCCGAGCTCACGGTGGACCTGGGCGACGGAGACGAGGTCGACATCTTCACGGCCATCCGCGAGCACGACATCCTGTTGCATCACCCGTTCGAATCGTTTCAGCCGGTCGTGTCCTTCATCCGTCAGGCGGCACACGACCCCGACGTGCTTGCCATCAAGATGACGCTCTACCGCGTGGGCACAGACTCGCCGATCGTCGAGGCGCTGATGGACGCCGCGCTCGCGGGCAAAGAGGTCGCGTGCCTCGTGGAGCTCAAGGCTCGCTTCGACGAGGAGAGCAACATCGAGTGGGCGCGCGCGCTCGAGGCCGCCGGGGTGCACGTGGTCTACGGTCTCGTGGGGCTGAAGACGCACAGCAAGGTTGCGCTTGTGGTGCGGCGCGAGGGCGGGAAGATCCGCCGCTACGTGCACGTCGGCACCGGCAACTACAACGTGGTCACCGCGACGCTCTACACCGACCTCGGCCTACTCACGTCCGATTCGAAGATGGGCGCGGACGCCTCCGAGTTGTTCAACCTGGTCACGGGGTACGCCGCAACGAGCAGCTACCGGCGCTTCCTGGTGGCGCCCGTGGAGATGCGGGACCGCATCGCGGCCCTCGTCCGGCGGGAGATCGACCATGCCGCGGCCGGGACCGAGGCGCACATCATCTTCAAGATGAACTCACTCGTAGACCGCTCCATGATCGCCCTGCTTTATGAGGCGTCGCAGGCCGGCGTCCGAATCGATCTCATCGTGCGGGGCATCTGCTGCCTCCGGCCCGGAATGCCGGGCGTGAGCGAGAACATCACCGTCACGAGCATCGTCGGGCGGTTCCTCGAGCACAGTCGCATCTACTACTTCTCCAACGGTGGCTCGCCCGAGGTCTATATCGGCAGCGCCGACCTCATGCCGCGAAACCTCGATCGCCGCGTGGAAGTGCTCGCGCCGGTCGAAGCACCCGAGCTCGTCAAACGAATGCGGGGGGAGATACTCGGCACGTATCTGGCCGACAACGTGCGCGCCCGGCGCATGCTGCCCGATGGCACGTACGAGCGGCTCGCCCCCGCGGAGGGTGAGGAGGCGCTCGATTCGCAGGAGGCACTGCTGGCGATCCGTAGGGCGGTCAAGCCGAGGCGCCGCAAGAAGGCCAAAGTGGGGACAGTGGCCCGGAAGAAGGGCTCGCGAAACAAGGGGTGAGCATGGGTAAGAGCGGGTCGTCCAAGAAGGTCTACCACGCGCAAACGGCCGACGAGAGCGGGCTGGAGCCGCGGAAGATGGACACGAAGACGTACTACCGCGAGCTCGAGAAGCTGCAGATCGAGCTCGTGAAGCTCCAGGAGTGGGTGAAGCGCGAGGGGCTGCGCGTGGTGGTGGTCTTCGAGGGGCGCGATGCCGCCGGCAAGGGCGGGGCAATCAAGCGCATCATGGAGGCTCTGAACCCGCGCGTCTGCCGGGTGGTCGCGCTGCCCGCGCCGACCGAGCGCGAGGAGACGCAGTGGTACTTCCAGCGTTACGCGGCACAGCTTCCCGCCGCGGGCGAGATCGTGCTTTTCGACCGTTCCTGGTACAACCGCCCCGTGGTGGAGCGCGTGATGGGGTGGGCTACCGAGGAGCAGGTGCAGGAGTTCTTCCGCGACTGTCCCGAGTTCGAGCGGATGCTCATCCGCTCGGGCGTGATCCTCATCAAGTACTGGTTCTCAATCTCGGATGACGAGCAGGACCGCCGCTTCCAGGATCGGATCGACAACCCGCTCAAGCGCTGGAAGTTCTCCGAGACCGATCTGGAGGGCCGCGACCGCTGGGAGGAGTTCTCGCGCGCTAAAGACGAGATGTTCAAGTACACCGACACCAAGGAGTCGCCGTGGTGGGTGGTGGAGGGTGACGTGAAGAAGCGCGCCCGGCTCAACTGCATCAGCCACCTGCTCTCGCAGATTGAGTACGAGGACGCGCTGCCCAAGCCCTTCAAGCTGCCCCCGCGCAAGCAGTCCGCCGGCGGGTACGTGCGCCCGCCCATCGATTCGCAGACCTACGTGCCCGAGGTGTACTGAGAGCGCCGGCGTCAGCTGACGACCGCGGCGAACAGCTGTACGGCGACCGTTACGCCCAGCGCAACGCCGAGGGCCTGTAGCGCCAGGTAGACGGGCGCCACCTCAGGCAACGACATGGGGTAGATCATCCAGCGGCGCGCGTAGCCGAGTGTCTCTCGCGGGCCGTCGCTGCGAAGCTTCCCGACGATCCCGGGCACCGGGGCGAGCGCCATCGCCCAGAAGACGACTCCGCTCACGATCCAGCCCCAGGCGAGGCCGGATGCGCCGGGCGGGTTGAATCCGTAGAAGAGGAAGTTCCACCCGAGCGCGAAGAAGAGGCCCATCCATCCGGGCAGGAGCAGGCTGATACCCCAGCCGCGGTTGTCGAGCGCGATGCTCAGACCGCCGAAGACGAACAGGCCGAGGATCGACACCGGGAACAGGAGCACCCATTCAGGTGCGGGGTGCGCGATCTCGTACGGACCGCCCACAGCAACGAACCCACCCACGTCCATGATCGGACGCATCGCCAGGAACAGGAGAACGATGCAGCAGGTGAGCCCCGTGCTGCTGAGCAAAGCGAGACCGAAACCCGCATAGTGCACGTGGAACCGACGCTCGCGTGCGGGAGACACGAACCACCTCCGTATGAGGGTTTCTGAATGAGTTCTACCCCAGAGTGGCGATGCTTCCACGCGAGATGCTCGAGCTGGCTGCTTCCGGGTTCGTGCGTCGCCAGGGAGCCGCTGCCCGTCAGCTGATCTGTCGCACTGCGCCAGCCCACCCGTTACTTCTTCGTTGCAGCGCTTGACCCGCTGGGGCCGCCCCCGTATCGTCAGTCGTCGATGAACGATTGAGAATCGCAGCTCGCACTGCACGACACTCCCGTCGCATCGGCCGAGGGGGCACCCATGGATGAAGAGCACATCGCATCGATCGCACGGGCGCTCGGCCATCCAGCCCGCCTACGCATCCTTCACTTGCTGGCGGCGCAGGACGCGTGTCGGGGCAGCGAGATCTTCGAGTCGCTGCCGCTCGCGCAGTCCACGATCTCGCAGCACCTGTCGGTACTGCGCAAGGCGGGACTGGTGAATGCGAGCCCGCGTGGACAGCGGACCGTGTACTGCATCGCCGAGGGCCCGTTGGCTGATTTGGCCGACGTCCTGGATGACCTCATCGCCGAGCACCCCGACTGCCCCGGAGAGGACGCCTGACATGTCAGCGCACGCGGCCAAGCGAATGAGCTTCTTCGAGCGGTATCTCACCCTGTGGGTGGCGCTGTGCATCGCGGCGGGCACCTTCATCGGCAGCCGCTGGCCGGGGCTTGCGGAGTGGTTCGACCAGTTCACGGTCGCGTCCATCTCGCTGCCGGTGGCGGTGCTCATCTGGCTCATGATCTACCCGATGATGCTCAAGGTCGACTTCGCATCCATCAAGCGCGTCGGCGAGCGCAAGAACGGCCTCATCGTCACCACGGTGGTGAACTGGCTCATCAAGCCGTTCACGATGTTCGGCATCGCGTGGCTCTTCTTCAACGTCATCTTCAAGGATCTCATCACGCCCGACCTCGCACAGCAGTACCTTGCCGGCGCGGTGCTCCTCGGCGCGGCACCGTGCACCGCCATGGTGTTCGTGTGGTCGTATCTGGCCGATGGGGATCCGGCCTACACGCTGGTGCAGGTGGCCGTGAACGACCTCATCATGCTCGTGGCGTTCGTGCCGATCGTCTCGCTGCTCTTGGGCGTGAGCGGCATCCCGGTCCCGTGGGACACGCTTGCGCTCTCGGTGGTGCTCTTCGTGGTGGTGCCGCTGGTGGCGGGCTGGTTCACACGCCACGCCCTGGTGCGCTCGCACGGCGAGCAGTGGTTCAACGATTCGTTCGTGCCGAGGTTCGGTCCGATCACCATCGCGGCGCTGCTCGCCACACTTGTCCTCATCTTCATCTTCCAGGGCGAGATCATCGTGGGCAACCCGCTCCACATCGTGCTCATCGCAATCCCGCTTGCACTGCAGACGTTCCTCATCTTCGGCATCGCGTACGGGTGGTCGTACTGGTGGCGGCTCGAGCACCCCATCGCCGCGCCGGCTGGCTTCATCGGCGCATCGAACTTCTTCGAGTTGGCGGTCGCGGTGGCGATTGCGCTCTACGGCCTGACCTCGGGCGCGGCGCTTGCCACGGTTGTGGGCGTGCTCGTTGAGGTGCCGCTCATGTTGTCGCTCGTGTGGATCGCCAAGCGCACTCGTGCGCAGGTGTGCGCTCGGCACGAGTGCGCGTTGCCGCAGGTGGAGGCCGTCGTCGGCAAGGAGGCCTAGCGTGCGCCGCATCGCGCTCTACTCCGATATCCACGGCAACGTTCCCGCGCTCGAGGCGGTGCTCGCCGATATCGTGTGCGCGGGTGTGACCGAGCGGTACTGCCTGGGCGATCTCGTTGGCTACGGGCCCGATCCGTCGGGCGTGGTCGCCCGCGTGCGCGCCACGGGCGACCCGGTCATCCGCGGCAACTACGACGACGGCGTGGGCAAGCGGGCCGGCAACTGCGGCTGCTACTACCCAACGCCTGAGGCCAAGGCCGACGGTGCCGAGAGCTACTCGTTCACCGATGGCGCGCTCGACGATGCCGAGCACGAGTACCTCGCCCTGCTGGCCGACGACATCCGGCTGGAGGAGTCCGGCGCCCGCGTGCTCCTCTGCCACGCGAGCCCGCGGCGCATCAACGAGTACCTGATGCTCGACCGCCCGGAGGAGAACCTCGCCAAACTCGCCGACATCGGTGCGGCCGACGTGGTCTGCTTCGGGCACATCCACATCCCGTACCACCGGGTGGTCACGGCCGATGACGGACGCGCGGTGCACTTCGTGAGCGACGGGTCCGCAGGCCGTCCTAAGGACGGAGACCCACGGGCGTGCTGGGCCGAGCTCGTCTTCGGTACCAAGGCCGAGGTCAACAAGCACTGCGAGGGGGACAGCGTCGCGGGGCCCGTTGGCGCTCCGGGCGAGGCCGAGCGTGTGTGGCTCGGCGTCGTGTTCCACCGCGTGGCGTACGACGTGGACGTCGTCGCTGGGGCGATGCTTGCCGCGGGACTGCCGCAGCGGCTGGCCGACACGCTGCGGACCGGTTAGGCGGCATGCAGAATCCGTGCGCTTGATTTCGGACCTGCCGTTGGGTAGAGTTTCGCCTGCACCCACGGCCAGGTAGCTCAGATGGTAGAGCAGGGGACTGAAAATCCCCGTGTCGGCGGTTCAAGTCCGTCTCTGGCCACCATAAACACTTCGGCGACCGGTCCTGATGGGCCGGTCGCCTTGTCCTGTGGGCTGGGGGAATCGCCTCTCTCGTGCGCAGTGTCGCTGCTCGCATCGCGATCACGCTCGCACTGCTGGTCGCCGCTCTTGATGCAGGGGATCCAGCCGGTCCGACGCTAGCGGAGCACCCGCAGGATCACGAGCCGCCGAGTGTCCACCACCGGCTCGAGCAGCGCGGTCTGCGTACGCATGCTCTCCCACGCCGCGATCTCGACGTCCTCCGCGAGAGACAGCGCCACGTAGCTCGCGTTCCATCTTTCGAGGATCTCACGTCGCTCGTCCTCGCTTGTCTCGGGTTCCAGAAGGCGCTCCATGTCCTGGCGGCGAAGAGGGGCATCGGTGATGCTGGTTGCCAGTGGTGTATGGCTATCGGGCGCCGCAACGATGGCGACGTCGGTAAGCCCGGCAAGGTAGTAGCCCGTTTCGGGAGAAGCTGCCACGACGGGATAGTCGTCACCAAAGACGTCCTCCGCGGCCCAGAGGGCGGACAAGCCCCACGACACCCTGATGTCCTGCGCTCGCGACTCGGCCACCGTGTGTTCCTCACCAAAGCGCATCCGATCCGGGATGCGCACGAACGTGACCTGTGTCGACTGCCAGCTGGCGACCGCGTGCGCGACGAGAAGGGCGACGCCCAGTAGGAGCAGAGTCCACGATCTCGACCCCGTGCGTTGCTCTCCGGAGCGCGGTCCGCTCAGGCCGACGCCCAGCGCCCATGCTGCTGCTAGGAACGGGACGAACTTCATCATCAGGACGATACGGGTCAGCATGTAGAGCGACACCGTTGCAGCCAGGGTCGTGATCGGCGGGAAGCACAGCAGCACCACGGGGACCAGCGTGACAGCCCCGAGTGTCAGCGCGACTCCGTCCTTATTGCGATACCCGCGATACACGGCCCATCCGGCGATGGCCGCCATCAGGACGAAGGCAACAGGACCTCCCCCGATGTACTTGCCAGGCTTCGCTACCAGGAGCCCCGCCCCAAGGGAGACGAAAGCCTCCGGCAGCGCCTCGATAGCCCCCGTCATCGGTGATGTCAGGACCGCCAATGCTCGAGAAACGACCGCGGGGAGTGCGATCAGAGGCGCGAGCAGCAGCGGCGTCAGAAGCGGCGCCTCCGATGGAGCCCCTCGCAGCCTTCTGGCAAAGAGGACCACAACGACGAGCGCCGCCACTGTGAAAACAAGCAATGCACCTGCCGCGGCGAGATGAGTGAGCAAGGCAGCAGCGCCCGCGATCGCCGCGACGAAGCCCGCCGCGAATCTGTGCTCCCGCTCAGTTGACTCGAACAGTGCGAGCAATGCAATGCAGAGGAGTGCGACGGCAAACCGGTTGGGCATGCCCGCCATGCGGAAATCTGCCCACAGCCCGAATGCCGCGAATCCGACTGTCGTTACAGTCGCGACACCGGACGATCCTGAAACACGCTCGGCGAGTGCCCAGAACGCCCACGCCACAGCTGCCGCGGCGAGTGCCGCGAAGCCCGTGTAGATGTACTCGACTCCGCCGCCGGAGAGCCTCGATGCGATGGCAAGCCATGTGTGGAACACACCGGACGTGGGGTCCAGGCCAGTAGCGGCCGTACCATGGAGCGGATCCGTCACGAGAGGCGCGTTGGCTACGATGAGCGAGCGTGCGGCCGCGAGATGGTAGAAGGTATCGGCGGTGAAGCCGAACCAGGGCCGTTCGTAGAACGCGAGTCCACCGACAAGCAGGCCGACTGTCACACCCCAGAGGCCCGGCCGTACGGCACCGCCCTGCCTGAACCGCCATGCGACCAGCAGCAGCCCGACGGCCTCCAGGGCGGTCAGAGCGATCACCAGTGAGAGCGACGCTCGCAGAACCCACGCGATCATCGCCGCTACGCCTGTGGCCACGAACGCGAGGGAGAAGGCAGCGCCAAGGATGGCGGGGACGGTCCAGTTCATCCTCTTACCCGCCACCCACATCACCGGCAGCCAGACGATGACTCCCAGTACTGCCGCGACCGCGAAGCCGGCAGCGTCCAGCTGTGTCGTCATGAGCTTTCGGTCTCCTCGTGACGGCTACCGGTACTGTGTACAGAACGGTAGGGTATCAGCACTGCCACGATTGACACCATCAGCTCGGTTATTGTGGACCAGAGCCGTGCAAGTACGGTCACGACGGCGGCCGCAGGTGCGCCAAGTGGTCCGGAGAGGACCAGCAGCAGCGCGCCCTCCCGCGCGCCGATGCCCCCGGGCGCGAACAGGACGAGCAGACCCACGATCGAGGCGAAGGTGTAGAAGGCGGTGTAAGGCATCCAGCCCGCTCCCGGATCGCCGGCGACGGACGCCGCGAGGGTGCGGAAGGCCAAGCCTGCCACCGACCACGTCGCTGCGTAGTAGAGGATCAGCCCGAGGGAGCGTCTGTGATCGATCTGGTGTATCGATGCCTGCATCCCCAGACCGCGTGGCAGAAGCATCACAAGCTTGCCCGAGAGCACGTAGGGCAGCGCCGCGCCTACCGCCAGGGCCACGCCGAGTCCGATCCACAGTGACGCCCCGGGCAGCCCGGGCGCGGTTCCCGTTAGCATGGCGGACACCGCTATCGCCAGCGCCCCCCCGGCTACGCTCACCGCACTCTCTGCGACGGAGAGCATGATTGCTGTTGAGCGATTGATGCCGAGTTTGTGTGCCAGCGCTGCGCGGGTGGCGATCGGCCAAACACCTCCAGGCAGGTACTTCGTGAGGTTCGCGGTGAACGAGATCTTGAAGACATCGCCGAAAGAGGCACGGTAGCCGGTGGCGCGGAACAGGAGCGTAAGCCCACCGGCGAACAGAAGGTAGTACAGCCCGAGCAGTACTGACGACGCGGCCAGTCCGGGAATGTCGATGCTGAGCGTCGTCAGTGCGACCTGGCTGAAGGCGGATATGAGTGCCCTGGAGACGAAGAACAACAGAAGCCCGAGCAGGGTGGACTTGAGGAGAAGCGCGCCGAGGCGCCACCATCGCGGTTCGCGGGGCGCGCTAGTCCTGGGGATGTACGTGACTCCCGCGAGCAGGTTTCGGTACAGCTCTGCGTAGGCACCGGTGGTCTGCTCAATGGAGTACCGCTCGCGCACGCGCTCTTGTGCACGAAGCCCCATGTTCGCAGCAACCTCGGGTTCGCGCGCGAGATGAATCATCGCGGCCGCGAGTGCATCCGGGTCAGATGGTGGCACGCAGGCCCCTGATTCAGGGCATCCGAGCACTTCCGGGAGCACAGCCACCTGTGTGGTGATGCAGGGTCGGGCTGCAGCCATCGCCTCAAGCAGTGCCAGCGGGAGTCCCTCGCTCAGGCTCGGATGCACGAATACGTCGATCTCACCCAGGAGCTCTGGCACGTTGTGAACGATGCCACGAAGTTCGACTGAGTCCCCGAGTCCGAGTTCGCGGCTGCAACTGGCTAGGGCCTCCCGCTCGACACCCTCACCGGCGATGATGAGGCGCGCATCTGGGATCTCGGAGACGACCTGCGCGAAGGCCTCGATGAGTATGCGGTGCCCCTTCACGGGGGTCAGGCTGCCGACTGCGCCGAACCGTACCGGTCCGGTTCGGGGATGTGCGGCACTCGCGAACATGTCCACGTCGACCCCGTTGTCGATCTTCTGGAGTCGCTGGGAGGGTATCTTGAGCGTGCTGCGGCAGTAGTCGGCAACCTGACTCGAGCAGGCGACCGTGCTCGCAGCCCGTGCGGTCATGCGCTTGTAGAATCTCAAGTGCCAGGGCCTCGGCAGCATGTCGTGCTGCGTGCTGACGATGACCGGGACTCCCGCGAGGAGGGCCGCCACACGGCCCACGATGTCGCTGCCGAGAAGATGTGTATGCACGATCTCCGGGCGCATCGTGCGGAAGTAGATCACCATCTTGATCAGAGCCAGGACTGCCGTTCTGTCGAAGCCGTGCCCTGTCTGGTAGAGGCGGATACCTTCGCCTTCCACGTACTCGCGCAGGGGGCCGTCCCGCACGACTACTACGTGGACGTCCCACTCACGAGGGTCGAGTCGGCGCGCAAGATCGATCGCTATGCGCTCGGCTCCCGCCCGGGCGAGGCTGTTGGTCACCTGGACCACGACGGGCCTGTGAGGGGGCTGACCCATGCCTAGATGACCTCACCGGGACCGATGGACTCGGAGCTCATTGCAGTTCGGTAGAAGTCGACCGTGGACTCGGCGATCGTGCTCCAGCCGAGTCGGGCGGCTGATGTCGCACGACCCTTGTCGGCCAGTCGCTTCCAGAGGTCCTCACTGGTCGCAAGTCGCTCCATGCACGTTGCGAGGCTGTCCACATCTCCGGGTTCGACCAGGAGACCATCGGCGCCGATCAAGTCCGGCAGGGCTCCTACGCTGGTGCCGATGACCGGTGTGCCAAGCGACAGCGCCTCGGCGACCACGAGAGGGCTGCCCTCACCGTAGGAGGGAAGAACAAGTGCATCTGCCGCGGCGATGGCCTCCAGGGCTTTGTCGTGAGGCAGCGCACCGTGCAGTCGGATTCGGTCGTGCTCATCACTGGCTCTCGTGTGCTCCCGGACGGCGTTCTCCAGTGGCCCTGCGCCGACGAGGTCGAGTTCGGCATCGACGCCCCTGGACAGGATCAGGGCGAAAGCTGACAAGAGGTCAAGCACGCCCTTGGTCTCGACCAGGCGCCCGACGAACAGGAACCTGAAGCGGGCGCCTGCGTGATGGCCTCTCGTGCGCGTCAGCAGATCCTCTGGCACTCCGGCAGGGATTACCACAAGGGGTCGATGAGGCGACCAGAGTCCGCGCTCGAGAAGGAACTTCCGTTGCTCTTCAGCCACGACGGCGACGCCTGCGGCCCGGTTGAGCGCCCATCGCAACATCGCGCGCCAGGCGTGTCCGCGTCGTGCCAAGGTCACGTCACTGCCGTGAAGGGTGAGGACGTACGGTTTGGATGTGCGCCAGGGAGCGGCGAGCGCCGCAGTCGGACCCCAGTGTATGTGGATGAGATCGCAGTCACGCGACAGTCGCTTCACGGAGTGCCGGATCGCGAGCGCAAACGGCGCCAGTCCGAGCACAGCGAGCGGCTTGCGGCGCACGTTCTCGACGATGCCATCGCCGTAGGCGACCCGCTCGAACCGGTCCGGCAAGTAGCGAAAGCGCCTGACGGCCACACCGCGTATCGTCTCGTGCCCGGGCAGTGAGGCCTCGTGCGGGGCAAGCACCGTCACATCGAGACCCAGGCCAACGAGTCGCTCGGCGAGAGCCGCGATGAAGTGGCCGGCGTGGTCACCCTCATGGCGAGGAAACGATGTCGTCACCATGAGGACGTGCACGAAGCATCCACCTCGTTCAGCGCCTGTCTCTGTTGTAGTCCATGTCGAACCACATTGCGAAGAAGACGAACTGAAGGCCGGAGATGAGCAGCAGTGCCGCGAGGACGGTCGTCGCAAGGGATAGTGGACGGCCCTCGATCCTCGCGATGACTTGTAGCAGGCCGAACACGAATCCTACGAGGCTGAAGAGCAGTCCGGTGATGTAGAAGAGTACGAGTGGGTGCGTGTCGTGGATGACGTACTTGTGGAACATCCGGTACCAGAACCGGCGGAAGAGCAGTGCCGACAGTGTCGGTATGACCTTCCAGAGTCTGATACCAGAGCGCTCACCAACGCCGTACACCGGCTTGATCGGTACGTCTCGGACTCTGAAACCATAGATGTTGAGTTGCACGAGCATGTCGTTGGGGAAGCCGTACCGCGGGTAAAGCGCGTCGAGGTCGATCGTCTCCAGCGCCTTCAGCGTTGCCGCGCAGTACCCGGTTTGAGAGTCCGCCACATGCCAGTAGCCTGATGCGATCTTGGTCATGAGCGAGAGGGCCGAGTTGCCGAGGTAACGCACCTTGGGGATGGCGTTCCACGCGTCGCCCGTGAAGAGGCGGTTGCCCTTGGAGTAGTCGCATCGGTCATCGACGAGAAGATCGAGAAGGCTGGCAAGGTCGTCGGGGTCCATCTGCGCATCACCCGCCATGACGGCGGTGATGTCGATGTGCTCGCCGATGGCCGCCTTATAGCCGGTGACGATGGCCGCACCGACGCCGCTGTTTCGGTCATGCCGAATGAGGCGCACCCGCTCCGGGGCACCTTCAACGTAGTCATCTACGATGGCCGCGGTTGAGTCCGAGCTGACATCATCCACAACGATGATTCGATCCACGTAGTCGGGCATCGTGTCAATCACCGTGCCGACGAGGTGTTCCTCGTTGTGGCAGGGGACGACAACGCCGACCGACTTGCCTCGGTACATTCGATCCCCTCCGGTAAGCACGTGGCTGTCAGCGCGTGGACGCTGCGAGTATACAGGACTGACCTGCAGCGCTGGTCGCCGCCAGATTCTTCCTCGATGCCATGTCACGTCGAGTATACTTCGACTGCACCTGCCCCACGTTCCCGGGCGAGAGGGCCCGCGTTCGCCGAGGAGCCATTCCTTGACCATCATGCGCAACAGCGCCCTCGCATTCGCCCCGCAGGCACTCGCCGTTGTCACTGGGATTGCGAGTTCGGTCGTCACCGCCCGCTACCTTGGTCCGGATGGCCGCGGCGCGCTGTCGATCGTGCTGGTTGCCCTCGTTGTCCTGGCCATGGTTGCCGACCTCGGCCTGGGTCACGCCGTCACGTATTTCGTCAGCAAGGGACAGCTCAGCGCATCTCGGGCACTTGCTTTCTGCGTCTACGCGGCGCTGATACCCGGCTTCGTGGTTGCCGCAGTCGCCATTCTTGCCTGGCCTGCGGTCTCGGCGAACGTCATGCAGGGCGTGACCCTGCCAACGTTCCAGGCCTCGGTCTTGGCGCTTCCCGCGATGCTGTTCGTGGCCCTATGGACGCGTATGGAGATGGCGCTGCAGCGGTTCCCCACCACGATGTTCTTCCAGTCGGCCCACACGCTCGGGTTGCTCGCGGTGACCGCCTGGGTACTGCTCGTCGCTCGAGGAGGGGTCCACGATCTCGTGATCGCCATTGTCGCGGTCTGGGTTGTGACGGCGATCGCCATGGGCCTTGCCTCGGCCTACCGCCACGGTTTCGACCCGCGCGTGCCTCGCGACGTGCTCGCCAGGATACGGTCGTACGCCCTGCGCGCCTACCCAGGTGGACTCGTCAACTACTCCACGCTGCGGTTCGACCTCTTCATCCTTAATGCCTACGCGGGAAACGCCGCAGTCGGTCACTACTCCATGGCCGTCACGCTCACCGAGAAGCTCTGGCTCATCGACTCGGCCGTGGGTCAGGCGACCATGCCCGAGGTCATCAGCCGCAAGCCGCAGCAGGCTGCCGAGCTCATCGCCGCGACAAGCCGCACCGTCGTGCTGGTCACAGCGGTCGTGGGCGGGGCTCTCGGCCTGCTCGCGCCGCTCGTGATCCGGACCCTGTACGGTGAGGCCTTCCTGCCCGCCGCGACGCCACTCCGGGTCCTGATACCGGGGGTCGTGCTCTTTGCCGCGTCACGGATTATCGGCCAGTACCAGAGCGGCCAGTTGGGCAGGCCCGGTCTCATGTCGGCAGTTTCGTTCGTCGTCGCTGTCGCAAGCCTGGCGCTGTACCTGGCGTTGATACCGACATACGGCTCACTCGGTGCGGCGGTCGGCTCGGTGATCGCGTACTCGCTCGGGTTCCTGATCAACGTGGCGCTCTTCCGCCATTACACGGGCATCGGTCTGAGACGCGTGCTGATTCCCACCATGGAAGAGGTACACCGTGTGCTGGGTATGTTCGGCGCGGTGGGCCGACGTCTGACCGCCCCGCGCTCATGAGTCCGATGAGCTGTCTGCGTTCGGTCTAGTACCGGCAGGGGGGTGTGGCCTGTGGAGCATCTCGATGAGTCGGCCGCTACCGTCCGGACCCTGGCGATGCTCGTCGACCCGACGACGATGGACATCCTGTGGCTGAACGACTCGGCGTCGCGGGCCGTTGCCGAGCGCGGCGGCGACCCCTCGTCGGCGACGCTCGAAGCCGTGCTCCCGCTGGCCGAGACGCTGGCGCTCTCGGCCGCCGTCCGTGCCGTGGCTGAGACGGGTGAGGCCCAGCACCTCCGGGCCGACCTCATCTCCATGACGCGGGGGAACGTGGCGCTCGTGGTGTCGGTCGACCGCCTGCCGACAGGCGCCGTGCTCGTGCTCGCCGAGAACACCTGGCAGGCGGCCGAACGGGACAAGGGTCGCGCAGTTGCCCGCCACCCCCGCACGCGCGGCACACGCTAGGTCTCGAATCGCGCAAGCGTGGGTACGAGCACCCGTTGCGGGCCGCGTGGGGGCGCGGCGGGGGCACGACCGGGGCGTGGTCCCCGGGAGCGGGGAAAGGAGAGCCCCGTGGGCATGTTCAAGAACCTCAAGGACACCGTGGCGGGGGCGGCCGATCTCACGAAGACCGCCAAGGAGATGCAGAAGGAGCAGGGCGGCGGGGGCGGCATGTTCGGCATGGGGACTATGGCGCAGTCGATCCAGGACGCCAACACGATGCTCAAGGACGTCCAGGAGCAGCAGGCGAAGGCCGCGCGGCTCATGAGCGTCGGCCTCGTCGGTCAGGGCACGATCAAGGCGATCCGCGACACAGGCGTCCAGGTGAACTACCAGCCGCAGTTCGAGATCGATCTCGACATCGTGGTGCCGGACCGCGATCCGTACACCACGACCATCACCCAGGTGGTCGCCATGTCGGTTCTGCCGCAGTTCCAGCCCGGCGCCGTCATGCCGGTGCGGGTGGACCCCGACGACAAGAACGTCGTGATGATCGGGTAGCTCACCCTATCGCGTGACAGTTCCCATACCGCTGCGTGCAAGCGCGCTGCCGCCCGATGGCGTGACCATCACCTCGAAGGTGTCCTCCGAGATGCGGCTGGCGCGCACGGTCACGGTGCCCGCCTCGTTCACCGTCTCGGTCGGCGTGACGATCGAGCCGGTGTACGTGCCGCTGGCGACGATGGTGCCGTCCTCGTTCATCGTGCCCTCGAACGTCGCCCGCATCGTCACGGTGACCTCGCCCCTCGACTGTGTGTCGTCGACACGGCCGCGCACGGTGCTGTCGCCGAACACCTCGATGACGATCCCATAGGGCGCCACGATCGTGAACGCACCCGCATCTGCATCGGCCGAGTCCGCCTGGACACCGCCGACCGCCTCGGAGACCACTTGGCGCACGACAGCGGGCCACGTTTCGCGCAGGTTGCTCCGCCGGCTGCGCAGCTCCTCCTGCAGGCGGTCGCGTATGCGGTCGCGGACGTCGTCAGCCTCGCCGGGGTCAACGCCCGCGCGGATGAGCGCCAGGTCCACGTCGCCACCGATGACCAGCCCCACGACCTGCTCGGCGCTCAGTCCGCCTACCGCGAAGTCCTCGATCACCTCGATGCCGAGCAGCCGCTCGATCTCCGAACGCGCCTCTTGCGTGACGATCGCCCGCGCGCCGCCGACGGCGTCACGCACGATGCGGCGGGCGGCCATGCCGAGAACGTCCTCAGTGCTGACCGAGTCCGCCCGCGCCTCCAGGCGCTCGGCCATGCGCCGATGACCGTCCTGGAGCGAGCGGATGCGGATGAGCTCGCCCACGTCCCCGGCCACGGGGGTACCCTTGATCGTGTCGGCCTGCCACTGAAGCTGTTCGATGAACTGGCGGTGTGCCTGCGCCTCGTCCCTGTACGCCTGACGCAGCCGGTCGGTGTCCTTCTGCACCTGCTCGATGTTCTCGCTCACCCGCTCGGCCTGCGCCAGTCGCTGCACGACCTGACGAACGCTGCTGCGGGATGAGATGAGCTGCCCCATCACGAAGTCGGCTGCGAGTGGTCCGAGCACGGGGCCCATCCACCGGGTTGCGGCCTGTGCCACACGGCGTGGCGGCTCCACGATGCGGTCCGCGAGGTCCAGGACGCGGTCGATGGTGTTCTTGATGAAGGCCAGCGGACCACGCGGCGCTGCGACCGCCGGCGCGGGGACGGCCAGCACGAGCGCTGCGGTGAGCAGCAGGGCGACGGGTGCGCGCAGCCGCCTCATCGCTCGGCTCCTATCGTCTGGATGTAGGTGAGCATGCCGCGCTCGATGGTGAAGACCGCCGCCTCGGTGGCGTAGACGTGCACGTCGTCCTCCTCGGCGAGGACCGGATCGATCACGATCTCCTCGATGTCGTTTGCGGCCATGCCGAGCGCTCCCGCGACATCGTCGAGCGACATCGAGATCTCGAAGGCAGCGGGCGAGAGTGCCGGGTAGTCGGCGGGCACCTCGGGCATCCACTCCCAGCCCTGAACGCTCACCGCCACGCCGTCGATGAAGGAGATCTGCTGTTCGTGTTCGGGGTAGTACCAGACCTCGGTGCGCCGGAGCGAACTCGCGCCGTCCGCATCGAGGTCATCTGCGGGTAGGTACGCGATCTGGAACGCTGCCGGCTCGCCGAGCGCATCGACGATCTCTTGCTGTGAGGCCGAGTAGCCGATGTCGGAGTGCCCGGCAGGCGAACAGCCGGCGGAGAGCGCCGCGAGCAGAAGCGTTGTGAGCAGAAGCGCGGCAGCGAGCATCGGCGCCCGCGTGCTCCGCGCCCTCCCCGAGCATCCCGTCGTCTCGCGCGTGCCCCGCGCCGCACCGAGCGCCATCCCCCGCACCATGCCCCTTCACGACGGCTCCAGGGCGATGATACCGCTCGAAGCGTATGAACGACACGGCGGCCGTGCCACCACCCGCGGGCGTTCGCGCTATCATCGGTGACGGACGCCGCTGGGTCCGGGATGCAGCCGGCGGTGGGCAGGACCGCCGGACGGCGGTCGGGCCGGATGCAACGGAAGGCCGTACGTGACCGACTACTACCGTACGCTGCAGGTGCGACGCGACGCCTCGTCCGAGGTCATCTCGGCAGCGTACCGGCGCCTTATGCGCGATGCGCACCCCGACCGGGGCGGCGATGCCGAGTACGCCAAGCGGCTCAACCTCGCGCACGACACGCTCTCCGATCCCGAGGCGCGCCGCACCTACAACCTGACGCTCGAGCACGAGACGGTTCGCGGACCCTCCCTGGCCCCGGTGACCGATGACCTCGCTCGCCGTCTGGGGATCGCGCTCGGAGGGGGCATCGTGAAGATCCGGCGTGTCATGCGTGAGGTCCGGAACGACCTGTCGCTGTGAGTCCGGGTGCGCAGGCGGAACGCGCGTGCGCATCGTCTGCAAGACGTCCGCGGTGCGAGCGGGTACACTGCTTCTAGGATCGAGGGGAGGCGTCATGCCGCGGGCACTGATCGTCGATGACGAAGCCAACATCCGTGAGCTCGTGGGGGTGTATCTCAAGTCCGCCGGGTTCGAGGTGGATCACGCCGAGGACGGTGCGGAGGCGCTGCGGCTCGCGCGCATCGGCAGTTACGACATCGTCGTGCTCGACATCATGCTGCCGGAGGTGGACGGCGTCGAGGTCTGCCGCCGCATCCGCGAGTACTCGGCGGTGCCGATCGTCATGCTTACCGCGCGGGAGAGTGACCTCGAGAAGGTCGCTGCCCTCGAGATCGGCGCCGACGACTACGTGACCAAACCGTTCAGCGCACCGGAACTCGTTGCCCGCATCAGGGCGATCCTGCGCCGCACGCAGGCGGGACAGCCTGTGGGCCCGATCGTTGTCGGAGCGCTCACGCTCGACCCGGGTACCCGTGACGTGTCCGTCGACGGCACGCGCATCTCGCTCACCGCGAAGGAGTTCGATCTCCTGCACGCGCTGATGCGCAACGCCGGGATCGTCATGAGCCGCGAGAAGCTGCTCGACGCCGCGTGGGGATTCACGGACTACGTGGATTCGCGCGGGGTCGACGTCCACATCCGCCACATCCGCGAGAAGCTTGGCGATGACGCAGCCGAGCCGCGCTTCATCGAGACGGTTCGCGGCGTCGGCTACCGCGTGAGGCGGGAGGACACGTAGCCATGCGCGCCCGACTGCTGGGCGGGCGCACCACGGTCGTCCGACGCACGAGGATCGCCATCGCGGGTGTATCGGCCATCGCCATCATCGCTGCGGCGCTCGTGCTCTACGTCGCCTGGCTGAGATACACCGAGGCCGTCCGCACGACGGAACTCGAGCGCCAGGTCTACGCGATCACCGCAGGGCTCAACGCCGCCGGCCCGCTCGACATCGGGTCGCCCGAGCCGATCACGGGCGTGAGTGCGACGCTGCTCGAGGTGGAGGCCCGGCTCATCGGCACCTATCTCGTACTCACCGACGCCGAGGGCGCCGTGCGCTACTCGTCCGAGTCGGATGCCACGCTCGACCGCTACGACGTCGCGCGGCTCACCGGGGCACCCGACGAGCTGGGCGTGCGGAGTGGCGTGGAGCCGCTGCCACGCGCCGGCCGGGTGATCATCGTTGCGGCGCCGGTTGATGGAGTCGATGCCGATGGCTATCTGGTCGCCGTCCAGCCACTCAGGGAGCTCGCCGGCGCCCGCCGGGGCGGTGCGCTCATCCTGCTCGTGGTCACGCTGCTGACGGTTGGCGTCGCGTGGGTGATCGGCGGGATCGTCGCGCATCGCATGACGCGCCCGCTCGTCCGCCTGCGCGAGGGGGCCGACGCCATCGCGGCTGGCTCGTGGGGGTACCAGGTCCCCGTGGAGGGCGACGAGGAGGTCATCGCCCTGGCCTCGGCGTTTAATACGATGTCGGCCCGCGTCGACGCCGCGTACACCGCGCAGCGGCACTTCGTCGGTGACGTCTCGCACGAGATCCGCACGCCCATCACATCCATCCAGGGGTTCGCCGGGGCGCTTCTCGGCGATATGGCCGAGGATCGTGAGCAGCGCGACCGCTTCGCGCGCATCATCCGCCAGGAGGCAGGACGCCTGATGGAGCTCACCGGCACGCTTCTGGCACTCGCCGACCTCGACTCGGGGCGAGTCACGGTCGATCGATCTGTGGTCGACACGACGGCGCTCTCCGAGGCGCTCCACTCCCGGCACGATCTGGTGGCCGAAGAGCGTGGCGTCTCGTTCGAGGTCACAGACCTCGGCGCCGAGGGTCGTCCGCTCGCTGACGAGCTGCGCCTGCTTCAGGTGGCCTCGGCGCTCGTCTCCAACGCGCTGCTCCATGCCCCCCGTGGCGGCACGGTGCGCGTCGGGGGCATCGTGCGTGACGACCGGTGGTGCCTCACCGTGGACGACTCGGGCGAGGGTGTGCCTGCCGAGGAGCGCGAGCGCATCTTCGAGCGGTTCGTGCGGCTCGATGCGAGCAGGGCGAGCATGGGGGGCGGTTCCGGCCTCGGTCTCTCGATCTGCCGTCGGCTTGTAGACCTCATGGACGGCACGATTGCGGTCGAGGACTCAGAGCTCGGTGGCGCGCGGTTCATCGTGTGTCTGGAGCGAGCGTAGCCGGCGATCGGGGCTTCGGCCGGCCCGATCGTCCCCGCGTGGCGCTCCGAGCACGCTCAGGGCACTCAACAGCATCTCAACCGCGGCTCCATGCTGAGCCAATCGGCGTGTCCGATAGTCATAACGTACACAGAGATGCCCGAATCGGACGGGCACGCTATCATCGGTAAGGTGAGTGACATGACACGTTCAGTCAGGAACATAGCAGCACTGGTGGTCGCGGCCCTCATGATCGCGGCGCTTCTGGTGCCGGTCGCCGCGTTCGCCGGTCCGGGTCCCGGACAGGCCACGGGCGCGAGCGAAGCCTCGGCGACGGCTCCGGGCTATCCCGCCCCGGATATGAACGACGAGGGCGAGACGATCAACCGCTTCCGCGAGCGCGTGGGCCAGGTCATGCAGCGCCGCGCCCATCGCTTCGAGTCGGCGCTCAAGGCGATGACGCAGACGCGTACCCGTCTCGAAGGCATCGTTGATGACCTCGAAGCCCTCGGCGCCGACGTGGAGCCCGTGCGCACCCGCCTCGAGGCAAGCGAGCAGCTTCTCGTGCAGGCCCGGCAGCAGGAGGCCGTAGCCACTCAGCTGTTCCGCGGAATCGCCGATTCCGAGGACCGCTACGGCGCGTTCGTGCAGGCGCGCATCCAGGCGCGGAACGGTGTTGCGCTGATGACGCAGGCCAGGCACCAGATCCGCGTGGCTCTCGATGAGATCGAGGAGATCGCCGACGACCTCGTAGAGGAGGGCGACGTCGAGTGACCCGACTGCTCACGGCCGTCCTCATCGCGATTCTCGTGATGGTGCCGGCCGGCTGTAGCAGGAACAGTGATGACGGTGATGCGGCCTCCGAACAGGAGGTCGCATCGTCCCTTGGCTGTACGCCCGCAGATGGCGTTGACGTCGATGACGGACTCGCCGGGGGTGATGGCGTGGATGTGGACGACACCACCGATCCGCTCTACCCGTCAGGTGAGTACCCGAGCATCATCGGTGAGTCGGGATCGCTCGATCCGTCGGTTCTCAGCCTCGAGCTTGATGCGATCCGTGAGGAGCTCGACGCGATCAGCCTGCCCGATGACACTGATTTCGCGGAGATAGAGGAAGCGCTGAAGTAGGTCGCACAGCATAGTGCCCCCGCGCTGGCGGGCCCGGGTCTCCCGGGTCCGCCTTCTCTTTGTGTCGGACGCAGGCTACAGGTACTGCCAGACGTCGTCGATGCCCGCGTCAGCAGCGGGGATACACTCGGTTATGCTGCGGTCGTACGAGCCGCTCTCGGGGTCGATGAGCCGCAGATCCACCGTTTCGGGCTCCGCGAGCCACGTGCCGTCGGCAGCGATGAGGCGCTTGACCCGCGGACGGAGCAGGTCGTCTCTGTTCACACGGAACACCACGGCGGTCGTGCGGTCGTCGAGCGTGACGACAGCACCCATCGGATAGATGCCGAGCATCGCCACGAGCGCCTTGGTCACGCTCGGGTCGTAGGCCTTGGCGCGTCCCTGCATGAGCACCGCGAGCGCCTTGTCCGGCCTGATCTCCCGACGGAACGGACGCCGCGTTGTCATCGCGTCGTACGCGTCGCACAGCGCGACGATCTTCGAGAACAGGTGCTGCTCGTGCGGACCCGCCGGTCTGGGATAGCCCTGGAGGTCATGACGCTGGTGGTGCTCGTAGGCCACGACCATCGGCATCTGATCGACGAGCTGGATGCGCTTGAGCAAGTCCGCACCCTCGGTGGTATGGCTCTTCACGATCTGCCACTCGTCCGCGGTCAGCGGCCCTTCCTTGGCGAGGATGTCCTCGGGGATGCGCACCTTGCCGAGGTCGTAGAGCAGCGCCGAGAGACCGAGTGATTTGAGCGATTCAGCGTCGAGACCAACCGACGCACCGAGCGAAATGGACAGGATGCACACGTTGATGGAGTGGTTGAGCGTGTACTCGTCGTGTCCCTTGATAGCCGTCAGGCCGAGGATCGCGGCGGGGTCCTTGAAGAGCGTGTCGAGCAGCGCGCTCACCATCTGCTGGAGCTGCTCGACCTCGAACACCTTGCCGAGCTTCGCCTGCGTCTCGACGTCGCGCATGAGCTCGAGGCCGCGGTCGTACGTCTCCCGGCCCCGCGCCTTGTTCTCGCGCTCCTCGGCCTCCCTCACGCCATCGTCGAGGTCCGTGGTCTCGGCCACGCTTACGCTCGTTGCGCCCCGGTGCTCGAGGAACGCCGCCGCCTGCTCGATCCCGGTGACCTCCGGTGCGTTGAGCAGTTCGACCACGGCCGTTGCCGCGGGGGTGTCGAAGCCGAGTGCGAAGCCGAGTGCCGAGACACCCCTCGCGAGCAGGTCCTCGACGAGCTTCCGGTAGGTCACGCTCTCTTCGGGCAAGACCTGGTTCTCGATGAAGAGTGTGGCCTTGTAGACGTTCACGGTGACCTCTTCGAAGCCCAGCCCGAAGATGGCGTTGACTGCGGCGACGAGGTCCTGGACGGACTGCACTGCGAGCGGATGGGTGGCCGGATACAGTGCGGCGTTGTTCTGCGCTACCGCGAGTGCGCGAGCGAGGTCGCGCGCCTTCTCGAGGCGCTTGGCCGTTGCGAACGGTGCCCGGGCAGCAGGTCCTGCGGCCGCGGCCATCTCCTCGACGGACTCGAGCTGCTCGTCATTGTGCGTCGGGTCGGTCACTCCTACAGCCTCCTTCAGTCGGTGCGCCCCTCGGTCTTCAGAGACTCGAGGACGCGGCGCGCCAGGTAACGCAGCTCGCGGTTCTTCTTACCGAGTACTATCGGCCGATTCGAGAGGCGCTCAAGTACGGGAACGGCCTCCGCCGAGTGTAACGCCTCAAGGCTCTTGAGTACTTCCTTCTTGAGTTCGTAGTTCCTCTCGAAGATCTCGATTACGCCGATCACCTTGAGCAGTGCAGGCAGTGCCTCGGTCATCCTGGCGCGCCCGATCTCGCGTGCGGCGAGCCGGCGCGTCTCCGGATCCCAGTGCGCCAGTGTCTTCTGCAGGATCTGCGACGCGTCCGGGCCTTCGGTATGGCCGATCGCCACCACAGCCGCCTCGCGTACGCGACTGTCGAGATGCTCGAGGGCTGACGCGATCGTGGGCAGAAGTCTGCGAACGCCCGTGGCGCCGAGCATCTCGATGATCGCTGTGGCGGTGGCTGCGTCGCCGGAACGCAGGGTCCGTCCCGCAACCGGTGCCACGGTCTCAGCGAGCGATGCGACGACGGGCAGCAGTGCCGCACGACGATGCAGGTCGCCCTGGATGTACGCACCGACGAGTGCCTCGGCCCCCGGGGCGCCGGCGGCTTCGAGCACGGCCCGGGCTCCGTCCAGGCTCGGGTCTTCGGCGAGGCGGCGCACGCACTCGTCAAGGATCGCGGGGGACGCGAGCGACTGTCGGGCGGTCTGCACGGAGGCGGCGAGCGCCGGCTCGTTCGCGAGCCCGGCAAGCAGCCGCGCCGCGTCGGCTACCTCGTCGAACGCTCCGGCGGCGACCGCGGCGGGTAGCGCTTCAGTGATCGCCCGTACGGACTCCTCCGTGGGTCGGCCGCTGGCGATGTTGACGACCGTTGCCAGGCCACGTGCCGCTGACTCCTTTGGGTTTGCGCGCTTCACAAGATCGTCGATGTGACCGAGGTCCTCGTCGTCGGACTCCGCGACATCGGCGGTGATGGCATCAACATCGACTCGCGCGGGTACACCACAGTCTCCCTCGGTGCGCGGCGAAGGCCGCAGGAGGGCGCTGAGTTCGGCAGCGAGGGCAGGCGGGATCTCGATCCCCGCAAGGAGCGCGTCCGGCTCCCGTCCGAGCATGCCGGCGGTGAGCTTCAGCAGGCGGGCGAGTGCGGACGGGTGCATGTGGGCGACGACGTTGAGGAGACCCTCCATGCGGGCACCGCCGGCGTCGGTGGTGAGCGCCGCGGTCAGGATGTCCTGCCGCGTGCTCTCATCAAGGTGGAGGAGGGCCTCGGCGCAGCGCCGCATGGCGAGGTCGCGCGCCGCGGTCTCGAGCCGACCGATGGCCTCGGCCACCATGTCGGTTCCCTCACCCCCGCCGAGGGCCTCCTGGGCCCACGTGGACGCGGACCGTGTGAGCTCCACGGCGATATCCTCGAGTGGAGCGCCGGTGAGATCGAGCCCGAGCAGGCCGGATTCGGTGGACGCCCTGAGCGAGACCTCGACGACCGCGATGGAGGTGACCCCCGCTTCCACGAGGGCAGCGCGGATCCCGCCCGATGCCCGAACCGCACGCGCTTCGCCACCGATGATGTCGAGCAGGCGTGACACCTCGGACTCGGTCACGCCCGGTGCGACGATGAACTGGCCCACCTGCAGCGCGTGGAACGACTCTGCGAGCGCCGCGACCGGCGCGATGTCCTCGCCGATGGCAGTCTCCGCGACGACGAAGCGCGACCGGTCGACACGGTACTGGATCGTGCCGTACACCTCGGTGACTGCGTTCGCCTCGCGGGTGAAGCGCGTGATGGCCTCGAGCCGGAGGGGGCTTGTCGGCGGGTACAGGCGCGCTGCCGAACCGGCGGCCGCGAGCAGCCTGAGCAGTCCCTCTGCTCGCGCGGTCAAACCGCCCTGGCGCTCCACCCCGGTCTCCTTCCGATGGTGCTAGTCACAGTGTATCGGCAGGGGCGTCGTGTGACGAATGTTCCGGTGAAGGGTGCTTCGCGACAGTACTTCTCTGGTACCTATATCCTAATGGGTGCAGACGAAACCCGGAGGGCCCCGTGCCGCTTCGCACCGACGCATACTACCGAGGACTGGTCGAAGCCGAGCTTCGGGCGGCCGGCTACACCGAGCCGCCGGTCTCGCCCCTCTCCGTTGCCCGTCACCTCGGGGTGCCGGTTCGGCCCATGGACCTACCGCCCTGGTTCACCGCCGCGCTCATCGATGAGGACGGCCTGCCGGCCATTCTGCTGAACCAGTCGCGACCGGACGACGTGCGCCGACGTGCCCTCGGCCACCTGATCGGCCACCTGCTCGCGGCGATCGACGATGCGGCAGCCACGTACCCGCGTGCCGAAGGGGCCGAGCACCGGGAGGCCGACATCATGGCCGACGAACTCGAGATGCCGGGGTACATGGTGCGCGACCAGGCGCAGAAGTGGTTCAACGACTACCGGTACCTCGCCGGTCTTTTCGGGGTGACGGAGGAGCGGATGTTCGTCCGGATGCAGGAACTCGGACTCATCAAGAGCCGGGGCATCATCTGGGACTACTGACCGGGGCGTCGGCGGGGACTGCTATCATCGAGCTGCGGCCCGCACTCCGCGAAAGGGCCGGGTGGGAGGACCCATGCGTACGACCTATGCGATAGGGGTGGACGTCGGCGGCACGCGTATCGCCGCCGGGCTCGTTGAGCGCAAAGGTCGAATGCTCAAAGAGGTGAGGACGCTCACTCCCGCCGAGGCGGGGCCGTTCGCCATCGTCGACGCGATCATCGAGCTGATCGAAGACGTGGCATCCGGCGTACACCCCTCTGAGATCGCGGGCATCGGTATCGGCCTTCCCGCCCAGATCGACTTCCTCAAACAGACCGTGGAGTTCTGCACCAACCTGCCGCTCGCCGGCGTTGATATGCGGTCGCTCGTCATGTCGCGGGTGCGTCACACGGCGGTCATCGACAACGACGGCAACTGCGCCGGCATCGGCGAGAGCCGGTACGGCGCTGCCAAGCGGGTGCGGGACTTCGTGATGATCACCCTCGGCACCGGCGTGGGTGGCGCGCTGTTCTTCAACGGCGAGCCGTACAGGGGTTCGCGCGGCCTGGCCGCCGAGATCGGACACATGGTCGTGCAACTGGATGGCCCGCCCTGTCCGTGCGGGGGGAACGGCCACATCGAGTCCTACGTGGGCAGGCGCGCGATCGCGGCGCGCGGCAGGGAGGCCGCGGCGGCCGGCTTTGAGGGCCGTGCGATCCGGCAGCGGGCGGGCGGGGACGCCGAACTCGTCACCGCCGAGCACGTGATCGAGGCGGCGCTCGCCGGGGACGACGTGGCTCGCGAGATTCTGCTGGATGCGGGAACGGTGCTCGGTGAGGCCCTCGTGGGCATCGTGAACCTGCTCAATCCCCGGCTCATCGTCGTCGGTGGCGGCATCGGCGAGTCGTGCGACTTCCTTGTCGAGCGCGCTGCCGAGGTCATCGACGAACACGCGCTTGCGGGTCGCCGCGATGTCAGTGTGGTGCAAGCCGAGTTGGGTAACGACGCCGGCGTGCTCGGCGCGGCCGCGCTCGCCTTCGACGAGCACGACTCGCGCGAAGGGCTCCACCGATGAGTGCGCGCGAATCAGCAGTGGGTGGTCGGGCCACGGTCTACTACGCGCCGATGCGGTCGAAGATGAAGCGCAGCATGGTCACGCGCGCGGGAGCGCTGCTCGCCAGGGCGGGGCTCTCCGACGCCATCGCCGACGGCGACCTCGTCGCTGTGAAGCTTCACTTCGGCGAACAGGGCAACACCGGGTTCGTCCATCCCGTGTACCTGCGCGAGGTGGTCCGGCGCGTACGTGAAGCCGGCGGCAAGCCGTTCCTGACCGACGCGAACACGCTGTACCGCGGCGAGCGCGCGAACGCGGTCGACCATCTGGCGTGTGCCGTCCACAACGGGTTCTCGTTCGCCACGATCGATGCGCCGCTCGTGATAGCCGACGGCCTCGACGGGCGTGAGGCGATCGACGTGCCCGTCGGCGGGAAGCACTTCGAGAGCGTGCGTATCGGCTCGGCGGCGGTACACGCCGATGCGATGGTGGTCGTCACGCACGTGAAGGGTCACGAGGCGACCGGCTTCGGCGGTGCGCTCAAGAACGTCGGTATGGGTCTCGGCTGCCGCTCTGCCAAGCAGCGCATGCATGCCGACTTCCGTCCCGAGGTGACGCCCGAGACGTGCACGGCCTGCAACCGGTGCGTGACGTGGTGTCCCGTGCATGCGATCGAGATTGGTCCCGAGCGCTACGCGGTCATCGACTACGAGCTGTGTTACGGCTGTGGCGAGTGCGTGGCGGCGTGTCCGTACGGCGCCATCGCAACGCAGTGGAAGACCGACGCCGACATGCTCCAGGAGAAGATCGTCGAGCACGTGGCGGGCGCTCTGGCCGGCAAGGACGGGAAGGTCCTGTACCTGTCGTTCGTGACTGCCGTCTCGCCCGACTGCGACTGCTGGAGCTTCTCTGACGCGCCTATCGTCCCGGATCTCGGTGTGCTTGCGTCCAGCGACATCGTGGCCATCGAGCAGGCCGCCTACGACCTCGTCGTGGGCGCAACCGGCCTGGCGGGTTCGCGCGGTGAGGGCATGGCCGCGGGTGAGGACAAGTTCACCGCGATCACCGGCGTGGACGGCACGCGCGCGATCGCGTACGCGGAGGACATGGGTCTGGGCACGAGGCAGTACGACCTGGTGGTAGCCGACTAGCCGACACGCTCGCGGCACAGGCCGCCAGCCCCCGACGGGAGTGCAGCGTGGATTACCTCGAGATACTCAAGAAGGCGTGGCACATCACCTGGCGCTACAAGATGCTCTGGGTGCTCGGGCTCTTCGCTGGCGCCGCCAGCAGCGGGTCGGGCGGCGGCAACAGCGGCTACCAGACCGGGAGCGAGGACTTCTCGGGTGCAGGCGACTCGATCTCCCAGTGGGTCAGCGAGAACGTCGCGCTGCTCATCATCGCTGCCGTCGTTCTCGTGATGATCGGTATCGTCTTCTTCGTGCTGTCGGTCGCCGCACAGGCCGGACTCGTCTACGGCTCCAATGAGGCGGCCGAGGGCCGGACCCCGTCTCTCGGCGCAGCGTGGCGCACCGGGTTCCGCCTCTGGGGTCGCACCTTCATGATCGGGCTGGTCCTGGCGCTGCCGATCGTGCTCATCGTCGTGTTCCTCGGCGCGATCCTGGTCTCGACCGGTATCGGCGCAGCCCTCACCGGCGAGTCGGGCATCCCTCTCGCGATCGGCGGCCTGTGCATCGTGCTCCCCGTGTCGGTCGTGCTGCTGATCGCGGGCGGCATCATCCTCGGCATCGTCTACCAGCTCGCGCTGCGCCACGGTGTCCTCAACGGACAGACCTTCGGCCAGGCCATTCGTATCGGCTGGAACGATCTGTGGGAGAAGAAGGGCGCATTCGTCTTCTGGCTGGTGATGATCGTGCCTGGCATGGTATACGGCATCGCGCTGCTGGTGCTCATCGTTCCGTTCGCGGTCGGTGCAGCTGCCCTCGGCATCGCAGGACAGTGGGTCATCGCGGGTGGTCTCTTCGTGCTGCTGATTCTGCTGATGATGCTGCCCAACGCCATCTACGCCACGTTCATGTCCACATCGTGGACGCTCTTCTTCCGGCGCATGATCGGCCTGGACGGGGCAGCGCCGGTGGTTGCGGCTCCGACTGCCGTGCAGCCACCCCTGATGCCGCCGCCCGTCATGCCCGGTGAGTGACGCGGCCGGCATCCTGCTCGTCTGTGCCACGCCCATCGGCAACCTGGGCGACGTGACGCTGCGGGTCCTCGACGCGCTGCGGACCGTCGATGTCATCGCGGCGGAGGACACACGGGTCACGCGCAAGCTGCTCGCGCGCTACGAGATACACACGCCGCTCGAGGCGTACCACGAGCACAACCGTGCGGTGAAGACACCTGAGCTCGTGGAGCGCATCGGTCGGGGCGAGCGCATCGCACTCGTGTCGGATGCGGGCACGCCGGGCATCTCGGATCCGGGTGCGCATCTCGTCGACGCGTGCCTGAACGCGGGCGTGCGTGTGGAGGTGCTCCCCGGGGCGTCGGCGATCGTGACGGCGCTTGTGGCGAGCGGCCTGCCTACTGACGCTTTCTACTTCGGCGGCTTTTTGCCCCGCAAGCCGGGCGAGCGGACCCGCGCCCTGGGGCGTCTGGTCGATCTCGACGCCACCCTCGTCTTCTACGAGTCGCCGGGTCGTACCGCCGCCACGCTCGCTACGCTCGCGGAGGTGTTCGCCGGCCGCCGGGCCGCCCTCGCGCGCGAACTCACCAAGGTGCACGAAGAGGTCGCCACAGCCGAGATCGGGGAGCTCGCCGAGCGCTTCGCGGACCGGCCGCTCAAGGGCGAGGTCGTGCTCCTCGTAGGGCCACCGGAAGCGCCCGAGCAGCTCACGATCGATGAGGAGCTCGTGCGCGAACGGCTTGGCGCCGCCGGCCAACGCGGTCTTACGCGCCGGGATGCCGTCCGCGAGGTCGCGGCTGAACTCGGCCTGCCCCGCAACGAGGTCTACCGCGTCTCAGTGGGGTAGGGCGTGCAGAGGGTCTCGGGTGTGCCGTGCGGAGTCACTCCGCAGGCGGGGGAGGCGGTGAGCCCGCATCGCGGGCGAAGCGCCGAGGGCCCCCGCCGAGGACTACGCAGCACGGGACCACGGAGCCCCTTCGGATGTATGCTACCGCCGCTTGATCTCGGCGATGCACGCCTCGCAGACGGGGCGGTCCTTCACGGTGCGGACGTCTTCCTCGCTGCCGCAGATCGCGCACGACTCGCGGTAGCGCTGCAAGATGATCCGCTCGCCGTCCACCGAGATCGAGATAGGGTCCTTGACGTGGATGCCGAGCGTGCGGCGGAGCTCCATCGGAATCACGATGCGCCCCAGATCGTCGACACGCCTCACGATACCGGTGTCCTTCATTGTCCAGGCTCCTTATCGGGCGGCTGAGCGCGCCGGTGCGTTATCATGAAGGGCCGCTTGACGCGACCGTACACTTCCATAAATGCCCACATCCGAGACGAGGTAACACCAGGTGACCAGGTCGCCCTTCTACGTCACGACGCCCATCTACTACGTGAACGCCGAGCCGCATCTCGGTACGGCCTACACAACGGTAGCCGCCGATGCCATCGCGCGGTATCGGCGCATGACCGGCAACGACGTGCTGTTCCTCACCGGACTCGACGAGCACGGGCAGAAGATCGCTCAGGCGGCCGAGGAGCACGGCATGTCGCCGCAGGAGTGGGTGGACGCGATCGCGCCGAAGTTCACCGACGCGTGGGCGATGCTCGATGTCTCCAACGACGACTTCATCCGCACCACCGAGCCTCGGCACAAGCGGGGGGTGCAGGCCTTCTGGCAGAAGCTCCACGATGAGGGGTGGCTGTATCAGGGCCACTACGAGGGTTGGTATTGCGTGCCGGACGAGACGTACTGGACCGCCGAGCAGCTCGAGGACGGCGTGTGCCCGCAATGCGGGCGTGAGGTGCAGTTCATCACCGAGGACAACTGGTTCTTCAAGCTCTCCGAGTTCGGCGACCGGCTGCTTGCGTACTACGAGGCCAACCCGCACTTCGTGCAGCCCGAGACGCGCCGCAACGAGGTCCTCTCCTTCGTGCGCGGTGGCCTCAAGGACCTCTCCATCTCGCGTACGACGTTCTCCTGGGGCGTGCCGATCCCCTTTGCCGAGGGGCACGTCACGTACGTCTGGATCGACGCGCTTCTGAACTACATCACCGCGCTCGGCTACGGAAGCGAGGATCCGGCCGACGTCGCGCGCTTCGAGCGCTACTGGCCTGCGGACTACCACTTCGTGGGCAAGGACATCATCCGCTTCCACTGCGTGATCTGGCCGGCGATGCTCATGGCCGCCGGCATAGAGCCGCCCACGACCGTCTTCGCGCACGGCTTCCTGCTCACCAAGGGCGAGAAGATGAGCAAGTCCAAGGGCAACGCGCAGACGCCGGCGAGCCTCGTGAAGCGCTTCGGCGTAGACGCCTATCGCTACTACTTCCTGCGCGATGTCGCTTTCGGTCAGGACGGCTCGATCTCGATGGAGGGGATGGTCCAGCGCTACAACGGCGATCTGGCCAACGACTGGGGCAACCTGTGCTCGCGGCTGTTCAACATGACCGAGAAGTACCTCGACGGCGTTGCACCGGCCGCGCCTGGCACTGCGGCCGAAACGGACGAGGACGCCACGATGCGGGCCATCGCCGGGAAGCTTCCCGAGACCTACGAGGACCACATGTCGCGGCTCGACTACGCCGCGGCGCTCGAGAGTGCCTGGGAACTCATCAAGTACGCCAACCGCTACATCGAGAACGCCGCCCCCTGGACGCTCGCTAAGGAGGGCGACACCGAGCGGCTGGCCGCCGTCCTCTACAACGCGCTCGAGGCGGTGCGCATCGCGGCGCTCTTCACCGCGCCGGTCATGCCTGCCACCTCGGCCGAGATATGGCGTCGGCTGGGCCTTGGAGAGATCGCTGAGGTGACCGACATCGCGGTCGCCGCCGGGTGGGGCGGCCTGCCGCAGGGCTCACGCGTCACGAAGGGCGACGCGCTCTTCCCGAGAATCTACGACGAGGAGTGAGAGGCGCCTCCGGCGCCATTGGACGATGATCGAGCCGCTGCCCCCGCTTCCTGACCTTGGCGCACCGAGCGTCGACTCCCACGCACACCTCGACATGCTCGACGACCCGGTCGCCGCGCTCGTTCGCGCGGCCCGCGCGGGCATCGCGCTCGTCGCCACGGTTGTGGACCTGACCGAGGAGCCCGAGACCACCCTCGACGGCTTGAGCGGATGGCTCGACGAGACTGCCGCGGCGCTCGAATCCAACGGTCTCGCCGCGCCCGACGTGCGGCTCATCGTCGGCTGGCACCCGCACAACGCGAAGGAGGGTGACGAGAGCCTGTTCGCGCGACTGCGTGCGCTCGCCTCCGACCCACGCGTGGGCGCATACGGCGAACTCGGGCTCGACTTCCACTACGATCACTCGCCGCGCGACGTGCAGCGGGCCTGGTTCCGTCGTCACCTGGAGCTCGCGCACGAGGTGGGCCTCCCGGTGGAGATCCATCTGCGCGAGGCGCATGGCGAGGGCGCCGCACTGCTCTCGGAGGTCGGGATCCCGCCAGCCGGCTGCGTCATCCACTGCTTCACCGAAGGTCCGGCGCTCGCCGAGCGCTTCCTCGACCTCGGCTGCCACGTCTCCTTCGCGGGACCCGTGACCTTCAAGAAGGCCGACGAGCTGCGAGAGGCGGCACGAATCGTCCCGCTCGATCGCCTGCTGGTCGAGACCGACTGCCCGTTCCTGGCTCCGCACCCCTACCGGGGCACGCGCAACGAGCCGGCGTTCGCTGTGCTCAACGCGGCGGCGGTCGCCGAGGCGAGAGGTGTCGACCCGGCCGAGGTCGCTGCCGCCGCGCTCGCCAACGCGCGGCGCCTGTTCGCGCGGGAGCACGTGCGGTGAGCGGCTCACTATCACCGGGTGGTCCTGAGGGACCGGCCGACGGCGGCGATCGCGTGGGAGTCGCGCCCCCCCTCGTGCTCGGTATCGCGGGTAGCCCGCGGCGCTTCGGGAACAGCGACCGTCTCCTGGATGCCGCGCTTGCGGGCGCGAGGGCGGCGGGAGCCGAGACGCGGCGAATCGTGGCTGGCGACCTCGGCATGCGCCCGTGTCAGGGCTGCAACGCGTGCTCGCTCACCGGTGAGTGCGTGCTGCGCGACGGCGGCTGTGCGTTCTACGACGCACTCGATTCCGCCGATGCGATCATCGTCTCAAACCCGGTCTTCTTCGCCACCGTACCGGCCGTTCTGAAGATCCTCTACGACCGGATCCAGCCGTACTGGGCGCGCACCAACGTGCTCGGCCAACAGGCGCCGCCGCGTCGGCCTGGCGGCATCCTTCTGGCGCGCAGTGGGGGCGACCCCTTCGGCTACTCCGCCGCGGAGGCGACCACGCGGAGCGTGTTCGCCGTGCTCGGCATCGACGCGCTCGGGGTCGTTGTGGCCGAGGGTGTGGACGGCCCCGCCGACCTGGCGTCCGGATCGCCCGCGCTGGCGGACGCCGAGGCGCTCGGCCGCTCTATCGCGGAGGCGGCGGCGCGCCGTTCGTGATGTCACGCACGGCGTCGACCGCTCATCATTTCCAACGCGTTCTGCATAGTCGCTCCGATGGGGTTCGGCTATACTTCGGGGGTCGCTCGCTGACAGCACCGTAGCCGGTCGAAGGGGATATATGCGTACGCCGGTGAATCCGGCCCGCCTCCTGAAGACTCCGCATATCGCCGTTCTCGTCATCGCAGCCATCGTCATACCACTGGTCGTATCCGGATTCGTATGGGCCAAGAAGGGGGTCACCGTCGTCGTCGACGGTGAGAGCCTCTACTACACCACCGAAGCGGAGACCGTCTCCCAGGTCCTGGAAGAGGTCGACATCGTGCTGGCCGAGGGCGACCTCGTCAGCCCACTTCCTGAGACCCCGATCGCCGATGGCACCGAGATCGTCGTGCGCCAGGCGATTCCCGTCACGCTCGACTGCAACGGGACGCCCGTCGAGCTTCGTGTGATCGGCTCCACCGTCGCCGACGCGCTCGTGTCCGCCGGACTCGACCCCTCACTCGGGCTCCACGTGTCTCCCGCCGTGGACGCGCCTCTCAGCGATAACATGACCATCACGGCCACCGACGTGTTCGTCCGCGTCGTGAAAGAGGAGGTCGTCCTGCCGTTTGAGACCGAAGAGCGGGAGGACGGATCGCTCCTCAAGGGTCAGAAGCGAACGGTGCGCAAGGGCGTTGACGGTGCCGCGATCCGCATCTACGAGGTGCTCGTCGTGGGCGAGACCGAGACCCGGCGCATCGTCCGTGCCGAGGAGGTCACTGTCGCACCGGTGAACGCAGTCGTCGCGGTGGGCACGAAGGAGCCGCCGGCGCCTGTCACCCGTGCGGTCACCAAGACGGTTCAGGGCGGTGCCGTGGCTAGCGCCGCCGCACCCGAGGGCGGCACGACGATGCGCGTCTCGGCGACCGCCTACACCCCGTGGGATCCCGGCTGCGGCGGGCTCACCGTCATCGAACGGAAGATCTCGGCATACCGTATCCCCGAGGGGTGGGGTATCGTCGCGGTTGATCCGACCGTCATCAAGCTCGGTACCAAGGTCTACGTGCCGGGATACGGCTACGCTGTGGCCGCCGACATCGGCGGTGCGATCAAGGGTGACAAGATCGACGTGTGTTACTGGGCAGGCGGGCCGAGCGTCGCGAGGTCCGCGGCGCTGACCTGGGGCCGCCGCAGCGTCACGATCACCATCCTCGACTAGGGCCGGAGGCTCACGAGGTGCCCTACTCGCGGCTGGCCAGCCCTTCGTCCACCATCGCTGTCCTCGAGCGTCACGGACTCTACACCCGTAAGGCGCTCGGGCAGCACTTCCTCGTTGATGACAACGTCGTCGGGCGGATCGTGGCCGCGGCGTCCATCGAGCCGGGCGAAGCCGTCCTCGAGATAGGACCCGGCATCGGAACGCTCACCGATGCGCTGCTGGCGGCGGGGGCCGCCGTTGTGGCGGTCGAGTACGACGATCGCTTGTTGCCCGTTCTCGAGGAGCTGCGCGACGAGCCGACCCGTTCGCTCACGGTCGTGCACGCCGACGCCGTGACCGTGTCGCCTGCGGCGCTTGTGACGCCGTCCGGTCGGCCGCGCATGCTCGTGGCGAACCTGCCCTACGGCGTGGCCGCGACCGTGGTGCTTCGGCTCTTCGAAGAGATGCCGCTTCTCGAGCGGGCGACGGTGATGGTGCAGTCGGAGGTGGCCGACCGGATGGCGGCGTCCCCGGGAAGCAAGGCGTACGGGTCCTACACTGTCAAACTCGGGCTGCGAGCACGTTGTGTGGGGCGCTTCGCGGTGGCGCGGACGTGCTTCCTCCCGCCGCCCCGGGTCGATTCGGCGGTGATCCGGCTCGAGCGGATCCACCGCGAGAAGGACTCGCGCGTGATAGCCGCTGCTGCGCGAGCGGCGGATGCGGCGTTCTCGCAGCGGCGCAAGACGCTGCGCAACGCGCTCACCGCAGGGCTTGCAGTGCCCGCGTCAGAGGTGTCGTCCATTCTGGAGGAAGCGGGCATCCAGGGAGGGCGTCGGGCCGAGGATCTGACGATCGATGAGTATGTGCGCCTCGGCACCGTGTGCGACGCACGGCAGGTCCTCTGACCAGCCGACATTGAGGATTGGCAGATTCTTCTGTATAATGAGTCGCTTCGAGGAGGTTGGTCTATGGATACCATGAACCAGATGCAAGTCGTGGGACGTATCAGGAGCGATCTCGAGACCATGATGGGCTCGCGGATGCGCCTCAAGGCCAACATGGGACGTTCCAAGGTCCTGGAGCGCGAAGGTGTACTCGAGCAGACTCATCCGAGCCTCTTCGTGCTCAAGATCGACGAGAAGCGCGGTCGGACCGCGCGTGTCTCGTACAGCTACGTGGATATCCTCACGGGTACTGTGGAGCTGACCGACTGTGAGACGGGCGAGTGTGTCTTCCCCTGGCTCAACTGATCGGGTTCGGATCGCGGCAGGAGTGACCGACGCGGGGCCACGTGCCCCGCGTGTCGCGTTCAGGGGGTGGTTCGGCCGATGACGCTTGTTATCCGCGCTCCCGCGAAGGTCAACCTTCATCTCGCCGTCGGTCCCACACGACCCGACGGGTATCACGAGCTCGTGACGGTCTTCCAGTCGCTCGAGCTCTCGGACGTCATCACGCTCGAGCCGGGCAGCCCCTCGTTCTCGTGTACCCCCGACCTGGGACTCCCGCCGGACGAGAATCTTGCATACAGGGCCGCGACGGCCATGGCCGAGCGGTTCGGCCGGCCGCTCGACGTGTCCATACGCATCGACAAGTCGATCCCCGCAGGAGCGGGCCTCGGCGGGGCGAGCACGGATGCGGCCGGCGTCGTGTGCGGGCTTGCCGAGTGGTGGGGCATCCCGAGAACTGACGCCGCGGTGCTGGAGGTGGCCCGCTCGCTCGGTGCCGATGTGCCGTTCTTCCTCGAGGGTGGTGCCGCGCTCTACACGGGGCGCGGCGACGTGCTCAAGCGCCGTCTGCGACCCCTCGATGCCCCGGTCGTCCTCGTCAAACCCTCACCGCCGGTATCCACCGTAGCGGCCTACAACGCGTTCGATCGAAGCCCGGTGCCGATGGGGCCGTATCCTGCGCTGCTTCTCGACGCGCTGTCCGCCGCTGATGTGGCCGGCGTGGCGGCTGCTCTGCGCAACACCATGACCCGTGCGTCGATCGAGCTCGTCCCGCAGGTCGGGGAGGCTCTCGCGCTGGTAACGGACGCTCCCGGCGTCCTCGGCGCGGCTGTTGCGGGGAGCGGATCCACCGTCTTCGGGGTTTGCACCGACGGCGCCGCCGCCGCCGATCTCGCCGATGGCGCGCGCAACGCAGGGTACTGGTCGGTTGCCACGCGCTCCGCAGCCCACGGGTGTGTCGTTGAGGGCGAGCGCTGAGCACCGGCGCTCTGTTCCCGTCGTCCGCCCCCTTTGCTGGCCTCCGGACTGTGGCGCCCCGGCAGTGCCGTCCCCGTCCCGCCGTCGGCAATCTGCATGGCAGGGAAGCGTCTCCGGACGTCGAAGTAACCACTCGAAGACACGAGCGTCCCGGGGGTCGACTTATGGATATCACGAAAGTGACGCTGCGGCCGGTGGCTATGAACAAGGTCTGCGCGATAGCGAGCATCGTCATCGACGACGAGTTCGTGATCCACGATCTGCGTGTCGTCAACGGCGACAAGGGTGTGTTCGTGGCGATGCCCTCGCGCAAGCTGCCGAGTGGCGAGTTCCGCGATATCTGTCATCCGATCAACTCGGATGCGCGCCAGACCATTCAGGAGGCCGTGCTCGCCGAGTTCGAGGCCGAGGGCGGTCTGGACGCTTTTGCCAAGGCGGCGGAGGCGCTCGCCACCTGAGCCCGAGGCGCCCGTCATCCGGGCCTTCCGGCTCCCGTCGCCTGAGTCCATCGGTCCTGGCTGCGCGCCTGCGACGGGCTGTTCAGCCCCGCTGCTATGGTATACTCCCTGCGCTCGTCACGCGGGTGCCTCACGTGTCGGCGGCGCACGCGTTGGGGCGTAGCCAAGCGGTAAGGCAGCGGACTTTGGATCCGCCATCCGTAGGTTCGAATCCTACCGCCCCAGCCACGAACAACAGACGGGAGCCGTGTCCCGAACCGAAAGGGTGCCGATGAGCGCGACGGCCCTCATCCTCGCCGCCGGCGAGGGAACCCGCATGAAGTCATCGCTTCCGAAAGTCGCCCACCGCATCCTCGGCGTGCCGATCGTCTCCTTCGTGGTGGACGCCGCGCGTGCGGCGGGCTCAGAACGGGTTGTGGTCGTCACCGGTCACGGTGCCGAGGCCGTGGAAGCCCTGCTTGCCGACGCTGGCGTGACGTTCGCCCGTCAGGAGCAGCAGCTCGGCACCGGTCACGCCGTGATGTGTGCCGAAAACGCGCTCGGTGCAGCCGACGGTTCGCTTCTCGTGCTCGCCGGCGACTGTCCTTTGCTTACGGCCGATACGCTCGCGGCGCTCATCGCTGCGCGCGAAGGGGCGGGCGCTGCGTGCTCGGTGCTCACGGCACGTCTTGCTGATCCAGCTGGCTACGGCCGCATCGTCCGCGCCGCCGACGGGTCGCTTGCGGCCATCGTCGAGGACAGGGATCTGGAACCGGGGCAGCGCGGCATCGGTGAGGTCAACACCAGCACGTACTGCTTCGATGCCCGTACGCTCTTCGCGCATCTGCATCGCGTGCGTAACGAGAATGCGCAGGCGGAGTACTACCTCACCGACATGGTCGGCCTGTTCCGCGCCGAGGGGCTGCCGGTGGTCGCGGTCGAAGCGGCAGATCCCGCCGAAGCGCTCGGCGTCAACAGCCGGGTCCAGCTTGCCGAGGCCGCGGCCATGCTCCAGCAGCGCATCAACGAGCGTCACATGCTCGCCGGCGTGTCGATGACCGATCCGGGTCTCGTGTGGGTCGGACCGCACGTGGAGATCGCGCGCGACACCGTGCTCGAGCCGATGACGTTCCTCATGGGTACGACCCGAGTGGGTGAGGGCTGCGTCATCGGGCCGGACTCCCGCGTGACCGACTCGGTCATGGGTGCCGGCTGCGCGATCGACTCGTCCATCGTGGTCGCCTCCGTGCTGGCCGAGCGCGTGAGCGTGGGTCCGCGCGCGTACCTGCGGCCGGGGACCGACATGGCGTCAGGCTCGAAGGCCGGGACGAGTGTCGAGATCAAGAACTCGCGCATTGGTGAGGCGTCGAAGGTCCCGCACCTCTCGTACATCGGTGATGCCGAGGTGGGTGCGGGGGTCAATATCGGCGCGGGTACGATAACCTGTAACTACGACGGCGTGCGCAAGCACCGGACCGTCATCGGCGACGGGGCGTTCATCGGCTCGGACACGATGCTGGTGGCGCCGGTCGAGGTGGGTCCGGGTGCCGTGACGGGCGCGGGGAGCGCTATCTCCCACGACGTGCCGGCCGACGCGCTTGCTGTGGAGCGGACCGAGCAGCGCACCGTCGACGGGTGGGCGGCGCGCAGGCGTGCCGAAGCAGGGGACGACTGAGGGAGCGATCGAAGCCATGATCCACACACCGGCCAAGCGCATGATGGTGTTCGCGGGAACGCACAACCGCGAGCTGTCCGAGGATATCGCGCGGCACCTCGGCGTGGAGCTCGGCAACATCAAGATCTCCAAGTTCGCCAACGGCGAGATCTACGTGCGCTATCTCGAGAGCGTGCGCGGTGCGGACATCTTCCTCGTGCAGTCGATCTGCCAGCCGGTCAACTCGGCCATCATGGAACTGCTGATCATGATCGACGCGGCCAAGCGCGCGAGTGCACGGTGCATCACGGCGGTCATCCCGCACTACGGGTACGCGCGCCAGGACAAGAAGTCGGCAGCGCGCGAGCCGATCACGGCCAAGCTCGTCGCCGACCTGCTCACCACGGCGGGTGCCGAGCGCGTGATCACGATGGACCTGCACCAGGGCCAGATTCAGGGCTTCTTCAACCAGCCGGTGAATCACCTGACCGCGCTGCCGATCCTCGCCGACTACTTCGAGGGGCTGAAGCTCGAGAACATGGTCATCGTGTCGCCCGATGTCGGTCGCGTGAAGGCCGCCAAGAAGATGGCCGACATGCTCGGCGGGAGCCTCGCCATCCTGCACAAGGGGCGTCCCGAGCACAACGTGGCCGAGATCACGCACGTCATCGGTGAGGTCGAGGGCAAGAACTGCATCCTCGCCGACGACATGATCGACACTGCCGGCTCCGTCACCGAGGGTGCTCGCGCACTCCTTCAGAAGGGGGCTTTCAAGATCTGGGTGGCGGCCACGCACGGCATCTTCTCGCCGCCGGCGTTCGAGCGTCTGGACGGTGCGCCGCTCGAGGAGGTCGTGATCACCAACACCCTGCCGGTGCCCGAAGAGCGCCAGCACGGTAAGATACGGGTACTCTCGGTTGCGCCGCTGTTTGCGCGCGCCATACAGAACGTGTACAACGACGAATCCGTCTCGGAGCTGTTCGACCCCGATTTCCAGCTCTGAGACGCTCGCAGGCGGCGCGCAGGCACCGTCTCACAACAAAGGAGGCTACCGCACCATGTCCCACGTCATCGAACTGAAGGCGGACATCCGCACCACCACCGGCAAGTCGAGCCACCGCCTCGCGGGCGAAGGTCTCGTGCCGGCGGTCGTGTACGGCCCCGACTTCGAGCCCCTCTCGCTCAGCATCAACCGCCACGACTTCGAGCGTCTGCTCCACTCGGCGTCCGTAGGCTCGTCGCTCATCGACCTGAAGATCGAAGGTCACGCCAAGGCCGTTGACGTGATCATCAAGGAGGTCAAGCGCCACGAGACCAAGGGCACGCTGCAGCACATCGACTTCTGGGCGGTCAACATGGCCGAGACCATCCAGACGACCATCCCGATCACCTTCGAGGGTTCCGCCGAGGGCGAGCGCACGGGCGGCGTGATGATGCACTCCCTGCGCGAGCTGCACATCGAGGCGCGTCCGAAGGATCTCCCCGAGCACATCACCGTCGACGTGACGCCGCTCGAGGTGGGCGACTCGATCACCGTCGGTGACATCCCCGCGCCCGCCGGCGTCGTGCTGATGGACGACCCGGAGACGGTCGTCGCATCGGTCGCCGCGCCTGCAGTCGAGGAAGAGGTCGTCGAGGAGGTCGGCGAGATGGCCGAGGTGCCCGAGGTGGGCAAGGAAGACGAAGTCGAGACCGAGGAGTAGTCGGCCAACCCCATGGCGCGAATCGTGGTTGGGCTCGGCAACCCGGGTCCGGAATACCAGAACACCAGGCACAACGCGGGTTTCATGGTCGTGGACCTGCTCGCCGAGAACCTTCGCGTGAGCTACTGGAAGGACGAGGCCGGCGCGCGCGTCGGCCTCGTCCGTTTCGATGACGACGACCTCGTTCTCGCTAAGCCGCAGACGTTCATGAACATCTCGGGCAAGGCCGTGTCCAAACTGGCCGCTGCGTACGACGCCGCGCCCGGCGATATCATCGTGGTTCACGATGATATCGACCTGCCCGAAGAGGTCGTCCGCGTGAAGCGCGGGGGTGGTCACGGCGGGCATAACGGGCTCCGCTCGCTCACCGAAGCGCTCGGTACGGGCGATTACATCCGGGTGCGACTCGGCATCGGGCGGCCCCCCGGCAGGCAGGATCCCGCCGACTTCGTGCTGGAGCCGATGCGTCGCGAAGTGGCCGAGCGCCTCGAGGGGGTCGTGCCGCACGGCGCACAGGCCGTTCTGCATGTCCTCGAGCGCGGCGTCGAGAGTGCGATGCAGGAGTACAACGCGGGGTAAGGCGCCGGTGGCGCCGCGGGCCCCCGCCGAGGACTACGAAGCGCGGCTTACCGCGACGTCACCGATTGCAGGCAGCGCGCTGTCGGCTACTGCAGATACCCCATCGGATCGACGGGCGTGCCGTTGATCCTCACCTCGAAGTGCAGGTGCGGGCCGGTGGAGAGGCCGGTGGTGCCCACGAGCCCCACCGCCTGACGCTTGGTGACCGACTGACCGGTGCTGACCTTGTAGCTGCCACTCTGCATGTGGGCGTAGAGCGTGGTCACACCGTTGCCGTGGTCGATGATGACGGTATTGCCGTAACCGCCGCGGTAGCCGGTGTAGATGACCTTACCGTCGGAGGCGGCCACGATGGTGGCGCCGTTGATGTCCTTGCCCACGGCGCGCCCGCCGATGTCGATGCCGGCGTGGAACTTGCGGTAGCCGAGGATCGGGTGGATACGCCAGCCGAACGCCGAGCCACCCGTGGGTACCTGCTCGAAGCCGGGTACCGGGAAGGCCATGACGCCGGCGAAGTACCCCGAGCCGGTGCCGTAGAGTTCAGCGGCGATCTTGGCCGACTCGGCTTCCTCGGCCTCGGCGAGCGCTTGCAGCCGCTTGGCGTTGGCGGTGTTCTCGGCAACGAGGTCCGCCTTCTGGTCCTGGGCCGCCTGCTGCGCGTTCAGCTTGCTCTGGTGCTGCGCGCGCAGACTGCGGAGCCGGTCTTCCTCGGCCTGGGCCTCGGCGCGCTTGGCGTCCACCGCCGCAAGGTCGCGCTCGATCTCGGCCTTGGCCTTCTCCAGGGCGATGCGCGTGTCCTTGAGCTGGTGGGCGAGCTCCTCGTTGGACTTGATGACCCGCTGCACGAGTGTTGTGCGCGTGATGAAGTCCTCGATGCTTCGGGCGTCCAGCAACAGCTCGAGGTAGATGAAGTCGCCGTTCTTGTACGTGGCCTGGATACGGTCGCCGAGGAGCGCACGCTGCCGCTCGTACTCGGCCTGTGTCTCGTCGATGTTGTTCTGCTTCGCGTTCACCTGCGCACGAAGCTCGTTGACCTCGTCCTTGAGGCGGTCCGTGCGCTCGGTCGCCTCGGCCACGTCATCGGCGAGGGCGTTGATCTCGGCCTGAATGGCGTCGATGGCTCTGTCGAGATCGGCCACCTCGCGCGAGAGCCGGTCAGCCTCGGACTGTGCCGCGGCCGCGGCCTCACGTGCCTCGCGCGCCGCCTCTTCATGGGCGCGCAAGTCGGCCTCAGAGAGCGCGTAGGCGAAAGGAGACACTCCGAGTACGAGTGCCAGGGCGAGTGAAATGAAGAGCGAGAGTGCGCGTCTGCGTCGCATGCTAGGTATCCTCCGGGCGGCGGAACTCGCCGCTCAACGTTCGACCGGAAGGCGCTACAGCATGCATGGTACCAACCCGGATGGGTATAAGGCAAACAAGGCCCGGCATACCGAGCCGGGTATGATTACGAGCGAGGAGGGGTTGATACGCATGGGTGACGACTTCAATACCGCACCTCCCGCACCGCCGGCACCCCCGGTGCCCGGTGCCCCCGCACCTGGCGGTGATGTGCCGAGCGACACCGGGAAGATCCTGGCGGCGGTCGGTTATCTGACAGGCATTGTGGCGCTGATTGCAATCCTGATCGAGCCGTACAAGAACGAGAAGTTCGTGAGGGTTCATGCTCTACAGGCTCTCGCTCTGTACGTCGTGATGATCGTGGCGAGCATCCTGAACGTCATTCCGCTCCTCGGCCAGATCATCTGGCTCGTCGCTTGGATTGCAGTTGCGGTCTTCGCGATCATTGGCGCAATCAAGGCTTTCCAGGGGCAGACCTACGAGATGCCGGTGGTTTACGGCTTCATCAAGAACTACATCTAAGCGCTACGGCAGCGGCGCGGGCTCCTCGGTGACGACGAGACCGCTTCGATCGGGGGCGGGCACGAGCTGTGCTCGCCCTCCGTCGTCCACGAGATAGACCGCCACTCCCTCTCGTTCGGCGTATGCGACGGCTTCGTCGCGCCCACCGACGAACAGGGCGGTGGAGAGGATGTCGGCATCCAGCCCTGACAGCGCAGATCCACCCACGGTCAGCGAGCGCAGTCCGCGTGCCGGCAGGCCCGTCACGGGATCGAGGATGTGGTGGTAGCGCACGCCGTTGCGCTCGAAGTAGCGCTGGTAGTCGCCGGACGTCGAGAGCGCCCCATCACCCTCGAAGCTGAACACCGACAGGACGCGATCCGGTTCACGCGGATCCTCGATGCCGATGCGCCACACACTGCCGTCGGGTTTGGTGCCGAAGGTCACGGTGCTGCTCGTCGAGGAGATGAGCGCAGCGGTGACGGCGCCGCTCGCTCGCAGCGTCTCCAGGGCGCGGTCGAGCGCGAGGCCCTTCGCCGCGCCACCGAGGTCGAGCCTGGGCGCGAGGGGGCCGCCGGGCTCGAGCCGCGCGTCCTCGGAGCCCATGCGGAGGAACCGGCCCGCGCTCGTGCAGGTGCGGTCGAACCGGTGGGACGCGATGACGGCCCACGTGAGGTCGTCGGGGGTGGGCAGTCGGCCGCCCTCCTCAAAGCCGTACAGGCGCGTGACGGCGAGGAGCGCCGGGGAGAACCAGTCCGCAACGCCGAGCGTCTCGACGGCATCAAGTACCGCCACCGCGGCCTCGGGCAGTTCCTGCTCGGTGTAGGGCTGCGCGTTGAACCGTGAGAGGGCCGATCCGGGATCGTGGACGTCGAGCTGCGCCTCCACCTCGGCCATGGCTACGTAGGCGTCGTCGATGGCCGCGCGAACGGTGTCGTCGTCATCCCCGTACGCGGTGATGCTCACAACGGTGCCGAGCGCTTCCCGGCTGACCACGACGGGGGCATCACCGTCGCAGGCGGCGAGCAGTGTGGCCGCCGCGAGCAGCGTGGCGAGCAGAACCGCTCCAGGCAGCGCGCGTCTCATCCCGGACCTCTCATGCGGGTATACTGTTCGGCACGTTCAGTCGCGAGCAGAGTGTACCAACCCGGAGGACCGATGTTCCCAATCGTGCACGCCCGACAGCTCTCGGAATCGGTCTTTGAGATGGGCGTCGAGGCGCCGGCGATCGCCCGGAAAGCCAGGGCCGGCCAGTTCCTCATCCTGCGCATCGACGAGAACGGCGAGCGCATCCCGCTCACGTTCTCAGACTGGTCCGCCGACGAGGGCTGGATCCGCTTCATCTTCATGCGCGTGGGCAAGACCACCCACCAGCTCTCCCACCTCGGCGTGGGCGACTCACTCGCCGACGTGGTTGGTCCACTCGGCGTGCCGACGCACGTGGAGGGTCTCGGGCGCGTTGCGGTCGTGGGCGGCGGCGTGGGCGCCGCGGTGGCCTACCCGGTGGCCCGCGCGATGCTTGCCGCCGGCAACGAGGTGACCGTTATCCTCGGCGCGCGCAACGCAAGCCTCCTGATCCTCGAGGACGAGTTCCGCGCGCTGCCGCTCACGGAGCTCATCATCACCACCGACGACGGCTCCGCCGGGCGCAAAGACCTCGTGACCGCGCCGCTCAAGGAGCTCTGTGAGACCGGGGCGATCGACGCGAGCATGGCGATCGGCCCGGCCATCATGATGAAGTTCTGCGCGGCGACCACCAAGGCGCAGGGCGTGCCCTGCGTGGTGTCGCTCAACCCGATCATGGTGGACGGCACGGGGATGTGCGGTGCGTGCCGGGTCACCGTGGGCGGGGAGACGAAGTTCGGCTGTGTGGACGGCCCCGACTTCGACGGGCACCTCGTGGACTTCGAGGAGCTGATGAGCCGTCAGCGCGTGTACGTCGATGACGAGCGGCTGGCCGACGCCGAGTATCACCGGGAGTGCTCATGCGGGATGTAGACGAGAACGGCGGCCCTGTGTCTGCCGGGAAGCCCCGCCACAAGCCCGCGCGCATCCCGCGCACGTCGATGCCCGAGCGTGGCGCCGCCGAGCGCGCGCGGGATTTCGACGAGGTCACGCTCGGCTACACCGAGGAGATGGCGCGTGCCGAGGCGAGCCGCTGCCTGCAGTGCCGTAACGCCACATGCATCGAGGGGTGCCCGGTGAACATCGACATCAAGTCGTTCATCGGCGGCATCATCGACGGCGACTATCACGAGGCAGTGGCGATCCTCAAGGAGCGCAACGCACTGCCCGCCGTGTGCGGTCGCGTGTGTCCACAGGAGGAGCAGTGCGAGGCGGCGTGCGTGCTCGCGAAGAAGGGCGAGCCGGTCGCCATCGGCCGGCTCGAGCGGTGGCTAGGCGACTTCGACCTCGCCTGCGAACTCGAGCACCGCTGTGTTCCCGAGGTGGGCGAGGACACCGGCCAGCGGGTGGCCGTCATCGGCTCCGGCCCTGCAGGACTCGCGTGCGCGGGCGAGCTCAGGCGCTTCGGCCACGCGGTCACCATCTTCGAGAGCCTGCATGCCACCGGCGGCGTGCTCACCTACGGAATCCCCGAGTTCCGCCTCCCGAAGCACATCGTGCAGGCCGAGGTGGGTCTGCTCGAGGAGATGGGCGTGGAGATCCGATGCGACGTGGTCATCGGCGCCACCTACACCATTGACGAGCTGATGACCGACGAGGGCTACGACGCCGTCTTCATCGGCAACGGTGCGGGCTTGCCGATGTTCATGGGCATTCCCGGCGAGAACCTGAACGGTGTGTACTCGGCAAACGAGTTCCTCACACGCGTGAACCTCATGCGCGCCTACGAATTCCCCACAGCCGATACGCCGGTGTGGCGCGGCCGAAAGGTGGCCGTCGTGGGCGGCGGCAACGTGGCGATGGACGCCGCCCGGACCGCTAAGCGCCTCGGCGCCGAGGAGGTCTTCTTGGTCTACCGGCGCACGGAAGACGAGATGCCCGCGCGCAAGGAGGAGGTCCACCATGCGCGCGAGGAGGGCATCGAGTTCAAGATGCTGTGTTCGCCCGCCGAGATCACGGGCAAAGACGGCTGGGTGACGGGTCTTGTGGCCAACCGGATGGAACTCGGCGAGCCCGACGAGAGCGGACGGCGCGCGCCGGTGTGCGTGATGGACGCCGACTTCACGATCGACTGCGATACCGTGGTGATGGCGATCGGCACGCGGGCCAACCCGCTGCTCACGCATACGACGCCTGACCTCGAGCTTTCGCGACGCGGGTACGTTGTTGCGGACGAGGACGGGGCCACCTCCAAACCCGGCGTGTTCGCGGGCGGCGACATCGTCACGGGCTCGGCCACGGTCATCCTCGCGATGGGCGCGGGCAAGCGCGCCGCTCATGCCATCGACGGGTGGCTCAAGGGCGCCGCCGAATAGTCCGATACTCGTGATGTGCGGTACAATCCGCGCAGGACTGCTCGACAGTCGGCGTCATGGGCCGATGAATGGTATGACCTGGTGCTCAACGGTGTCGAGGAGGTGGCCGTGTCCGACTCCATCAGAGTGCTCGTCGTCGACGACGACCCCTCCATCGTGGACATGCTCAGGATGGGGCTCGAGGCCGAGGGCATGACCGTGCACGCCGCAGCCGACGGCGCCGAGGCGCTCGATGTGCTCCACAAGTCGCCGATCGATCTCGTGCTCCTCGACATCATGATGCCGCGCGTGGACGGCTGGATGGCGCTCATGGAGATCCGCAACGATCCCGCCACCGCCGACATCCCGGTGATCATGCTCACCGCCAAGACGCAGGACCTCGCGCGCATCCTGGCCTTCAAGCAGGGCGTGCAGCAGTACGTCACCAAGCCCTTCAACCTGATGGAGCTCGTCGCGCGCATCGAAAGCCTCATGCGCGGACGCGTGCGTGCCACGTCGTCGGTGAGCTCTGAGAGCGACTTCCGCAAGCTCGCGGTGCGCAAGGGCGGGCGTACGGTGCTGCTCGACCTGGACGACATCATCTACATCTCGGCGAAGAACAAGTCGACGTACGTGCACACCTACGAGAACCAGTACCTCGTCGACCTCACGCTCTCCGAGCTCGAGGACCGCCTCTCGAAGGACGCGTTCCGTAGGCTCCACCGCAGTTACATGATCAACCTCAATCGCGTGAAGGAGATTCTTCGCGTAGACGGCGCGTACGTCGTGGTCGTCTCCGACCGGGACGAGACGCAGGTGCCCGTTGCACGGCGGCAGGTCCGGTCGTTCCGCGAGGCGGTGGGCATCTGATGTCGCGCGTCCGGCGGGCCCCGCGGGCCGCGTCGTTGCTGCGCTTCGTCTCGGCGCTCGTGCTCGCCCTGGCGCTTGCCATGATCCCGGGCACCGCGTTTGCCGAGAAGACCATCGGGCTGTCCTCGGGCACGTTCGCGTTCGAAGTCGAGCCCGGTGACACGGGCGAGGGCGAGGTCGTCGTCTCCAACGATGGCGACGAGCCGCTCAAGGCGCTCGTGTACGTCACCGACGTGAAGATCGACGGTGCCGGAGAGCAGGATTTCGTGGAGCCGCAGCGGGAGGGCGCGAGCATCCTCACGACACCGGCGTCCTGGTTCAGGATCTTCATGCCGGCCGATAGCAAGTCGGTCGGCAACACGCCGTACATCGAGCTCGACCCCGGCGAGCGCCTTCCGATCAGGTTCGAGTTCTCGCCGCCCCCTGGTACCCCCTCGGGTGACCACAACGTGGTGATCTTCTTCGAGATGTTCGAACTTGCCGAGGGCAGCGACGGGGCCGCCGCGCAGGTGTCGGGACGGTTGGGTGCCCGCGTGGCGTTGCGCGTTACCGGTCCGGTCATCGAGAACCTGACCATCAGACCGTTCGACGTGCCCTCGTTCCGCATCGGCAACGCGGTGCCGTTCACCTTCACCGTCAACAACGCCGGCAACACCAACAAGCGCGTCCAGGCGACCGCCGAACTGCTCGACCGCAGCGAGCGCACCGTCGTGGCCTCTGTTGTGGCTTCGGACACCGCGGTCTACGCGGACTCCCGCTACCGGTTCGAGGGCGCGCTCAGCACGGGTGGGGGACGCCTCGGACCCCACACGTTCGAGGTGAAACTCCGGTACTTCCTTGAGGACGCCTCCACGCCGACTGAACTCATAGAGCAGCGTACTGTGTGGCTCGTGCCCATGTGGCTCGTGCTGGTTCTGTTCTTCATCGTCTTCGACATCCTCGTGTATGGCGCCTACCGCGCGTGGCGCGGTCGCGAGCGAAAGCCGAGTAAGGCCGCGGCCGAGGTGCAGCCCTCAGACGAGGGTGCTCGGCGAGCCTCGGTCGTTGTGATGCCAACGGCGGACTATGACGCGCCCTCATCGACTCGCCGCACGGACCGGCGCATGAGCCGCAAGGAGCGCGAACTCGAAGCCGAGGAGCGTCGGCAGCGGCGTGAGCAGCGCGCTGCGGAGGCAGCCGGGCGTGGCACTCAGATGCCGCCACGCGAGCCTTCCGGGTAGACCCTGAAATCGGCGCATCTTCCGCACGGCGGTACGTAGGCAGCCCTCGGCACCTCGCTGGACGCAGGACTTCCGGGGGCAGCGAGCCGGACTACCCCCCGCGCTTCGACCCTTCGGACTCACGCTGACGGTGCGCTGCGCGAGCGGATTGTATGCGACAGGCTGGGGCGGCATGCGCAGAGGCCCCGGCGTGCGCCGGGGCCTCTCGCCAGAAGCAAGTTGAGCGGGCTGAGTCGCTAGTCCTGGATCACCGAGTAGGTCACGAAGGCGGAGTAGACGCCCGGGTCGATCTCCCAAGGGACCACGATCTCATAGTTGTCCGTGAACGGGATTGCCGAACCCTTGGCGACGTCTGCGGTATCAGCGAGGTCGCGGTTCAGGGTGATGGCCTCGCCACCGGCGTCTTCAAAGCCGGTGAGCGTCTCGCTCACGGTCAGGTCGAACTTCTTGTTCGAGTTCACCGTCAGGGTCACTGCCTTACCGTCATAGGTACCGGGATCCACCGCATCGAAGTCCACACTCTGGGCTCCGTCAGGTGTGGCGATGGTCAGCGTGATCTTGGGATTCACGGTCGCCTTGACCTCGACGGGATCCGCGCTGTTGTCCGCCTGCCACCGGCCGGCCGCGAAGAGAGAACCTGGGTACGTCACATCGTCTGCAACCGCGAGTCCGACGATGCCAAAGAGCATCAGGGCTGCGAGTGCCCCCAACAGAACTGCCTTCTTCATCTCTGGTACCTCCCTGCTCGTCGTGCGGAATATGACGACATTCACCGAGCCCCAGGCGGTGTATTGCGGACGGATGTCCGGCGCTTGTGCGCGAGTGCCTTGCGGGACTTGCTGTAGTGTTCCGGCAGCGTGACGCGGCGCACAAGCGTCTTGCGACCGACGGTCCTACGGCGCGACAAACGGCACGATGAACGGGCAGAGAACGAAGATAATCGGTCCACGCGTCGGTGTAACGGCGATTTGGCAGCGCTGACTGTCGTTGCGACGAACGGTCGCACGTGGCCGCGCGCTACTGCGTAACTGTGTACGTGACGGCTGCAACGAGCGGCACGTCGGGTTCGGTGGTCCACGGCGGCGTGAGCGTGTAGTCATCGGCGTACGTCGCTGTTCCGGCTGCTCCGGCGCCACTCGCAGTGCCGGTCACGTCGAGCCCGAGCAGCGCCGCGTCTCCCCCGATCGTCCGCGTGATCGTGTATGCGGCCGAGGAGGTGACCTGCACGGTCACGATCTTGGCCGCCGTGGTCACGTCGGGGTCGATCGACCCGAAGTCGACGCTCTGTCCGTCGTCCGGCGTTGTGATCGTCATGCTGAGGTACGGCCCCGCCGTGATCGTGTACGTGCCCTGCTGCGTGGTGAGCGTGACCGTCTGGTCACCGTTGGGCCGGTGGAAGATCACCTGCGTGACGGTGTAGTCCCCGGCCGCAGACGGGTTGCGAACGTTGCCGAGTTCGATGCTGAACGTGGTCCGCTCGGCAATGGGAGTCCCCAGCATCACCGTTGCCGTACGGTTATCCGCCGCCACGCTGACCGTATCGCCCGCCCCCGATGACGTCGCTCCCGACGCGTCGGTATCTGCCGGGAACGTGAGGGTGTACCCGAGGACCGTCTCGCCGTTCCCCGTCCGATAGTCGCTGAGCGTGTAGGTCGCCAGCGACATCGTGGTGTCAGGTGTGACGGTGACCGAGTGATTGCCGCGAGCATTGACCGCAAGGGCGGTCTCGGGGCCAAGGAGGACGGCACACAGAACCACCACTGCGAGCAGCGCTCGCCGCGCGTGCCGTGCTCTGGCTGTGGAGCGGCGCCTCATACTGCCGTTCGTACCTCCGGATGTGCGTCAGGCCACATTGGTGCACATCATACATCGACACGGAGCGTGCTGGCGTAGACTCTGGATGTGCCTAGTTGCGCAGGCTCCCGAGTGGGGCGGGTACCCTGCCGCCGCGCCTGACGAGACCGGCGCTGCTCCACTCGGAGACACTCATCACGGGGGCCGCACCGAGCAGACCGCCCCAGCTCACGTGGTCCCCGACCGTCTTGCCAACGACCGGAATGAGCCGCGCGGCGGTCGTCTTGTTGTTGATGACGCCGATGGCGCACGCATCCGAGATGATGCCGGCGATCGTCTCGGCGGGCGTGTCGCCCGGGATGGCGATCATATCTAGACCCACCGAGCAGACGGCCGTCATCGCCTCGAGCTTCTCCAGGTTGAGCGCGCCGTCCTCAACGGCGCGGACCATGCCGGCGTCCTCGGAGACCGGGATGAACGCACCCGAGAGCCCGCCGATCGACGAGGTCCCCATGGCGCCGCCCTTCTTGACGGCATCGTTCAAGAGCGCGAGCGCGGTTGTGGTTCCCGGCGCGCCGCAGCGCTCCACGCCCATCGCCTCCAGGATGTCGGCCACGCTGTCGCCCTCGGCGGGCGTGGGCGCGAGCGAGAGGTCGACGATGCCCATCGCCACGCCGAGCCTCCGCGCGGCCTCACGGGCCACGAGTTCGCCGGCTCTCGTGATCTTGAACGACGTGGCCTTGATGGCTTCGGCCACGGCGGTGAGGTCGGCTTCTGGCGGCATGGCAGCGATGACCGCGCGCACCACGCCCGGTCCCGAGATGCCCACGTTCACGACCACGTCCGCCTCGCCCGGGCCGTGCATCGCGCCTGCCATGAACGGGTTGTCCTCAACCATGTTGGCGAAGACCACGAGCTTGGCGCAGCCGATGGAGTCGCGCTCTGCGGTGAGCGCCGCTGTCTCCTTGACGACGTGCGCCATGCGGGCGATGGCGTCCATGTTGATGCCGGCCCGTGTTGAAGCGACGTTCACCGAGGAGCACACGCGCTCGGTGGATGCGAGCGCCGCAGGAATCGAGCGGATGAGTGCGTCATCTGCGGCGCCCACGCCCTTGTGCACGAGCGCCGAGAAGCCGCCGATGAAGTCGACGCCGGCTGCTTCGGCGGCGAGGTCCATCGCGAGTGCTACGGGCGTGAGGTCGGAGCTGGCGCAGCGTCCGGCGGCCAGGGCCACCGGGCTCACCGCGATGCGCTTGTTGCGTATCGGGATGCCGTACTCGCGCTCGATGGCCTCGCACACGGGCACGAGCCGCTCGGCCGCGCCGGTGACCTTGTCGTAGAGGCGGCGGGCCATCTCATCGGCGTCGTCGGCGCCGCAGTCGGCGATGGAGACGCCGAGCGTCACGGTGCGGATGTCGAGGTGCTGCTGCTGGACCATGAGCAGCGTCTCGGCGATCTCTTCGGGGCTGATGTGGAGCATCTCGGCACCTCCGGCGTAGTGCGGGAGAAGGTGGGCGGAGTGGGTGCGCTGCGTGTGGCGGGCGCGGCCCTCCTACACGCGGTGCATGAAGCGGAAGACGTCCTCGCGCTGCAGGGTGATCTGCTGGCCGATCTCGTCGGCCACCTCGGCGAGGCGCGCTTGGACGTCCTCGAAGGGGTAAGCCTCCTCGTCGACGGTGACCAGCATCGTCATCGAAAACACGCCGGAGAGGATGGTCTGGCGGATATCCTCGATGTTCACCCCGCACTCGGCAAGCACGGCCGTGATCGCGGCGACGATGCCGACGCGATCGGCGCCGAGCACCGAGAGGATGGCTCTGGTCTTCATGGGGCTCCTTCCGGCGGCCCGGGCATCACGCGCTATACTCTACCCGCCCTGACCTGGACGCGCGACGCACAGTCTGTCGCGCGGATGCGACGGAGAGCCTGTGGCGGTCCCGATCACCCCCATACGCCTCGGTGATGTGGTGCGCCTCAAGAAGCCGCACCCGTGCGGCACCAACGAGTGGGAAGTGACCAAACTCGGCATGGACATCGGTCTGCGCTGCTGTGGCTGCAATCGTAAGGTGCGTCTCGAGCGCTACGAGTTCGACCGGCGGTTCCGGGGCTTCATCAGGCGACCGGGGGGCGACGGCGGAGGGGCAGGCTAGCCGGTCGGCGCCCGTCAGGACGAACGCGGCGACGGCCACGGGCACCGAGCGGGGCTAGGACTCCCCGAGATCCGGCAGCCGCGCCGGGTCCTCGATGAGGTTGAGTTGCATGTGCACGTGATCGCCGCCGTTGCTCGTGTAACCCGCGAGCTGCATGTCCATCTTGTCCGACATCTTCCGGACGCTCGCGATGCGGGTGGCACCTGCGAAGACGCGGTCGCCCGCCTCAACGGCGATATCGTCCACGTGTATGAGCACGACGTCCACGTCGCTCCAGCCATCGGGCCGTATGTGGATCTCGAAGTCGTCGTGCTTGTCGTAGAGTCTGTACGGCCGCACCTGCACGACCACGCCGGTCACGGGCGACCACACCGCGGTGCCCGGATCGGCTCCGAAGTCCGCCGCGGTGTCGGGTTCGCCGCCGCGGTTGCTCCGCCACAGGCGGAGGCAGCTGCCTGGCCAGACCATGCTCGTCAGATCGGCATCGGCCGCGGGCCGTGGCGCGGCCTTCAGCTCGTTGGCGAGCTCCATGTCGGCGTCCGGAACGAGTGACGTCATCGAGAGTGCCGAGGTTCCGGCGGCCTGGTGGAACGCGAGGGCGGTGAGATCCGCCGGGTCCACGGGCAGGCGGAGCTGCAGGCTCCGGTACGACGCGAAGAACGGTGTTGGCTCGCGCTCGGGTGCGGCTTCCTCGAGCGTGGCATCGCCGGTGGTTGCGAGGGCGTCGTTACCCGGGGCCTTGGGGCCGCCCGAGAGGAGCATCCAGCCGATGACCGCCAGGCCCACCAGCCCAACGACCACCGTGGCGAGCGGGTATGGAGAGCGCACGCCACGGCCGCGGGCACGCGTGCGCGAGCAGGTCCGGTAGCGGTACGCGGGGCGTTCGAGCGAGGCGCTTGAGGAACGCCCCGATTCACGGGAGTTGTGTCGACGTGGCGTCGATCGGCGTGTCGGCGGCATCGTCTCGCGTTTCCGGTCACGGTCAGGTCGGGTTAGGCGCGGCATTCCGAGCGGACCGGCGGGTGGCTGCATACAGGTTCTTCCGCGTACCCGCTCAGGCGCGTTCACGTTCGGAGTGTGCCGCCTCGTGCGTACTATACTGTAGCAAGCAGTACGCCGTGGGGGCCGAGCGGGGCTCGGCGGCTATGCTAGAATCTCGTGAGTCGCATCCGGGGCGTCAGAGGGCTGGTGCGTGGTGGAGAAGCTCGACAAGATCCTGCATGCCGAGGAGGCGGCCCGGCTGCGCCTGAGTGAGGCGCGGGACGACGTGACCGGGATCGTGAGAGGTGCCGCCTCAGAGGCCGCGACGATCCGTGACGAGGCCGCGCGGGAGGCCGCCGGGGAGGCAGCACGACGCACGGCGGCGATCATGGACGACGCCACTCGGGAGGTCGGACAGATGCGTGCGACCGCTCACGCCGAACTCGATGCGCTTCTCGGCGCAGCAGAGGGACGCGTGCCGTCGGCGGTCAGCGCCGTCATCGATCAGCTGGTGGAGTGAGCCGTGGCTGTTGCCCGGATGCTCAACGTCACGGCGATCTCACACGCCTCGGCAACGGGCGAGCTCATCGACGTGCTGCGCCGCGCGGGCGTGCTGGACATCACCCAGGACGCATACGACCTGCCGGCGCCCGTCGACACGACCACCGAGGCGTCGATCCGCGAACTCGACGAACTCATCGCCGACGCGCAGTTCACCGCGTCGTTCCTTAAGCGCTTCCACGAGAGCGACGCGCCGTTCTCGGCGTTCATCAGCGAGAAGCTCCACCTCGCCGAGGCCGACTACTACGCGCTCGAAGCCGACGACGCCTTCCGCGTCCTGTACCGGGAGTGCGAGACGATCTCCGACCGGCTCGCCACGATCGGCCGCCGGCGCGAGCACCTGAAGGCGCGGATCGACGCGCTCCGGCCCTGGGAGGCGCTCACCCTCCAGATCAGCCAGTGGCGCGGCACCGAGCACGTGGTTCTCTTCACGGGAACGGTGCCCGCCTCCGAGGGCCCCGCGATCCGCACGCGGCTGCGCGACGAGGTCGCCGAGGTCTCGGTCGAGGAACTCGGCCCCGTGGGCAACCGGCAGGCGTGGGTGGTGATGGTGCATCGCAATCGCGTTGACGAGGTGAAGGCCGCGTTGAACCTCACCTCGTTCACCGAGGTGTCGTTCCCGGAGCTCGCCAACTACCCGGCCGAGGAGATCGGCATCGCCACCGACGAGCTCGCGCACCTCGACGTCGACGAGGAGCGCCTCACCGAGCGAGCCCACGAGCTCGAGGCGGCGCACTACGAGCGGGCCGTGGCGATAGCCGAGTGGCTCGTGGCCGAGCGCGACGCGATCACCGTGCGCGAGCGGTTCGGCGCCACCGAGCGGGCCGTGGTCGTCACGGGCTGGGTGGCCGCCAAGCGGCGCGCCGAGCTCGAGTCGGCCGTGGCGCCGCTCTCGGCCCTGGTCGACCTCACGTTCGCCGAGCCGGGTCCCGACGACGACCCGCCCGTGGAGCTCGACAACCTGCGGTTTCTGCACCCGTTCGAGACGCTCACGCAGCTCTACGGGCTGCCGAAGTACCATGAGGTCGATCCCACGCCACTTCTGGCGGGCTTCTTCTGGCTGTTCTTCGGCATGGCGCTCGGCGATGTGGGCTACGGGATCGTGCTGGTGATCGTCGCCTGGCTCATCAAGACGCGCCTCGACGTCGCACCCGGCGTGAAACGCTTCATGGACCTGCTCATGTACGGTGGCGTCTCGGCGATGCTCTTCGGCGTGCTCACCGGGTCGTACTTCGCTATCGACCCGCAGGCACTACCGCAGGCGCTCCAGTCGCTCATCGTGCTCGACCCGATGAAGGACATCCTGCTCGCGCTCGGAATCAGCATCGCGCTCGGCGTCGTGCACGTCGTCTTCGGCATCTGCCTCGGCGTCGCCGCCAAGGTGCGTGCAGGCGACTGGGATGGCGCCGTGAGTGGCGACGTCTCCACGCTCGTGCTACTCGGGGCGCTCGCGGTCGTGGGGCTGGGCGCGGTCGGCGTGCTGCCGGGCGGCGTGGTCATGCCGGCGCTCGTGATCGGCCTCGTGCTGACGTTCGTGCTCAAGGGGCGTGCGTACGGCGCACCGCTTCGGGCTGAGGGTGCGCCTGCGTGGCAGCGGTGGCTCGCGTGGGGATGGCTCGGCGCCCTGCTCGTCTGGACGGTAGCGGCGGCGGTCGGCATCCCCCTTGCGCCGCTCGGCTTCGCAGTCCTGGGCGTCGGTGTCGTGGGCCTGTTCGCGTTCGCCGCGGTGCGTTCCACGGTGCTCGCCGTGCTGCTCGGCGTCTACGAGACGTACGGCATGACGGGTCTGCTCTCGGACTTCCTGTCGTACACCCGTCTTACCGCGCTCGGTTTGGCGAGCGTGCTCGTCGGGCAGGTCATGAACATGCTCGGCGGCATGGTGGCGCCGATGCGCCTCGGGCCGCTTCCGCTCGGGTGGCTGTTCGCGGTGGTGATCCTCGTCGTGGGGCACGGCGTGAACGTGGCCATCAACCTGCTCGGCGCGTTCGTGCACCCCACGCGTCTGCAGTTCGTGGAGTTCTTCAGCAAGTTCTACGAGGGCGGTGGGCGCGCCTACGCGCCCTTCGCGCCCGCAACCAGGTCGGTCGTGCTGCACCCCGCGCCGCGGGGGCAGGGAGGAGGAGCACAGTCGTGAACGAAGTGATCTTGGGTATGTCGGGAACGACGTGGGCGCTCATGGGCGCCGCGTTTGCCGCGATCGGTGGTGGTATCGGCTCGGCCATCGGCATCACGACGATCAGCAACACGGCGGCCGGGATCGTGACCGAGGACGCCGAGAAGTTCGGGCGCGTGCTGCCGCTCGCCGCGATGCCGGGTACGCAGGGCATCTACGGGCTCATCACCGCCATCCTCGTGCTCTCGTTCTTCGGGTTCCTCGGCGATGCGGTGCCGGCGATCGTGGCCGACACTGGCGTGAAGATCTTCCTCGCGTGTCTGCCCGTCGCTGCGGTCTGTCTCGTTTCGGCTGTCTACCAGGGCATGACCGCGGTCGGCGCCGCCGGCATGGTAGCCCGGCGCAGCGAGGACGCGGGCAAGGCGCTCATCTTCCCGGCGCTCGTTGAGACGTACGCTGTGTTCGCGCTCATCGCGACGATCATCATGCTGTCGCGCATCGCGGCGCTCTACCCGGTGGGATAGCGACATGGCACTTGCGGACATCATCGGCCGCATCGAGAGCGACGCCGGTGCCGAGGCTCGCGAGGCGCTCGAGGCCGCGCAGGAGCACGCCGAGCGGCTGCTTGCCGAGGCGAGGGCGGAGGCCGAGCGCAACGCAGCCGAGCACATCGCCGCGGCCGAGCGCCGGGCGCGCGCGGAGGCCGAGACGCTCCGGGCGAACGTCCGGCTGACCACGCGCGACGAGGCGCTCACCGCCAAGCGCGCGCTGATCGATCGCGTGCTGGCGGAGGCTGCCGACCGCATCGCGTCGCTGCCGGATGCGGAGTATGTGGCGCTGATCGCGCAGGGTGTGGCCCGGCAAGCCCACGGTGGTGACATCGTGCGCGTTGCGCGTGCGGGCGCGGCGCGGCTGCGCGGGCTGCCCGAGGCGGTTGCGGCGGCCGCCGGCCGGGATCTCGGCCTCATCTACGACGGCGAGACGGACGCGCTCGAACACGGCGCGGCGCTCACGGCCGACCGCGTGAGCTCGGAGGTCTCTCCCGCCTCGATGCTCGACGCGCAGCGGGACCGACTCGTGGCGCTCGTGGCTGGCGTGCTCTTCGGCGAGAACAGGGAGGGGTAGCGCGTGACGTTTCGGCAGGCGGTGACAGAGCCGATCCGGTACGGCTTCGCCGTCGGGCGCGTGCGCGTCCTCGAGGGCCGCATGCTGCCCGGCGCCACTTACGAACGCCTGCTCGACGCGCCTACCTTCGACGAACAGATGCGCGTGCTCTCGGACACCGCATACGGAGGGTTCCTCGAGGGCGCCGAGGTGGCCGAAGACGTGGAGCGCGGACTCGAGCGCGCGATCGACGAGCTCTTCTCTTTCCTCGTCACAGCCAACCTGCCTGATGCGGTCATCCGCTTCTTCAGGACGCCCTACGACTACGCCAACCTCAAGGTGCGCCTGAAGACCGACCTGCTCGGGCAGCGCCCCGACGGGCTGTTCACCGAGTTGGGGACGGTTCCGGCCGACGCGTTCGCCGGCCCGATCCCGCTGCTTCCAACGCGCTTGCGAACGCTCGCGGAGCGGCTCGCCGACGAGGGCGCGGCCCGCGGCGAGGAGTGGGTTTCCACCGAGGTCGACCGCGCGATGTTCGCGGAGCTGGCCCGTCACGCAAAGGCGTCCAAGAGCCGCTTCCTCGGCGGGCTCGCCGCGCTCAAGATCGACCTCGCCAACACGCGCACGCTGCTGCGGGCGCGGACGCGCGAGCGGAGAGCGGCCGAGGTGCGGGCGCTGCTCGTGCCCGGCGGCGTGATGGCGATCGACCGGCTGATGCGCGCGTATGCGCTGCCGCTGCCCGAGTTCGTCGCGGCGCTCGTGGCCGAGCCCGGGCCGCTCAAGGGCCTTGCCGCTGACGACCTCGCCGACCTCTCGCGATTCGACGTGCTCGCCGACGACCTCGAGGTGCGGTATCTCCGGCGGGCGCGCATGGTGGCGGCGGGGCCGGAGCCGGTCATCGGCTACGTGATGGCCCGCCAGGCCGAGGTGATGATGGTGCGGACGCTGCTCATCGGCCGGCTCTCCGGCGTGCCGGAGGACGTGCTGAGGCATCGCCTGCGCGAGCGGTACGAGTAGGAGCGGTACCTGTGGCCAAAGTGGCGATCATCGGTGATTCGACGAGCGTGTCGGGGTTCCGTCCGCTCGGCTTCGCCGTGTTCCCGGTGCGCGAGCCCGACGATGCCCGCGCGCTGTGGGCCGAGCTCGTCTCGGGGGCATACGGCACGGTGTTCGTGACCGAGCCGGTGTACGCGGCGCTCGAGGACCTGATCGCTCAGGTGGTGGACAGGCCGCTTCCGGCGGTGACGGTGATACCCGGCGCGGGGAGCGCCGGTGGAGTGGGAGAGGCCAAGCTCGTGCGGGCCATCGAGCGCGCACTCGGGACGAGCATGCCGATCACGGAAGAGGAAGGCTGACGTGGACCAGGGCAAGATCATCAAGGTCGCCGGGCCGCTTGTAGTGGCCGAAGGCCTCGTGTACTCGAAGATGTACGACCTCGTGCGCGTGGGCGAAGAGGGGCTCATGGGCGAGATCATCGAGATGCGCGGGGACCGGGCGTCGATACAGGTGTACGAGGAGACCGAGGGACTCGGCCCGGGCGACCCGGTTGAGCCAACGGGAGCGCCACTGTCCGTGGAGCTCGGGCCGGGAATGCTCGAGTCGGTCTACGACGGCGTGCAGCGCCCGCTCGACGTGCTCGAGGCGCTAGCGGGTTCGTTTCTGAAGCGCGGCATCACCGCGCCGGGGCTCGACCGACAGAAGCGCTGGGAGTTCACGCCCGTCGTGCAACCCGGCGCGTGCGTCGGGGGTGGCGACATCATCGGCACGGTACAGGAGAACACCGTGATCGAGCACCGCGTGATGGTGCCGCCGGGCCTTTCGGGCACGGTCGAATCGATCGCGGCCGGCAGCTACACGGTGACCGACCCGGTCGGGCGCCTCGTTGCCGACGACGGCACGGCGCACGACCTCATCATGATGCAGGTCTGGCCGGTCCGCATGGCACGGCCGTACACGAAGAAGATAGCCGCCGACGAGCCGCTCACCACCGGCACGCGCGTGATCGACACGTTCTTCCCGATCGTGAAGGGTGGCGTCGCGTGTATCCCGGGCCCCTTCGGCGCGGGCAAGACGGTCACGCAGCACCAGATCGCCAAGTGGAGTAACGCGCAGGTGGTCATCTTCATCGGCTGCGGCGAGCGTGGCAACGAGATGACCGACGTCCTGATGGAGTTCCCCGAGCTCGTGGACCCGTACTCCGGCGAGCCGCTCTTGAAGCGCACCGTGCTCGTGGCCAACACGTCCAACATGCCGGTGGCTGCGCGCGAGGCGAGCGTCTACACGGGTATCACCATGGCCGAGTACTTCCGCGACATGGGCTACGACGTGGTGTTGCAGGCCGACTCCACGAGTCGCTGGGCCGAGGCGATGCGCGAGATCTCCGGCCGGCTCGAGGAGATGCCGGGCGACGAGGGCTTCCCCGCCTACCTCGGCACGCGGCTGGCGTCGTTCTACGAGCGGGCGGGCAAGGTGGAGTGTCTGGGCTCGGCGCTGCCGTCGGAGTCTTCGTCGCTGTCCTCGGGCACAACCCGCCCTGCGGAGGCTTCCTCAGACTCCGCGGCAGCGCCTGCGGCAGGCGCGCCCCGTACCGGCTCGATCTCCGTCGTCGGCAGCGTGTCTCCTCCGGGCGGTGACCTCTCGGAGCCGGTCGTGCAGAACACGCTGCGCGTGGTGAAGGTCTTCTGGGCGCTGCAGGACCAGCTCGCGTTCCAGCGGCACTTCCCGGCCATCGACTGGCTCACGAGCTACTCGCTCTACCTCGACAAAATCACCCCGCACTGGGCGGTCGAGGTCTCCGACTCGTTCCGGGCGCGCCGCGACGAGTGCATGGCGATCCTCCAACGCGAGAACGAACTGGCCGAGATCGTGCGGCTCGTGGGCGTGGAGGCGCTCTCTCCCGAGGAGCAGATCCTCATGGAGACCGCCAAGTCGATACGCGAGGACTTCCTGCAACAGAACGCGTTCCGCGACGACGACCAGTTCTCGTCGCTTCACGAGCAGGACCGGCTCCTCGAGATCGTGCTGCTGTTCCACCACACCGCGATCAGGGCGCACGATCACGGCGCGTCGCTCAAGGAGATCTTCGCCGCTCCCGTGCGCGAGCACATCGCCCGCGCCAAGTACCTCACCGAGGAGCGCCACGCCGAGTTCGACGAGATCGCCTCGGAGATCGAGACGCAGCTCGTCGGCTCGGGCACGCCGGATCCGGAGAGCGCCGTGTACGCGGGAGGTGAGCGGTAGTGCGCGAGTACATGACCACCCGCGATATCGTCGGGCCGCTGCTGCTCATCGAGAGTGTGACCGACGTGACGTACGGCGAGCTCGTGGAGCTCGAGTTCCCGGATGGCACGCGCTCGCTGGGCAACGTTCTCGAGGTCAACCAGGACGTCGCGCTCGTCCAAGCGTTCGAGGGGACGCGCGGCTCCAATCCGTCGCAGACCAAGGTGCGCTTCCTCGGCCGGTCCCTCGAGCTCGGCGTCTCGCGCGACATGCTCGGGCGCGTGTTCGACGGCCTTGGACGCCCGGCCGACGGCGGGCCCGAGATCATCCCCGACATCCGCCGATCGATCTACGGCTCGCCCATCAACCCCACCGCGCGCGACTTCCCCGACGACTTCATCCAGACTGGCGTTTCGGCCATCGACGGCCTGAACCCGCTCGTGCGCGGCCAGAAGCTGCCGATCTTCTCGGGCTCGGGTCTGCCGCACAACCAGCTTGCGGCCCAGATCGCGCGCCAGAGCGCGGTGCTCGAGCGGTCGGCCGAAGACGCCATCGGCGGTAAGGCCGAAGGTGACTTCGCGGTGGTGTTCGCCGCCATGGGCATCACGTTCGAGGACGCCGACTTCTTCATCGACGAGTTCCGGAACACCTCAGCCATCGAGCGCGCGGTGCTCTTCCTCAACCTCGCGGACGACCCGGCCGTTGAGCGCATCGCCACGCCGCGCATGGCGCTCACCGCCGCCGAGTACCTCGCGTACGACTGCGACATGCACGTGCTCGTCATCCTCACGGACATGACCTACTACTGCGAGGCGCTGCGTGAGGTCTCGGCCGCACGCAAGGAGGTGCCGGGCCGCCGCGGCTATCCGGGGTACCTCTACACCGACCTCGCCACCATCTACGAGCGCGCCGGTCGCGTGAAGGGTCGCAAGGGCTCGATCACGCAGGTGCCGATCCTCACCATGCCCGACGACGACAAGACGCACCCGATCCCCGACCTCACGGGCTACATCACCGAGGGGCAGATCGTGCTCGACCGCAACCTGCACCGGCGCGGCATCTACCCGCCGGTGGCCGTCCTGCCGAGCCTGTCGCGTCTCAAGCAGAAGGGCATCGGCCCGGGCAAGACGCGCGAGGACCACGCCGACCTCTCCAACCAGCTGTTCGGCGCGTACGCGCGCGGCCTGCAGGCCAAGGAGCTCGCGGTCATCCTCGGCGAGGCGGCGCTCTCCGACGAGGACAAGGCGTTCGTGGCGTTCGCCGACGCGTTCGAGGACCGTTTCATCCGGCAGGGACCGCACGAAGAGCGGTCCGTGGGCGAGACGCTGGCCATCGGTTGGGACCTCGCAAGTCGTCTGCCGCGGAGCGAACTCAAGCGCATCAAGGACGAGTTCGTGGAGAAGTACCTGCCTCGTGCCGAGGACGCGGAAGGCGGGGCGTCTGCGTGAGCGACGGGCTTCTCATCGCGATCGTGCTGGGGGCTCTCGCCGTGCTCCTCGTGGTGCAGGTCGTCTCCGCGCGCGCTGCCCGGCGCATCGGCGGGCGGTCGGCCACGCCGGCCATCGCGCTGAGGATCGTGAACGCCGTCGCGGTGGTCGCGCTCATCACGTGGCTGCTCTGGGACCGGTTCGGGGGCTGATGCGATGACGAAGATGCGCGTGAACCCCAACCGCATGGAACTCCTCAAGCTGCGCCGCCGCCGCGACGTGGCCAAGCGGGGCCACAAACTGCTCAAGGACAAGTTCGACGAACTCCTGAAGGAGTTCATTGCGCGTATCAGCGAGAACCGTCGGATGCGCGCCGAGGTGGAACGCGAACTCGCGGTCGCTTACGGCCTGTTCGCGGTGGCCCGCGGCGAGGCCGGTCGCTCGGCCATCGACGAGGCGCTGCTCTCCGGCGCCCCGGGAGACATCGTCGAGACCTCGGAGCGCAACGTGATGAGCGTGCGCGTGCCCGAGTTCACGCTCGGGGAGCTGCCCGAGCCGGGCGGCTACTCGCTCGCTACGATGCCGGTGGTGCTCGATGAGGCGCTCGGTGCGCTCGGCGCGGTGGCGCCGAAGATGCTCGAGCTCGCCGCGCGTGAAAAGGCGATCGAGCTTCTGGCGGCCGAGATCGAGCGCACGCGCCGGCGCGTGAACGCGCTCGAGTACGTGCTCATCCCGTCGATCAACGAGACGGTGCGCGACATCCAGATGAAGCTTGACGAGGCCGAGCGAGGCAACCTCACGCGCCTCATGAAGGTGAAGGACATGATCGCGCAACAGCAGGAGGCCGCCGAAGGCGGGGCTGACCTGCCGTGACGAGGACGGCGGCCCGGGCGCTCGCCGTCGCTGCGGTCGTCGCCGTCGCCGCGCTGACCGCCCGGGGGCTGCTCGTCGTCCTTGGCGGTGACACAGCGGAACTGACGCTGCGGGCACTCCCGGAGGCGGCAGACCACGGCGGTTCGATCGCCCCGGCGCGCGATGCCGCAACCTCGGCGTTGCCCGTGGCCCCGCAGCCGCGCGACGCCACCCCTGTGGGCTCGCGGGAGTTCGACGCGGATGCTGCGATGCGCACGATCCGGGAGCTCGAAGCATTCGGCGTACGGGGCGGTGGGAGTGACGCCGAGGCGCGGGCGGCCGCGTATCTGCGCGACAGCCTCGCAGGGCTCGGACTGGCGGTGCGCGTCGAGGAGTTCCCACTGCCGGGCGGTGCCACGAGCAGCAACGTGATCGCGCGGGTTCCCGGAGCGAGCGATACGGTCATCGTGTTGGGCGCTCACTACGACACGAAGCCGCCATCCCCGGGCGCCAACGACAACGCATCGGGTTGTGCGGCGCTGCTCGAGATCGCGCGGCTCGTGGCGCAGGAGCCGGTGGTGCCCACGGTCGAGATCGTCTTCTTCGGCGCCGAGGAGGTCATCGGCAGCGACCCGGACGACCACCACTTCGGCTCGCGATACCGCGCGGCGAATATGACCGATGCCGAGTGGGCGGCGGTCGCCGGCATGATCTCCATCGATATGATCGGCTACGGTCCCGACTTCCACTCGCGCACGATGGGCGAGGGTCCCCAGGAGCTCTCGGATATAGTGCTCGAGCGTGCGCGCAGCACGGGCGTGCCGATGACCTACCGCGCGGATCCCGGCGCGAGCGGGTGGAGTGACCACGAGGCGTACGAGATCGGCGGCGTTCCCGTCTCCTGGATCGAGTGGCGCGACGACCCCGTGTACCACACGGCACAGGACACCGCGGGGCACGTGTCCTCGGAGAAGGTGGCCACGGCCGGCCGGCTCGTGCTCGGACTCGTGCGGGACCTCGACGAGGCCGATCTCGCGCGGCTGCTCGCGTCCCGCACGGAGACGCGGCCCTAGAGGGCGACGGACGCACCACACCCGCCGCGCGCGGTCGGCCACCATGTCGCCCGCCCGCTCGGCCCCCCGTTCCGACCGTCTGTCGCATCCGCATCTGCGGCTGTCGGATGCCGGGCTGCCACATCTAAAGTCCGCGCTCGCGCGCTCCGATTACAGGAGTGTCAGGCCAAGCAAACACCAACCTGACGACTCGTCCGGCCCAATGGTGGCGCCCCTCCATCCGGAGGGTCGGACAGGACCTGCAACAGGCCCCGGGGTGGCGAAGAACCCCGGGGCCTCAAGTATTCCCGGGTGCTGCATGCCCCCGGCGCGGGTGGCGGCGTCGGGCTCGGGTGGTCCGCGAAGCGCCTGATCGACCGCGCCGCCTACCCTGTCTCGCCGGTGAACTCCCAGCGCTCGAGGAGCAGTGCCGGCACGAGCGTGGCACCGCCCTCTCCGGGGCCGATGAGCGACCGCTGCGCGCCGACCGACCGCACGTGCGAGAGCGCCTCGAGTGCACCCTGCGTGAAGCGCTGATTGCGCACCGCCGACGTGAGCTGCCCGTCCTCGATGAGGAACGTGCCGTCACGCGTCATGCCGGTGAGCACGACCTTCATCGGGTCTTCCACGTTCACATAGTGGAAGCGCGTGACGTAGATGCCGCGCTCCACCGACGCGACCATGTCCTCCACGCTCGCATCGCCCGCGGCCATCTCGAGGTTGAGCGCGATCGGACCGTACGGGTTCGGCGCCGGCAGCGCGTGCCCCGTGTTGGGAAGCGACAGCCTGTGCGCGTAGTAGGAGTCGGTCACCGGGCCCACCGCCACGCCGCCCTCGATGAGCGGCGTCCGATGCTTCGGCTGGCCCTCGTAATCGAACGAGATGCCGACCGTTCCGGGTGCGAGTGCGTCGTCGTAGATGCTGATGCGGCCGTCCATGATCGAGGTACCGAGTGCGTCGCACAGAAACGAGCCGCCTTCGGCGAACGCCTTGCCGCTGAAGCCCACGTAGCCGAGGAAGTCGACGATGTCGGCGACCGCTTCCGGCGCGAGCACCACGGTGTAGCCGCCGGGCTCGAGTGAGACCGGGTCCTCCGAGCGCTCCGCAGTGCGAGCCGCCCGACCGCCGAGGGCAGCCGGCGCGAATGACGCCGCGTCGGCGCCGAGGAAGGAGGCCCAGCCGTTGCCGCCGTGCCCGCCCATGGAGAGCACGGTGGCCCGCAGGTCGCCAGCCTCCATCGCCGCGTCCACGCCCTGCGTGCTCGCGATCGCCACGGCATAGTCGTTCACCGCGACGGTCCCGGCCGCCGTGAGGCCGCGCGCCTCGGACTGCCCGATGATCGCGCGCGCCGCCTCGGCGCGGCGGTCGGCGTCGTAGCCGAGAGTCGCCGGATTCACGCGATCGGCCACTGACACGGGCTGCGCCTCCGGCAGACCCGGGAAGTCCGGATCCTCGGGGGCGTGTCGGGCCGCCTCGACGGCTGCGGCGGCACAGCGCACCAGGGCGTCGTCATCGAGACGGTTCGTGCTCGCCACACCGGTGCGCGTGCCGAGGACCGCTCTGATCGAGAGGTGCGTGTCGCTCTCGGCCACGTTCTGGTGGATGCGGTTGCCCGCGAAGCGCGTGAGTGCGGATGCCGAGGACGTGACGACCGCCTCGGCGGCGTCGGCGGGTGTCACGTGCGCGGCGCGGTCGGCCAGCGTACGGGCGTCTTCGAGTGAGAGTCTCATCGTCCCACCCCCATCCGGACGTTGCGGAATCTCGCGGGAGCGGCTCCATGCGCAACGTGTGCCACCTGCATCGGCTCGCCCTTCCCGCAGTTGGGGATGCCCCACACCTGCCAGTGCTTGGGCGAGCACACCGCGTCGCACGAGCCCCAGAACTCGGGGGTGATGCCCGTGTAGTTGGGGTTCTTGATCATCCGGCCGAGCTTTCCACCCTTGATCTCCCAGCCGATCTCGCACGCGAACTGGAAGTTGAGGCGTCGGTCGTCGATCGACCACGAGTTGTTCGTCTCGACGTAGATGCCGTCGTCGGTGTCGGCGACAAGCTCGTCGAAGCCCCACGTGCCCGGCTCGAGGCTGATCGTCGTCATGCGCACAAGCGGCTGGCGGTTCCATCCGTCGGCCCGCATGCAGCCGTTCGACGTGCGTCCGATGGTGAGCGCCGACTCGCGCGAGCTCTGGAAGCCGGTGAGGATGCCGTCGCGGATGAGGAAGTCGCGCTGTGCCGGCACGCCCTCGTCGTCCCATCCGAAGCTGCCGAGCGAGCCGGGGACCGTGGCATCGGCGGTCACCGTCACCTTCTCGGAGCCGTACTTCAGCGTCCCGAGATCCTCCAGGCCCACCCACGACGTGCCCGCGAAGGCGGCCTCGTCGCCGAGCACGCGGTCGAGCTCGGTGGGGTGCCCGATCGACTCGTGCACCTGCAGCGCCACCTGCGACCCGTCGATGATGACGGTGGTCGTCTCCGACGGGCAGCTGTCGGCCGAGAGGAGCGCCGCCGCCTGCTCACCCACGCGTGGAGCATGCCCCGCGATGTCGAGCGCGAGCACAGCCTCCCAGCCGCCCTGCACCGCCTGTCCGCCGTGCGAGTTGGGGTACGAGCGGGGGAGCATCTCGCCCTCGCCGATGGCGTAGGCGACGATGCCCGCCTGCGACTCGGTGTAAGACTGCTCGATGAGCGATCCCTCGCTCGAGCCGAACATCTTGTGCACGCCGAGGAACGCCATGCGCGCCGCCGAGACGCGCACTGCCGCCTCGGCACGCAGCGCCTCGTCGGCCGCGAGCAGAATCGCGAGCTTGTCGTCGACCGGCACGGTGAACGGGTCGATCTCGCAGGGGCCGTTCCACGTGTCGCGGTAGGCGTCCACGGGCGCGAGGCGGACCGGTTCGCGGAGTGAGGTGGCCGCCGCGCGGGCGAGCGCGACCGCCTCGCGTGCTGCCGTGCCGATGCCGTCGCCACTCATATCCGCGGTGGCGGCGAACCCCCAGGCGCCGTCGGCGATCACGCGGATGCCGAGGCCGAGCGACTCGCTCGACCCGATCGCGTCCACGCGCCCGGTGCGCACGGAGAGCTCCTGCTCCCGCGTCTCGACCACACGTGCGTCTGCGTACGTTGCGCCGGCGATCGCGGCGGCGTCGAGCGCCTCGGCGATGATGTTCTTCATGCGCCCCCCCGTGGTTCGGCTGACGGGATCACGCGCGCGGCTTCACAGCGTGCGCACGTTCAGACGATAGCAGAGCGGGGAGGCCGCGCTACCTCAGCACGTCGGCCGGGTCTACCACCGCGTTCTGGATGCGACCGGTGCGGTACTCCCAGTCGTAGCGGCGGGCCCCCGCGTAGTCCCTGCGGTCCGCGAGGCGCGAAAGCTTCACGTAGTCGCCGGTGCGCGGCGCGTGGATGAAGTACCCGGCGCCGACGTACATGCCCACGTGATAGACGGGCGAGCCGAAGAAGACCGCGTCACCGGGCTGCAGGTCGGCCGGCACGATCTTCTCGCCGAGCTGGAACTGCGCGCCCGAGTAGTGGGGCACGCTCACGCCGTGCTGCCTGAAGACGTAGAGCACGAGGCCCGAGCAGTCGAACCCGCGCACTGATGCCCCTCCCCACAGGTACGGCACGCCGTGATAGCCGAGCGCAGTTTCCACCGGCGAGCCGGTTTCGACGACGATGCCCGCGCGATTGGCGCCGGAGAGCACCGCGCGCAGGAGCGCGGCCTCCTCGGCCTGACGCTGTTCCGCCTGCTCGTCGAGGAGCGCGAGAAGGTCGGTCTGTGCCGCTGCAAGCAGCGCTTCCCGCTCTTGGATGCGGATGAGCACTTCGATCTTGCGAGCCTCCATCTCGAACTCGAGTGAGCTGGCCTTCTTCTCGGCGCCCTCGAGTTCGGCGGCTACGGCGGCGATCTGGTCGCGCTGCGCGGCAAGGGTGGCTGCGATCTCGGCGTCACTCGTGCCGATGGCGTGCAGGAAGCGGATGCGCGCCACGAAGTCGCCCACCGACTTGGCGCTCAGGAGCACCGAGATGATGCTCATCTCGCCATCGCGGTAGATGTCGCGTGCGCGGTCCGAGAGGATGTCCTGCTGGATGGCGTACGCGAACTCGGCGTTCGTGAGGTCGGCGCGGGTCACGTCGAGACGGGTGCGCGTGGCCTGGAGTTCCACGACGGCCCGGTTGTAGGCCTCAGACGCGATGGCGAGCTCGCGGTCGAGCTCGTCGAGCTGCGCTTCGAGCTCATCGAGGAGTGCCTGCCGGCGGGCCAACTCGGCACGGAAGGCCGCAGTCGCGGCATCGTCGGGCTCGGGGATCGGGCTCTCAGACGATGCCGGAACCTCGGGTGCGCCTGGCGTTGCAGTCGTCTCGGTCGAGGGCGCTGCGAGAGCGGGCGGCGCGACAAGGCTGAGTACGACGAACAGTGCCGAGGCGACTCGGACACATGACCGGCTGGCGGAGCGCGTTTGCATGCAACCTTCCTGGCGGGCCGGGCTCCGCGTCCTGTTGCGACAGGGCCGGGGGGACGGAGCCACTATTCATGTTACGCCGTGCGCCCGGGTTTCGTCAGGTTGAGATTTGGGTCATCCATACGGATGATTCCTTGCCTGATGCGTTTCGGGCGGGCATCTGCACGATCGCACATGGTACGTAACCGGCTCTTGCGAATACCTTGCCGAGATGTGAGCCGCGGGTGAGGCGCTGCCCGGACGGACAGCAGCGCCCCCACGGACCCCAGGGAGGGGTGGTACGGATGGGCAGGATTGGAGCCTACGTCGCCATGGACAGGGCGGAGCTCGAGGAGGTGTCGAAGTGGCGGATCCGGAGGGCTGCGGAGCTCGTCGGTCTCGCATCCATGGACCGAATGATGGGCGACTTCGCTCTCGCCATCGACAAGCTCATGCAGGCCTCGGCAGTGCTGGACGGCGACGAGGACAGGGGGCCATCTGCCGGGATTCCGGCCGCGGCACTCGCCCTGAACTACCCGCCGGTCCGCCAGGCAGCCGCAGCTGTGTTCGAGGCGATTGGTAACGTCGAGCTGGAGCAGGGCCGGATGGACACGCCGAAGGCACGGAGGATGGACGACCTCTTCTCCGAGCAGATGGGCAGAGAGGCCTGGCTACAGGTGGAGTACCTGACCGCAGCACGCGACGACCTCATCGCACTCGGCAAGTGGGACGAGCGGGCTGTCACGATGGCCCGTGAACGTGCCGCAGTCTACGGTCGTCTTGAGGCCATCATGGAGGCGGACGGCGTGAGCCTCGGCCCTATTCGCAACGACCGCAAGGAACAGGACCGTCGGGAGGCCATGGACCGGGCCACACGTGCGATGCGTGGCGACGGACGCCCGGAGAGCCGCCGGGAGCGTCGTGCTCGGGAGCGGGTGGAGGCCAAGCGGGTGCGACGCGTTCGCGTCTAGCGGCTGCGGGGTTCACATGCCGCGGGACCGTCGAGCTCAGCTCCGGTGCCCGCCGCGGATAACGTGACTCAAGGACCCTTCGGGGGTCCTTTTCTTTGTCATGCCGACCCATCCTCTGACTCGTTTTGGGTCGCTAGGGCTGGCTCAAGTAAGATGTGATCGGACCCGACCAGGGGGGATTCGCCTTGCCAACGCCCGAGGAAGAGGCTCGTGCCGGTATAGACCAGCTGCTCGAAGCGGCCGGCTGGGTTATTCAGGATCGCCGCGACATGAACAGGAACGCCGCGGCAGGCGTTGCCGTTCGTGAACACCCTACGGGCAACGGGCCAGCGGACTACATGCTGTTCGTGGATGGCCGCATCGCGGGGGTCATAGAGGCGAAGCCGAAGGGTACGACCCTCTCGGGAGTGGAGGAGCAGGCTGGCAAGTACATCGCCGGTCTGCCCGCGAACGCTCCCGTGGCCTACGCTCCGCCGCCTTTCGAGTACGAGTCGACGGGCGTTGAGACGTGGTTCAAGGACACGAGGGACGTCGAGGCCCGCTCCCGCAGCGTCTTCGCGTTCCCGAAGCCCGAGACTTTGCGGGCGTGGCTTGCCGATGACTCCACCTTCCGCAATCGCCTGAAGTCGCTCCCGCCGCTCATCACCACGGGACTTCGAGACTGCCAAGTCGAGGCTGTCACGAACTTGGAGCGGTCCTTCGCCGACGGTCGTCCTCGGGCACTTCTGCAGATGGCGACGGGCTCAGGCAAGACATACGCCGCCATCACAAGTGCCTATCGTCTCGTCAAGCACGCCAAGGCGAAACGGATTCTCTTCCTCGTTGATCGGAACAACCTGGGGAAGCAGGCAGACAAGGAGTTCGGGCAGTACGTCACGCCAGACGACGGTCGCAAGTTCACTGAACTCCACGTCGTGCAGCATCTGAAACACAACCAGATAGACTCATCCGCTGAGGTTGTCATCACGACGATTCAGAGGCTGTACGCCATGCTGTGCGGCCGGCCCGACTACGATGAGGAACTCGACGAAGCCTCCGAGTTCGAGCAGGGCGACGGCATCATTCGTAAGGTCGAGTACAACCCGAACATTCCGCCTGAGTTCTTCGATGTGGTGTGGACCGACGAGTGCCACCGCTCCATCTACAACGAGTGGCGGCAGGTGCTGGAGTACTTCGACGCGTTTGTCGTGGGGCTCACGGCTACTCCCGCGAAGCACACGATTGCGTTCTTCAAACGAAACCTCGTCATGGAGTACGGGCATGAGCGGGCAGTCGCTGACCACGTGAACGTGCCCTACGAGGTCTATCGCATCCAGACACGGATCACGAAAGAGGGCTCGAAGGTCGAGGCGGGCTATCACGTGGACCGGCGAGACAGGAAGACCCGTCAGGTCCGCTGGGAGATGCTCGATGAGGATCTCACCTACGTGCCGCCGCAGCTGGACTCAGAGGTCGTCTCCGTCGACCAGATACGCACGGTCGTCAGGACTCTCAGGGACGTGCTGTTCACGGACCTGTTCCCGGACCGCACGGTGGTGCCGAAGACCCTTGTGTTCGCCAAGGACGATTCCCACGCCGAGGACATCGTACGAATCACGAGGGAGGAGTTCGCCCGAGGCGACGACTTCTGCAAGAAGATCACCTACCGCTCGACCGGGGAGAAGCCCGAGGACCTCATCCAGAAGTTCAGGGCCTCGTACAATCCCCGCATCGCGGTCACCGTCGACATGATTTCGACGGGCACGGACATCAAGCCCGTCGAGTGCCTCCTGTTCATGCGTGACGTTCGATCGAGGGTCTATTACGAACAGATGAAGGGCAGGGGCACCCGGGTCGTCGATCCCGAGCTGCTGAAGAGCGTCACGCCCGATGCCCTCCGCAAGGACCGCTTCGTCATAGTTGATGCCGTTGGTGTCACCGAGTCGCCCTTCATCGAGCCGGACCTACCCGTCGAGCGGAAGCGGACGGTTTCGTTCGAACGTCTCGTGGACCTAGTTGCTCGTGGCGAGGTGGATGACGACGTGCTCTCGTCGCTCGCCGGCCGCATCGCCACTCTCGACGCGAGCCTCGAGCCCAGGCAGCGTGAGGAGCTGGCGGAGCTCGCCGGGAAGCCTCTCCACGACGTGGCGACGGCCCTGTTCGATGCGGTTGACCCCGACACGCGAGCGGAGCGGGCACGTGACATGTTCTCGGTCGAGGAGCCCGATGAGCAGCAGGTGAAGGCTGCGACACGAGCCCTCATCGACGAGGCCTGCAGCTCCTTCGACTCGCCGGAGTTCCGCAACCGTCTCATCGAGACGAAGGCTCGCTCGGAGCAGGTCATGGACACCATTTCCGTCGACGAGGTCCTTGCCACGGGATACTCGACCGAGGAAGCCGAGCGGGTGTGGAGCACCTTCGGCGAGTTCATCGAGGAACACAGGGACGACATTGACGCCCTGTCCATCATGTACTCCCGTCCTTACGGGCAGCGGCACCTGACGTTCGAACAGGTCCGTGAACTCGCCGATTCCATCGCCGCTCCGCCGTACTCGCTGACGCCCGAACTCATCTGGGCGGCCTACGAGCGGCTGGAGAGGTCGAAGGTGAAGGGGTCACGCCCCGAGAAGACGTTCGCCGACCTGATCGCACTCGTCCGCGTCGCCATCCGCGAGAGCGAAATGCTGGAGCCGTTTGCGGACAGTGTCAGAGCTAGGTTCGACAATTGGATGGCGGAGCAGCGGATGCTCGGGGGGGCATTCACGCCGGAGCAGGTGGCCTGGCTGGACATGATTCGCGACCATGTCGCCACGAGCCTCAGCGTGTCCGCTGAGGACTTCGAGGACGTTCCGTTCAATCAGCATGGCGGCCTCTATGCCGCTCATAAGGCCTTCGGAGATGAGTTGAACAACGTGCTTGATGAATTGACCGAGGTGTTGGCAGGGTGACCGATTCATCCGACTGGACAACATCACCACTGTCGCAGCTCGCGGACGTTGTCACTGAGAGGTTGGATCCGTCCCAAGCAGCTGGGCTGCCCTATGTTGGTTTGGAGCATATTGCCAAGGACTCGGGTGTGCTGCTTGGAATGGGCTCGCCATCCGACGTGAAGAGCACCAAGACGGTCTTTCGGGCCGGCGACATCCTATACGGCAAGCTGCGTCCCTACCTGAACAAAGTGCACTTGGCGGACACGGCAGGCGTCTGCTCTACGGACATCCTGGTTCTCAGGCCGCGCGAGGGCCATTCTGGCAAGTATGTCTGCTATCGCCTCCGCACGGGAGACTTCATTCGCTACGCAACATCCAACTCCAAGGGCGTCAACCTGCCACGCATCAGCCCGAAACTCGTCGGCGACTTCATTACCGCAGTCCCCACTGATCTGGAAGGCGAGGAGCGTGTCGTTGCCCGCGTTGAGGAGTTGATGAGCGACGTAGGCGCCGGCGATACCGAGGTAGCTCATGCTGCAGATGCAGTCGGGAGCTTCAGAATGCACGTTCTCCGGGCCGCACTCGGGCCCAGCCGGCTGGAGTGCCCCGACTCATGGACCTCTGCCCACGCAGGGATGAATCTGGCTGCATCGGGTTCACGATGCCCCGAGGTCCAGCTCACTCATTTGTTCAAGTGGGCGAGCGGTGAAGGACTTCCTGACAAGGCCCGTCGGAGCGGGTCAGTTCCGGTGTACGGCGGCAACGGCATATCGGGCTGGCACGACCGGGCTATGACCAGCGACCCGGCCATTGTCGTGGGTCGAGTCGGCTACCACTGCGGGAACATCCACCTCACTGAGGGGGAAGCCTGGATCACTGACAACTGCATTCGCTCAACATGGCATGATCCGGATGCGAATCTGCGGTTCTACGCCCACTGGCTGGAAAGCCAGAGACTGAACGAACAGTCCGCCGGCACGCGTCAGAAATACATCAATCAGTCGGCGTTGAAGGGCTTGGTCGCTCCGTTCCCGAACCCCGACACCCAACTCAGAGTCGTGGCAGAGATCGAGCAGGCCCTCTCCTTGGTCAATCACTCCGCCTCACTTCTCGGGGAGACCAAAGAGCGGTCCGCAGCTCTTCGCCAATCCATCCTGCTGTCCGCGTTCAGCGGGCAACTCGTCTAGTCCACGGAGGTATCATGGCGGCCGAATCGGCAGCACTGGTCCAGCGGCTCTGGAATTACTGCACTGTTCTGAGGGACGACGGGGTCTCCTATGGGGACTACGTGGAGCAGCTGACCTACCTGCTGTTCCTGAAGCTGGTCGATGAGCAGACGAAGCCGCCGTTCAACAGGCCAAGCACGGTTCCGGGCGACTACGGGTGGACCAAACTGGTTGCCAAGACGGGCGACGCACTCGAGACCCAGTACCGTCACACCCTTGAGCGGCTTGGCAAGGAGCCGGGCCTGCTCGGTGTCATCTTCCGAAAGAGCCAGAATCGCATACAGGACCCGGCGAAGCTGAAGCGGCTTGTTGACCTCATCGAGTCCGAGACCTGGTCCGGACTGGACGTAGATCTGAAGGGCGACATCTACGAAGGCCTGCTCGAGAAGAATGCCGAGGACGTCAAGAGCGGGGCCGGGCAATACTTCACACCGAGGGCCCTAATCATGGCCATCGTCGAATGCGTGAGGCCCAAGCCGGGGGAGACGATCGTCGACCCCGCAGCAGGAACCGGAGGATTCCTGCTCGAGGCACACCGATTCGTGGCGAACCACTACGAACTCGATAGGGACCAGAAGCGGTTCCTGAAGTACGGGACTCTATCCGGGTACGAGCTGGTGGACGCCACTGCCCGCCTCGCTGTGATGAACATGTATCTGCACGGCATAGGGGGTGAAGATAGCCCTATCACGGTCGGAGACTCCCTTGTTGCCCATCCAGGCAAGTACGGGGATGTCGCCCTCTCCAATCCCCCGTTCGGGCGGAAGAGCAGTGTCACGGTCATCGGGGAGGACGGAGCGGCCGAGAAGGATGACCTCGCCTACGAGCGGGACGATTTCTGGGTCACGACCAGCAACAAGCAGCTCAACTTCGTCCAACACATACGCTCGACTCTCAAGGTGACTGGGCGGGCTGCCGTCGTCCTGCCTGACAATGTGCTGTTCGAAGGCGGGGCCGGCGAGACCATTCGCCGACGCATGCTCAGCGAGTGCGACGTCCATACCATCTTGCGGTTGCCAACGGGCATCTTCTACAAACCCGGGGTCAAGGCGAACGTGGTCTTCTTCGATCGAAAGCCACCCCAAGACTCCCCGTGGACAACGGAGGTCTGGTTCTACGACCTCCGCACGAACCAGCACTTCAGCCTGAAGAAGAACCCCCTCAGGTACGAGCACCTAGCGGACTTCGTCGCCTGCTACAACCCAGAGAATCGCCATCAGCGGTCCGAAACAGAGCGGTTCAAGCTATTCACATACGAGGACATCATGGCGAGGGACAAGGTGAGTCTCGACATTACGTGGCTCAAGGACGAGAGCCTCGATGACATCGACAACTTGCCTGAGCCGGCCGTCATCGCTGCGGAGATAGTCGAGAGCCTGCGAGCCGCTCTGGATCAGTTCGAGGAAGTCGCCGCGAAGTTGAACGGGGTGTCGTAGGTCGAGAGGGGCCATGCACATGTCTCTTGAAACAGGCTTCTGGCGTATACAGGGCAGCAAGCCGCAACGCATCGCTGCAACGGCCATCGACTATGAGGCGAGACTCGAGGCCATCCTGGAGGCGGATGTCTCGATCGTCTCCGAGCCCCGCCGCTGGATGGTCATCGGCAGGCAGGTGCTCACGGACCACGGTGGCTTCATCGACCTGCTCGCGATTGACGTCACCGGGAACCTCATCGTCCTGGAACTGAAACGGGACAAGACCGACCGCGAGGTGGTCTCGCAGGTGCTCGACTACGCCTCCTGGGTGCAGGAGCTCGAGTACGAGGGCGTGGCGTCAGTCTTCGACGCGCATCAGGCAAAGTACGGGGGCGGGTCCAAGGTTTCCTTGGAGGACGCCTTCAGGGCGTTCTTCTGCACCGACATCCCTGAGGACGTCAACACGTCTCACGAGATGGTCATCGTCGCTACGGACCTGCATCCCGAATCGGAGCGGGTGGTCCGCTATCTCCAACGCAACTTCGGCGTCCCGGTGAACGCAGTGTTCTTCTCGTTCTTCCAAGACGGGGAGGCGGAGTACCTGTCCCGCTCGTGGCTCGTCGAGCCGACAGCCGAGGAGCCCGCCGCGGCCAAGCCGGGACGCTGGAACGGCGAGTTCTACGCGATCTTCGGCTACCCGCAGGACGTCGTAGAGGCAGGGCTGCAATACGGCTTCCTCCTGGCTGGCGGCGGGGAGTGGTACTGGAAGTCGATGGACATGCTCAACGTCGGGGACCGGTTATGGATGAACTTCGGAGCGGGCAAGGGCTTCGGTGCAATGGGAGTCGTTACGAAGACACGCACGCCTATAGACGAGTTCACCGTTCAGCAGGGTGGCGTTGCGGTTCCAATCACAGATGCCGTGAAGTCGTCCGAGCTGGTGACGTTGGCGGAGGATGCGGACAACGTCACGTACGCGGTGGGTGTCGAGTGGACTCACCAGGTTCCCTACAACAAGGGCATCTGGGAGAAGGGCTTTCTGGCGAACCAGAACACCGTCGCCCGGCCTACTTCACCGAAGTGGGACTACACTGTGAGTCGCTTGAAGGCTCTCTGGGGGATCACGGACGAGTAGCAGCAGGCCGGGTGGCGTGCCGCGGCGATGAATGGGGGTGAGGGTCGTGCCAAGTCCGCTCGACCTACTAGCATCGGCGGAACTCGTTGTCGGCGAGATCGATATGTTCGCCAAAGTTCGAGCGGAGGCTGAGGGTGCAGTCTTCGACGACGAAGCCCAGATGGCCAAGCTGGACCGAGGAGTCGCCGAAGTCATCACGGACTTCCGCATCCGTGTCGGCACCCTCCTGCGGGCCGACAACGTATCTCTTCTAGTGGGGGCCGGTGCTTCGGTCTGTGGTGGGGGACCGCTCTTGGGCTCGGTGCCGCTGTCTCTTGAACGTGCTCTGATTCGTTCAGGGGTAGAGGCTGGCGTTCCAGGTGCGTGGATGGACCTGTTCTACGCGGCTGTTCGTTCTCTCAACCCGGATGTCGCGGTGCCGTCCTCGGCGGAAGAGATGGAGGCTCGCCTCGAGGGGGAGCAGACCCCTCTTGCCGTCAACCTCGAAGCACTCCTCGTGCTTCTTAGCTCTTGGCGTGCGGCACTGGAGTGCTCGTTCTCGGAGCTGACTCTCGTCAATGGCACTTCGGTGAGCATGGGCAAGGCAGTAGTCGATGAGGCCATCACTCGTGTGTCGCGTGAGCTCGTCGTGCTATGTGACCTTCCAATCACTGGGTCGACCTATACGCTGGACGCTCACCGGAGGTTGCTGAAGAGGTTGCTGCTGCGTCCGTTGAACCTAAAACGGGCCAGTCTGTTCACGCTCAACTACGACAATCTATTGGAGAAGGCGGCTGACGCAGAAGGAATCGTGCTTGTGGATGGCTTCGTCGGGGCTCAGAAGCGGACCTTCCGTCCAGAGTCCTATGACCAAGACCTCTACTTCCCGGCGGAAACCACAGAGGGCAGGGTGTCGCGGCTTGACCGAGTGCTTCACCTCTACAAGCTGCATGGCTCGGTCTCGTGGCAGACCGAAGAGCCCGACCTGTCGAATCCCTACGGCGTGTACTGCGTTCAGGGCGTAGCAGGCGAAGGAGGCTCGCTGATCTTCCCCACTCCGACCAAGTACGGGGACACCCTCGGGATGCCCTACGCGGAGCTATTTCGCCGATTCGCACGCTCGGTTGTTCGGCCCCAGTCGGTGCTGTTCGTGTTCGGATATGGTTTTGGTGACGAACACGTGAACGCAATCATTCGACAGGCCCTTGCCGTCCCCAGCTTCACACTGGTCATCGTCGACCCATACGCTCCGAAACCGAATCCCAAGGGCGGCTTCGTCTCCAGGCTACGTGCACAGGGCGACCCGAGAGTATGGGTGGCAGGGGGGACCGAGCTTGGTTCGTTTGAGGGCTTTGTCGGGAATCTGATGCCCGACCTGCAGGATGAAGACATGTTGTCACGGGTGATGGCGACTCGCCGGGCAATCTCCGACCCGGGTGTGACGGGACCTAAGGCGGACGAAGTTGAGTAGCGACACCGAGATCGGGCGGGTCGTCACCGTTGACACGTCGCAGGTGACGGTCGAGCTGTTGCCCGAGCTGAAGGCTCTTGCTCGCAGCACCTTCGAGGGGCCACAGGAAGTCGGCCGGATCAACTCCTACGTCATCATTCCGGTGGGAGCTCGGCGGCTTGTCGCCATGGTCACGAGGGTCCTGATGAGTGAACAATCGGAGATCAGCTCCGACCGGACGATGGTCACGCTTCCATCAGCTCGGCGTCTCATGAAGGCGACGCTCATCGGGACCATCGAAGAGGGCGTGTTCTCGCAGGGTGTCTCGGTCTTCCCAATTCTTCACTCCGCAGTCCACCTCGTTGGCCAGGAGGACCTCCGGACGATATTCGACGTGAAGGATGCTGAGACCGACGTCGACCCAGTTTCTCCAGGCTTTGTCATTGAGGTTGGCGAGTCTCTCGTCTTTCCGGGGTTCACCATTCGTGCAGACCCTGACGCGATGTTCGGCAAACACCTCGCCGTTCTTGGGAGTACGGGCTCCGGCAAGTCCTGCACGATTGCAGCAGTCCTCCAGGCGGTGCTCGCACTGCCGGCCGTCTCCAAGACGACGGTGGTCGTGCTTGACACGAATGGCGAGTATGCTGCGGCCTTCCCGAGCGAGACCCTCTGCGAGGGGGTCACTGACTGCCTCTACATCCCGAGTGCAGACGGAGACAGGGATAGACTCGTCGTCCCGTACTGGTTCATGAACTCGGACGACTTCGTGCGTCTGTTCCGGGCCAGGGAGGGTCTGCAGGCTCCGGTGCTCCTTCGGGCCCTTCGCCTTGCGAGGGCCGTTGCCGGCGAGGGAGCTGAGGCCGACCCGATCGTCATCCTGGAGGTCCTGCGGACCGCCACGGAGAAACTGCTCGCGACTGCTGAGAACACCTCTCCGAATCAGCAGTGGGCAATCAAGAACAACGTGGTTCAGGCGTGCGATGAGAACCTCGGGTTTCGGACTGCTCTGCCGGATGAGGTCGCGGTCTTGGATGCGACCTATGGTGCGGAGGTGTTCGCTGAATGGGAGGCCGCGATTCAGGCGGTTCGGGCTACGGCGCATGCAGCAACGCAAATCGGCGGGCCGACGCTGATGCAGATACGGCAGGACCTTGAGCCAGTACTCGCCAACCTGAACTCATTGGTGGCTGAGTTGGGCGACGAAGAGACGACCGTAAGTGCAGACCAGCCGTCCTACTTCAATCGTACACAGCTCCTCGAGAAGTATCTGGCCACCGCGATGCGGGAGCAGGCGGAGTCGGGCAATCCAGGCCGCGTGCGTGAGGCATGCGGGCCGATGCTGCTGCGTATACGTCGCTTCGTCGAAGATCGCCGCTTCCGCTTCTTGATGACTCAGTTCCCTGATGCGGCAAACGTCCTAGCTGCATTCATTCGTGACATATTGGGCTTGGAGTCAGTGGATGGAACCCTCGCGGGCGACGATGAGATCGAGGCAGGCGTCCTGCCCTTCTACGACCGGCAGCGGGCAGGTACGAAGGGGAGCAACGTCGTCGTCGTCGATCTCAGTCTGCTTTCGAGCGAGGTGCTGGAGAACGTCGCGGCACTCCTCGGACGCCTGATACTCGAGTTTCAGCAGCGTCTTGGCGACACTGACCCCGCGGCCCGAGGCTCGCTTCCGGTCGTGCTTGTGCTCGAGGAAGCCCAGAACTACATCCCCGAGAGGCGATCCTCGGAGGAGTCGATTTCACGGGCGGTCTTCGAGCGGATTGCTCGGGAGGGTCGCAAGTACGGCCTAGGGCTCGTGGTTGCCTCGCAGCGACCGAGTGAGCTCTCCCGCACGGTACTGTCTCAATGCAGCAGCTTCATCGTTCACCGATTGCAGAACCCCGAGGACTTGCGGTACTTCCGCGAGGTCGTGCCGGGCGTCTACGAGGCACTCCTCGAGCAGTTGCCGGCTTTGGCGGCCAGGTGTGCCCTCGTCTTCGGGGAGTTCGTCCGTGCTCCCGGCCTGGTGAGAATACGCGAGGCATGCCCGACTCCTCGGAGCCGCGACCCGAGGTTCTACCGCTCATGGGTCGATGGAGTGAAGCCGGACGTCGAGCGAGTCTGTGCAGACTGGGAGAACCGGCCAGTGCCTGTCGGCGAATCCGGATCAGAGAACGACGTCACAGACGGGACACCGCTCGGGGCGGATGCTGGGGATCCGGAGTAGCGAACGGCTCGGGACTGGCAGCGGCTCAGGCGAGGGGCATACTGCCAGCTCACCCCGGCGTGCTTGCGGCGGCATGCCGCCCCTGCTATCATGGCCGAGCCTTGAAAACAGGACAGCGGGACCGGCCGAGTGGGTTGTGCTCGGATTGTGCTCCGAAGATATCCCCAAACGGGGGTCAGTGAGCACAAGGATGGACCGTGAAACCGCAGGTCAAAGCATATTGCGGGGTGGAGCAGCTGGTAGCTCGTCGGGCTCATAACCCGAAGGTCCTAGGTTCGAATCCTAGCCCCGCGACCAAGAAACCGCAGGTCCTGGACTCAGAGAGTCCGGGGCCTGTTCCATTTTCGGGTTCCGTGTCAACGGATTGTCAACAGGCTCGGGGCCGTTTCCGAATACGGTCGCATCGAGTCGCTGACTGGCTCCTACGTGGGCGTCCGGCATGAGGTGTCCATAGCGGTCAACGGTTGTCGTGATCGACGCGTGCCCCAGCTGCTCCTGGACGTACTTCAGATTTTCGCCCTGGTTGATGAGCAGCGAGGCGTAGGTGTGCCGCAGATCGTGAATCCGCATCTTGCGGAGCCCTGCGATGGTGAGCGTGGGTTCGAACACGCGGTGCCGCAGGTTCGCCTGGTCGATGATGCCACCGTCTACGGTGCAGAACGCCAGGTTGTGCTCGCTCCACGGTGCGTTCACCTTGTGGTCCATGAGGACCGCAGCCAGCCGGGGCGACATGCCGATGGTGCGGACGGAGCGCCGGGACTTGGGCTCCTGGAACTGCCCGCGCCACACGCTGCGTCGAACGCGGATGGTCCCGCCGTGCCAGTCGATATCGGACCACTGGAGCGCCAGGAGCTCCCCGAGCCGCATACCCGTGAAGATCGCGGTGAAGAACAGCGGATACCACCGGGGCTCGACGGCTTCCAAGAACACGCGGATTTCCTCGGGTGTGAGAAAGTCCATCTCCACGTGCTCGCGGCGTGGCGGCTTCACGTTCTGCGCGGGGTTGGTGCGCAGGTAGTCCCACTCGACCGCGTGTTTGAGCATCGTCTTGAGCAAGATGACCGCCTTCTGAACCGTCGCCGGTTTCAGGCCCGAGCTAACACGCTCCGCGATGTAGCGCTGCACGTCTGCCGGTCTGATCGACGCGAGCTGCATGGTGCCGAAGAAGGGCACCAGCGAGCTGTCGAGCATCGACCGATACCCGCCGAGTGTTGAGGGCTTCACGCTGACCGCCGCGTAGTCCCTGAACCACTGTTCGCTGAACGCCGCGAACGTGATGGGGGCGAGCTCGCGGTAGGTGCCGTCTACGAGCTGTGCCTGGAGCCTCGCGATGAACGCCTCGGCTTCCTTCTTGCGCGGTCCTATCGCCTTCGCGTGCTGCCCGCCGCTCTCGTCACGCCAGTACGCGTACCACGTACCGCCGCGCTTGCGTACAGAACCTCGTGCCATTGTCTGTCACCTCCTTTCCTCGGGAGTGTTCGAGACGCGCTAGTGTGCCGCGTCTGCTAGGCGGTTGACGATGCGCTGCACCAGTCGCCGGTCCTCCTTGCCGAGTTCAAGCCAGCGGTCGGGACCGCCTGAGATCGGCTGCTCGTTCACAACGAGATGCGCCATCGCTGCGATCTGCTCTGCCGAGCCGAACGCGCTGAGCACCTCAGCGAGCTGCTCCTCCGTGAGATACCGGCCCATCAGGTCGAACGCATGCACAGCGCCGCTGATGGTCTGGAGCACGTGGGGGTCGAGCTGGTCAGCGAGCAGATCGTCCATCGCCTGTTTCACCGGGATGCCGAGAGCACGAAAGAGTCGCTGGAGCGTGTCGTCGCTCGGCTTCCGGCTGCCGTTCTCGATCTGCGTGAGGTAGGGGCGCGAGATACCCACGGCATCCGCGAGCCCCTTCTGTGTCAGCCCCAGCGCGTCGCGGTGTTGCGCGATGTATAGCCCGAGTGCGTTGTCCTCCACCGTCCACCTCCGAGTTTTGGTAGCAACACTGAGACATGCTACACGTTGCATTCCCGTGTAGCAAGCGGCACAGTGGGGATGTAGCCGAAAGGAGGTGACAAGCGATGCAACAGACGGAAGCAATACCCCGGTTGGTCGATGTGGAGGAACTGGCGTCCCTGTTGGGAGTACGGCCAAGCTGGCTGTACATGCACACGGCTGCTGGGACCATCCCGCACGTTCGAGTCGGGCGCTATGTGCGGTTCCGGCTCCACGAAATCGAAGCCTGGCTCGCTGCTGGTGGCGAGTGATCGGCGCAAAGGCGGCGAGGGGCGGACCGGCGCAGGACCGGCGGGTGGCCCGAAGGGGCCCCGTGGGCCGCGCCGCCCTGCCTCTCCGGCGTCAAGGGAGGCCGCACCGGGGCGGGGCGAGAATCGCCCCGCCCCTAGTCTTGTCTATAGTGCGAAAGAGTCCACGCCGTTACTCCGATTCAGATACGACTCGGTGCAGCGTGCGTTCCTCTTTCGCCCGGTCCTCGGCAACACCAGACCTCCGAAACCCGTCTATGGTCCTCGCTCGACTAATCGGCTGACCCGGCGTGCCGCCCGCAAGATCAAGGGCGCTGCGCTCAACGCTCAGACACTCGGATTCGGGCTCGTCACCTTCATGACATTCACCTGCGCTCCTGCTGATCGCGAGCGCGTCGCACGCGGGAAGTTGGTCTTGAGCCGGGAGATGCGTCGGGTGCTCAATGCGATGCAGCAGCGGTTCCGGCGCGAAGGTCAAACGGTGTTCGTCTACATCTGGGTCGCCGAGAATCCGCGCAACGATAACCCGCACGTCCACCTGCTCACGAACCTACGGGTGCCGCGCGCTGAGTTCGACGCTCTAGCCGGATGGGTGGAGGCGCTATGGGGTCACGGGTGGGTGAAGATTGAGCGCATCAAGAAGCCGGAGCGGGCGGGGCACTACATCCTGAAGGCAGTCGGCTATTCGGCGAAGGGGACGGACGGAGGGCAGGGTACGGTGCGTGGCAACAGGTACGGTATCTCGCGCAACATCGCCACGGACGAAACGACCTTCGACGTACCGGACCGCGAGGCGGCTGCCGAGACACTGCGCGCACTCACGCAGACGCTCCCGGACGGTCAGGACGCGGGAGAGCTCGCCGATGGCGTCTACCTGACGAGGTTCGGGCTTGCGTTCGGACCCGGCACCCCGGTTAAGGCCATCGGGGATGTGATTGATGGGCTGGAGCAGGGCGCCGTGCCCGGCTAGGCGTCGCCCCGGTCGCCAAACAGGCTACCTTGCTCGGCGGCGTTGGGTAGCTGCACCTTCTCGGCTCGCTGATAGGGCTGGTGTACGAACGCGGGGAGATCGGGGCGCTTGCCGTCCTCCAGGAGCTCGCGGATGGTGAGTAACTGGATGCGCGGGTAGTCGCGGTTCCACACGTCCGAGTGCCAGAATCCCGCCTCGGCCGCCTCCTGCTTCATCGGCTTGCTCGGTTCCTCAAGCGTGACGAACAGCCCGAGCGCCGCCTTCTCCCGCTCAAGCGTGCCCTTCAGATCGCGTATCATCGAGGCGTTCACACCGCCGCTTTTCACGCTCACAATCACCCGCTCGCGCTTGCCGCCGGCGTCCGTGAAGCCGATCACTCCGTCGATGCCGGCATCGGCTCCCTTCTTCTTCTGGCCTCCCACCGGCTGCGCATCCACGAGCCCGAGCGCCCACCACTGGAACTGGTAGCGTCCGTCGGGTCCTTCCGCGAGCGCTCTAGCCCCGGCAACCTCCGTAGGTTGGCCGACCACCGGGACATCCACCAGACCGAAGCTGTCAGCGAGTCGTGCCTTCATCACCGCGATCGAGAGATAGGTGATGTCGATTCCTATCCACCGGCGGCCCAGCTTCTCCGAAGCAACGAGCGCCGTGCCGCACCCACAGAACGGGTCGAGCACCACATCACCGGGGTTGGAGGACGCCTCGATAAGGCGCGCCAGAAGCGCGATGGGCTTCTGCGTCGGGTATCCTAGGCGCTCGCGCGCTTGCGAGTTGATCGGGGGGATGTCGTCCCAGACGTTGCTCACAAGCGTGCCGGGCATCTCGTCCAGATAACGCTTCAAGCGTGGGCGCTTCGCCTTGCTGTCGGGATACCAAATCCGATCCTCGTCGTGCAGCCTCTGCATCGTTGCCTGCTCGTATCGCCACCCCATGGGCGGTGATTCGTGTCCCATCCACTCATACATCATGTTTGGGCGTGGGCTGGGGCTCGTCATATCGCTGAGTGTGTAGCGGCGGCCGTCGGGCTCCCGATATGCGTACTTGGTGCGGATATGTTGCTCGGAGTGGGGCAGGTACTGGCGGTGCCACGTGTACGGGGCGCGGTTGTCGCGCACGTAGTAGAGCAGAGTATCGGCTACGGCCGACCAGTCCTTGGAGTCAGAGTGCACGTTCGTGCGTCGCCAGGTGATGTCAGATCGGAAGTTCTGCGGACCGAAGATCGAGTCCAGCACCACCTTGAGATAGTGGCTGGCTGTCGGGTCACAGTGGAGGTACAGCGAGCCGGTTGGCTTGAGCACCCGGTGCAGCTCCACCAGCCGGACGGCCATTTCCACTAGGTATGCCATCATCTGGTTCGTGCCGATGCCGTGACGCAGGGCGTCGATGATCGTGGACACTGAATCCGGCACCCGGCCCTCGTTCAGCGCCGTGTTGGTGAGGAACTCGTACTGCCGCTGTGCGTCAGGCCCCCAGTGCCACGTGTCCTCGAACGCGACCAGCTGAGCGTCGCTCTGGTTGCCGGACTCGTCCTTGAAGATCACGTTGTAGTCGCGGTTCGAGTTGAACGGCGGGTCCAGGTACACCAGGTCCACCGAAGCATCGGGGATGTAGCGGCGCAGGATGTCCAGGTTGTCGCCGTAGTAGAGACGATTCGTGATCTCGTCGCTCATGCGCTCCCCCTGCGTCGGCCGCGTCCCGAATAGTCTACCGCAGGCCGTCCACATGAGCGCCGCCCCGAGCGTTGTCCACATCCGCTACGAGCCCAGCGAGCCCGCAGGGTAGCTCGCGGGCGAGTGGTTGTGGGCACACGCGAAGGCGGGCGCGATTGTGGTCGGGCGTCTGGTGGCTAGCGCGCCGCTCCACAATGCGGACAGAAGGGGGCTGTCTCACGCACCGCTTCGCCGCAGCTTCCGCATTGCACGTAGAGGTCCAGCTGCTGCGTTGGTGTGACGGGCTCGTGGTGTGAGCGGCTACCCAGCCCGATCAGGTAGGGGGCCACGATGAGGAGGACTCCCGCCCATACCCACGGCGAGCGCAACAGCATGTCTCCGAGGCCGTAGCCGAAGCCGTCCATAAAGCCGAGAAAGGTGTTCTCCATGCCTGGTGCGCCCATCTCGCTCATCAAGCTGTTCAGCCCCGCGTTGATGCCCGCGTAGACTCTGTATTCGGCCCAGACGGTGTAGAGGCCGTAGGCGAGGCTGCCCAAGCCGAGTAGCTGGACAAGATTCTTCCACTGGCGCTGGTTCAACTGCTTCCCCCTCCGATGGGCACTTGGGGCCTGGTCGGCCGTACAGGTATGTAGTCGGGTATCCGCCGCCACTTCTTGAGGGGTGGTCTTGTCAACACCGTGTCAACAGAATGAGCCAGAACAGGCCCTAACGAGCCATAAGAGCATGGATAGGCCCCCTGGCATTTACGCTGCTCAGAGGGCCTATCCTGCACTCAGCCGGACGAAGCCGGAAACCGCTTGGGGCGGCTCATAACCCGAAGGTCCTAGGTTCGAATCCTAGCCCCGCGACCAACACATACGCAGGTCAGACACGGTAACGGTGTCTGGCCTGTTTGCTTTGTCGAGGGTGGCTTCTCGCGTCCTCATGCCGTCACCCGTGCGTCGATCGGGCGCCCGCGGGCAGAGAACGCCCATCGAGCCAGACCCGCCGGATCCGGCCCGCGAGGACGTCCGCTTAGGCTTGGCCTCTGAGAGGTATCTATCAGGATATGGGGCACGTGAGCGGGTCTTGGCGCGTCCGCACGAGATGAGCGAGGGGTGATGAGCATGAGGAGACGTTGGGCGATCCTACTGCTGGCAGGGGTGATCGTGCTGGCGTTACCGCTGGCGGCGCTGGCAGCGTACCCGGTCTACGACTGGGTTGACTACTGGGGGGCGCTGGGCACCGGTGTCGGCGAGTTCACCGACCCGGTCGGAGTCGCCGAGGGCCCCTACGGTGAAGTGTTCGTTACCGACTACGACAGCAATGAGGTCCAGGTCTTTGATGCCGACGGGACGCCGCTGCGCGAGTTCGGCGCCGCTGAACTGGACTCCCCGTGGCTCCTCGAGGTGTCCGACGACGGTATCGTCTACGTTGCCGGTTACGGCGACGATCGCATCACCATGTGGGGCACGAACGGCGACTACCACGGTTCGGTGGGCTCCTCCGGCTCGGGCAACGGTGAGCTTGACGGACCGTGCGACGTGGCGGTCGGGCCCGACGGGCTGCTCTACATTGCCGAGTGGGACAACAACCGCATCTCGGTGCTCGAGCCAGACGGCACCTACGTCGGCAAATGGGGAACGACTGGGAGCGACGATGGGCAGTTCGTCGATCCGATTGCGGTCGAGTTCGATTCCCAGGGGCGGCTGTGGGTCGCGGACTCCTCCAACGACCGGCTGCAGTACTTCACGCCTACCGGCACGTTCCTCGGCAAGCTGGGAAGCACCGGTACCGGTGAGGGGCAGTTCGACAACCCGTACGATATCAAGTTCGACCCTCACGGCGACATGTACGTTGCCGACTACGGCAACGACCGGGTTCAGAAGTTCGGGCCTGACGGGACGTTCATCACGGAGTTCGGCACCCCTGGCTCAGGTGACGGTGAGTTCAGCGGAGTTCTCGGCGTGGAGCCGTTGCGCGAGCGGTATGTCATGGCGGTCGACGAGAGCAACAACCGCGTCTCGCGCTGGTTCACACCCGTCCCCACGCACCACGACCGGGTCGACGGCGCCACCCGCTTCCTGACCGCCGTGGCCGCATCGGAAGAGGCGTATCCGGACGGCCTCGCCTACGACGATTCTGAGGGCTTCAAGACCGTGATCGTCGCCACCGGCCGCAACTGGCCCGACGCCCTCGGCGGCGCGGCGCTCGCCGGTGTGCTCGACGCGCCGATCCTGCTCACGGAACCCGGGATCCTGCCCGGTGACGTGGCACTCGAGATCGATCGGCTCAAAGCGACACGGGTGATCGTCCTCGGCGGAGAGGCCGCCGTGTCCTCGTCGGTGGCAGATCAGCTTCTCGCCCGTCCCGCGGTGGTGCAGGTCGACCGCCTCGGCGGCGGGAACCGCTACGAGACCGCGCACATGATCGCCGAGCGGGTGGTGGAGCTTGCGGGTCCGGCGTGGGACTATACGGCCTTCATTGCCACCGGCGAGAACTTCCCCGATGCGCTTGCGGCCTCCCCGATCGCGGCGGCAAACGGCTGGCCGCTCTACCTCGTGCCTCAGGCGGGGCTCCTGCCCACGACCAAGACCGCGATGCTCGATGACGGCGTGGTCACGGTGAACATCCTGGGCGGCACCGCGGTGGTCACGCCTGGCACCGAGGCGGAACTCAACACGACGTTCGGTGATGCCAACGTGGACCGCATCGACGGCGAGAACCGCTATGAGACGGCCGTCGAGGTCGCTTGGTGGGGGCAGTCGGCCGCGAACATGAACTGGACGTATCTGGCGCTCGCCACCGGCCGCGACTTCCCCGATGCGCTCACCGGAGGTCCGATGCAGGGCCGCGACCGCTCCGTGATGCTGCTCACCAACGGCACCACCGCGCTCGAGGGCGTGGTCGCCGGGGCGATCGAGGACCACAAGAACGCGGTGTGGACCGTGCGCTATCTGGGCGGTGACTCGGCGCTCACTCCGGGCGTGAGGACCGAGGCCCAGGCACTGCTGTACTGATCGCACGTGTCACCGGCAGTCTTCTGGCGGCGGCACATTGTGATGGAGGGGCCCGCTTCGGCGGGTCCCTCCGCTTCGGCTCCGTGCGTTCGAGGTGCCGAGAAGGCAGGGGGCATCGAGCGTGCGCTCACCAAGCGGTTCGCCGTGTGTGGCGAGATGAAAAACCTAAACCCGGGTAACAGAGTCCTTGGCCCACGCTTGTCGGTGCTCGGTTGTGCGTCGCCGGCCCTCGCGGGCCAGGGCCCGGAGGATCCGGGAGCCGACGTGACCGTAGACCGACCCTATGCGGCCGATGGAACCGAGGAGGCGTTCGTACAGGTACTAACGCCAGGCGGAACCTTGATGTACCACGAGATTCCATCTGGAGGACCCTGGCAGCCGTAGGATTGCCGGGTAACCGTTGATGCGATCGCGCGTGCGTGACGACACCATGCCGAAGCGCACGCGCACACTAGATTGAGCGCACGCGTCCCGCTCAGGCCTGTCCCAGCAGAGTGTCCGGATCGCACGCCCGATCGAGCACCCCGACGGCTTTGAGGTCCGTGAACGCATCGGCCTGCTCACCGGCAAGCAGCGTGGCCAGGCCACCCTCACGGGTCATCCGGACCGCGATCGGGACACCTGCGTCGTGCGTATGTCGCTGGATGGTGAGCGCCGCGGCGAGCGAGTGGACGTCATCATCGGGACACACGTACACCGCATCCACGTCGAGGGCGCCTGCGGCCGTGTAGAGGAACGTTCCGCTCTCGAACTCGGGCGCGTTCTTCGGCATCGTGAGCGGCACGAGTTCGCACGCCTCGTCGATCTGCGGGAACCTCACGCGCAGCAGATCTGCCTTCGCGGATGCACCCTGGTCGATCAGGGTGACGCGGGGCCGTGGGCCGTCTGGCTGGTAGTCCGCGAGCCATTGCGCGGCAGCCATGGTCACGAGGCTCCGGCCGAGTTTGCCCATGCCCACCACCACGATGTGGAGGGTGTGGTCCGCGGCGCGCGCCACGGGGGGCACGGCGTCGAGCATCGCGCGCGCCCCGCTCTCGGGGACGTTGAAGAACCGGAGACGCACGCGGCCTGCCTGTCCGTCAGGTGTGCGGTCGCGCAGCAGCGTGCAGAGTTCGGTGTCGTAGATGTGCGCGATCACGGTGACCGGCGGTCCCGCGGATGTTCCGCTGGCAAGCTCGCGCACGCGAACGGCGATCTCGGCGTTGTCGCCGTCCTCCGGGCATACCGCGATCACGTACTCCGCACGGTCGGCGCGCACCTTCCGGAGCACCGCCGGGTCGGTCGCGTCACCGATGACCGGAACCGCTCCTGCGGCGCGTACGCGATCCAACAGCGGCGCGTCCTCGGCCCGCTCCACCACCACAACGCGGCGGCCTTCCTGGCGCAGATGCTCGGTGATGTGCAGCCCCCTGTCGCCCAGTCCGCAGACGACCGTGTGTCCCTTGGCCCTGCGGATGCGGAGCCGGGACAGGTGCTCGCCGAACACCGCGAGAACCGCGGCGGTTGCGCCGTAGAGAGCGGCCATGATCGCGAGGAAGCGTGCGATGTTGAGCGCAAGCGGCACGGGCGTTTCGGCCGAGCCGGACTCGAGCGTGAACAGCTGCAGCGACCGGTAGACGGCGTCTGCGAGGGTGGCGTCGGTGACATCGTGGACGGCATACCACTGCCGGAACCCGATGACGCCGAGAATGAACGCTGCCGCCGCCAGCCCCGCGAGAGCGTACCAGTGCACCTCGGCCCACCACTCGGCGAACGTGGTGCGCCGGCGTCGCTTCTGGTCTGCCACGGAGTTCCTCCTTTGCGTGGTGGGCGGGATCGTCTAGGAGCTCTCGGCTTCGCGCCGGTACGCCGCGATCTGCTCGGCCATGCGCATACTGAGCGGGTAGGTGAAGGCCTCGGCCGGAGTGAGCCACACCGCGTCGTCATGCTCGCGGCTGAGCGAGATCTCCCCGCCGACGAGGTCGCAGACGAAGGTCACACCGGTGACCCAGAACGGTTCCTTGGTGAAGTGCCAGGTGAGGATGGGCCGGCCGACCGACACCGTGAGCCCCGTCTCCTCGGCAACCTCGCGCGCGAGGGCCTCGGGCAGCTGCTCGCCGTAGTCCATCTTGCCGCCGGGAAGCTCCCACAGGCCGGGGTCGTGGCTGCTGGTGGACGCCCGCTGCAGCAGCAGGATCGTTCCCCCGTCACTTCTCACGATCGCCTTGCCCGCCACTCCCAGTGGACGCTCCATGAGTCCTCCCTCGGTCGCGCCTGCCGGCGTCTCGATTCTATACCCCTCGGTCGTCGTCGGACGGGGGCAGCGTCTGCGCGATGCGGATGATCTCCGCTTCGGGAACCTTGACGATCTCAGGGGTCAACGTGGAGTCGATGTCCGCATCCTCGCCATCGATGGTGCGTGCCCGGATCGGGTTGTGCATCGTGCCCAGGGTATAGGTGTCCACCACCTGGTCGAGCTGCGGCACGACGAGGTGTTCGACCACGGCCACGAGGAGATCCCGGTCGTCGACCCCCAGGCCGTGCTCCTCGACGAAGTCGTAGAGCATGTCACCGTCGCCGAACCCGAACTTGTGCAGGAGACCCTCCGGGTAGAACTCGACAACGGCCGAGGTGTCTGAGTCCGCGCTGCCCGCGTTTGGTTGGAGGCCCGTCGACTGAGATTCCTCGACCGCGAGCAGGTACGCGTTGCCGCCCCAGTCCCCCAAGCCCAGCCACCTGCCGTCGGGGCTGAACGCCAGACACTCGATGCACCCGAGCGCGTAGAAGATGACCCGGCCCTCACCTGAAGCTACATCCCAGAGCCGCACCGTTGTGTCGGAGCTTGCCGAGACCACCGCTCCGCCGTCCGCCGTGAACGCGCAGGCGCGGCAGGACAGCGTGTGCCCGGTGAGCGTCATCCGCTCGTGCCCGCTCGGCACGTCCCATACGCGGACCGTGTTGTCCCAGCTCGCAGACGCGACGAGGTCGCCGTTGGGGGAGAAGGCGCAGTCGGCGATGATATCGGTGTGCCCCGCGAGGACCGCGATCTCCTCGCCGCTCGTCCGGTCCCAGATTCTCAGCGTACGGTCTCTGCCGCCCGTGACGACCAGCCGGTCGTCGGGCGAGAAGCACCCGCACGTGACCGGCTCGGTATGGCCGTGGTACCGCATCGCCTCCTCGGCCTCGTGCAGGTCGAGGAGCACCACAGTGTGCCCCTGCGCGAGCAGCAGGTAGCGTGCGTCGTGCGAGAACGTCGCGATTTCGGAACCGGGCATCCGGCCCACGATGTCGGCTCCTCCGCTCGGTTGCCGCAGCCACACGAGGGTCTCATCGTCGGATGCCGAGGCGAGAACCGGTCCGTTGGGCAGGGTGTCGCATGACTCCGGCGTCTTGGTGTGTCCTTCGAGCACCGCCGTGACGCTGCCCGACGGCGGATTCCAGAGCCGGATCGTGTTGTCGCGCCCGCCGGTGGCCGCCCACGTGCTGTCACCCGAGAACGCGACCGAGACGACCCAGTCGCTGTGCCCGCTCCACTCGTGCTGCGCGTCGGTGCTCGGCACGCTCCACACCTTGGCGGACTTGTCGTCACTCGCGGTCACGATGAAGGAGCCGTCCGGTGCGAAGACGCACGTGTTCAGAGCGTCCGAGTGCCCGTCGAGCATCGCCACGACCGCGCCACTCCGACCGTCATACACGCCCACCCGCTCGTCGTCACTGACCGACGCCACGATGCGTCCGTCGGGAGAGAACGCGCAGCAGTTGACCGCGCCGGTGTGTCCCTCGAGCACGCTAAGCTCCGTGCCGGTCGCCGTGTCCCACAGCCGCAGCGTGTCGTCGAGCGCGGCAGATACCAGTCGGTCACCCGTAGGCGAGAACGAGCCGGCGAGGATCGCGTCCTCATGCCCCTCGAGTACGCCGCGAGGAGTGCCCGTCGCCGCGTCCCAGAGGCGCAGCGTCTCGTCATCGCTCGCGGTGGCGATGAGCCGGTCGTCCGGCGAGAAGGCGCACCAGTTCACGCAGTCGGTGTGCCCGGTCAGGTCGGCGATCAGCCGCCGCTCTCCGACGTCCCAGAGCGTCGCGGTATCGCCCGGTCCCACCGAGACAGCCCGTGTCCCATCGGTGGAGAGTGCGAGGTGTCGCAGCCGCGCCGCTTCGCCCGTCAGCACTGCGATCGGGCGCCCGTCGGCGACCTCCCACACGCGCAGGGTCCCGTCATCGCTTACCGAGGCGCACCGCCGCCCGTCAGCCGAGAACGCGCACTGCGTCACGGCGGCCGTGTGGCCAGGAAGCGTCTGCAGCGATTCACCCGTGACCGCGTCCAGGAGGCAGACTGCGAAGTCCGCGCGGGCGCACGCGAGCAGGTTCCTGGAGGCGCAGGATGCAAGGACCGCGGTGTTCAAGTCCGGCTCGGTGGTGATGCGAGCCCGTTCCCGCCCGGTGGCGGCGTCCCAGAGCCGTAGCGTGCGATCGAAGCTCACCGAAGCCACGGTGGTGGCATCGGCGGACACCACGCAGGAGCGCACCTGCATCTCGTGTCCGATGAGCGTCCGGCGCAGAACAGACGACTCCCGCGGCGGAGTCGTCAGGCGCAGCCAGGACCTCCCGGGGCGCGCGTTCCGCTGCTCACGCTCGCGTGTCAGCAGCATGCCGAGCGTCGCCGTGTCGTGCGAGCTGCTCTCCCAGACGAGACGATTGTGCAGCTGCTGCCACAGCAGCTCGGGGGAGCGCAACAGGCGGTGCGCCTCACGTCCGAGCGCGTCGGCGACAGGCTCCAGCACGAGCCGCTGCTGCTTCCGATCGGATTGGGTGGGCATGTGCCTCCTCGGAACAGCCGGGATCGTCCGAGGTCTCAGTCGAGGTACTTGATCGACCCGTTCTTGCGCACCTCGATCACGTGCACCGCCATGCCCTGGTCCTGCAGCAGCTTCAGGAGGTCCTTGAATCCCACGTCGGTGAAGAGCCGCTCGTTACCCGTGGTGACCGCGAACTCGAAGATCGCGGACTGCACCAGGATGACGCCGTTGACCACGTCAACCACCAACACGGCGCGGTCTTCCATGAGCGACATGACGGCCTTCACGACCGCTTCCGGCGAGACTTTCGACTCCGCCCCCGTGCTGTAGAGCCACTGGATCCAGCCGAACTCCTCCCCGGGCGCGGCGGCCCTGCGCCCCTTGTAGAGGTCGAGCAGCTTGACCATCACGTCGTCGTCAGGCCAGTGCTGTTTCATCGCGTTCCCCCTCGCGTATAGCGGACGGCCGGGCGCCCCGCAACGCCGTGCGCATCAGTGCCCTCCGATGTCTATACCCCCCAGGATGCGGCGAGGCCCCGGGCGTGCGCAATCCGGACGGGACAGCATCAACGTCGCACTTCGGCAGGACGGCACGCGCCGCTCTGGACGTGACCTCGGCACGGTCCCGCGTATACTTCATGGCGAGGGTTGCGGGGACGGGAGCCGAGCCTCTAGGGGGCCTTGCGTGGCGCACGACGTCTTCATCTCGTACTCCAACAAGGACAAGGCGGTCGCCGATGCCGTCTGTGCCGGGCTCGAGGCCGCGCGCATCCGCTGCTGGGTTGCGCCGCGAGACGTTCCGCCGGGTGCCGAGTGGGCCGCCTCCATCGTGGATGCGCTCAAGTCGTCCCGTGTCATGGTACTCGTCTTCTCGCGGAGCTCCCGTGGCTCCGAGCAGGTACATCGCGAACTGACGGTGGCGGCGGACGCGGGTGTCGTGATCGTCCCGCTCAAGATCGACGACACGGCGCTCGAGGGTCTCATGGAGTACTACCTCGCCAACAGGCACTGGCTCGACACGATGAATCCGCCGACCGAGGCGCAGGTGGCCGAGCTGGTCGAGACGGTGGGACAGGTGGTCAAGTCCAGAGGCGGCGGGGCCCGCGGTTTTGGTCGGCTACCGATGAGCCGCGGACTCTCTCGGCGTGTTGCTTGGATACTCGCGGTGGTAGGTCTCCTCGCAGTGCTCGCTGTCGGAATCTCGGTCTGGGCGGCTCTCAAACCGAGCATGCCAGACGTCACATCGCAGATGCCGGTCTCCGGACCACGGCTCGGCGACGCGCAGCCGATAGGGACACTGTCGCTCCCTGGCGATGTCGGCGGTGCGTGCCTGTCCGATGACATCCTCTATGTTGCCTGCGGCGAGGCAGGGCTGGTCGTAGCCGACGTCAGCGACCCAGCGCAGCCTGAGATAGCGGCGCAGATCGCCGTAGCAGATGCTGCGACCGTGGATGCGGCCGAGGGGTATCTGTACGTAGCCGAGGGCGAGGACGCTGCGGGCGACGCGAGCGGGGCGGGAGCGGGCAGCCGTGTTCACATCTACGATGTCGCGAATCCCACAGCGCCCCAACTCGTTGCAGAGTACCGCAGCGAATCCATCTCATCTGGCACCGGCGGCTCGATTCAGGAGATCTCTGCCCACGGCCCCTATCTCGCGCTCGCCACGTGGCAAACGCTCGAACTCGTGGACGTCTCCGACCCGACGCGCCCCCGGCAGCTGTGGACATGGACGGCTGCCGGGAACACGGGTATCACCTGTGGCGCAGCATTCATCGACTCGGCGGCACTACCGAAGAGCGAGGAAGACGTTCTTGCGCTCGCAGCCGGGTGGGAGGGTCTGCGTTTCTTCGGCCTCAGTGATCCGAGCAGCCCGAAACCCCTCGGCGTCTACTCCCCCCAGGACTGGGTTGCAGACGTGGTGGCGGGAGACAGCAGCATCGTCTACGCGGCCGTCGGCAGCGCCGGACTCGCGACGCTCGACATAGCCGACCCGGCGAGCCCGCAGCCGAGCGCGATCTATGAGGTTGCCGGTATCACCTCGAAGATCAGACGAGTAGGTCAGGCGCTCTACTACTCATACTACGAGCCACAAGACGGGCACGAGTTCGGCAATGGTGTGGGACGCGTTGCCATCGCCGACTCCGAGGGTCCCATGACAACAGTTCGCGGAACAGAGACCATGCGGGATATCGGTGCGGTCTCATCCCTGGAAGCGGACAAGGAGCACGTGTACGTGACCGTGGAGGGTCTCGGCCTGTTTGTGTACACCGCCGAGTAGGGGCGCTGGAGCGCGCGCCGCGACACTCTCTAAGCGGAGCGAGTCACTCCTCGCCAGCTTCCACGAGACGCACGAACTCCCAGTAGGTCATGTCCCCCAAGGACAGCTTCCAGTGCATGAGGACCTCTACCTGCCGGCCACCCTCCGCCGCTGTTTCGGCGGAGATGCCATTCTCGTCCGCCTGAGCATGCGTAATCGAGGCCCGGATGTATCTCCCGTCGTCCAGACGTACACCGATCCAGGGAGCTTCCTCCGCGCTGGTCGCGACGGCCTCGTAGTCCTCGATCATGCCGGTCGCAGTCTTCTCTTCACAGCCGCCGAGCGTCAGGCTCACGGCCACGAGCAGGATCGCCACCATCCAGGGTCCGTGTCTGGACTGGCTCGTCGATCGAATCATGTCTTCTGTCCTCCTTCTTTCGGCGGCGGGGCCAGTGCCTCGCTAGAGCCCGCGGCCTGATCCTTGGCCCTCGACACCAGAGAGCGAGCCTAAGGACCGCCACCGCCGGTGGCGCATAGCGCGGCGGTGACCGCCCTGACCGGCTCGCTCTACTGCCCCGCGCCGCGCAATCGTGCCAAGGCGCCCTCGTAACCGGGCGCATACCGCTCGTACAGGCCGGCGCCCTTGATGTGCTCCGCCGATCGCTCGAGCGCGAGAATCGCGTCCTCGATGTCCCCATGCCGCTCGAGAAGCATCGCCAGCCGCGAATAGTCCCCGGCGGTCTCGGCGGTGTTGGGCGCGGTGCGCTCTGCGATCCCGCACAGGCGCGTCAGGCGCTCGGCAGCCACGTCCAGCATCCCCAGACCCTCGTACACCGTAGCGGCATTGCCGAGGACCTCCATCGTCTCCTGGTACGTGACCCCCTCTCCGAGCTCGTCGATGCGCCGCTCCACGAGTTTGATGAGGAGCAGGCCCTCGGCGGGCGAAGTGCCCTCCGTCTGGACCGCCTGGACGGCGGCGCCGAGCAGCTGCATCGTCTCAAGGTCGATCATGACGCTCCCCCAATCATCCCGCGCGATTCGAACACGCTGAGGCTGCCGGACGTGTCGCCCACGAACATGAGTGTGCGCCCCGGCAGCGTGCTCACACCGAGAGCGTACCCGCTCCCGCCAAGCGGGAGCCGGCCGATCACCCGCGCCTCGGCTGGGTCCCAGACGACGACCCCCCTCGTGGCGCCGATTGCGACGAGCCGCCCTGCGAGGGCGCACGCCGACCAGACGGCCCAGTTCGAGTCGCGTTTCTCGCTGCCGGGTCGGCCGTCGAGCACCGGGATCGGGGTGACGCCGGACAGAGGCTCTCCCACGAGCGCCAGGCGGCCGTCAGCGAGCACGGCGATCGTCCTGCCCTCGGTTGTGACGATCGCGGTCACCCCCACGTTGCCGAGGGGCACCGAATCGACCTGGCCGCTTGCAGGATCCCAGTAGGCGAGCAGGCCTGTGGCGCCCACGAGCACGCGGCCGTCCACGAGCGGCGCCAGTCGGTACGGCCCCGTCCCGGCGGCGAGATCGGTGGTGGCGCCTCTCGTACCGGCCGCCGGGTCGACTCTGACGATCGTACCGTTCGCCACGGCGACAAGGACGGTCCCCTCGGGTTCGCCAATGACACTCCACACGGGTCCGGATGCGAGCGGGCTCTCGAGGTCGGCGGCGGCGCGCGCCGCTCGGCTGACGCACGTGATCCGCGCGCTCGTGTCGGCGGAAGCGGTGGCAACGCTGTCGCCCGAAAGGAACGCGCACGAGAAGGCGGCATTGGCGTGGACTGGGAACCGGGCGATCGGCACAAGGTCGGCCGAGGACCATATCGCGAGCGTGCCGTCGGTTCCGACCGAAGCGACGCAGCCGCCGTCGGGCGAGACCGCGCAGCCGAGCACCTCTCCGGTATGCGCGCCGTGAACGCGCGCGACCTCCCGCAGGCCGTCGAGCGTCCACAGCGACACGTCGCCGTTCCCGTGCGCGACCACGCACCGGTCGCCGGTGGGCGCGACAGTGACGTCGAAGCAGTTCGCTCCCGCCGCGGCCTGGCGCACGACCGTGCCCGTCGAGACGTCGATGGCGCTGAGGGTGCCGTCGCGACCACCGGAGACGACCGTCGAGCCGTCCGGCGTGAACGCCACCGTGTTCGCCCGGTCGCGGTGCGCGGGGACGCCGAAGATCAGGCTGCGCTCGGCCAGGCTACCCACACGGATGCCACCGTCGTAGCAGGCGGTCGCGAAGAGCCCCCGCCCCTCGTGTACCGCGCAGCCCCGCACCTCGTCGGGGTGCTCGAAAGCGGCCTCTAGTGAGCGCGATTCGAGGTTCCAGAGGCGCGCGAGGTGGTCGCCTCCGCAGGAGAGTGCCCGCCGGTCGCCGTCGAAAAGCACGCAGTCGTAGACCCAGCCCCCGTGGTTGTCGAGCGTGGCGAGCAGTCTCCCGCTCGCGGCGTCCCAGAGGTTCAGCACGCCGTCGCGCCCTCCGGTGAGAACGCGCTCGCCGGAGACGCCGGTGGCGAGCGCGACGACCCAGTCCTCGTGGGCTTGGAGCACGATCTTGGCGGCTTCCGGCGGAGCCCAGATCTGCCGGAACCACGGCCTGGCGCGCCACGGCCCGCTCTCAGCGAGCTGCTCGAGCAGAGCGCGGGTATCGGGAGCGGGCAAGCCGGCAAGCGTGCGGTTGGTGACCTGCTGCCACAGGAGTTCTGGCCGACGCGCGAGGTGGTGCCGCTCCCGGCCGAGCGCATCGTGGAGGTCCGCGAGCACGACACCGCGTCCTCCGCGCTCAGGCGTCATCACGTGTCCTTTCGGCATCCGGCGTGGGTGGGACGCCCTCATACCGTCGTACTCGCTCATACCCCAAAGCAGCCCGGTTCCGCCTCTCCGCAGGTGCCGAGGGGTAGAATGACTCCGAGACTGGGAGGGGACATGGCACAGCCGAGTCGGGTCTTCCGCGTATTCATCTCATCGACGTTCGCCGACCTCAAGGCCGAGCGGGATGCCTTGCAGGAGCGGGTCTTCCCGAAACTTCGCGATCACTGTGCCGAGAGCGGCTACTCGTTCCAGGCGATCGACCTCAGATGGGGCATCGGTGACGAGGCCTCGGCCGGACAGCGCACCATGCGTATCTGCCTCGACGAGATCGCCCGCTGCCAGGAGATCACGCCGCGACCCAACTTCCTCGTACTTCTGGGCGACCGCTACGGATGGCGCCCGCTTCCCGAGGAGGTCCCGCGCGCCGAGTTCGAGGCGGTGCGCGCGCAGCTGGACTCAGCCGCGGCTGGCCTGGCCGATACCTGGTACAAGCTCGACACCAACGCGGTCCCCGCTGAGCAGGAGCTTGCCGGCGTCTACCGCCTCCAGCCGCGCACCGATGAGACGGAGGCCGCCTGGCACGAGGCGCAGGCGGTTCTGGCGCCCGCCTTGCGCATGGCCGCCGAGGCGGCGCAGCTTGCGCCCGAAGCCCTCGTGAAGTACACAACATCCGCAACCGAGCAGGAGATCCTCGCCGGAGCCCTCGACGATGAGATCGAGGCCAAGAGCGTGTTCGCATTCCTCCGCACGATCGGCGGACTCCCCGAGAGCGCAGCAGCCAAACGCTTCCGCGATATCACGCCCGAAGGCGCCGTCGACACCGAGGCCGCCGACCTGCTTGCAGACCTCAAAGCGCGGCTGCGCACAGGCCTCGGCGAGAGCAACGTGAAGCGCTACTCGGCAACCTGGGAACGAAGCGCGCCGTCGACCGGTCACATCGACCAGCTATGCAACGACGTCTTCGACTCCCTTACGTCGGTCATCGATGCCGAGATCGAGCGGCTCGGCGGAGGCGAGAGCGCGTCTGAAGACGAGGCGCAGGCGCACGAGCTCTTCCGCATCGAGCGCGGGTCGTCGTTCACGGGGCGCGACGAGTATCGCAGCGCGATCGCGCGCTACCTGGACTCAGGCGATGCCTCGCCGCTCGTCGTCTGGGGCTACGGCGGAACGGGCAAGTCGGCCCTGCTCGCTCAGGCGATCGAGGATGCGCGCGGCACGCACGCGGGAGCCACCGTCATGCACCGCTTCATCGGGGCCACGCCGGCGTCCGCCGATCTCAGGCTCCTCCTGCAGAGCCTCTTCATCGACATCGGCGCGGCGTACGGCCTCGAGGGCGAGACGCCGAGCGACTTCAACGAACTCGTAAGCGCCTTCCGCGAGCGGCTCGCGGCTGCGGGATCCACGCGGCCGCTGCTACTGTTCATAGACTCACTTGACCAGCTCTCGACGGGCTACGGGGCACACGGGTTCTCCTGGTTGCCGACCTCGCTCCCGGAGGGTGTGCGGCTCGTCACGTCGATCCGCGCCGAGGAGGCAGACGAGCGCGCGCCGCGCGAACCGGCGGAGGGAGACCGTACCGCCATGGGCGGCCCCCTCGGCACGCTCCAGCACATGCTGCCCGAGGCCGCGCTGCTCGAACTTGGTCCGATGAGCGTTGCCGAGGGTGAGAAGCTGCTGGACAGGTGGCTCGCCCTTGCGGAGCGCGAGCTGACCGGCCCGCAGCGCGACGTGGTTATGTCGGCATTCGAGAAGTGCCAGCGGCCGCTGCACCTGCGCCTCGCGTTCGCCACGGCGCGCAGGTGGAGCTCGTACGACGAGCCCGAGGGGATCCGCGACCGCGTGCGCGACATGGTGGCCGCGCTCTACGAGCGCCTCGAGCGTGAGCACGGCGCCACCCTCGTGGGCCGCACGCTGGCCTACCTCGCCGCCTCCCGCAACGCGATGGGTCTTGCCGAGGACGAGATCCTGAGTCTCTTCCCTGCCGAGCAGGACAAGGGCGTCCTCGGCGAGTTCAACGAGCGCACCCGGCCGGAGCACCGGCCGGCGGACGGCTCGCTCCCGTCCAAGCTGCCCGTGGTCGTCTGGTCCCGGCTCTTCTTCGATCTGCAGCCGTACCTCGGCACGCGCACGTCCGAGGGCGCGTCCCTGCTCGCCTTCTACCACCGCGAACTCGGCGAGGTTGCGACCAAGCGGTACCTCGCGGGCGAGCGCGCCGCGCGGCACACCACGCTCGCCTCGATGTTCCGCGTGATGGCCGATCCCGCCGGGGACGGTTCGTGGAGCGGTCGGGCACGGGCGCTCGCCGAACTCCCGTACCACCTGACCGGCGCCCGGGACTGGCAGGCCGTCTACGAGCTGCTGACCGACTTCGCCTTCCTCGAGGAGAAGGCGGCGCGAGTCGGCGTGGTCGAGCGGCCGGAGAGCGCCGAGGGCACGCTGTACACGGGCGTCTATGCGCTGCTGGAAGACTACGAGACAGCGCTCGCTGCGTTTCCCACTGAATGAGTAGCAGACCGAGGACGGGGGTTGTGGCGTGGACGATGTAAAGCCCTGCACCGCCGAGTGGGCGAGCGCCCAGGTTGCCGAGTACGCGAAGCGCCGTCCCGACTACGTGCTCCTCGGCGACACGCTCGCCCAGGTGCTGCAGCATGCGGCAAACCTCTACGCGCCTCTGGCCATCGTGCAGGTGCGCGCCAAGGGCATCCCCAGCTTCGCCGAGAAGTGCCTGCGCAAGTGCCGCAAGTACCGCCATCCGGCCGATCAGCTCACCGACCTCTGTGGCGGACGCATCATCGTGCACACGCATGCGCAGGTCGAGCGGATCTCCCGCTTCATCGAGGAACACTTCGAGATCGACTGGGCCAACTCGGAGGACATCGGCAGGCGCCTGAAGACGGCCGAGTTCGGCTACCGCTCCGTCCACTACATCGTCACTTTCAGGCCGGGCGTGTTCCCCACCAAAGACGTCCCCGTGAAGGTTCCGACGCGTCTCTACGGTGGGAAGCGTGGGATGTCCAACCCGCGTGCCGAGATCCAGGTGCGCACGCTCCTGCAGCATGCGTGGGCTGATGTGGGCCACGACCTGCTGTACAAGGGCGGCTTTGAGGCGCCCGAGGTGTGGCGGCGGGAGTATGCGCGCCTGGCCGCCATCCTGGAGACGGCCGACGGTGCGATGTCGCGCGTTCACGCCGACATGCGGCGGTTCGTCTCCTCCTACAAGGCGTACATGACGCGCGAGCAGATGGCCGAGGAGCTCGAACTGCTGCGTTTCGTTCGGGAGAACGACCCGGACAACGTGGGTCTGGCTCTCCGCCTTGCCGGTGTGGCGAACGCCGCCGAGTCATGGGCCGACGCCATCGACGCGCTGTCTCCGTTCGAGCGTTCGGGTGAGTCGCCCGTTCTGCGAGAACTCGGCATCGCCTACTGTGGCAAGGGGCGGGGTGCTCCCAAGGGCGCGACGTACCGGCGCGGCCAGGCGCTCCTCGAGAAGGCGGCAGGGGATCCGGATGCTGGGGCGCCGGCGCTCCTGGCACTGGCGGAGTCGTGGCGCGGCGTGGACGACCGCACGGCGCAGGAGGCCTTCGAGCGCGCATTCGAGGTGTTGCCGGACGACCCTCACGCGCTCGCTGGCTACCTGGAGTACCAGATCGCACTCGGCAACGACCTGACTCCCACGTCGGCTGCGGCGCCTGCGATCGCCGCCGCGATCGGCACGTGCGAATCGCGCGCGCTCGCGAGTGTGGACATCCCGGGCTCGTACTTCACCGCAGGGTTCCTCTACCTTCTCCAGGGCGATCCATATGCCGCCCTCGATGCCTACGCGAAGGGCATCGAGCGCTCTGAAGCGGCTCACCAAATCTCGACCGCGCTCGGCACGCTCGAGCGCCTGCGCTCAGCGGCCGCGCACCTCGAAGGGTACGCATGGGCGGTGCGGTTGCTCCAGGCGGGGCTGGCGGCTCGCTTCCCCGACAAGGCGTCGGTGGCCGCGGTGCGCGCGCTCACCACCGGGGGCGCGGCGCCGCTGGCCGAGCCGGTCGTGATGGTGGCGGGCGGATGCGATCCCGCGCGCGCCGAGGAGTTCGAGCGCTACCGCGACATGCTCGTGCGCGGCGCGGCCGAGTTCTGCGGCACGCTCATCGGCGGCGGGACGCGCGAGGGGGTGAGTGGTTTCGTCGGCGAAGCAGCCGAGCGCAACCCCTCGATCCACGCGCTCAGCTACCTGCCGAAGCTGCTGCCGCTCGACGCAACGCTCGACGAGCGGTACGCGGAGGTGCGCGCGATCGACGACGCGGGCTTCACGCCCATGGGCCCGCTGCAGGCGTGGACGGATATCGTCGCGGCGGGAATCGACCCCGCGCGGGTGCGTCTCGTCGGCATCAATGGCGGGCGCATATCCGCCGCCGAGTACCGCATCGCGCTTGCGCTTGGCGCCACGGTCGCGCTCGTGACGGACAGCGGTCGCGAGGCCGCCAAGCTCGTGCCCGATACGCGGTGGGGCGGCTCCGAGCGCCTGATCGACATGCCGGCAGATGCAGCATCCGTGCGGGCGTACGTGGGCGGCACGTGCGTGCCCGTGCCCGAAGACCTGCAGGAGGCCATCGCGCGCGAGATGCACGAGGTGTACCGCAGGGACAAGGAGCGCGAGCTCAGGCCCGACGAGCCGGCGCTCGCCGAATGGGACGAACTCATCCCCGAGTTCCGGCGTTCGAGCCTGCAGCACGCGGGCGACATCTTCGCCAAGCTCGCCCTCATCGGTCTTGAGGCCGTGCCGGTGTCCGGGACAAAGCCGAAGCTGCATGTGATTCCCGAGAAGCAGGTCGAGGCCCTCGCCGAGATCGAGCACGGCCGCTGGAACGTGGAGCGGCTTCTCGAGGGGTGGCGCTACGGGCCGGTGAAGGATGTGAAGAGGCGTGTCTCGCCGTACCTCGTGCCGTGGTCCGAGCTGTCGGATTCCATCCGCGAGTACGACCGTGCCTTCATCCGCGCGATACCCGAGACGCTGGCCCGGCAGGGCTACGAGGTTCGAAAGAGGGCGTGAGGCGACACGTGGGGGACCGAGCCCCAAGCGTTCGCGAGCAGCGCGAGGTGATGGAGCGGTTCGCCCGCTCCATCACGCAAGAGGCTCACGTCTTGCCGCGCCACCCTACGACGCTCTGGCAGCAGCTGCACAACCGGCTGCAGTGGGACGACGGCCCCGCGGCCGCGCTGATCGCTCGTGAGCGCGAACGCCGCAGCGGCCCGGATGCCGCACCGTGGGCGAGGCTGCTGACACGCTTCGGCGAGTCGAAGTCCCTGGCACGCACGCTGACGGGGCACACGGACGCCGTGCGAGGATGCGCCGTCAGCCCCGACGGCACGCGGATCGCCTCGGCTGGCGATTGGTCGCTGAGGGTATGGGATGCTGCCAGCGGCGCTGAGGTGTACGCGGTGGAGGCGCACCGCGGTGGGGCCAACGCGTGCGCGTTCACCCCCGACGGCAGCCGGATCGTGTCGGCGGGCAACGACCGCGCCGTGGCGGTCTGGGACGCGCGGACCGGTGAGCGTCTCGCCCGTCTTGCGGGGCATGAAGGACGTGTGACCGCCTGTGCCGTGAGTCCCGACGGGTCGCTGATCGTCTCCGCGTCCGAGGACAAGACGCTGAGGGTATGGGATGCCGTGCGCGGCGCGCAGATTCGCGTCCTGAAGGGCCACCGGCGTGGTGTGAACGGCTGTGCGTTCAGCCCCGACGGCTCGCTCATCGCCTCGGCGGGCAGCGACAAGACCGTGCGCATCTGGAGCACGTCGACCGGGCGCAAGGTCCGCACGCTCAAGGGGCACAAGTACGGCGTCTTCACGTGCGCGTTCAGCCCCGACGGGCGCCTGATCGTGTCGGGAGCGGCAGACGACACGGTGAGGGTCTGGGACGCCGCCAGCGGACGGGCGTTGCGGGTCCTGCGGGGACACGACGCCGGGGACGCTTACACCACCATCGACCTGCGGGATCTGAACACGCTCGGGGACCCGGTCGCACGGGCCTTCGCGCCCACCAGCACGGGGGCTGCGCCGCTCCGCGTCGAGGCCTCGGCGACCGTCAGGGCAATCGCGTTCAGCGCGGACGGGAGTGCCGTCATCTCGGCAAGCGACGACCGGACGCTCAAGGTGTGGGACGTGAGTACCGGCGCCGAGTTGCGCACGATCGTCGGGCACGCCGGGCGTGTCTCGGCCTGTGCCGTGAGCCCGGACGGCACGTGGGTCGTCTCGGGCAGCGAGGACCGGACGCTCCGGGTCTGGGACGCGCTTTCCGACGCGGCGCCGAGCGTCTCCGTGGGACACTCCGCCGCCGTCAACGCGTGCGCCTTCAGCCTCGACGGGTCGCGCATCGTGTCGGCGAGTGCGGACGACACGGTGAAAGTCTGGGACGCTGCCGGCGGCCGCGTGCTGCGCACGCTCAGCACACCGCGGACTGCTGCGCTCTCGTGTGCGATCACCGCGGACGGCGCCGGAGTCGTCTCAGGGCACGACGACGACACCCTGCGCGTGTGGAACGCCGAGCGCGGTGTGGAGGCGGGTACGCTTAGAGGCCACGTGCGGCCGGTCTACGCGTGCGCGTTCACGCTCGACGGCCGTCATGTCGTTTCGGGAAGCGGCGACCGGACACTCCGGGTCTGGGACGTCACCGGTGGGACCGAACTGCGGAACGTCGTGGCCCACGGTGACCGGATCACCGGCTGCGCACTGAGCCCCGATGGCGCCCGGATCGTCACCTCGAGTTGGGACCACACCGCGAAGATCTGGGACATGCCGAGTCTTTCGACCCTGCACGTGCTCGCGGGCCACGCCGCGGAGGTCACCACCTGCGCGTTCAGTCCCGACGGGGCACTGGTCGCCTCGGCCGGGCATGACCGGACGCTCCGGATATGGGACGCGGAGACCGGGGATGAGGTCCGCACCCTCACGGGGCACGACGGTCCGGTGGATGGAGTGGCGTTCGGCCCCGGTGCACGCTGGACCGCCACGGCGAGCCGGGACCGCACCGTACGGGTGTGGGATGTGGCGCACGGCGCACCGACCGTCGTCGTGTCGCTCCCGGGCGCCGTGCGGTGTGTCGCCGTCCATCCCACACGGTCACTGCTCGCCTGTGGCGACGAGGGCGGCGCGGTTCACCTCCTCGAGCTCGTCGGCGTGCGGTAGGGGTGCGCATGTCGTGAGCACCGTGTGCGGCATTCCCCTCCGCCGCCGTGACGCCACAGGCGGTGGGGGTACACTCAAGTGAACAGACCTGCGGGTGGGGCAGGGGCATCCCGCGGTCGAGCCGACATCGTTATGGGGGTGGACAGCGTGACTGATACCGAGCGCGTGAAGGAACTCCGGGAGCTCATCGCCAAGTACCTGGACGAACTGGGCCTCAAGTACCTCAAGGACTCTAGCGACGACTTCCTCGTGCCGTTCGGCGACGGCGTGCGGGTGCATCTCGTCCCGCAGGAGTTCGGCGATGACATGACGGTCGTGCAGATCATCGCCCCCACCAACCTCGACCTGGACATCACCCCCGATCTGGCGATGTACGTGGCCCAGGAGAGTTCGCGGTTCGTGTTCGGCCGACTTGCCATCCATCCCGAGGAACGGGCTGTCGGGTTCGAGGAGGCGCTGCTCGGCAGCTTCCTCAACCGTGCCGAACTCCACGTCGCCATCGGTGTCGCGGCTGCCATGGCCGACAAGTACGACGACGACATCCAGCAGCGGTTCGGCGGAAAGAAAGCGGGCCGCGGCTTCTAGCAGCTTCGTTCGAGCAAGGGACGTGACGGGAGAGCGCGATGCTCGACAACCTGGGCGACTCGGGCAGGCAAGCCCTGCGCCGGGCCGATATGGCATCGGTGGGCATGGGTCATGACCGCATCGGTGTGGAGCACATATTCCTCGGTGTGATGGATCTCGAGGATCTCGCCATCCAGGGGTGTTTCCGCGGCGTGGGTATCGACACGGGCGCGCTGGCGGCCGACATCAGGAAGAAGTCGGACCCGACCGGGAGTAAGCGTACGGGACAGGCCGTCTTCACGCCCGAGGCCGAGACGATGCTCGACGAGGCGGCCAGCTGGGCCTCATCGCTCGGAAGCGACGTCGTCGAGGCGCCCCATATCCTGCTCGCCGTGCTGCTCGACGAGGGTGGGATTCCCGCGCAGGTGCTTACCGAGCAGAAGGCGGACACCGACGCTCTGGTGGGCCGCGTCAAAGACATGCTCAAGGAGGGTTGGGACGGCTCGCGCTACGTGGAACGCAAGGAGGCGGAGCAGTCCGAGACGAGCTCGCCGGGCGGAACGCCGAAGAGCGACCTCGACAACCTCGGCCAGGACCTGACCGAGATGGCCCGCAAGGGCGAGCTGCATGCCGTCACGGGACGCGAGAGCGAACTGCTCGAGCTGATCGGACACCTCACGGGCCGCAAGACGCCCAACGCGATGATCCTCGGAGAGGCGGGCGTGGGCAAGACGGCGCTCGTCAAGGGTCTCGCGGTGGAGATCGTGGAAGGCGACGTGCCCGAGAGCCTGCGCAACGTGACCATCCGTACCGTCGAGGTGGGCTCGCTCGTGGCCGGCACGATGTACCGTGGCCAGTTCGAGCAGCGGCTGAAGTCGCTCATCGATGCGGCCGAAGCCGACCCCAACCTGATCGTCTTCATCGACGAGATCCACATGCTCGCCGGCGCGGGCGCGGCAGGCGGAGGCGACGCGGTCGACGCGGCCAACATGCTGAAGCAGCCGCTCGCGGACGGGCGCATGCGCGTTATCGGCGCCACCACGACCGACGAGTACAACGAGTTCCTGCAGAAGGATCCGGCGCTGTGGCGCCGTTTCGGCATCATCACGCTCACCGAGCCGTCGAGGGACGACACGGTCGAGATCATGTTCGGCCTGCGCGAGCGCTATCAGGGCTTCCACGACGTGAGCATTATGGACGACGCCCTGCTCACCGCGGTCGACATGTCCATCCGCTACATGCCCGACCGGCGGCTGCCGGACAAGGCCATCGCGGTACTCGACAAGTCATGCTCGCAGAAACGCCTGCGCGCCTTCTACGGGTTCACCGATCTGGGGGAACTCTCTCGCGACGAGCGCCGCGCCCTGTTCGAGGGCAAGCGAGACCAGGTCGCGCTGCCCGAGACGCTCGTCATCGACAACGAGGACATCGCGCTCACCGTTGCGATGATGACCAACCTCCCGGTGGGCAAGCTGCAGGAAGACGAGATGGACAAGCTGCTCGAGCTCGAGGAGCGCATGCGCACGCGGGTCTCAGGCCAGCCGGAGGCGATCGCGCTCGTGGCCAAGGCGATCCGCAAGTCGCGCGCGGGTACCGGCGAGCCGAACGCTCCCATCGGCAGGTTCCTGTTCCTGGGACCCACCGGTACCGGCAAGACCGAGCTTGCCAAGACCGTGACCGAGGCGCTCTTCGACGACGAACACCGCATGGTTCGCGTCGATATGAATGAGTGCACCGACGAGTGGGCCAACTCGCGGCTCATCGGATCACCGCCGGGCTACCGTGACTCGGAGCGTGGCGGCATCCTCTCGGAGGGAATCAGGCGCAACCCGTACACCGTCGTGTTGCTCGACGAGATCGAGAAGGCGCACCCCAAAGTGCACCAGCTGCTGCTGGGTCTGCTCGAGGAAGGGCGCTTCGTCGACGGCCTGGGGCGCAACGTCGACTGTCGCAACACGGTCATTATCATGACCTCCAACGTGGGATCGGCGCAGATACAGGGCGAGCGGAGCAACCTCGGCTTCCAGCCGCCGACGGCGACCCGCGAGCTGACGCAGGAAGATGTTGAGCGCGCGGTGCGGCGGGAGCTCGGCAAGCACTTCGCACCGGAGTTCCTGAACCGCTTCGACGCGATCGTGTTCTTCAACCCGCTCAGTCGCGAGACGCTTCGCGTGATCGCCGCCAACATGCTCGCCCGGCTGCCGGTGCCGGTGACCGCCACTCCTGCCGCGATCGAGATACTCGTGGAGGCCGGCTACGATCAGACCATGGGCGCCCGGCCGCTCCGGCGCGCGGTCCAGAGCCTGGTCGTCGATCCGGTGACCGACATGATCATCAGGCGGCAGATCGCCAAGGGCACACCGGTCGAGGTCGACGTGCGAGACGGCGAGCTGATCTTCCATGCTGCCGGAAGCGAGCCTTCACCGGCGGAGACGGGATAGTGGGCGTGCCCTGATCGTGTGATCAAGGCGCTGAGCCAGGAGTGCCCCGCAGCGGAGATCCACCGTCGGGCATCGAATGGCGGGTTCCGTACCGCAGGCAGTCATGCGGGCTTGACGGCCGTTGGCGTGCCTACGCCCCCGAGGCCAGGGGAGCTAAGCCCAGCCCCTGAGACCGTCGAGCAACAGCTCGTAGATCGCCGCAGCCTCGTCAATCTGCTCAAGCGCGCAGCTCTCGTCGGTGGCGTGCGCTTGATCGGGCTCCCCTGGGCCGAGCAGCACGACGCTGGGATCGCCGAGCGCCGGGGCCAGCACCGAGGCGTCGGTGAAGTACAGGGCAGGCGCGGCAGCATTCGGATTCGTGTTGGCCGCGGCCAACACCTCAGCCACACGGATGGCGAAGGGGTCGCCAGGCGTTGTGTAGACCGCCGGCATCTCGAGGACTGTCTCGATTGTCACTGTTTCGCCGGCGATTGCTCCGATGTGGTCGCGCACCTGGTCGGCCGTCACGCCCGGTACAAGCCGTACATCCACCGTCATGACTGCCGAGTCCGGGACCTGGTTCGTACAGGTCCCGCCCGAGAAGGTGCCTACGTTCGCCGTGACACAGCCCATGACCGGATGGTCTCCGGGCAAGCCGTGCTCGTGGAGGGCAACCGCGACGCGTGCCAGCGGCGTAATTGCGCTCACACCGAGGTGCGGTGTCGAGCCGTGCGCGGCCCGACCCCGCGCTACGAGTCGCAGCCAGAGTGCGCCCTTGTGGCCGGGAGTAAGGCGGTTCGCTGTGGGTTCAGCCACGAGCAGAGCGCGAGTTGCCGGCAGGAGGCCGCAGTCGATCAGTCTTCGCGCCCCAGCGCAGCCCGTCTCCTCGCCGGCGGTCAGCACGAGCGCAACGGCGGCATGCGGTGGACCGCTTCCCAAGTGACGCTCGAGCGCCACTACCATCGCAGCGACCCCCGACTTCATGTCGCTTGTGCCGCGACCGTACAGTCGTCCACCACGGCACGTGCCACCGAGTGGATCGTCCGACCACATCGTGCCATCCGCCGGGACCGTGTCGAGGTGCCCCGAGAGCATGAGCTGTTGCTCTGAGTCTGCTCTTGTCGTTGCGACGAGGTTGGCACGGTTGCCGGCGAACCTATCGATCCGGACCTGCATCCCGGCCGCCTCGAGGCGACGTGCGATCAACTGCGCTGCGGAAAGCTCTCCGTGGCCGCAGGTGTCGATTCTGATCAGGTCGCGCGCTAGTTCGAACGCAGGGTTCACGATGGGCCGCCTGTTGATTCGCGCACGACGAGCGTGGGGGCCACCGCCATCCGGCGGACCGGTGCCTCCGGGTCGGCCATGCGCTCGTCGAGCAGCCTGATGCACTCGGCTGCTATCCGCTCGTGGGGCTGGCGAACCGTGGTCAGCGGCGGATCGGTGAGCATCGCAAAGCGGATGTCGTCGAACCCGGTCACCCAGACCTGCTCAGGCACGCGGACCTGTCGGCGGCGGAACTCGCAGAGCACGCCGACGGCGATCTCATCATTACCGCAGACCACGGCATCAGGAAGTGATGGCAGGGCGAGCAGTTCTATGGCCGCTTGCCGGCCCCACTCGGCGCTGAATGTGCCGAGAAGCGGCTCGCCGCGCTCCATTCTGTGCGCGCGTACAGCCACCTCGAAGTCTGTGAGGCGCTCCTGAGCTGCTGAGCTGTCGGGCCGGGCACTGACGAATACGCAGCGATGGGCGCCGCGGGCGCGAAGGTGTTCGACGATGCGGGTGATCCCGGCTTTCTCGTCGACACCCACCCAGTCGGCGTCGAAGCCGGGCACGTAACGGTCGACCTGCACCACAGGCACCCGGCCGACGGCTTCTCTGAGCGACGCCGCACTGTGCGTGGCCGACACAGGGATGATGATGAGTCCGTCCACCTTGCGTCCCACGAGCGCCCGGACCCGCCGGCGCTCGGTCTCGGGATCGAGTTGGGAGTCACACAGGAACAAGTCGCGCCGTGTCTGTTGCAGGGTACGCTCGACAGCCTCCACGACGGTGGGGAAGAACGGATTGCCGATCTCGGGGACGACCATACCCACGGTGTTGGTCTGACCGCGGCGCAGCGCCCTCGCAAGCGCATTATGCCGATAGCCGAGCTCGTCGGCGGCCAGGGTGACTCTCGCAGCGAGATCGGGTGACACCTTTCGGCTGCCTGACAGTGCACGCGACACTGTTGCGACTGACACACCAGCCCGGTCTGCTACATCGCGTATGGTGACCGTCATAGGTACTCCCGGGCAAACGGTTTCTTAGCCATGTGTACAGTCTACGGCTCCGGCGTAGACGACGCCAGCCATCGCGATCAAAGCGCAAATGCTAAGTTGGGAATCCTCAGCGGTGTTGCATACGAGTGAACTGGGCGGGTAGAATGTGCTCGAAGGGGTAAACGATTACCCATACGCACGCAAGGGAGGGGTAGGCCATGGCTCGACGCTCGGTAATGAAGCTCGTATCAGTGGCAATGCTCGTGGGACTCGTTGCGCTGTCTGCTGCTGGCTGCGCATCGGACGGTGACACGGGCGACGAGAAGATGAAGGTCGGTCTGGTTCAGATTAACCAGCAGGCGATCTTCTTCAACCAGATGAACGAGGGTGCGCAGGAGGCCGCCGACGAGGCGGGCGTCGATCTGACGATCTTCAACGCGAACGACGACGCCGCGAAGCAGAATGAGGGCATCGCCAACTTCGTCACCCAGGGCTTCGACGCGATCATCGTGGTCGCCATAGATGTCGAGGGGGTCAAGCCGGCGATCAAGGAAGCCAAGGACGCCGGCGTGTACATCGTCTGCGTCGACGCGATCGTCGAAGACGACGCGGTCGACTGCCAGGTTGGTGTCGACAACTCCGCCGCAGGCGCCACGATCGGTGAGTTCGTGGTCGACTACATGAACGAGAACGATCTTCCCAACAAGAACATCGGCGTTCTCGGGGCACTCAACTCCTTCATCCAGAACCTCCGCAAGGACGCGTTCGTCGAGGTCGTCGAGGCTGCTGGCGCCACCATCACGCAGACCGTCGACGGCCAGAACCGCCAGGAGGCCGCCATGGCCGCCGCCGAGAACGTGTTCACCGCTCAGGCGGACACCTTCATCATGTATGCCACCGGTGAGCCCCAGATGGTCGGTGCGGTCGCCGCGGTACGCTCGCAGAACAAGGGCACCTCGGTGAAGCTGTTCGGTTGGGACCTCACGGCTGAGGTCATCACCGGCATCGATGACGGTTTCGTCCTTGGTGTCGTGCAGCAGAACCCGAAGACCGAGGGCTACGAGGCCGTCATGGCCTGTAAGACCCTGGTCGAGGGTGGCGAGGTTGCCGAGTTCATCGACGTTCCGATCGAGATCGTGACCAAGGACAACGTCGAGCCGTACCGAGCAATCTTCCAGTAGCATCGTCTCATCGTCACGGAAGGCAGGCTAGCGGGGACACGGGGGTTGACATGAGCGCAGACCAGGCACGGCCGGATCGTATCCTGATGAAGGACATCCGAATGCGGTTCGGTATGGTGGAGGCTCTGCGCGGTGTCACCCTCCGTGTCGCCCCTGGCGAGGTCGTCGGTCTCGTCGGCGACAACGCCGCCGGCAAGTCGACCCTCATGAAGTGCCTCTCCGGGACGTACATCCCTGACAGCGGTGAGATTTGGGTGGACGGCCAGAAAGTCAACTACCGCACACCTCGAGAGGCGCACAAACTCGGCATCGAGATGGTCTACCAGGATCTGGCCCTGTGCGACGACATCGATGTCGCTGGCAACATCTTCCTGGGTCGCGAACCGCGCAAGCTCGGCGGCATGGCGCTCGACAAGAAGGAGATGCACGCGAAGGCGCGTGCCCTCCTCGACTCTCTGAGAATCCGCATCCCGTACACGGACCTGCCCGTCAGGAACCTCTCCGGCGGGCAGCGTCAATCGGTGGCTATCGCGCGGGCGGTTCACTTCAAGCCGCACTTGCTGATCCTTGACGAGCCCACCGCGGCGCTCGCCGTGGCCGAGGTCGAGATTGTCCTGGATCTGATCGACAGGGTGGCCGAGAGCGGCGTGGGCGTGATCTTGATCACGCACCGTCTGCAGGATCTGTTCCGTGTTTGCGACCGTCTCTGCGTCATGTACGAAGGTACGCTGCGGGCTGACCTCGACGCCCGGACGACCTCCCTCGAGACGCTGGTGCAGGAGATCGTCGGACGGGGGCATGCGGCATGAGTCAGGACTCCCCTTCGGCGACCCGCCATGAGAGTACCGAGCGCATCCAGCCGACGCGCGCCGACTACGTCAGGGCCTGGGCTGGGCGCAACATCCTCACGATCGCGGTGGGCGCGGTCCTCATCGTCCTGCTGACCTTCTTCAGCGCTACCGCCGACAGCTTCATGACCGTGCCGAACGTGCTGAACATGCTTCGGCAGATCGCTCCAACGCTGATCGTCGCAGTCACCATGACATACGTCATCACCACGGCGGGTATCGATCTGTCGGTGGGCTCGATCGTCGCGCTGTCCGGATCGCTGCTCGCCATCCTCATCAAGAATGGCCAGGATCCCACTGTGGCACTGCTGCTGGTGCTGCTGCTCGGCCTGGTGGTCGGTCTGGTCAACGGCTGGTTCTCGGCATATCAGGGACTGCCACCGTTCATCGTGACGTTGGCGACCCTGTCCATCGTGAGAGGCACAGCGCTCCTGATCACCCAGGGCTACTCGACGCCCATATCGAGCGATGCCTGGGTGGTCAGCCTGGGGCAAGGCCGACTGGCGGGTGTGCCCATACCCGCCGTGATTGCCGCGGTCGTAGTGGCACTTGGATGGTTCGTCTTCACCCAGACTCCGTTCGGACGTTATGTCGTAGGCCTCGGATCCAATCGTGAATCGCTCCGCCGGACCGGCGTGAACACCCGCTTCGTGGGGATGATGGTCTTCGTGATGTCAGGGCTGGCCGCCTCGACTGCAGGCGTGCTGGTCGCGGCACGACTTGCGTCGGGCTCTTCGAACGCGGGAGTGGGTTTCGAGCTTGAGGTGATCACCGCGGTCGTGCTCGGCGGGACGAGCCTCATGGGCGGCCGGGGCAGCGTGATGGGCACAGCACTCGGCGCACTGGTACTCGGCGTCATCGCCAACGGACTGGTTCTCTCCCACGTCTCGCCGTTCTACGTCCAGATCGTTCAGGGTGCGATACTGCTGCTCGCCATCTTCCTCAACACCCGCGTGTTCTCGAGATTCGGAGCGGTGAAGCACTGATGGCCGAGGTCGTGACTGTCACCGGTGTTGTCGACAGTGCGGACTTGGGTGTCACGCTGTTCCATGAGCACCTCCTGAACGACGGTCGCAGTGCGTGGCGTCGGCCCGATGATGCCGATGCCGAAGGGTGGCTCATCGCGGACGCGCCCGTACGCATGGAGTACCTGGGTCGGCTGCGGAACGACCCGTACCTCTCGCGCGACAACACGAGTCTCGATGACCTCGATCTGGCGGTCGAGGAGGTGGCCCGCTTCGTTGGGGCAGGTGGCGGGACCATCGTGGAGCAAAGCCTGGAAGGGATCGGGCGGGATCCGGGCGGTCTGCAGCGGATCGCTGAGGAGACCGGTGTCCACGTGGTGATGGGCTGCGGGTACTACCTGCAGCGCACGCATCCGCTCGGACTGGCCGCGATGGACATCGACCGGATTGCCGAGTCGATCGTGCAGGACGTGACCGAGGGGGTCCACGGGATTCGCGCCGGCATCATCGGTGAGATCGGCGTGAGTGTGGACTTCACTCCCGCCGAGGAGCGGGTACTGCGCGCGGCAGCGCGAGCGCAGCGCGCGACGGGGGTGCCGCTCTCCGTTCATCTGCCAGGCTGGCTGCGCTACGGCCACCGCGTTCTCGACGTCGTGGAGGAAGAGGGAGGGGCGCTGGATGCGACCGTGCTCGATCACATGAACCCCAGTCACGGCGACCGCGAGTACCAGCGCTCGCTTGTCGACCGGGGCGCCTGGATCGAGTACGACATGCTAGGGATGGAGTTCTTCTACCCCGGCGAGGGACAGAGCCCGAGCGACGAAGACAACGCATCCGCGATCGCAGAGCTCCTCGCGGATGGCTACGGACATCGGCTCCTGCTGTCTCACGACGTCTTCATCAAGACACTCCTGTGCCACTACGGTGGCTTCGGCTACGCACATGTGCTTACCGGCTTTGCCGCGCGTCTCGAGCGGCATGGCGTCGCCCGTGAGCGCCTTATGGAGATCCTCACAGCCAATCCGCGGACGGTCTTCGAGACCGCGTGGGAAAGGAGAGCGTGATGCGAGTACTCGTCGCAGGCGAGTCGTGGGTGAGCGAGTCCACGCACTACAAGGGCTTCGACGCATTCCAATCGGTGGTGTTCGAGATCGGCGTCGGCCCCCTGAAGGCGGCCCTGGAAGACAACGGCATCACCGTGGTGCATATGCCCGCCCACGAGGTGCCCGAGCAGTTCCCGGCGACCGTGGAGGCCTTCAGCGTCTACGACGTGGTCATCCTCTCCGACATCGGCGCCGACAGCATCCTGCTGCACCCCGACACCTGGTTGAGGGGTAAGCGCACACCCAACCGCCTGAAGGTACTGGCCGAGTGGGTCAGGGCCGGCGGCGGCCTGCTGATGGCTGGCGGCTACATGAGTTTCCAGGGATTCGAAGGCAAGGCGATGTACCGGCGGACGCCGGTCGACGACATCCTGCCCTCGGTCATCGACCCGTGGGACGACCGCGTCGAGGCACCCGAGGGCACCGAGGTCACCGTCGTCGATGCTGCGCATCCCGTGCTCGCCGGTGTGGAAGGCACGTGGCCGAGCCTGCTCGGCTACAACCGTTTCGGTCTCAAGCCGGACGCCCTGCTGCTTGCTTCGGTCGGCGACGACCCGCTGCTGGCGCTCCGCATGGAGGGCGCCGGCCGTACGGCGGCGTGGGCATCGGACATCGGTCCGCACTGGTGCCCCGAGGACTTCGTGGCGTGGCCGGGCTACGCCCGTCTGATGACCCAACTCGTACGCTGGCTCGCAGGGGCCTGACCCATGCCGACCCCCATCATCTTGGACTGCGATCCCGGGCACGACGACGCGCTGGCGATCCTGCTTGCCGCCGCCGACCCGGCAGTGGACCTGCTCGCTATCACGACGTGCGGTGGCAACCAGACCGTCGAGAAGTGCACGCTCAACGCGCGTCGGATGTGCTCGGTTGCAGGCATTACTGACGTGCCGATCGCGAGTGGCGCGGCCGGTCCGCTGCTCGGCTCGCTCCACATCGGTGAGTACGTACACGGAGTCTCTGGCCTGGACGGTCCGACCTGGGCGGAGCCGACCGTGCCCGAGGCCGAGGAGAGCGCGCACGACCTCATCGTGCGAATCTTGCGCGAGGCGGCCGAGCCGGTAACGCTGATTCCGACCGGACCGCTTACCAACATCGCACTCGTGCTGAGCGCCCACCCGGAGCTTTCGACCAAGATCGCCGAGATCGTGCTCATGGGGGGCTCCACCGAGCGGGGTAACGACACCCCGTACGCGGAGTTCAACATCCGGGTGGATCCGGAAGCCGCTGACATCGTGTTCTCGAGCGGACTGCCGGTGACCATGTGTGGGCTCAATATCACCCACCAGGCGCTTGCCACGCCGGACGTGCTCGAGCGGCTCCGCGCACTCGGCACCGCCATGGGTGACCTGTGCGTGGAGCTCCTGACGTTCTTCTCGGCCAGCTACCTGCGCACCTGGGGCTTTACCTCTCCGCCGCTTCACGACCCGGTGGCCGTCGCCCGAGTGATCGACCCCACGCTGGTCGAGTGTGTGTCTGCGCCCGTAGCGGTGGAGACGGCGGGCCGTCACACGCGCGGAGCAACCTGCGTCGACCTGCACCATCTGACCGGCGGGCCTGACAACGCCCTCGTTGCGATGCGGCTCGATTCGGACCGATTCTGGGACCTGATGATCGGGGCGATCGCGAGCTATGAATGACGTCGTTGTGGTCGGCAGCATCAACGTCGATCGTTCGGTCGACGTGCACGAAGCCCCCGCGCGTGGCGCGACACTGCTGGGGTCGGATGTGCGACGGGGTCCGGGCGGCAAAGGCGCCAATCAGGCGGTGGCACTCGCCCGGATGGGCCGCCGCGTCGCCATGCTCGGTGCGGTTGGTGATGACGAAGACGGTGCGTACATGCTCGGGATCCTCGCGGCCGAAGGCGTGGACATCAGCGGCGTCGAGAGCGTGGACGCGGCCACGGGGCAGGCGTTCGTATTCGTCGAGCCGGACGGTGAGAGCACCATCGTCGTGGCCCCGGGTGCCAACGGTGCTCTGACGCCAGGGATGCTCGATGCTCATCGTGGTGCGTTTGCGGGCGCGAAGTGTGTGCTCGTTCAGCAGGAGGTCCCAGCGGTTGTGGTAGCTCATGCCGCGGAGCTCTGCCAGGGCATCTTCGTCCTGAACCCGGCACCCGCGAGGCCGATTAGCGCGGGCCTACTCGCGCGCGTGGACATTCTTGTCCCGAACCGTCACGAACTCGCCACCATCGCCGGAGTCTCGCCCGCTGATGACGTCGATACCGTCGCGGCGATGGCGCGGTCAATCCGGGGACCACGAACGGTGATTGTCACGCTTGGTGAGCAGGGAGCCCTTGTGGTCGAGGCGGGCGAAACGGTGCACATCGCGGCTCGCGCGGTCAAGGCGATCGACGCGACCGCGGCGGGCGACACGTTCTGCGGCGCGCTCGTGGATGGTCTGCTTGATGGTCGCGACAGCGCGGACGCGGCGCGCTGGGCGGTCAGAGCTGCCGCGGTGGCCGTGGAGCGTCGTGGCGCAATGGACTCGATTCCCCGCAGGGCGGAGGTCGAGGCGGGGCCGTAGCCGAAGCGAGGACCCTCGCGCACCGCGTGCTCACTCCTGCTCGTAGCGCTCGATGAGCTGGCGGGCTTTCTCGACCGTCTCGTTGGCCTGGTCGATCCACTGGCGGGTGGTGCTCGGCAGCTTCTTCTCGTGTGCCTTGAGTCCTGAGATGTAGTAGTCCATCGCGTCGTGCACGAGCTGGTCGAACTCCGCCCCATGCTCGTCGACGGGTTCGTAGGCCGCGAGGGCCTGCCGCGTGGAGAAGATCAGTGACTTGGCGACTTCGGGATCGAAGTCGTCGCGGCTCATCTCGGTCTCGACAGCCTCGGCGGTCTCGAGAAGCGGGCGAGCAGCCGGTATCCAGGCTGATTCGTCCTCAGGGGCGCCGCAGCCGCCCGCTGTCCAGACAAGCGCGAGTGCCGTCAGCAGCACCAGGGTTCGCTTCGTCCGCATGGTCGCTCCTCCCTTGCCCGCTCTGTCCATCTTACCCGCACGAGGGGGGCAGAGCGCGCCGTCGGCATATCCGGGCCGGGTCGCGCTGGCTCTCGCGCAACCGGCATAGTGCTTCGTTCCTCCCAAGTGAAGCTATTCACTTTGCATAGATGCTGGATTATCCCGCGCGGTCTGGGTTAGAATGCCCTACCAATCAGATAGCGACCGCTATCGCATACGTAGGGAGGTACGGCATGGTGCACGAGCGGACACGGAAGTTCCTCGCGCTCGGCCTCACCATCGTCCTCGCGTTCAGCGTTTTCGGCATTGCCGGATGCGCGGCGGAAGACGGAGAGACCGACGGAGAGACGGACGGCGGCGAGCCCACGGGCGCGACCGAGACCATCAAGATCGGCGTGCAGACGGCGCTCACCGGCCCGCTTCCGGACTACGGTGCGGCAGCGGTCAACGGTGTCGAGCTCGCTCTTGAGGACTTCGGCACCTTCGAGATGGACGGCACGACCTACCAGGTCGAGCTCGTCATCCTCGACGACAAGGCCGAGCCGGCCGAGTCGGCGGTTGTCGCCCAGACCATGGTCGACGAGGGTGTTGTTGGCGTCATCGGCAGCCTGACCACCGGCGCTACGCTTTCCGCGATTCCGATCTACGCTGAGAACCGCATCCCGCAGATCAGCGGTTCGGTGACCGGCCCCGCGGCCAACGCCGAGGGTGTGGACACGTTCTATCGCACGTGCTGGAACGACGCGGTGCAGGGTGAGGCCCTCGCGGTGTGGGCGATGGAGCTTGGTGCTGAGAAGGTCGTGCTCATGGACGACAACGGTGCCTACGCGGTCGGTCTTGCCGACGTGGCCGAGACCACGCTTGAGGCCGAGGGCGTCGAGACGCTCCGTCAGAACTGCCAGTCGGGCGACCAGGACTTCTCGGCCCAGGTGGCCAACGTCAAGGAGTTCGGCCCGGACGCGCTCATCTTCACCGGGTATCACCCCGAAGCTGGTCTGATGCGCAAGCAGATGATCGAGGCTGGTCTCGGTGACGTCATCTTCATAGGCGGCGACGGCATCAAGTCGGCCGAGCTCGCGGCCCAGGCCGGTGGCGCCGAGAACGCTGAGGGCATCTACGCGACCTTCGGTGGATTCCCCGAGGATCAGCAGCCCGGCTACGCTGCGTTCTCCGCCAAGTACGAAGAGGCCTACGGCGAGGCTGTCGGTCCGTACGCGCAGAACAACTACGACGCGTTCGGCGCCCTGATCGCGGCCATCAAGCAGGCCGGATCGCTCGACACCGAGGCGATCATCGAAGCTCTTCAGACGGTCGAGTACGAAGGTGTCACCGGAACCTTCAGCTTCGCTTCGGCGGCTGACGGCCCCGTGGCTCGCGGCGACGTCGTCGTTGCCGGGCTCACGCCGGCCAACGTGCCGCGGTACATCATGAAGGATGGGGAGTTCGTCTCCGCTCAGTAGTGACGCTCTGAGAGTGACGCCCTGATCCGTCAGGGTGGTGAGTTGAAGCGGGGGGCGCAGGTGTCGTATCCTGCGCCCCCCGCGTGCGTCACGGCGCGAGATGGTGCAGAATGCTCGGAAGCATCTACGCGCCGCACGGGGATCCGATTCTTGACGAGGAGTCACACGTGAGTTTGGACCACATCGTCAGCGTCACCATCGGCGGCCTGACCGTGGGCATGATCTACGCGCTCATCGCGCTCGGATACACCATGGTCTACGGCGTGCTCAAGTTCATCAACTTCGCGCACGGTGAGGTCTTCACCATCGGCGGGTACGTTGCCGCGTTCACGCTCCTCACCCTCGGTGTGAACGACGACATGTCCACAATCGCCATCGTGGGTTCTCTTGTCGCTGCGGCGCTCGCCGCGGTACTCGTACCCATGACCGTGGGGTTCCTCGTGGAGCGCATCGCCTACCGGCCGCTTCGAGGTCGGGCACGCATCATCCCGCTCCTCTCCGCCATCGGTGTATCGATCGTGATGCAGCAGCTGATCATCATCGTCTTCGGCCCGAAGCCGGTCACGATCCCCACGCTCGCGATCGCCTCGGCCTCGGTCGGTCTCTTCGGCGTGCGCGTCCGCGTGCTGGCGCTCGTGATCATCGGCGTCTCGGCCGTGCTCATGGGCGGCCTCACCTACCTGGTGCGCTCCACGCGCATCGGCAAGGCGATGCGCGCGACCTCGCAGGACATGGAAGCCGCCGAGATGATGGGCATCGAGACCAACAAGACGATCGCGTTCACCTTCATCGTGGGTTCGGCGCTCGCCGGGATCGGCGGCCTGCTCGTGATCATGTACTACGGCTCGCTCAAGTACGACGCGGGCTTCCTCTACGGCCTCAAGGCGTTCACCGCGGCCGTCCTCGGCGGTATCGGCAACATCCCTGGCGCGGTCGTGGGTGCGCTCGTGCTCGGCATGACCGAGACCTACGGCGTGAGCGTGGACCTCGGCTTCATGGCGTGGTTCGTCGTGGCCGGGCTCATCCTCGGCCTGTACGTGCAAATGGTGCGCGTCCCGCGCCGACGACTCCTCCACGTGGCCGAGGACCGGCGCACGCCGGAGTACGAGCGCAGCATCCTCAACGTGTACCGTCTCACCCCGTACCACGGGATCAAGACGCTGCTCGCCGAGCGCACCGACGCGCTTCTATCGGTCTCGGCGCAACACGCGGTGCGGCTGATGGCCGGCAACATCTTCCTGGCCGTCGTGGCCGCGGTGATGTTCATCAACGCCGACGCCCGAATCGACACCCGCTGGCAGCCGGTCATCGCGTTCGTGGTGCTCATGGTGATCCTGATGTTCCGGCCGTCGGGCATCCTCGGCGAAGCCATCACGGAGAAGGTGTAGCCGATGAGACTCTCCGAGATTACCGGACGCATCAGCGCCGTCGGCGCCCGCGTGCCGCGCAGTGTGTATGTGGCGGCCGCGCTCGCGCTCGCCGCGATCTTCCCGCTGCTCAACCTGGCCGGCTGGGTGGACACCGCCTGGCTGCGTGTGGGCGTGATGTCGCTCCTGTTCGTCATGCTCGCGCTCGGCCTCAACATCGTGATGGGCGAGACGGGCCTGCTCAACCTGGGCTACATTGCATTCTTCGCGTTCGGGGCGTACACGACGGCGCTGCTCTCGTCGCCGAAGTTCGAGCTTCGATGGCCGTTCCTTGCGGTGGTGGTGATGAGCACGCTCATCGCGATGGTGGCGGGCTTCGTCATCGGCCTGCCCACGCTCAGGTTGCGCGGCGACTACCTCGCGATCGTGACCCTCGCCTTTGGCGAGATCGTGCGCCTCACCATCATCAACCTGCAGGACTTCACTAACGGCCCCAACGGCATCACCGGCATCTACCCGCCACGCCCGCTCGGTGAGCGTGCCCTTGAGTCACTCGGCTCGACGGGCCCGGCGGCCTGGCTCACCGTCGACAAGCCGATCGAGTACTACTATCTGGTGCTCGTCTGTGTGGTCGTGACCGCGGTCCTGCTCACCAACCTGAAGAACTCTCGCGTCGGTCGGGCGTGGAACGCGCTTCGCGAGGACGAGCTCGCAGCCGTTTCGGCAGGTATCACTGCGACCCGCGCGAAGCTCCTGTCCGTGGTGCTCTCGGCGGGGATCGCCGGGTTCGCGGGCTCGCTCTTCGCCTACTACTCCAACGTGATCAGCCCCGAGTCGTTCCTGTTCATGCAGTCGGTCATCGTCGTCTGCATGGTCGTGCTCGGCGGCATGGGTTCGATTCCCGGCGTCATCATCGGCGCCATCGTGCTGAACGCCCTGCCGCAGCTCATCCGCCAGGCGGCGGGTGCGGCGCGCAGTGAGTTCGAGGTCTACCGGATGCTCATCTTCGGCATCATCATCGTCGTGATGGTGATCTTCCGGCCCGAGGGACTCCTGCCCGACACCCTGTGGCGTCGCGAGGCGCACGAGGTCGATCCACGCGAGCTTGAGAAGACCCGACAGAGCCTCTTCGATCTCGAAGAGGGCGAGAAGGACCTGGAGGTGTAGCCGTGGGCGCGATTCTCGAGTTGCAGGGCGTGTCCATGAGCTTCGGCGGTCTTAAGGCTGTCGCCGACCTCTCCTTCGAAGTGCGCGAGAACGAGATCGTCTCGATCATCGGGCCGAACGGATCGGGCAAGACCACCACGTTCAACGTCATCAGCGGCCTCTACGAGCCCGACTCGGGAGACATCCTCCTCAAGGGTGAGAGCGTTGCGGGTCTCCGTCCCGACCAGGTGCACGACAAGGGCATCTCGCGGACGTTCCAGAGCCTGCGCCTCTTCTCCAACATGAGCGTGCTCGACAACGTGCTCGTGGGCATGCACTCGGTGACCGACGCGGGCCTGGTGGCGTCGATGCTTCGGCTGCCCTCGGTGCGTCGCGAGGAAGCGGCGATGCGCGCGAAGGCGCAGGAGATCCTCGCGATGTTCCCGGGCCGGTTCTCGGGCCCCCGGCAGCAGCAGCCGGCGTTCTCGCTGTCGTACGCCAACCGGCGCCGGCTCGAGATCGCCCGCGCGCTCGCCTCCGAGCCGGTGCTCCTTCTGCTCGACGAGCCGGTGGCAGGCATGAACCCTATGGAGTCTCGTGAGGTCATGGAGCAGATCAAGATCCTTCGGGACAAGGGGTTCACGATCCTTATGATCGAGCACGACATGCACGTGGTCGAGGGTGTCTCCGACCGCGTCGTCGCGATGGACCACGGCGTGAAGATCGCCGAGGGGAGCTACGCGGACGTTGCCAACGACCCGCAGGTTGTGGAGGCCTATCTTGGCAAGCGAGCAGCAGAAGCCACTGCTTGAGTTCCGGGGCGTCGAGACCTACTACGGGCGCATCCAGATCCTCAAGGGAGTGAACTATACGGTCAAGGCGGGCGAGATCGTCTGCCTGCTGGGCGGTAACGCCTCGGGCAAGTCCACCACGATGAAGACCATCCTCGGCATCGTGAAGCCCGCCAAGGGCGAGGTGCTGTGGGAGGGCGAGGTCATCAACAACCTGCGCACCGCCGAGCGCATCAAGCGCGGTGTGGCGACGGTGCCGGAGAACCGCCGGCTCTTCCCGCACCTCACGGTGCTCGAGAACCTCGAGATGGGCGCGTACACCCGCAACGACACCGCGGAGATCGCGGCCGACCTCGAGCGCGTCTACGAGTTCTTCCCCAAGCTTGCCGAGCGGCGCAAGCAGCGCGCCGGCACGCTCTCGGGCGGCGAGCAGCAGATGGTGGCCTTCGGCCGCGCCCTCATGAGCAGGCCGAAGCTGATCTGCATGGACGAGCCGTCGATGGGTCTCTCGCCGGCGCTCGTGGACCAGAACTTCGACCTGATCCAGCAGGTCAACGAGCAGGGCGTCGCCGTCTTCGTGGTTGAGCAGAACGCCACCGCGGCGCTCTCCATTGCCGACCGCGGCTACGTGCTGCAGGGCGGGCGTGTCGTGATCGAGGGCACCGCCGCCGAGCTGCTGGACAACCCGGAGCTCAAGCGCGCCTATCTCGGCGGGTAGCGCCCGGCGGCTCGCCGCTCCGCGCACCCGACACCGCCCGCCGCAGCGTCACGCCTGCTTCCCGCGCGCGTCACCTGTGATGCGCACCGCTCCTGGGGTAGAGTTGCATCATCAGAGTGCATTTCTGCATACCCTCGGGAAGGAGCCGTCATGATCAAGGTCGCGGTGTGGGGGACGGGCATGATGGGCCAGGGCCTGCTCGGCTTCATCCTGGATCGGCCGAAGGACATCGAGCTCGTCGGCGCGATCGTCACGAACCCCGCCAAGGAAGGCAAGACCGTCGGCGAGCTGCTCGGCCGGCCGTGCGACGTCACCATGACCACCAACGCCGCGTCGGTGTTCGCCAAGGAGTCCGACGTGGTGTGCATCTGCACCCAGAGCAACCTCGATGAGGTGGCCGAAGAGGTCGAAGCGGCGGTGCGCGCGCAGGCCAACGTGCTCTGCATCGCCGAGAAGCTCGCCTACCCCTGGGCGAGCGACGAGGGGTGGGCCGACCGCTTCGAGGAGCTCGCCGTGGAGTATGGCGTTTCGATCCTCGGCACCGGCATCAACCCGGGCTTCATCTTAGACGCGCTTATCGTCGCGTGGAGCTCGATCTGCCTCAGGATCGACCGTATCGAGGCGCAGCGCGTGAACGACCTCTCCCCGTTCGGGCCCACCGTCATGGCGAGCCAGGGCGTGGGGACCACCGTCGAGGAGTTCGAGCGAGGCGTGGCCGACGGGACGATCGTGGGCCACATCGGCTTCCCCGAGTCCATCGGGCTCATCGCCGACGCGCTCGGCTGGGAGATCGACGAGGTCGTCGAGACGCGCGAGCCCATCATCACGAACGTACCGCGCGAGACGCCGCACGTGAAGGTGGCCCCTGGCGACGTGTGCGGCTGCCGTCATATCGGCCGTGGGTTCAGCAAGGGCGAGCTGAAGATCGAGCTCGTGCACCCGCAGCAGATCCATCCCGGGCTCGAGGGCGTGGACACCGGCGACTACATCCACATCGTGGGCGACCCCGAGGTGAACATGGTCAACAGTCCGGAGATCCCGGGCGGCAAGGGCACCTACGCGAGCACCGGCAACTACATCCCGCTGATAGTCGACGCCCCTCCGGGGATACTCACCGTGACGGACCTGCCGATCCCGCGGTTCTGGACGCCGACGGCGTAACGCGGGCTGAGCTCGACCGAGACGAGAGTGAGGGAGCGTGCGATGACGGACGCGTTCCGCTGCAACGAGGGCGACTGGGTAGAGGTCGAGAGGGTGCTGCTCGAGCCTGCCGAGCGCGCCGCCGGCATTCCGGCGGACACTGCCGCCCAGCCGCTGCGGGTGTGGGTGAAGGGGTTCGCGCTCGGCGGCGGTCTCATCGGCGACGAGGTCGAGGTCGAGACGATGACCGGCCGCACCGTACGCGGGAACCTTTCGGCGGTCCTGCCAGGCTACACGCACACGTTCGGTACGCCGCCCGCCGAGATCGTGCATATCGGCCGCGACCTGCGGTCGCGCATCGCGGAGTACCGGGCCGCGGCCGGCGTCGCTCCCACCGCCGACGCGCCGAAGGCGGGTGAGTGATATGACCTCCCGCTACGAAGACGTCATGGCACGCCGCGGCGGGATCATGCTCCGCGCACTCGGCATGGACTACGCGCAGTTCGAGCGCAGCCCCATCGCGTTCGACTACGAGGGCATGATGGCCGCGCATGGGTACTCGCTCGACGACATCCGCGGCATCCAACGCGCGGCTGGCGTGGGTGCCACGCCGCTCTTGGAGCTTCGCAACCTCACCGACCTGGTGCGCTCGTACTGCGAGCCCGGTCACGGCGCGCGCCTGTTCGTGAAGGACGAGGCCGCCAACATGGCCGGCTCGTTCAAGGACCGCCGCGCGAGCATGAGCATCCACGTGGCGGCGGAGAAGGGCTACGTCGGCGTCATCGCCGCCACGAGCGGCAACTACGGCGCGGCGGTGGCGAGCCAGGCGGCGCGCGCGGGCCTGAAGTGCATCATCTGTCAGGAGACGTTCGACTCGCGCCACATCGGCCAACCGGAGATCGTCGAGAAGTCGCGCCTGTGTGAAGCCTACGGCGCCGAGGTCATCCAGATGTCCGTTGGCCCCGAGCTCTTCTTCCACATGCTCGAGCTGCTTGAAGAGACCGGGTACCTCTCGGCGTCGCTCTACTCGCCCTTCGGCGTCTCGGGGATTGAGACGCTCGGCGCCGAGCTTGCCGAGGAGATGACAGCGCTCACCGGCGCGCCGCCCACGCACGTGGTCGTGACGCACGCCGGCGGAGGCAACACCACCGGCACCGCCCGGGGTCTCAAGCGCGCGGGCGCCACCGCAACCGAGATCGTGAGTGCGAGCGTGGACCTCTCGGGCCTGCACATGGCGAGCGACACCGACTTCAACCGCAAGAGCTTCACCACCGGCCACACCGGCTTCGGCGTGCCGTTTGCGACGTGGCCCGACCGCGCCGATGTGCCGCGGAACGCCGCGCGGTCGCTGCGCTATATGGACCGCTACCTCACCGTCACGCAGGGTGAGGTCTTCTACGTGACCGAGGCGCTCGCCAAGCTCGAGGGCCTCGAGCGCGGGCCGAGCGGGAACACCGCGATGGCTGCGGCGATGTCGCTCGCGCGCGAGCTGCCAACCGATGCCACCGTGGTGGTGCAGGAGACCGAGTACACCGGTGCGGGCAAGCATCACTGGTCGCAGCTCGCGTTCGCCTGCGAGCAGGGCGTGGAGGTGCGCTCGGGCGATCCCACCGAAAGCGTGCCCGGGAAGTCGATCGTGATTCCCGAGCGGCCCGAGCAGATCCGCGCGGCCGACTTCGACCTCGGCAAGATGCACCGCTCCTACGTGCGCAACGCGCTCTCGCACGCGCCCGAGGGCTACGAGCCCACGCCCGAGGACATCGTCTTCCTCGCCGAGGACACGAACACGTCGCCGGCCACCGTGGAGGAGATCATCGCGGGGCTGAAAGAGGCGTAGGCACGCCCGGTAGCTCGTGACGGTATGACGGAGGTCCGGCTAGAGCAGCCGGACCTCCACGCTTGTGTCGATGCCGCCGAACGCGCGGCGATCCGCCGTCACGAGCGGGCAGCCCAGCTCCTCGGCGAGCGCGAGGAAGAGTGCGTCGTAGACGCTCATGCCGTGGTGGTAGGCGAGCGTGGTTGCGGCGCTCAGCCGCCGCGCAGTGGTGGCAGCGAGCTCGATCCGCACGAGATCGAGCCCCTCGATCAGCTTGAGAACCACCTCGGGGGCGTGTCCCGAGTAGCGGAGCGCATTGGCGAGTTCAACGGGAAGCGTCGCGGGTGCGTGCAGCTCGATCTCGCCCGCGAGTTGTGCGGGGAGCAGGGTGGCTGCGGCCTCAACGCCGGGCTCGTCGGTGTCGGCGAACCACTTGTAGGCGACCGAGGAGTCGATGACGACAGGTGCGCTCACGGGCGGCCGCTCCGGGGCGTGTCGCGCGCGCGGTCTGCCTGCAGTTGCTCGAGCATCCGTCGGCCGGCGCCCGAGGGCGCCTGCTCGCGGGCCCACGTGAAGAGTTCGATCGCGCGCTCCACGTCCTTGCGGCGCCGTTCCTCAGCAGAGAGGTTCTGCACGTCGGTCACGTAGCGTGTGGCCGCCTCGGCGATGAACCCGCTCCGGCTCAGGCCGAGTTCGCGAGCGGCCTCGTCGATCTCGCCCACGAGGTCTTCAGGCAGCGACACGTTCACCTTGTAGACGGCCATGACGCCTCCGTGGGTACACTCGGTAGATACACCATGAGTGTATCTCCCCGCTCTGACACCGGGCAAGCGGATAACGCCGATTGGTTCTTTGGCCAACCGGACCCGCCCGCCCTATGTGAGCAGTCCGCCGAAGGCGTTGAAGGCGTAGCCGATGATGAGGATGCCGGTCACCACGATTCCGAAGAACGTGGCCAAGAGCGGCGTCTTGACGACCTTCTTCAGCAGGATGAGCGAGGGAAGCGACAACGCGGTCACCGCCATCATGAAGGCGAGCGCGGTGCCGATGCCCACACCCTTGGACACGAGCGCCTCGGCGATCGGCAGCGTGCCGAAGATGTCGGCATACATTGGCACGCCTACGAGCGTCGCGAGCACCACCGAGAATGCGTTGCCCTCGCCGAGGACGGCAGCCACCCATGCCGCGGGGATCCACCCGTGGATGATGGCGCCGATCCCCACGCCGATGAGCACGTAGAGCCACACGCGCTTGACGATGTCGGCGGTGGCCTCGCGCGCGAAGGCAAGCCGGTCGCGTGTGGTCATCTCGGGCAGCTCCACGTCGGTGAGATGCGAGCCGTAGACGAACGGCTCCACGTAGCGTTCGAGCTTGAGCAGGCTGATGAGCGACCCGCCGATGATGGCGAGGACGATGCCCACCACCACGTACGCGATGGCGATCCGCCAGTTGAACACGCTTGCGAGCAGGATCACCGAGGCGAGGTCCACGAGCGGCGAGGAGATGAGGAACGAGAACGTCACGCCAACCGGCAGCCCGGCCGACGTGAACCCGATGAAGAGCGGGATCGACGAACACGAGCAGAACGGTGTGATCGTGCCCAGAAGCGCGCCCACCGCGTTGGCGCCGATGCCGCGGAAGCGGCCGACGATCTTCCGCGTGCGCTCGGGCGGGAAGAAGCTCTGGACGTACGAGATGGTGAAGATGAGCGCCGAGAGCAGCGCGAAGATCTTGATGACGTCGTAGAGGTAGAACTGGACGCTCGCACCGAGGCGTCCGTCGAGCGGCAGGCCGAAGACGTCCTCCACGAGCCGCCCCACGAGTTCGTTCAGCCACACCATCTTCAGCAGTTGGTCGTTCATCCAGCCGAGAACCGCGCCCACAGACCCTCCTCATGCTCTTGCGCCCTTGCGCGAAGACTCGTGTCACCGTATGCTTCGACAGGTATCGAAGTATACACGAGAACCGACGCGTGTCATGTCACGGAGGTGCGCAGTTGAGCGGATGCTGTTCGGGGGCAAACCGGGTCTCCGTGGTTGCCGAGTTTCTGTCGGTCGACGGCGCCACGTGCGACCGCTGCGGGGACACCCGCGAGGCGACCCGCGCCGCGGTGGCCGACGCCGGTGGGCTCCTCTCGCCGATGGGCATCAGCATCGACCTCACCGAGCGCGAGTTGGATGCCGCCAGCCTCGGCGACTCCAACCGCGTGCTCGTGAACGGTCTTCCCGCCGAGGAGTGGCTGGGCGGCTCGGCGGCACTTTCGGACTGCCCCTCGTGCGCGGACCTCATCGGTGCCGATGCGTGCTGTCGCGAGATCGAGGTGGGCGGCGTACGCAGCGAGGCGGTCACCCGTGAGGTGGTCCTCGACGCGATCATGGCCGCCGCAGGTCTCGCGCCAGTGGGCGCACCGGGCGCCGCGTGCTGCGCGGGCCCGGCCCCGATCGCTGTCACCGTTGTCACCGGCGCCGGGTGCGGTTGAGGCGGGGACCTCCTGTGCGACCCCGGTTCGGTGGTCGAGTTCGTGGGACCTGAAGGTTCCGCTTGAGACATGCCGGGGACGTGGCGTGCCCACGTCATCGCTGAACGGCTGAAAGAGGCCGGCATCCCGGCCACGGTCATGGAATCCGACGTCTTCGTACTCGAAGGCGACGAGCGGCGCGCGGTCCTCGATGCTGTCGTGGCCGAGCACGCCGACTTCCCGATGGTGCTCGTCGACGGTGTCGTCGCCTGTCACGGCGGCATCGATCTCGATGCGGTGATGAGTGTCGCGGAGAGGCGGGGCGCGGCGGGAGCCGAGGCCCCCGCTGCGCGTTCGGTCACGGAGCCCGACACTGTTCCTCCCGCCGTTCCCACCCGTGCCGAAGGAGGCTGCTGCAGTGGCGGTTGCTGCTGAGCGCATCGCCGAGGTGCAGCTGGACTCGGCATTGAAGGCGCTCGCCTCGGCGCAGCGGCGCGAGATCGTGCGTCTGTTGCTCGAGCAGTCGGACGAGAACGGCAAGACATGCTGCGCCACCGGCGAGGTCTGTGCCTGCCGGCTTTCGGAGCACCTCGGGCTTGCGGCGTCGACGATCTCGCACCACATGGCGGCTCTCAAGGACGCGGGTCTCGTGACCGCGCGCAAGGACGGCACGTGGGTCTACTACACGGTGCAGCGCGACGTGCTCACCGCGGTGGCGGCGGCGATCGAAGGACGCTAACGGCGGCGCGTGCCGCCCGGAAGGGGTCGACTGATGGAGATCAAGGTACTCGGTACCGGCTGCGCGAAGTGCAAGCTGCTCGAGAAGACCGTGCGAGAGGCGGTCGACGAGCTCGGGATCGACGCAACCGTGGAGAAGGTCACCGAGTTTTCGGACATCATGGCCTACGGCATCATGTCGACGCCGGGCCTTGTGGTGGACGGTGAGGTACGGCTCGCCGGACGGGTACCCAAGACCGGCGAGCTCAAGCGGATCCTGGCACGCGCGGGGGCGTGATCGTGGACGGACGGCGCAAAGCGCTCATCGTGGGGTTGGCGGTCATCGCCGTCATTATCGCTGCTGCGGTGTTGCTGAACACGCCGTCGCCCGCGGAGCTCGCTCCGGACCCGGCCACAGCAGACGGCTCCGGGTCCACGCAGGCCGCGCTGCTCGATGCGGCGCTGGCCGAGGGCCGCCCGGTGTACGTCCTCGTCCACTCGCTCACTTGAGCGCCCTGCCTCGAGGTCGCGGCGGTCGCCGCGGAGGTCATGCCCGAGTACGAGGGCCGTGTCGTCTTCGTTGACGCGGTCACATCCGATCCCGGCTCGGGAGCGGTCACCGATCGCTTCGCCGTGCGGGTGATTCCCACGTCGGTGTTCATCGGAGCGGACGGGGAGGTTGCTGAGACCGTCGTCGGCGCGTTCGGTGCCGCCGAGATGCGCGCGCAGCTTGACGCGCTGCTCGCGGGTAGCGCCACCGACTGAGCTCGACCTGCCGGGGGCGCGTTCGCCTGCGCTCGCCCCGCACTCGTCGCCGAGGCTGGTCTGCCGCATCTCATCGGCTCCCATTCGGGAATACTCATCCCGAGTGCATAGCGCATCCCGACGCCCACGCGTCGCCCCCTTGATTCGCTGCCCGCGGCGGCTATGCTTGCATGAGATGGGCAGCAAACTGCATATCCCTATCGTGAGGAGCATCCATGGCGCGGGAGGACACGTTCGGTGAGGCGCGCGAGCATCTACAGGGCCTGAGCGACGCCGAGCTCGAGGCGCGCTTCTGGGAACTCGCGCAGCAGTGCGTCGACCCGCTCGTGGAACTCGCTCGCACCCATACGTCGCCCTCGATCGAACGCAGCGTGCTCATGCGCATGGGCATCGACTCGCTCACGTGCCAGGCGGTGGTGGCCGAGTGCGAAACGCGCGGTCTGCTCGGGCACGGCGCGGGTCACGTGGTGCTCCTGGCGATGCGCGCGTGGGGTGTGGATGCCCCTGCGGCGGCCCGACGTCTTGCCGACGGTGAGGGCTGGGACCTCGCCCGGGCGAAGTGGGGTGCCAGATGAGCGAACGCGATTCTGCATTCGGCCGTCCGCTCGCCGATCCGCCACTCGACCCGTGCCAGAAGCTCGACGTGGAGGCGCTGCTTGACGGGCTCGCGTCCTACCGCCCGCGCCGTCGAGGCTGGACGTGGCGGCGGCTTGTGCCGGACCAGCGGCACTACGAGTTCACCTACCACGAGGCCGCCGAGCCCCTCGCGCGGAGCATCCCGCCACCGGCTGCGCACTACTTCGAGGACATCGACCCGCAGCCCGACTGCGTGATCACCACCGAGATCGCCTCGGGCAGACCCGAAGACGACATCCGTCGCATGCGCATGGCCGCCTGGCACGGTGCCGACCACATCATGGTCATCCGCACAGCCGGGCAGAGCCACATGGACGGACTGCTCGAGGGCACGCCGGAGGGCGTGGGCGGCATCGCCATCACCCGCAAGCAGGTGCGCCTCTCTCGCCGCGCGCTCGACCTCATCGAGGACGAAGTGGGTCGTCCTCTCAACTTCCACAGCTACGTGAGCGGCGTTGCCGGCCCCGAGATCGCCGTGATGTTCGCCGAGGAGGGCGTGAACGGCGCCCACCAGGACCCGCAGTACAACGTGCTCTATCGCAACATCAACATGTATCGGAGCTTCGTGGACGCGGCGGTCGCCAAGCACGTGATGGCGGCGGCCGGCATCCTGCAGATCGACGGTGCGCACAACGCGAACGCCACTGCCGTCAAGGCGTGGAAGGTCATGCCCGAGCTGCTCGTCCAGCACGCCATCAACTGCGCGTACTCGGAGGCCGTGGGCATGCCGGCCGACCACATCGCGCTTTCAACCGTGCCGCCGGATGCGGCGCCCGCGCCCTGCATGCGCATGGACCTGCCCTACGCGATCGCGCTTCGCGACCTCTTCGGCAAGTACAAGATGCGCGCGCAGCAGAACACACGGTACATGGAGTCCGACGGGCGCGACGCCACGGTCTCCCACGTGATGAACCTCGTGATCTCGCGCCTCACCTCGGCGGACATCCAGTCAACGATCACGCCGGATGAGGGCCGCAACGTCCCGTGGCACTACAACAACGTGGCCGCCGTGGACACTGCCAAGCAGTCGCTCGTGGGCATGGACGGCCTGCGCGAGATGGTGAAGGTGGACCGCGAGGCGCCTGAGCTCAAGGACCGCGTTCGCGAGATCAAAGAGCGTGCGGTGCTGTTCCTGGAGGCGATGCTCGAAGACGGCGGGTACTTCGCGGGCGTGGAGAAGGCATACTACGTCGACAGTGGCGAGTACCCCGAGACCAACGACGACGGCATCGGCCGCGACAGCCAGGGCGGCGTGGCCGCAGGCTCGATCGTGCCGCGCGCGGACGACTACCTCGCGCCGGTGTGCCACCACTTCGGTGAGAACCACCTCGAGCTGCTGGCGGAGTTCGGGGCTGCGGTGCCGAGTGAGGCCGCCGAGGCCGGTCGCGACGCGTCACTCGACGCCGATCACGCCCCCGGGGCGCCGCGCCCCTGCGACGTCATCGGCGGATGTACGCTCTGCGACGACGCAAAGGTGCCGTTCATCGATGAGCTCGACCCGACCGACAACGCGGCGGTGCGGCTTACACAGACTGCAGAACTCCGCGAGCGCGGGCTCATCAAGCCGGAGGTGGAGTGGGCGGGCGATGGCGTCGTGGTCGTCACGATGTTCCTGCCCGCCGCCGAGGAGGTGGCCGCGGCCGCCGCACTCGAACTCGGCCGGGCGATGAACCTCACCGACTGCGAGGTCATCCACAAGCGCGTCATGCACCCGGCTGAGGGCACGGTGCTCGAGCTCAAAGGGCGCCTGGACGTGGCGATCGACCCGACCACGCTCGTGATTCCCGAGCCCCCGGACGTGCTCTCCGACGAGGAGATTCGCGAGTTCGTCGCCGAGCGCAGTGTCCGTTGCGTGGCCGCGACGGTAGGCAACGACGAGCACTCGGTGGGCATGCGCGAGATCATCGACATCAAGCACGGGGGCCTGGAGAAGTGGGGCTTCGGCGTCACCTACCTCGGCACGAGCGTGCCGATCGAGAAGGTGCTCGACGCAGCCATCGAACACGCCGCCACAGTGGTGCTCATCTCCACGATCATCACCCATGCCGAGGTGCACCGCGAGATGATGCAGAAACTCGCCGACCTCGCCGAGGAGAAGGGCGTGCGCCACAAGCTGCTGCTCATCAGCGGCGGCACGCAGGTGACCGACGAGATCGCGCGCGAGAGTGGGATGGACGCCGGGTTCGGGCGCAGGACCAAGGGCCTCGACGTGGCGAGCTTCGTCGTGAAGGAGATGCGCGCGCGAGGGCTCTAGGCTGCGAGCCGATCGGCGAGCCTGCCCCGCGCATCAACCGAGTACGCAGCGCGGCCCCCGGGATCCGGGGGCCGCAGTCTGCCAGATCGTTGCGCGCGAAGTCGCGACTACTTGGGACCCTTGATTCTGCCGTGCGAGCCGGGCATGTCATGGCAGCCGACGCAGTCGAACTTGCCGGAGTGGATGCCGCCCGGGAGCTTCTTAGCGTACAGGTCCGTGTGGCAGTCGAAGCACTTCTTGTAGTTGGCGTCGGGAGCCCACACGTACGTGGTCGCGAAGCCGGTGCCCGTCCATGCTGCGTTGAGCAGCTCCACGGTCTTCTTGACGCAGTCCCTCGGCAGCTTGCTGCAACGAGTGCTGTCGTAGGTCACACCGTCGTACTGCTCGCGGATATACACACCCTCCCAGATGGCGCGCGAGATGTGGCACAGCGGCGATCCCGCCACGGTCTGGATGGTGTCCTTGATCGTGTACAGATGGTCCCATTCCGTGGTCGGAAACGGGAAGTCGCAGTACCACTTGTAGAACTCAAGCTTCAGCTGCGCAGGTGCGCCCAGGCAGTTCATGAAGAACAGCGGGCCCACGAGGGCGCCGCAGTCAGAGCCGTACGGACCACCAGCGTTGTAGAACGATGCGATCGCGTTCGGTACCTGGTCCCAAACCGTTCCTGCGCCGAGCGCGTTCCTGAGCCCCTTAACTAGGAGCGTGAAGGCAACGTTCGCTCAACCACTTGTGATCAGCGGCGTGTCCCCACCGACCGTCACCGGATCCATCGGCGCATACGGCCAAGGGAAGCCCGGGAGCGGATCAGCGCCGAACGCGAATGACGGCAGACCGATGCTCAGTCCTGCTGCGGCCACTGCGCTCCCGACGATGAAGCCCCGCCTGTCCATGCCTTTCTGTTCCATGATCTCCTCCTGAGAGCCCCTCTGTTGCGTGCGCGTTTTGCGGGCATCAACAGTCTCAAGTCTCGCAAGCCGCCAGGCGGCGTACGAGCGCTACTAGGTGAACGGCGGCGGCGGGGGGTCACGCATGCGCGCCGACAGGCACGCGGCCCAGGACGTACGCGGCAGCCACGCGTGTCCACGCATGGCTGCCGCTGTCTTCGTCCGGCCCCCAGACACGAACGATCTCCCCGTTCCGTCGCGCATCCGGCGCGACAAGCTTCGTTCACTCACTACGCATGATATACTCGCGGCTCGTGCATGTGAACACGGGCACTAGGTCGTGAACGATGCTGACGAGCGCGGAGTTTGGTGACGAGCGGCACACTTGCGCGGATGGACGGCTCGCCATCCGGCCGTTCCGCTCACCGGGGGTACCATTCAGCGCAAACTGTTGAGATACGGTTGTGCTGCGGCGCACAAGGGATACGTTTATGGTGGGCTTCGGGGGAAGCCCACGGGGGCTATGAACTGTCGGGAGTATCCGGTCACTGCACGACCCGACGGGGAGCGAATGGTGAGACCGACCCATGTTCTGGGTCGGTCTTTGTGTTGGTAGGGGCCTGACGCGCGAAGAGAGGGGGTGCGGGCACACTCGCGATGCAAGGGCGATGACGTCGCCTCGGTCGTTCACACAAGGGGGGAAGCAATGAGGCTGTTCGGCTTGATCGCCACCTCACGAAGCGCCCGCCCGCACCGGATTCTTGCAGCTGTATTGGCGCTTACGCTGGTCGCGTCGTTCGTATCACCGGTCTTCGCCACGGACACGGGCTTTGCCCATGACTTCGGTCCCGGCAAGTACACTGCGGATCTGGTCGCCGGAGCGAAGATGGTCGACGTGGGGGACGTTGAGATCTTCAACGACCAGCAGAAGCTCTACATCAACGTCCTCGCTGACGGGTGGACCGTCGCCGAGGTGAAGATCTATGTGGGTCAGGATCCGGTTCCCGTGAACAGCAAGGGTCTGCCCGTCATGAGCAACTTCCCGTACGGGCAGGACACGGGTCTGGCCTCCGAGTACCGAATGGTTCTGGACCTGAACCAGGATCTCGGGGTCCGGTGGGGAAAGCCACACGCCGCCACCTGGTACCAGAACGTGTCCGTGAAGGTGCAGATCCAACGAGACATCCAGCCTGCCGGCGGCAAGACTCCCGCCGCGGTCGAAGCTGAGACCGCGTGGGCATCAGGCGCCCACTTCTTCCGCGAGAAGACGCCCGCCCACGGGCAGTGGTTCACCTATCTGCTCCAGCGGCCGGGCAAGGGCCACTTCATCGATTCGCCGGTCGGCGGGCTCAAGTACGGTACGCGGACCTTCGACAGCACAACCGATGAGTCGGGTTCGTTCCTGTACTACCCGGGCGAGAGCGTTACGCTCAGCCTGGCAGGCTGGCCCATCGGCAGCGCGGCAGGGCGACATCGCGTCACGCCGCTCGATCTGTTCAACACCGCTGACATCGGCGATCCGCGCGTGGGCAACCTGGCGCGGCTTCTTCAGAGCCTCGACGCGGACGGCAATCCCAAGGACCGCATCTTCATTCCGGAGGTCGTCCAGGACGCGGTGCGTGCGACGATCGCCGAGTGGGAGGACGCCGAGGACGAGTTGTTCGCCGGCTACGACTTCACCGACACCGAGATGATCGACTTCCTCATCGATGGCGCGATCGCCAAGACCGCGGGTGTGGAGGGTGTCACGCTCGTCAAGGTGAGCAAGGAGGAGGCGCTTGCCAACCTCGCCAAGGACCTCGAGGCGGTCAACGCCAAGTTCATCAAGAACGTCTCGAAGACCGAGGACCTGTACACCACGAAGTCGCGCGTCGAGTTGGCACCGTTCTATGTTCCGGCGGTGACGTCCAACGGCGAGACGGCGACCATCGAGTACCACGATGAGTACGGCGACCTGATCGAGACACGTGAAGAGGCACGGCCGATCGTCATGGCCTACCTCGACGCGCACCCGGACACAGGGGAACTCGATGTCTGGTCTGCCGTGTCGCTCGATGACGGCAATACGTGGAAGCGGCGCAATATCTCGCGCAGCGCCGACCGTTCCTCATTCACGCTCGCCAATGGCGAGGAGTACTACGGTGGCTGCGAGAAGCCCTCGCTGCACGTGAAGGACAACAAGGTCCTCATCGTGTGGACCGGCAAGTACGCGCGTGGTGGCAAGCCCCGCTACTCCATCGACACATCAATCACGGATCCCACGGACGACTATCCGTACGACGATGCGTACTACGTCGAGGACATCTGGGGCGTCGGAGGGCCACAGCGCTCGACCGACTACACCTACGTCGAGCAGGGCTTCCCTGAGGTTGGCGAGATCCCATACAACGTTGTCTGGACGCAGCGCGGCATCATCGACAAGACGACCGGTGCGGTCACATGGTACAAGCCCGAGCGGCTGACCTCCGGCCGGCGCAACGCCATGCAGCTGGTGGAAGCCTCGGCGGGCAACAACGTGGGCTTCGCCATCGCCTGGCAGGAAGACCCCGAGGGTATCCGCCCCGGGCAGGGCAAGGGCTCGGGTGTGGGCTGGAGCGGAGCGATCGCCAGCCACGGTACCGATATCTGGTACAGCTACATCCCGATGGAGGACTTCGCAAAGATCGACACCAACTGGGTGTCGGGAGGCGATCCCGAGCACGACTGGGACGATGACATCACCGGTCGTCCGAAGGCGCTCGTGCCGTTCGCTCTGCCCGTCCGCGTGAGCGACAACGAGACGATCAACTCGAACAACATCAAGGTCGAGCTCGATGGCGACGGGTATCCCACAACGGATCCGACCGATCCGTCCACCTGGACTCCCATCATGGAAGAGAACGAGCAGACCGGCCTCGAGCGCGAGGTGGGCACCCATACGTACGCGCGCGTGATCCCGGGTGTGATCGCGGATTGGTACGAGACCACGAACTGGCAGGGTGTCGACAAGAAGGTCGCGATCACCGCGGATGGCCGCCTGCTCGATGGCGACACCTCGGCCACCAGGCCGGCGCTGTTCCTGCAGGGGTACGAGAAGGACGGCGTCAAGAGCGCCTGGGCGATCCTCGGCTACGAGGAGAGCAAGGGCACCGGTGGAGGCGGTCCGCTAGGTGAGCCGCATCAGGACGCCGATGATCCGGATGGCGATCCCCTTGTCCCCGCGGCTGCGGACTGCGGTGATACGGCAGACTACGCATGCTGGGACTGCCACTATGAAGCCCACGCGGCCTCGTACGACCAGACTCAGTGCTTCAGCTGCCATCCGTCGGCATATCAGGAAGACGCGACCACGCTCGATGACCCGCTCGCCTCGGAAGAGGAGACCACGGGAGACGGCGTTGGTCGCCGGTACAAGCCCGACATTGGCAAGAACATCGTGTACCACAGCTTCGATTGGAAGAACCCTGATCACGTTGCGGGCGGCACCATCCTGAACCAGCAGGCGGTGGACCCGGTGACGCTCGAGCCTACGTTCCTCGTGGACGTGGAAGGCCAGCCGATCCTGGATTACCTCGGCGACCCGGTTCCGGCGTACGAGAACGCGCGCCGGCCGCGGTTCCTGGTACAGGGCAAGGCGATGGCCATCGCGGGCAAGACGGTCATCGGCACGCCTGCGACCGTGATGGTCATGACCTACAAGCAGGGTGAGGACGGACGCGGCGGCCCATCGGACATCTTCATTCGCCGCTGGGAGATCAAGAAGACCGCGACCGGCTGGAGCGGCGGGCCCAACCCGTACATCACGGCGAACATCGTTGCAGGCGATATCAACTGTAGCGCCGTGACGCCGGCCGTCTACCCTGACGACCCGATGTCCGACGCGGCCTATCCGGACGGGTTCTGGTACAACCCGGATCAGGAGGATCCGGACAAGGGTGTGAAGCTCGTCAGGTGGTCGCAGAGCGCGGACAACCTCGACGACTACTCGTGGGAGTATCCGGGCGACAACGGACAGGCACAGCGCGGCTACCTGCGCGGCGATCTGCTCGTGCTCGGCTACACCTGGACGCCCAACTGGCGCTCTGCTCGCAACGGCAACGACATCTACAACATGTACATCCGGCGCTCGTTCGACGGTGGCCGCACCTTCACCACCACGCCGGCTGAAGACCCGTACGGCGTCTATGACTACAACGGCCAGGGTGCCGTCTGGTCGCAGGTGTTCCGGAACCCGCGCGAGAGCACGAGTGTGGAGGTCACGTATACGATAGCCGCAGGCGAGTTCGAGCCGGCGCGCAATATCACCAAGTACGTGAACAACAAGATCAACTGCATCGAGCCTCGTCTCGTCCCGCCCGGACCGGTTCCGGCACTTCCGCTGTACAACAACGGTGAGCACTACCCGGAGAGCGAGGCCAACCTGGCCAACGTCTGGCTGATGTGGGGCACCGGCGCCACGCACGCGGTCATCCACGGTGACGCTGAGGAGGGCGAGGAGGACATCGGCAAGATGCCACTCGACCTGCAGTACACCTACAGCGGTGACTGGGGCGACACGTGGGCCTTCGAAGAGAAGGAGGTGCCGATCGACAGCGACGGCAACCATGCTGGCGAGACTGTGTTCAGGCCGTTCTACCTGGCAAAGGGCGACTCAATGCAGGGCGAGGTCCAGCTCAAGATCAGCCCTGACGGATCGAAGGTCGTCTGCTGCTGGAACGACGAAGGCATTCCCGAGGACCTGCTCACCGAGGACTCCAAGGTCGAGATGGACACCTTCTTCCGGCGGATCATGCCGTACAGCCTGGCCATTCACAACCAGGCGCCGGCAGACCCGGTCGATGCTTCACCGCAACTGATCGAGTAAGAAGCGGCGTCACCGGACGCTGACGATGTTGGGGGCGCCCTCGCTTGACCGGACGGGGGCGCCCCCGGCTCGTCCGCTTGCCCGCGTGCACGCGGCGCGCGAGAATCGGCCAGGGGCGGGATGACAGGCGCACGCGCACATCGAGAGCATGGACAGCGCTGGAGCGCTGCGCTCTGCGTGCTCGTCCTGTGTGTTGTCGTGACATCGGGGTGCAGCGCTGCGCCGGAGGGTGCGGCGAGGCCGACCGCGACACCCTCGGCCGTCCCGCCACCGGCCGACCCGGTCGGTGTCCCCGGTACGCCACCCACTACAACACCCGGACCAGAGGAGGCCCCCGTGGACGCACCGCTTCCGGTAGCGCTGACCGTCGTCTACGACAACAACGGGCCGACATCAGACACGGGGCCGACCGACCCGGTACTGCGCACCGGGTGGGGCTTCGCGTGTCTTGTCGAGCGTGGAGACGATCTGCTGCTGTTCGACACCGGCGGTGACGCGGGCATCCTGCGCAACAACCTCAAGGCACTCGGCGTGGATGCGGCCGACATCGATGTGCTGGTCCTCTCGCACTACCACTCCGACCACACCGGTGGCCTGGATGCGCTGCTCGACGCGGGTGCAACGCCCACTGTGTTCGTGCCGGCGTCGTTTCCGTCGGCGTTCAAGGAGCAGCTTGCCGCTCGCACGGGCGTCGTCGAAGTCACCGGCCCCGCAGAGCTGCTCCCGGGGGTTCACACCACCGGCGAGATGGGCTCGGCGATCATCGAGCAGTCACTCGTGATCGAGACGCCGGAAGGACTTGTCGTCGTGACCGGCTGCGCGCATCCGGGCATCGTAGAGATCGTGCGCCGGGCGGCCGAACGTGGCGAGGTAGCGCTCGTCATCGGCGGTTTCCATCTCAAGGACGCCGGTGCGGCTGCGATCGACGGCTTGATCGCCGATCTGCAGACGCTCGGCGTTGGGCGAGTAGCTCCCACGCACTGCAGCGGAGACCGCGCACGTGGGCGGTTTGCCGAGGCGTTCGGCGATGATCTCGTTCTCGTCGGCGTGGGGTCGGTCCTGACGGTGGGGCGGTAGAGCGGCGTGCGGGCCCGCGTTCCTCACAACGTGCGCATGATGGGGCTCGTCAGCCTGCTCACCGACGCCTCCTCGGAGATGGTCTATCCGGTTCTGCCGCTCTTCTTGACGAGCGTGCTCGGTGCTCCGGTGGCGGCGATCGGGCTCATCGAGTCGCTCGCCGAGGCGGCTGCATCGTTCACGAAGGTCGGATCCGGGTGGCTCTCGGACCGCATCGGGCGCCGCAAGCCGCTCATCGCCGCCGGTTATGCGCTCTCGAATCTCGCGAAGCCACTGTTCGCGCTGACCGCCACGTGGCCCGCCGTGCTCGTGCTCAGGCTGAGTGACCGGCTCGGGAAGGGAGTGCGGACCGCGCCGCGCGACGCGCTCATCGCCGAGAGCTCTACGGCGGCCGAGCGCGGCCGCAGCTTCGGCGTGCACCGTGCCCTCGACACGGCAGGCGCGGCGATCGGCCCGCTCATCGCCTGGGCGGTGCTCACGCTTCAGCCCGGTGCCTACCGCACCATCTTCCTCATCTCCGCGATTCCGGGCACGCTCGCCATCGCGCTCGTGCTGGTGGCGGTGCGCGACGCGGGGCCGCATCCCGTCGCCGCATCCGGCGCGCGTCTCTCGTTCAGTGCATTCTCGAGGCCCCTGGTGGCGTTCACGGCAATCTCGTTCGTATTCGGCGTTGCCAACTCATCGGATGCGATGCTCATCCTTCGCGCCCGGGACCTGGGAGCGTCGGCGGCGCTCATTCCGCTCATGTACGTGCTGTTCAACGTGGTAGGCGCGGCGCTGGCGGCCCCGCTCGGCGCGCGTTCTGACCGTATCGGCCGACGGCGCATGCTCGTGTTCGGTTTCGCCGGCTACGCGGCCGTCTACCTCGGCTTCGCGCTCGCCCGCTCGACAACGGGCCCGTGGGCGCTCTTCGCTCTCTACGGCGTCGCATACGCGGCCACCGAGGGCATGACGCGCGCGTACGTGTGCGACCTCGCCGGTCCCGAGCGTCGGGCGACAGTGCTCGGCGCGTACACGTTCGTGATGGGACTGGCGGCCCTGATCGCCTCAACGCTGGCGGGGGTGCTGTGGGACACGGTCTCGCACGCGGCACCCTTCTGGCTGAGCGCCGCGCTCATGGCCGCTTCGGCGTGCGCGCTTCTGGCGGCAGGCAGGTGGCTTGAGCGGGCGGTTGACCGCGGAGCCGGGAACCCGTGCAATGGTACGGACGGCCGAAGGAGTGCAGAGCATGCCTGAACCCCGCCCCATCGACGCGCTCGTGGCCGAGATCGGCTCGACCACTACGAGCATGACCGCCTTCGACGGTCTTGCCGCCTGGCCCGGGACGGCGCCCACGCTCATCGGTCAGGGCGTGGCGCCCACGAGCGTCGCCGAAGGCGACGTGGGCATCGGCCTTGCCGCTGCGCGCGCAGCGCTCGAGGCAAAGGTCGGGCCGCTCGAGCCGGGCGTCACACTTGCCACCTCGTCGGCGGCCGGCGGTCTTCGCATGACGGTGCACGGTCTCACGCAGAAGATGACCGCGATGGCCGCGCGCGAGGCGGCCCTCGGCGCGGGGGCCGTGCTGAAGTACCAGACCGCCGGGCTGCTCCGCGAGCACGACCTTGCCGAGATCGAGGCCGCCCGCCCGGGACTCATCCTGCTCGCCGGCGGTGTGGAGGGCGGCGACACCGAAACGGTGCTCGCCAACGCGCGTCGGCTGACGGGCATCACGGCGCGCCCGATCGTTGTCTACGGCGGCAACTCGGCGGTGGCCGGCGAGGCCCGAGCGGTGCTCGAGGCTGCGGGCTTCCGCGTGCGCCTGACGAGCAACGTCTACCCGAGTGTCGATGAACTCGACATCGTGCCGGCGCGCCACGCCATCCACGACGCGTTCGAGGAGCACATCACGCACGCGCCGGGTATGGAGCGCATCGGCGACTTCGTCACCGGGCGCATCCTGCCCACGCCGGGTGCGGTGCTCGTCGCCGCCGAGGCGCTTGCCGACGCACTCGGCGACCTCGTGGTGGTGGACGTGGGCGGTGCCACAACCGACATCCACTCGGTCACCGACGGCAGCCCCGAGATCGCCGCGATCTCCACCGAGCCGCAGCCGCACGCCAAGCGCACGGTCGAGGGGGACCTCGGCACGTTCGTGAGCGCCGAGCATACCGCCGCGCTCATCGCCGAGTCCGAGCGGCCGGACCCGCTGCCGCCGGCCATTCCCTTCACGCCTGCCGAGTTCGAGGCTGCGGCGCTGCTGGCACGTGCGGCCACGGTGACTGCGATGACCCGACACGCGGGCCGGCTCGCGTACCTCTACACGCCGAAGGGCCGGCAGACGGTGGCGCACGGGCGCGACCTCACCGCGTGCCGCCTCGTCATCGGCACCGGTGGTGCGCTCGTGAGGCTGCCGGGCGGGGAGGCAGCGCTTCGCGCGACGCTCGGTGGTCCGGGCGAGTACCTGCTGCCGCCCGCCGATGCGCGGGTGGCGCTCGATCGCGACTACGTCTTCGCCTGCTGCGGCACGCTGCTCGCGCACTTCGAGGCAGGCGCTGTGGTCGCGCTTATGCGGGGGAGTATCGGGGAGTAGCCGCTGCCGAGACAGCGGAGCGGGCCGCACGTGGCGACCCGCTCCTGATCACCGTCGGGTGAGTGTGCGCTACACCACGCCCGCCAACCCCAGCTTCTCGAGTGTCTTCTCGGTGGGCAGGCCGCTCTCGCGGTCCCAGCCCATCGCTGCGTAGAAGCTGTCGAGCGAGACGTCGAGGCGTGCCACCTGGCCCTCGCCGCGCCCGTCGGGCGCCGGCTCTGTGAGGATGCGCTTCGGCAGCGTGTCGTCCTTTCGGCTGAAACCCCACCGGGCGTTGACGAGCCGCTCCAGGTTGATGACGCGTTCGGCCGCCTTGAGCAGATCCTCTTTGCTCCAGGTCTGACCGGTTGCCGCCGAGAGCACGGCGGCCCACGTGGACGGCTGCACCGCCAGCGTGATCACGCTGAACAGGCACACACCCAGCAGGTTCGTGGCCATCGAGAACTCCATGAACGGCTTCACCCACTGCTGATTGTCATCGTCCAGGAAGTCGACATCGTAGGTGAGTCCGAGTTCCTCGCTCCGGTACGCGAACGCGTCCACCACCGACGCGTACGGCCGCAGGTGATCGGCGCCGCGCGGCGACACGGCATGACTGATACCCTCGCCCTTACTCGCGCGCACGCCGCAGCTGGCGAGCTCCACGCCCTTGACCTCGAACGTGTAGTCGGCCGCATCCCCGCCGAGCGCCGCCGCGGCTCGCTTCGAACCGTCTGCGAGCATGTTCCCGATGCCTTTGCGGTGCGCGATCTGCTCAAGCAACTCGGGGAACATGTCGCCGTTGCCCCAGGTGAGATCGATGCCATCGGCTATCTCTGGCGTGAGGATGCCCTTCTCGTACCACTCCACGGCGATCGCGATCACCTGACCGGCCGCGATCGTGTCCAGACCGAGGTCGTTGCAGACGTGGCCCGCCTTCACCACGGCGTTGAGATCGGTGCAGAAGCACTTCGCACCGAACGCGCCGAGGGTCTCGTACTCCGGCCCGCCGCCCATCTCACCCGCGTACGGCCCGGTCTTGATCGTCGTCACGCGCCCGCATGCCACCGGGCACGCGTAGCAGGCGTACGGCTTCACGTCCAGGTCGGCGTGGTACGCCGCGTGGCCGAGCGTGTCGATCGACTCGGGGAACGAGGTCCGACGCCAGTTCTGCGTGGGCAGGATGCCGAGCGCGCTGATCGAGTCGTAGAAGCTCGGCGTACCGAACGGCTTGAGCTCGGCTGCCACGAACTCCTCGGTGAGGAACTCCTCGCGTGCCTTCTTGGCGTGCTCCTTGAGCGCGTCGGGGTCGGCGATCGGCAGCGGCTTGGTGCCGCGCACCGCAAACGCCTTGAGGTTCTTGGCGCCCATCGCCGCGCCGCCGCCACCACGGCCGGCCGCGCGCTCCTTGTCGGTCATGATCGCCGAGTACATCACGCCGTTCTCGCCCGCGGGGCCGATCGCGGCGATCTGCCAGCCCTTGCCGTCGAGTTCGGCGCGGACGGCCTCCTCGGTGTCGTGGATGCCCTTGCCCCAGAGCCCTATGGCGTCGCGGATCTCGACCGTGTCGTCATCGATCACGACGTAGACCGGGTTGTCCGCCGCGCCGACGAAGACGATGACATCCCAGCCCGCCTTCTTGATAGCCGGTGACAGGTGCCCGCCCACGTTGCTGATGCCGAGCGCACCCGAGGCGGGCGAGCGGAATACGAAGCACGTGCGACCCGACGACGGCGCCGCCGTGCCGGTGAGCGGTCCGACCGCCGCGAGCAGCGGCTGTGACGGGTCGAGCGGCGGCTTCTCGAAGTCGACGAGGTGCGCGAACAGGCGCACGCTGACCCCTTCGCCGCCGATGAGGTCCCTGGTCCACGCCTCCGGAATCGACCACGTCTCCGAGGTGCCCGTGGCCAGATCGACGATCAGCGCTTTGTTCCAGCTTCCGTTCATGTGCTCTCATCTCCTCCGCGTGCTGCGACATTGCTCGGCGCCGCTACGGGCGCCGTTGCCGACTTGCTGCATCGCAGGCGTCGGCCCTGGCGCCGCTGCCTGCTTCCCGCTACGCTCGTCATGTGGGGCGGCACTGGTGTGCTTGCGCCGCCCGCACTGCTCAGGGGCGCCGTAACCCGGAACGTGACGAGGTTCACAAGAGAGGATACCCATGTCGGGCAGGGCAGCAGTCATCACCGACCTGCATAAGATCCGCGAGAACGCGCATACCGTGGTTGCCGCGCTCGGGGGGCGATCCGTGGTGGGCGTCACCAAGGTCACGTGCGCCTCTCCCGAGGTCGCACACGCCATGCTTTCCGGAGGCGTCACCGCCCTTGCCGACTCCCGCCTCGAGAACCTTGCCAGCCTGCGCGATGCAGGAGTGGCGGTGCCGCTCTGGCTGCTGCGGGCCACCGTGCCCGCGCTCGCCGAGGACACCGTGCGCTTCGCCGACGTCTCCCTCGAGAGCGAACTCGAGACGCTTGCTGCGCTCGATGCCGCTGCGGCGCGGCTCGGGAAGCGTCATGCGGTGGTGGCGATGATCGATCTCGGCGACCTGCGGGAAGGCATGCTGCCGAGGGCGCTCCCGGCGTTCGTGGACGCTGCCGAGGCGGCGGGCCACATCGACCTGCTCGGCATCGGCGTGAGCCTCACCTGCTACGGCGGCATCGTGCCGGACGCGGACAATCTCGGTGAGCTTGTTGCGCTTACACAGTCTGCCGAAGCACGTATCGGACGCCGTCTGCTCGTCTCGGGAGGCATGTCGAGCTCGCTCGATGCGCTCGTCGCAGGCACGCTGCCCGAGCGCATCGACAGTCTGCGTATCGGCGAGAGCATCCTGCTCGGCGTCTCCACCGTCACCCGCGACCCCATCCTCGGCCTGCACACCGACGCGATCGTTGCCGAGGCGCCGGTCATCGAGGTTATGCGCAAGCCGAGCCTGCCGCGCGGGACCGTGGCGCAGGACGCCTTCGGCCAGAAGCCGGTCTTTGAGGACCGCGGCGAGCGGTGGCGAGCGATCTGCGCCATCGGCCGCCAGGACGTGGTGCCCGAGGGTCTCGTCCCGCTTGACTCCCGGGTTGAGGTTCTCGGTGCGTCGAGCGACCATCTCGTGCTCGACGTCGACGCGCTGCCCGAGCCGCCCCGCATCGGCGAGACGATCGGCTTCGTGCCCAACTACGCCGCCACGCTGAGGCTCTTCACCTCGCCCTACGTGGAGAAGCGGTACGTCGGCGCGTAAGGCCATGCGCACCCGCCTGCTCATCGCACTTGCCGCGGTCGCCCTCGTGGGCGGCTGTGTATCGCCTGCGGTCACGCCCCCGGACGCCGATCGCGCTCCCGGTGCGCCGGTGGTCACGCGCGCGGTCGTCACCGGGCATACCGATGGCGACACCGCGCGTTTCAGGCTGGCATCGGGCGCCGCGGAGAAGGTGCGCTTCATCGGCATCGACTGCCCGGAGACCGGCGACGCGCCCGAGCCGTTCGGTGAGGAGGCTTCGGCGTACACGGCGGCTGCGATCCCGGTCGGCGCGACGGTGTGGCTCGAGACCGACGCGGAGCTGCGCGACCGCTACGGCCGCCTGCTGGCATACGTGTGGCTCGCCGAACCGCGTACTGGTGACGAGGCCGAGGTGCGGGCCCTCATGCTCAACGCGCGGATCGTGCTCGACGGCTATGCGTACGCCAACACGTACCCGCCAAACGTCTCCTACCAGGGCATCCTGCGCGACTGCCAGGCTGAGGCCAACGCCGAGAACCGCGGACTCTGGGCCGAGCACGAGCCCGAGCGGCAGTAGCTGCGGGCGCAGATCGTGGGCGTGATGCGGAGCACTCCGCGCCACGCGCGCTCCGGAACGCTACTCGGCGGGCACCACCTTGTAGATCCCACCGCCGAAGTCCACCACGTAGAGCTCGCCAGCGTCGTCCTCGCCGAAGCTCGAGATCGCGTACGGTGTCTGCAGCAGCAACTGGTTCTCCACCGTGCCGTCGGCCGCGCGCGTGAGACCCCAGATGCGCCCGTCCACGAAGTCGCCGTAGACGTACGTGCCCACCAGCCACGGGATCTCCGAGCCGCGGTACACGTAGCCGCCGGTGACCGACTTGCCCGCATCGCGGTCGTACTCGAAGACCGGCGGCGTGAAGCGGTCGGGAGCGTCCGGGGCCGGCGCGTCGGGCGGGTAGGGGTGCGTGCCCTCGAGCACGTTCCACCCGTAGTTCTCGCCGCCTGCCGAGTCGGCCGGCTGGAAGTCGATCTCCTCCCACGCGCCCTGGCCCACGTCGCCGATCCAGAGGTCGCCGGTCTCGCGGTCGAACGAGAAGCGCCAGGGGTTGCGAAGCCCATAGGCCCAGATCTCAGAGCGCTTTTCGCGCACGCTGAAGAACGGGTTGTCCTCGGGAATGCCGTACGCGGTATCGCGGACCTCGCTCGCGTCGTAGCGAACATTCAGGCGCAGGACGCTGCCGAGGAGCGTGTTCGGGTCCTGCCCGTTGCCGTCGGGGTCGCCGCCGCTGCCGCCGTCGCCGAGGCCCACGTACAGGTGCCCGTCGGGCCCGAACGCGATCATGCCGCCGTTGTGGTTCTGGTACGGCTGCGACACGGTGAGCCACACGTACTCGTCGGTCTCGTCGGCACGGTCACCATCGGCGTGGAAGCTCGAGACCATCGTGGCGCCGTCGGAACGCGTGTAGTCCGCCCACACGATGCCGTCCTCGGCGAACGACGGTGAGAACGCGATGCCGAGCAGCCCCTGCTCGCTCTCGGTGCTGACCACGCCGGAGAGGTCGAGAAACACCTCGCTCCGCTCAACACCACGCACCACCCACACGCGGCCGGTCTTCTCGAGCACGAACAGCCGGCCCGAGCCGTCGCCGGCGCCGGTGACGTAGAGTGGTTGCTCGAAGCCGTCGATGAGGAATTCGAGTTCGATAGCCTCCGGGAGCGGCACCGTGCCGTCGGGCGGGTTGCCCGGGTCGGGTGCGCCGACATCAGGCTCCGCGGCCGTGCACGCCGCCGCGGCAAAGAGCATCAGGGCGGTCAGAACACCGAGCAGGGCACGGGCGGCCCGGGCACGCCTCCTCGGCTTCAGCGCGCTGCTGTCAGGTACACCTGCGCTAACCATCGCCCCACCTCTCAGCGACTACTGCGACTCCCACCAGGAGCGAATCTCGACGACCGTGCCGGCGGGCACCTCGGCACCCGCCGCGGGCGTCTGCCGGTAGACGACTCCGATGTTGCCCGCGTCGGGGTCGATGGGTCCGTGAACGTCGATCTCCTCCGCCGTGAGCCCTGCGGCTTCGAGAATCTCAGCCGCTTCGTCCGGCCACATGCCGAGCACGGGGGGCACGATGACCGTTCCGGCATCTGCATCTGCGTCCGTGTCCGCATCGTCAGTCACGTCGTCATCGGGAGTCGATTGATTCCCGTCGGTGTCGCAGCAGGAGTCGTCCGCCGAGTCAGAATCGGCTTGCCCGGCGACCGGCACGTCGGGTGAGCCGGGCGGCCGGATATCGCAGGCGCCAAGGGTTACGAGCAGGAGCACCGCGAGCGCGAGTGTCAGCGTCACGGACAGCATCCGTGCCGGCGTGACCGCCCGCTGCGTGGCGGATGACGAATCCCGCGTCATCGTCTTCATGATGCCTCCCCGCGTGCGTTGGTGGTGCTGTCGCTTTGCGAGTCCATGTGGTGCCTATGGGGTTCTATGTCCCCCTCGGCGAGTGCCTCAAGACGCGTGGCACGAGGCAGAGCCACCCTTGCCGGCAAGGCGCGTTCAGCAAACGACAGCCTGGCGCAATGGCCCGTGCACGGGGGGTGGGGCATAACATGAGAGTACCCGGATCGGCGCTGCTCCGGCATATCAGGCAGGGCGGGCTCGGGGGGACTGCCGGCGGCTACAGGGGACGTCGGCGTACAACGGGTACGGGGGACATCTGTGGGGCGCTACGCATGTAGCCGGATGTCGAACTTCATGCACGCGTCACTTCGTCGCGCCTCGCGCGCATCGCCGTCACTGTGCAGGGCCGGTCATTGACCGGTCCTGTTCTGCGCTCGCGCCCACCTCACGGTGTGCGCTTCTATTCCGGAGGGATGAGGAGAAACACATGCAAAGGAAGACGATACGTCTGGTAGCGCTCGTGGCGGTGCTCGCGCTGATGCTTCCCGCGGCGGCGGCGCTCGGCGCGGCACCGAGGGACGTCGTGGCGTCGGTTGGCAGCGGCATGCGGCCCGACAAGCGACCGCACCCGCTCGGCGACAAGATGGCCGCCCTCAAGGCGAACGCCATCAGGGACAAGGTCGAGGGCAAAGCACAAGGCAAGGTGTATGAGGTTTCACCGGGTCAGTTCGTCGAGCTCGAGCTCGAGGGCACCGGCATGGTGTGGACGGTCCCGGGCGAATTCCCGGACTACCCGCACAATAGTATCGGGGAGCCCAACCGCGACGTCGACAACAGTACGTTCTGGATCGAGGACTTCAGCGAGGAGTTCTTCGACGAGATGCTGTACGGGCGTGGCGAGGACGTCAACTCGATGGCCGAGTACTTCCTCGAGCAGTCGAGCGGGCGCTACACGGTCGACGGAGACTGCGTCGACTGGGTGGAGGTTCCGTACGATCACGACGTGTACGACGACGGCGATGCCAACCACGATACCTCGGAGAACGTATGGCTGTTCCTGGCCGACTCGCTCAACGGCTGGTATGAGGCCGAGATCGCTGCGGGCAAGACCGACGAGGAGATCAACGCCTACCTGGCTCAGTTCGACTCGCACGACCGGTACGACTGGGACGGCGACGAGAACTTCGATGAGCCGGACGGCTACATCGACCACTACCAGTCACTGCACTCCGGTGAGGGTGAAGAGGGCGGCGGCGGCGAGCTTGGCGACGAGGCCATCTGGAGCCACTCCTGGTACGCCAACTACGCCGACATCGGCAAGACGGGTCCGTCGGGCGAGTTTCTGCTCGGCGGCATCCAGGTCGGCGACAGCGACTACTGGATCGGCGACTACACCATCCAGCCCGAGAACGGCGGCGTGGGCGTCTTCGTCCACGAGTTCACGCATGACCTCGGCCTACCGGACCTCTACGACTACTTCGGAGAGAACGGCACCGGCTTCTGGACGCTCATGTCGTCCGGTTCGTGGCTCTCGGACAACCAGTACGATCTCGGCACCGCGCCGAGCCAGGAGGGTCCGTGGGAGAAGCTCATGCTGGGCTGGCTCGACTACGCGGTGGCCGAGCCTGGCGAGACCGCAGAGCTCACGCTTGGGCCGGTGGAGCACCAGTCGACAGAGCCGCAGGCGCTGCTCGTGAACCTGCCCGACAAGTTCGTGCAGTGGGACATCGGCGACCCGTACGCTGGCGAGAACTTCTACTACAGCGACATGGGCGACAACCTGCACACCAAGATGTACAAGGCCATGACGCTTCCCGCCGGCGCACAGCTGAGTGCAATGGTCAACTACGGCATCGAGGAGGGCTACGACTACGCGAGCCTGATCGTGTCGACAGACGGCGGCACCACGTGGGACATCCTGCCCACCAACCTCTCGAACTCCACCGTGGCGGACAATGCCATCGACGGGTTCTCGGATGGTTGGGTGGAGCTGACCGCGGATCTCTCGGCATACGCTGGTGACGTCATGCTCGGCTTCGGTTACGACACCGATGGCGGGGTTGCTGAAGTCGGCTTCATGATCGACGAGATCGCGATAACCGGCTTCGACGTCGACGGTGCCGAGGCGGACGCGGGCTGGACGTTCAAGGGCTTCAAGACCACGACCGGCTACGAGAGCGGCTGGTACTGGAACTACTACCTCGCCGAGTACCGTCAGTACTGGGGTTACGACGAGGCGCTCGCCAACTGCTACAACTTCGGCTTCCTGTCCGGTAAGGACGCGCTGCCGCTGTGGACCGAGCGCTTCAAGTACCAGCAGGGACTGCTCGTGTGGTACTGCGACTCCTCCGCACCGGACAACAACACGGCAAACCACCCCGGGTCCGGCATCGCGCTGCCCATCGATGCGCATCCGGATGCACTGAAACGCGGTGGTGCGAAGAACAAGAGCACCAGCCTGCTCTGGCGCAACCGGATCCAGACATACGACGCGCCGTTCGGGCTCGAGCCGACCGATGAGATGACGCTCCACTACAACGGGCTGCCATATCTCATCAAGAGCCTACCGGGCAACCCGGTCTTTGACGACATGGACGACTACTACAACGAGCTTATCCCGCTCAACAGCGCCAATCATCCTAACAGTGGGACCGTCATCGAAGTGCTCGGAACGGCGGCCGCTGACGACGGAGGCTCCTACATGGGCGTTCGCGTCACGGCGCCACTGTTGCCGTAGACAACTCCGGCAACAGCACGTGTCACACGCGTGACAACGGGGCCCCCGGGAGACCGGGGGCCCCGTACGTCGTCAGCCCCCGCCACGCGACCGGCCACGCCGTCTGCCTTGGAGCGGCGACACCGCCGCGCTCGGCGCGTATACTGCTCCAATCATCATGCGGTGCGAACGCTCGCCCGCGAGGCCTCGCACGGCGGCTTGCGGTCCGCGAGGGCGGGTATCGCGGGCAGGAGCGAACGGGAGACTGACGATGGGCTGGGTGTACGTGGTCGGCGCGCTGGAACTGATCGCTGTGCCGTTCGCCGTGGCGGACATCATCGCGATCCGCAAGCGCGTGTCGCGCATGCTGCCCGTCGTTGCGCTCGGCATGAAGATCGCCGTCGTTCTTGCCTATGTGGCGTGGTGGGTGTACTTCAACGTGATCACCTCGGCACAGTCGATGGAGGACCTGGCGGTGTTCGCGGGTATCCTCGTAGTATCGGTACCGGTGCTCATCACCTCCGCCGTGCTGGACATCATGATCGTGCGCGCACTGCTGCGGGCGCGGAAGGGAGTCTGAGAGATGACTGCATACGAGCCGCGCGAGCGCTTCGTCTTCGACGTGCCCGCGCTCGTCGCCGACCATCCGCCGGTCATCCACGATCCCAACAAGCGTGCCGTCTTCGAGGCCGCGTGCCCGGACGGCTGCGTGTATGCCGGCGAGCTCGGCTATTCGCGCTGGCCTGCGTTCCCGCTGCCCGAGCAGATCGACCCGGCCGCGGGTCTCGATCGCCTCCTGGCCGTGCCCACGGTGTACACCTACGAGCCTGCCGCCGATACGCCCGGCGCGGTGGAGTGGCACGTGAACTTCGCGGACCCGTTCCTGTTCTTCGCCTACGGCACGGGGCTCTTCGCGCAGGACGAGATGATGTGCGCTGAGCACCCCGTTCTTGGGTCGCTCGTGGAGGCGCTCCGCGAGCGCGGGCACGCGCCGGTGACCGAGGAGGGCGGCACCCCGACCCCGGTGCTCGTGACCGGCGCCGAGCGGCGCTGTCACGTGATCACGGTCGCTGACGAGGCGGCCGGCAGACCCCGGGGCCTGTACGGCAACGAGTTCTCCGCAGCCGACGAATCCGTCGTCCGTGCAGCGACCACGCGGATCGACCCGCCGACGATCACCAACATCATTGCGATGGCCGCGCCGAGCTACCGTTCGGGTCGGTACGCGCGTGCAACGATCGAGCACGTGCTGGTCACCGCGTACACGGGTTTCGCGGCCGCCGTGGCCGAGTCCGCGAGGCTTGCCCCCGGCGCGCCGGTTATCATCCACACCGGCTACTGGGGCTGCGGCGCCTTCGGTGGCGACCGCGTGCTCATGTCGCTTCTGCAGGTGCTTGCTGCCGAGACGGCGGGCGTCGATCGGCTGGCGTTCCATACGGTCTCCGAGGCCGGTGCGGCGCCGTTTGAGGAGGCGCAGCGCATCGTACGCGAGGACCTCGCGCCTGCCGGGGAGATCCCGGCGGCCGAGCTCATCGACCGCATCGACGCGATGGCCTTCGACTGGGGCACGAGCGACGGGACCTAGGCGCACCGCCTCTGCCGTGCGTCGCCACACACCGCGAGCAGCTCCGTCGCAGACACAGACCGGCGACCGGCCCGAAGGCCGATCGCCGGCTGTAGTCAGCGTGTGGCGTTCCCGGGTTACCGGTCCGCCACCCAGTTGTAGGTCAAGGTGCCGGTGAACCCCATATATCCGGAGTTCTCGTTGTGCGTTGCGGTGCCGAAGGCGTGAGTAGCCGACGAGATCGTGCCGGTCACCGTCTTCTGGCCGCCGATGGTGCTGACGGTTCCCTGTGTGTACGAGAACTTGCCGTCAGCGCCGATCGGAACGTCGGAGTAGACGTACATGGTCATCGTGACATTGCTGTACGGATAGACGACGATCATCGAGGCGCCGTACTCGAGCGTGGAGCCTGTCGTCGTGATCTTGCCGTCCTTGACGTTGAACTGCACCACCGGGTCCGGGTAGCCGGTCTTGTAGCCCTGCCACAGCCCATCGGTACCTGTGGGCGGCGGCAGCGGCGGTGTCCACGTGCCGTCGAGCGCCTTGTCGAGATCCGTGCGGACCACCTGGCTGACGGCTCCAGTCCCACCGAAGATGGTGATGGTGCTGATGAGCGCCCGCTCGTCCATGATCTTGGTGGCCGTCTCCGTACACAGGTAGGTGCTCGGCGTGAGGAGCATGACGCTCCCCGCCTTGCCCTGGAGCACGCCGCCCGCGAGCGCATCGGGGTAGTTGATGCCCGTCGCGATGCCGCAGCGGTTCCAACCGAGTCCTGCCGAGTCCACGCCGTAGTCGGCGATCTTACACGCCGTCTCGTAACGGTTCGCGCCTGCGAGGCGGTTCACGTTCGCGTCGCCGTAGGCTGCCTCAAGGCTGTCCTCGATCGCCTGCGATACGACCGCTGTTCCGCCGAGGATGTGCACGTGCGTCGTGCCAGCCATGGCGGCCCTGGTCGCGGCCGAAAGTCCGGTCGCGGGGTTCGAGAGGAAGAGCGGCCACTTCTTTGCGGCGGCGAGCGGTGCGGCGGCTAGCGCGTCGGGGAAGTTGCCGCCGGTGGCCACGAACGCGTGACCGTCGTAGGCGCCCCCTAGCTCGGACTTCACGCGTAGCGCGACCTTGTTCGCGGTGTCGTACCGTTCGGCCCCCGCGATGCGCGTGACGATTCCGGCCGCGGACCCGAGCTCGGCCTTGAGGGCGTTCTCCACCGCCGTGCTCACCGCGGCGGTGCCGCCGAGGATGATGGCTTTCTGGGCATCGAGACGCCTGATCTCAGTGAGCACGCACGCGGGGAGCGCTGCGGGGTCAGTGAGAAGGATCGGACCGTCCAGCGCGCCGGCAAGTGCGCTCCCACCGAGCGCGTCGGGCCAGTTGCCGCCGGTTGCGATGACCACGGTGCGCTTGCCGGTCGGCGCGAGTCCGTCGGGATAGGCCAGTACTGATGCCTCGACGGCCGTCTCGTAGCGAGTCGCACCCGCCACCTCGAGCACGGGTGGAAGCGGGGGCTCTGGCTCCTCCGCGGTGAAGCGGACGTCGTCGACGTAGGCGCCCTCGTCAGTGTTGGACACGTCCGACTCGAAGATGAACGCGATCCAGACCGCCGACTCACCGGTGAAGTCGGTCGTGCTGTCGCCGAAGAAGTCGGCGAGGTCCACCTGTACGTCGTACTCCCAGACAGCCGTGTTGCCGGTCCACCCGACCGTGTCGAAGAGCGAGCCGTCGGTGGACGCACCGACCATCAGCCCGTCGTAGTCCTGCTCGGCATCGAGCCACATGTCGAACGTCAGCATCGCGGCATCGGTGCCCGAGAGGTCGAAGGGCCCCGCGGTCATCCAGGTACTGATGTCGTTCGGGTACGGCCCGGGGGCCGGGATGTCGGATCCCACGCAGTAGGCCGAGTGGGTGCCTTCGGTCTCCCGGTAGGTCGTCTGGCCCCACGTGGTGCCCGAGCTGGGCCCGAGCGCCCACGGTCCCGGCCACGTCTCGAAGCCGTCCTCGAAGGGGAAGTCGACCGGCGGTGGCGGCTCCTCCTCTCCGGCGGTGATGTGCACGTCATCGATGTAGGCGCCCTCGTACTCGAGCGACCCATCACTCTCGAAGAAGAACCCGATCCAGACGGTAGGCTCACCGGTGTAGTCAAGCGTGCCGTCGTCCTGCAGGTCGGCGAGATCCACCTCCATCGGCAGCCAGCCTCCACTGTCGCCGTACCAGCCGACCATGTTGAACGCGCTGCCGTCGGTCGATGCGCCTACCCAGAGGAGGTCCCAGTCATTCTCACTCTCGAGCCAGAGATCGAACGTCAGTGTGGCGGCGTCGTACGAGGACAGGTCGAACGATCCGCTGAGCATGTAGGCGAACATGTCGCTGGGATACGTTCCGGGTGGCGTTATCTCTGATCCTGCGCAGTACGCCGAGTATGTGCCGACAGTGGCCAGGTGTGACGTCTGGCCCCACGTGGCGGTCGAGTACTCGGCCCCGCCGGTGCCCGCGTCCCACACCCCGGGCCACGTTTCGAAGCCGTCGGCGAACACCTCGTCGAGAGCGGCCGGTTCGATGGACTCGGCGGCCACGAGCGGCTCAGGGAGCGTGAACGTCTTGGGCTGAGCGACCTTCAGGCCGGCGGGCAGTGCCGATCCTGCATCCGCAACCTCGGCAGCGGCGGGCCGCACCATCTGCCGTGGAGCCGTCTGTATCAGTCCGCCCTCATCGGGAGCGACGGATGCCGGCTTCACCACCACCGGGTCGCCGGCCGAGGCGATCGGCGCCGCTGCCAGCGAGAAGATGAGAGCGAGTGCGACCGAGAGCGCCAGCATGCGGTGTCCCGGCCTCCGTCGTGCGGGCACGCCGAAGCGACGCGCGGTCCGCGAAGCGGACCCGAAACGGGTGATCATGAGTTCCCCTCTCCGGCCGATCCGGCAACCGGAGAACACCCGCTCTGGCAGGCGACCGGTTCCCTCGTCGGTCTCGCCGTACGAGCGCATGCCCGGGCCACCCCCGTGACCCGATCAGGCGTGCAACTCATGTTCCACATACCCGCGAGAGGACGACACTACACGGCTCACGCCGTGCGGTTGCTCGAGCCCCGCGTGTGCAGGTCAGGTGACCCACCCCAATCCGGGAACGCGCACGATCGCCCGAGAGTGAGCGCCCGCCCCCTCTCGCGTACTATGGAGCTGATGCATCCGGCCGGGCGCTGCGCCGCTGCCCTCGCGGCTCAGGTTCCCGGTCTGACCCAGCTACCGGGAGGCGATCATGGCCGAAGATCATCCGTCCCATCGCGCGGGCACCCACTCCGATGCGTCCGGCCCTGGCGGCACCGACCCCGCCGAGCGTGCCCGCGTGCTCATGGACCGCGGCGTGGAGGCGGTCCGCGCGGATGACTTCGAGCTCGGGCACGCACTACTCGAGGAGGCCGAGCAGATCGCCGCGGCCGCCGGCATCCCGCCCACGGCGATCGCCGCGCACATCAATCGCGGGTGGGCCGCGTGGGTGGCGGGCGACGCTGACGCGGCCATCTTGCTTTACACCGAAGGTGCCGAGATGGCGCGCGAGGCGGGCGACATCGAGCGGCTTCGCGTGGCACTCGCCAACCTCGGCACCGCGCTCCGGAAGACCGGACGCGCGGGCGAGGCGGTGGCCGGCTACGAGCGCTACCTGCCCGACCTAGCCGACGATCCTACCGCCGCAGCCGAGGCGCTCCTCGACCTCGGAATGATCCTGGAGGAGACGGGTGCTCTGGATGCCGCTACCGAGCGGTACTGGGACGCCTACGAGCTCGCCCGGGACAACGACCTGCCCGAGGAGACCGGTACCGCGGCTGTGATGCTCGGGCAGACGTACGCCGCTATGGGCGAGAGCGGGCGCGCGGATGCGTGCTTCCGCGAGGCAGCCGACGTGTTCCGTGCGGCCGAGGACAGCGCGCATCTTGCCGACGTCCTCTACGCGCATGCGCTGACGCTGCGCGGCGCGGGGGAGGTTGAAGCGGCGCTCGCGCTCTGGCGCGAAGAGGAGGCGCTGCGTCGCGATCTGGGCGACGACGTGGGGCTCGCCGACTGCCTCTTCCAGCAGCTGCTCGCAGTAGAGGGCCGCGAGCACGACCCCAACGCCAACCTGCGCTTTGCCGAGGCGGGCGACGCGTACCGTCGCGGCGGGGCCCCCGAGCGCGCCGCGGACGTGCGCCACACCCACGCGCGGTGGCTGCGTGCCCGCGAGATGGACGACCAGGCGCTCGTCCGCGTACGCGAGGCGATCGACCTGCTTGCCGAGGCCGCCGAGCCGATGATCGAGTGCCAGGTGCGCGGTCTGCACGCGATGATGCTTGCCGACGCCGGTGATTTCGTCGCAGCCGCTGCCGAGCTCAACGCCGCCGAGCTCAACGCCGCCGAGGCCGCCGGTACGCTGGCCGAGGATGAAGTGCTCGTGGTGGGCGTGCTCGCTCGCCGCGCCTACGTGCGGGCGTGCGAGGGCGCGTCGCCCGAGGATGTGGTGGCCGAGCTCGATACCGTGGTGGAGCACGCGCGCGCAATCGGGAGTGCGGGTGTGGGCGCGTATGCCACCAGCGAGGTCAGCGAGGAGATCACAGCGCGCTGCGGGAGCGAGTACCGCGAGCCGCTTGCGGCGTTCCGCAGGGGCTTGCGCGGCGAGCAGTAGGGGGAGGGGCCGCGATGTCGCTCTACGCGGTGCTCGGCCGGGACGACCCGACGCCGTGGCTGCTCGAGGCTGACGAGCCGCGGGCGGATCAGATCGAGCGCCTGCTCGGCATGTTGCCCGCTTCCGCCGGGGAGCCGGCCACCGCATCCGGTCACAACCGGCCGGAGCTCGCCACCAACGTGCTCGACCTGCTCGCCGAGTTCGGTGTGACGGCCAACGAGCCGCGCATCGCCTTGCTCCTCGAGGACATGCTCTCGCATGCCGATTCCGATGGCCGCTTCCTCGCGTTCGGCGCGCAGCGGTCCGGGCCGCCGGTGTGGGGATGCGTGCACTGCGACACGCACGCGATCGCGGATGTGGCCGGGCGGTTGGGCCTGGCGGGCGACCCGCGCGTGCGCCGCGCACTCGCTGCTGCCGAGGGCGACCTCCTCGAGACCGACCTCGGCCTGGCGTGGGGGTGCCGGCCCGACCCGGCAACCGGCTTCCGCGGCCCCGGTCGCAAGGGCGAGCCCTGTCCGCAGGCCACGCTCGAGGCGCTGCGGGCCTTCAGCTGGCTTCCGGCCGACGAGCATCCGGCGTGGCTTGCCGAAGTGGTGCACACCTCCCTCGAGATCTGGCGTCAGCGCCCCGCGCGCAAGCCCTACATGATGGGGCACGGCCGGCAGTTCAAGACGGTGAAGTGGCCGCCTACCTGGTATGGCGCCTACGAGATCGTCGACACGCTCGGCCGCCTGCCCGAGACGTGGCGCCACTCGCCAGAGGACCGGGCGTCACTCGCCGAGATCGCCGCGTGCTTGCTCGCCTACAACGTGGCGGTCGACGGTCGCGTGACCCCACAGTCCGCCTTCAAGGGCTGGGAGTGGCTGTCGCTCGGCCAGAAGAAGGAGCCGTCGCCGCTCGCAACGGCGATGGTGTGGGCGCGCCTCGCGATGCTCGAGGCACTCGCCGACGAGATCGCGGCGGTGGACGTGCTGCGCCTGGCGAGCAGCAAGGGCGGGAGCGGCACGCCCATGCCGCCGCGGGTGTAGGGGTCGGCGAGGCCTGTGTCACCCACAACCGTCTACAGCGTGTACGTGATCGAGCTCGACCCCGAGGTTCTCACGTGCCGCCGATTCCGGGCCGCCAACCCCGACTGGTGCGACGGCAAGCCGTGCGTGTACGTGGGCTCGTCCGCGCTCACTCCCGAGGAGCGCTTCCGGCAGCACCTTGCCGGCTACAAGGCCAATCGCTACGTCCGCCAGTTCGGCGTGAAGCTGCGGCCCCGGCTCTACCAGAGCTGGCAGCACTACGAGACGCGCACGCAGGCCGAGCATGCCGAGGAGCAGCGCGCGCTGAGTCTTCGCAAGCGCGGATACGCCGTCTGGTACGGGGTGTAGGTGAGGACACCGCCCGGACCGCTCGGTCAAACACCTTGTCCTCGCTTCTACATTTGCGTAGGATTCTCTACGGAGGCGATGCATATGGCGGACTACGTGCAGATCTCGGCGCAGATCAGCGAGGCCACGCGCAAGCGGCTCGACCAGGTGGCGCGGGAGACCGGTCTGAAGAAGAGCCGGCTCATCGAGGACGCGATCGAAGCGCATCTCGACACGTTGGACGAGATGCCAGCCGAGTACTTCATCCCGCAGCGCATCGTGGTGGATGCCGAGACGTGGGAGTGGATCGTCGCAGACATCGAGAATCCGGGTGAGCCTACGCAGGCTTTGCGCGACCTTATGCAGCGGCACGACGATGCAGATTAGGCCACTCGAACGATCGGACGTGCGTGAGGGGTTCCGGTGTGGCGAGCCGTCGCTCGACGTTTTCATCGAGCGCTACGCCTGGCAGAACCAGACGCGACACCACCTGGGCATCACATACGTTGCCATCGACGATGCCACACGGCGGGTGGTCGGGTACTTCACTCTGGCTGCGGCGTCGCTGAGCAACGATTCGGGGGTGCTCTACGCGCCCGACGGGTACGAGGAGATTCCGGTGATTCGCATCGGACGGCTTGCCGTGGACCGTCGCGTGCAGGGTATCGGCATGGGAGCCGGATTGGTTCACGCGGCCCTGACGATCACGTTGGGCGAATCCGAGCGAATCGGATGCACGGCGGCCGTCGTGGATGCGTTGCCGGCCGTCGTTCCGTTCTACGAGCGGTTCGGCTTCAAGCCCATCGGCAGGCCGATCGTGGGCGGCAGCCCGGTGCGCCCGAGGCCCGTGCCGATGTACCTGGGCGTGGGCCGCATGCGCAAGGCGCTCGGGCAGCGCGCACTGGGTACGTTCTCCTCGAAGCGCACAGCGCCCCCGGCATCCCGACCCGATTGCGAGTGATCGCCATGCAGCACCTCCGCGAACTCCTGGCACGGCAACTTGACTGGGAGGCCGCGCACGTGGGGTTTGCCCGCGCGGTGGCCGATTTCCCGCCCGAGCTCCGCGGCGTGACGCCTGCGGGCTTCGAGCACTCGGGCTGGGAGTTCCTCGAGCACCTACGCCTGGCGCAGGCCGACATCCTCGCGTTCTGCGTGGATTCCGACTACGTGGAGCCGACGTCGATGGAAGAGTACTGGCCGGCCGAGGCGGCGCCGACGGACGATGCCGCCTGGGACGCGAGCATCGCGGCGTTTGAGGCCGACGTGCGCGCGCTGCAGGCGCTCGCGCTCGACGAGGGCACGGACCTGTTCGCGCCGGTGCCGGCGGGTAGCGGCCAGACCTACCTCCGCGAGCTGCTGCTCACAGCGGACCACAACGCGTACCACCTCGGGCAGTTCGTGGCGCTCCGGCGCGTGCTCGGCTGCTGGCCGGAGGGGTGAGCGTGCGCAACCTCGCCGCCGACCTCGCCCGGCTCCGCGCGCTCACCGGCATCAAGTGGACGCGCTACCCCGACGACGTCCTTCCGCTCTGGGTGGCTGACATGGACCTGCCCCCGGCCCCGCCGATCGCTGCGGCGCTCCGCGACCTCATCGAGCGCGGCGACTTCGGCTACACCATGCAGCCCGTCGCGGCGCTGCCGGAGGTGTTCGCCGAGTGGTACGGCGACCGGCACGGCTGGCGACCAGACCCGGAGCAGGTGCGCGTGTTCACCGACGTCCTCCAGGCCGTGGACCTGGCGCTCTGGCTCGGCACCGAGCCCGGCGACGGCGTGGTGCTCTTCACCCCCGTCTACCCCCCGTTCTTCCGGATGGTCACCGGCATCGGCCGGTGCGTGGTGGACTGCCCGCTGGATCCACAGCGCTGGCACCTCGAGCGGGACGCGCTTGACGAGGCGATCGATTGCGCGGCGGCGAACGGCACGCGCACCCGCGCCATCATCCTCTGCAATCCGCACAACCCCACCGGGCGCGTGTTCGGCCCTCACGAGCTGGCGGCGATCGCCGAGGTGGCCCGGGAGCGCGACCTGCTCGTGATCAGCGACGAGATCTGGGCCGACGTGGTGTTCGGCGACGGGTACTTCCCGCACACCCCCATCGCTGCGGGATTCCCGTTCGTGGCGGACCGCACCATCACGGTGACCGCAGCGAGCAAGGCGTTCAACCTGGCGGGACTCCGGTGCGCGGTGGCGCACATCGGCGACGAGCGCATCGCGGCAAAGCTGGCCGAGCTGCCGGGCCACCTCCTGGGCGCGGTGAGCACGCCGGGCGCGGTTGCCACGCACGCCGCGTGGACCGAGGGCGGCCTGTGGCTGGCCGAGACGGTCGCGTTCCTCGGAAGCCAGCGCGACCACCTGCTCGCGCGTCTTTCTGCCGAGCTGCCGAAGGTGTGCGCGTACCCGCCGGAGGCCACCTACCTCGCGTGGCTCGACTTTCGCGCCTACAACCTGGGAGACGACCCGGCGGCGTGGCTGCTCGAGCACGCGAAGGTGGCGCTCGGCGCCGGTCCCGACTTCGGCGAGCACGGGGCGGGCTTCGCGCGCCTCAATTTCGCCACCACGCGCGCGGTGCTCGACGAGGCGATCGATCGCATCGTGGGGGCCGTGGGGTAGCCCCCTACCTCCGCTTCTTGCCGAGCGACAGCTTCATCGTGAGGATGCGGTCGCTCGAGAACACGCGCGCCGCGATCGTCACAAACACCGCAAACCACACGAGCTGGTAGCCGATGCCCCACCACACCACCCCGTAGTTGCCGAGGAAGAGGTTGGGCCCGGTGATGAACGGATACGTGAACGGGATGGCCATCACCGCGATGCGCACGGCGTCGGGCAGCACCGAGAGGTCGAGGAAGAGCGTCAGGAAGTACGGGATGAGCATGAGCACCATGAGCGGCGTGAGCAGCGCCTGCACCGACTTCACGTTCTCGGCAAACGCGCCGAGGATGATCGAGATCGAGAGCGCCACGAGGATGCCGGCAAAGAGCGTGAGGCCGAGCATCGCGTAGTCGGCGGGGCTGAGCGTGAGGCCGAGTTGTTGCATGGCCGCCTCGGTGGCCGCCGCGGCGCGGCTTCCCGCCGAGTCGCCAGCCAGGCCGGTCTCGATGCCCGACATGTACTGCTGCATGCCGATCATGTACGCGCCGGCCGAGAGCAGCGCCACCAGCCCGGCCGCCACCATCTTGGACGTCACGATGCTCGCGCGGCTCACCGGGTAGGAGAGCAACGTCTCGAGCGTCTTGTTCTCCTTCTCGGTGGCGATGGCCACGGCGATCATCTGCGACGCGAAGATGATCACCACGAACAGCACGACAGGGATGAACGTGGTCTGCTGGCTCACGAACGACATCACGGCCATCACGGGCGTCTCGGCCGAGTTCTCGCCGATGATCACGTGCTCGGCAGGCGAGACCGGCTGCTGCAGCACCACCGCGGGGACGCCGGGCGCGGCCTCGGCGGCGATCGATGCGGCCACCGTCGAGTTGACGACCGCCATCGCGCCACCGAACGACGAGATGTCGTTGTTGCCGATGAACGAGAAGTTGCTCACCCGCGTCCACGAGGGGAGCTGCTGCGGTGTGCCGGCGGCAAGCGAGTCCGAGAAGCCCTCGGGGATCTCGATCAGGATGTTCGCGTCGGCCTCGTCCAGGAGCCCGCGCACCGACTCCTCGGTGACGTCGCCTTCGACCATCACGGGCTCGAAGCCGGTCTGCCCGAGTGCGGCGACGACCACCTGCGCGTACGGCCCGCCGTCGCGGTCGGCAACGGCGAGCGGGGATGCGCCGGCGTCGTCCGCGCCGAGGCTCGAGATCGTCTGGCCGAGCGCCACGAACATGACGATGACCACCACGAACGGCAGCAGGATCTGCAGCGTGAGGAGCTCGGCGAGTTCCTTCTTGAGCATCACGAGGAAGCGCCTCATGCCGTCACCGCCTTCCGGTCGGCGACCACGCGCGCGAAGACCTGCTCCAGGTTCTCGGCGTCGTAGCGGCCCTTGAGCTCGGCGGGCGTGCCGGTGGCGTGGATGACGCCGTCGGCGATCATCGAAACGCGGTCGGAGAGGAACTCGATCTCGAGCATGTTGTGGCTCGAGAGCAGCACCGACATGCCGCCCGCGGCGAGCTTCTTGATGCGCTCGCGGAGCTCGAGCGCGTTGATGACGTCGAGGCCGCTCGTGGGCTCGTCGAGGATGGCGAGCTTGGGCTCGGTCATCACCGTGCGGGCGAGGAGCAGCTTGCGGGTCATACCCTTGGAGTAGCTGCCGAGCTTGTCGTGCAGGCGGTCGCCGAGGCCGGAGACCTCGCGGCCCACCTCAACGGCGCGTGCTGCGCGCTCGCGGTCGTCGAAGAAGATGTCGGCGACGAACTTCAAGTAGTTGATGGCGCGGAGGTTCTTGTAGGCGCCGGCCTCCTCGGGCAGGTACGAGATGATCCGACGCATGCGCGCGGGCTCCTTCACGGCGTCGAAGCCGTCGGCGACGATCTCACCGCTCGTGGGCCGGAGGATGGTCGCCACCATCCGGAGCGTGGTGGTCTTGCCGGCGCCGTTGGGGCCGATGAGCGCGAAGATCTCGCCGGGCGCCACGTCGAAGTCGATGCCGCGCACGGCCTTGAGGTCGCCGTAGTTCTTCGTGAGGCCCCGCACGCGCAGGGCCGGAGCTCCCGTTCCGGTTGCCATGTGCCTCCCATCGCCGTGCTGCCGAACGAGGGGCGTGCGCTTCCGAGGCGGCAGGCGGCGCCTTTGTGATGGTACCCAAAGCCGGTGGGACCGCCGCACTTCGCGTGTCGCATAATGCACACAGGTACGGCTCTACTGGGGCGTTCTCCGTCACACGCAAGGGGGTCGCATGAAGGCGCTCACGGTCGGTCTCGCGGCGGTGCTGGTGCTCACGAACTGGGGTTGCAGTCGGGCCGCAGATGCGCCGACGGAGAGCGCTCCTGCCGCCGAGACACCTGCGACCGCCGGGGAGGCCACCTCGGCCGCAGGTGATCCGGAGGCCCGGCCCGCCTCCCCCAACGAGGGCCTACCCATCGTCGATGTCACCGACGCTGCTGCCTCCGCGGCCGACCCCGACCGCGCCGCGCTTCTCGACGCGGCGCACGCGGCCACCGGTATCGTCGAGGACTTCTATGTGTGGCAGTTCTACGTCCAGGGCACGAGCGCGGTCGGCGACCTGCAGGGGAGCTCGAGCGGCACGCGGCTGCTCGTGGCCTTCGAGCACGACGGCTCCGGCTGGAAGGCTGTCTACCAGGCGGAGTTCCTCGACGCAGCGGAGGTAGCGCTCCTTCAGGCCGCGCCGCTCGTGAGCCCCGAGCTCGCCGAGCGCGTGGACTTCGTGGTGCCGGTTGCAGTGGACCCGTTCTTCGAGCGTGTGGCCGACGCGCTCGTCACGGGTGGGCGCGCCAACGGCATCAGCGACATGGGGGTCTACGCGCCCACGCGGCTGCCCGAAGGATTCACGCTGAGCGGTACCGAGGGTGCCGAGGGGGTGTTCGCCAGCGCGCGCTACTCGGCCGGCGCCGCGGCGCTCGAGTACACGATCATCACCGGGAGCGACTACGGCGATGTGACGCCCGATGCCACGTACACGCGCCTGCTCTTCGGCGACCTGCGTGCCGAGATGGACGCGTCGTTCCGCTTCAGCGAGTGGGTCGGTGAGGGCGTGCATCTCCACACGTTCGAGCGCGGGGAGCACTACCTGTCTGCGCGTGGAATCTCGCCCGGGATGGTGGCGGCGGTTGCCGAGTCGATGGTGCGGGTGCGCTAGCGGCAGTGCCCGACCGTCGTGCGACAATACCGGTGCTGGACCTCGCGAAAGGGGATGTCGAATGAACCGCGCTCTGCTGCTCGTCCTCGCCCTGCTGCTCGCTCTCTCCGCTGCCGTCGGCTGCGCGTCCGGCGAGACGTCCGCCGAGACGCCGGCCGAGTGGACGGTACAGCCGCTCGATGGCTGGCCCGCAGACGTGGTGCCGCTCTACGAATCGGACCTGGTCGACACCGCGTACTACTCGGTCCGCAACGACCCGCAGTGGGCGGCCGTTGAGGGAGGCTTGCGCAACATCAATCACGTGGTGTACCAGACCGCGGCCGAGCCGAGCGCCGTACTGGAGTACTACCTGGGCCTCATGAGCGCCACGACCGATGGCGATGCGTCCGACGACATCATCGAGGGCACCATCGGGAAGTACACGGTGTGGGTCAACACCACCGAGGAGAGCAGCTACAACGCGGTCTACGTCACGGTGGACCTGCCCAAGGCCGAGGTGACCGAGACGAACCCGTTCTACGCGGAGTACCCGGCCGATCTGGTGGAGACGCCCGGGGAGTTCGTGTTCTTCGAGGACAAGTACTACGAGTACCTCTACCGCCGGACCGACATGGCGTTCTGGCGGCAGTTCGACATCGCCGACCTCAACGACGACGACGCGCCCGACCTCTCGCTCGAGGACGTGTACGCGTACTACACGGAGCGCTACGGCGACAAGCCCGAGTTTGCGATCGACCGCGACGCGCGGATGCTCTCCTGGACCGACGGGAAGTACGGCATCGGCATCGCCTTCTACGAGGGCGGCGGCCGGGGCGTCCTCGAGATCGGCTGGGACTGGGAGGGGTAGGGGCGCCCGCAGCCGCGGGCTTGGTCTGTGACCGTCGAAGCTCTATTATCGTTTCATGCTCTTAGCGATAATAGAGCGTAGCCCTATTCTCGCGAACGTCACTATGGGTGGGGTGCGGCGATGAAGCGGGGAGTGACCGGCGAGTACGTCGTGACCGTTACCTCGGACGAGACGGTCCGCGCCTTCGCGCCCTTCCCGCTACCGCCCAGCCCTCCGCTCGATCTCACCGGGCCCCGGCAGCGGCTCCTGGAGCAGGCACTGCTCGCGTGCGGGCGGCTGGATGCGATCACGGCGCTGCTGCCCGAGCCCGATATCTTCCTCTACACCTACGTTCGCCGCGAGGCGGTGCTCTCGTCACAGATCGAAGGCACACAGTCCTCGCTCTCCGACCTGCTGCTCTTCGAGATGCAGTCGGCTCCGGGAGTGGCGTTCGACGACGTCGTCGAGGTCTCCAACTACGTGGCCGCGCTCGAGCATGCGCTCCGTCGTCTGCAGCAGGGCTTTCCGCTGTCCAATCGTCTGATCCGCGAGGCTCATGCGTTGCTGCTCTCGCGCGGGCGGGGCGTGGACAAGCAGCCCGGCGAGTTTCGCACGTCGCAGAACTGGATCGGCGGCACCCGCCCCGGCAACGCCCGTTTCGTTCCCACTCCGCCCGAGCGCCTCGAGGAGGGGATGGGTTCCCTCGAGCGGTTCATCCACGATGAATCGGCCGGTCTCCCCGTGCTCGTGAAGGCCGCAGTCGCCCACGTGCAGTTCGAGACGCTCCACCCGTTCCTCGATGGCAACGGCCGTGTTGGGCGGCTGCTCATCGCGCTCATGCTCGCCAACGAGGGCATCCTCCATCAGCCGCTGCTCTACCTGAGCCTGTACTTCAAGCGGCATCGCGACGAGTACTACCGGCTGCCGGACGAGGTCCGCACTGACGGCGACTGGGAGAAGTGGCTCGACTTCTTCCTCGAGGGTGTGCAGTCCACCGCACAAGGCGCGGTGGATACGGCGCAGCGTCTACTCGGGCTCTTTGCCGAGGACGCCGGGCGCATCACCGGTGTGGGCCGAGGGGCAACGACCACGCTCCGCGTGTTCGACGAGTTGCGCCGGGCTCCGGTGACGAGTGTGCCTGCGCTGCGCGATCGCACCGGACTCAGTTTCACCGCAGTGGCTCGCAGCATCAACACACTCGAACAGCTCGGTGTGGTGCGTGAGGTGACGGGGCACAAGCGCAATCGCGTGTACGCCTACGACCGGTATCTCGAGGTGCTGAGTGAGGGCGGCGATCCGCTCTGAGCAATCCGGCCGAGTGCCGCGATAGCGGGCCCAGCGCACGCCGAGGCCTCTACGGGTACAACTCCTGCAGAAGCCAGACCGCGCAGGGATGCGCGCAACGGAGATGGGGAGCGACATGGCCTACATCGAGCGAGAGCTTGCCGAGGGCGAGCAGCTCATCAAGCTCAGCCGGCCCAGCTGGTGGACGATCGTGCCGCGCACGCTGCTCGCACTCGCCGTGCTTGCGGTTGCGGTCGTGGTTCTCGTGCTGGGAGCGTGGCTGACAGCCCTCATACTCTGGGCGATCGTCGTGCCGCTCGTGTTCCTCGCGTGGGTCGTCATGATCGTGCCGCTCGTGGTGCGGATCATGAGCACCGAGATCGCACTCACCAACCGCCGGGTGACCTCCAAGTCCGGCATCTTCAAGGTGGAGGTCAAGACCACGCCGCTCGACAAGGTCAACAACGTGAACGTGGTGCAGACGATGTTCGGCCGGATGCTGCGCTACGGTGACATCGAAGTGACCACGGCCACCACCGACGAGGACGACAACCACTTCGTCAAGTCGCTCGCCGACCCCAACGACTTCCGCAACGCACTCTCCGAGCACTCGGCGGCGTAGGGCGCCGGGTCAGCGCGCTCGCAGGTACTCGCCGGGAAGCAGCACGCGCACGCCGCTCACGGTGGTGCCGAGACACGTGCCGAAGTGCGTGATGTCGCCGGTGAGGAGTACGTCGGCGCCGCTCACGATCGCCGCGAGGAGGATCGGGCGGTCCTTGGACGGGAGGCCGGGGTCGTCGTCGATCGCAAAGTCCGCGGGCTCGGCCGGCAGCACCACGAGCGCTCCGATGAGCGCCTCCAGGCGCGCGGCCGCATCCGGGGCGGGCACGTTGCGGCGAGCCTCGGCCAGCACGTGGGGGGAGGCGATCAGCCGCACGCCGGGGAGCGTCCAGAGCGACGCGATCAGCGAGGCGGGCTTGAGGGCGGCCGACACCAGCACGTTCGAGTCGAGGAAGACCCGCTCCACCTAGCGCTCCGGACGCTCTTGATGCGGGACGGTGGAGGGGTCGATGCCGAGTTCGCGGACCTCGGCGAGCGCCTCGTCGTACTCGGCGGCGGTGACCGCGTTGTTGATCAGGAACTCGGCCTGGCGCTCGGGCGTGTAGACCTCCACCTCGTAGGCGCGGACCGGCTTGAGGAGCAGGCCGGCCGCGGACTCCTCCATCACCAGCATCTCGCCCTCTTCGAGGCCGTAGCGCCGGCGGGCATCCGCCGGGATCACCACCGTGCCGCGCTTGCCGATGCGTATGTAGTCGGGCATGGACACCGCCTTTCGTGGACGGATTCAGTATAGCGGAATGTCTGACATTCTGACATCGCACGGCGGGGGTGAGGGCGCGAGTGTGGGGGTGCCGGGGTGCGGGCGGCTGTTGACGCTCGCCAACCCGCGTCACACCCCCGCGGTATCCTGCGTCGAGTGCCCGCGCCGCCCGCCCTCAGGAGGACGCCCATGCCCATCTACCCCTGCACGGTCGTCGTCCCGAATGTCAGGCCGTCGCCGGTGATCGTGCACGTGCCGCATGCTGCCACGGGCATTCCCGAGGGCATCCGACACCGGTTCCTCCTCGACGACGCGGAACTCCAGCGCGAGATCGTCCGCGTCACCGACTGGCATGTGGACCACCTCTTCGCCTGGGCGCTCGACTACGGCGCCACGCTCATGGTGAACACGCACTCGCGCCTCGTCTTCGACCCCGAGCGCTTCCGCGAGGACGACCCGGCCGAAGACGTGGGCCAGGGCGTTGTCTACACGCGCACCACCGACGGGCGCCCGCTCGCACACATCACGCCCGAGGACCGCGCGGCGCGGATCGAGAACCTCTACGACCCGTACCACGAGATGCTCACGGTGGTGGTGGAGCGCGCGCTCGACAGGTTCGGGATGGCGTTCATCCTCGACTGCCATTCGTTTCCCACGGTGCCGGTTCCCACCGAGACCGCCACGAGCAGCGTGCGCCCCGACCTCTGCATCGGCACCGACGCGTTCCACACGCCGCCGCGCCTGGCCGAGGCGCTTCAGCAGGCCGCCGAGGCCGAAGGGCTGGTCGTGCACCGGGACAGCCCGTTTGCCGGCACGCTCGTGCCGATGGAGTACTACCACAAGGACCGCCGCGTGCGGTCGGTGATGATCGAGGTCCGCCGAGGGCTCTACTGCGATGAGGAGACGGGGGAGCGGACGGAGGGGTTCGGGGAGATGCGCGCCACGCTGGAGCGGGTTGTGGGGCGGGCCGTGGGGGCGGCGGTGCAGGAGCGGTGAGCGGGCGGGACTACGCGATCGCCGCCATCGGTCCGATCGACCGCGACGGGCGGCTGCGGGCAAGGTCGTGTGCGGTCTGCAGGTTGATCCAGAACTCAGGCGTGGTGCCCAACGCCTCGGAGAGCAGCCACGCAGTCTCGGGCGTGACGCCCCGCTTGCCGCGGACGAGCTCGTTGATCCGCTGAACACGGACGCCGAGGTGCGCGGCGAGGGCGACCTGCGAGATGCCGAGCGGGTTGAGGAACTCCTGGCTGAGGATCACACCCGGATGGGTGGGTATGCGGTTCTCGGGGATCATCGCTGCGCCTCCTTACGAATGGTAGTCCATCAACCGAACGTCATGAGCGTTGTTGTGTTTCCAGCGGAACACGATCCGCCACTGGTCGTTCACCCTGATCGAGTATGAGCCTCTGAGGTCGCCTTTGAGAGCCTCGAGCCGATTGCCGGGCGGCGACGCCAGGTCGAGGAGTGCCGCTGCGCTGTCAAGCATGTCAAGCTTCACCAAGACGAGGCCCACGATGTCGTTGGGGAGACGGCGTGCCCGGGGAGTGGGGCGAGCGTGGTACAGGTCCTCGGTCGCGCGGTCGCCGAACGAGACGATCACTGAACCTCCCTGGTGGCAGTAGCATCATACATGCTATCACGGATACCGGGCAACCATGCAAAAGCATGACATCCGCATGGGCCGACGGCTCGAGCATCGCACAGCACGCTTAACTGGATGCCACCGAGGTCTGAAGGGCGCTCACCCGGATCCAAACCGCGTCACACCCGCGCGATACACTCGCACCAGGCCTTCCGAGGGGGCAGGTTCGCAGCCGCGCAGCGCGCCGAGGCGGGTGCCGAGCCCTCGAAGGCGCGACCACGCCGTCTTGTACGGCATCCAGGAGAGGCGGACCACCGATGACCGTCCCAGACACACCCACCGTGCCCGCCTCGTGGTTCGACAGGCCCGATGGTTCGTCCGGCGCCCACGGCATCCACGGCGTCGCGCACACGCTCCGGGTGTGGACTCACGCCCAGGAGCTCGCTGAGGCGCTCGGCCTGGCCGAGTGGCAGGTCGAGGCGCTGCACTATGCCGCGCTCTGGCACGACATCGGTCGCACGCACGACGGCGCCGACTACTACCACGGCGCGAAGAGCGCCGGGAGGGTGCAGGGGCTGGGGCTGCACGTCGGCCTCGATCCGCAGATACGCGACACCGCCCTCTACGCGATCACGCATCACTGCGGAAGTGAAGAGCATGGGCGCAGCGCTGCCAGCTGGCTGCCGGATCCCGACGGTGGGCTCCAGGTGTTCTTCGTGCTGAAGGATGCCGACGGGCTTGACCGCGTGCGGCTCGGGCGCCACGAGCTGGACGTGAGTCAGCTGCGGTTCGCGGTGTCGAAGGGGCGCGTCGCGAGGGCGTGGGAGCTCCTCGAGCGGGTGCGGTAGGGGCGAGTCACCCCTGCGCTACACTCTCCATAAGCAACCGACCAGCGAGGGGTCCTAATTGGCTCGCACCATCGGCACGCCCGGAGAGAGCGCCACCGCTCGCGCGGTGTTGCTCACAGTGGTGGTTCCACTGCTTCTCATCATCTTCGTAGGCTTGCCTTCTGTGTATGCGCTCGTGTACATGGGCAATCGCGCCGGGCTCGCTGGGCTCATCCTGATGACTCTCATTCTTGCCGTGATGATGTACACGAGGCGGGATATCTTCCCCGAAACCGCCGAGTTGATGCGCGAGGGGGTCAACTACTTCAAGGGCGCACGCGGGGAGATCCTCGTCCACCAGGAGCTCGTGCACCTACCGAACGAGTACATCGTGTTCCACGATTTCCACCCGGTTGACTCGAAGACCGGAGATCGGGCGAGCTGGAACGTCGACCACATCGTTGTGGGACCGACAGGCGTCTTCGTCCTCGATGCGAAGTACTACGGGAATACGAGAGTGCCGTCCGCGGCTGCAAGCCGACACTCCGCGAACAACGTGAAGCAGGCGCAGCGGAACGCACTCGACCTCAAGAACGGTCTCGTGCGCTGGTCGGCCGGGGATCTGGCGCAGCTCTTCGTTGTGCCGATCGTCGTCTACGCGCAGCCGGATGCCCATATGGATTCGCTCCGCGAAGGCGTCGTGCGCACACTGCCGCTGAGGCTCCTGCTGCGCGAGATCACCTCTCACGGCGACGCAGCGATAGACCAGGAGAAGGCCGGCCGCATCGCCCGCGTGCTGTTCTCGCAGATCTCGAGCGACCTACAGGGAAGCTTCAGGCGGGAGTTCGAAGCGTACGGCCAGCTGTCGAAGGCAGCGCTGTATGCTGCTCGGGATGCGCGCCTGGCCGCGCAGGCCGCCTCCGCTGGTGGCGAGGGGAACTCCGCTGAGATTCCAAGCGTCTGTCCGCGGTGCGGTGGTGCGCTCGTGCGCCGGGTGGCCCGGTATGGTGACCGCGTCGGCAAGCCGTTCCTGGGATGCGCCAACTACTCGAAGACGGGCTGCAGGTACGGGTTCAACCTCGAGGAGTAGGGTTCCCGCCACCACGTTGGCGACTGAGCAACTCCACCGAAGAAGCTGAAGACAACGGCGTTATGTAGTCTGTGGGTATACTCGTGACAGGCACGCAAACGGCCGGGTAACCATCAGCTTTCCCTAACCTCGATATTTCACGAAGCACCTGAGATTCACGCCTGGAACAGGCGACGGTGGCCCTCTGAGCTGGGATAATGGTAGTTGCGAGACAACCATGAACCCGCCGGAAAGGAACACCGTCTTGGTGAACGCTACCACGCCAGCCACCTGCTTTGAAGTGACCTGCGACATGTCGGGCCTGACCTCTCGTGCCGGTACCGCTCTGCTCACCGGTCTTTCCGATGCGATCGGCC